>Ga0255341_1000053_pt1 | contig 211407 bp, 188 predicted proteins | sample wastewater_treat_8_FD_192418 | JGI IMG/M metagenome (GOLD analysis project Ga0255341, IMG submission 192418) | Wastewater microbial communities from Lulu Island WWTP, Vancouver, Canada - plant12 | ecosystem: Engineered > WWTP > Wastewater > Unclassified | place: Canada: Vancouver, British... | reverse complement strand
ATTCCATCTACAATGCGGTTCAGGTTCTGTGCGACGATGGAGACGAAGTCATTGTTCCAGCCCCTTATTGGGTAAGTTATCCGGAGATGGTTAACCTCGCTGGAGGGAAGCCGGTCATATTACCAACAAGCATAGAAACCGGGTTCAAAATAACTGCCAAGCAACTTGAGGAGAGCCTAACACCAAAGACTTCTTTGCTAATACTAAATACACCTTCCAATCCTACAGGCGCCATATACACGCGCGAGGAGTTAGAAGAGATTGCGGATGTCTGCGTAAAACATAATATAGCAGTGATTTCAGATGAGATCTATGAGAAGCTCATTTATGAGGGGGAGCACGTTTCCTTTGCTTCAATCAGTCCTCAAGTGAAAGATATCACTATTACTGTGAATGGAGTCTCAAAGGCATATTCGATGACAGGGTGGAGAATTGGTTATGCAGCGGGTCCTGGCGACGTCATAGAAGCTATGGGGAACCTACAGAGTCATTCGACTTCTAATGCAACATCGATTTCGCAGAAAGCTGCCTTGGCAGGGCTGTTAGGACCCCAGGAACCTCTCGAAGCCATGCGGATTGAGTTCAACAAGCGTAGAGATTACATGGTATCGAGGCTAAACGATATGCCAGGGGTCAAATGCCTAACTCCGCCGGGAGCGTTCTACGTATATCCGGATGTGAGCGCGATCATTGGCAGAAAACTTGCTGGTCAGACGGTTACTAACGATAGTGTCCTTGCGGACATCTTGCTTGAGGACGCTAGAATTGCAGTAGTTCCCGGAGCCGCCTTTGGAACTGAGGGTAATCTAAGGTTCTCCTATGCTACGTCTATGGAAAAAATCGAAGAGGGCTTAGACCGGTTGGAAGAGATTCTAAAGACACTAGAATAGGTGTTGCATAGACAACACGGGGCCTGTGTTTCTGACAGGCCCTTTGATTTCTAAGTGGTAGATACGATCAAGGTGGCTGCATATGCACAATTATATGTCTTTTAGAGACCAGAAAGTCGCCATAGTAGGAATGGGTATTTCCAATCAATCTCTATGTCGCTATCTCCTGAAAGAGGGAGCACTGATTACCTGTTTCGATAAGAAGGACAAGAATGAGCTCGGTGCCGTTTATGACGAGTTTTCCGCGTTAGGCGTTGAATGGAGTCTGGGAGAACGGTATTTAGAATCGCTTTGTTCGTATAGCAACATATTTTTGACGCCTGGCATGAGGAAAAACCAACCCGAGGTCATGGAAGCTAAAAGACGCGGTGCATTCATTTCTACAGAAATCGCGCTTTTCCTTCGAAGATGCAAGGCTAAAGTGGGCGGAGTTACCGGGAGCGCAGGGAAGACTACCACCTCAGCGCTTGCGTTTTCAATGCTCAAGCATAGTTTTCCTGGACGGCCGATCCTTTTGGGAGGCAATATAGGATCTGTGCTAATAGAAGGAGTTGACGACATCCCCGAAGATGCGATCGTGGTACTTGAGCTGTCCAGTTTTCAACTGCAGTTGTGTGACGTAAGCCCTGATGTGTCTCTGATTCTAAACATCCGGCCGAACCACCTAGATATACACACGGACTTCGAGGAATATGTGAACTCTAAGAAGAACATTCTTAGGTTCCAAGAACACGATGACTGGACGTTTCTCAATCATGATGATGGCCTGGTACGAGATCTTGCAGGTGAATGCCGTGGAAAGGTTGGTTTCTTTTCGCTTACTCCGCCAGACCCGACTAAGGACTGTTCTAGAGTTCCATGGGGGTTCTTAGATGGAGAAAACCTGATATATGTGCCTGAGATCGGCGAACCAGTTTGTGTTGCCAGAAAGAGTGACTTTTTAATACCTGGTCAGCATAATATATCTAATGCGCTTGGTGCGATCCTCATGTCAATGAGACTTGGCGCAAGTACCCATGGAATAAGGGATGCCATCCGATCATTTCATGGATTGGAGCATAGAATTGAATATGTGCGCGAATTAAACGGAGTCAAGTTCTACAACGACTCTATTGCAACGTCACCCGACAGGACGATTGCTCTTCTCGAATCTATGCCAGGCCCTGTTGTGGTAATACTCGGGGGATATGACAAGGGGCTGTTATTCGATGATTTGGCGAAGAAAATCGTGGAGAAAGATGCGAAAGTAGTTTTGCTGGGCGCATGTGCCGGAAAAATTGAAGAGGCCATAGATAAGGCTGCGGCAAGTGCTAGAAAGCCAAGACGTGAGAATATTGATCTGCTGCGGGCTGAGGATCTAAAAGAAGCAGTGAGTCTAGCCTATTCGGTTGCTGCTTCGGGAGACTCGGTTGTTCTTTCGCCTGCGTGTGCAAGTTATGATATGTTCGATAATTTCGAGCAGCGAGGACGGGTCTTCAAAGAACTCGTGAGAGATCTTTGATGACAAGTGTCGCTTGGGTACGGTGTCTGGCCACTAAGACAGATTGGAGTCTTGCATCAAGTGATGACTGATAAAAACGTTCCGGGCTATGGCATGCCATGCGAATCGGGAACTGTTTCTAGCGAAACAAGCGAAGAGACGCGTGCGATGAAAAACAAAGAGGCAATTCGTGTGGTCTTTGAAAGGCTAGAACAGATTTACACTGAACCGCGTTCGCAACTACTGGGCCCAATAGCAGATGATCCTGTCGATACTTTGGTCGCAACTATTTTGTCGCAGGCGACAAATGACACCTTGAGTTCTCGGGCTTTTTCTCAGCTTAAGTCACAATTCCCGCAGTGGGAAGATCTTCTTTGTGAAGATTGTGGGGTTGTAGAAGGTGTGCTTTCTTGCGCAGGCTTGTATCGTCAGAAAACTAAGAAAATAATGGGCGCTCTTAACGAGATCAAACAGAATTTTGGAGAGATCACCCTGGACCCACTGAAAAGTTGGCCAAAAGAGCGCTGCTTTGAGTATCTTACGTCGCTTCCTGGAGTAGGCCCCAAAACGGCAGCGTGCGTATTGGTATTCGGGCTAGGGAAGCCTGCGATCCCTGTAGACACGCACATACTTAGAGTGATTAAGCGATTGGGGATTGTGGATGAAAGCGCTTCTGCGCCATTTGTACAGCAAGTCCTTGAAGATACGGTTCCCGACGAAGAAAAAATGCCTTTGCATCTCATGCTCATAGAACATGGGCGGAAGGTGTGCACCGCAAGAAAACCGAAATGTGGAGTCTGCCCTTTGCAGGACGTATGTAAGTTCTTTGGCTCCAAAGAAAACACAGAAAAGATTGAAGGAATTTTCCCGGATAAAATGAAGTAGTCACTGTTTGAATGGCTCATGTCCTGGAATGCAAAAAACAACCTGAAACCTATGAAACAAGGTTTCTCATCCAAAAGATGGCCCGCCACTACTTTTCTGGTGGGACTGGTGCTTTGTACAAGTGTTCGTTTCTGATATGAATTGCTTCTTGCAGGTCATATTCTGGTTCATCTTTTAGTTCCTTGCCGCATTTTGGGCATGGCCACCGTCGGTACTTGGTAGCGGCAGTGTACGAGATTTCGCTGCAATAGGGACAAAACTTCCAGGGCAAGCGATTCACCTTCTATGCAGAAATGCAGGGTGTGATCTACAACAAGAATATACCATCAAAAATAGTTGGGGGCAATAATGTCAAATTTCAGTCATCTTCACGTGCACACAGAGTACAGCCTCTTGGATGGGGCTTGCAGGATAAAAGAGATGTGTTCACTGGCACGAAGGATGGGTATGGACTCGGTCGCCATAACCGATCATGGCAACATGTATGGAGTCGTGAGCTTCTATGAGGCTTGCCAAGAGGTTGGACTCCGCCCGATTATTGGGTGTGAGGTCTATGTGGCGCGCGATTCAATGCATGTCAAGAATCAGGGGACTAGGGACGAGCCTTACCATTTGGTTCTTCTTGCTGAGACATACGAAGGCTACAGGAACCTCATGAAGATCGTGTCTATAGGCTTCCTAGAAGGTTTCTACTACCGACCTAGGGTGGATGTTGAAACACTAGCCAGATATTCAGAAGGCCTAATCGCTTTGACCGCGTGCCTTGGTGGTGAAGTGCCCACCTTGTTGGGGCAAGGTCGAAGGAAAGAAGCTGAGAACAGTCTTTACAGGTACGTAGATATCTTTGGAGAAGACAGCGTTTTCATTGAAATCCAAAGAAATGGCGTCAAAGGTCAAGAAGAGGTGAATAGGCAACTCATAGAACTATCTATGAAGCACCGAATTCCTGTAGTTGCCACAAACGATTGCCACTATCTCAAAAGAGAAGACGCGCGGTACCATGAGATCTTATTGGCGATACAGACCGGTACGAATGTCGATGACCCTACGAGACTCCGTTTCCCGAGCACTGAGTTTTATTTCAAGTCACCTAGCGAAATGGCGACAGAATTCCAAGATCTGCCTGAAGCCATATTGAATACCGCTGTTATTGCAGATAGATGCAGGGTACAACTAGATTTTTCAACTATCCACCTACCGGAGTACCCTCTTTCAGATGGACACGACCCGTTCTCCCTGCTAGTGCACAAAGCAAAAGAAGGGCTGAAAGAAAGAACACGTGGGCGTGTCGATGAACCCAGAGAGGAAAGGCTTGAGTATGAGCTCAGTATCATTCAAAGGATGGGTTACTCATCATATTTCCTGGTTGTGGCCGATTTTGTTGATTACGCAAAGAGCCAAGGTATCGCGGTCGGTCCGGGTCGTGGTTCCGCGGCCGGAAGTCTGGTGGCGTACGCCCTTGGGATCACCGGGATAGATCCGGTGGAACATGACCTGGTGTTTGAGAGATTTCTCAACCCTGAAAGAGTAAGTATGCCAGACATAGACATTGATTTTCAGGATGATCGCAGGGACGAAGTAATTGCCTATGTCAGAGAAAAATACGGGGACGACAAAGTTGCCCAGATAATTACATTTGGAAGTATGGCCGCAAGGGCTGCAATAAGGGATGTGGGCAGAGCGCTCAATATGCCTTACGGCGAGGTCGACAGGATAGCCAAGATGATTCCTCCGCAGATAGGCATCACTATATCAAAGGCGGTCGATAGCGTTCCTGACATTAGGAAAGCCATGGAACAACAATCGGTAAGAGACCTGATCGAAATTGCCTCTAAGCTGGAGGGCATGCCGAGGCATTCATCGGTGCACGCTGCGGGAGTGGTCATTGGCAAAGGTCCGCTGTGGGACTATACGCCTTTGGCGAAAAGCCAAGAAGGGGTTGTTACCACCCAGTACCCCATGGACGACTTGGAAAAACTAGGTATCCTGAAGATGGATTTTTTGGGCCTCAGGACTCTTACTGTGATTCAAAGGGCAGTCGATCTTGTAAACCAGAAGGTGACGGCGGAGAAAGAAGAAGAGAGCGTCGAAGAGATGGCCATGGAAAGTGGCTTCTTTGACATCGAATCTATACCGCTCAACGATCCCGCCACATATAAACTTCTTTCAAATGGGGAGACTCTGGGTGTCTTTCAACTGGAATCGTCGTGGGTTAGGGACTTTCTTAAGGAAATGCAGCCTGCTGAGTTTAGTGACATAGTAGACGCAGTTGCGCTTTGCAGACCGGGGCCTATGGAGCAAATCCCAGAATACATAAGAGGGAAGCAGGGCAACCCAAGATATCCTCATCCGGCTCTTGAGCCTGTTCTTAAGGATACATATGGCGTCTTGGTCTATCAGGAGCAAATTCTCAAGATTGCCAATCAGATTGCGGGACTAAGTTTGGGTGAGGCAGACGTCCTGCGGCGTGCCGTAGGAAAGAAGGATAGAAGGTTGCTTTTGGAGATGGAAGACAAGTTCATAAGTGGCGCGGTAGGAAGAGGGCTATCCCAAAACGACGCGAAAGGTATATGGGAACTTATCATGAAGTTTGCAAACTATGGTTTCAACAAGAACCATGCAGCACCATATGCTTTGGTAGCCTATAGAACTGCCTATCTCAAGGCCAACTATCCTAGTGAGTTCATGGCTGCGCTTCTTTCATCTGTGAAAGGAGTCCAAAGCAAGGTCGGTTTGTACTTGGAGGAAGCGAAACGGTTGGGAATCGGGATAAAAGGGCCGAGTGTAAACAACAGCATGGTCGAGTTTTCGGTTGAGGACGGAAATATAAGGTACGGTCTGTCGGGTATAAAGAACATAGGAGACTCTTTAGCTGAGGAAATCGTTAGGGAGAGAGTTATGCATGGGAAGTACTCGTCAGTAGAGTCATTTTCCTTCCGTATAGGCAAAGGGCTAACTAGAAAGGCCTTGGAGAGTCTCATCCAGTGCGGCGCATTTGATGAGATCGGGACGAGGTACGAGAATCTTAGCAAGGTGGATGCAGCCCTAACGAATAGGGGCAGGCAGCCTGACCTTCAGATGTCGCTTTTTGGAGAACAGGGCTCTCTTTTTGAGAACAAAGTAGATGCCCCTGTAGTATCATCTGGCACTGCACTGCCCTATCAGCCATCCTTGTTTGGCGATACTGGAACTATGGAAGATATGGAAGGCGCAGGGGATGAAATGGCGGCTAGGCGGTTTTCGGAGGATAAAGAAGTACCGCTCGAAGTGAGGCTAGCTTGGGAAAGGGAATTACTGGGAATGTACTTCTCAGGTCATCCTCTCGATAAGTATAGGGAAGCTCTCAGCCGGTTCACGACACCGCTTGGAGATCTTTCGGAAGCAAGTGAAGGGGCTCAAGTTACCGTAGGTGGAAGGGTTTCGGAAGTGAAACGGGTAATAACAAGGTCAGGAGAGGAGATGGCTTTTGTTACAGTTGAAGACGAATACGATAGCATCGAGGTAGTAGTGTTCCCGAGGCTTTGGCAGACTGCGTGTAGGTTCGTCCAAAAAGACAAGGTGGTGACAGTGACCGGGAGCATAGAGGAACAAGAAGACATTCGGAGAATACTGGCTAGGGAATGTTCTGAACTGAGTATAAAAGGAGATAGGCAGACTTAACGCAGCTGGATCAAGAGTTGTACTGAAGGGAGGGAAGCCCTGATAATTCGTTTCCTTCATTTTGAGGACGAATGGGCCTGCATGTGTGGACAGTTGTTTACATTGCGTCAGGTTGGGAAGAAGCTGAACGTATGAAGAGCAGGTTGGCAAGAGAAGGGCTCCTGGTTACGCTCAGGACTTATAGTTCGGAGGATAGGAAGTCAACAAGGTACGTTGAGGTTCTTGTGCCTCGTTTGGAGGCCAGGGAAGCTCACTCTATAATCATGCAGTTTGTGGGAACGGTAAAAACATGATCATGACATCTTGTGGGTGTACGTGTGGATTCATCTCTGTACTGCTGGCATACATATGTTAGGTGAGTAATGTTATGAATATGCGTAGGAGCAAAATAGTATGTACAATAGGACCCTCATGTAGCGATGAGGAGATCCTATTCAAGATGATACGAGCAGGAATGGACGTCGCTAGGTTCAACTTTTCTCATGGTACCTGTGAGGAACACGGTCTGAACATGGAAAAGGTGAGACGTGCGTCTCTGCGCGCAGGTAGAAGAGTTGGCCTGATGTTGGATACCAGGGGCCCTGAGATACGTTTAGGGGCCTTTGAAGATGGTGGGGTTTTCCTACAACAAGGGAAGTACATGATCTTGACGACCGAAGACGTGCTTGGGACCTCTGAGATATGCTCTGTTTCTTTCAAGGGCATTTGCGACGTTCTGAGCCCTTCCTCGACTATCTTGCTCGATGACGGGAATATCGAGTTGGAAGTTTGCGAGATCTCAGAAGAGAGTGTAACTGCTAGGATCCTAAACAGCGGATTCATATCTGACAGGAAAAAAGTTTCCATCCCGGGTTCAACCATAAAGGGCCTTCCTGCTGTAAGCGAAACTGACAAAGAGGACATTATATTCGGCACTCAGCACGGGATCGATTTTGTAGCGGCTTCATTTATCAGATCTGCGGATGACGTTACAGATGTGAGACGTGTCTTGGAAGAAGCGGGGTCGACGGCAAGAGTCATTGCTAAGATTGAGTCGGCCCAGGGAGTTTTGGCGTTGCGAGAAATACTAAGAACTGCGGATGGCCTCATGGTAGCCAGAGGCGACCTTGGAGTTGAGTATCCTCCTGAAGATATTCCGGTTCTTCAGAAAAAAATGATAGCTGAGTGCAACAAGATTGGCAAACCGGTAATCACTGCTACACAGATGCTTGAGTCTATGATAGAAAAACCGAGACCCACAAGGGCAGAAGCATCAGATGTCGCCAATGCGATCATAGATGGCACAGATGCTGTTATGCTCTCAGGGGAAACGGCATACGGTAAGCACCCTCTTGAATCCGTGGAGTTTATGGCCAAGATTGCTGTGAAGGCCGACGAATTTCTCGATAGCAGCGTCTTTTTTTCAAGGATTAGTGGAATGTCCGCTAATGTGACCGAATCTGTTAGCCGATCTGTGGTATCTTCTGCTTTGGATCTTGGAGCGTCTGCCATAATTACTCCAACCGAGTCAGGTTACACGGCTAGGATGGTCTCAAGGTTTCGTCCCAAAACCCCCATATTTGCGGTTAGTCCGCATGATGAGACCTGCGGTTGGCTTTCATGTGTATGGGGAGTAGAAACCGTTTTGGGGCCGAGCCTCTCAGGTCCGCCAAAGGAAGGTGCCACAAGAGATTACGAAGATATATCTGACATGGCTATAGATGTCCTTCGGAAGAACGGGCATATTTCGAGCGGCGACTTATGTGTTGTTACGAAAGGAATACCAATGGGAATTCCTGGGACAACCAACGTCATGGAAGTGCGGATTGTCGGAGACGTTGTGCTGAAAGGTTCTGGTATTGGGCAGACCTCAGTTTGGGGAGAAGTGGTTGTAGCTGTATCCGCCGAAGAAGCTGTTGCCAACACACGTCCCAACTGTATCTTGGTGGTGCCCTCTGTAGATAAATCATTTATACCTGCTTTGGAACGTGCCTCTGCCTTGATAGTTGAGCAAGGTGGACTTACCTCTGATGGTGCCATTTTTGCCCTCCAACTGGGTATTCCTGCCGTTGTTGGGGTTTCTGGCGCTACTTCGATGGTAAAGAGCGGTGATATAGTTACTGTTGACGGGGTCAGGGGCTTAGTCTATGCAGGCGTGGCTAAGGTGAAGTAGACTTATGGTGATGTGGTGTATGCATAGTGGAACCTATTTATGTTATATTATTACCTGAAGATGAAGGGGAGTAGCTTCTCGCCCGTAATTGGTGAGTACAGTTCAAAATAGGCGAGTGGCACCTGTCGTCAGCACGGCGAAAGCCCGGCAGGCCTTGGAAGTGAGACCTTTATCCTACAATGGTGGGATAAAGGTCTTTTGTTTATCCCTTAAACAATTGAGGAGGAATTTTCATGGATGGTTTGCTTTACGGTCTTCTTGCCATGACTTGGCAGCAGGGTGTGATGATTGGCGTCGGTCTCGTCTTGATTTACCTTGCAATTGTAAAGCAGTATGAGCCTGTTTTGCTTCTTCCAATAGGATTCGGGGCTATCATATCGAATATACCAGGTTCTTCCGCAGTCGGTCCCGGAGGGTTCCTGAGCATACTTTACGAAGCAGGGATTGTTACTGAGCTCTTTCCTATCCTGATCTTCATTGGGGTCGGGGCCATGATCGATTTTGAGCCCCTGCTCCAACAGCCTACGATGCTCTTTTTTGGGGCTGCCGCCCAGCTAGGCATATTTCTTACCATGGCTTTGGCTGGATTGGCTGGTTTTACGCTTAAAGAATGTGCTGCTATCGGGATCATAGGTGCTGCAGATGGCCCAACCTCGATTTACGTGGCCACCAAGTTTGCTCGCAATCTGTTAGGGCCAATTTCTGTAGCAGCTTATTCATACATGGCTCTCGTGCCAATAATACAACCGCCGGTGATAAGAGCTCTTACTACCTCTGAGGAACGTAGGATCAAGATGGCGGTAACCGGCGCAAAACCGGTATCTAAGACTGTTAAGGTGCTCTTTCCAATAGTAATTACACTGATTGCGGGCTTCATCGCCCCAATTAGTCTGGCTCTTGTTGGGTCTTTAATGTTCGGCAACCTTCTCAGAGAAGCAGGAGTAGTAGATAGGCTATCCAAAGCTGCGCAAAACGAGCTAAGCAACGTAGTTACCTTGCTTCTAGGAATAACCATTGGTTCTACCATGATTGCCTCCGAGTTTCTTACGCCTCAAACCATCCTTATAATCTGTATGGGGCTCGTTGCATTCATTCTAGACACTGCAGGCGGCGTCATTTTCGCAAAGGTCCTTAATTTGTTTCTGAAGAACAAGATAAACCCAATGATAGGAGCTTGCGGAATATCAGCATTTCCCATGTCCGCAAGGACCATACACAAGATGGCACAAGAAGAAGACCCCAGCAACTTCATACTGATGCAGGCTGTCGGAGCAAACGTAGCAGGGCAGATCGCATCAGTCATTGCAGGCGCTCTCATTCTTTCACTCGTGAAGTAAGCAGGGGGTCGGTTCTCGTGCTTCACAATGCCGGGCGCTTTTTGATGAAATTGGGGAGGGATTATGATGAGTGTATTGCAGGAAACGTTGCGAATAACCTGGATATCCATGGCGACCATATTTGCAACTATGGCTGTTATCTACTGTGCCATTAAAGGGTTAATGAGACTAGACAACAAGTAGCCGGACATGCCACGCGGGCGTGCTCTATAGGTTACAACATGAAAAAGGTATGATAAGCGCAAGGCAGGCACATTTGGTTCTATCAGGGGGCGCATGTTGTGTACATTATATGGACGATCCTGGTTGTTCTTCTAATTGTGGCTGTTCCTGTTATCGAACTTGCAATTCTCATTGGAGTTGGTGCAAGAATTGGAACGTGGTGGACCATATTACTTGTGTTAGGCACAGCGGTATTAGGGGGATTGCTTCTGGCGCTATACGGTCGTGAACTAATCGCGGAGGCCAGCGAGGAGATTTCAAAAGGCCGCTTCCCTGGCAGCAAAGTAATTGATGGTTTAATGACCGTGGTAGGTGCGGTTTTGCTCATTATCCCTGGTTTCTTAACAGATATATTAGGGATTATTCTGCTTGTACCGCTAACAAGGCTAGCAGTTAGGAACAAGGTGCAGCGCTGGCTAGAGCGGTACGTATACATCGATCTTTGATGGTAGTGGCGCTAGGGACCGACAAGTATTTCTACTTGTCTAGACGGCTACTTTTCACACTTTGGTTATGTACGGCATGTGTGCGCCTACGGTATGATATCCCAAATTGCTCTGAGGAACCTCCATGGGACTGACTCTACTTCCATATCAAAAATGTCAGCGTTGCTAAGGAGTGAATGCTGACCTGTGAATCATCTGAGTGACGCTAGGCGAAAGAGTGAAGTCTGCTTGAGTATACTCGTCTAAGTAGACAAAAATGGTGCCGAGGGCGGGAGTCGAACCCGCACGGGGGGCTACCCCACGCGATTTTGAGTCGCGCATGACTGCCAATTCCATCACCCCGGCACTAGCACTAACATTCTAGCATGGGTTGTTTGGCTCTACAAGACGAAGTTTGATACCTTTTGCTTCCTTGACCTATAGATTCTGCGCCATATTCGGTACCGCTAAGGCCTTGTATGCGCAGGCATGAGGCAACTTGACACCAAAGCCGCCATTGTACTTTGCGGCTACACCCGTGGAAAGGCGAGGACGCAAAGCAGCGGACAAAAACAAAAACCGGAAGCAGAGCCCCCGGTTTTTCTGACGGTTTCAAACTATAATCCTAGAAGCGTTTCAACTTCATCTTCGTGGTGCATTTCTTCACCCATAATGTGACGTACAAGATGGAACGTGGTCGGGTCTTTCACTTTCGTCTGAAGGAACTTCATGAGGTCTGCATACACACCTATTGCCCCTTGCTCTGCAACGTGAACACCCTTGAGTATTCCAACGTAGTCTGCTCTATCTTTAGGTATATCTACTTCTGGGTAATTTGCATGTTTTGTTATTGCATCCCAGCTATCTAGGGGTTCCCCTCCGAGCTGGATAATGCGTTCGGCTAATTCTTCGGAGTGCTCTAATTCCTCATTGGCTATTTCCTCGAGTTGCTCAGCTACCGTCTTGGCATGGATCCCTTTAACCAGCATTGCAGCAGTTTTGTAGTAGAAACAGGCAATCAATTCGTCGGCGTAAGCTTTGTTCAGTAATCCAATTAGCTCGTCGACATGTTCCCCCACCAACTCTCTAGTTTTCTCTGCCATTGTTATCGCCTCCCTAAGAATATTTAGAACTTTTACGCAATAATTCTACCGTAGAGTTCCTGTTCTAGCAATATCCTGATGTTAGCCATTCCTTACTTCTCACAAAGACAAGATCAAGATATCCCATTGAGAGCACTGTGTTAACATGGCAATAGGATTTGATTGTTTCTGAAATAGGGGGTCTAAGATGAAGATATATATTACACGGAAGATTCCGGATCCGGCTGTTTCACTACTAGAGGAAGTTTTCGAGGTGTCTATGTGGCCCGAGGAGGATTCTTGCGTACCTAGGGATGTGCTCTGTGCAGAATCGAGAGACTCGTTTGGCTTGCTTTCGATGCTAACTGACAAGATAGATGAAGAATTGCTCAAAGAGGCAGAGAATCTGCGCATTGTGTCCAATATGGCAGTAGGATACGACAACATCGATGTTGGAGCCTGTAGCCGACGAGGCATTATTGTCACCAATACTCCTGGGGTGCTTACAGAGGCTACTGCAGACCTTGCGTTTGGTCTTTTGCTGGCCACTGCACGGCGTATTCCTGAAGCGCAGAAATACCTCAGAAGCGGTTTGTGGGAAACATGGTCGCCGATGCTGCTTACAGGGTTAGACGTCTGGGGTTCTACAATAGGTATAGTAGGTATGGGGCGTATAGGGACCGCAGTTGCACGGCGAGCCAAAGGGTTTAACATGCGCATTGTTTACTATTCACGCACCCGGGATCTTGGTGTGGAAGAAGAGCTGGGCGCAGAGTACAGAAGCCTTGACTCCCTCCTAAAAGAGGCTGATTTCGTCACAATGCACTTACCTCTGACGGAGCAAACCAAAGGGCTGATAGGAGAGAAGGAGATTGGCTTGATGAAACGCGAAGCGGTACTTATAAACACTGCACGAGGCGGTATAGTGGATGAAGACGCGCTGGCCAAAGCTTTGCGTGATGGAAAGATATGGGGGGCAGGCCTAGATGTGTTTTCCAGAGAACCTATCTCAGTCGATAGTCCGTTCTTTGGTCTAGATAATGTTGTTCTTTTACCCCATATTGGCAGTGCTACCGTGACAACCAGGACGGAAATGGCTGTTTTGGCGGCTAGGAACGTAAGAGAATACCTTCTATCGGGGATACCTATAACACCAGTAAACCCGGAAGCCTTGAACGAAACCCGAATGTGACTGGTTCGGAAGTGTTTGCACTTCATTGTGAGAAAGTCACAATGATTTTTGTTCTTCTATTCAATGCAAATGCATCGATGAATCAGTTAGTCTAAGAGGTAGGACATGCTCGACAATGCACTGCTTAAGGCTGATATCCAGATCCCAGAAGGTACGAAAATGCACGAATTGGAAAACTCAGTATATGTATTTTGATGCTCGAACTATACAGGATATCCTCGATTATCGGCGAATTCTACAAAGAGCAACAAGTGTGAGAGTGACCTTTGTGAGAACGGAAAGTTGGATTGCAGATAGATCATACATATGAAAGGGGGCGTCAATCTTTGGATTCTTCAGAAATGAGGATCAAGGATCACCCAATCCTTGACTTTGAAGAGAAGGAAAAAGTCAAGTTCTATTGGGAAGGTGAGGAACTCTGGGGATATGAAGGGGAACCAATAGCAAGCGCTCTTCATGCGGCAGGCATCAAGGTTCTACATGAAAGCATAAAGCGGAGCCACCCACGTGGCTTTTTTTGTGCTATAGGGAACTGTTCTTCGTGCCTGGTAATTGTTGACGGGGTTCCTAACGTAAGAGCTTGCACCGAAAAACTGAGGGCGGGCATGCATGTGCAAATGCAAAAAGGCGTAGGCCCTGCCCCGTCAATTAAGGAGTGACTCTATTGAAAACAACGGAGCTTGCAATTATTGGAGCGGGTCCTGCAGGTATCTGCGCCGCCCTGGAAGCTGCCTCGTACGGGGTCGAAGTCACCCTTATAGATAGAGGCGATACGCCGGGTGGTCAGCTAGTTAAGCAGACGCATAAGTTCTTCGGGTGGCATGAGAAAAGCGCCGGGACTAGGGGTGTAGTTATCGCGCACAACCTTGCAGAAAACGCACAGAAAGATCCAAATGTGCATTTTGTAGGTTCAACAGAAGCCCTGGGGCATTACAGGGATGATGATACGCTTCTTCTCGAGACTCCCGAAGGTGTAAAAGGCCTGAAACCCGAAAGACTACTGGTAGCAACAGGAGCTTCTGAGAAGATGCTTCTTTTCCCAGGAAATCACTTGCCAGGTGTATACGGAGCAGGGGCAGTGCAGACATTGATGAACGTTCATGGAGTAAGGCCTGGCCAATCGGTTCTGATGATAGGTTCTGGCAATATTGGTCTAATAGTAAGTTACCAGCTAGCCCAAGCGGGTGTTCACGTAGAAGCACTGGTTGAAGCTCTACCCCAGATAGGCGGGTATGCCGTACATGCTTCTAAGATAAGGCGCCTTGGGATTCCTATTCTCACCGGGTACAGCATTAAGGAAGCGTATGGCGAGCGATGCGTGGAAGGGGCTGTCGTTTGGCAAATCGATAACAAATGGCAAGGAATCCCTGGTACTGAAAAGGACCTAAAAGTTGATGTAATATGCCTGGCGACAGGACTTTCACCTTTATGTGAGTTCCTGTGGCAGGCCGGAGCCGAAATGACCTATATTGCAGCATTAGGCGGTTTTGTGCCGGTCTACGACGAGAACATGGAGACGACTCTCAGTGGAGTATATGTAGCAGGTGACGTCGCAAGCATAGAAGAGGCCTCTACAGCGATGGCCGAAGGATATCTGGCAGGTTTGGCCATAGCCCATAGCCTAGGGAAGATATCGGATAGCCATTTCGACGCCAAGCGTCAGGAATATGTGAAGGAACTAGAGCAACTGAGAGCGGGCCCGACGAGCAAGAAGATTGTTGAAGGTCTCGCCGTTCTTAGGGACGAAATTGGAAAGAGGGTGAGCGCGTGATGGATAATGCCTTTCTAAGTACAGGTATCCCCTCTATGGAACAGATTGAATCTGTAGTACCGTCCAAGGCTCGCAGAGAGAAAGGTCCGTTTGTCGTTATAGAGTGCTTTCAGGAGATACCATGCGATCCTTGTTATCATAGCTGTAGATTTGGCGCTATCTGTGAATTCGAGGCCATAAACGATATCCCAAAGGTAGACTGGGATAAGTGTACTGGTTGCGGTATCTGTGTCGCTGCTTGTCCCGGACTGGCAATTTTCGTGGTCGATGAGACTTTCAGCGACAAAGAGTGTTTGGTGGCAATCCCTTACGAGTTCTTGCCACTGCCCGAAAAAGGCGAGAAAGTGTTGCTGCTCTCAAGACAGGGAGCAGAAGTTGGAGAAGGGGAGATTCATAGGGTGATTCCAGGTAGAAAGCCTGCCGGGACCACAGTGGTCTGGGTAAAGGCTCCTAAGGAACTGTCGATGGAAGTAAGGAATATTAGGCTAACCAGGGAGGGTGGGGCGAGCCGTGAGTAGGAACGAAGATGACATTATCGTATGCAGGTGTGAAGATGTTACTTTGGGAGAGATACGCAAAGTCATAAGGGAAGGCGCGACCACCCTTGACGAAGTCAAACGCATAACCAGAGCTGGAATGGGCCCTTGCCAGGGGCGCACATGTAGGCTGTTGGTAGCGGGAGAAATTGCCAAATTCCTCGGGAAGCCAGTTTCTGAAGTGCTTCAGTCAACATACAGACCTCCTTTCAAACCCGTAAAAATGGGAGATCTTGCCGAAATCTGCGAAGCTGATGAGGACTGTTGTGGGTCTGATTGTGGCTGCAAATCGGAGAAGGAGGGGGTCAGCCAATGAGAGGTTCAGCAGATGCTGTAGTTATAGGTGGAGGAGTCTCAGGAGCTTCTATAGCCTACAATCTCATGAAGCAAGGTGTAGGCAATGTGGTTTTGTGCGAAAAAGACACATTTGCGAACGGATCTACGGGACGTTGCGGGGCTGGGGTTAGGGAACAGTGGGGCGCGGAAGCGAACGTAAGGATATGCAAAGCAGCCATAGACATATTTGAAAACCTTCAGGAAGAACTGGAATATGAGTACGATATCGAGTTCGTCCAGAAAGGTTACCTGATGATGGCCTACACAGAAAAAGAGTGGAGCCAGTTTCAGAAGAACGTAGAGGTCCAGCACAAACTGGGGGTTAACTCTCGGGTCTGCACGCCTGAGGAGGCAAAAGAGATCGTACCTGTTCTCAATACAGACGGCATGCTAGGAGCGACATACAACGCTCGAGACGGCCATGCAAACCCTTTCCACACGACAAACGCTTACCTTAAGGCTTTTGAACGGTTAGGGGGAGAAGTCAACGATTTTACCGAGGTCATAGACATTGAGAAGTCTGGCGCTAAGGTGACTAAGGTAAAGACCAATCGCGGAGATATATCTACGCCCGTGGTCGTCAATGCCGCGGGGCCTTGGGCTGGTCCGGTTGCGGCCATGGTTGGAGTGGCCCTTCCGGTGTACACAGAGCGGCACCAGATCTTGGTTACAGAGGCAGTCGGGCGTCTTTTTGACCCTATGCTTATGTCTTTCTCCCTGGGGATCTATTGTCAACAGACTCCTCACGGTTCTTTGGTTATGGGTATTGGCGATCCGAACGAGCCCAAGGGCTATGACATCGGCCAGTCTTGGCAGTTTCTCAAGAAGATGTCAGATATAATGTGCAAACTAGTTCCCCCTCTTAAAGGTATACGTGTTGTTCGACAGTGGGCTGGACTTTATACGATCACGCCTGATGCACATCCAATTCTGGGCACTGTTCCTGGAGTTGAAGGATACTATCAAGCGGTTGGTTTCAGCGGGCACGGGTTCATGCTGTCTCCCATAGTCGGTAGATTGCTTTCTGAGATGATCGTTGGCAAGGAGCCGTCTATCGACATCAGTGACTTGGATCTTGGACGTTTTGAAAGGGGCGAATTGCGAGTAGAGCCCTCGGTTGTGTAGTATGCTCATACTTGCATGAGATATATGAAGCATGGACGCGGGGAGTGAGGGACCCGCGTCTTCTGCCAATATCCAGGCTCGGCAAGGTTTGCATGACTTGGGGGTCTATGGCAGCAGAATTTGGTGTGTTTCTGGATTATGAGGATATCTTGATACAAAAGAGAGGAAGGTGATTCCATGTGTTTGAGCACCGGTGGAGCGATTTGTTATCTTCGCTAAAGGCTTCTGGTCTGAGAGGTATCGCCATCATGCCTGGTCCCAATATGTTCTACTTGACGGGTCTGTCAATGGGGCTGTCGGAAAGGCCAACTCTGCTCGTACTAGTTGAGGAAGGAAAAGCATCCTTCATAATGCCGAGATTGGAAAGTCAGAAAGGCCATATGGTTTCTGAGAGCATGAAAGAGCATAACGTTCCAGTGGATTTTGAAGTTTTTTCGTACACAGATGAGGAAGGTCCGGCAGAGGTGTTCAAAGCGGCACTTACATCTTTGTCTGGCACATGGGCGCTTGAGTTCCGCAGTCTCCGACTTCTGGAGTATTCGCTGATGAAGGGAGTCCTGGGGGATTTCCCGTGGGTAGATGCGTCTGACATCATGAAGGAACTCAGGATGGTTAAGGATGAAAGTGAGATCAAAAGCATGCAAGAAGCTGCACGACTTGCTGATATTGGGGTAGGTATTGCTAAGGAACTATTGGCGCCCGGGAAAATAGCTAGCGAGATAGTTGTTGAGATAGAAAGGCAACTAAAGCTCCAAGGAGCTCGAGCAGTGAGTATGTCTTTGGCCACCGGAGCAAATACTGCAATTCCGCACGCAGGTACAAGCACTGATGTTATCTGTGATGGGGATTTGGCCTGGCTCGATCTTTGTGTTAATGTTGATGGTTATTGGTCCGATATAACCAGAACGTATGCCATAGGGCAGATTTCTGATGAACTGAAGAATGTCTATAAGGTGGTCATCGAGGCACAAGAAGAGGCGAGGCTCAATGCTAGACCAGGCATGAGCGGGGCCGATGTAGATGCGTTGGCTAGACAAGTAATAGCTTCGCATGGCTATGGTGAGCAGTTTATCCACAGAACAGGTCATGGACTCGGACTCGAGATCCATGAAGACCCATATATAGTGGCGTCAAACAATACTCCCCTGCCAATAGGTAGTACTTTTACTATCGAGCCCGGCATATACTTGCCTGGCAGAGGCGGAGTGCGTATCGAGGACGACGTGTTGTTGACCCCATCCGGCCTCAAGTCGCTTACAAACTACCGCAGAGATCTTCTCACATAGTTTATCTAAGCATGGATTGGGCCTGCCCTGGTACCTAGCGAGGGTAGGCCTAGTAAACATCGCATCCGTATGCATTCGCGTAGCTGGTTTCACACGTCTGAAAGAGGAAATATCTAAGTTTCGTCAAAACTAATATAGAAGGCTTTATGTAAGGATATAGACGACACGAATGTGCCACGTGTTTATTGCGGGGTGATTGTATACGCGATGGAGATGCAAATCTTGGTTGATGACTTGGCCAAGCTAATCAAGAGGCCTATCACACTTGAGGATATTAACGGAAATCTAATAGCTTATTCAGCTCATGAACACCCGGTAGACCAGGTCAGAGTGGAAACGCTTCTCAGAAAAGGGGCTTCAAAAGGCACTATCGAAGCTCTCAAGAATCACGGGGTCTACAAGGAGATTGACTCGTCCAGAGGAGTAGTCCGTGTGGACGCTATTCCTGAGATTGGGTTTACTTCAAGAATAGCTATTGCCATACGTTGCGGTCGCAGTATCCTAGGTTATCTATGGGTGAAAGATGATGACCGTGACGTGTTGCCTCAAGACGAAGCGGCCATAATACAGACTGCAAGAATGATCGCTAGGAGTTTTCCGAAAGACGATTTGGAACCGGAGATCTCTGAATCTGAAACGCGAGCGCTTGCTTTGGAACTCATTTCTTCCTCAGGCAAGACTGAACTGGGCGAACTGAAGGAAAGATGCAAGCAGACGACTTCTGTATCCCCATTTCAGGTGTTGGTCTTACGCCATCGTTCTCCTCGAGCACCGGCATCTACTCGAAGTGTGTTGGAGAACGCGGAGAGTTTTGTTGAGAAAAACCAGATAAATGCAATATGCTGTGACCACAAAGAGGAAGTTGTAATTGTTGTGTTCGGCGAGCCATGGCACAGCGTTAGACAAATCGGTTCAAGTTTGGGCAGGTTCTTGAGCGCCAATGGTTTTCGGGAATTCTTGGGTATTGGTGGTTCCTTCATCGATATCTCAAGTGTACAGAAGAGCTATCAACAGGCACGCGAAGCGATAGATCGTGGGAGCAAGTTTCATTCTGGAGAAGACTCCCTCTTTTTCGACTATGGGCAAGTATCCCTTCATGATCTTATTGGATGCATGGCGACCTGCAAGGAACGTGGCAGCTATGGGCGAGAATTGGTTGAACAGGTTGCGCTCTATGACCGAATTAATGGTACAGACTTCTTAAAGACCCTCGAGGTTGTACTTGATTTCGGTGGAAAAAGGAAGGATGCGGCTAGCTATCTGAACATACATCCCAACACTTTGGATTATCGTATGCGAAGGCTCAATGAAGTGCTTCAGTGCTCACTAGACGATCCTAGTGTGAGATTAGCTGTTCATTTGTGGATAAAGGCAATAGGGTATTCGGGTGATATGTCAAACGATGGCGATGGTAAGGGCAAGTAAAGCCGGTGTCGAATCGACGTCATTGTTTTCATCTCATCAGTTTTATTGTTCTGCGACGCAAGGATTTTCTGCTGAGTTTGTCGAACTACAAATAGACGGGTGTCTGTCGGAATAAAGGTAAGAAGGAGTGAATCGTTAAGATGAGTGAGATTATCAAGGATTTTGAACAACTCAGGATGATGCAAGAGAACTTATTCCACGAGTTTAGTTCACTGGCTAAGCAGATAGATGACTTGATGTGGTACCAGAAAGTAGGAGACATAGCTAACGTTGACAAAGTAACATATATTGGTCCGCCTCCTGCAAATCCGTTGCCTCAGCCCCCACAGGACCGGGGTAACCCGTTGAAGATCCCTGCCTATACTTTCGTACCTAAGACTGCCGAACCTGGAAAGAAGTACCCGCTCTTGGTGTTTGTGCACGGCGGTGTGCATGCTAATTTCTCCACTGGCTGTGTGAATGTGATTAGGGAGCTTTTATCTCAGGGTTACATCATAATAGCTCCTGAGTACAGAGGTAGTACAGGTTACGGACAGCAGTTCTACCAGTATATAGACTACGGTGGTTTGGAAAACGAAGATGTTTGGGAAGGTAGAAACTGGATGGTAAGTACCAGCCCCTTGGTTGACCCAGATAGGGTAGGCATTATGGGATGGAGTCACGGTGGAATGATAACTTTGATGAATCTCTTCAATCATCCCGAAGGATACAAAGTGGGGTATGCAGGTGTTCCTGTGAGCGACATAGTGGCAAGGATGGGGTACAAGACTGAGGGCTACAGACAGATTTTCTCAGCAGATTACCATATTGGCAAAACAGCCTATGAGGATGTCAACGAATATAGACGCAGATCCCCTGCCTGGAATGCTGAAAAACTCAAGACCCCGCTGCTCATACACACTACGACAAATGACGAAGACGTGAACGTACTTGAGGTAGAGCATCTAATTAAGTCGCTAACGGCCTATGGGAAAGATTTTGAATACAAGATCTATGACAACGCCCCTGGAGGACATGTCTTCAATCGTATCGATACTGAGCTGGCAAGGGAATCAAGAAAGGAAATCTATGCATTTCTGGCGAAGTACTTGGACCCACCTGCGCCAATTGCTTAGGCTAGTAGGATACTGATTGAACGGAAAGTAGGACAAAACTAAGAGGAAACGGCGTCCTATTTTGGCTCGCCACTTCCTCTTAGGTGTTTCATCAGTGCTGGTCTATACGCAGTTTGCCGCCTGTTGCGAAATCTTCTTTCTTCATATCCCTCATGATTACGGTCACCGCTTCGGGCTTTACCCCAAGAGATCTTACCACCGCGTCTGTTACTTCTTTCGCCAGTGCTCTCTTCTGCTCAACCGTCCTGCCTTCAATTAGTTCGATCTGAACGATTGGCACTGCATCACACCCCCCTAGTAGACATGGTTTTCGCCGATCCTATGCATTTGCGATCACGCTAAATTTTATGCTATACTTAAGTGCATAGAATATCAAGGACGTCTCAAGCAACGAGGAAATTTCGTCGGAGTGGGTTTCGTTGAACCCACTCTTTGTATGTTCAGGGGTGATGCAGATGAGTCGGAAACAATTGTTGGAAGGCCTATTTGAAGCCTTTGAGCCTGAGGTAAGGGCTGGGGGTCTGGAGCTTCTCGACGTTGAGCTGACTTCGGATGAGCATAGGAATACCATTTTGCGCGTGACTATCTACTCGCCGCAAGGAGTCACATTGGACGATTGCGTAGCGGTTGAGAAGATTATAAGCCCCATGCTTGACGAGATTGATCCCATTGCAGAGAGCTATAACCTTGAGATTTCCTCTCCCGGGTTGGAGAGAGTGCTCAAGCGAGACAAAGAATTTGAGATATTTGGGGGACGTCTTTGCAAGATTAATCTTTATGGCCCTATAGATGGGAAGAGAGTATTCCAAGGAACGCTTGTAGGAATAGACTATTCAAAAGGGGAAGCTGAGGTTTCAATTTTGACAGATAACGGTCAAATATCACTTCCCAAACAGAACATTAGCAAAGTCCAACTGGTTTATCAGGAAAAACTATCTTAGGGTCTCGAAAGGAGGGCGGGAAAAATTAACAACGAAATAATAAGTGCCTTGAACCAGATTGAGCGGGAACGGGGCATACCAAAGCAAGATCTTATAGAGGCCATGGAAACGGCACTTCTGTCAGCTTACCGCAAGCACTATGGGACTGCCGAGAATGTTAGAGTGCAGTTCGATGGGTCAACTGGTAATATTAGGGTCCTATCCCGCCGTCTGGTTGTAGATAAGGTGACAGATCCTGTTAAAGAGATATCAATCGATGAAGCGCGGGCTAGATATGCCGGTTACAAGGAAGGCGACTACGTTGAAGAGGAAATTGCCGCTCAGGGATTTGGACGTATTGCAGCTCAGACGGCGAAACAGGTTGTTATGCAAAAACTCAGGGATATCGAGCGCGACATGGTCTATGAGGAATTTGCAGAGAGGCAGGGTGACGTAGTAACCGGACAAGTCATCCGAGTTGATAGAGGTATAGTAATAGTAGATTTGGGTAGGGCTGAGGGCTTTATCTTCCCTCAAGAACAGGTGAGGAATGAGCAATATCGCGAACGTGACAGGATCAAGGCGTACGTTGTTGAGGTAAAGAAGACGCCAAAGGGTCCTCAGATCTTACTTTCAAGAACTCATCCAGGCCTTTTGAAGAGGCTTTTGGAGTTGGAAGTGCCTGAAATCCGGGATGGCATAGTTGAGATAATGGGTCTGGCTCGAGAGCCCGGCTCCAGGTCTAAGGTTGCAGTGAAAGCAAACCTGCCGGAGGTCGACGCGCTTGGGGCATGCGTTGGGCCAAGAGGATCGCGTGTTCAGGTCATAGTCCAGGAGCTCAGGGGAGAGAGGATTGATATAATAGAATGGAATGAGGACCCAGAGATTTTTGTAGCCAATGCTCTAAGCCCTGCGAGGGTGCTGGGCGTGCAAATCGACAGACCAAACAAGGTCGCCAGGGTAATAGTTCCAGATAATCAGCTGTCTCTCGCAATAGGACGTGACGGGCAAAATGCAAGATTAGCTGCCAAACTTACCGGGTGGAAGATTGACATACGATCAGAGCGCGATGCTTTACGGTAGAGATTGTTAGTTCAATCGTGTGATACAAAGGGGGGTGGATGCCATGCCGAAAAAGATTCCTATGAGAACATGCCTAGGCTGCGAAGCGGTCAGGCCCAAGAAAGAGATGCTTAGGATTGTGCGAACGCCGGACGGCCAAGTAGAGATAGATCCTACCGGCAAAAAGGCCGGTCGCGGCGCATATGTCTGCCCAAACGCAGAGTGTATTTGCCAAGTGATCAAGAAAAAGAGGTTGTCTAGGGTGTTCGGTGCGGAACCATCCCCCTCAGTAATTGAGGAACTAAGAGGTTTCGTTACCGAAGAGATTGACAAGATTTAGAGTGAGGAGGTGATTTCGGATGTCAAAACGCATCCGTGTATATGAGCTCGCAAGGGAACTCGGGCTGGATTCGAAGGACATAATCTCAGATCTAAATGATATGGGATTGGTAGCAAAGAACCACATGGCGAGTCTGGAAGATGATGTGGCAGCCAAGATCCGAGAAAAGAGAACAAAAGGAAAAGGTACTTCCGCGCGAGTCCCGAAGGCTGAAGGTCCTACGACGGGTCAGAAAAAGACCCAAGCCAGGGAAATCGGGGTGCAAAAAGGAGTAGCCAAAGGGTCTGGCCATCCAGTCGGCGAGGAGAATGCTGAAGCACGTTCCTCTGTTCGCTCACCACGAGATCAGGCGAAACAAGAAGCTGGCCGCAAGGCTCCTGAGAAGCATCCGAGCGCTAAGGCTGGTAATAGGAGCGCGGCTCAGAGGAAGAGTACGAGGGGAAAAGGTGGTCGCCAGGTCAAACCCCAGGCGCCTCCAACAGGAGCTAGACGAGTCACAATTCAAGGCGAAACGCCTGTGAGGGAACTGGCAAGTCTCATAGGAGTACCTGTAGGAACAGTGCTCCGTACCCTGATGGGGTTAGGTGCGATCATAAGCATTAATCAAAGTGTACCTGTGGATTTGGCGCGCCAAGTTGCTGAAAAACTTGGTTGCGTTGTAACCGTCAAAGAGCCAGAAGCTTCTATTGAGGAAAAGATCGCTCTTGAATTGGGACGACCGGACGATCCGAACAAGGCGCAGAGCAGGCCGCCTGTGGTTACAGTGATGGGTCACGTAGACCACGGGAAGACGTCGCTTCTGGATGCTATAAGAGATACAAACATAACTGCAAGAGAGGCTGGAGGAATAACGCAACACATAGGTGCTTCCGTGGTTGAACACGAGGGAAAGAGGTTGATTTTCCTTGACACCCCCGGTCATGAAGCCTTCACACAGATGAGGGCTAGGGGTGCCCAGATCACCGACATAGCTGTGCTTGTGGTGGCTGCAGATGACGGAGTGATGCCACAGACAATTGAGGCTGCTAACCATGCCAAGGCGGCAGGAGTACCCGTGATAGTAGCGATCAATAAGATTGACAAACCCGGCGCAAAGGTAGATCGGGTTAAGCAGCAGTTGGCAGATATCGGACTTGTCCCCGAGGAATGGGGAGGCGACACAGTAGTCGTCGAAGTATCCGCCAGGACCAAACAGGGAATAGATGAGCTTCTCGAGATGATTTCTCTTGTAGCAGAATTGGAGGAACTCAAAGCCGATCCGACGAGAAGAGCTCGAGGATATATTATAGAGTCTAAGATCGACAAAGGACGAGGACCAGTTGCTTCGGCCATTGTCAAGTCTGGAGTGCTTAAGGTTGGGCAGATAATAATTACTGATACAACCTGGGGCCGCATAAGAGCGATGTACGACGGAAAAGGTTCTCAAGTGGAAGAAGCTGGTCCTTCTACCCCAGTGGAAATAGTGGGGTTGGGAGACCTTCCAAATGCCGGAGACACTTTTTTGGTTGTAGATGACGAAAAAACTGCCAAGCATATTGTTGAGCAGCGCCAGTTGGCAAGGCGGGAGCACGCTGTCGGTTCTAGTAGCAGGATGACTCTCGAGGAACTCCTCAAGGCACAGGAAGAGGAAAAGCGAGAACTTAAAGTGATTATCAAGAGTGACGTTCAAGGGTCGCTTGAAGCTATCCTACAGGCGCTTGGCAAGATAAAGTCAGATGAAGTGAAACTTGAAATTATACACTCAGGTGTAGGTGCGGTAATTGAATCGGATGTGATGCTTGCTAAGGCGTCAAACGCGAAGATCCTCGGATTCAACGTAAGACCTGACGCAAATGCAAGAAATGTGGCCGATGCCGAGAATGTTGAGATCCGAAGCTATAGGATTATCTACGAGCTTCTCGAAGACGTCGAAAATATGCTAAAGGGACTGGTAAAGCCTAAGTTTGAAGAGGCTGTTCTAGGAAGAGCCGAGGTCAGAGCTACTTTCCATGTTCCTAACATTGGGACAGTTGCAGGCTGCTACGTTATAAGCGGCAAGGTGGCCCGCAACGCAGGGGTTCGCCTGGTTCGAGATGGAAGGATCATATATGAGGGAAAGATTTCCTCACTGAGACGTTTCAAAGATGACGTGAGCGAGGTTGCCCAAGGGTATGAGTGCGGAATCGGGCTCGAGCATTACCAGGACATAAAGCCTGGTGACATAGTTGAGGCTTTCGTTATGAGAGAGGTTAAGCCCACCTAGTATCGCGTAGAACGGGGTTGGCGCTATGGTGGTCGGGCAGTGTCTACTAGATATAAGGCTTTTTGGCATGCATTCGCTCAAAGATAAAAGACGAGTTACCAAGAGCCTCGTGTCGAAATTACAGCAGCGCTTCGGCGTTTCTTGTGCAGAGGTTGGAGCCAACGAGTGTTGGGGAAGGGTTCTTCTAGGTATTGCTGTAGTAACGAATCAAGAAAGCCATGCGCTTGACATATTGAACAAGGCTGTTCTTTGGATAGAAGACAATATTGACGGAGAAGTAGTAGATTTTCACATCGACATAATTACATGACTGCGGGGTGTTGCTCATGGCACAAAGACCAGACAGGATAGCTGCACTAATTCGTGAGGTTGTGTCAGAGCTTATCATGAGGCGGCTTAAGGACCCGCGGATTGGATTTGCCAGCGTTGTAAGAGTGAGCGTTAACAAAGACTTGTCTCAGGCAAAAGTTTACATTAGTGTTTTGGGAACCGACGAAGAAAAGGAAAAGACAATGGAAGGACTCAAGAGCGCCCAAGGACTTATTAGGGCGGAAGTTTCTAAAGCGCTAGGGATAAGACATGCTCCTGAGATTCAGTTCGTTCTAGATGATAGCATTGAGTATAGCATACACATTTCAAAGCTCTTATCTGAAATTGAAGAAGATGAAAAGAAGGACAAAGACAAAGAAGAACCTGAGTAATCTGATGAATACACTGTAAGTATGTGGGAGAGTCAATCAATGATGGTTACAGCAGTCCCGTGGAAGGAAGAAACAACTCGCATAAGCGAAGTGTTGCGTCAAAGCAAGAGCGTGTTAATACTTGAACATAAGAAGCCCGATGGAGACTGTATTGGATCAGGTCTAGGTCTTGCCCTCGGGCTCCTTTTTTTGGGCAAGAGAGTCCTGTTACTGTCCCAGGATGCTCATCCTAGCAGCTATGACTTTCTGCCGGGTCAATATTTGCACAGTACTATCTCAGAAATGACATCGGATCCCGTATCTTTTGACACGGTGGTGTTTCTTGATTGCACGGATCCGCATCGAACAGGTAAATGCCTTAGTTTTGCTGTTGGCGATATGATCATAAATATCGACCATCACGTAAGTAATTCTCAGTATGGAGACGTATGCCTAGTAGATCCGGGAGCTAGCTCTACCGGGGAATTGGTATTTTTCTTGCTCAAGGCTTTGGGTGTTCCTATAACCAGGAACATTGCGCTTTGCCTTTACTGCGCAATAGCGAGCGATACCGGAGGTTTTAGGTATCAAAATACTACTGCTCGGGCGTTATGGGTGGCTAGCGAACTTGTTGAGGTCGGAGCTGATCCTTCTAGGGTAGCCGACTATCTTTTTGAGACGAGGAGCCTTTCATCTTTGCTGCTTCTGAGAAGCGCATTGCAGACACTGACTCTGCACTTTGGGGGCAATGTTGCGTCGGTCGAGGTCACCAGGGACATGGTAGAAAATTCTGGATCTTCTTTTGACGAGACAGAAGGCATTATAAACTATCCGCGCTCTATAGAAGGAGTCGAGGTTGCTTTGTGTTTCAAGGAAACTCCCGATGGGCAGGGTGTCGATGTTAGCTTTAGGTCCAAGCATAGAGTGGATGTTGCAAAGATTGCAGAGTCCTTGGGCGGTGGTGGTCACGCTAGGGCAGCAGGCGCGTTCATACTAGGTTCTTTAGACCAAGCCAAAATCAAGGTGTTTGGTGTTTTGTCAAAGGAAGACATATGAACGGGTTTTTGAACGTTGTCAAGCCAAAAGGTGTAACCTCTCATGACGTTGTACTTGAGGTGCGGCACATATTCGAAGAGAGAAAAGTCGGGCACTTGGGTACTTTGGATCCAATGGCCGTAGGTGTGCTTCCAATTGCAGTAGGTGCATATACCCGCCTTTCAGAGTACTTGATGAACGAGGATAAAGAGTATCTTGCTGAATTTACGTTTGGTATTGCAACTGATACGGGTGACTTGGACGGAAGGATTATTTCCATGGAAGATTGCAGTCACTTGACTTGTGACCAAGTTACGGGGCTTTTGCCCAAATTTACTGGGCATATTGAGCAAGTGCCGCCGGCCTTTTCTGCAGTCCACCTTGGTGGCAAGAGGCTCTATGATTTGGCCAGAAAAGGGATGGACGTGCACGCGCCTGCCAGGAGTGTTCGCGTGGACCATATCGAGATGCTGCATTGGGTAGACAACACGTATCCAAGAGCCATGCTCTGTATGCAAGTTGGGTCTGGCACTTATATACGGGGTCTTGCGAGGGATCTCGGAGACGAACTCGGGTGTGGATGCGTAGTGTCCTACCTTCTGAGGACTCGTGTAGGCAGCTTCTGTTTGAAGGATGCTGTGACCCTTGATTCACTTAGGAGCAGGCGTTTTTGCAATAGTGAAAGTGATCTTTTTGCTGATCCGAAACTGGTTTTTTCGAGTTTCGTATTCTTAGCTCTAAAGCCTGAGACTGTTCGGTCAATTAGGCACGGCGTTCCTCTAGTGGTCGAAGATTTCTTGGATCCTCAGGAAGTCTTGACGGTTGCCCGGCACTATTGCGGAATTTCATGTTGCCGGAGCCCGGTTCTCTTGTGCACTCTTAGACAGTCGGATATTGAGCCGGAACGAATTGCTTGTGCGGTGTCTTTATCTTTCGCGAGTGATTCGTCGTTTCAAATAGAATATGAAAAAGTATTGTTGTAGGGAAGTGATGTTTCCTGAAGACCATAGTCAATCCATATGCAGAACTAAAAGGACAAGAACTGGTTGTAGCCATAGGTGTTTTCGATGGCGTTCACCTTGGTCACAAGGAACTCTTGAATACTGCTCTTGAACTTAGAAGCGAGACCGGTCTACCTGTAATGGCGGTTACATTTGCACCTCATCCCAAGATAGTGTTGGAGCAATCTAACGGGCACGTGCGGCTCCTTACCCCCGAGAGAGAGAAGAAAGTGCTTCTCGAAGATATGGGTATTGACTACTATTGGGCGATTCCCTTTACGGAGCAAGTTGCTAGACTTTCGCCTGAGCAGTTTGCAGACCACTATCTTTGCTCGTTGCTAAACTCAAAGTATGTTGTGTGCGGGTTCAATTTTACTTTTGGCTATATGGGCAGAGGGACTCCGCAGTATCTAAAAGAAATATGTCGAGACAAAGAATTTGAAGTTCTAGTTGTGCCGCCATTTGAGATCCGCGGAGACGTGGTTTCAAGTACAAAGATAAGGAGCCTTATTCTGGATGGAGATTCAGTAACCGCAAACGAGTTCTTGGGACGTCCTTATTGCATTTACGGTGAGGTTGTAAGAGGAACCGGTGTCGGGGGGCAGATCGGGGTGCCTACTTCCAACATACGCTATCCAGCGGACAAACTGCTTCCAAAGAACGGTGTTTACTCGGTATTGGCCAGGGTTTCGGGAGGAGATCTAATGCCTGCAGTATGCAACATAGGGGTGAAGCCTACTTTTGGAGGAGGTCAGACTTGCGTGGAGGTACACGTTCCTGGATTCTCGGGTCAACTGTATGGTGCCGACATGCAGATCTTTCTAGACAGGTACATAAGAGAGGAACGCAAGTTTACGTCGGTGGACTTCCTAAAAGAACAGATCCAATCCGATATAGAAACGGCGCTTTGCCATCTCCAATCTGAGGAAACCCTAGGTCTAGACGATGGTTTGTTTACACTGTTAGGTGCTTATGATAGAATTTTCGTGACAAAGTGACCTTGAGACTAGGCTTTGCGTATCTCCGGCGCAGCGCTTGGTTCAAGGCATAGAAGAACCATATGGAGGTATACTGAATTGACCCTTGATAGTACTAGAAAAAAAGCCATTATCGACGAATTCAAGCGACATGAAACCGATACAGGTTCTCCGGAAGTTCAGATTGCCCTTTTGACAGAGCGAATCTCGTACCTAACAGAGCACCTTAAGGTTCATAAGAAGGATCACCACAGCCGAAGAGGCCTTCTAAAAATGGTAGGCCAACGCCGCGCTCTTTTGAACTACCTTGCCCAGGAGTCCCCCGAGCGTTACAGGGAAGTAGTGGAGAAGCTTGGTTTGAGAGGCTAGGGGATAACTGAAAGGAAGTGTATTTATTGGAAAGTGTTCGAGAATATTCGATGGAGCTCGGCGGAAAACTTTTGACTTTGCAGTTTGGCAAAGTGGCCAAGCAGGCTAACGGGTCGGTACTTGTGAGTTATGGAGATACAATTGTTCTTGTAACCGCAACTGCATCGAAAGAGCCGAGAGAAGGCGCAGACTTTTTCCCACTTACAGTAGATGTAGAAGAGAGACTGTATGCAGTAGGTAGAATTCCAGGAAGTTGGGGACGCAGAGAAGGACGGCCGCCGGAGAAAGCGGTTCTTCAAGCAAGGCTTACCGATAGGCCTATAAGACCTCTATTCCCCAAGGGCTTTAGAAATGAAGTCCAAATTGTTGTTATGCCCCTGGCTATCGATCACGACTATTCTGTTGAAATTGCCGGTATGATTGGCGCGTCTGCTGCGCTTTGTGTGAGCGATATACCGTTCGGCGGTCCAATAGGAGCAGTCGAAATGGGCTTGGTAGACGGGGAATTTGTGATTAATCCAGGGGTTGAGGAATCTGAAAGAAGCGATCTAAAACTCACTGTTGCAGGAACCAAGGACGCTATTTCCATGGTAGAGGCCGGAGCGAACCGAGTCTCCGAAGAGGTTATGGTAGATGCAATGATGGAAGGCCACGCGATAATAAAAAAGATAGTTGCCTTCCAGGAAGAGATTGCAAAGGAGATCGGCAAACCGAAAATGGAGCCCAAGCTCTTTGTTCCTGATGGGGAGGTAGTAGCCAGAGTAGAAGAACTCGTTACAAGTCCCCTCAGAAAAGCGATTAGGAATGAAGACAAACTTGAGCGCGAAAACGCTATCGATTCTGTACTGAAGGAAGCGCTTGACGCGATGGCAGAGGAATTTCCAGAGAAAGAAAACGAGATAAAAGAGGCGTTCAACGAGGTTTTGAAGACCCAGGTAAGGGCCATGATACTCGAAGAAGAAGTAAGACCCGACGGCAGGAGGCCGAGCGAAATAAGGCCAATTTCCTGTGAGGTATCTGTGATTCCTCGGGTTCACGGTTCTGGACTGTTTACTAGAGGGCAGACTCAAGTCTTGAGCATAGCAACTCTTGGGGCAACGAGTGATATCCAGGAACTGGATACTACAGGTCTAGAGGAGTTCAAGAGGTATATACACCACTACAACTTCCCGCCGTTTTCAGTAGGTGAAACGAAGCCACTTCGTGGTCCTGGCAGAAGAGAAATAGGCCATGGAGCCTTGGCAGAAAGAGCGCTAATACCAGTTCTACCCGATGAACAGGATTTCCCGTATACGATACGTGTCGTATCTGAGGTGCTTGAATCTAACGGTTCTAGTTCTATGGCTTCTGTCTGCGGCAGCACCTTGTCTCTCATGGATGCAGGGGTTCCTATCAAAGATCCTGTCGCCGGCGTTGCCATGGGTCTTGTGAAGAAAGAAGATAAAGCTGTTATTTTGACTGATATTCAGGGCATGGAAGATGCATTGGGTGACATGGATTTCAAGGTTGCCGGAACCGAAGATGGTATCACTGCATTGCAGATGGATATCAAGATTTCGGGTGTTAATCGGGATATCTTAAGCACTGCTCTTGAAAAGGCAAAAGCTGCCAGATTGTTTATTCTCGAGAAGATGCGAGAAACCATCGACAAGCCGAGAGATTCTCTATCGCCTTTTGCCCCAAGGATAATTGTTGTTCAGATTGACCCTGACAAGATCCGTGAAGTTATTGGGCCTGGAGGCAAAACCATAAATAAGATTACCGGCGAAACAGGAGTCAAGATCGATATTGAGCAAGACGGAAGAGTGTTCATCTCCGCAGTAGATGAGGAATCGGGCCGAAGAGCCAAACAGATCATTGAGCAGATAACCCGCGATGTTGAAGTCGGCGACACGTATTTAGGGAAGGTTACCAGGGTATCATCTTATGGTGCCTTCATAGAGGTTTTGCCAGGTAAGGAAGGCCTTATGCGGCAGAACGATGTTGGCGAAGGCGGTATGCCAGAAGTCGGCGATGAGGTAATGGTCAAGGTTACAGAAGTTGATCATCTTGGCAGAATAAACCTATCGGGCAGATTGGGTGATTCTGGAAAAGAACCGTACAGAGATCGAAGCGGGAAGGATAGGAGCAATCAGAGTCGTTCCAAGGGAAAACCACGAAATAGCGGAAAGCCGAGATAATGCGATGAGGTTTGGAGTCCATCTTTCAATCCAAGGCGGGATTTCAAAAATGGCCGAAGTCGCTGCCCAACTGGGTTGCGAGGCTGTTCAGGTGTTTTCTCGTAGCCCAAGAGGTGGAAAAGCCAAGCCGTTAGATCCGGTTGACATTTCTCAATCGAATTCCTTGCTCGAGGCTAACGACATAAGACCAGTGGTTGTGCATGCCCCTTATTTCGTCAACTTGGCGTCAACCGAAACTAGCAAGCGAGATTATTCTGTAGAAGTGCTTTCTGAGGATTTGGAAAGAGCGCAGGCCCTAGGTGCTAGGTTTGTGGTGACTCACATAGGGCACAAGCAGAAGGAAGAAGATGATGAGTCCCAGGAGGCACTAGAGAGGGCTCTTGGTTCAATACAAGAGATCCTCTCTTCATACTCTGGTCCGGTCAAACTTATCTTGGAAAACAGTGCGGGTCAGGGCCAAGAAATCGGGTGTACATTTGAGGCCCTAGGCTTCCTGGTGAAGAACCTTCCTGCAGATAGGGTGGGCGCCTGCTTTGATACATGTCACGCTTTTGCGCGCGGGTATGATCTCACGGATTCTACAAAAGTCGAAAGCGTTCTGCTCTCATTTGACGAGCTGGTAGGGTTGGAAAGATTGGAAGTTGTTCATCTGAATGACTGCAAGCGAGGTCTAGGTTCTCGTGTAGACAGACACTTTCATATTGGTCAAGGAGCAATAGGCCTGGAAGGGTTCAAGGCAGTTGTAAACAGTACGCTGCTTGCCCCAGACATACCTGGTATTATGGAGACTCCTAAAGATGGCGAAGATGCAGACAAAATCAACATTTCTACTGTGAAAATGTTGCGAGACTTCTGATGATGAGGTTACGAGGAACGGAAATTACATATATTTATTTGGTGGGGGAGACATGACAAAAGAAATACGATTAGTGGCGTTGGGCGGTTTGGGCGAAATTGGCAAGAACCTTATGCTTCTTGAGTCCGGCAATGACATGATTGCCATAGACTGTGGGCTTGCTTTTCCAGGCGACGACATGCCAGGAGTTGATTTTGTAATACCTGATATTTCCTATATGCTTGAGCGAAAAGACCGTCTCAGGGCAATAGTACTTACGCACGGTCACGAAGACCACGTAGGAGCGCTGCCGTTTGTTTTGAGCAAGGTGAATGTGCCTGTATATGGGACGCGGCTCACACTGGGGCTTGCACGAAGAAAGATGGACGAAAGTTTCGAAGGCGACTTTGATTTTAGAGTTGTTGCTCCTCGAGATTCGGTGAAGTTGGGTTCTGTAGAAGTTGAGTTCTATAGAACTACGCACTCTGTGTCTGACAGTGTAGGCTTGATCATTCGTACACCATGTGGAACGTTGGTCCATACAGGGGATTTCAAACTTGATCAAACTCCAGTAGATGGCGATACCGTAGACTACCACAGGCTTGCCGAGGTTGGCGAAGATGGAGTACTGGCGCTGCTATCGGACAGTACGCATGCTGATAGACCTGGGTACACTCTGTCTGAGCGAGTAGTAGGCGAGAACCTCTCCCAAGTTTTCTACCAGGCAAAAGGCAGGATTATAGTCACTACTTTTGCTTCTAACATACCAAGGATACAGCAGGTCATTGACGCCGCCTACAGGCACGGCAGAAAAGTGTGTGTAGTCGGCCGAAGCATGGAAAACGTAGTAGAAGTCGCCATAGGTATGGGTTTCTTGCAGGTACCTATGGGAACCATGATAGACGTTGATGATGCCGACAGATACCCTGCATCTCGTATCGTAATCCTAAGCACGGGCAGCCAAGGCGAACCCCTTTCTGCTCTTTCAAGGATGTCCGTGGGTGAACATCGCAAAGTCGACATAGTGGAAGGCGACCTTGTCATAATGGCGGCTTCTCCTGTTCCTGGTAACGAAACTACAGTATCTAGGGTAGTCGATAATCTATTCAGGCGAGGAGCAGACGTTGTGTATACGCCTGAGTCTGGAGTTCACGTTTCAGGTCACGCAAGCCAGGAAGAACTAAAGATCATGTTGAACTTAACCAAACCAAAGTTTTTTATCCCGGTCCACGGCGAATACAGACACTTAGTTATCCATTCTCAGTTGGCAGTAGCGACGGGCGTCTCTCCTACTAATGTGCTTATTGGCGAAAATGGTACTATTTTCAGACTGACTCCTGACCAGGCTGGTATAGTCGGGACAATCCAAACGAAGGACACATTTGTAGACGGGTTAGGAGTAGGAGATATAGGCGATCGGGTCTTGAGGCAAAGGCAGACTTTGGGTGAATCGGGGGCTGTTTTCCTATCGTGCGTGATCTCCAAAGAAACAGGCAAGGTTCTAAGCAGACCCGAGGTTAAGAGTGTAGGCCTTATTGGCCTCGGGTACGAAGACGGGGTCATGTCAGAAGTCGCCCAGAAGGCCGAGCAGTATTTATCCGTCTTACCGAAAGATTCACTTTTGGACAAAGGCGCGGTAGAAGACGGCCTTACTTCGCTACTGAAACGATATTTCAAAAACGAACTAGGCAAAAGACCCTACGTCCTTTGCACCATAACTCTCATGTGAATGCACTCTGGGACTGAGTCCGTAGAAAGAGGCGCGTGAGCAGCTGCGTAAGGTTGTCTTTGTTACATGAAACAGTTTTTCCTTTTTGGCTAATGTGATTTTAGGATGGTTTGCAACTATGGGAATACGTTTTGTAATTGGGCCTGCAGGCGCTGGAAAAACGAAACACATAGTAGACTCGGTTTCAGACTGTATTTTGTCTCGTGCCCGGGGAGTCAACAATCCTCCGCTTCTCGTGATTGTTCCAGATCAAGCCACGTTCCAGGTAGAAAGCTCTATTCTCAAGGATGGAAGGGTCCGAGGTTTTACCGATCTTCACATTCTGGGGTTTAGACGGTTAGCATTGCAGGTATTAGACGAGGTCGGTGGATATTCGCTTCCTTTTATCACCCGAATCGGTCGTAGTATGGCTGTCCAATTGATATTGTGGCAATGCAAGGAGAAACTTAGGGTGTACAGTCCTATGGTTGACTACCCTGGTTTCAGAGATACATTGATCAGCACATTTTCTGAGTTCAGTGCGTATGGGGTTACTCCTGATGATCTTGTCCGCGAATTGGGAGAAGCCGCCAGCAATGTTCCTTTTCTCCACGAGAAACTATCTGACATAGGCTTGATCTATGGTGAATACAGGAAATTTGTGTCAGACAGGTTCCTAGATCCCGATGACTATCTCGCGTTGGCTGCTCCCCGTATTAGAGACTCTGACCTTATAAGGGGTTCTACTGTATGGATAGACGGGTTCTCAGGGTTTACGCCCATGGAATACGAGATGATTGCAGAAATCATGGAAACAGCTTCGCAGGTAAATTTAGCTCTTTGTATGGATCGGGAGGAGATCCAGCACAGACCCAAAGAAACGAGCTTGTTTCACCCAGTAAGAGAAGTCTACGAAAAGGTTATGGAAATCTCGAGTGAGCGGGGAATTTCAGTAGAAGGAACACTGTTTCTTGGGGAAAATGGCTTTTTGCCTAGGTTCAAGAACAACGACCTTTTGAAGATCGAGCGCGAGTTTAGGAACAAAGATCGTCCAACCAGGCGTCTTGGCTTTTGGGCGCATGATCCAGCTTCGTCCACTGTGGAAGATCAATGCGATGCCGACTCAACGAGTAGTTCCGATGGAGTGCTTGTAGTAACAGCTGCAAATCCGCGCGCAGAAATAGAGTTCGCCGCGCGGGAAATCACCAAATTGGTCCGCGACCGCGGAATTGCATTTAGGGACATAACCTTGGAGATGAGAGACTTACGGCAGTACAAAGATCTCATTGAAATGGTCTTCAATGACTACGATATTCCTTTCTTTCTCGATGAGAAAAGTTCACTGTCGCACCACCCTATGGCAGAACTTATACGGTCAGCTTTTGATGTAGTTCTAACTGGCTTTTCGTTCGACGCAGTATTCCGCTATCTGAAGACAGATCTTGTGCCTTGTGAGAGACGGGCAATTGACAAGTTGGAGAACTTTGTTTTGGCCACTGGAATACGCGGTGAAGCATGGCTTAGTCCAGAGCCATGGCGGTATCGAGGGAGGTTCTTGTCTGATTTTGAGGGCGAGGAATCTGGCGGTAGAGATTACGGCGAAGAGCTAGATTCAGTCAGGAAGCACGCTATGGTAGGACTCGGGGAGTTTTACACAAGACTCAAAGGTACCGATGCTCATGTGAAAGACGAATCAGAAACTCTCAACTTGCCGGAAGGGCTCACGGCTAGACGAATCTCGATGGCAGTTTATGATCTTTTGATACAACTAGATGTTCCTGCAGTATTGGCGCGTTGGCAAAATGAGTGTGAGGCGTCAGGGGACCTTATGGCTGCCTATGAGCACGCAGGTATCTGGGATAAAACAGTAGAAATCTTGGAGCAGACAGTAGAAATCCTGGGCGATCATCCTTGCGATGTAAGAACATATGCTTCGCTTATCGATGCAGGTTTGCAAGACATGAGATTGGGGGCGATTCCCCTTTCCGTAGATCAGGTGTTAGTAGGCAGCTTGGAGAGGACTAGACAACCTGATTGTAAGGTTACTTTCCTACTCGGGGCAACCGAGGGTGAGCTGCCCAAGAAACAAGGAGAAGATGGGGTTTTTACTGACAAAGATCGAGAAGTCCTCTTGGGGGCGGGGCTAAATCTCGAGCCGTCATCTAGGGTAAAGCAGCTTCATGAGCAGTATCTAGCATACGTGGCTCTTACGCGACCTCAAGAGAGGCTCTATTTGTCATATCCACTCGGAGACAACGACGGCAAAGCACTGTTCCCTTCGCCTATAGTCCGATGGCTGAGGGATACAGTGAACGTTTCTGAGCGTTATGTTTCTTTGGATCCTTCAGGTAACACTGAAGAAGACCTGGACTACTTGGTTCCTGCGAGTGTATGGGGGCTTACGGCTCGACGTCTTTCATTGGTTCGCCATGGTATTTCTCCTGGTATTGTGTGGCAAGAGGCATATAGGTGGATGCTTGAGCCTTCAAGAATAGCGAAAACCGCCAAGATACTTGGATCTTTGGGGTTTTCAAACGCTGTGGCACCTCTCGGGAAGCCCTTGGCTGAGAAACTGTATGGGAAGCCTTTGAAAACAAGTGTCTCTAGGCTCGAGCGCTTCCAGGTGTGTCCTTTCCAGCACTTTTCCAGTGACGGCTTGGGCCTTAAGGAGCGAGAGGTGTTTAGTCTTGACCCTGCTAAAGCTGGCACGTTTTACCATGAAGCAATGAAGGAATTTGTTAGTAGAATAATGAGGCAAGATGCCCCGGTTGAAAGTTTGGACGATTCCGATGCTACTAGGATTATGGAAGGAGTTGTTCAGGAAATCGTTCCTAGGGTTCAAAACGAACTGTTTCTCAGCTCGTTCCGCTACAGACATGTCTCCAACTCTCTGGGTTCTACACTCAAAAGATCGGCACAGGTGTTTTTGGAGCATGCAAAAAGGGGCAAATTCAGGCCAATAGCTGTTGAGGTCCCATTTGGATTAGGCGGGGCAATACCGCCTCTTACACTCAACATTGATGGAAGTCATGAAGTGTTAGTGCGAGGACTGATAGACAGGATAGATGCTGCTGAACTGGACGATAGAATATTCTTCCGTATAGTAGATTACAAATCAGGCCACAACAAGCTAGATCTCAACGATGTGTATTACGGCCTGTCTATGCAACTTTTGGTTTACCTGGGTGTTACTCTTTCTTTGTGGAAAGAAATAGTGAACAGTCCATACTTGTTAAGCCCATTGGATACACAAGGCCTTGTTACCAAAGGTGTTTTCAAAAATGTGGTGCCCGCCGGTGCTTTTTATATGCCTATTAGGGATCCGTTCATCGAAACTGAGGGCCCTTGTGAGAGAGAACTAGTTGTGAAGGAGATACAAAAGGAACTCAAAATGACTGGCATCCTGGTAGATGATTTGGATGTAATTAGGCTAATGGACAATACTACAAGCTCGGGGCAGTCTGATCTAGTGAGCGTCACTTTCACGAAATCGGGCGTGGGCGCTGCCTCGTCAACAGCCTCATACGACCAGGTTAGGGCTTTGCTAAACTACGTTATGAGAAGAGTTAGTGATATTTCCTCGGAGATAGTCTCAGGGCGGATAGATATTTCCCCATTCCTGAAAAATGAAATGCGTGGATGCACTTACTGTCCGTTTGAGTCTTTCTGTGTTTTCGATGTTCTTCTCGAAGGGAACGAATACAGGGTGTTAAGGAATATTCCGAAAAATGCAATTTGGGATGCTATCATGAATGACGCTAAGGGGGAGAAGGACTAGGTGGGTTCCGCAAAAAGGGAATGGACATCTGAGCAGCGTCTTGCCATCGAAGTAGGCGGCAAGAACATGCTGGTTTCGGCCGCCGCTGGAACGGGCAAAACGGCCGTTCTTGTAGAGAGAATAATAAGGCATGTGCTGTCTGAGGATGAACCTTGTGATATTGAGAGGCTCTTGGTGGTTACCTTTACTGAGAAAGCTGCCCTTGAAGTCAAGGATAGGGTACGCACAGCGTTGCGCGAAGCCAATGATTCCAGACCTTCAGATGACCGAATAAAAAGACAATTATCTCTTATGGATCGGGCCCAGATTTCTACCATACACGCATTTTGTCTTTCTGTGGTAAAGCGCTATTTCTACCTTGTGGATCTAGACCCAACATTTCGGGTTTTAGATTCCAACGAGGCGGAACTATTGCGTTTGGAAGCTCTGGACGAAGTTTTTGAACGGTGGTACCAGAACGAGTCTAGGGAATATGAGACGTTTGTGAATTTAGTTGAAATGTATGGTGGGTCAGGAGTTGACGAGGATCTCAAGGATACGGTTTTGAGATTGTACGATTTTTGCAAGACCCAACCTTCGGCTCATGAATGGCTGGAAGAAGCGTACACTTGGTACGAAAACATGTCGTTTCTCATGGAGCAGGTGTCGAAACTAGACACTGAGGCAGCGGCCTATCAACTTGATGGGATATTTCTTACGCTGCCATGGGCTCGAGTACTCATCGATGCACTTATTTCTGAACTCAATAGCGCAGTTTTATACTCGCAAGAGGCCGAAGCAATATGTTCGTTGCCTTACGGTCCTAAGCACTATTTGCCAGTTATAAGCGAAGAAGCCTCGTTTCTCCGAAGGTTGAATCAGTTAGCACACGAAGCAATGACTCTTGCTTCAGGTGAAGATCGACGCCAAAGACCAGATGGGAAGTCTGTGGGATCAGACGTACAGGCAACGCGCGTTTTGGGTTCGATTCGACAAATGGTCGAAGAGTTTGAATTTGCTAATCTTCCGCCAAAAAAGATTGGTGAGGTTAGAGCGGAACTGCTAGATAGGGCCAAAGAGTGCAGGGATATGTACAAGAAGAATTTCAAGTCCGCTTCCAAGAACGTCCTTATGAGGCCGTCCGGCGAGGTGTTGCAGGAGGTTGCAGAGCAGGCGCCCTATGTGAGGTGCCTCATAGACTTGGTGTTAGAATTGGATAAAAAATACACGGAGAAGAAAAAGTCTCGGGGCGGAGTGGATTTTTCGGATCTGGAGGTGTATTGCCTCAGTATCTTGAAGCAGGACGATTGCGGGCTAGCTCGCGAAATTGGAGAGAACTACGACTATATCTTTGTTGATGAATATCAAGACACAAATCCAATACAAGAGGAGATCATTTCTCTTGTATCAAAAGAAAACAACGTCTTTATGGTTGGAGATATAAAGCAGAGCATATACCGTTTTAGGCTTGCAGAGCCGCGGATATTCTTGGAGAAGTACGACTTGTTCCAACGTGTAGATGAAGAACGCTATGTAGACCCGAACGCTCACGGCGTAAGAGTCGACCTATCCAAGAACTTCAGGAGCAGAAAAGAAGTTGTTGACGCAGTAAACTATGTGTTTGAAAAGGTAATGAAAAAAGAAGTAGCCGAAATTGACTATACAAATGATAGCAGGCTGAACTTGGGTGCTCATTATCCCGATGCTTCTGAGAATTGTTCTTTAACTGCTGAGATTTTACTTGTCGAAAGGAAGAATCAGGATCGACCATTGAACGCCCATAGGAAACAACAGATTGAAGGTAGAGAGGCCCAAAGCACGGGGGATAGGGTTGTTCTGGATATGGCAGCAGGCGAGGGAGATGGGGCGGTTGAAGAGTACGAATCTCTGGAGAAAGAAGCTCTTGTGATGGCCTCGAAGATACAAGAATTGGTGAATCCTTCTTCGCCTTTTGTAGTATGGGATTCTGATCTGAGCCGTTACAGAAATTGCACATACAAGGACATAGCAATTCTTATGCGTGCAACAAAAGATAGGGCCAATGTGGTAATTGACATATTCCAGAAATGCGGTATCCCTGTTTATTCTGAGCTAGGAACAGGGTACTTCAGGGCCCGAGAAGTAGAGGTAAGTCTAGCCATCCTCTCTGTAATGGATAATCCAAGACAAGACATACCTCTAGCGGCGGTTCTTCGCTCACCTGTGGTCGGGCTTTCCCCCAGGGACATAGCGATCATAAGGGTGTTAGAGCCTCGAGATGAGCTATACGACTCATTGGAGGACTTTTCACTGTTGTGGCAGGATCAGCAGAATGTTGCTTTTGATGAATGCGCCAAACTTGAACTTGACAAATCAGAAGTGATCGAGCTCAGCAGTATTGTGTCGAGGTTCTTAGACCAGCTCCAGTCATGGCGCACAATGTTTAGAAGAGTTCCGCTGGCTCATGCGCTATGGACCGTGTTGAAAGAAACGGCGTACTACGACTATGTCGGTGGGCTCCCAGGCGGACCCCAGAGGCAGGCCAATCTGAGAGCTCTCGTGAATCGTGCAATGGAATTTGACAGTTTCGGTCGTCACGGGCTTTTCCGCTTTCTTAGGTTCATAGAGAGAATACAAGAATCCGAGGGAGATTTGGGTACTGCTAGAACTCTGGGCGAGAGCGAAGACGTTGTTCAGATCTTGTCTGTGCACAGAGCAAAGGGATTGGAGTTCCCGATTGTTTTTGTGGCTGATTTGGGCAAACAGTTCAATATGCAAGATCTCCACTCTGACATCCTATTTCAGAAGGATCTAGGCATTGGTGCGGTTTTTTGTGATCTAAATAGTAGGATAAAATACCCTACTTTAGCGTACCAGGCAAACAGATTCCAGATACAAAAAGACAATCTGGCAGAAGAAATGCGCATCTTGTATGTGGCAATGACAAGGGCTAAAGAAAAACTATACTTGGTAGGTTCAGCGAGAGATTTGGATGGAAAGATTCAAACATGGAAGAGGCTGGATGTATCTTCAGCCAGGACATATTTGGACTGGCTGCTTCCGTGTGTGCTCAAAGAGTTGGGCTCAGAGACTCCTCAGGTGGTTCCGGAGCTTACACAGAATGTACCTTTTAGGCTGTTGCTGTATGGGATAGATGGAGGCTCCATAATTCCTGAACCTTTTGCGAGAACCATTTACGAATCTTCGATCAAGTACAATGAGATAAGACAACTGCTGCCTCCTAGTTCTCCAATGGACGAAAGCGTCTACTCTGAGGTCAAGCGCAGATTGGAGTGGGATTATGGTTACAGACCTCTTACTTCAACACCTGCAAAAATGAGTGTGGGAGAGCTCAAATCGAGGCTAGATCTTGATGAAGATATATTTCGGGTTCTTCCGCCCCCGACAAAGAGGCTTTCATTTACCGAACGCAAGGTGCCTTCGGGAGTGGAACGGGGCATTGCTGTACACGCTCTTATGGCCAAGATGAGCCTGGACCTAGCGATGAGTGAGGAACGTATATTAGATGAGATCGAGAGGCTTTCTAGTATTGGGTTTTTAGAAAAGGAACACATACTAGACGATGACGTTTCGAGGATTTTGCGGTTTCTGCAGTCCCCAACAGGCAACATACTGCGGACCTCGCTCCCACACGTCAGGCGAGAAGTCCCTTTTACCATGAGGCTTGATGTAGGAATTGTCGAACCAGGGTCTGGAACTTCAACCAAGGTCGTTCCCCTATTTGAAATGTGTGATCGTGGAGCGTCAAATGAGTCTTCCGAGAGAAAAGACTATGTTGTGGTGCAAGGAATAATTGACGTCTTGATAGAACACGGAGATGCTCTTACAATATTGGATTACAAGACAGACTCGATAACCTTGGAAGAACTGCCTAGGACTGTGGAGAGCTACGCGCCTCAGATTGCCCTTTACTCTTACGCTGCCGAGATGATTCTGGGAATTCCTGTGGAACATTCGGTCATATGTTTTCTGACTTTGGGAAGAGAAGTCGAGGTTGATTGGCGTAACTACTTGAGCGACATAAGTGGGGTTAGACAGATTTAGCAGTAGACAAGAAGTGTGCATTACATATTTGGATAACATATACAGATGTGACGAGACGCGTTGTATATGCGTGAGTAGAGGCAAAAAGGAGGTGATCTTGCTTGCCAGCCAATTTGGGGCCGGAGTTCATTCAAGCTGAAAAAAGATACAGACAAGCCATTACCGATGAAGAGAGATTTGCTGCTCTAGAGGAGATGCTAGCTACTATCCCTAAGCATAAAGGAACTGAGAAAATGCAAGGGGAGATAAAGCGGAAAATATCAAAACTAAGAAGCGAGATGAGATCGGGCAAGAAGGGCCCCAGGCGACGGGAGTTTTTTAGAATAGAGAAGGAAGGTGCAGGGCAGGTAGTTCTTGTAGGACCGCCCAATTCGGGCAAGTCTATGATGCTCAAAAGCATGTCTAGAGCCAATCCAGAGGTAGCAGATTATCCGTTTACTACGAGGATGCCCTTGCCTGGCATGGCACAGTGGGAAAACGTTCAAATTCAGCTGGTCGACATGCCGCCTATTACCCCAGATAACGCGCAGCCATGGATGTGGGCTACTTTGCGACTATCCGATGGGATTCTGCTTGTTTTTGATGCAGGTGACGACGATGTGCTAGAGCATGCAGAGAATCTCATAGCTTTTATGGACGAAAATAGTGTTCGCCTCAAGAATGAAGGCGAATTGGATTTTACTGAAAAACGGGCTATCTGTGCAGCAAACAAATGTGACATGCCTGGCGCTGACACAAGAATTGAACTTTTAAGAGACGTAATACCCGAAGCAATAGAGATTGTGCCTTGCTCGGCGCTCTCAGGAGAAGGCTTAGATGTTTTGGCTTCGAAGCTGTTTTTTGATGTCTTGGGCAAGATCCGTGTCTATACTCGACCTCCTGGTAAGAAGGTCGACTATCGAGAGCCTTTTGTTCTGGATAAAGGAGTAACCGTTCTAGAGGCAGCCCAATCTATACATAAGGAGATCGCGCAAAACCTCAGATATGCAAGAGTCTGGGGCAAAGGCGTTTTTGAAGGGCAAATGGTTCCAAGAGACCATGTCCTTCACGACGGAGATGTGGTGGTGTTTTACACTTGATTTGTTTGTGGCATGCTTAATGGAGACAGGTAGAATGGAGGAACTACGGTGCTTACAGAAACAGAGAAGAAACAGGTCGACGGTTTTGTGGGGAAGGATATAAGTGAAGTTGAAACCCCCGCATTAGTGCTAGATCTGGACATCATGGAGCGGAACATGGATAGGATGATGGAGTTTTTGTCAAAAGGCAGCGTACAGCTGAGGCCACACGCCAAAACTCACAAGACTCCGCCAATAGCTAGAATGCAGATGCAAAAGGGTGCAGTAGGGATTACGTGTGCCACTGTCGGAGAAGCAGAGATACTGGTCGATGGTGGGATAGATGATGTTCTTATCACTAACCGCGTGGTGAGCAGAGAAAAGATCGAACGAGCGGTGCTTTTGGCTAACAAGGCGGACGTTAAAATTGCAGTAGACTCCCAACGAAACCTGACCGATATTTCAGACTGCGCACATTCGCATGGTGTAGAAGTAGGCATCATTGTTGAGATGGATATAGGTCATGGCCGGGCGGGAGTCCGAGACGTTGACCATGCGATTAAGCTCGCAAGTCTTGTATCAAATCTGCCGGGAGTCAAGTACGAAGGCATAATGGGCTACGAGGGTCATTGCGTTTTCATAGAATCCCTAGAAGAACGTAGGGACGCATCTGGGAGAGCATACAAGATGCTGCTTTCTTACAAAGAAGCGCTGTCTTTGGCTGGATTTGAACCTAAGATCGTGAGTTCTGCCGGAACAGGAACATACCTAATCGCAGGGGTCCAGGAAGGTATCACCGATATTCAGGCGGGTTCGTACATCTTTATGGATTCCAGATATGCTGACGTTGAGGGAGTAGACTTCGAGCAGTCTCTTAGCGTACTTACTTCTGTGGTAAGTCACCCTGAAAAAGATGTGTATATCTGCGATGCCGGCACAAAATCCATGAGTGAAGAGTTTGGGATTGTACTAACTCTGCCTTCAAGCAATCTAAAAGTGAAGAGTATGTCAGAGGAGTACATTACTCTGGTATCCGATCCGCGTTCCCGGGACACCGAAAAACCTTACCTTAGTCGCTTAGACAAATTGTATGGATCAGACACTTCCGACCTAGACGTTGGAAGCAAAATACACCTGATTCCTTCTCACTGCTGCACTACGGTTAATCTCCATGATCTAATGTATGCTACAAGAAATCGTGTAGTAAACAACGTATGGAGGATAGCGGGAAGGGGCAGATTTGCATAACTGATTCTGATAGGTGGTTCTAGGTCGGGATGTTCACTTTTTTGTTGCAAGTACGTGAAACGAAGGAATTCGAGTGTTCCTGTAGAATTTCACAATGGATTGGGTTTTGGGTGTTCTATGGATGCAACAGTTAGGATGGTTGGCAGGTTCTCAGACAATAGGCTTTGAGAGGAGTGACCGTCAAGGACATAACCGGACGTGAAACCAAAAGAGCAATCTTAATTCTGAGGGGGATAAAAGATGTCGAAAATGGATTTTCTTACACAGGAGATTAAGGCCTTGCGTGAGCAGGGGTTGTACAACACGATAAGAACGATAGAAAGTCCGCAGGGCGGTTGGTTTGTTGTGGATGGTAAGAAGGCGTTGAACTTGTGTTCCAACAACTATCTTGGCTTTGCAAATCACCCGAAACTCAAAGAGGCAGCGAAGAAAGCCATAGATGAATACGGAGTAGGCCCTGGGGCGGTCAGGAGCATTGCGGGCACGCAGAAACTGAATCTTGAATTGGAGAAAAAGCTTGCAGAGTTCAAACACGCTCCGGCTTGCATAGTACTTCAAGCCGGTTTTACAGCAAATACCGCAGTCATTCCTACGATCACTGCCCAGGGCGACATTATCTTCTCAGATGAACTTAACCACGCGAGTATCATAGATGGATGCAGGCTTTCGAAAGCCGAGGTAGTCAGGTACGCCCATAATGATGCAAAAGATCTAAAGAACAAGATCCTGGAGAACAAAGACAGAGCCGGCAAGATGATGGTCGTAACTGACGGCGTTTTCAGCATGGATGGAGATATAGCTCCCCTTCCCGACATTGTAGAAGTCGCGGATGAGTTTGGCGTAATCGTCATGGTCGATGACGCTCATGGAGAAGGCGTCTTGGGTGACAGCGGAAGAGGAATCGTTAACTACTTCAAACTCGAGGGGAAAGTGGATATAGAAGTAGGCACCCTTTCAAAGGCTTTCGGTGTAGCAGGGGGCTTTGTAACGGGCCCTGAGGTCCTTATTGAGTATTTGAAGCAAAGAGGTCGTCCGTTCCTATTTAGCACGGGTATAGCGCCTGCGGAATGTGGAGCTGCGATTGCCGCGGTTGACGTGCTTCTAGAGAGTGACGAGTTGGTTAGGAAACTATGGAATAATGCCGACTACTTCAAGGCAGAGATGAAGGCCGCAGGTTTTGACACAGGACACAGCCAAACCCCTATAACTCCCGTAATGCTTGGGGATGCAAAACTTGCTTCTGATTTTTCAAAACGGCTATTTGAAAAGGGTGTCTTTGCCCAGTCCATCAGCTATCCGACCGTAGCCAGAGGAAAGGCCCGCATTCGTTGCATGATATCTGCAGCGCACGAGAAAGAAGACCTTGATTATGGAGTAGAGAAGTTCGTTGAGGTAGGCAAGGAGCTGGGCGTCCTTTAGCAAATAATCAGAGCTTTGATGGATTTAAAGAGGAAACAGCAGTCTGTGCATGCTGTTTCCTTATTTTTCGGTCTGAGGGGAAAGGATATTCTTAGAGCGTGTTCTTGTGCGCAAAGATCGCAGCTGCCGATACGTCGTCTGTAACTTTTCCTGAGTAGAGGACTTGGCAGACGCTGCACAAGTCCTCGCACAGTCCTTGAGGCTCGTCAAACCTGCCGACTACCCTAGAAAGATAGGTTTGCACCCTCTCTTGGCCCCAGCCGTGGTTCCATATATCACCAACACCTGCGTTTGTTACCCCGTCTGAGATGAGCACGACCCAACTGTTTTCGTCCATATGGAAACTGCATTTACCTATGAGTTTTCCTGATATAGTAGTTGTCTCGCGAGGGATATCAATCACCTTACTGTTCGTCCCAATGATTGATTCTGGATTATTGTATTCAACTAAATCCGCATGTCCATCCGAGGATATCTGAAGAATAGTGAAGGTTGAGTATCCAACGGACGCATTGCTGCATGTTGTCGGCAGACTTTGAGCGAGCATTCCACAGACGTCGTCGAGAGGCAAGCCGTTCTTAAGCAGGCCGATGGCCATTTTCGCTGTAAGCGATGACAGAATGTTTGCTTTGAGTCCGCTTCCCATACCGTCAGCCAGAACGATAGTAGTAGAATGCCCGCTGTCCAACACTTCAATGGTATCTCCGGATACTATTTCGCCTGTTCTAGGAACAAGGGATTTTCCAACGTCAAAGATCAGACTCAAGTTGTTCACCTCGTAGGAGATTAAATGCAGGATAATGTCCATACATATATACTTTACCAGATGAGCTCGCATATGTACAAAAACGCCAATCCCCAAATGTTCTTAATAAACAGTCTACATTCACACTATGGATAGCGCAACGTGCCTTCTTTGTGGCCGACTCCAAGACTTGGCCGGATTACCCAAGATCCACGGCCTTGCCTCCGAAAGCGTCAGACACTCTTTTTTTGACCTCTTCAGGGTAATCATCTAAGATGATCTCGATCTTGAGATCTGGCCTTTCGAAAAGGGCTACTTCCAGTGGTTTTAGTATGTCGGGGCCATCTAGAATCCTTACATAGGGGCGGAAAGATGAGCGAAGGTCTTGTTCGGTTACTACACATATGTAATTGCCTTCCAATGACAGAATTGTTCCGTTAGGGAACAGCGCGACTTTTGAGAAAAGGGTGTCAACCAGATCACCATCAAACATTGTGTTTTTCCCTTCTGACATGTGGGCATATACCAGCTCAGGGAACATTGCTTTTCTGTGCGGCCTGTCGGCAGTCATCGCCTCGTACACGTCGGCCACTGCAGTGATTTTGCCTATGTCTGATATTTCAGAACCGGTAAGGTTTCTCGGGTAGCCTGAGCCGTCAAGTCTTTCATGATGTTCAAGAGCACTTTGCGAAGCGCACGCCCCGACACCAAAACAGTTGATCAGGAGTTCCCAACCCTTATGCGCGTGAGTTTTTATGAGTTCGTATTCCTCATTCGTTAGTTTGCCAGGTTTGTTGAGTACTGGCAGAGGCATGAGTATTTTGCCTATATCGTGCAATATCGCGCCTGCTCCTAGTTCACGCATTTTTGAGAGCGGCCAGTTCAGTGCTGCAGCTATTGCAAGGCTTAAAACGCATACGTTGATGCTGTGAGTGAACGTGTTGGCATCAAAGGAGTGTATAGAGTATAGACCACTGGAGATCTGGGACTTTTCTCGCAGCTCAAATATGATGGTGTCTACTACGTCAATAACTTCGCTGAGGTTGGGGGTCTGTCCTTTTACGAGGGCGTCTACTGTTTGGCCAAGCGCTTTCTCTGCCTGGAGCCTGGTCTCAAAAGTTATGGCGTCGTCCAACTCAATGTCCAAAGACATCGTGTCATTGATCGCCACCCTGGTGTACCCATGCGATTGCAGGAGCCTTATAATCCTCCGATTAAGTTTGGCTCCTGCTGTAAGCAGCAGACGCCCGTCATCACTATGTATCGGCAGAGCCAGTTCAGTACCTTCCAATGTATCTTGTAATTTGGCCACTCTCATGCTGCAAGCCCCCCCATTGCCAAATTGCTCACACTACGTACCATCGTAAAATCACTGGGAAAATTGTATAGCTACATTGAAAAAACCAAAAAAGCCGGTTCGATAAGAACCGGCAAGTAGTTCTAACTTAGGTGCTGACCTGCTGTGGTGCAGATCTAGGTTCTTTTTCCGGAGACAAATTCTTTCTTTATGTCTTTGAGGAGATCAGGAGATGCAAGAACGTCTATAGCCGTGGCCGCTAGAGTTTTAGCGCTGTCCACAATGGCCCTATGGCCCATCTCGGATACCGTCGCTTCTGCAAACTCCCTAGAATGACTAGTTGCAGTACCGGGGTCACAGATTGCAATGTAAGCATGTACAGATGGCACAACCTGGCTAACGTTTCCCATATCCGTGGATCCGCCCCCGGATTTTTCCTCCGGCAAACATACGTGCCTGCCCAGAGACTCAAGGTTCTGTGCGAAGACATTTGCCAGCGTCCTGTTGGTTACCATGTTAGCATAGGTCTTGGCAGTATATCTGAATTGGACGCGTGCTCCTGTCGCAAGGGCGGCTCCTTCCGCGCAATTTCGGACCTTTTTCTCCAGTTCCTCTAGGTACTTCATTTCCTTTGCCCTTACGTACATTCTTATCTCAGAGTAGTCGGGGATGATGTTTGGTGCCTCACCGCCCTTTGTTATGACTCCGTGGATTCTGGCGTCTTCAGTCATGTGTTGTCGTAGAGCGTTCCACCCGTTGAACGTGAGGATTGCCGCGTCTAGAGCGTTTATTCCTTCGTGCGGAGCTCCTGCTGCATGAGCGCTTTTCCCATAGAAACTGATTTCCAGCGCGACCCTTGCATTTGAAGAAGCTATCGCTACATCGGTTTGGGACGGGTGAATCATCATGGCAATGTCTACATCGTTGAAGACTCCGCATTCAACCATGGTTACTTTTCCGCCGGCATTATCTACGGCGCCTTCTTCCGCGGGTGTTCCTAGAATCACGATTGTACCCTGAAAATCATCAATCAAAGATGCAAGTGCTGCGCCTGCCCCGACCGCCGCCGTGCCGATGATGTTGTGTCCGCAGCCATGTCCAATTCCCGGAAGGGCGTCGTATTCGGCAAGTATTGCTATGGTAGGACCACCAGGTTTTCCATGCTTTATTGCTCTGAAACTAGTAGGCATGCCGCATGTCCCGGTTTCTACCTCGAAACCGTGTTCTTCCAGAAACTTGGCAAGCATCTTAGATGATTTGAATTCCTGGTGTCCCAATTCTGGTTCGCGATACATTTGATCGCTCATGGCTATAAGAGCTTCCTTCAAACTATCCACAGCGTCCATGGCTTTTTTCTTGAAGTCTTCTTTCTCAGACATAAATGACTACCTCCTAGGTATAGGCTATGACATAATGTAATTGCGCCAAAACCGTTCCCTGCATGTTTTCAAGACACATGAAAACTATTCGACAAGCAAATATGATATCCCTTTCAACAGCCATGTGATTCATTGTGAGGGGAAGCGTCAAGGAAGGACCGTGGGTTTGCTCCTAGTAATAGAAACGGCCACAAGGAGGATTCCTCATGGCCGTCGAGATCAGTTGTCTCTAGCATCTATCATAAGAAAACAGTTCCTCGGCGCTCTTTCTAGTTCTTGTGATACCTTCTTTGGCGGGATAACCTATAGGGAGGAGGCATACTACGCTGACTTCGCCAGGAATGCCTAAGAGTTCTTTAACCTTGTCTTCGGAAAAAGCCCCGATCCAGCAGGTACCAAGACCCAAAGAGTGAGCTACTAGAGTCATATGATCCATAGCTATTGCGACGTCTACAAATGCGTATCTACGCTTTGGATTGAGAGCACATCCTACGATGATGCATGGAGCCTCGCCAACGAAAGACTGATTGTTGCACGCAGGTACCAACTCTTTCCTAGTCTTGTCATCTCGGACTACGATGAATTTGTACTCTTGCCTATTGCCGGCTGATGGTGCTAGTCTGGCTGCTTCAAGTACAGTAGTCAGCACCTCTTCGGGAATCGGCTGGTCTTTGTACTGCCTTATAGAACGCCTTCCTTTGATGACTTCCAAAACGTTCATAATACCCCTCCTAACGCACTTCAGATTTACTTAGCAACACTAAATATTATTCTGCATTAAAGGAGCGTAATCCTTTTTATCTAGTTGCTGCGGCCTTGGCACATATACGATTAATGGCTTCACGGGAAGGAATCACAGGTTAGCACAGATTGAAAAGAGTTGCATGAACCCCGCATCTGCTTCCTTGTGCTTTTGCCGTTACGCCACTCTTGATAATGAAGATGGCAGGTGCTAACATAATCATAGACTTCCAAAGGAGGATCGCTTCCGAAAGACATGAACAATCGCTAGTTCAGATCTAGTTCCCTATCTAGCAGGACCGTCTGTCTGTTGCAGTCTTGCAGCAGGGGGTTACAGGTTAACTAGCGATATTTCGGGAGGGATCCAAACTGAGTTTACTTCGACTTAGTAATATCTCCGTTTCATACAGAGGAACTCACGTACTTGACCAGGTGTCTTCCGCAGTTTCAGAGCGTGACCGCATTGGGATTATCGGACCTAACGGTTCGGGCAAATCTACCCTTCTAAAAGTCATCATTGGAGACATTATGCCCGATGATGGTAACCTAGTCTGGAGCAAGAGGTCCAGGATAGGTTACGTGCCTCAGACGTACCCATGGGACGATGAAACCACACCTCTGGACGTTATAGGCGCAGAAAATGCGGGGCAACTAGGCAGATTTGGCGTTTCTAGGGAACTGTGGAACCTCAGCTGCTCTTATCTTAGCGGCGGCGAAAGAACCAGGGTTCTTTTGGCAAAAGCGTTTCTAAACTATCCAGAAGTTCTCATCCTCGACGAGCCTACCAATCACGTAGATATTTCAGGGATCCAGTGGCTTGAAGGACTCTTACAGAGGCACCAAGGGACTATCTTGGTTGTATCCCATGATCGTTACTTTCTAGATTCGTTGTGTACAAAGATATGGCTTGTGGAAGGATGCCATCTAAAAGAGTACTCGGGCAATTATTCAGCCTATTTGGAGGCGAGGAAAACCGAACTTGCTTACGAAGAGAAGGAGCATGCTAAGTGGCAACGGGAGATAGAAAATCTGATAAAAGAAGTGAGGGAGAGGCGCCAATGGTTCGAAAAGGCCCACAAGGATGCCGGTCAGAATGACTATCTTAGGAGGAGAGCCAAAAAACATGCGAGGCAGTTCAAGGCCAAAGAAGGCAAGATTGATGACTTAATGCAAAAAGAGCCGCAGAAACCAGTGGCCACAAGACACATATCGGTTAATCTCGAGGGACGTTCTTATCGGACCAAGACCCTTCTGAGAGCGGAAGGACTTTCTTTCAGGTACGGACCTGATTCCCCTTGCATCTTCCAAAATGCCAGTTTCCGCGTATCTCCTAGCGACAAAATTGCGCTGTTAGGGCCCAATGGTAGTGGAAAAACCACTCTGATACGGCTGCTTTCAGGCGAATTGGCGCCTACATGTGGAGACCTATACGTGAATCCGAACATCAAAATAGGGTATCTGTCTCAGATGCTAGAAGGGCTTGATAGTGAGCAGAGCGCTACAGAGAACGTGTCAAAGAAAACTGGACGCACAGTCTCTGAGGCTAGAAACATTCTGGGCTATCTAGGTATATCCGGTGAAAAACAGGTTCTGCCTCTCCTTAATCTTAGCATGGGCCAACGCTCCCGAGTGGCGTTGGCTTGTCTAACTTTTGCCCCTTACGATCTCCTGCTGCTTGATGAACCTACCAACCACCTGGACCTAGTAGCTCGGGAAGGAGTTGAGGAGGCTTTGGCAATGTTCCCGGGAGCGGTGATAGTTGCCACTCATGACCGTTTCCTGGCAAATAGGCTTTCTTCATGTATATGGTACCTCGATGACGGTAGTTTGCGTGTCTATAAGGGGACCTATCAAGAATTTCAGGAGTGGAAGGTTCCTCATACTAGAGGGCAGGATTCAGGTAAAGAAACTGTTGGTGTGGCTGTAGTACAAGACGCAAAAGCGCATGAGCTTGCCGCACGGCTCAAGATTGCGGCAATAGTGTCTGAATTAGGTCGGACTTCGGATCCTGTGGGAAAAGCGGTATTGGAAAAGGAGTACGAAGAGGCTCTCCAGGATCTGCGTGCTGCCAGAAAGGGCTGAGTTTGGAGGAACGTGTCTTGTTACCGGACGTACCCGGTGATAGATTTTATGTAGGGAATAAGTGGCATGTAGGAAGTCTTGCGAATAGAGGTGACAATCTTGGCAGATTGCGGAAAGAGAGTATCTCAGAAACAAGACGCCGATAGTTTCATCGAAGTTTCAGTTGCAAAGGTAAGGGAGATTATCGGTGGTCTGTCAGCTATAGTCGGTGTTTCAGGTGGCGTTGATTCAACAGTAGCCGCGGTGTTGGTTCATAGAGCGATAGGAGACCGTTTGCATCCGATAATGGTGAACCACGGCTTATTGCGCCAAGGAGAAGTTGAATCAGTTGTGGAGCCTCTGCGGAAACTAGGCATAGAAGTCTGTGTGGTCGATGCCCAAGATCGGTTTCTGAACAAGCTCTTGGGCGTAACCGATCCTGAACTTAAAAGGAAAATCATTGGCGAGGAATTCATAAGAGTCTTCGAAGAAGAAGCTAAAAAATACAAAGATGCTCGTTTTTTGGTTCAAGGCACTATTTACCCTGACGTGGTTGAGTCAGGAAGCAGCCAAGGCAGACAAGGTGGGCAACTCGTAAAGAGCCACCACAACGTGGGCGGGTTGCCTGAGAATATGCAATTTGAACTGGTAGAGCCTTTGAGGGATCTATACAAAGACGAAGTCAAAATAGTAGGCGAGAGACTAGGCCTTCCAAAAGACCTCCTGCACAGACATGCTTTCCCCGGTCCAGGGTTGGCCGTTCGAGTGCTTGGAGAAGTGACTCGGGAAAAACTGGAGATTGTACGTAGATCCCAGAATGTATTAGATAAAGAGATCAAAGAGGCGGGATGGTACGATAAACTATGGCAGTCCTTCTGTGTTTTACCCGATGTGAAAACCGTTGGAGTGCGAGATGGCAGTCGTACGTATGGCTACATGATCGGCGTAAGAGCGGTGATTTCACAAGACGCGATGACTGCAGAATGGGCGCGTATTCCCTACGATCTGCTAGACTCTATAGCAACTAAGATCATACAGGAAGTAGATCAGGTGAACAGAGTAGTATATGACATCACATCAAAGCCACCTGCAACCATCGAGTGGGAGTGAAGCACCGGGGAGAAGCACCGGGGACGGCACTTTCTGCTTCATGAGAGATCTGCGACAGAAAGTCTTCATTTCCTAAGGTAGTGATAGAATGGATGGCAAGAAAACCGCAATTTAGTACGGGTGTCGAATTCTATATTACTGCGCCAACGCCAGATGAACGCTTAGAGAAAGGTGAGGACCCTGAATGATTACCAGGTATACGAGGCCAGAGATGGCTCGCATTTGGAGCGAGGAGAATAAGTTCGGGCGCTGGCTCGAAGTTGAGATACTGGCGCTTGAAGCATGGGAAATTCTCGGTAAGATTCCTTGTGGTGCCGCCCAAACAGTCAGAGAAAGAGCCGCAATTGACACCAAGAGAATCCACGAAATAGAGGTCGAAGTGCGTCACGACGTAATTGCTTTTGTAAGCCAGGTAGCCGAAACAGTTGGAGACGAAGGGAAATACATCCATTACGGCCTCACGTCCTACGACGTAGTTGATACGGCCCTTTCTTCACTCATGAAGGAGTCCTTAGGCCTGGTTTTGAAGGACATAGATGACATACTAGAAGTCCTCCGTGTGATGGCTGTGAAATACAAGGATATCCCTATGGTAGGTAGGACCCATGGAGTCCACGCAGAGCCCATGACGTTTGGTCTTGCAATTGCCCTTTGGTACGAAGAGATGAAAAGGAATCGCAAGCGGGTCCAGGAGGCAATTGATGAGATATCAGTGGGCAAACTGTCTGGCGCCGTAGGCACTTATGCTCATGTAGACCCGTTTGTAGAAAAGTACGTTTGCGAGAAGCTGGGGTTAGAGCCGGCGCCCATATCCAACCAGATAATCCAGAGAGATAGACATGCGTTTGTACTATCAACCTTGGCTGTTACTGCCGGGACGTTGGAGAAGATCGCTACTGACCTAAGAACCTACGCGCGAACTGAGATAAGAGAAGTGGAGGAGCCTTTCGCCTCCGGGCAAAAAGGATCTTCGGCCATGCCGCATAAGAAGAATCCTGTTGGATTAGAACAGATATGTGGCATGTCTAGGCTCATGAGGAGCTATTGCCTATCCGCTTTGGAAAACATCAATTTGTGGGATCAAAGGGACATATCTAATTCATCGGTGGAACGCATAATATTACCTGACTCTATGACGCTTATGGATTACATGCTAGATCGGATGACCAGAATCCTCGAAGGTCTAAAAGTGTATCCAGATAGGATGCTAGCTAATTTGAACTTTACAGGAGGCCTGATTTTCTCCGAGGAAGTGCTTCTGAAACTGGTTTCAAAAGGGCTTAGCCGAGAAGAGGCATACGAGAAAGTGCAGTCCCATGCTCTGGCCGCCTGGGAAGAGCCGCCCACATTCAGAGAAAGAGTGATGAAAGATCCGGAGTTTTTGAAGTTGTGTAGCGCTCAGGAACTTGAATCGTGTTTTGATCTTACAGGCACCCTCTCGAATGTAGATTACATTTTCAAGAGAATTGGTCTTGTGTAGAAATAAGCGTGTGAAAGCAAATTAAACGATGAATCGAGGTGCGTCTTTGTGACCGATAACGACAGGAATCCAGAAGTTATAACTCCCGAAATGTGGAGAGAAATGGGGCTTACAGACGATGAGTATAATCTCATCGTGGACAAGTTGGGTAGAGAACCTAACTATACAGAGTTAGGTCTGTTTTCGGTTTTGTGGTCTGAGCACTGCGGTTACAAACATTCAAAAAACCTGCTGAGAACCTTACCCACGGAAGGGCCTTACGTGCTAGTGGGTCCGGGGGAGAATGCTGGTGTAGTTGACATAGGCGACGGATTGGCTGCGGCATTCAAAATTGAGTCCCACAACCATCCATGCGCTGTAGAACCGTATCATGGAGCGGCCACAGGAGTAGGAGGAATCGTACGAGATGTTTTGGCCATGGGAGCGCGGCCTGCAGGCGTTGCAGGGGCTGTGAGGTTCGGTCCCCTTTCGGGTGAAAGGAACAGGTTTCTTTGTTCACAAGTATCGGCCGGTATGATGGACTATCTGAGGACCTTGGGCATCCCTGCCTTATGGCTAGATGCTTTCTTTGCAGAACCCTATAGCCATAACCCTTTGTGCAATGTTATGTGCGTAGGGCTTATGGAGGCTTCTGACATCCATAGAGGCCAGGCTGCAGGCGTAGGTAATATTATAATGATTGCTGGCAATCCTACTGGACGGGACGGAATACACGGATGCACTTTTGCGTCGGAAGAGATCGCTGAGACTCTAGAAACCAAACCGCCTACTGTAGAAGGTAACCCGGAAGTGGAGAGACGCCTTATTGAAGCCTGCCTTGAAATGATGCGAGCCGGGGCAATAGTGGGGATACAAGACATGGGCGCAGCCGGAATAGCGTCTTCGGCAGCAGAAACAGCGGCAAGGGCTGGAACTGGAGTTTCAATAGAGATTACGAAAGTCCCACTTAGAGAAGAAGGAATGACACCTTACGAAATACTTCTGTCGGAGACTCAGGAACGGATGCTTTTGATCGTTGAACACGACAAGTTAGAAACTGTGAAACGCATTGCTGAAAAATGGAACGTAGGTGCGACTGAGATCGGCGTGGTTACCAATACAGGCAATCTGGAGGTTACGGAGAACGGACAGAAAGTAGCTCAGGTTCCGGCTGAGATTCTAACAGGCGCCCCAGTATATGATCCTGAATATCGTGAACCTATGTACCTTCTCAAAACCAGGGAATTTTTGCCAGAGGGAGTTCCAGTGCCTCCTCTAGAGGACTTCAACGATATTTTGCTCAGGCTTCTTGCATCGCCGAACATTGCCTCCAAGGACGTTTTGTGCACCTATTCCATGAAGAGTCAAGAGGAGCTGCAGAAGGACGAAGACTTTGACAATTCGAACTCCAGATCCCTGAAACTAGAGAAGGTTGGACCAGTTTGGCAAGTATCTGGCACAGATAAAGGTCTTTCAGCTGTTACAGGAGTAAACGGCAGATTAGTCTATCTTGACCCCAGAGCAGGTACCGAGTGGGCTGTTTGTGACGTGGTACGCAACGTGGCAGCTACTGGCGCTACCCCTCTTGGGATCAGCAATTGTCTGAACTTTGGCAATCCCGAGAACCCAGAGATATTCTGGCAGCTAAAAGAGTCGGTCGAAGGAATGGCAGAGGCATGTAGGGCGCTGCAGGTGCCAGTTACTGGCGGCAATGTAAGTCTTTACAATGAGACAGGGGGAGAATCTGTATATCCTACGCCTGCGATAGGTGCTGTTGGAGTAATCGACGATGTCGGCAAAGCAATTTTGCCGGGGTTCAGAGAGTGCGGGCACAGGATTGGGCTGATCGGTAAGGTCATAGGAGATGCACAGTCTATCTGCGGCTCAGAATATCTTGAGAGAGTACATGGGGTTTTGTCAGGTATCGTGAAATATCCAGATCTCAACCTTGAAAAAGGGATAGTTGACGTGCTCATTGCTTGCTCTCAGAAGGGAATGCTGAGTTCTGCTCAACCCGGTTCTTTGGGGGGACTTGCCACTGCTATAGCGCGATCTTGCATCTCTGGCGCCGACGGTGCAAAAGGAGCGAAGATAAGTATTGAGGCGATGAGATGGCTGTTTGTTACCAATCATCGTATTGACGCTGTTCTTTTTGGTGAGTGCGATTCCTTCGTGGTGGTTAGCTTCTCCTCTGAGTACGAAGATGCCATTTCCGAGTTATGTAGCGCCAAGGGTGTACCTTTCGCAGTAATAGGAGAAGTTGTGCCCGACGGGTTCAGCATAGATATGTGCGTACGCTGCGGAGAAGCAAGGGTGATAGACGCTTCCTTCAAGGAGATGGCCGATGCGTACCATGGTGGGATGCGAAGAGCCTTAGGTTCATAGGAGCTGGTTGCGGCTGGTTTGAGCGCAACTAGCATACCATAACGCAATACGGTCGTAACCAAATAGGGAAGCAGGGCCATAGAATCCTAGGGTCCTACGAGGATATCTATGGTCTAGTCCCAAAGGAGGCATGGTCGTTGCTAAAGATATCAGGAGTTTCCAAAACCTATGTTGGTGGTGTAAAAGCCGTAGACAACCTAGACCTAGAAGTGCGCCCGGGTGAGATATTCGGCTTTTTGGGCCCGAATGGAGCTGGCAAGAGCACCACCATCAAAATGATCGTTGGAATCTTGACTCCCGATGAAGGTTCCATCGAAATTGATGGGCTTGACGTATCTCGTGAACCCATAGAGGCCAAGAAACGGCTAGGTTATGTTCCTGATGAAGCTCAATTGTGGGATAAGATAACAGGGCTTGAATACCTCAGTTTCTTGTGCGATGTATACGGAGTGCCATACGAAGAAAGGAGTTCGCGAGCATTGGAACTCCTAGAGACCTTTGAGATGCTACTGGCGATTAAGGATCCAATTGGTACGTACTCTCGAGGTATGCGCCAGAAAATTGCTGTTATAGGTTCGCTTATGCACCGGCCTCGGATCTGGATCTTAGATGAGCCCATGGTCGGGTTAGATCCGAGATCTTCTTTTCTGCTAAAAGAGATGATGCGCTCACATACGGAACAAGGAGGTTCAGTATTCTTCTCGACCCACGTGTTGGAGGTTGCAGAGAGGCTCTGCGATAGAGTTGGCATCATTCATAAGGGCAAGCTTCTCGCCGTGAACACCGTGGAAGAAATGAAACATCTTTTTGCCCAAGAGGGCGACAAATCTCTAGAAGAGATCTTCCTGTTGATTACCGAAGCCCAGATTCCAGAAGAGCAGTTGGCTTCCTTAACAAGATAAACATGCTGGGAAATTCGGTACTGGAGATACTAATTTGGGAGGCAAAGAGATGTCAAATGGACTGGAAAGCATGAGATTTCCAAAACCTAAGAAGCCATTTTCCTCGTTATTGAAACTTGAGTTTCGTGTAAATTACAGCTTATCTGGAATGGCTGAGAAAATAGGACTTGGTTCAAAGAACAAATCACTAGTATACATATACTTTGGCCTGTTGGCTCTAGCTTTTGTTCCCTTCATGGGAGTTTTGTTCAAGTTTTCTAACGCGTTATCTGAAGCCTTTGTATCCATCGGACAGCCAGGGTTCGTGGTTGTCCTGGCCATCATGTCTGGCCAGATAACGGTGATATTTCTAGGGTTTAGCCAGCTCATGTCGACCCTGTACGATAGTCGTGATCTGAAGACGCTCAAGGCTCTCCCCATAAGACCGTGGCAAATAATGGCGTCCAAGGTATTGATAGCATATTTCACTGAATTGTTAGGGGTTCTGGTCATAGCAGGTCCCTTTTTCGTCACTCTAGGTACTCATTTGAAAAGCGCCTCATACTGGGTTCCTGCTGTTCTGAACCTTCTTTTGATTCCTGCCATTCCAGTGGCAATTTCTGTGCTGGTCATATCTATCCTAATGAAGTTCACAGCCCATTCTCCCAAAAGAGACTGGTTCCGGGTGCTGTCAGGGGTTGTGGTATTTGCGTTTATAATGGTGTTTAACTACTTGAACGTCAACATGACTCAATACGGACCTGAGAGGTTTGTCCAGTTGCTTATGGAAAACAATGGGCTTGTTTCGGCAGTAGGCAGGTTCTATCCTGTCCTTAGGTGGCGTGCATGGGCTCTTACTGGAGGAACCCTGGGCCAGCAGATTCTAGGTTTTCTACTGTATACGGGAGTTTCTGTGGGCGCACTTGTCCTGGTTATATGGTTTTCTCAGAGATGGTTTTTTGAAGGTATGACCGAAGGAACAGTATCTGTTGGAAAGAAAGAACGGGTATCAAAAGAAGCGCGAAAGGGAGAATTGGTGTGGCCCTCCCCAAAAGGCACATTCGGAGCTCTTTTCCTGAAGGAACACAGGCTTTTGGTAAGAAACCCAACTTATCTTATGACGGCGTTTATGAACCTCATGCTTCTTCCCTTAATGTTCATTTTCGTGTATATGGGAGGGGGCGGAGAAGGATTTACTGCCTTGAGAGCAGTTGTTACACCCGAAATACTCGACATTGCTTTACTGATATTGGTTGCAGTACATGCAGCCATAACAGGGATGAACCAGATTTCCTCCACCGCAGTTTCTAGGGAAGGGCAAACATTCTGGATAAGCAAAGTGATGCCAGTATCGCCTGGAATTCAGGTTAAAGCAAAGCTCTTGTATAGCGTGGCCTTTTCATGCGTTCAATTGGTAATACTAGTTGTGTCTGCCGTTTTACTCCTTGAACTTGATGTTTATAGGCTGTTAATCCTATCGTTCCTTGGCCTATTAGTCTCGGTTCCCGTTAATGCTATTTGTCTGCTGTACGATCTTTCCTTTCCAAAACTCGAGTGGACCGATCCTCAGCAAGCCATGAAGGGGAACTTTGGCACTATGGTATCATGGATGTTCAGTCTGCTATACGTAGGCGTAATGGCGGCTATTGTGTTTGGGCTCATACGGCTAGGCATTCCATATTTCCTTATTTACTGTATATCAGGGGCGCTGCTAGCATTGTCAGCTTATGGCCTGGTTCGATGGCTAGACAGCGTTGCTGCAGCGAGATATGCTGAAATCTAGAAAATCACACTCTTGAGAGGGGGTCCAGCATGCTAGCAGACAGGGCAAAGATTTTGCAGTTGGCTGATGAGGCGCAGCCGCTAATAGTTAGTTGGCGCAGGACCATTCACAGGTACCCTGAATTAGGTATGGACACACCAAGGACTTCTGATTTCATAGAGGAACAACTTAGAATCATGGGGATAGAGGTTAGACGGATAGCAGGATGCGGAGTAATTGGAACCCTACGAGGCTCAGGTGGGAGCAAAACAATAGCACTGAGGGCAGACATTGACGGATTGCCTGTAACGGAGCAGACGGGGCTTCCTTTCGCCTCAGAGATACCAGGAAGGATGCACGCGTGCGGGCATGACGCTCATGCTGCTATAGTTCTAGGAGCGGCAAAAATCCTCTCCCAACTGAGAACAGATTTGCATGGCAATGTACGCTTCATATTCCAACCTGGAGAAGAAAGCCCAGGCGGGGCCCAACCTATGATCAAAGAAGGAGCTCTGGACAATCCAAAGGTAGACGCAATAATCGCAGGCCATGTTGGAACGCTTTGGCCACTGGAATCAGGGCAGTTTGGTTTCAAACCTGGCCCCTTTATGGCGGCGTCAGACTCATTTACAATTACCGTTACGGGCTGCGGTGGACACGGCGCTGCTCCCGACCAGTGTGTTGATCCTATAGTAGTTGCTGCTCAGATCGTCCTTTCTCTTCAAACGCTTGTCTCCAGGGAAACAAAGCCCGTAGATCCTGCGGTAGTGACGGTTGGACGGATTGAAGCCGGTACAGCACACAATATTATCCCGGAACAGTGTATTCTTCGAGGGACTGTAAGGTACTTCGACAAGGCACTTGAAGAATTTCTGCCAAAACGAATCGAAGAGATTGCGGTAGGAATAGCCAGAGCAATGAGAGCCGATGCAAATGTGGTCTACAATTTTGGCTATAGACCGGTCATAAATGATGATGAGATCACCGAGTTCTTGAAAGAATCGGCATGCGCATTAGTTGGCACGTGCAAAGTCGTGGATATTGAAGAGGCCACGATGGGAGCAGAAGACATGTCGTACTACTTGGAGAAAGTATCTGGGGCGTTCATTGGTATTGGTACTGCAAATAGTGAAAAAGGCACTGCGTATCCTAATCACCACCCAAAGTTTGATGTGGATGAAGATGTGCTCCATGTTGCTTCAGCCGTGTTTGCGAAGGCTTGCATAGACTATCTGAGGCGCAATTAGCAGTTAGCGGTTAGAAGAAGAGAAGCGGTTTGACGAAAAACCGCTTCTCTTTTTACATGAGGTTTTTGAACGTATGTCAGGCTTAAGACAAGTATCCTGAATAACGTCCGATAATCTCCATAAGGGCAAGAAGACCTTTGACCGCTAGCCTCATTCTCTCTTCGATGATGTTTCCTTCTTCATCGCAAGTACCCTGTCCAGGAGAGATGAAGATATTCGCATCATATGAGATGGTCGCGATTATTCCCATTTGGCTGCATCCTACTTGTAGCAAATGAGAGCCTGCGTACATATCCTCAATTGAGAATATGGGGAAGCCCATCTGGTCTTTCCAGGTGTCTTCGTAGTTGATCTCAACAGTTGTAGAATTGTACGACTTGCTGATCTTCAGTCCTTGCTTAAGTTTGGGGTTCGCTTTTGCGACTTCAGACGTCACGATCTCATAAAGCTCATCAACCTGTTTGGTGTACATTTCAGGGTTGTCTCTCAGATCTTTAAGTACAGCAACTTGTGTTAGAAGCGCCTCTTTGCCAGGATCGAGCGTTACGTAGGCAGCTTTGCCGTAAGATGCGGTGGTACCCCATCTGTCCCCATGCATACCGAGAGCGCGCCTTATAGGTACCATGACATCCTCGCGGCCGATTATAAGACCTGAGGTTCCGGAACCTGTGGCTTTGTCCATGCTATATATGAGCACGTCTGCGCCGGTTTTTCTTGGGTCATGGCCGACGAAAGGAAGTCCCCATGCGTTGTCTACTACGTAAGGAACGTTGAACTCCTTTGCCAGGTCGCCAAGACCTCTCTGAAGAACTGGAGTTCCGTCAGCGTCTTTGTCTCCATAACCGTATCCTGGAGTATCATATCCTAAGGAAGCAAATCCCGATAGGTAAGGGGCATGAGTCTCGGCCACAGTTGCAATAACTTCCAAGGATGCGTCTGCATCTACAGTAGTTAGAAGTGGAACCGGGTGATACTTGATGCCGTGATTCGGGTACTTGGCGCCCTCCAGAGGTACTATTACTACATCAAGATTATCTTGCCGCTTCCCTGAGAAACCTAGCTCTCCCGCGGTAGCTCCTCTGTCTGCCAAAATCTCCTTGTATTTCGGAGGGAAGGGTCGACCGTAACCAGCCTGGTGGTGCATGTGCTTTTCTAGAGGCACGATATATCTCGCACGATATTTATCGCCACGACCTGTAAGAGGTGGTGTGAACAAGGTATCAAAAGTTACCCAGAGCCCACCCTCGCATGTGCTTACCGGACATGCATCATACTCGTCACCGTAGACGTCCTTCACGATTTCTCTGATTTCCTCAACCAGACCGACAAGGGGCACAACCTTCTTTTCCCCTTCAACGATTGCTTCTAGAACATTCTTGCGCATTGGTGCAGGACATCCGGATATTGCTCCGGTCAGACCGAATTGACCTTTCAAATCTCCAATACCAAGTTCTTCAGCTACTTGCTTTGCCTCTGCATAGATGTTCTGTGTGTTTTGTTGCAGGTGTTTGTACATTTGAAACTTGTATTTGAAACTAGACATCAAACTGGTCCTCCTTTGTTTTGTTGTGGTTTTCCGTTATTTGGGTCTGTGTTCTTCTTCAACGTGAAAAACACAGGAGTTCCTACAGTTACTCCTGACTCCTCGCCTGAGAGCCGCTCACCGTTTATGACGATGTTCATGTGGTTTGGGAAGTGAGCCATATCATATCCCGCGATACTGCCCAATAACCTGTTTCCTGCAAACACTAGATCTTCACTTAGCAGGACTCCGCCGCTCAGAAACTCCACAAAAGCTACGTAAGCAATCCTCTGTACCTTTTTGCCGGGAGAAGACTCCTCGTCGGTGACGATAAGCTCGTGTATTTCGCCTTGCTTAACGACTCTAGAAGGTTGGGGGATTAGCTCAAGGTTGCGGTTTTCCAATTCGCCGCGCAGCACTGCTACAACTCTTGCTGACAGGATACTCTTGTCCGCATAGTAGTTAGTGGTAACAAGTTTCCTTGTGTATGGATCTTGTTCTGCCATATCTATCACTCCTCATCATCGATGAGCAGGTTTAGCATATCACAAGATAAAGAAACGGACAACCTCTTCCCGGCAGAGTCGTGATCAAATTCGACTTGGGGTTTCGATAGTCCATGCTAATCTAAGTCGGAGTTTTTCCGATAGATAAACAAAAGAGACAGATTCTCGTCAGTGTCCGAAACTGTAGTTTATCGTGTCATCTGGAACGTGGTATAGGAACGGGGGAACCTGAATGGACGGTAGCTTTGGCAATGAGTCTTTCGGTTTGGCTTGGGTAGAACAAGGAACAATCAAGGTAGAAGATCCAGATCCAGGTGGCAGACCTGCCATCATAAGAGCAGTGGATGGCGTGGAGGTTGTTGTTTCCGGAAACCTGGTCGAGACAGAGGCGCAAGTTTTCGAGTCGTCGGACGTGTCGATAGTGCTTGCTGATAGGGAGCTTGTGTGTTCTTTCAAAATTCAGGTAAGCAAGGATGGCATTGAGGCACACCTAATCGCTGACATACAAGACGGAGTCAGATACAGGCTGAAAGACAGCCCTCCCTCTAACCTTCTGCAACTCGAGGTTGAGGCCGAAGTCATTCCTGCGACTCTAGACCCTAGGGAAGTTATTGAATCCGCGAAGAAACTAGGCATTGAGTACGGCTTAGACGCTGAAGCCTGCGTTAGGGCTTGCTCCGAAAGACCAAGAGAGCCTGTTCTAATTGCCCAAGCCCGTCCAAGCATACCTGGCACAGACGGCAAAATAGAGTTCATGGTCCCCCTGGAAAGAGTTGTTGACCTGCCGTTGGATGAAATTCAAGTAGATTTTCGGGAGTCTGTCAAAATTCCAGACGTAAAAGCGGGCGAAGTAATCGCTATAAAGACACTACCCGTTCCTGGAGTTCCTGGCGTTACGGTCACAGGGAAACCCATCCCACCGGCAAAGGTAAAAGACCCAATAATTAGAGGAGGAAAAGGCGTTCGGCTGCAGGAGGAAGACGGGGTGGTTCTAGCAATAGCTACCATCTCAGGCTGTCCCAAATACAATGAATCTTCAGGGATAATTGAAGTTGACGAGGTCTTTTTTCACAAGGGAGACGTGGATCTTGGTTCGGGAAACATAAGGGCCTCGGGCGGAGTTCAGATAAGCGGGAACGTTGCGGAAGGTACAAAAGTGGAATGCGAAGGCGGGCTCGAGATTGGCGGAACAGTTACCGGTGCAAAGATAAAAGCCTGGGAAAGCGTTAGGATTAGAGGAAATGTATTCAAGTCGGAGATATCTGCCGGCCGAGATGTTCAGTGGGTGCAGAAATGGGACGTTTTGCTTGCATCGGCGGAAGAGAGAATTGCGAGGATACTGGAAGTTGAATCCCAGACTGCAAGGCTAGTTGAGGAACTTGGTTCTGAAGTCAGCGCGGAGCAAGTACGTAGGTTATGCGATCCAGCAATGCTATTTGACTATTTCCGCGAGCTGGTCATGACAATTGGGGGCTTATATAGGGAAGATCTATCGTTGCTACCCCGGGAGAGTAGAGACTCAATCCTCGCAACAAGAGGCGATCTGACAGAGGGCTCGGCCACAGTCTTTGAAAGGACTCGGGCCATAAGCAAGAAGTTGGATGCAGTGAGGACTTGGGTCGACTATGAGATGCAAAAAGGAGCGTCGGATGTAGTCTTGCCGTATGTTCAGAGTTCTACGGTCAATGCGTCTCGGGACATATTAGTCACCGGGCAGGGAGCTTTGTATTCGGACTTGTCGGCAGGTCGTTCCATAAAAGTACAAGGATCGCCTGGTATAGTAAGGGGCAGTCAGGTATCCGCTACTGAGATGGTCCAGGTTAACGTAGCTGGGAGTCAAGGCTCCGCCGCTACAGTTCTAAAGGTTTCTGAAGAAGGTACAATTCTCGCAGGCACAGTCTATCCAAATACTTCTTTTGTTTTTGGGCGCACAAAAGTAAGAACGGAAAACACTCTCCACTCAGTGAAGGCTCGCATAGACAAAGGGAGGCTGATCATCCAAAGTAGTACAGGAGCAATTGAGATAGATGCTTAGAGTTTTAGGGCTACTGCAATTCTCTGAGCCAGAGTCGATGCAATAACGGCTTTGAGCACGTCTCCTAGAAGGAAGGGCACCGTACCAAGTAACATAGCATTTGCAAGCGAAAGATGAGCACTTCTCGCAAGATGCAGAATGCCGCAAGTGTGAATTATCAGGATTCCTCCAATAGCACATGAAAGCAAGTTTCTCACAACAATTTGCGCTCTTTTTGCAGAGCCATTATGTCTGTTCCTTTCCTGTGACAGTACCCCAATCACCCAAGTGCCGGGTAAGAAACCGAGTAGATATCCTCCTGAAGGCCCCATAAGCACGCCTATTCCTGCCGCTCCGCCTGCAAATATGGGTAACCCTGAAGTGCCTGCTACGAGGTATAGGCATACTGCTATCGTTCCTAACTGCGGCCCCAGTACTAGGCCTGCAAGCATTACACCCAAAGTCTGCAGCGTTATGGGGACAGGGCTAAAGGGTAGCGGGACTGCTATAAATGATAGTACCGCGATGATAGAAGCCATTAGGGAAGCGCGGGTGAGCCCCGAAGTTGTTACCGGCTGTGTACTGCATCTTTCTGACCTGACCCTATCAGAGATTTCATGCAACTCTGCCTACTCCCTTCGCGCTTAACGTTAACCCCTAATTAGTATCGGGTTAACGCAATCATACTAGAACGGGGAAGAAACGTCAATGTGTGTGATTTGTTGGCATTGGGGCAGGAAAAAACAATTAGTTAGAGAAGTTAGTGATGTTTGACAATTAGAAAGGGCAGGAAGTAATGAGGAGGGACCCGGCATGAGAGTATTTATATCAGTAGACATGGAAGGCATCTCAGGCGTAGTCAATTGGGACCATACAGAGTACGGCAAAGATGGTTATGAACGATTTAGAAAGCTCATGACTAAAGAAGCTAATGCTGCGGCCTTAGGGGCGTACGACGCTGGTGCTGATGAGGTTATTATCAACGATTCTCACGGAAGAATGAGGAACGTTATCATTGAAGATTTGGATCCTAGGATCAAGTTGATCACTGGTTCATCGAAGCCATTGTCAATGATGGAAGGTATCGGACCTGAGTTTGATGCAGTGTTTTTTGTAGGATATCATTCTAGGGCTTCTTCACTAGGAGTGCTCAATCACACATATACAGGGCAGGTGGCCAAATACGCCGTCGACGGCAAGGTCATGGGAGAAACGGGTATGAATTCTCTGGTTGCCGGGTTTTATGGTGTGCCTGTAGTGTTTGTTTCTGGCGATTCCGAAGTGACAAAAGAAGCGGTAGACTTATTAGGCAATGTGGAAACAGTGGCCGTAAAAGAGCCACACAGCCAGTTTTCAGCTATGTGTTTGCACCCAGATAAAGCGCACGAACTGATCCGCGAAAAAGCCGCGAAAGCTCTTCAAAACATGTCGCAGTACAAACCTTTGAAGCCGGCTTCTCCCTGCACAGTTGAACTGCAGTTCCATACTTCAGGGCAAGCTGACGGGGCGTCGATAATGCCGGGAGCGGTCAGAGTGGATGCAGTAACCGTGCGGTTTACGGGCAAGGACTATTTGGAAGCGTACCGCGGTGCCAGAACTATGATGTCACTCACCTAGGTGACCCCCGAGAACTAGGTTGTTCATTGGAAGTGCCCTCCAGAACTTAGCTGGCGGGCACTTCTACTTTATTTCCCATCAATCCTCAGAGACAAATCTCCGGCCGGGAACGCCATTTGCCCATAGTCGGGTCCAGACAAGACCAGCCTTCCCTCAGAGTCAAGACCGAGCAATACTCCGTGCCAGCATGTTTTGGGCCCAAGGGTGACGTTTTGAATTACAACCGGCTGTCCTTTGTAAGCGAGCATACCTTCTACACGTGGCAAGAAAGCTCCCAGCCCTAGGTCCAAGAACTCTGAGTATAGCGGTTCAAAACTGTTTAGTATGGCTGCCACCAAACAATTCCTATCGACACTCTGTCCCAATTCCTCCCGAATTGAAGAGGATTTCTCCCTTATCTCATGAGGCATTGATGATGCTTCCACATTGGCGTTGATACCCACACCTACGATTACATGCGAAACAGAGTCTAATTCTGCGCGCATTTCGCACAGAATACCTGCGATTTTGCGGCCGTTTGCGAGCACGTCATTGGGCCATTTTACTTGAGTGGGGATGTTGAACATCTCGCCTACCGTTTTGGCAATGCAATAGCCTACTATAAGGGCCAAACCAGGAATCCGTGATGGACTAATGCGAGGCTTTAGAATAAATGACATGAATATACCGCCCAGGGGTGATTCCCACCGTCTTCCCAACCTGCCCTTGCCCCCGGTCTGCGTTTCCGCTATGAGTAGAGTGCCGCCTTTCGCTGAATCTGCTATAAGTTTTGCGTCATCGTTGGTAGAACTTGTACATGGGGTATACAGTATAGTGCGCCCAATGCAGGTTGTACTCAATCTTTCGATAATCTTGCCGGGTGATATGATGTCAGTAGCGGCGGTCAGCATGTAGCCCTTTCTGTTCGCGGTTTGTATTGGAAAGCCTTCGTCGATCAATGCCTGTATGTTCTTCCAGACAGCGGTTCTGGAGATGTTGTGAATGACCGCTAGTTCGTTTCCAGAAACGAATTGCTCCTTTGCAGCGCAAAGAGTATCCAGTATTTCGTATTTCGTGGGTATTTTCCCGGGAAACTCAACGTACCCTTTGATTTCGGATTCACTCATACATTGTCTCCCACCTTTTAAGGGAAAGCGATCTTGCCTAGTATAGTTGGTTTCCGGGCACCCGTGGCCGACGGTACATTGTTTGGTAGTAGGCCAATCAGATCGTTTCCCAATATGCAAAAAGCTAGAGCTTCTTTTGCCTTGTTGGAGATGCCAAAATCCTCATGAGTGAAGAGACGGGCCCTGGGATTTAGCGTAAGCACCTCATCGGTTAGCCGTTGTACTAAGTAGGGATTGTAGGCGCCGCCTCCGCCTAAGATCACCTCGTCAATTTGTCCTTTCGGTATGACCCATGCTTTGTACGCTTCAATTATGGTCTGAACGGTTGCTTCTGACACCGTTCTTACAATGTCGCTTCGATGCAATGACGGTTCCCATTTTCCTTGTTCGCTTTCGATGAATTGCTTGTACCTATCAATGAGACCCTCTGCATACTGAATGCCAAAGAGTTCTCGACCTGTGGACTTAGGGGGCGGCTTATGGAAATATCCATGAGAGAGAATCTGATCTAGAAGTTTCCTGTTTACCGTTCCCGAAAACGCAAGTTGCCCATCAGTATCCATCGATAGTTCACCTTTGGTCAAAACTCGGACCGTTGCATCAATAACCATGTTGCCAGGGCCGGTGTCAAACGCTACGACATCGTCGATGCAGCATCCAGGAGGCAAATAAGTCAGATTCGATATGCCTCCGATATTCTGGACGACTCTACCCAAGTGGTCGTCTCGAAACAGAACGAAGTCTGCGTATGGGACCAATGGTGCACCCTGACCTCCTTGAGCCATATCGGCGGGCCGAAAATCTCCTACAGTGAGTATTCCAGTTAGCTGGGCTATCACCGAGATGTCCCCTACCTGCAGAGTAGCAGGCTGTGGTAGTCTCTTATGGTCTGAGTTGGGAAGATGGACCAGGGTCTGTCCGTGCGAACACACAGCATCGATCTGAGATGGAGTGTAGCCTGCTTCTTCAATACACTTGAGCGCTGTCTTAGCGAACAGGGTGCCGATGACGAAGTTGAGTCTGGCAATATCATCTAAGGAAAGTTCCTGGAGCCCTTCTATAAGCATGCCCCTAATCAGGTCACTATACTCCAAAGAAGAGAGATGTTTGATCTGGACCTGTGTATCTGGTCCAAAGCCTTGGATCTCACAAAGACATGCGTCGATTCCGTCAGCGGAAGTGCCGGACATAAGCCCAACCATCAGCCTTTTAGTTTCTTGCCTGGCGCGTGACAGGAGGTCCATGGTTAGATTCCTCCTATGGCTACCGGAATACTGCCCGTTGCCTGCTCCAACCCGAGAAGGACTTTGGCAAGAGCTTCCATTGCCTCCGGTTGGCTTCCATAAGTGCATATGTAGGTGTGAACAGAGGGAGCAACAGATATGTCGTAGGGATTCTTGGTTGCTATGAGCACCAAATCTGGTAGTTCAGAAGAGGCCCGTTGTATGAACGCAGCTTGGTCCTCGTTGATCGTTGCGTTTTCACTTAGGACAAAAGTCACATGCGTTCTCTGCGACGCCGAAACGAACTGTTCAATGGAGTTAGGGTCTTGCATGGAGATTTCTGTTATTTCTGTCTCAGGGCACAACCTGCTTATAGATGCGGCGAAATCAGTCATAAAACCCGATTTCTGAGTTGAGCTTGTTGAGGGATTGCGTTTTTCAACAGGATTCTCCACCAATACCTGTCTTCTTGGTTTTGGCGCTGCCACGCATATCCTCAAGGTCTCGCCGTCTACGGGATGCAGCGGGATCACCCCATTTTCGTTTCTGACCACAGTAATGGAACGAATATGGAGACTACGAGACAGTTCATCGAACAGCGGATTATGTGCCGCTTCAGACGGAAGATCGTTTGGCAGTGCAAAAGACTCCTTCAACCTGAGTATGCGATTAACGGAGTCGTCGAGCCGATGTTCAGAAATCTCCCCAGTTTTCACAGCCTCCAGCAGCGCGAAATAGGCCTGTTTCTGGAACTCGTAGGTATGGGAGATTAGCAGCAAATCGCAGCCCGCTTTGAACGCAGAAACCGCGCCCTTTGGTGTCCCAGGGTATTTGGATATGGCATTCATTTCGAGGCAGTCGGTTATTACTAGACCTCCGAATCCGAGATTGCCCCGAAGAAGATCTGTTATCACTGCACTTGACAAAGTGGCAGGGTTTTCCGAGTCGATTGCTTGAAATACAATATGAGCCGACATAATAGCCGGGATATTCGCCTGTATGGCTGCCTTGAAAGGTATGAGTTCGCACGAGTCAAGTTCGGCCATGGATTGCGATAACACCGGAAGCGCAAGATGCGAGTCTACCGATGTGTTTCCGTGCCCCGGGAAGTGTTTGCCTACGGGAATGACTCCCGCCGAAAGGAAGCCTCTTAGCGCCATGACTCCGAGATCTGCGACCAAATTAGGATCTTCGCCGAAGGATCTTATCCCTATCACCGGGTTTTCCGGATTATTGTTCACGTCTAGTACAGGGGCAAGGTTCATGTTGATCCCAGCAGCGCGCAGTTCGACTCCCATCGCACGTGATGCTTCAGCCACCAGATCGAAATCGTGATCAGATACAGCCGCAGCCAAAGCCATTGGCCCTGGCATCTCAGGGATATCTGCCTTGAGTCTTGAAACTATTCCACCTTCTTGGTCAGCTGCTATCAGTAGTGGGATCCCAGAACCCGCTTGAGACGCATATTCCTGCAAGGTGCGTGAAAGGGCCGATACTTCTTCGACTGTCCCCGTGTTCCTGGCAAAGTATATTATTCCGCCAGGGAGCAGCTCTTCGAATAACCTGGTAGCATCGCTAGGATGTTTGCCATGGAATCCGAACATGAATACTTGACCTACTTTTTCCTCAAGAGTTAGTGACTCCAAATTCAGTTCCTCCTCAAAACCACAAATCATGGGTGTGCGCTGCAACAATCAACATATTGCAGCACATACCGCGTTAGCGAACCTAGCGCGCAGCCTTACGTGCTCAATGCCCTCACGTCCTGCGTGTACTCTATTTGTAAGTAGGATGATGGCCAGATTCTTTTCAGGATCGCACCACAGGCTTGTACCTGTAAAGCCTGTGTGCCCAAATGCGCTGTCGGATAGGAAATCCCCTCCCGAGGAATGAGTCCTTGACTTGAGCATCCATCCTATGCCTCGCCGCTCTTCTAGATTTACTTGTTCTTTTGTTGCGGCTGATATGGTAGCAGGACTCAAAACCCTTTTTTCTGCCTGGACGCCCTCTCCTAACCACATGAGAGCATACCTTGCAGTATCCAGAGCTGTACTGAATAGTCCTGCATGCCCTGCTATTCCCCCCAGAGCGTAAGCGTTTTCATCGTGTACTGCGCCCCAAGTGATCTTGTTTAGGTCTTCCCGGTATTCAGTTGCCGCTATCTGGTACTTTATGGACTCAGGTGGGAGAAATCCCGTACTAGTCATCCCTAATGGTTCGAATATCTCTCTACGGGAGAATTCAGCTATGTTCACTCCACTTACCCTGCGGAGTACTTCGCCCAGAATGATAAGACCAAGGTCGCTATATACGACGTGTTTGCCAGGCTCTCCGTAATCACTTAGTTCCAAGTTGCAGATGGCTGTGAGAATCTCTTCTCCTTGAAGTCCTTGCTTCCAGAATCTTATGTGATCCGGCAGACCGGAAGTGTGGGTTAGAATGTCTCTTATGGTGATATCCTTTTTGCGACCTGCTCCGAATTCGGGTACAAACATGCTGACGGGATCATCCAGCCGCAATTTACCTCTTTCGGCTAGAATAAGGATGCTAGGAGTGGTGGCCATGACTTTGGTCAAAGAAGCCATATCAAAGACGGTGTAGGGAGTCATTGCTATAAGCTGGGGTTCTCTCACAGCCCATCCCCAGCATCTCGGCCACAGCACGATTCCATTTCGTACCACTGTTGCAACCGCACCGGGTATCGCTCCTTGTCCATCTCCCACAGTTTCCGCAACTACCTCAAAGGCCCTTTCCATCTTCACTGGGTCGAATCCCGCTTGTTCTGGTCGGCCAATTCTAAGGTCATCGCATCGCAGTGTTGAGGAGGTCATAGATTCCCAATCAGTGTTCAGATCTCTTGATCCATGCTCCAAAGTACTGTCAGTAGGTGGGCATAGCAGCTCCACGGCTCGCCCAATCGATCCACCGCAGCTATCCAGAGCTGCCTTGGCTTGAGAGGGCATAACTCTACACAAGAGTGTTACTAATGCAACGGGAAGGTTCCCGTCTGCTTCCTGTAGAGCGGTATCCGCCTGTTGCAAATTGCAGCCAGACGCTTTTTGAAGGATCCTTCTGGCGCGAACGGATAATTTCACATTTCCTATGTATGTGCCGGCCATCAAGTTGGAATAAGTCCTGCCTAAGCGTATCATAGATGCGGTAGATATCATGTTCAGGACCAGCTTTTGGGCTGTGCCGTTCTTGAGTCTGGTAGAACCAGATATGACTTCGGGACCAACATCTGGGGAGATAGTTACCGTGGCAGTTTTGGCGATGGGTCCGTTAGGATCTCCTACTACTGCTATGGTAGATAAGCCAAGATTGTACGCGGTTTCAAGCACTCCGACTACAAAGGGTGTCCTTCCACTCGCAGAAATTCCTATGACTACGTCATTCACGCGCGGTTCGTAAGACATAAAGACGTCTCGGCCGTCTTGTTCGCTGTCTTCGGCTCCCTCTATTGCGGCGAACACAGCGTCTTTTCCCCCAGATATGATAGGAATGATCCGGTCCGAATCAAAGCCAAAAGTGGGGTAGATTTCAGCAGCGTCCAGAACTCCTAGGCGCCCGCTGGTACCCGAGCCCGCATAAAACAGGCGCCCTCCTTTCGAGAGTACTCGAACCACAAGTTCTACGGATTCCTCGATATTTGGGAGTTCTCTGGCAACGGCTGGAGCAACCTTATGGTCTTCTTGATTCATTACCTGAAGTATCTTTGATGTAGGCCATGTATCTATGCCCCTTGTCAAGAGGTTTAGTTTTTCGGTCCTTGGGAAAGAGGTATTTGTGTCGCACATAGATTGTTTCCCCCTTGTGTTTTCTTTGCTGTTTCTAAGCCTTTTTGCGCTTGCGTATATCGCTAACCATTGACGATGCCAAAAGGCCTGCGCCTACTTCTGGAGGGAATATGGGGCTCATGACTACTGCTCTTGGAATCACGATTCTGACTCCTGATTCGAAAAAGGTGGAAAATTGCTTTTGGCAAAAACAACCACCTACCTTCACGATGCATACAGTATCCGGGAACTGAAGTCCCTTGTAAACCGCGTCTGCCATTTTCACCAGCTCCATGGCTTCTTCTTGGATTATGTTCGAGGCAACCTCATCGCCTTTTTCGGACTCTTCGAAAACCAACATTGAAAGGTCTGCGATGTCAGGCCGTCCTTTACTGTGAACGGCTGGGAGTATTCCTTCTGGAGTATCCACACCAAAGCACTCCATGAATCTCTCGGTAAGAGACGTGTTGGGTCCTCTGCCATCGTAATCCTTAAGAGCGGCCGTCAGCGCTCTCCTTGCTATACTGTACGCGCTTCCTTCATCGCCAAGGAGCGAGCCCCAACCTCCTGCTCTCTTGAACTCTCCATTTCGGAGCCCAAGACAATTGGAGCCTGTCCCTGAAATCACGACTATCCCGTCTTGACCTCCAAGTCCTCCATAAAGGGCGGTCTTCGTGTCTTCAACCAGCAAAAAAGGAATTCCTCCCATGACAGGCCCTACGAGTCTGGTTGCCCGGCTTATGTCCTCGGGCCTCCCTGCCCCCGAAAGCCCTATACATGCCGCCTCAATGTCTGCTTCCCGGACCTGTTTGGGAATGTTTCTGATAGCTCCTTGTACTGCGTCGCCGATAGACTGTGAGACTACGTGTTCAGGTGTGGAGTATATGTTGCTCGGGCCACCGTAGCCAAGAGACACGACGTTCACGTTCTCGTCAATTATGCAAGCCTTTGTGGAGGTGCCTCCTCCGTCAACTCCAAGGAATAACCCCATAACAAAAACCGTCCTTTGCTAGTCATATATGAGAAACTCTTCGCGCTTTCTTGCGAAAAGTTGTGCTTGCTTGCTCCAAGCATTGAGTAAGTCATCCGGTGAATCATCATTCTTTATTCCGTTGCTGAGGCTCGGCCCTCCACACAATAGATCAAGGAAGTGCTTCCCGTTTGGTCCTGGTGGAGTAATCTCGAAATGCTCCGGATAGTGGTCTCTAAGTGCGAAGAGAAGATGCACTCCCATTTCAACGGGCCGAATCTTCTTTGGCTCAAATACGTGTATTTGAATCCCCTGGCAAATATTGCCTGCCCACTTGCTGAAGCAGGGTCGAAAATACACGGGACGTGTCTTTATACCAGGCAGTTTTAGGGCGTTAACGGACTTGGATAGTTCCATGCCATCTATCCACGGTGCTCCTAGAACTTGAAAAGGAGTAGATGTTCCCCTGCCCTCTGAGACGTTTGTTCCCTCTAGGAGGCAGGTACCTGGGTAAAGCAAAGCCATATCCAGACTCGGTGCGCTCGGGGAGGTAGGTACCCAGGGGAAACCTGTTTCATCAAAGCACATACTCCGCGACCATCCTTCCATACGGACAATGCTTGGAGTATTCAGGTTCTTTTCAGAGGCCGCAAACAAGCTGATCTCCCCGGCTGTCATTGCATGCCGGATGGTTACAGGAGCGTAACACACCGGCGATATCCACGACACGTCTGGCATGTTCCCTTCTAGAACCGTCCCACCGATGGGATTTGGCCTGTCAAGCACTGCAAATTCAACTCCATACTTTGAAGCGGCTTCCATGGATAAGATCATTGTAGACATATAGGTATAGTATCTCGCTCCAATGTCTTGTATGTCGAAAAGCAATACGTCAACATCCTTGAGCATCTTCTTTGTAGGTTTTTGAGTAGCCCCGTAAAGACTGTAGATTGGAATTCCTGTCACAGTGTCAGAGGAGCTCTCTACATATTGCCCATCAGGGTGATCCCCGTAAATACCGTGCTCAGGTGAGAACAATTTCGTAATTTTGTAGTCGGCACGAAGCATAATATGGAAATTCGACTCAAGGTCATAGTTAATCCCTGTATGGTTTGTGATGAGGCCGATTCTTCTGTTTTTGAACAGTTCTCTTTTCAAAAGGACTTCAAGCCCGGGATGAACTCGCACTCAACCATCTCCCTCGATAATTTCAGTATACACTTTTGCATCATTCTCGTTGAGGTTAAGTTGTTCCTCCCATGGAGGCCAAAATAGTTCGCAAAAGAGAACAGTTTCTGGCATTAGGTGAGATGGTAGGCCTTGTGTAGGGCTATGAATGAGGTCTTAGCGGCGCGAGTTAGTTGCTTTATCGCGTACTAGCCGTATTACGGCCGGGCTCTAGCGGCAAAGAGAATTCGACAATAGTCCCCCCTTGGGGGCGCTCCACTGCTACCAGGTCACCGCCTAGGAGGCCAGCTAATCGCTTACTAATGTAAAGACCCAATCCAACGCCGGTTTCTTCTTGAGGAGCGTTCGATGATCTGTAGAAAGGGTCAAAAATGTAGTCTCTTTCATCGATCGGTACTCCAATGCCCTCGTCTTCGACTATGACGGTTGCGTAGTCTTCGCTGGTCTTCAGGTTGACCCATATCCGTTTGCACAAGGGGGTGAACTTTATTGCGTTATCAAGAAGGTTTGTAACCACTTGCCGTATTCTGCATGGCTCGCCTGACACATATAAAGGTGTAGCGTCATCGAAAAGTGGAATTATCTGGTGTTTAGAGGCAGTCGAATAAGGACCTAGAAGTTCTTTTAGGAGCGATGTCAAATCTAATGCGGCAGAGCTTATCGACAATTTGCATCCTTTTCGTTTTTTGAGCGCAAGGAGGTCTTCAGTCAAAGTCGCAATTTGGTCGATGCTTGAATCTGACATAGATATCAACCTGTGGAGGTCAGCCCGATCGGTCTCTATCGATACCTTCAAGAGATCGTTTACTGCTTTTAAGGTCTGTAAAGGGTTTTTCATTTCATGCATGATTATTGGGGTAAGGTCTTCAGTCAAGTCTTTAGGTTTCCAAAAAGCGGTTATGTCCCAAAAAGTAAGTACCCATACTTTACCTGTATAAGAATGCCAATCTGTTTCTTGAAGGCTCACAAAAAGGGTTCTTTTGCCCTGCGAGGGCAATCTGACGTTCCAGTAGTCGTATAGTTGTCCCGGCACGTGCGATAGGTCCGATGTTGCAACCGGAGGTATAGTCTCAGCAATAGATTGGACACAGAACTGGTGGCCGAGATATTTCAAAGATTCCCCGAGAGTCTTTGAGTTTCCGCAATCAAAGAAACCTCGATAAGCGTTGGTGGCGCCAAGAATCCTACCCTCTTTGTCCATTGCTATTGCCATTTGACCCAGTTCATCGAGAGAAGATAGCGGGTCATCGATGTGATTTGGCTGTTCAATCAGTTGCCATGCTCCGTGTTGTTTGACCAATGTGCAGTGATGCTTTTGGACAACCTGAACTATCTCAGATAGTTGCATGTTTGCAGTGCAATACGAGCATAGAATACTGGCTCTTATGTCGGGCGAAGGAAAGAAGGTGAACTCCTGACTGTCGAATATACTGAGGTTGGCGCAATCCGAAACACAAGACACTCTGATCCCTCTGCAGCCATATTTCGCTGCCTTCGAAAACGCTTCATCCCAGATATCTGAAATGCTCGACATGCCAGGAGTTGCCTCTAGGAATTCGACGCGGCCATGGCCTAGACGTTCACGGAGCATAGGCTTTTCGGTGGAAAAACTAGCGCTTAGTACTGAGCGTCGTTCTTTTGAGCAGATTATCAGGCACAATTCTTCATGGTCTAGCGCTTCGCTCAAATAAGGAACCGTTACCTCGAAAAACTCAGAGTCTTTCTCGTAGAGGTGGCAGATGTGGGTTCCATAGGGTATGTGAACGCTAGGGGACTGGCTGGTGGCAGGTTGTAAATGATCCATGCGACCTATCCTTTCGAGTGTAACCGATAATATTCGTAGACGTGTGCCTTTTATGAACGATATTGTACAATTCTTGGTGAGGCTCGCAATTCCTGCATCTTGAGTCGAAGTTAGCTGGAATATTGATATTTCCTCAGGTATGATATATGGGTACGTAGACGCCATTCCAGGGAGTGAACAAGGATTGGGTAATGTATACTCTGGTTCTTCGTGGTCTATGGGGTTAGGGAAAAGGCTTAGAACTGAGAAAGTGTTGGTTACAGGCGGAGCCGGTTATATAGGCGCTCAAACCGTAAAGGCGCTTTCAGAAGCAGGGTATTCAGTGACCGTTTTCGACGACCTTTCCCGAGGTCATCCTGAACATATAGCGGGAGTTCCTCTTATTATAGGGCGTTGCGAGGACGAAGAGGCTCTTGTGGATGTGTTTTCCAGCTCACAGTACGATGCCGTCGTCCATGTTGCCGGGGAAAGTCAGTCTAGCGAATCGGTTTCAAATCCTGCTAAGTACTTTAGGCGCAACGTTATAGGCGGCATAACACTTTTCTCAACTATGGCGAAATATGGCGTGTCCAAGTTAGTGTTTTCATCTTCTGCGTCTGTATATGGTGATCCCAGTGTGATGCCAATTTCTGAAGAAACCGAAGTCAATCCAAAGAGCCCGTATGCTGAAAGCAAGCTGTTTCTAGAAAGGGCGCTTGCTTGGTTCGACAAGGCCTATGGTCTCAGGTCAATATCGCTACGGTATTTTAATGCTGCGGGTGCAGACCCCGACCTAAGCATAGGTGAGAAACATGATCCTGAGACTCACTTGATCCCCCTGGTTCTGCAGGCGATTTCTACCGGAGAACCTATTACAGTATTTGGGAACGACTATCCTACTTGTGATGGAACGCCTGTCCGCGACTACGTTCACGTTGCAGATCTTGCGGAAGCCCATGTGTTAGCGCTGAATGCCCTCAATGCAGGTGCCGAAACGTCAGTTATGAATTTGGGCTCAGACAAAGGTTATTCGGTGGCGGAGATTATTCAAGAAGCACAGAAGGTAACCGGAAGACACGTACCTTATGTTATTGGGCCTAGACGTCAGGGAGATCCTGCGGCTCTCGTCGCATCCTCTCAGAAGGCGAGAGCGGTTCTAGGTTGGGCTCCAAGACTATCGTCCCTCGAGGACATAATCAGTACTGCCTGGCAGTGGCATCTAAAGTGTGTTGAAACAGAGAACCTCTAATTTGCCGGCTGATTTGAAGGAGTTAGCGATACTGTGTAGAAACCTAGTGCGAGAGGGATTTGCGAAAAATTGAATATTTTGCGGATGATGGCGTCGGGAGAGACTCCCCAACATAGGAGCGCCGAAGAAGCAAGGACGCAGTCTGAAACTTTCAGGCACAGATACCGCCGCCGGACGCATCTCTGGAGAGCCACTTAAGGGGCACCAACGGGGTAACTTGTTGGCTTGGCTTAGTCGACGAGGAATCTCTCAGGTAAAGGGACAGGGAATTTCAATTGGTACCCCGTCCCTTTTTGATTGGTATTCATGGTGTCTTCGGTAAGAGGCTGTAGGAAACTGGTAGTTTTTAGGTTCAGGTGTTTCAATATAAATAGGAGGTGAGTTCAAAATTGGCAGAGGAACTTAAGAAGACTCCTCTCTATGAAACTCATTTGAAAAACGGTGGCCGAATTGTGGATTTTGGTGGTTGGGCTCTTCCTGTTCAGTTTTCAGGTATAAAGGATGAGCATGTTGGCTGCAGAACGAACGCTGCGCTTTGGGATGTGTCCAACATGGGCGAGTTCATTGTAGAAGGTGCTGAATCTCTTGACCTTCTCCAGATGCTCTTGGTCAATGACATATCCAAAACCTATCCCGGCAAGGCTGTCTACTCGCCTATGTGTTATCCCCACGGCGGTGTCGTAGACGATCTGCTAGTTCTGTGTTTGAGAGAAGACAAGTATCTGCTTATTGTAAATGGAGCCAACATCGAAAAAGATGCAGAATGGATTGAGCCATTGGTCAGGTATTTCAATGATACGACATTTGAGAACATCTCTGACAAAGTAGCGCAATTGGCCATTCAAGGTCCTAAATCTCTGCAAATACTAGGGAGAATAACTGAATATCCGTTGGACGAGATCAAGTACTACCACGGAGTCGAAGGAGTTGTTGTAGCGGGTATCAAGTGTTTGGTGACGAGGACGGGCTATACAGGTGAAGACGGATTTGAACTTTACTGCAAGGCCGCGGAAGGTCCTCGGCTCTATGAGGCTATTGTAGAAAGTGGTAAGGATGAAGGGCTGGTCTTGGCAGGGCTCGGAGCTAGGGACACGTTGAGATTCGAGGCGTCGTTGCCTCTTTATGGACACGAGCTCGACGAGAACCACACTCCTCTCGAAGCAGGTCTGGGCAAGTTCGTGGCTTTTGACAAGGGGACTCATTTTGTTGGAGCAAGAGCACTAATGGAAGAAAGAGAGAAAGGGCTTAGGGTAAAGCTCATAGGGTTGGAGATGTTGGAGAAAGGCGTGCCTCGGAACGGTTACAAGGTGTTTGACGAAACAGGCGAAAAAGAGATCGGGTACATCACGACAGGTACATTTGTGCCTTATCTCGAAAAGTATCTTGCCATGGCTTATGTTCCTGTAGAATACAGCCAAAGAGGTACTAACCTGACAGTAGACATAAGAGGTAAGAAAGTTTTGGCACAAGTGGTAAGAATGCCATTTTATCGTAGGGAGGTTAAGAAAAAATGAATTATCCTGAGAATCTTAAGTACACAAAAGACCATGAGTACGTGCGGGTAGAAGGAAAGAAAGCTTATATTGGGATCACCTTTCACGCTCAGGACCAGCTCGGCGATGTAGTCTTTGTAGAATTGCCAGAGCTAGACGCAGAAATAAAGCAGGGCGAGGTTTTGGCTACTGTTGAATCAGTAAAGGCTGTATCCGATGTCTATGCACCCGTATCGGGCATAGTTGTGGAGGTTAATGATAGCCTCGCCGATTCGCCGGAAACCATCAACAACGACCCCTATGGCGAAGGATGGATATGCGCCATTGAACTGTCTGATGTTTCCGAGCTTGACAATCTGATGAGCCGCGATGACTACCAAAAATTGGTGGAAGAGGACTGAGACTGATGAATTTCTTACCGAACACGAAAAAAGATCGGGAGGAAATGCTGAAAACCATAGGGGTGCAAAGTATTGACGAGTTGTTCAGCGATATTCCACCCAACATGAGGTACAAAGGAAGCCTTAGGGTGCCTCCTGCACTAAGTGAGTACGAACTCTTTAATCACATGAAAGAGATGGCTGAGAAGAACACAGCCAGCGGTATGGTGAATTTCATTGGTGCGGGAACCTATGACCACTATATTCCATCTGTGGTTAGACATGTATTGTCTAGATCAGAATTCTACACAGCGTACACGCCGTATCAGGCTGAGATTAGCCAGGCGGTTTTGCAGTCTATATACGAATACCAGACCATGATATGTGAGCTTACGGGCATGGATGCCGCAAACGCATCAATGTACGATGGCGCTTCAGCTGCAGCTGAATCTGTGACCATAGCGGCAGGACTTACCAAGCGCAAGAGGGCTCTTGTATCCAAGACAGTGCACCCAGAAACAAGGGAAGTAATAAGAACGTATGCAGCGGGGCATGATATCTTGGTTGAGGAAGTTGACTATGAACAGGGGGTCACGTCTCTAGATGACCTTAAGAGAAGGCTGGATAAAGACGTATGCTGCGTAGTGCTTCAGCAACCGAACTTCTTTGGGAACCTGGAATCGGTCAATGGACTATCTGCCATGGCGAAAGAAAACGGATCGGCGCTCGTTGTTTCAGTGAACCCCATGTCTCTCGGCGTGCTTACGCCGCCCGCAGAGTATGGTGCAGATATAGTAGTTGGAGAGGGGCAGGTCTTTGGCAATCCTATGGCCTTCGGAGGACCTCACCTAGGCATAATGGCTGTTAATCAAAAGTATCTGCGCAGGATGCCTGGCAGACTGGTGGGCATGACCACTGACGACCAGGGGAGAAGGGGCTTTGTGCTGACGCTTCAGACGAGAGAGCAGCACATAAGGAGAGAAAAGGCTACATCTAACATATGCTCAAATCAGGCGCTCAATGCACTTGCGGCTACTGTTTACTTGTCGTGGCTGGGCAAGGAAGGTATTCGTGAAGTTAGCGAGCAGTGTGTGCAAAAGGCTCACTATTTGGCTGAAGAGATATCAGGGATCAAGGGATTTAGCGTCGCCTGGGACGCTCCATTTTTCAACGAGTTCGCAGTCAAATGTCCCGCAGAGGCAAGCAGAGTCGTAGATGTGCTTTCGCAGAAAGGTATTTTGGCAGGGTGTCCATTAGGACGGTTCTATCCCGAGTTGAACAATTATCTGCTTATCGCCGTTACTGAGAAGCGGACTAAGCAAGAGATGGACGATCTTGTTGCTGGATTGGAGGAATTGGCATGAAGGGCTTGGAACCTTTGATTTTTGAAGTATCAAAACCCGGACGTAAGGCATATTCTCTTCCCGCTCTTGATGTGCCTGTAAGAAGCCTAGATAGCCTTTTGCCTGAAGCACAGATCAGGAAAGAGCCAGCTGCATTACCCGAGGTTTCTGAAGTTGACTTGGTAAGGCACTTTACACGCGTCTCGCAATTGAACTTTGGGGTAGACATTGGGTTTTACCCTTTGGGTTCATGTACGATGAAGTATAACCCTAAGATCAACGAAGAAGTGGCCAGTTTGCGCGGATTCACTGACATTCACCCATACGTTCCCGAGGACTTTGCCCAGGGATGCCTCCAACTGATGTATGAGCTCCAGAACTATCTGGCTGAGATTGCAGGAATGGAACATGTTTCGCTTCAACCTGCCGCAGGCGCCCATGGCGAGCTCACTGGAATCTTAATAATCCGTGCGTACCACAAGTCTAGGAACGATCACAAAAGAACCAAGATTCTGGTTCCTGACTCTGCTCACGGGACGAACCCTGCATCAGCGGCTCTTGGAGGTTTTACGGTAGTTGAGATTCCCTCCGACGAGCGTGGGGGAGTGAGTATCGAAGCTCTCGAGACTGCCATGGACGAAACTGTCGCTGGGTTGATGCTCACAAACCCTAACACTCTAGGGTTATTTGATGAGAATATTGAGAAGATCGAAGAGATAGTCCATTCAAAGGGCGGACTTCTCTACTATGACGGCGCCAACGCAAATGCGATTCTCGGTATCTCGAGGCCTGGAGATATGGGGTTCGACGTCCTTCACTTCAATTTGCACAAGACCTTCGCTACCCCGCACGGAGGTGGAGGCCCCGGTTCAGGACCTGTGGCGGTGAAGGCTTTCTTGGAGCCGTTCTTGCCTGTGCCAACTGTGGTTTTCGATGGTGAGAAGTACCGGCTGAACTATGATCGGCCTCAGTCCATTGGGCGTATGAAGTCACTGTATGGGAACTTCCTGGTGATGGTGAAGGCGTATGCCTATATAAGGGCACTTGGGCCTGACGGCTTGAGGGAAGCATCAGAGAATGCAGTGCTTAATGCGAACTACATTCTGAGGAGGATTCTTGAATACTACGACTTGCCCTACGATCGTCACTGTAAGCACGAGTTTGTAGTAAGCCCTGCACGAATAAAGAAAGAAACTGGCGTTCGAACCCTCGATATATCAAAGCGGCTTCTCGACTACGGTTTCCATCCACCGACCAACTATTTCCCGCTTATTGTTGATGAAGCGCTCATGGTGGAGCCTACTGAGACCGAATCCAAAGAAACACTGGATGCTTTTGCTGATGCCCTTATTGCCATTGCAAAGGAAGCGTATGAGAATCCTGAAATGGTAAAGAGTGCTCCGCACGACACTATAGTTGGAAGATTGGATGAAGCTGCCGCCGCTCGTAACCCGAACATAAGGTGGCAGAAACCTGAATGACGCGCATTGACAATTGACACGTAGAAAGGGAGGAGGTTTGCACCTCCTCCCATCAATGAACTTCATGGGAGATGTAAATGAACCTTTGGTCTCGAATAGCAAAGTCACTGACATAATGTCATTGGATGAACTTTTCAAGGTTTCATGGCAAGCAAGGAAAGAAGCAAGACCGCCGGTTTTTGAAACCGTTTATCCATCTGGTACGGTACCTGTTAGTGTAACGGGACATACCTGCTCGCTGCAATGCCCTCATTGCGGCGGCAAATATCTCCATCATATGGAGCCTGTGGAGGCGCTTGATTCCGTATTAGTGAGAAACGATGTAAAGAGCATTTTGCTAAGCGGTGGGTGTAACGAGAACGGACGGGTTCCTCTGGCGGGACATGTCGATTATGTAAAGGATCGGATTTCTGAGTCCGGTAAGAGTGTGCGTGTAAATGCTCACCCTGGAGTAGCAACTCGAGAAGACGCGGCGCTCATAGCGGATTTTGCTTCCGTGATTTCTTACGACTTTGTTTTGGACGACCGTACTATAAAAGAGTGTTTTGGCTTCAACTTGTCTGGTGAAGACTATGTAGATACTCTGCGAAATCTCCGTAAAGGCAGTGCAAAAGTGGTACCACATATTCTAGTGGGTCTCTACAAAGGGAGCATTAGAGGTGAGTATGAGGCAATAGAGTTTTTGTCTAAAGAAGGCGTAAGGGAGATCATATTCATAGTCTTCATCCCAACTCCTAAAACGCGTTGGGCGAATCTCTTGCCTCCCGATATGGATTCGGTTCTGCGTCTTTTAGCATGGACGAGAATAAACAATCCGGAGATGAAGATCACTTTGGGATGTATGAGACCTCACGGTGCGTATAGGCAGGAGCTGGACTTAAGAGCTCTGGAATTAGGTGTAGACGGGATTGTGCATCCACATAGGGGAGCTGTTAGGGGGGCCACAGAGAGGGGACTTGAGATTCTACGAAAGGAAGAGTGTTGCGCTTTTGACTAATGAGATAGGAGTATCTTACGGCACCTTGAGCCTTCTGGGGCTTACAAATGCCCGCGTTTTAGAGAAACCAACTACTGCTCACTTCATGGTAGGCGAAAAGTGCGTGTTTTCCTGCAAGTTTTGCAGCCAGGCAAAGGACAGCACTTCAAGTCCTTCCTATCTGTCCCGAATAACGTGGCCCAAAAGAGACTGGGATCAAATCTCGGGACTGTTTGCAGGTGCTCTAGAGTCGGGGACGGTCAAAAGGGCATGTGTACAGGTTGTTGAATCTCATGAGTCTACCAAGGCAGCGCTTGAACTGGTTTCTTCTATAAGAAGAGTAAGTAGTGAACTGCCTATAAGTGTCTGTATGTCACCGATTTCTGTTTCTAGGGTAGAACTTTTCCTTGATAAAGAGGTTTCACAGGTCGGACTCCCCATGGATGTAGGGTCCGAGCATTTGTATCCCGTAATCAAAGGGCGGAACCACGAGCACTCTTTGGAAGTAGTCAAAGAATGTTCACAGAGATGGCCCGGGAGAGTGACCACTCATTTTATCGCCGGATTAGGCGAGACTGAGGAGGAAATGGTAAAGAGCATCCATGAATGTGTAAGTGCCGGCACAACGGTAGGATTGTTCGCGTTTACCCCTGTGAGGGGAACAGGTATGCAGGATGCTTTGCCGCCTAGAAGGGGTTCTTATAGAAGGATACAGTTGGCAGCGTACGCAATCAAAAACGGACTTGACATCACTAAGGTTTCTTTTGACCAGGGTCGAATATCCCGCATAGAGATGTCAGATGACAGGCTCTTTAGCGACATAAGAAAGGGCGTGCCGTTTCAGACTTCGGGATGTCCGTTCTGCAACAGACCTTACTATAATGAGCGACCAGGTCAGATCCCTATGAACTATCCAAGGCCATTATCCTCGAGAGAAGCAGAGGAGTGTTTAGTAGAATCCGAACTGGACTTGGGTGATGTATGGTCGGCATACCACGGAGGGTGAGTTTTGTGAAAGTAAGGCTTCTGTGTCACGGACCTATGAAAGGCAAGTTCAACATGGCTGTTGATGAGGGCATACAAAATGCTGTGCGGAGAGGCGAAGCCTGTCCTACGTTGCGGTTTTATGAGTGGGAACCTGCCTGTCTCTCCTTGGGGTATTTTCAGGATGTGGACAAAGAAGTTGACATAAAGTCGCTTGAAAGACTTGGCGTTGATCTCGTTAGGCGTCCAACAGGCGGCAAGGCAGTGCTCCATGATGATGAACTAACTTACAGTGTGGCAATACCAGAACGAGATCTACCAGGGACGGTTCTCGAAACATACAAGTTATTGTCAGAAGCCATTGTGAACGGTTTGCGTTCGCTTGGAGTTGCAGCTGAGATGGTCTCGCTTGAGCGAGGCGTTACGGTCAGGGACTCAAGGTTTCAGCAGGCAGCATGTTTTTCAGCTCCTTCGTGGTATGAGGTCGTTGCCTTGGGGAAAAAGATTGTTGGCTCCGCCCAGGTGAGACGCGGTGGGATCATCCTTCAGCATGGGTCAATTCCGTTTCATATGGATGCCGCTAAGGTAGTGAAGTGCCTAAAGACTTCCTCACAAGCTCAGGCCGATCGCTTGGAGTCCATGCTATCCAATAAGTCCGCAGGTCTTTGCCAAGTTTGCAATACCAACATTACACGCAGAGATGTTGAGGCTTCCCTTGTTCTATCGTTTACGCATACTCTTGGCTGGAACATAGAGAAAGGATATTTGACAAAAGACGAAATACAGGAATCCTTGGAGCTGTCGCAGAACAAATATGGACAGGAATCTTGGACAATGACAAGGGGAAAGCAGTCAGCAGATATCGACTTGACATAAGAGAAATCGGGTTAGGGAGGATTTGCGTATGTTTGATGTAGTCGTGATAGGTGGAGGTCCAGGCGGTTACGTTGCTGCCATAAGGGGTGCGCAACTTGGAGGAAAGATCGGTCTAGTTGAGTCCAAGCGAATTGGCGGTACCTGTCTCAACGTAGGATGCATACCGACTAAAGCGCTAGTTCACAGCGCTTCTACTTATCTGAGAGTTAAAGATAGTGAAAAGTATGGCATAAAGACCAACAAAGTCAGCCTGGATATGAGTTTGGTAATGGCGCATAAGGAGAACACCGTGGAGCAGCTCGTTTCAGGTGTCGAGCGCTTGGTTAAGGGCAACAATGTTGAGATCATAAATGGACAAGCCCAATTGCTTTCCCCTGGTGAGGTAGAGGTTACCATGGCAGACGGCGCAAAGGAAGTCCTCAATACGAGGAATATCGTAATCGCCACGGGCTCTTCTCCGTTCAATTTGCCATTTATGGAGGGGCAGACCATATCCTCTGACGAAATCCTCGAATTGGAGTATGTGCCTGAGAGATTGGCTATCATTGGCGGCGGAGTCATCGGGGTCGAATTTGCATCTGTTTTTGCCGCATTCGGGTCCGAAGTTACCATCATAGAACTTCTACCTTCAATTCTTCCTAACATGGATAAAGAGATATCCCAGCGACTGTCTTTGATCCTGAAAAAGAGGGGCATATCAATAAATACTAACACTGCTGTGTCAGAGGTAAGAACTGAGGGAAACGATAAGGTTGTCGTAGCTTCTGGAAAAGATGGCGCCATGAAGGAATTCGGGGCGGATTTGGTTCTATCTGCTGTGGGCAGGATTCCCAATTTCGGCGGTCTGGATCTGGATCTAGTAGGCGTGAAGTACAACAAGAAAGGTATTGAAGTTGATGAACGGATGGCAACTAACATACCAGGAATTTGGGCTATAGGCGATGTCGTTGGGCGCACCTTACTCGCTCATGGGGCATCATGCGAAGGCATTGTGGTAATGGAGAACATTTTTGGACTCGAACGAAAAATGGACTATTCCGTGGTTCCTGCCTGTGTGTTTTCAATTCCAGAGTGTGCCTCAGTAGGTCTTACTGAAAAGGACGCTCTTGAGAAGGGATTTAATACCAAGATTTCAAAGTTCCCGTTTAGCGCAAATGGTAAAGCCCTCTCTATGGGCGAAACAGACGGATTGGTGAAAATAGTTGCGGAGGCGTCGACAGGGGAGGTTCTGGGAATGCATATTCTGGGTGCGCATGCCGACGACCTCATCCATGAAGGCGCGCTTGCCGTAAGAATGGGTCTTACAGCAAAGGATATTGCAGATACTATTCATGCCCATCCAACTCTGTCTGAAGCAGTCATGGAAGCTGCTCACGGTATTTCAGATTTCCCAATCCATCTTTTGACAGGGCGAACCAGGTGAGTTTTTCTTGCGTTATAGCAATAGAGTTTTTTATTCACAGAGAGGAAGGTGACAGTTCGAGTGAGACCCCAGCTTAGAAAACTCGAAGACGTAGACCCGGAGATAAAGAGGGTCTTGAGCGACGAGGAAAAGCGTCAAATGGATGTAGTAGAACTTATTGCTTCAGAGAATCTCGTTTCGAAGGCGGTCCTTGAAGCAGCCGGTTCGGTTTTGACAAACAAGTATGCAGAAGGCTATCCAGGAAAGAGATACTACGGCGGCTGTGAGGTAGTTGACGTAGCTGAGAATCTGGCACGCGACCGTGCCAAGGAAATATTCGGTGCAGACCACGCTAATGTTCAACCGCATTCGGGAGCCCAGGCCAATACTGCAGTGTATTTCGCTGTGCTCAAACCAGGCGACACTGTGTTGGGTATGAATCTGGCGCATGGTGGGCATTTGACGCACGGAAGCCCTGTTAATATTTCCGGGCAGTACTACAACTTTGTGGCATATGGAGTAGAAGCAGAGACTGAGACGATTGACTACGATCAAGTCAGGAATACTGCTTTGGAGCACAAACCTAAGCTTATTGTTGCCGGCGCGAGTGCGTATCCGAGGATTATCGATTTCAAGAAGTTCAGAGAAATTGCTGATGAAGCAGGTTCTCTTCTCATGGTAGATATGGCGCACATTGCGGGTCTGGTTGCTGCTGGTCTGCATCCTTCTCCGGTTCCTTATGCCCAGTTTGTGACCACAACAACCCACAAGACGCTAAGAGGACCCAGGGGCGGCATGATACTTTGCACTGGGGAATGGGCCGCCGCAATAGATAAGGCAATTTTCCCCGGCATACAGGGTGGACCCCTTATGCACATAATAGCTGCGAAGGCGGTGGCCTTTAAGGAAGCATTAGAGCCGTCTTTCAAAGGCTACCAGACTCAAGTTGTTAAAAACGCTAAGGCGTTGGCCGAAGCTCTAAAAGGTTACGGATTTAGGCTTGTATCCGGAGGAACCGACAATCACTTAATGCTCGTAGACCTAACACCAAAGGGTGTAACCGGTAGGCAGGCCGAACAGTCACTCGATAAGGTAGGCATTACGGTCAATAAGAATGCGATCCCGTTTGACCAGAGAAAACCAACTGTTACAAGTGGAATTCGGATAGGGACGCCCGCTGTCACAACTAGGGGAATGAAGGAGCATGAAATGGAGTTGATCGCCTCTCTCATAGATCGAACCATAGCCGAGAGGGAAAACGAAGACGCGTTGAAAGACATAGCAGAACAGGTAAGGAACCTTACCTCGAGATTCCCGTTTTATAACGCCTAAGGACGGCCATTTCTTAAGGGAGTCTGTAGTGCTGCACAAAACTAGAATAGGTGATGGGCGAAGGGTTCTGTGCTGTAGATAGACAATGTCAGAACCATTCGCCCTATGTGTGGTAAAATTGATGACAGAATGTGTAATCGGAAGGAGGCTCATTATTACATGACCAGTAATTGCATCTACGAACTGCGGGCTAAAATGGATGAGATTTCAGCCGACGGTTTTTTGATCTCAAAACCAGAGAACTGGAGGTACGTTTCTGGATTTACAGGCGATTCGGGAGTATTGCTCATAACTGCCACGGACGGCTTTTTGTTTACGGATTCGCGCTACACAGAACAGGCCCGAAATGAGGCTCCAGGTTTTACTGTTGTGAAGACAGTCTTGGAAGAAGACGTCCTAAAAAACACGGTTAATGATCTAGGTATTAAGCGATTAGCCTTTGAGAAACACTATATTACTTATGCTGGATGGGAAACGCTGAGGGATAAATTCGAGGAACAAGAACTCGTCGGCGTATCGAACTGGGTAGAGGACTTGAGAATGATAAAGAGAAAAGAGGAAGTCGGCTACATATCTAAGGCCCAGCAGATTGCTGAGAAGGGGTTCGAACTTCTCATGCCGTCGATTAAGGTAGGAGTGTCTGAGATTGAACTCGCTCTGGAACTCGAGTTTTCAATGAGGAGAATGGGTTCAGAGGGAGTGGCTTTTCCCTTCATAGTTGTGTCAGGTTCGCGTTCTTCTCTGCCTCACGGTCAGCCTACTAGCAAGAAACTTGAACCTGGCGATTTTGTGACTTTTGACTTTGGGGCTCGATTCAACGGTTATTGCTCAGATATGACCAGGACGGTTGTGGTTGGTCCCATAGATGACAAGCACAAAGAGATATACGATACCGTGCTCAATGCTCAGCTGGCAGCTTTGGATGTCATAGGTCCTGGAATTGTTGCCAAGGAAGTCGATCTTGCCGGTCGGAAGGTAATTGAAGAGGCAGGTTACGGTGAGTATTTTGGCCACGGTATAGGTCATGGGGTAGGGCTAAACGTACATGAGAGGCCCTCAGTAGGAAGAACTTCGGAAGACGTTTTGGAGCCTGGCGCAGTAATAACGGTGGAACCAGGGATATACATCGAGGGTTTCGGGGGAGTAAGAATCGAGGACATGGTGTTGGTTACTGAAGACGGCAAAAGGAACTTGACTGCCTGTGAAAAAGAACTCATAGTAATCTAGGGTGGAATTCGGCAAGTTCATGGCGTTTCAATTAGTTTTTTAAAAGGCGGGGTAAGTATTGTGATATCAACTAATGACTTTCGTACGGGAGTTACTATAGAAATTGACGGGCAGCCCTGGGTTGTAGTCGATTTTCAGCACGTCAAACCAGGCAAAGGATCTGCGTTTGTGAGGGCGAAGATTAAGAACGTGATAACAGGGGCAGTTTTGGAGCGAACATTCAACGCTGGAGAGAAGCTGCCCAGAGCTCATATAGAACGCCGAGAAGCACAGTATCTTTACAGCATGGGCGACGAACTCACGTTTATGGATGTCACAACATATGAGCAGGTCACTTTGTCCCGAGAAGCAGTTGGCGAAGGGGTTTGGTATCTAAAGGAAAACACCAATGTTTACATAATGAGTTATGAGGGTCGAGTGATCGGAGTCGAAATCCCCAATTTTGTCGAACTTGAGGTCGTAGAGACTGAACCCGGTTTCAAGGGTGATACCGCTACAGGGGGCACTAAGCAAGCCAAGCTGGAAACGGGCGCAGTGGTGAAGGTGCCGCTTTTCGTAAACGTAGGAGACGTTCTGAAGATTGACACAAGAACCGGAGAATATATTGAAAGAGTATGACGTCTAAAGGAGGAGATTGATGTGTTCGAACTAAAGGAGAGAATTTCCTATCTCAATGGTTTGCTAGATGGTCTTGAGATTTCGGACGCTACCAAAGAAGGCAAGGCTATAAAGGCTGTAGCCGAAGTGCTTAACGAGATTGTAGATGCGGTAACAGATCTTGCTTACGCTCAAGAAGATATTCTTGATTACGTAGACTGCATAGACGAGGATCTAGCTGCATTGGAAGACGAAGTGTACGGAGAGAGATTCATTGAGATAGAATGCCCGAATTGTGGTGAGACGGTTTCTATTGACTTATCAATTCTCGAGGACAGCGATGCAGAAATTGTATGTCCTGAGTGTGGTGAGTCTTTCACGACTGAAGATGTCATAAAGCAAATGTGTCACTCTCTACTACATTGTTGTGAAGAAGATGAAGATTGGGAGTTTGACGACGATTGGTATTGCGACGAAGACGAAGATGAACATGAAGATGAAGACGAAGATGACGAAGAGTAAGCCCAGGACTTCCAGTAAAAGCGATCATATAGGATATGTAAAAAGATGAGCACTCTTTATTAGGCAGCTATTAGCAACAGAGTAGCTGCCTTTTACTGTGTTACGATAATTGCGGCTTGCGAGCCATCTTGATTAGTTTGTATAATCGAAATTGGGAAAACCGAAATCAAGACAGATATTATCGTGATGTTAGCTTGTATACGAGGCAAGGGAGGCACCGTCAAGTGCCGTATGAAGAGAAGGGCTTCGAAAACCGCGGAAGTGAAAACATATCAATCCGCATATCTGACGAAGTGATAGCGTCAATTGCTAGCGTGGCTGCTGCACAGGTAGAAGGTGTTTCTGCCATGTCAGGCAATTTGGTAAATGATATTGGGGATGTGTTTCTCGGAAAGAAGAGCGGGGGAAAAGGTGTCAGAGTTTCTTCGGGTCAAGACGAGGTGGAGTTAGACCTATATATTAACGTGAAGTACGGAGCGAGAATTCCAGAGGTAGCCTACAGAGTACAGGAAAATGTGAAGAAATCCGTAGAAGGCATGACTGACTTGAAAGTCTCCCGGGTCAACATACACATCCAGGGAATTTCTCAGGGTTCTGAGAACGACACCTAGGCGTCTGAGAGGAAGAGGTGATTCCGTGCATATAATTGACAAAATTGTCTTGAGCATCTATGCGATATCGCTTTCTGTAATATCTTTCCTTATTCTCCTTGTGAGTCTTGGCTGGACTGTGCCCCTTGATGCTTTTCAGCAGGCTCTTGGCGTTCCAAATGGTCAGATTGTGATAGGGGTAATGTCAGGCATTTTGTTCATAATGAGCCTCCGATTTGTCCATGTAGGAGTTCGGAGGGCACCGATCCACGCCGTGGTCCATGATACTGAAATGGGAGAGGTACGGATATCTCTCGTTGCTGTAAGGAATTTGGTCAAACGGGTAGTCTCCAAAGTTCCCGGAGTAAAAAATGTCAAAGCTGGGGTTAGCCTAGGCGAGGAAGGTTTGCGCGTAGCCCTAGAACTCAGAGTTGGAATGGATGCCAATGTTCCAGAGTTAGCGGACAAGCTTCAAAAAGCTGTGTCTTCTTATGTGTGGGACGTTGCAGGCATTAGCGTTGAAAGTGTAACCGTATCCATCGCTGATGTATCCGCAGATGGGAATCGGTAGGAGGTGGCCCTAATGGAACCGGGAACGGGCAAGAAAATACTGGATAGGCTCGTGGTATGGATTGAGAGCAATCCTGGTCGAGCCCTTGGGACCGGCATTGGTTTTCTGATCGGTTTGTCACTGATCACTTTGGGCTTGTGGAAAACTCTAATAGTTATAGTGGCTACTTGGCTCGGTTATTCAATAGGGAGATCGTCAGATGATGAAGGAAAGGGATTTAGGGAGCTTCTGGAGGATAGATTTCCAGGAAGACCGCATTTTCATTGAGGATAACAAGAATGAGCAGACGTGATTCAAGGATATTGGCGCTCAATGCGCTTTTTTGTTGGGAAGTAGGGAAAATAGAACCCGATGAGTATTTCCGAATTTCGGAGGCAGAGTCAGATCAAGACAATAGGACCTCCTTGGGAGATGTGGATTATGCTCGAGACTTGGTGGAAGCCGTTACTTCACATGTCCGTGAGATTGATGATCTGATTAATCAGGTATCGAAAGGTTGGGCTGTGTCCAGAATGCCCCGAGCTGATCTGTGCATCATTAGGCTAGCTTACGCTGAGGCTCTCATCCTCAAAAGCGCCCCCGTTGAGGTAATCTTGAACGAAGCTATAGAACTCGCAAAGGATTATGGGTCCCATGCTTCTCCGAGTTTTGTAAACGGAGTTCTTGTGAGTATTTTCACGAGATCAGGGTGGTCACAAGAGGGTGCAGATCGTTACAATAAATAAGTAAGCTGTGTCGCGTGTCCAGAGCTTGTGAGACTATATTTTGGAGGGTGTGTAGATGAATGAAATAATACATAAAGAGGTGCTGACTCCAGTTACCAAAAAAATAGTGGTCAACGCTCCTTTCATTGCAGAAAAAGCAAAGCCAGGTCAATTTGTTATGTTAAGGATCCGAGAAGAGGGGGAGAGGATCCCTTTGACAATAGCAGATTATGATGCTGAGGCGGGAACGATTACCCTGATCTATCAGGAAGTCGGTTTTACTACAGCCCAGCTTGGACAACTGGAAGTAAATGATAAGATAATGGATCTCGCAGGACCCTTGGGATTACCTGCGGAGCTCCCCGAGACGGGAAAGGTAGTTGCTGTTGGTGGTGGAGTAGGTGTAGCTCCTCTTTTGCCCAAGTGTAAGGAACTGCATCGGCGTGGAGTGAACTTGATCAGCATAATAGGGGCCCGCTCAAAAGACCTTGTAATTCTTGAAGACGAGATGAGAGAGTACTCTGATGAGCTTCATATTTGTACTGATGATGGAAGCCGGGGGTTCAAGGGTTTCGTATCGGATAAGCTCAAGGAACTAATAGAACAGGGTCTTACCATGGACGAAGTGATCGCGATAGGCCCAATGCTCATGATGAAAGCTGTCTGCCAGGTAACCGAAGAATACGGGATTAAGACGTGGGTATCCATGAACCCTATTATGGTAGACGGCACAGGAATGTGCGGGGCGTGCAGAGTATCAGTTGGCGGAGAGACCAAGTTCGCATGTGTCGATGGGCCAATGTTTGATGGCCATCTTGTGGATTGGGCTGAAGCGTGGAGACGTTCCAATGCCTACAAAGAACAAGAGCAAATTGCAAATGAACGTTGCCGCTGTGGAGGTGGACATGATGGCCGTTAAGAATAGAGTCGAAATGCCTAGCCAAGATCCGGAGGTTAGGCGGCACAATTTTCAGGAAGTTGCGCTCGGCTATTCCGAGGAGATGGCTTTGGAAGAGGCATCTAGATGCCTTAACTGTAAGAACCCCCAGTGTATGCAAGGGTGTCCTGTGTCCGTTGATATTCCAGGGTTTATCAAACTCATAAAAGAGGGTGACTTTCAAGGAGCAATTGATGTAGTAAAAGCCACTAACAGTCTGCCTGCGGTGTGCGGAAGAGTTTGTCCTCAGGAAACGCAATGTGAGTCTAAGTGCATACTTGGTAGGAGAGGCGAACCTGTAGCGATCGGACGGTTGGAGAGGTTTGTAGCCGATTGGGAAATGGCCAACGGGAATTCGGATGGTCTGGATGTGCCTCGAAACGGTAAGAAGGTTGCTATTGTTGGCGCAGGTCCTGCTGGGCTTACTTGCGGAGGAGATCTGGCCAAATTAGGTTATGATGTGACCATTTTCGAATCGCTCCATGAGCCGGGCGGAGTTCTAATGTATGGAATTCCTGAGTTTCGTCTTCCCAAGAGCATAGTGAAAAAAGAGGTTGACTACGTAAGGAAACTGGGGGTCAGCATCCAACTTAATTTCGTAGTCGGGCGAACCCTTACCATAGACGAAATCTTCGAACAGGGCTTTGATGCTGTGTTTGTAGGTAGCGGTGCAGGGTTACCAATGTTTATGCATATACCAGGAGAGAACTTAAACGGAGTCTATTCCGCTAACGAATATCTCACTCGAATAAACCTTATGAAGGCATACATGTTTCCAGAGTACGATACACCCATAGCATCCGGCAAAAAAGTCGTAGTAGTAGGTGCGGGAAACGTAGCTATGGACTCGGTCAGATGCGCCTTGAGGCTTGGAGCCGAAAAAGCAATGATAGTCTATAGACGAGGCAGGGAAGAAATGCCGGCCCGGGTGGAGGAGATTCATCACGCTGAAGAAGAAGGTGTTGAGTTTCACCTTCTTACAAATCCGGTGCGGATCCTTGGCAACGAAAAAGGTTGGGTTAGCGGCATAGAGTGCATTAAAATGGAACTAGGAGAGCCTGATCGGTCTGGTAGAAGGCGTCCGATACCAATTCCAGGTTCTGAGTTTGTTATGGAAGCGGATACTGTTGTCATGGCTTTGGGGACATCTCCCAATCCCATATTGGTAAAAACTACGGATGGTCTCAATGCACAGCCTTGGGGTGGTCTCATAGCCGACGAATGTACTGGTAGGACGAGTAGACCAAGAGTTTGGGCTGGGGGAGATGCGGTAACCGGCTCGGCTACCGTGATCCTGGCCATGGGCGCAGGGAAAACCGCCGCAAAGGATATCCACGAATACCTTGAAAGTGGAACAGAAGAGTGGTAATGGAGTTCATTTTCGGCTGAGGAGATTTTTCGCTGAACTTACGGTATGTCAAAAAGGGGGTGGCACCCGGTTGCATTACAAGGATGTTATTTCAGTAAGCCAGCTAAACGCTTATATTCGGAAAATGTTTTGGGAAGATGATTTCTTGAAAGAGGTGTTTGTGCAGGGTGAGATAGCTAACCTTAGAGATTACAGGGGTCACCTCTACTTTACGCTTAAGGATCAAAATGCGAGTGTTAGGGCTGTTATGTGGCAGAGTGCGAGAAGCGGCATTTCGTTTGTACCGGAAGATGGAATGCAGGTTATTCTTGCAGGAAACGTTTCGGTTTTCGAGCGCGATGGCATCTATCAGATCTATGCCACCTACATGGAGCCATTTGGACTGGGCGCACTTTACGCTTCATTGGAAAAACTCAAGGAAAAACTAGAGAAAGAAGGCTTTTTCAAAGAGGAGCGCAAGCGACCCCTTCCCATGTTTCCACGGAAGATTGGTCTGGTCACCTCAAAAAGAGGTGCCGCAATAAGAGACATCATATCAGTGGGCAAGAGGCGTTACCCCGGGGTGGAATTTGTCTTGGCTGATTGCAAGGTTCAGGGCGAAGGAGCCGCGCAGGATATTGCAGCGGGCATAAGAGCCCTGAACGAGATACCCGATGTCGATGTTATAATTGTTGGTAGAGGTGGAGGTTCTCAAGAGGACCTCTTTGTGTTCAACGATGAAGACGTGGCACGAGCCATATTCTTGTCAAAAGTACCTATAGTATCTGCAGTGGGGCATGAAAGAGACGTTACTATAGCTGATCTAGTGGCTGATGTTCGAGCCGCCACTCCTTCTGCGGCTGCCGAATTGGTGGTTCCGAACGTCGAGGAGATAAGGACTACGGTAGAGAATCTGGTAAAGAGAGCCAACATCTGTGTGCGGATGCAGATTGACCATAACCGCAGGCGACTCGAAAATCTTGCATCGCGTCCTTGCTTTGAAAGACCGGATTGGTTTCTTGTTGCCGCTAGAGAGACTCTGTATAGGCTCAGAAAGGATCTCGAAGATGCTATCATGAACGTGTCTAACGAAAGGCATCAGAGACTCAATTCGGAGTTGGCCAAGCTAGATGCTCTGAGTCCACTCAAGATACTGTCTAGAGGATACAGTGTGACCCGGACTTTTCCTGGTCTTTCCGTTGTGAGAGATTCTAGTGAAGTAACACCTGGCAGTAGGGTAGTTGTTACCCTCCATAAAGGGTCGATTGTTTGTCGTGTGGAAGAAAGACATGATTGTGAGGAGGGGTTGGTGCGAAAATGACTGATTTGCCAGAAGACAACAGGGTAAAAGACCAGCCAGAAGGTTTGGATTTCGCCAGCAGTCTAAAGAGACTCGAAGAAATAGTGAAATGTCTTGAAAGTGGTGAGCTTTCGCTCGAGGAGTCGCTTCAGAAGTTTGAAGAAGGGATTAGATTGGCTAGACAATTGGAGGCAATTCTAGATAAGGCGGATAGCCGAATTCAGGAGATTCTAAAGACCAGTGAGGAAACACAAGAATAAATGGGTGCTATAGATATGAATGGCCTTGATCCGTACCTTAAGTCAAGGCGTAGTCAGATTGACGACGCAATCACGAAGATCTTGGATTCTTGCGAATGGGATCCGCCAGTTCTTAGAGAGTGTGTTGATTACACCCTTTTTGGCGGCAAGAGGCTGCGGAGCATTATTTTGCTTGCTGCTTGCGAGAGCCAAGGCGGCAATACGGATCTGGCAATTCCATTTGGCGCGGGCCTAGAGATGATTCATGCATACTCGCTTGTGCACGATGACCTTCCGTGTATGGATGATGACGACTACCGTAGGGGGAAACTTACTTGCCATAAGAAGTTCGGTGAAGCTTTGGCGGTGCTTTGTGGCGATGCGCTTTTAACTATGGCGTTTGAGATTATGTTATCTCCGGGAAACACCAGCGACGATGTAAAGTGCAATGCGGCACGTGAGATAGCAGCCGCGGCGGGTCCGAGAGGAATGGTCGGTGGGCAAGTGCTGGATCTTTTGTGCGAAGGGAAACATGCCGATGCCGAACAGGTAATGAAGATGTACTATATGAAGACTGCGGCGTTGTTTGAGGTATCTGCAAGAGTAGGAGCCATGCTGGCTCAAGCATCACAAGATTCCTTAGAGGGTCTTTCATCTTGGGGCAGACATTTTGGATACGCATTCCAAATCATTGATGACCTCGAGGATATTGGCGAGAACGAAAAAGAAGAAGATAAAAGCACTCTTATTGATGCATTGTCTTTTGAAGGCGCATGCAAAGAGGCGAGGAAAGCCCTCATAGGTAGTCTTGACTGTCTATTCTCCCTAGACCTAAGCGACTCGTTTTTTGTCGATCTGTCTAGGCTGTATATGAATAGGTTAGATTTGTTGTCACTTTCGAGAGATGGGTAGATTCCTAGATTAGTGGAATGTCGCCGGATGTGCTTGGTGCATTCGTGAGTGATTAGGGAGGAGTTGGATTGCAGCTCTGTAATGTTAAATCTCCAGAGGACATCCGAAACCTTTCAGTCGATGAACTTGAGTCTTTAGCGCGAGAAATCAGGAGCGAAATCGTGCGGGTTGTATCTACCAACGGTGGTCATCTTGCATCGTCCCTTGGGACAGTAGAGATTACCCTCGCCTTGCATAAGGTATTTGATACTCCTCGAGACAAAATCGTTTGGGATGTTGGGCATCAAAGTTACGGACACAAACTAATTACAGGACGCTATCACACATTTGGAACCTTGCGCAAACTTGGCGGGATCTCTGGTTTTCCGAAACGGGCCGAGAGTCCCTATGACGTTTATGATACTGGGCATGCTTCAGGGTCTATTTCGTACGCGCTAGGCTTGGCAAAGGCAAGGGATCTAGACGGTGGCGATTGGAATGTCATAGATGTCATAGGAGATGGTGCGCTCACTTCTGGAGTAGCCTACGAAGGTCTCAACAATGCAGGGGAATTGGGGACCCGGTTAATCGTAGTACTTAATGATAATTCGATGTCTATATCAAAGAACGTAGGAGGAATCACGCGGTACCTCACCCTGCTTAGGCTCGCCCCGTCGTACAGATCTGCCAAATCTGCATTAGAGAAGGTTCTAGATCGGATGCCAAACGTGGGACAGTGGACCATCAACTGGTTGCGGCGCCTAAAAGGCGGAGTGAAGTACTTCCTGTTCCCGGAAGCCTGGTTCGAGTCTTTGGGTTTTAGATACTACGGCCCCATCGATGGGCATAACATAGAAGGGCTCATAAAGGTATTTGAAGAGGTAAAGACAATAAATGAACCTGTGTTAGTGCATGCCGTAACCGTAAAAGGAAAAGGCTACAAATTCGCCGAGGAGAATCCTGAGAAATTCCACGGGGTAGGTCCTTTCGATCCAGATAGTGGTGAGCCTGTTTCGGAGAACTCGGGACCTCCGAGCTACAGCAAGGTCTTTGGGCAAGCTATGACGAGTTTTGCCAAGCAGAATAAAGAACTGGTAGGGATTACTGCAGCGATGGCTGACGGCACCGGTCTTGACGAATTTGCCCAAGAGTTTCCCGATCGAGTCTTTGACGTAGGGATTGCGGAAAGTCATGCAGTCGCGTTTGCTGCCGGGCTCGCTCAATCCGGCAAACTGCCGGTCGTCGCAATCTACTCCACATTTCTACAAAGGGCTTACGATCAAATAATTGAAGATGTATGTCTGCAGAAGCTTAAGGTTGTTTTCGCGGTAGATAGGGCGGGTCTGGTCGGCGAAGACGGAGAAACCCATCATGGGCAATTCGATGTAAGTTATTTTAGGACTGCCCCGGGATTGACTATAATGGCGCCTAAAGACGAGAGTGAGCTGGTCAATATGTTGTGGTCTGCGCTTAACCTTTCTGGGCCAAGCGCGATCAGGTATCCTAGGGGCAGCGGTGAAGGGGTGTCCTACAAAGAGTTTTTGGATAATCCCCAAATGCTAGAAATTGGGAAAGCCGAAGTAATATCCCGCGGCGAAGACGCAAACATTGTTGCTGTTGGAAGCATGGTCTATCCTGCTATAGAAGCTGCCAAGGCGCTAAAAGAACGCAATATATCGTGCGGCGTGGTAAATGCTAGGTTTGTGGTGCCTTTGGACGGAAATACAATAGGTGAACTAGCCAACGCAGGACCTTTGTTAGTAGTTGAGGAAAATGTATCTGCCGGCGGATTTGGGGAAGCAGTTTTGGATGCTGTCGGTTCTTCTGGGAGATGTAATGTAAGTAGACTGACCCTTCCAATGAGGTACATAGAGCACGGTCCCCAAAAAGATCTTCGAAAGCTGTACTGTATGGATGTGTCAGGTATAGTTGACAGAGTTGAGGAAATCATACGTTGATGGGAGACGTGAGCGTGTCTAGAAAAGGCATAGGGATTCTGCCCAATCTTGATAAGGCAGAAAGCGACGATTTGGTAGATCAACTAGTACAGTGGCTTGACGATAGACGTATCCAGGCCTATCTGCTCCCTTGTGCCAGTGTATTCGAAAAGTGGCGACAGCATATACTGCCTCTGGCTGATTGGCCCCTAAACGTCGACTTTGCAGTTGTGATGGGAGGTGATGGTACCCTACTGGGCGCCGCAAGGTCTCTTGGCCCCTTGGGGATACCCATTCTAGGGGTGAATATTGGACATTTTGGTTTTCTTACCGAGTTGGAAGCGAACGACCTTTTTGAATATCTACCCGATTTTATTTCAGGGAATTTCGAAAAGGATGAGAGGCTGATGCTATCTACAGAGGTGATTCGACAGCAAGAGTCAGTCTTTCACAGTATTGCTCTAAACGAAGCTTGTGTCTCAAAAGGGCCCTATGGGCGCTTGACTGTGCTATCGTTTGGAGTTTCCGGTAAAGATGTTGATGTCTATGGCGCGGACGGGCTGATTGTCTCAACACCTACAGGCTCTACCGCTTATTCTCTTTCAGCAGGTGGACCTATTCTGTCTCCTCAGATCGAGGCATTTCTGGCTACTCCGATATGTCCGCATACCCTGTACTCCAGGTCCATAGTGGTTCCCGCATCAGAATCCTGCGAAATTGAGGTTACACTGCCTAGTCAATCGACGACGCTAGCTCTCGATGGGCAGGAATTTTTCCGCCTCGAAAAGAATGACATTATTGTGGTCAAGAAGTCAGAATATAAAGCGTCGTTACTTAGGACAAAAGGATGGTCTTTCTACGATGTACTGCGCAAAAAGATGAAAGAAGGGATAGGCAGGTTACCTCGAGGGTAATTCTGGCTGAGTGAGCGCAAATGATTAAGTTAGGAGGCATTTCCCAATGAAGGCCAAGAGGCAAATGAGAATCGTTGAACTGGTATCCAACAACATCATCACCAGCCAGGAAGAGCTGTGTAAACTGCTTGCAGAAGAAGGCATAAAAGTGACCCAGGCTACGGTCTCTCGAGACATAAAAGAACTCCACTTGGTGCGCGTCCCTTCAGGCGACGGGCGCTACAAGTATTCTCTTATGCCCGGTGATCCCACCTTGGTGTACAAACAGAGATTCAACAGATTGTTCAAAGATTGTTGCATAAACATGGAGAAAGCCGCAAATATCATAGTTGTCAAAACTATAACTGGAACAGCAGCTGCAGTAGGAGAGGCAATTGACGGAATGAACCTTCACGGCATACTAGGAAGCGTAGCAGGCGATAACGCGGTACTTGTGGTGGTTCGCGAGGGTCATAGCGCGTCTGACGTTCTGGACAGTCTACGTAACATAGCGGGAATGTGATATTCTTTGCTCACCTATCTAAGGATACGGAATTTCGGCATATTTCAGGATGTTGAACTAGAACTTGGGCCCGGTTTGACTGTTTTTACAGGAGAGACGGGGGCCGGTAAATCTATGATTGTTGACGCGGTTATGGCCTGTCTTGGTTACAGGACTTCACCCGAAGTCATTAGGGCAGGGGAAGAAAGGGCGATACTCGAACTCTTCATTTCTCCGGGTTCCGATTTTTCTGGTTTTGATAGTGAACTAAGGGAGATTCTAGACGGAGAGAAAGAGGCGGCAATTCAGAGGGATATACTACCGGAAAGATCATATATGCGGATCAATGGCAGGATAGCTACCATGTCTATGGCCCAATTGATAGGGAACAGGCTTGTGGATATACATGGTCAGCAGGATCACTACGCACTAATGAGGTCCCAGAATTACATCGGCATGGTAGACACCATGGATAGGCAATCCATAGAACCTCTAAGAACCCAATATTATCGTTATTTTTTGAGGCGGCAGGAGATACTTGACGAAAAGGGAAAACTCAGCACAGACCAATCTGCGCGTAAACGGGAGATAGATCTTCTAACCTTTCAGATTGAAGAAATAGACAAAGCAGCGTTAACCATTGGAGAAGACGATAGATTGCGCCAAGAATACAAGATACTGAGCTCCCAAAGAAAACTAATAGACCTATCTCAGCAGGCGTACTTACGTATTTACGATGGCGTAGGCGGCAACTTGAGTGCCTATGATCAGATAACTGAAGCAATTGAGATGCTTAGAGAAGCGGCAAGAATTGATCCTGCTGTCGGGCAGAGTCAAGAGACCTTGGAGCAAGTTCTGTACTGTCTTGAGGTGTCAGTAGATTCTCTAAGGGAATATCAAAAAGGGTTGTCGCTTGAACCGGAAAGACTTCGAGAGGTTCAAGAACGTTTAGACCTCATAGAGAGACTCAAAGTGAAATACGGGGGCACAATTGAACGTGTTTTCGAGCATAGGACAAAATCGGAAGCAAGGCTTAGGCATCTTCTGAATGCAGCGCAAATACTAGAACAGCTAGATGAGGAACTTGCCAAGGTAGAAAGACACATGGTGATGTTGGGCACGAAACTCTCTGCGTTGAGAGCAGAAGCAGCTTCCAAAATGGAAGAGAGCATCTCAGGGGTGCTTCACGAACTAGGGATGCCGGGAGCGAGATTTATCGTCGAGTTAGAGCATCAAGAGGATGCGCAAAATGGCATTTTGATCGGAGAGGTTACGGTCAGGGCCTTTCAAGACGGATTTGATAAGGTGGCTTTTCTTTTCAGCGCAAATCCTGGTGAGCCTCCAATGCATCTTCATAAGGTAGCTTCTGGAGGCGAACTGTCCAGGCTTATGTTGGCCATAAAGTCGTGTGCGGAAGAGGTTGACCCTGTTCCTACGCTTATTTTTGATGAAATTGATGCTGGGGTAGGAGGCAAGGCCGGGCAGGCTATTGGCGAAAAACTTTGGCAGCTAGGACGTAATCACCAAGTGTTGTGCGTTACCCACCTCGCTTCGATTGCTGCTACGGCCGATTTTCACTTCGTCGTAGAGAAAAACGAAGGGGGCGGGAGAACGTACGGGCGGGTAGTCGAGTTGAAAGATAGCGAAAGCAGGGCCAGAGAAATTGCGCGGATGCTTAGCGGTACAGAAGTTGGAGTGTCTTTGGCACATGGACGCGAACTGATTGCGGCTGCAGACGCGTACAAAGGCAGCTTTGCGAATTTCGAGTAAGTGAGAATGGGAAGCGTTGGGGGCTGATTGTTAGTGGAGCAACTGCGAGTTTTGATCGCTGATGACAACAAGGAGTTCGCCGGTATCCTGAAAGAGTACTTGCAGAAGCAAGAAGATATGACCGTTGTAGGTGTAGCATATAACGGACTTGAAGCGCTGACTCTAATTCAAGAGTTTCTGCCGGATATAGTTGTCCTCGATGTGGTTATGCCCTATCTCGATGGTATAGGCGTTTTGGAGAAGCTTGCCGAGAGGCAGCTTGCGCAACGTCCCAAGATCCTCATGTTGTCGGCTTTCGGACAAGACTCTATCACACGAAGAGCCATTGAACTTGGAGCCGATTACTATCTTGTCAAACCTTTTGACCTTGAGACTTTCACCGAAAGACTTAGGCAAATGTTCTACTGGCATGCGCCCGATTCGCCATCGCGTAGGATCCAGATAGAGGAAGAGTCTCTTGATGTACTGGTTACATCAATTCTTCAGAAAATAGGCATACCAACCAACATAAAAGGCTTCAGATACTTAAGAGATGCGATCCTAATGGTGCATTATCGTCCTGCGTATTTGTCTGCGGTAACAAAAGAACTGTACCCTGAGATTGCCAAGAAGTATTCTACTACCTCAAGCAGGGTTGAACGGGCCATACGCCATGCTATTCAAGTAGCTTGGACTAGAGGGAATACTGGTTTCATCGAGAAATTGTTTGGATCAGTCCCAGGTAAAAGCAAAAGGCGGCCAACCAATTCCGAATTCATTGCCTTTATGGCCGATAGGATTCGTCCGGGCACTTACAGCGTAAGCGAGATAATGCCTGGTTTGTTGTGAGGAAAGATGGGGGTGCGGGCCTGTGGTAGGCTCTAGTTGCGGCCTGGTTGAATACATATTGAATTCGACTCACGACGGCATTATGGCTATTGATAGCGATGAGAGAATTCTTGTCTTCAATAAAGCTGCGGAAAGACTTTCTGGTAAGAAATCTGCTGATGTTATGGGCAAATTGGTCTCAGAGGCGATTCCCAACACGCGACTCGATAAGGTTCTCCACAGCGGTGTGCCCGAGATTAACCAGAAGCAGGAGTTGGACAATGCTATTGTAGTAACCAATAGGATGCCTGTTATCAATTCTAGTGGTGAATTGATAGGGGCAGTTGCAGTATTTCGGGATATCACTGAGATCAAGTGCTTGGCCGAGGAAATAACAAACCTAAGAGAGATCCAGTCTCTTTTGTATGCTGTAATAGAATCTACACAAGACGCAATATCGGTTGTGGACGAACACGGCAATGGGATACTCATCAACCCAGCATACACTAAGCTCACTGGGTTCTCGGAAAAGGCGGTAATCGGGCGCCCCGCTACCACAGATATAGCTGAAGGAGAGAGTGTCCATCTTCACGTCCTGATGACAAAAAAACCTATAGTCAACGCAACTCTCAAAGTAGGCCCCATGAAGCGTCCTGTTGTCGTAAATGGAGCCCCTATTATGGTAGATGGAGAGCTAAAGGGTAGTGTTGCGGTCATTAGAGATGTTTCTGAGGTAATGCAGCTTACAGAAGAACTAGAAAACCTCAAGAGCGTCGTTAAAGGATTTGAGCCCAAGTACACGTTTAGCGACATAGTGACAAATAGTCCTTTGATGCTCCAGGCTGTTGAACAAGCGCAGCGAGTATCTTCGACGCCGGTAACAGTTCTTTTGAGAGGCGAAAGCGGCACCGGTAAGGAACTTTTTGCTCACGCGATCCATAATGCGTCTTCAAGGCACAACAAACCTTTCGTTCGTGTTAATTGTGCTGCTTTGCCACGTAACCTTTTAGAGTCCGAACTTTTCGGGTATGTGGACGGAGCGTTCACAGGAGCTAGAAGAGGTGGTAAGAAGGGACTATTTCACGAAGCTGACGGCGGCACGTTGTTTTTTGACGAGATTGGTGCAATGGATGTATCTGTACAGGCGAGCCTTCTCCGCGTCCTCCAAGAAAAAGAGGTTGTCAGGATTGGTGAGTCTACGCCGACACCCGTAGATGTGAGGGTTATAGCTGCTACAAATGCTCCACTTGAGCAGATGGTAGCATCGGGCAAGTTCCGAGAAGATCTGTACTACAGGCTTAGCGTGATCCCAATATTTGTTCCACCTCTTAGACAACGGCCAGAAGACATTGAAGTGCTGTGCGACCATCTTTTGCGCAGATTGAGTCAAAGCTACGGAAGGTCCGTAGAAAGTGTCGATGATGGTGTGCTAAGGGTATTCGAGTCATACAGATGGCCGGGAAATGTGCGCGAATTGGAAAATGTTCTTAGCAGAGCAATTATTAACATGAAGTATAGGGATAGAACAATACGTATTGAGCACCTCCCTCCCTTGGGATGGGGGACAGGTCGTCCTCTTGAAGGAATGGGAGATGGTCTTATCGAAGACACTGAAACGTTGCAAAGTGCTGTCCAAAAAGCCGAGACACGCGCTATAAGGAGGGCACTAGAACACACTTCCTACAATAGGACCGAGGCGGCAAAGGTTCTAGGGATAAGTATTAGAACTCTTTACTATAAGATGCAGAAATACGACTTCGCAGATAAATGTACATCTCAATCCTGACTATGTGAAAGTAAAGACAAAGTATTGCGTGCATGTATGTGCATGCACGGTATGAAAATGTGCACGAAATTGCAGTCTTTGTTCACGCTATTTTGTCTCAGATAGTCTGAAATGCCGTTAGGGGATTGATACCTTTCATGAACGGAAGCTGGCATGGTTATTGCTTCTTAACCTATTAATAGTCTATGCGAAATGGCGGTTTCTAGAGAAATCTGTCTGCATCATAATTAACAAAAAGGGGGATTCACATGGAAGTTTTCAAAGCAATGGAGGCAAAGGATTACGAGCAAGTAGTTTTCAACTATGACAAGGTTTCCGGTTTGAAATCCATAATTGTAATCCACAATACAACGTTGGGACCGGCCTTAGGTGGAGCAAGGATGTGGCCCTACAAATCCGAAGAAGAAGCTCTTACGGATGCTCTGCGGCTGGCTCGAGGTATGACCTACAAGAGTGCTGCGATGGGTCTTGGCTTAGGAGGGGGTAAGTCGGTAATAATAGGGGATCCGTCTAAGGATAAGTCAGAGGAACTGTTTCGTGCGTTTGGCAAGTTCATAGATACGCTGGGCGGCAGATACATTACCGCAGAGGATGTGGGCACTACCACCGATGATATGGAAGTCATAAGGACCTCAACAGAGCATGTAGTAGGGCTTGCAGGTACCAGCGGCAACCCGTCACCAGTCACTGCCTTTGGAGTCTTCAGGGCAATGGAAGCATGTGTTGGCGAAGTATTTGGAGATGAGAATCTGTCTGGAAGGAAAGTGGTAGTTCAGGGCGTAGGGAATGTAGGGTATTACCTCATCGAGGATCTCCTCAAGGCTGGAGCTAAAGTATACGCTGCTGACATCTTCCCTGACAAGGTACAAAAGGCCGTGGAGTTGGGAGCGGAGGCAATACCCGTTGAAGAGGTATTCGACATTGAATGTGATATTTTTGCACCTTGCGCGCTTGGCGGAGTAATTAATGATGAGAGCGTAGAACGTCTCAAAGCAAAGATCGTATGTGGAAGCGCTAACAACCAGCTACTTGAAGAAAGACACGCCTTGGCCTTAGCCAAGAGGAACATCCTTTATGCGCCCGATTTTGTTGCCAATGGCGGTGGAGTCATAAACGTAGCGAGCGAATTGGCTCCAGGCGGGTACAACAGGGATTGGGCTTTTGCCAAAGTGTCGAAGATACATGACACGCTGGCTTCCATATTCCAGATAGTTAAGGAGCACGGAATCGGAACGAATGAAGCCGCGAACAAACTGTCTGAGGACAGAATAGAAAAAGCTCTTGCACAAAAGAGAATATTCGTATTTCCTAAGTAGTTGTTCTATTGCGTACATGGCAATCACGATACACGAGGAGGGAAGACATTGGAGAAAAGGGTCACTTTCAGGCAAGACAACTGCAAGGGTTGTGGATTGTGCATTGAAGCATGCCCTAAGAAGATCATAAAACTTGGAAACGAAATCAACAAACTTGGATACCGTCCTGCGGTAGTAGAGGATGAGGCGCAGGCGCAGTGCATAAGCTGTGCTCTTTGCGCTCGAATGTGTCCTGATGCGGTCATAGAGGTTTTTCGCTAATCAAACAGGAGGTGAACGTTTTGGCAAAACCCATTCTCATGAAAGGAAACGAGGCTATAGCAGAAGCTGCAATCCGTGCAGGCTGTCGATATTTCTTCGGATATCCCATAACTCCACAGAATGAGATCCCAGAGTATATGTCTTGGCGTCTTCAGGAAGTCGGGGGAGCGTTTGTGCAGGCCGAAAGTGAGGTTGCCTCCATAAACATGGTGTATGGTGCAGCGGGAGCTGGGGCTAGGGTACTCATATCATCCTCCAGTCCGGGAATATCGTTGATGCAGGAAGGAATTTCGTACATAGCAGGCGCTGAGCTTCCGTGCGTAATCGTAAACATGGCAAGAGGCGGTCCTGGTCTTGGCGGGATCCAACCTTCGCAGTCCGACTATTTCCAGGCAACAAAGGGTGGAGGGCATGGTGACTACAGACTTCTTGTCTATGGACCATCTACTATTCAAGAAGCTTGCGATCTAATGGCCAAGGCTTTTGAAGTGGCCGAAAAATACCGTAATCCAGTTATGATCCTAGGTGATGGCATGATGGGCCAGATGATGGAACCAGTAGTGTTCCCTGAAGAAGTGGACGCATCTTCCATCAGCGAAAAGCCATGGGCTACTACGGGGAAAAAGGGTCGTCCTGCCAACCTAATTACATCGATATATCTAGATCCCGAAGTGCTAGATGCCCATAACTGGAAGCTATATCAAAAGTATTCTCTCATGGAAGACAATGAGGTTATGTATGAGACAAAATATGCCGAGGATGCTGAGTGGTTTTTGGTTGCATATGGAACAATTGCTAGAATATGCACCTCGGTTGTGGAGAAACTACGTAAGGAAGGGATCAAAATCGGCCTCATCCGTCCTATTACTCTCTGGCCGTTTCCCTTTGAGGCCTTTGACCAAGTTGCTGAGCGTGCCAGAGGATTCTTATGTGTAGAGATGTCTACAGGCCAGATGGTAGAAGACGTGAAACTGGCGGTCGAAGGCAGAGCGCCGGTTTGTTTCTACGGTAGGACCGGTGGTGCAATCCCAATGCCCAAGGCCATAGAAAAGCGTGTGCGCGAGATGATATCAGGCAAGACACCAGTTATTACAGACTATTTCGAAAAAGTACACGGAGGTGATGAGATATGAAGCCCGTATACTTGCGCCCCAGATCTCTTACTGACGCGGTAACTCACTATTGCCCGGGATGCACTCACGGAATAGCGCACCGGCTTGTGGCAGAAGTAATAGACGAGCTGGGAATTCAGGAGGAAACCGTAGGCGTTGCTTCGGTAGGGTGCTCGGTGTTTGCTTACAACTATTTTGACGTTGACTTCCAACAAGCGGCTCATGGCCGTGCGCCTGCGGTGGCAACCGGGATCAAGAGGGTGCTACCGAACCGCATAGTTTTCACGTACCAAGGTGACGGTGATCTTGCATCGATTGGAGCAGCCGAAATCTTGCACGCTGCGGCGCGGAGAGAGAACATAACTGTCATATTCATAAACAATGCCATATATGGCATGACCGGTGGCCAAATGGCGCCTACTACGCTTGTTGGGCAGAAAACAACCACCTCGCCTGGTGGCAGGGACCCGCTTGCACAGGGCTTTCCTCTCAGAATGTCCGAGATCCTAGCCGAAGTCGAAGGTTCCTATTACGTTGCCAGGTTTTCTCTTCATGATAACCCTAACATCATGAAGGCGAAGCAAGGCATCAAGAAGGCTTTTGTGAATCAAATAGAAGGAAAAGGATTTTCTATGGTGGAATTACTGTCTAGTTGTCCGACCAACTGGGGAATGACCCCGGCTAACGCCCTTAAGTGGATTGAGACTGATATGATAGCGGAATATCCGTTGGGCGAATTCAAAAGCGAGGGAGGGAAGTAGAATGAATCACGAGATAGTTTTTGCAGGATTTGGCGGACAAGGAGTCATGCTGATAGGTACTCTTCTTGCTTACGCTGGCATGGAAGAGGGCAAGGCTGTATCGTGGCTTCCTTCCTATGGTCCTGAAATGCGCGGAGGCACCGCAAACTGTGCAGTATGTATAGCAGATGAGACTATAGCATCTCCTGTGGTTGCAGAGCCGACTGCTCTTTTGGCTATGAACTCTCCCTCGTTTGAAAAATTCATTCACACCGTGATACCAGGCGGTTGCGTGATCATAAATTCGGATCTGATCGATGTTGCCGATGTTCGCGATGATGTCAAACTTTACCGCATTCCGGCGAATACAGAGGCTCAGAATCTGGGTTCGCCACGTGTTGCAAACATGGTGTGCCTTGGTAGCCTCTTAGGAGCACAAGATATAGTCTCGCTGGAGACCGTAATTGGCGTTTTGCCTAGTGTGATTCATGAGAGGTATCACAGTCTTTTGGGAGTTAACGAACAAGCAATACGGCGCGGGTACGAACTGACTCACAATGCAAGATAAGATTCCAACATAAGCTAGTCTGCGAGGGAATGCATTGAGCAACGACCGAATTGTAAGTACAAAAGATATCGAAGCTCTTCTTGCGTGTCTACCGGGTGTTCAAAAGGCGCGGGTTGTTGTTGATGATTGGGGTGCCATCAAGGAAATCCATATTTTAACCGGGTTGGATCGCAGTCCCAAGCAAATTGTTAGGGATGTTGAAAGCGCGCTCAAGGCTCAATGGAACATAAACGTTGATCGCCGGAAAGTATCTGTGGCGCAAGTGAAGACAAAGATGCCGCCTGCTGACGATCGTTTGAGATTCGTTAGCCTGGAAGTGAAGACAGACGCAAAGAAGGGTACTAGCGAGGTATGCGTTTCCCTCGAGCGGAATCACGAAGATGAGATAGTAAGCTACACAGGCAGGAGCGAGGGAGATCTGAGCCCAAGGTCAGTTCTTTATGCAATTGCGCGCGCTACGTGTCTGGCTGCCAACCTTACAATTCCACCGTCAAGCGAGATATTTGTTGACGACGTGCAATCGGTGAAAGTAGGGCAGAAAGATGCAGTGAACGTCTTGGTTGGGCTGTCGGGAGCAGGTCTGAACTGTGAATATCTTCTAGGTGCGGCTTTGGTACGAAGGGAAGTTGGCGAAGCCTGTGTCCGTGCTACGTTAGACGCAATAAACAGAAGATTGGAACTCTTAGATGAGATGAGTTCCTCGAACGAGTATAGGAACGTACAGCAGAAGGTTGCTGAAGAGAAACCTTCTGAGCATTCTGAGGTGTGAATAGGGTACAAGGAGAGCAAGTGGCACTTTCAGATATCTGAGAGTGCCACTTCTGACGAGAGGATATCCGGGTCATGGACGAGATTTCTAAGAAGTTCCTTGAAAGTTTGGAGCACGAAAAGGGGTTGTCTCCAAACACGTTGGAGTCGTATGGAGCAGATCTAAGAGACTACCAGGTGTTTCTCGAAGACCATTCATCTGAGACTCTAATGACTGTTACGCCCTCTACAATAGTTAGCTACTTGATGTTTCTCAGGAGGAGAGGAAAGTCTACCGCAACGGTGGCAAGACGTCTAGCCGCAATAAAGTCTCTCTATCAGTTCCTGCTCAAGGAGGGGCACATATTGAAGGACCCTTCCGAAAACCTCTCGTCACCTAGTCTTGAGCGCAGACTCCCAAAAGTCATGACCTTGCCCGAGATCGAAAGACTCTTGGACCAACCTGATCCGTCTACGCCTATTGGGTTGCGCGACAAAGCGATTCTTGAGGTGCTCTATGCGACAGGCCTGCGCGTATCCGAGTTGACAAATCTCAACTTGGGTGATGTGGATCTTCGTGAAGGCTTCGTCCGCTGCATGGGAAAAGGTTCAAAAGAAAGAGTCGTCCCAATGGGGGAAATCGCCGTAGCAGCAGTGAGGTCTTACATTGAAGATGGGCGCGTTAATCTAGTCAATAATCCGAAGGAACTTTCTTTATTCGTGAACCAAAGCGGCATACGAATGACGAGGCAAAGTGTATGGAAACTGGTGAAAAAGTACGCTGATGAGGCCCGCATTCCTAAGGAAGTTACTCCCCACACCATAAGACACTCTTTTGCTACTCATCTGCTTGAACACGGTGCCGATATAAGATCGGTACAGGAGATGCTTGGACATGCCGATATTTCTACTACGCAAATCTACACCCATGTTACAAAGGATAGACTTAAAGACGTCTATGCAAAAAGCCATCCGCGCGCATGACCCTGACTATGCACCAGATGTGCAACTTTCCCTCTTTAGGCAGGACAAGGATACTCCCAGAATGAATAGTTTGAGGGTAAAGCAGCGTTGCGTAGAAAGATATTGTGATAAGATAGTACTGTTTTTGACATGTCATGGTATGATTCAAGCAATGCGCGACCGGGAGGTGTCTTGATGGCAGGTGAATTTGCGCGTATGATCCTTCGCGTGCCAGGTTTTTTGCTAGCTATTAGCGTACATGAATATGCACATGCCAGGACGGCCTACAATCTTGGCGATGATACTGCCCAGCTACTGGGAAGGATGACCGTAGAACCGTGGCCCCATATCGATATAGTCGGAGCCTTGATGCTCTTGATATTTGGTTTTGGGTGGGCCAAGCCGGTTCCCGTTAATACGTACAGGTTGCAGAACCCGAAAAGAGATATGGCCAGGATTTCCTTGGCTGGCCCGGTGGCAAACTTGGTAACTGCGCTTGTTTTGGAAGTTCTAACAGTGATCCTTCTTGTTTTTGTCAGTTTTCCAGGTGCCCTTAGGTACATTCCTACAGTGTTAGAGGTTGGGGCTTGGATAAATGCAGGGCTTGGCTTTTTTAACCTCATTCCCGTGCCTCCTCTTGATGGTTCAAACATTTTGGCTAACTATATTCCCAATAGCGCGCGGCATTCTTGGGATTGGATACAGCGGTACGGATTCGTGATTTTGGTAGCACTAATGGTCCTAGGTGTGGTTTCCACCGTTATGCAACCTCTGGTGACCGGATATATGGGTTTCGCCCAGTGGATAGCGATGGCCATATCTCGGATCTTCATCAGATAGCTAGGGTGTATTAAGAATGTCAGTGCTGCAACTGGCTCCATTGTGCAGAACACTCCGGGAACAGGTTGAAAACGGTGCGATCATGTTGGATGACTCCGTGGATTTGCTGGTTGACGCGTCGTTTTTGGTATTGGCCAAAGTGAAATGGCTATTGCCGCAGTCGAAAGTCCAGGAGCACGAATCTTGCTTACAAGAGATAGATGAAGACTCCATAGTTCAGGAAGAAAGTGTTCCAGTCCTTCTGGATGAAGAAGAGTTTATGCTGGCGATAGAAGAGATTAGCGATCTGATGCTCTCATCGGAGTATATGTATGATCGCGGATATGTCTCATGTCTTGCTGACTCACACCGTATTGAAACCGCTGCTATTGATGTCTCTGAACTGACAGAGGTTGCCCTGAGGCTTTTGAGTGATCGAGAGCAACCGAGGCATTCGGTTCTAGTGCTAAAGAGGAGTTTCTCAGAACACCTTAGGTGGTTCTGGAAAGAAGTGACCAAACTCGCCTCGCAGCACAACATATTGAGTTTTTCTTTGTTTGCAGACACAACTAAGCAGGCTTGCATTCTCAATTTCCTCGTTCTCTTGGAGCTCATCAAGAGAAGGAAAGTGTTTGCCAAACAGCCAGAAGAATTCGGGGACATAGTTTTTACAACCAAACGTCAGGATGACAGGAGCTGAGATATGTGGATCTAGACGTCTTGGTCGAAGCGGTTCTTTTCAGTTCCGACGAGCCGGTCAAGTTGGAGAATCTGTCTATTGGTCTGGGCGTTTCTCTAGAAGAAATAGAACGAGCCATAGATACTCTGGATAGAGCTTATTTAGCACGAGGAATATATGTACAAAGAGTAGCCGGCGGTCTACGGATAGCCACAAGACCCGAGGTAGGCAAGATCATATCCCAGGCTTTTGAGAGAAAGGTACAAGTGCCTTTGTCCAGGGGAGCTTTAGAAACCCTGTCCATAATCGCATATTGTCAACCAGTAACCAGGCAAGATATTCAAGCAATTCGAGGAGTAAATCCAGAGGCGAGCATAGATACCCTCATGGAAAAGGGGCTGATTGAGGAGGTAGGGCGGAAAAAGACCCTTGGAAGGCCGAAGCTTTACGGTACAACAGAGGAGTTTTTGAAAAAGACATCGCTCAACTCCATAAGCGACCTTCCCCCTTTGAAGCCCGACTGACAACCGCTGCTAGAGAGTAGACGAGTCCGCTTCTTGTGATTTGCCTTGTTTGCTGAATAAGTGTAAAATGCTTTGTGTACAGAAATAAAATTAACTAGAATATGTAGAAGACTCAGGCCAGGTTTTCGGGAGCATTTGAAATCGGATGGTGACACAAAGCATGGATGACCCTACTAATGAAGCTGAAGTAACGGAGAACTCGCCTCTTTCTAAAGGACTTGAAGAGGGTACAGCACATCCTGCGAAAGGTACTTCTAAGCTAAGCGAACCTAGTAGTGTTTCTGACCGTTCCGAAGTACAGATAGGCGACTTAGAGGATGTAGGAATGGACAGCACCTCTATTCGGAAACACGTTTTTGAACTCGCAGTACCGGCGCTAATAGAGCAGATCCTTTTGACCCTAATATCGATGGCAGACATGATTATGGTGGGGAGACTCGGACCTTGGGCCATCACTTCGGTGGGACTGTCGAACCAACCGATGATGGTCGCTATGGCTGTTTTCATAGCGCTAAATGTAGGAGCAACTGCTCTTGTTGCCCGCTTTGTGGGTGCGAACGAACCTCGTGAAGCATCAAATGTAGCAAGACAGGCTCTCATGATAGCCGTATCAATGGGAGTAGTTCTCATGGTGGTAGGTCTTGTATTTGCCGAAGATATCTTGCTTTTCATGGGCGCGGAAGAAGATGTTATAGGTCCGGGCACACAATATCTTAGAATCGTGTGTCTCAGCATCCCTATGTGGGCCGCTAGCATAAGTCTAACGGCTGCACTAAGGGGAGCAGGTGATACCAAGACCCCTATGGTAGTTAATATAGCGGCCAATGTGATCAATATAGTCTTTAACTACTTTCTAATTTTTGGGCACTTTGGTTTCCCAAAGATGGAAGTAGCAGGAGCGGCTGCCGCTACTTCATTATCTCGCCTTGTTGCCTGTGTATTTATGCTTAACAGGGTATTCAAAGGAGACAAAGCGATAAAGATAACTATTCACGATTCTTTCAAGTTCGACCCAAAGATCGTAAAAAGGATCCTCAACATAGGCATACCTGCTGCGCTCGAACAGCTTGTTCTTAGGAGCGGGCAGATGGCGTTTGCCAAAATAGTGTCGAGTTTTGGGACCAATACTTATGCTGCGCACCAGATTGCACTGAACATAGAGGGGTTGTCTTTTGCTCCAGGGACAGCTTTTCAGATATCGTCTACTACGTTGGTAGGGCAGAGTTTGGGCGCAAAGAACTCAAGGAAAGCAGAAAGGATTGGGTGGGAAACCGCGAAAATAGGCGCTTTAGTTGGAGTTTTGGTAGGTACGATATATTTCTTTTTCGGAGGGTATTTTGCGTACTTGTATACAGATGATGTTAGTGTCATTCGCCTTTCCGAAACAGCACTAAGGCTAATCGCGATCTCTCAACCTTTCATGATTTCGCAGTTCGTGTTCACGGGAGCGTTGCGAGGAGCTGGAGACGTGAAATGGACTCTGTTTATCACTATGGCGGGCTTCTGGGGAGTCCGAGTGCTCTTTGCTTATGTATTTGCTATAAAGTTGGGGCTAGGTTTGGTAGGTGCGTGGATCGGTATGGCCTCGGATATGATGATACGATGTGTTTTGGCAGGACTGAGGTTCAAGTCAGGGCACTGGAAGTATGTGAAAGTTTAGGACATAATGGTATTTTACTGCTTAGTCAGGGTTATTAGGACGATTTCAGGTCTGTTAAAGATCCGCACCTGAAACCGTCCACTGTTACCCAGACCCCTGCTGACCACCATGGTTGTGTTATTTTCTCGGTAAATTCCCTCAGTGTATCTAGGCAAAAACCCCTGACCAGCGGAAATGAGACCGCCTATTCCAGGTACTCGGATCATTCCACCGTGAGCGTGTCCTGAGAGAACTAGGTCTACTACTCCGGAAGATGCGTATAGTTCGATTAGGTCAGGACGATGAGACATTAGAACGGTGAAGACATCCTCGTCGATGCTGCTTGCTATATCTGACAAAGACTGTCTACACCATTCTTTCTGTCCGTTCGTATGCTGGTCAAATATCAGAGGATCGTCAATTCCCATTAGTGTGATCCGAGAAGACCCTCTAGATATGTCTACTGCATCGTTTCTCAGAAAGATCACTCCATAGTCATTCATTTCGCTTATGAACAGATCTAGAGACTCTGAACATACTTCGTGATTACCCGTAACGTAGAAAATCGGTGCTATATCCTTGGCATTTTTGACGAAAGATTCAGCGGGTCCACGGGTAAACGGTCTTTCGTCGAAAAGATCGCCGGCAACTGCAATCATGTCAGGCTGGAACTCACTTATTTCCGACACGAGGCGAGACTGGTTCATACCAAATATGCTTCCATGGAGATCGGAGACAAGCGCTATGCGAAATCCATCAAACTCTTTCGGAAGTGCATCGAGCGGGATCTGGTACTTGGTTACTTGCAGAAAAGTGTTATCAACATACAAAAACCATGCTATTAAGGCTAAAAGCCCTACAACGGCTATCCAACACTCAAGTTGCGTTGCCATCTGCAAGATGTCATTCCTCCGAAGCAAATATTGCGAAACGAGATGAGCACCATATGGTGACATTGTAACGCCTTTGCGCGGCCCAGTCACGTGTCTGCTAGGGCTATGGCGTCCTGGCGATTGTATCCAATGCTGGTGAGTGATATCATGATAGATGGCTGCTCATCAATGATGAAGCAATCCAAATATAGGCTGTCTTTGTACAACTTAATCGGAGGTAGGTAAATATGAAGATTGAAGAAAGACTGACTGAACTTGGCCTGTCGCTTCCAGAGGTTCCTGCGCCCGTAGCTGCTTATGTGCCCGCAGTGCGAGCCGGCAATTGGGTTTATGTTTCGGGACAGACTCCATTCAGAGACGGGAAACTCCGTGTGAAAGGTAAGGTCGGCAGCGACGTTACTCTTGAAGATGCGTACCAAGAAGCGAAACAGTGTGCTCTCAACATCATGGCAGCTGTCAAGAGCGTTGCAGGCTCATTGGATAACGTAGAACGCATAGTTAAGTTGGTAGGTTTTGTGGCATCAACACCAGACTTTACCGACGCGCCAAAAGTGGTTAACGGAGCTTCTGAACTTTTCGTACAGGTGTTTGGCGACAAAGGGAAGCATGCGAGGTCGGCGGTTGGAGTTGCCTCACTACCTCTTGACTGCTGCGTTGAGGTCGAGGCCGTGGTTTTGCTGAAGGAATAGGTTGTAACACCTGTGAATTATAGTAGGAATGCCAGTAGGAGGGATGACTCTGAGCATCGATTGTAATGACACCCATTATACAGCCCTCAAGATTCTGAGTGGATCTTCGACGCCTATAGGCGCATGGAATCTCAGTCGCCAGATGGTGCAAGAGGGGACATCTGTGTCAGAGGCTACGGCGGGACGAATTCTTAGGGACCTTGAGGACAAGGGGTACGTGCGCGCCGAAGGTCGTGTAGGAAGAGTCATCACTCCTCTGGGCGACAAAGCACTCACGGAGTGGCTCAATGCGAAGGCTCAGAGCAGGACCCATACAGCTTTTGTAGAGAGTCTGAGGATTAGTGAAAGACAAGAACTGATAGACGTCTTAGTCGCCCGTAGAGCTATCGAGACAGAAACAGCGTACCTGGCTGCGCAGAATGCAACAGACAAAGACCTCAGGAACATTGAGACGATAATCAAGGAGCATGAGCAATTGCTGACCTTAGGGAGTTCTGGAGTAGAAAAAGACGTAGAGTTTCACAGAGCATTGGCAGAAGCCGGAAAAAACAAAGTCCTCTTAAGTGCGCTTGACGTGATCTACCACGACCCTGAGGTTGGACGAGCGCTTGAGTATATAAGAGCAAAAATCGGCTCGAGAATGGTAGAAGACCACAAACGGATATTTGCCAGAGTCCTCGAAAGAGACGATGAAGGAGCAAGACAGGCGATGGCTTTTCACATAGACAACGTGATAAAAGACGTCAATACATACTGGGCAGATATGATGGGCCCTCGAGGGGGAATCGAGAATGTCAGTCAGAGATCGGATTCTTGACGGATGCGACCTTGAGACATTCATTGTTTGCAATGATCTAGAAGAAGGAAAGAGCCTGGGACTAAGACTCATGGCCGAACTGGGATTCGAAGATGCGGACGTCGTATCCTGTGAAATGGGTGGACCTGGCGTAAGGATAAGATTAAGGGGCTATGTATATAGACCCTCCGCGGACTATAGATGGTACAGTCAGGAGGTAGATTGTGTTGGGTCAACCGAGTAAAGATGTAGCTCACCCCAAAAGAGTACTACTCGCACCTCTAGACCCTGTTCATGATGTCGGTCTAAAACTGATAAGACGAAAACTGCTCGATCGGGGGCATGAGGTCACGTTACTACCGCCAGACCTTACTCCTGAAGAAATCGTGGCCAGAGCACTTGAGGAAAGGCCTGATTTTTTGATGGTAAGCCGTGCTCTGAGCTATGGCACATCTGAAATACTCGCGAAATTCGTGGATCTCTGTGACGCTTCTGGCCTTAGGCATACCACCAAACTTGTTGTGGGCGGACTCAGCATGCGACCTGAGATGGCACAAGAGTTGGGATTTGATGCGGGGTTCGGACCAGATGCTCCTGCGGAGGCAGCTGTAGATTACGTAGAAGGAAAGGAAATTGTATCTTTAGCAGGAAGCAGGCCACAGGAGAAAAGCGATCTGACACAGGGATTTACCTATGAGTTCTTCGACAAAGAAGTCGGAGATCTTTGCGTTCGAGTGGCTCAACAGCTAATTGACTGGGCATCGAGAAGGACAAGCCCGGGCATAAAAAGAGCTGAGTTGAGGTTGGAGATCGAAGAAGCAAGGCGCGAAAACAAGACGAGGGAATTGGAGACTCTTCGGGGGCAATATGCAAGGCTGTGCTCGGGAGAGGTTAGGCGCTGGTATGAAACAGGAGAGCCTGTTTCACATACCAGGCTTCTTACGCAGAAAGAGATTAAAGAAATCGCCATGTTGAGAGACAAGAAGAACGACATGATTTTTCCAATAGCGCAAGACATACTCAACAACTACAACGTGCTTGTGCAGTATGGCACAGGTTGTCCAGAAATGGATGCATATCACAGTATCATTTCAGTTGCATGGGGCGCCCGGGGCGTGGTCCATTTTGATCCTTCATGGGGAGCAAGGACTGAAGGCTTCCTAGAACAAGCCTGGAGTCACCAACACGATGGAACTGTCATTACGCTAGATAACCTGAGATTGATCAAGAGCGCTCTTCTTCCTGGGACTCTCTGGCAGGTTCGGGCCCATAGGGGGCTCAACACACCGGAAACAGTGGTGCTAGCACATCTTTCGGGTGCAGATCTTACAAAAGTAAACATAGTTTATGGGAGTCTGGGTGCAGGAACCGATCCAGAAAGGTTAGCGGTAGACGGCGTAGAGTCGATGAAGCTAGCGGCCAAATACAATCTGCCATATGACGTTGTCACGAATGAAGAACTGTGTGGGGTTCCCGCTGCGAAGGCTTTTGCAGGAATGTTGGTAGTAGCTACTGCCGGCGTGCTACTTGGGGGCAAACCGTTACTTCAACCACTATTTGCTAATTCGCCAGAGGCCATTATTACGGGCATAATGGATGACAATTTCATTGATTTCAATGTGGCCAAAATGAGGACTCTTTCGTCCATAATTGATGCACCCATATGGCCTGGTGCCCCTGTAGGGTTTCTTACGCAGACCCAGGACCGGTGTCAGTCATCAGTGATGACTGCCCTTCACGCCGCTCTTGCTCTTAACTCGGGCGCAAAGGCTGTTACGATAGCATCTTCTGACGAGGCGTACGCTGGCGGTCCCATTACTGTGCCTGCACGTATCGACACTCTTAAGGCTACCGCAGCCGCTCTTAGGTTTTTCGGACACGGGGGTATATCCCCTACTTCGGAGGCAGACGAGATGGCTTCTAGGCTCAGAGATGATATCGTAAATGTCTTGAAAAGACTGTCCGAACGCGATGACTTTGTCGCGTCACTGTACGAAGGGATCTTGGGAGACAAAGACGATGGAGCGTACCCAGGGCGAGCTGGTAAAGATACGGTAACCGAAATAATGTAGAGTCTTGTAGTTGACTGAAAAAGGACATTTACTAGATAGAGTTTCTAATTGAACCAGAAATTCCATACAAAGAAACGGTGGAGGAACTAGATGCGGATTGTTATTGGTGTTGCAGGCACCGCCAAGAACACGGGCAAGACTACTACTCTTCTTGAGACGACGAAATTCTTTGAGTCGAATGGCAAAGACGTTTTTCTCACTAGTATAGGCTATGACGGAGAGGATTTTGACAACATAACGGGTCTTCCCAAGCCTAGGATTTTTGTGCCTAAGGGAGCGACGGTGGCAAGTGCCTTATCCTTGCTAGAATCTTCGCCGGCAGACTTTGAAAACCTAAGGTATACTGGTGTGGATTGTGCTCTGGGCCCTATATATGTTGGAATATCTCGTTCTACCGGTAAGGTTGTCTTGGCAGGCCCTACCAACACGGAAGATCTGATTTCGGTCATAGAGTTTGCTCCTTTGGATTGTGCAGTATTATTGGACGGCGCGTTCTCGAGGCTTTCACCCATGGTGGCAGCTGATTCGTTGATCTTGGCCACAGGTGCTACGCGAAGCAGCGATCCGAGAAAACTCGCCAAGGAGATGAATGCAATCTGGAGGGTAATGAGCTTGCCTAAGTTACCTGATACGCCCATAGACAGACCTGGGACTGGAGATTCATATGAGGGGACAAACGCTATAACCCTACCAAATGGCCTCTTTCTTCAAGGGCATGGTCGCAAGGTTGGAGCACATCTGGCAGATGATGGCAAGCAGCGTACTGTGTACATAAGAGGGATTGTAAACCCGGGTGTATTTCTTGAAATCCTTGAGGCATTAGGTAGCTCTGGCAGCAATACAGGGGATGGGCATATGCCCGTCTTGTTCGTTTTTGACCACCCAATCATGCTATTATTGTCGGGAGAAGTCATATTGTGGGAACGGGTCTTAGACCGTCTTTCTCAGGTTGGCTGTGGGGTTGCTGTCAAGGATAGCACTCGATTGTTGGGAGTTACCCTAAATCCTTACACACTCTCTCAGCTAGATAACGGCAAGTTTGTGGCTGGCAAGGTTGACCCTAGGATGTTTCTTGGAGAAGTAAGAAATCATGCGAAGGCCCCGTGCACCGACATTGTCCTTGAGGGCCCGGGCATTTTATATTCATGGTTGGAGCGGTACGTGTGAAGATCTTGAAGAGTTGGTGCTTATGTACGACTCAGAACGCTTGGCGACTCCGATACGGCTGTCTAGATTCTTGGCTCAGTCTGGAGTCTGTTCGCGGCGTCACGCAGACGAACTAATCGAACAAGGAAAGGTGCTCATAAACGGCAGGGTTGCTGTTTTGGGGGAAAAGGTTCTACCCGGTAAAGACGAGGTTTGCGTTAGTGGCCGAAAAGTCTCTGGGAGAGAGCCTTATGTCTACATAATGCTGAACAAACCAAGAGGTTACCTGTCATCTTGTTCAGATCCTCATGGCAGGCCAACGGTAGTATCGCTGGTTTCTCAGGTAAAGGAACGTGTATTTCCCGTCGGTCGTCTGGACCAGGACGCAGAGGGATTGGTCCTGCTTACAAACGACGGTGCCTTGGCTCAGCTGCTCACACACCCCCGATACGAAGTGGTAAAGGAGTACGTAGTCGAATTCACGGGGCCTGCGAAGAGGGATGATCTAGATCGTTTGTTATCGGGTATGGTTATTGGAGGCAAAAAGGTATACCCTGATTATGCTAGGTTTCTAGAGACAAAACGCAATAGCAAACGAATCCTAATAGGTGTGCACGAAGGGCAGAAACACCTAGTAAAGGAACTGTGTTTAGCTTTAGGCTACGATGTCAAGCGGCTCACACGAACTAGAATAGGGCCTCTGAGCCTCTCGGGTCTAGAGCAGGGCAAGTGGCGTTATCTGCACCCTAAGGAAATTCATGATCTGTACAATACGGCGCGAGCAGGGCAGGAAGGAGAAGACCATGTCAGAAAACCATAAGATCAAGTTCCACACAGTTGATGATGTAAGGGAATTTGCCCCTGAGAAGAATAGGTTGTTTTCTGCTACTCACGAAGAGATCATATCAGGCGCAACTGCGGACGTGTACTTTGTCCGTACCAATGAGATACTAAGCAAAGAGGGCAAATCGGATACTAACGTAACTGCCGAAATATTCCCGAGTAGACCGGGGGTTTTGGCTGGTATGAAAGAGTGTCTGTATTTGCTCAACGGGTTGCCCGTAGAAGCATGGGGTATTGAAGAGGGCGAAACTTTTCAAGCTAAAGAGCCGGTCTTGAGGATCAAGGGCCCCTATTCAGTTTTCGGTCCATATGAAACTGCGCTTTTGGGGATTTTGGCCAGTTCGTCTGCCTGGGCCTCAAGAGCCAGTGAGTGCAAGGATGCAGCCGGTGGCAAGCCGTTCTTTTGCTTTGGCGCAAGGCACATACATCCAGCGGTAGCCCCGGTAATGGAACGAGCTGCTGTTGTAGGCGGGGCCAATGGAGCCGCGTGCATTTTGGGGGCCAAGTTTTTGGACCTTGAACCTGTGGGCACCATTCCTCATTCTCTTGTCCTGATTATGGGTGATACCGTTAGGGCTGCTGTAGCGTACGATACGCACATGCCAAAAGATGCGCCCCGGACAATTCTCGTAGATACTTTCAAGGACGAATGTGAGGAAGCGCTTAGAGTTGCAGAAGTCCTTGGAGATGACATGGGTGCCATTCGATTGGATACTCCTTCCGAACGCGGTGGAGTAACAGATGATCTTGTAAAGGAAGCAAGAGCACGTTTGGATTTGGCGGGGTTTGGGCACGTTCAGATCTTCGTTTCAGGCGGACTAGATCCTGAGCGGATAGCCAAATTGTCCCAGGTTGGTGCCGATTCATTCGGCGTGGGGAGCTACATCTCTTCTGCCAGGCCTATTGATATGACTATGGACATAAAAGAGATTGAAGGCAAACCCGTTGCAAAACGTGGTCGTATCCCGGGTATCATAGATAACCCGAAGCTAAAACGCTTCTTGTAGATCTGCAGTTGAGCATGCTTTATGGGTTAGAGGTCAGCCTGAATCGTACCTTGCTGCCTGGCCTAAGCTGTGATGCAAGAGGTAGATCAGTAGTCAGCACTGTTGCTGCCCTTGTGTAGCCGCCTGTTGTTTGGCTATCTGAAAGGAGCAGCATAGGTCTTCCATCAGAAGCTATTTGTACGGTTCCGGGAACCACAGGAGCAGATATTATGTCTGCTCCTTTTTCTAGTAGTCTAGGCCCCTCCAATCGCAAGCCCATGCGATCAGAATCTTGTCTAATCTGGTACGTTGCGCTTGTCAAGATTGACAATATAGGTTCAGAACTCTCAGGACCCGGCGATATACGCAGAAAAACGCACGGTTCTCCGAGCATTCGAAAATCCAAAGGCCTAACTTTCTTCTGGTTGGTTTTGTGACTCTGTAGAATCGAGGTGTAGGAAGGAGCAGGCCCAATCCTCAAGGTATCCCCATATCTCAGTTGTCTTCCCAAGTAGCCACCAAATCCACTCTTTAGATAAGTGGATTTTGAGCCGAGAACTGCCGGAACCTGTATACCTCCAGCAATTGCTACATACCCGTGCAATCCTAGGGCAGTTCTGCCAATATCTAGAGTCTGTCCTTCTTTAAGGAAAATAGGAGCGTCTGAAGGTACCTGCTGCCCATCTACGCTGACTGGGGCAGGAGCTCCTGTTACAGCTACAGTTAGATCCATCTGGGCAACTAAAGTAGGTCCCTGTATGGTGAATTCAAGACACCCTTCGTTTGAGTTGTTGCCGCATAGAGTGTTTGCTAGAGCGTAGGATCGCACGTCCGCAGCCCCCGAGGTTGGCACACCGAACTTGCGGTAACCGAATCGGCCTTTATCTACGACAATAGTGAGCATACCCGGACTATCAACAAAAAGCCCGTCTACCGACCATTTCGCTTGCATTTCTGGACTGTGTGGTTGCGTAGTAGCGTAGGGTCCTTCAGCCTGCTGAGTGAGGTCACCTGGCTGAGTTGTCGTGAAGCCTGTCTCTTCAGTCGAACCTTGGGCGGGAACAAACTTGACGTAATCCCCTGGCCTTAGTAGAGAGGGTGGGTCCATTTCAAGGGAAAAGAGGTTATGGGTTGTCTGACCAACAATTCTCCACCCGCCGGGTGTATCCCACGGGTAAATGCCTGTTTGATTGCCCGCTATACCGACCGAACCTTTTGGCACTAGTTTCCTTGGTTCAGGAAGCCTTGGAAGTGAGATGCTCTCGTCCATTCCTCCGAGGTATGGAAAACCTGGCGTGAAACCTATCATATACACTCTGTAAAGTCGGGACGAGTGCCTCTTAATTATCTCCTCTACAGGCATCCCGAGATACTCCGACGCCCAGGCAAGATCCGGTCCATGGTTGCCTCCGTAATGACCCAGTATTTCAACCACATTAGGCTTTAGCTGCGACAATGCGCGTTTCTTGGGATGATCCCACAAAGAAGAGGTCACTTTCTTGATGTGTGAGTGGGAGATGATAGTCGGATCAAAATGCACCGCTAGAGACGAATATGCAGGCTGAATTTCTGAGATTCCAGGCAACTGGAGTCGTTCTATTTCGTCACAGAGATAAAGGACCGCATCGTTTATCTCTTCAGAAATTGTGTTGCCTAATTTGACAGATAGTGCGCCATCTCCCAGTAGACCAAATTCGAGCGGCTCGATACTCATACTGTTACCTCCCTACCATCTGACAAAGGGGAACAACTTTGCAGCCGTTTTCAATCAGACGCTCCATCACAGTTTTTGCGATACATGCGGCCCCGGGCGTGTCTCCGTGTATGCATATAGTATCGACTTGTAATTGTATGTAATGCCCATTAGGAGTGAGAACTACTTTGTCTTTCACCATCTGCACGGCCCTTCTTGCTATTTCATCTGTATCCTCTATGACTGCGCCCTGTGTACCTCTTGGGGCTAGCGTTCCGTCTGGGTTATAGGAACGATCGGCAAAGCCCTCGCTTGCTCCTGGAATTCCGACTTGTTTGGCGGCGTCTAGCATAAGCGATCCGGCTAGGCCCACCATAATCAAATCTCGGCCTGCCCTGGCTATTCCCCGTGCTATCGAAAGAGCTACGTCCAAATCTACTGCAGCCATGTTGTACAGCGCTCCATGGGGTTTGACGTGTGTCAGGCTTACTCCCTTGCTTTGAGCGAAAGCGTCTAGCGCGCCTACTTGGTAGAGAACGTAAGACTCGATTTCTTTGGGTGACATGCTCATATTGCGGCGTCCGAACCCCTGTATATCGGGGAAGCCGGGATGGGCACCGACCGAAACTGATCTTCGCTTGCATGTCTCAACAGTATGGTCCATTATGAGAGGATCCCCTGCGTGAATACCACACGCTATGTTAGCTGAAGTTATGTGTGCGAGAATCTGGTCATCATCGCCTAGTGTCCAGCGCCCGAAGCCTTCGCCAATATCGCTATTAATATCAATCAAGTTCATACGGTAACCCCCTTCTGCCCTTAAAGGGTATCTCCGCCCGAGTATTGCCCTTGCACCTGTCTGTTTCTGTTAGCGTAATTATATCCCAACCCAACTGACAATTGATGGGGGCACGTGTTAAACTAAGATTGTTTTATTGCAAGATGTAAATGGCAATACCATTGCAGTACAAGGCAAAAGTCTGCAAATGTTGATATAATCGTACTTCGGAAGGTGTTTGCTGGCATGGAATGCAAAAGGCTAAATGTAGCTATTGATGGTCCCGCCGGGGCAGGCAAAAGCACTGTAGCAAGGCTAGTAGCCAATTCCCTTGGGTATACGTATTTTGACACTGGTGCAATGTATCGAGCGTTGGCAGTCCTTGCCCTGGATCGAGATCTGCCGCTAGACGATTTTGAGTCTCTAGGGGTTCTAGCGTCCCAAGCGGAGATCAACGGATATGAAGACAACGGGGTATTCCGTGTATGGATCAGCGGGAAAGAGATCACAGACAAACTTAGGGAGCCTGAAACAGACAGAGCGGTTGCCATGCTTTCTATGGCTACTCCCGTGCGAAAGATCCTAGTTTCGATGCAACAGCAGATTGCCAAAGCTGGTGGCGTAGTAATGGAGGGCAGAGACATTACCAGCGTCGTTATGCCAGATGCTGAAGTAAAGGTTTTCCTGACTGCGGACGTGAATGAAAGGGCGAGACGCAGATGGCAAGATCAAGTTTCCAAAGGAATAGTCGTTTCTTTTGACGAGGTCCTAGAGGACCTCATATGGCGGGATGCGAAAGATCTCGAACGGGAATGGGGAAAACTCGTAAAGGTTGATGACGCTGAGGTAATCGACAGCACTAATCTGAGCATTGATGAAGTATGCGAACAGATAATCAGACTTTGCAAGGAGAAACAAGAGTGTTCTACATGATCGTAAGATGGGTAGTTAACATAGTGCTGAGGATTTTGTTTGACATAGAAAGCGAAGGCTTTGAGAATTTCCCCGAATTTGGTCCTGTAGTAATCTGCAGTAATCACACATCATGGTGGGACCCTTGCGTTATTGGCTGTTTGGCTCCTAGGCCAGTATATTTCATGGCAAAAGAAGAACTATTTAATAACAAGTTTTTCGCTTGGGTGTTGAGAAACCTACACGCATTTCCAGTAAACAGGGAAAAGGCCGACATAGGTACTGTTAGGCGGTCGCTCGAAGTCCTCGAAAAAGGGCAGGTCCTCGGGATTTTTCCAGAAGGAACAAGGAAGTCATCTCCTGAAATAACCGAGGCCCATGCGGGTGCTGCGCTTTTCGCTATGAAGGGCAAGGCTCCTGTTGTTCCCATCGCCATAAGAGGTACTTATAGGTTCAGGAGAAAAGTTCGTGTGGCCTGTGGCAAACCATTTGAAGTGGCCTCTACTACAGGGAAGAGATCATCTGACCTTCAGAAAGGTTCAGAGGAAATAATGAAGGCCATAGTTGAATTGTGGGATAATCTAGGATCTGATGAGGCGGTATAATGCAGATAGAATTAGCCAGACATATGGGATATTGCTTCGGAGTGAAACGAGCAATACAAATGATAGAAAGAGCCCTGGAGGAAGGCCCTTATCCAATATGGACACTAGGGCCCATCATTCATAATCCCGTCGTGGTGGATTTGTTCTGCGAACGGGGTGTTAAGGTGGCAACGGATCCATGTCAAGTGTCATCGGGCACATTGATCCTAAGGACTCATGGTACGGGAGCTGACGAAAGAGCAATGCTCTCGTCAGCCGTAGAAAAAATCGTGGATGCAACCTGCCCGTTTGTCAAAAAAGCACAGGATAAGGCCAGACAATTTGCTAATGAAGGCAGAAGGATAATCGTGTTTGGTGATGAGAACCATCCCGAAGTCAGAGCCATACTGTCATACGCAGGAAAGGAAGCGCTTTGCATTGGGGAAGTGTCTGACTTGGACCGAATTGTGCTTGAAGGCACGGAAGACTCATTTGAAGTTATTGCTCAGACTACCTCGAGGAGAGAAGATATTGAGAAGGTTCTAGACGTCCTGCGGGAAAAGGGTATATGTGCAAACCTATCGAATACTGTATGTACGGCTACAGAGCTGCGGCAAGAAGCAGCCAAGGAATTGGCACAGCACTGCGACCTTGTTCTCGTGATCGGTGGCAAGTCAAGTGCCAATACAGGGCAGCTAGTTAGAATAGTCCAGGAATTTGGTGTAGAATGTTATTTAGCAGAGTCGGCAAAAGATGTGTCACCCCTTTGGTTTGAAGGGAAACATGTTGTAGGCGTGACTGCTGGTGCGTCTACTCCCGACTGGGTTATAAAGGAGGTTGTAGGCAAGGTGGAAGAACTAGAAAAAACCAACTTGGAAACGAAGCCAGAGGAACTACATGAGGGACATGGACAAGAAGAGACTGGTACTGAGCAACCAGACGCACAAGCTCCTGAGACTTCTCCCGAAGCTCCGTCAGACGAAGCTGTCATAGAAGATACTGCGGAATTAGTGGAGGATAAAGCGACTGCCGAACTATACGACGAGACATTCAAGACTCTACGTGAGGGCGACATCGTTGAAGGGAAAGTCATGTCTGTGGATGAAAATGGAGCATTAGTGGATGTTGGGTACAAGTCAGAAGGCATTATCTCGCCTCAGGAACTCGAACGCCGCGATGAGATTGGAGATTACGATATCTCTCCTGGAGACGAAATCATGGTCTATGTTCTAAACGTGGATTCAGTCGATGGGAGCCTACGACTTTCTAAGAGAAAAGCTGATGAGGAGTTGGCTTGGAAAGACCTTGAACAGGCCTATAGAGAGCAGAGCATCATTGAGGCTCCAGTTGTTCAAGAAGTCAAAGGCGGGCTCGTGGTTGACGTAGGCGTCAGGGCCTTTGTCCCGGCATCGCAGGTCGAGCGCGGATATGTAAATGACCTTTCTAAATACGTTGGGCAGACTCTTAGACTAAAGGTCCTTGAATTGGATAGATCGAAAAATCGAGTGATCTTATCGCAAAGGGTCGTTCTCGAAGAGGACCACGAAAGACTTTGCAAGGAAACGTGGGACACCATTGCTGAGGGTCAGGTGAGGATGGGTACTGTAAAAGGTATAACGGACTTTGGAGTATTCGTCGATCTAGGCGGTGTGGACGGTCTCTTGCACATATCTGAGCTTTCTTGGGGAAGGGTTAACCATCCATCGGAAGTAGTCAGAGAAGGTCAGGAGATAGAAGTCAAGGTTTTGAAAGTCGACAAGGAGCGAGGCAGGATCTCACTGGGAAGAAAGCAAGTTCTTCCGGATCCGTGGGACGATGTAGAGGCAAAGTATCCTGTAGGGGCCGAGATCAAAGGTGAGGTAACGCGAACCGCACCTTTCGGAGCGTTTGTTCAGATTGAACCTGGCGTAGAAGGGCTTGTCCACATATCAGAGATTTCTCAACAGCACATTGCAAAACCTGAGGAAGTAGTGAACTCCGGTGACCAGGTTATGGTGAGAGTGCTAAGAACCAGACCTGACGAAAGGAAGATTAGCCTCAGCATTAAGCAAGCAGACCAGACTCTCTTGGAAAGTCACGAGAAAGAATCAATGGAAGCGCAACCCAGAGAATCGACTGAAGAACTTCCGCAGGAGAAACCCAAAGAGCCTGTAGAACCGAATGAAGCACCGGTGGAAGAAACTGTAGTAGAAGAGCCTGCGGAACAGGGAGAAGAACCTGTGGAAGAAGCCGTAGTGGAAGAACCAATGGAGGAGCCAGTAGAAGAAACAAAAGAAGAAGTATCCACTGAGAAACCGGAGGAAGAGACAAGTTTGCCGGAACCTTCTGTTGCCGGCAATGAGGTTCATGAAGACCCTTGTGGTGAGATAGATTCTGAGCCCGATGAAGAGGAGACAGAAACGACTTCTCACCGGGGGTAGTCTTTTTATCTGAGAAGACATCAAGACATGCGTTTTCAAGCGGTAGACTCGCAGACTTTTGGCACCTGCGAGTTTACTTGTTCTTGACCTAATTGTATGGGCGAAGGATAATTAGAAGCACATCGACATGTGGGGGTCTTGCTCGTTGGTTTGGATGCACGGCGGTGGTTTAGTAAGCAATATTGAACCGGGCAGCTTGGCTGAGTACATCAACATCTGTCCCGGCGACAGGGTCCTATCGGTTAACGGGCACGTCTTGAGGGATGAAATTGACTTCAAGTTCTATGGCACCGAAGATAACGTAACCCTAGAAGTTTTGAAAAGCGATTCTAGCATGCAGACTTTTCAAATAGAGAAAGAGCCCGATGACCTTATGGGGATAACTTTTGATACGCCCATTTTCGACGGAATAAAGACCTGTGTCAACAATTGTAGTTTCTGTTTCATATCTCAGCTTCCGCAAAGTATGCGAAGAAGCCTCTATCTTAGGGACGATGACTACAGGCTTTCATTTCTCTTTGGCAATTTCATATCGCTTACAAATTTGTCTCAAGAAGATTGGAAGCGTTTGGACGAACAGAAACTGTCTCCACTCAGAGTGTCGCTTCACACGTCGAATCCAGAGGCCAGGGCCAGCCTCATGGGTAATCCCAAGGCTTCTCGCGGGATGGACGACCTAAAGCGTCTAAGGGATATAGGTATCTGTATTCATATTCAGATCGTGCTCTTGAAGGGAATAAACGATGGGGAAATGTTATTGTCAACTCTAAATGATCTTGATTCGTTAGGTGAGTCCATAGTTTCAGTCGGAGTAGTGCCTGCAGTTTACACTAGGCACAGACAGCTGTTACCATCTCCTAGAGGAGATCAGAAGTGGGCTTTCGATACTTTGACCATGCTCGAGGGGTACGCGCGAGAGGTGTACGATAGACGTGGGTCTCATTGGGTCTACGGGGCGGACGAGTTTTACTTTTTGTCGGGAAAAGACTTTCCAGAGTACGAGTTTTACGACGATTTTCCTCAATTTGAAAACGGCATAGGTCTTGTTGCGGATTTTAGGCAAGGCCTTAACGAAGCGGCAGCCAATATGCACAGCAACGCCTGTGATCTTGGTGTTTTGCGTATGGACAAGCTGATTAGGGGAAGAGAGTTAGGGGAAAACAGGCTGCTTGCAGTAACTGGTACGATGGCTTATCCCGAGATAAGTGCTGCTGTAAAGGCTCTTGGGCTTGAGGAAAGGATTTCGGTATTGGCGGTAGAAAACGGTTTCTTTGGGGATTCGGTTACCTGTTCGGGCTTGCTTACAGGCATGGATATTTCGTCGGCCATATTGGACTGGAGAAGCTTACACCATGAATGTGAAGTAGTGCTGATACCGTCTTATGCAGTATTTGAAGATAGATTTTTGGACGACATGACAGTGAAAGAGCTGTCTGAAGTTGTGAATAGTGTTGTAAGAGTTGTCACACCTCTGCCATATAGCTTACTTGAGTCAGTAGTTAATTCTGAAAGGGAGTAGAAAAATGGATTTTTCTGTAGCGATTGTTGGCAGACCCAATGTGGGAAAGTCTGCTCTCTTTAACAGAATAGCAGGAACTAGCTCGTCAATTGTGCATAGGCAAAGCGGTGTCACGAGAGACAGGCTCTACGCGCGCTGCGAATGGCAGGGTCAGGAGTTTACTCTAATCGATACTGGCGGGCTTGATCTGTCGTCTTCAGGCGAGATGGTAAAGGCTATCATATCGCAGGTTGACCAAGCAATGAAAGAGGCGGACATTCTTGTTTTTGTAGTTGACGCCCGAGTAGGGATCATGCCCGAAGATTTGGAAGTTGCGCAAATACTGAGGAAAACGCAGAAACCGGTTTTGGTAGCGGCGAACAAGTGCGATGGACTCGGGCAAGAGCAACGAGCGGTGGAGTTTTACTCTCTTGGGTTTCCTACAGTGTTCCCTATATCAGCTGCACACGGGCTAGGAACAGGCGATTTGCTTGACGCAATAGTGGAGCAGGCCGAAGGACTAGAAAACGTGCCTCCAGAAGAGATCAAAGAGGCCGACGAAGAGGGCAATGGTCCTATAAGGGTGGCAATCGTGGGCAAACCCAACGTAGGGAAATCGTCGTTGGTAAATCAGATTTTGGGCCAAGAGAGGATGACTGTATCGTCCGTTCCGGGAACCACTGTAGATTCTGTGGACGTAGAGTTCTCATATGACGGTAAGGACTTTGTCCTTGTTGATACAGCCGGTTTGAGAAGGCCCGCTAGGATCGATGAAAAACTGGAAGAACTGGCAGTTGGAAGGGCGCTCAGGGCTATCAAGAGAGCCGATGTTGTTCTGCTTCTTATCGACGGCACAGACTATCCTACTTCGCAAGATCGTAGAATCGCAGGTTACATAATGCGAAACGCAAAGGCGTCCGTGATATTAGTTAACAAAGTCGACTTAGGGCTTGCATACGGTATGAGCCAAAGAGAATATAGAGATCTTGTTCTGCATGAGTGTAGACCTATCGCATATTCAAACGTCTTTTTTGTCTCGTGTCTTACAGGCAAGGGAATCAATATGATTCTGCCTGAGGTTATCTGGACGTATGAGGAATATCATAAGCGGATTGAGACATCTGTGCTAAACCGCGCGTTATCCGAGATAACTGATTTCAATCCACCACCAAGAGACGGCAAACTGTTTTACTGCTCTCAAGTAGAGAAAGAGCCGCCCAAGATCGTGTTTTTTGTGAAGGATCCTTCAGCCATTCCTCAGTCATACGCCAGATACTTGGAGGCGGAGATTAGAAGGAGATTTGGATTTAGAGGAGTACCGATAATAATGGAATTCCGTCCTCGAAGGTAAAAAGGGGAGTCAACATGATAACTGAGTGGGGTTTGCCAATAGGTCTGTGTGTTTTCGGGTACTTGCTAGGATCCATCCCGTCAGGGGTAATAATCTCTAAGTCTGCAGGTGTCGACGACATAATGTCTCGAGGTAGTGGGAACATAGGTGCCACAAATGTTCTGCGAGTTCTAGGAATCAAGTATGGGGCAATTGTCCTTGTCTTAGATATGCTCAAGGGTATTATTCCTGCCTACATAGGTTCCCGGTATTTTGGAACTCTTGGCGCGTTGGTAGTAGGTATCTGTGCCATTTTGGGGCACAACTGGTCCATATTTCTGCGGTTCAGAGGGGGTAAGGGAATTGCTACAACTACGGGAGTCGCCCTTGTCGCTTTTCCCAAAGTCGCGGCTGTAAGTATATGCGTATTTGCAGTAACAGTTGCTGTATCTAGGTATGTGTCTCTCGGGAGCCTTCTGGCGGTTTGGGTCGGCTTTTCATATTCGCTTTTCGCGGGGATTACTACTACAGAGAAACTAGTTGTGTTTTTTCTTGCACTCATTGTTACCTACAAACACAAAGGCAACATCCAGAGACTTATCTCGGGTAAAGAGCTGAAACTAGGCGAGAAGGAGAGAAAAGAGTAAATTGAGGCAATTGAATAACAAGGCTTGCATTCTAGGTTCGGGATCATGGGCGGGAGCTCTGTCTGTTGTTCTTACAGACAATGGTTTTGAAGTTTCACTTTGGGCACGCAATCCTTACACAGTAGACTGTTTTGTTCATACTCGCACCTTGCCTAGGCTGCCCGGGGTTATTCTGCCCTCCAATGTAAATGTTACTACTCGCGTTGATGAAGCTCTTTCTGAGGCTTGCTTGGTGGTTGCCGCAATCCCTTCTTCGGGAATCTCCTCTCTTGCACACGAAATTGCAACTAGTATACCTGCGCAATCTTTGTTGGTCTCTGCTACAAAGGGCTTTGATTACAGTACCTTACAGAGGCCATCTGAGGTTTGGGTCGAAGCGAATCCTGATCTCAAAGAGAGAATGTGTGTCTTATCAGGTCCTAACTTTGCAGCGGAGATAGGTCGAAGGCTCCCTGCGGCTACGGTGGTGGCTTCAGAAAAAGAGACACCGAGGCTCATAGTCCAGCGTGCATTTATGACGCCTTACTTCAGAGTCTACACTCACGACGATGTAGCGGGGGTAGAGATGGGTGGCGCTCTTAAGAATGTCATTGCTCTGGCTTGCGGCATGGTTGAGGGCATGGGGTTAGGTGACAATGCAAGAGCCGCTCTTGTATCCAGAGGAATAGCGGAAATGGTGAGGTTAGGAGTATGCATGGGGGCAGAACCGCTCACTTTTTCGGGTCTTTCGGGCTTAGGCGATTTGGTGCTCACAAGCACAGGGAATCTCTCTCGCAACCGTCAGGCAGGCATAGCTGTTGGAAAAGGTCAATCGATTGCTGAGTTTATCGAAGAAACGGGGTACACTGTCGAAGGCTTAGAAACGGTCAAGGCGGCAAAAGAACTTTCGGCTGTTCATGATGTCCAGATGCCAATCACATGCGTTGTCTACAAGATCTTATACGAAGGGCTGCCGGTCTTCGATGGGGTATGCGAAATCATGAGACGAGAAGGAAAACCCGAGTCTGAAACCTACTTTAAGTAAAACGTGAAACCTTCATCATTTCTGTCAGGTGATCTTCCTCCAGTTGTTTCCCATAGTCCTTTAGTCTTGGGTAGTCGAAAAGAAGGACTTTGACTCACCCTTTGTAGAAATCCCCATATATTCAATACTCTCTTCCAGGAAGAGTTCGTACAATAGCCTCCTATGCCGGAGGAGAAAAAGGAGCACAAAGCATGATATACGATTTCGACAAGGTTTATGACAGAAAGAAGTATCTAAGCAGCAAGTGGGCGGTAGAGCAAGTATTTGGCACAGAGGACATTATTCCCTTGTGGGTTGCCGATATGGATTTTCCAGTAGCCGAACCCATTGTCAGCGCGATAAAGCAACGCGCGGAGCATCCGATTTTTGGCTATACCATGACCAACCCTGGGCTCTATGAGTCCATTATTAACCGACTTGACCGAAAATTCGGGTGGAAAGTGGAAAAAGACTGGATAGTTGTTACACCAGGAGTTATGCCTGCAGTTAACGCATCGGTAGTTGCAGTCACAGAGCCTAATGATCCAGTCGCTCTACAGAGTCCGGTCTATCCGCCTTTTTGGGCGGCCATAAGGAACAATGATCGCAAGCCAGCTGTTAATCAGCTCAGGCTTCGTGACAAGCAATATGAGATTGACTTTGACGATCTCAGGCGACGTTTTGATGAGGATGGTGCAAAGGCCATGATCCTGTGCAGTCCCCATAATCCAGGCGGCAGGGTATGGTCCATGGATGAACTTCTTGAAATCGGGCACATTGTCGTAGGCGCCGGCGGAGTAGTGATTTGCGATGAGATTCATTGTGAACTTCTGTTGAAAGGTTCCAAGCATACACCGTTTGCTTCGATAAAAGAAGAATTCGCGATGAACTCCATAACTTGTTTTGCTCCAAGTAAGACATTTAACGTTCCGGGGTTTCATACATCTGTTGCCATCATACCTAATGAGAAACTGCGTGAGAAGTTCAATAGGGCAAGAGGGGGTCTGATGGGTTCCCCTGGTATTTTCGGGTTGGTATCTATGGAGACTGCTTTTAGATACGGTGATGAGTGGCTTGAGCAAGTTCTTAACTATATAGAAAGAAACGTTGACCTCGCAATTTCGTTTTTCGAATCGAAGATACCGGAGATTGTGCCCATGCGACCTGAAGGCACATATCTTGTTTGGCTGGACTGCAACGGGCTTGGACTTGAACACGACGAGCTGACAGAGTTTTTCATCCATGATGCCAAGGTTGGGCTTAATGACGGCGCAACTTTTGGCCCAGGCGGAGAAGGTTTCATGCGCCTGAATGTGGCATGTCCCAGGTCAATTCTACAAGAAGGCCTTGACAGAATTGAAAGAGCGGTGGAAAAAAGGCGCGAATAGACTAAGTACTACATGTGCTTTCCTCGTTGCTAGAGAGCCTATCTAGGAGTCTAGCAAGGGCTGCAAGAGTGATTCCCGCTTTCTGGCGGATCACGACTGTGGCTGCTTCGTCATAAGGTGTGGGCTCGAGATTCACGATTCCTATGTTCTTGGCTACAGAGGGGAGATAGGAAACTGGGGCAACCTGAAGGCTCGAGCCTATCACCAGCATGAAATCGGCCTTTTGGGCCTCGTTCATCGCATCTTCAAAGCATGGTGGCATTGGGTCTCCGAAAAGCACTACGTCAGGTCTAATTATGCCACCGCACTCGCATCTTGGGGGCACTAGACCTTGTTCTATCTTGGACACGAGCATCTGAAAGGGGAATTCTCTCAGACACGAGTCACAATAGGCGGTTCTGAGGTTACCATGCACTTCTATCACGTTTTGGGACCCTGCCTTCAAGTGAAGCCCATCTATGTTTTGGGTCACTACGCTCTTTATGAAGCCATGCTCTTCGAGCCATGCAAGACTTTTGTGCCCTCGGTTAGGCTTCTTGCTTCGCATGTCTTGGAGCATACCAAGCCCTTTCTGGTAGAAGAAGTGTGGCCTCTGGTAAAGCATATGCCGGCTCAGGATGTCTGCGGGGTCTACATTCTGCCACAGCCCGGCAGGGCCCCGAAAGTCGGGTATTCCGCTTTCGGTAGAGATGCCGGCCCCAGTCAACGCCATGGAGTACTCGGCACATATGAGGTGCTCTGCCAACCTGTATATATCTGATTCCACTTGTACATCACCAGGCTCTGGAGTTTGGATCGTTCACGATCCTTTTCGCCAATGCGCAATCTAGTACTCGGAAAATCCTTTGTTTTATTGTTATCTCAAACTCACATTGAAAGCAAGTTGGCTTGGGAGCTACCTGCTGATCTTCTTTGAGTCTTTTGTATGTGGCGAAAGTGGTTGACTAGTTAACCATATGACGACTATGATTTAGTTAACATATTAACTAACAAAAAGGGCGTCAAATGAAGGGGAGAAGACACAGATGATAGTGGTAACTGGTGCTCCTGGACACTTGGGGAACAATCTGGTTAGAGCTCTACTTGAAAGGGGTGAAAGAGTGAGATGTCTGGTTTTGCCCGGAGAGAGCTTAGTTTCTCTCAACGGACTGAAGACTGACATTGTAGAAGGTGATGTGCGCGATATCGACTCTCTGTATAGAGCTTTTGAAGGTGCTGAGGTAGTGTACCATCTAGCTTCGGTGATAAGCCTTTTGCCAGGGTATTCAGAGATACTCGAAGAAGTAAACGTAAAAGGTGCTAGAAACGTAGCCGAAGCCTGCCTTAAGACTGGTGTCAGACGATTGGTCTACACCAGTTCGATTCACGTTCTAGTTGAACGTTCTGGTCATGAGCCCATAGATGAATCTTCACCATGTGACCCTGAACGTGTACATATGGCATATAGTAAGAGTAAGGCTAGAGGTACTCTTGAGATTATGGAAGTTATCTCCAAAGGATTGGATGGGGTGGTAATTCTTCCTACAGGCATAATAGGGCCGTATGATTTCAAACCCTCTGAGACAGGTCGTATGATCATAGATTATGTATCTGGAAAGATCCCGGTCCGCATTGGCGGCGGATACGATTTTGTGGATGTGAGGGATGTAGCCCAAGGGCATATACTCGCGGCGGAGAAGGGGAAACGAGGCGATAGTTACATCCTTTCTGGTGAGTGGATTTCCATGGACGATGTGATGAAAGAGATATCTGCGATCACGAAAGTACCTGTGCCACGTTTTCGGCTGCCGACAGGATTGGCTTCGGGGGTTGCTTGGGCTCTTACCTCGTATAGCGCAATTACAGGCGCTAAGGTGCTCATGAACCGTGATTCGATATCTACTCTGAAAAGCAATTCTGTAGTTTCATGCCATAAGGCAAGGCGTGAGCTTGGGTACTCAGCTCGACCTATACGTGAAACCATACGTGATACGGTGAATTGGTTTCAAGAAACGGGGGCCCTGCCTGTAAGGTAGATTTAGGAACTTGCGTGTTGTTCTTCACTCAATTTCTAGAGGATTTGTTCGGGATACCTGCGTATTAATCCGTAGAAGGGGAGGGGAAAGGCAGATGTACGATTTTCAGCTCATCGTTGGGTACGCTAGCAGGATGATTCAAATAGGCAAAACGTGTATGAACAAAGCCCTGAAGAGCATCGGGTTAAGCAGTTCAGAGTCGGATGTCCTGATGTTTCTATATAGCAATGGTGACGGTATAAGACAAGATCAAATTGCTGCGGGGGTAGAGGTGAGCAAACCTGCGATCTCCAGGACCATCCGTTCATTAGAGAAAAAAGGATATATAATACGTGAGCAGAGCCAAAAAGATCGTAGAGAGTACTACGTCCATTTGTCAGACAAAGCCCTACAACATAGGGAGTTCATACAAAGGCAATATGCAGATATCGTAGAAGCGGCTTGTAGCGGTATCCCGGAAGAGAAAGTCATGGAGATCATCGAGCTGTTCAAGGAAGTCATTGAGAACATGGAAGATTATAGGATTAAGCAAGGTGCTTGAACCTTTGCTCTGGGGGAGCATCATTGAATTGACTGTGCGATGGGGGTCTGGATAATGATCACAGGCGAGTTGCTAGAACTTGTGTACGAAGCTGCAAGCATTCAACGCTGGAACGACCACATGCGGCCGGCTCAGGGTTTTACCGAACTCGACAAGCAAGCTCAAAAGATGGTTTATGCATACGTTCTAGGAAAGTTCGAAGAAACCGAAAGTGACTTTGATCTCAACTGGGTGGGCCTCATTGAGGGTGGACTATTCGAGTTTCTGCATAGGATAAAACTTACAGATATCAAGCCACCGGTATTTCACAAGATGATGGAGGAAAAGGGTAAGGAAATCAACCAGTGGGTTCTGAGTCAATACGAACCTGTGCTTAAGAAAATCGACCCAGAAATATATGTACGCTTTGAGCGATACTTGCTTCACAAGGACTACGCTGAGAATGAAAAAAGGATCCTAAGCGCTTCTCACTATCTTGCCACAAACTGGGAGTTCAAGCACATATATCGATTGAACACAGGTTTGTATGGGCTAGACGAAGAAAAAGAGAGCATAGAAGGTAGACTAAGCGAATACCGATCTCTAGTTGGAGTAGTCAACTTGTCCTTCGATAGGCCTATTCAGCATTTCATGGATCTTGTTGGTCAACTCCGTTTTCAGCAAAGGTGGGCCCAATCACCAAGAATACCTCAGACGTCGGTGTTAGGTCACATGCTAGTAGTTGCGATAATCGCTTACTTTTCGTCTCTTGATCTCAGAGCTTGTCCACAACGTTTGTACAACAACTATTTCTGTGGGCTCTTTCATGACTTACCAGAAGTACTGACCCGAGACATAGTAGCGCCGGTAAAGCGTTCTATTCCTAACCTGGACGTCATAATCAAGGACATAGAATCTTCTTGGGTCGAAGAGAGAATATATCCGCTGCTGCCCGAATCGTGGCATCAAGAAATCAGATACCTGCTAGAAGACGAATTTGCCAATCGCATCCTCATAGACGGAAGACGCGTAGATACCGACATTACGCCCCAGTACAACTACGATCGCTACAGCCCGCTAGACGGAGCACTAGTCAGAGCGTGCGACCGACTAGCAGCATATACAGAAGCACCTTTGTCAATAAGACACGGCATCAAATCCAAACACCTAAACGACGGTCTCTACATCTACAAAGAATACCAAGGAGAAAAAGGAATAATATCAGGAGTAGACTTCAGACCCATCTTCGACCACTTTCATCAATAGATCACAGGGTCGGTTCTGCTGCTTCACAGTGCTTTTACTTGCCTTCTAACAATTTGAAACGTAGGTATCCGCGAGATTAGGCAGGTAAGACTGGCGCGACCTTTCGATAGGAAGTGGCAAGTCTAGACAACCACGGTTGTAAAGGTTAAAATAATCACATGAGTCGGGCTGTGGCGCAGTTTGGTAGCGCGCTTGAATGGGGTTCAAGAGGCCGCAGGTTCAAATCCTGTCAGCCCGACCACTTCCGGTCCCCTCCTTGTGTTACACCCAAAACCTGAGTGATTCTATGCAACACTTTCTGCCTGTGGCGATATTCTACGCATGCCGAGTTTTTTCAACTCCAAATCTCACTTGGAAGAGGACACAGACCCGCAAGTTCCTCCGGCTGTATGGTCCCCGTCCCGATGTACCGACGTGTAAACTATACAAGCCTGTCAAGGGGTCCAAACATGTAAATGCGCCGGGGGGTTCTTGGATCCTTGGCATTCATATCACGCTTGTGAGCAGTATGTTTGGCGCTAAGCCCTCTATTCCGGCGCCTTATTTTGAAAGAGCCTCATAATGCGTAGATTCTCGAGTATTGTCATACAGATGCAGCAATTGTATTATAATGACAGAAACGTTCGTGGAGATTGACTCAACAGTTGATGGGTTGGAAACTTGTTGGAACGAACGCCCAATGAAGATGGTCGTATTTAAGTTGTCAAGGAAGCGGTCACAACAGGTAGCCTCGCCTAGAAGGGATCGCGCAGGACATATGTTGGCGTAACCACTCGCAGAAGGTGAGTCATGGCACCAGGCAGGTTTTCGGAATAGAGGTCTTCTTGAGACTTCTAAGGGGGTGAGACCCTGTAGCCAACACGGGTTAGACCAAGTACAGAATTCTGCTGGGCAGCAATGTGATCGGACGATCGCCGGAGGGTCACTGAACTTGCGGGCGGAGCGAATGCCAGGACCGTTAAGTCCGGTCACAGTCCAAAGAGGGCTACAAATATCTAGGAGTTCTCTGTCAAGTCAATGGTTCGATATTGGCTGCGAAGGCAAAAAATGTGATGAGTGTGCAGAACTGTTTGAAAGGAGTGTGTATCTAGATGAAGAAGGTTTTGTCGATTTTCCTTGTAGCTGCAATTGGCCTTGTGTTGCTTGCGGGTTGCGGACCTAAAGAACCTGAGGTGCCGCCAGAGCCGGTTATTACCAAAATAGGGCTTGGTCAGAAGACGACTATTTCTAAATCGACCGAGATGACTGTAAAGGACGACCAGCTGGTACCTCCTGTTGCCCAAGTCGATACTGTTTTTGCGGCAGTAGCTTTCGACAAAGACGGCAAAGTAGTTAAAGTCCAGATTGACACTGCTCAAACTAAAGTTACCTACGATTCCAAGCTTCAGGTCACTTCAGACCTATCTGCCGCGGGCAAAACCAAAAAAGAACTAGCGGACGAATATGGTATGAAAAAGGTTTCTGAAATTGGGAAGGAATGGTATGAACAGATTGAGGAACTGGAAAAGTGGATGGTTGGAAAGACCGTAGAAGAAATCAAGTCCATGAAGACGAAAGAACGTGACGAGAGTCACAAGGCAGTTCCAGACGTTCCAGAGCTGACCTCTCTTGTTACAATCTCAGTAGAGGATTACCTGGCTGTAGTTGAGGAAGCATATGAAAAAGCAGTTGAAGTTCCTGAAGGAGTAAAGAAGCTAGGGCTTGGACATGTCATATCGATTGCGAAGTCTGTGGGCTACTCTGTGATAGAGGGTAAAGAAACTCTGCCTCAAGCGGAAGTAGATCTAACTATGGCGGCTGCTGGTTTTGATGAGAGCGGCAAAGTGATGTGCGCCAATATTGATGTTTCGCAGGCGAAGGTCAAGTACGATAAAGATGGAAAGCTCCTCAGCGATATTACTGCCGAGGTGAAGACTAAGAAAGAGCTCGGCGAAGAGTACGGAATGAAGAAAGTATCTCAAATTGGCAAAGAATGGTATGAAGAGATTGCTGAGCTTGAAAAATGGATGGTAGGCAAGACCGTCGAGGAAATCAAAGGGCTGAAAGTCAAGGAGCGCGACGAGAGCCACAAGGCGGTTCCAGATGTGCCTGAACTCACTTCGCTGGTAACTATCACGGTGGAAGACTACCTTGCAGTCATAGCCAAAGCGTACGATAATGCAAAGTAGTGTCTTTGGGTAGTTGGCCAGCAATGCACTGATTCGAGCTAGTGCTTAACGTTTGACAGAACTCTCCCGCCGAATGGTGGGAGAGTTCTGTGCACCGCTCAAGAATCGTTATTTCGGAGGAACCATTCTTATGCACAACAATTGTAGATGGAATCGGAGACAACTGTCTTCACTTCTAATCGTGTCTTTGCTCGTCGTTACGGTGAGCGGGTGCCAGATACTTAGCCGTGATGATCCTGCAGAAGCTAGGGCGCGCTACAGCAATAGTTTCTTTGATACTTTTGATACAGTTGTCACTGTTGTAGGATACACGAAGAGCGAAAGTGAGTTCCAAGTCTATTATGGGGAGATCTACGAAAGGTTTGTCGAGCTGCATCGCATGTACGATATCTATAACAATTACGATGGCCTAAACAACATTAAGACGATAAACGATAACGCAGGTAGGCAACCGGTGAGAGTCAGTAAGGAGATCATTGACCTGATTCTTTTTGCCAAGAGATGGTACACACTCACCGGAGGAAAGGTCAATATTGCTATGGGTTCAGTGCTGCGGCTATGGCATGAGTACCGCGAACTAGGGTGGGACGATCCTGAGAACGCAAAACTGCCTCCAGAGGCTGACCTAGTTGAGGCCGCAAAACATACAGACATTGAAGATATAGTCGTTGACGAAGAAGGGGACACAGTGTATTTGGCCGACAGCAGAATGAGTCTGGATGTTGGCGCGGTGGCCAAAGGCTACGCTACAGAACTAGTTGCTCGGGAGATTGCAGAAAAAGGGTTTGATTCTGGGATGATAAGTTCAGGAGGGAACATTCGAGCAGTTGGCAAACCGCTTGACGGTGTAAGGGAAAGGTGGGGTGTTGGTATACAGGATCCGAGCAAATCGATTGTTTCTGAAGATAATCTCCTCGACGTCATATACATAGCGGATTCGGCCGTGGCGAGCAGCGGGGATTACCAGAGATACTACATAGTGGACGGCATCACATACCACCATATCATAGATCCTGAGACTCTTATGCCGGCAAACTATTATCGCGCTGTGACTGTACTGGCGGACGACGCAGGCGTTGCGGATTTCATGTCGACCGCATTGTTTTTACTCCCCTATGAAGAGAGTCTATTATTGGCCAAAAACCTAGATGTGGAAGCACTATGGGTGTTTCCAGATGGCAACGTTGAAGCAACTGAGGGCATGAAGTCCATAATGCTCAGCAATGGCGCCACAGGAGCGGAACCTAAGTAGACACGTTTCCTGTAGTACCGTATGCCCTGTGACTATCGCTAGTTAAGAGTAATCTCCCAGATCCCAATACTTCCACCTGCTTCTTGCGCCTCCTCCTGGAAGGTAAAGCCTTGACGCACCAAGAATTCTCTGAGATCTTTTTGGGTATGGCTTAGGAAAATGCACATCTCGATTTCAACGGTATTGCATCGGTTCGTATGAGCAAAGAAACGTTTCTCTCCATCAGGGGTTAGGAACATTGCTCGTTCAAACAAATAACGCAGGATTCGTTTAGTTCCTTCTTCTTCACCAAAGATTGCCCCGAGAGAAACTTGTATTTCCACCTTTCCTGGAGTTTCTCTGGACACATGTATTTCTGGTGGGCCTAAAAAAGCCACAGCCAGAAAAGGGGATTTTTCCGGGTCCCGGATCTCGAGGGCGTCAAAGTTCTCAAGACCGGAAAAGATCATCTCACCTTCGATGGGAATTGCCAGAGTCTCTTTGGTAAGGGGTCGCCAGGTGAAATCTGAACCTATGAACCTGACCTGGTCTTTTCCCATAGCATAGATTTGCTCAATGTCCGTGCTGCTTGCCTTATGGATAAGAGTGGCAATTCCGTCAGTACAGTAGACTATGATGCTCTTGTCGTTCGGAGCGTTCTGAGATATGCAATGCCCCATGGGGAATTCAATGTTAGAGGGACGCTGGTTGGTCGCAATTGCCTCTTGCACACCCAATACTGACGTCTTAGACAGTTCAATCAAGACTTCTCTAAGAACAAAGCCCATGCTTTTGGCGAGAGATTGCGAAGCTATGTTGTCCATGTCAATCGCAGCATATGCAGTTGAAGCACCTTTTTCTCTTGCGCCGCGAATGGACGCCTCAGTAAGGAGTCTGCCGATCCCATGCTTCCTGTAGTCTGGATGCACTCTGATGCCTTCGAACCACGCAATGTCAGCTGATAGGTATCGAACGTGGGTTACGCCGATCGCTTTGCCCTCCGTGTCTGCTACCCACAGATCCCCGACATCATCGATCCAGTCGTCTAGTACTTCATGGACGTAATCCCCCCAGGGAAAGGTTGTGCGTGTGAATTCTTGTATCACCGGGATATCGTCACGGACTGCTCTTCTTAGAGTGATCTCGTTCACTTAAATGACCTCCAGGATTCTATTTGTGGTTTCAACCCGAAGCGTGAAAACAACAATCACACACGCCACGACTTCACGTCACGCGTCGATTATTCCGGCGTGAACAAAGACCAACCTTCGTCCAATTACAGGTGTTACATACATTATATTCTCTTCTGCCGTGGGTGTGGTACTGGTCTATCCGGATAACAATGCACGAAGTTACGAAATAGCAGATCCGTTACTGGTAGTGAAGCCGCGACCCGTTTGTCAACAATTGTTGAACCTATCTCTTTAAGAAGCGAGGGAATCCTGGATCCATAAGAAGGATTTTGGGGAACGGCGTCGAAGATCGTATTCCCTGAATCTTCTTCAGGGAATTTGAACGACAAACATAGTAACAACAGCAGAAAGGTAGGTGAAAAAACATGACTATTGCTGAAGGACAGGTGTTTTCGGTGATTTGTCTCATTATCTATTGCGCTGCCGTCTTGGTGATGATCTCCAGATCCAGAAAAGGGATGAAGATCCCTGAGCTGTACCAGGTTCCTGGGCTAGAAGCTCTTGATGAAGCCATAGGACGTTGTACTGAAATGGGCAGGCCGGTCCACTTCTCTCCTGGAATTGGAGGTGTGGACAACGCTCAGACATTGGCTGCTCTTTCGATTCTGAGCTATGTTGCTCGTCAGTGCGCTAGGTATGATACCGACCTAATCGTAACGAACCGCATAACCGTCGTTTACCCAATCACAGAGGAAGTTGTAAAGCAAGCCTTTATCGAAGAGGGTAAAGCCGACCGTTTCAAACCGGAGAACGTTCGGTTCATCTCCGAAGACCAGTTTGCCTATGCAACTGGTGTTACAGGCATTATGTATCGAGAGAATCCCGCAGCCAACCTCCTCCTTGGCGCTTTCTGGGCAGAATCTTTGATATTTGCGGAAGTAGGCGCCATAGCCGGTGCAATCCAGATCGCAGGAACTGCAAACACACACCAGATCCCCTTCTTTGTCGCAGCCTGCGACTACTGCCTTATCGGTGAGGAGCTCTATGCTGCAAGCGCCTATCTTACAAGGGAACCAATCCTTGTAGGTAGCCTCATTGCCCAAGACTGGGGCAAAATGTTCGCAGCTGTCTTTATGGTCTTAGGCACCATATTGGCTACTTTCCAAGTCACCTGGCTCAAAGATATCATGAGCAAATGACGATCCTTGTGAAAGTGAATTTTTCTCCGGAACACATCCGTTATTGCTACTCATAAAAGAGAGGGGGGACTACTGTTGAAGCAAGAAGTACCCGTAATCCTTGGATTAGTGTTTGGCATATTTGTCATCGTAGCTATGTTTGTTTCTGGTGTACCGTTTCTTAAGGATGGCAAATCCGTAGTAGACGATTGGTTCTTGATCGTTCAGGCGTGGGCTGTGGCGGTAGGAATTGTTAACCTAACCCAGATCCATATCAGGAACGTTCAGCATAAACGAGAGGGATATGCCTTTAGCATCTGGCTTATGATCTGTATGTACGGCATGGCTATATTCGGAATCTTCATAGCAAAGAGCGCCGACCATGCAGGTTGGAAGTTTATGTACAACCAGCTAATTGCGCCTATGAGCGCAACCGTTTATTCTACACTGGTGTTTTATATCGGTTCTGCCGCTTATAGGGCTTTTAGGGTGAGGAACATCGAAGCAAGTATCCTTTTGGTAGCTGCTGTTGTCATGATGCTAGGTAGAGTACCTTTAGGTACAGTGCTACTTGGAAGCTGGATTGGGGACGCGGCCACTTGGATTCTCGAGGTTCCAAACTCTGCAGGGATGCGCGGCATCCAGATTGGAGCCACACTCGGCGGTATCGCAACTGCTTTGAGGATTATGCTTGGAATCGAACGCAGCCACCTCGGTGGTGTCGGTGAATAAGGTGTGAATCTTAGCAACAAGGAGGTGAACAAATCAAAATGTGGCAAAAGCTAGCTAATATTGACAGAAGGATTATCTATGTGCTTATGATTGCGGTCGTTGCGCTCGCGCTGCTTAAGCCGGTCGGTTTGGCTATAGTGCCTTCCGAAGAGACCCAACGTGCGTACAACTATATCGAGTCCTTGCCTTCAGGCAGTGTTGTGTATCTTGGCATGGACTTTTCGTCAGGAGGAATACCTGAACTGATGCCTGCACTTCAGTCGCTTATAAGACAGGGCTTCAGAAAAGACCTGAAGTTCATAGCAGGTGGTATGTGGGTCATGGCAGGCGATATGGCGGATATGGGTTTTTCGATAGTTGAGGCAGAATTCCCTGACAAGAAATATGGCGTCGACTGGGTCAATTTGGGCTACAAGCCCGGCGGAGAAGTGCTTCTAGAGAAAATGCTTGCAAGTTTCTATGATGCATGCGTTGGCGTTGACCATTATGGAAAGGATATTGCTAATCTGCCTCTCATATCAGAAGTTCCGACCATCAAAGACGTAGATGCCATATTCATATTTGTGACAGGCACGCCTGGAGAAAGGGAGTATATTAGGCACGTCACATCGCCTTATAAGATTCCTTTTCTTGTCTCTACGGTATCGGTTAGTGTTCCTGAACTGATGCCATTGATTCAGTCGGGCCAGATTCTGGCTGGGGTATTGGGGATGGCAGGCGCGGCAGAGTATGAAGTACTTGTAGGACATCCTGGCACGGCAACTGCGGGCATGGATGCCCAGTCATTTTCTCACGCGCTTATTATCATATTCATAATCCTTGGGAACTTAGGGTATATTTTCACCCGTGAAAAAGAGTGACGCCTTGGGCGTAACAGCAGATGGGAGGTGAAATAAATGGAAGTAATTGGTCTTCATATGCAGGCGATATTTACAATACTACTGCTTACGGTTGTTTTTAAGGACAATCTAGGATACAGATTTGCGGAATCTACTTACGTGGGTCTGTATGCCGGGTATACCGTTGCCATACAGTGGTTTAACTATATTAGGCCAAGCGTTCAGAAACAGATCCTGGCGGAAGGGAAATGGCACTACATTATCCCTATAATCATCGGTCTTCTCATGTATACAAGATACATTAAACAGATTGCCTGGCTTAGCCGCTACCACATCTGTTTCCTTCTGGGAATAGGTTCAGCGTACGTCCTATCTACTACGTTCAAACCCTTGTTTATCGACCAGATAAAAGCGACCTTCCTTCCCCTTTGGGGAACCGGCGACTGGTGGACGAACGTATCGAATATCATCTACGTAGTAGGCACTGTGACAACTCTTGTGTACTTCTTCTTTACTCTTGAGAAAAAGGGAGTTCAGGGTGCAGTGTCTAAAGTAGGTAGATACGTTATGATGATAGCCTTCGGAGCAGCTTTTGGGAACACCGTTATGGCGCGTGTTTCATTGTTCCTAGGCAGGATGCAGTTTCTGCTTGGTGACTGGCTCAAGATGATATGACGGTGAGGAAAGACGCATCGTTCTCATGAACCTAAGTAAGGCGGCGGTTACACCCGCCGCCTTAGTCTATAGGGTTGCTTTTCTGCCGGACTTAGCTACCTACTATCTCTTCTATTGCAAGCGCTAGTCTGACATAGTCCTCTATGGAGTTATACGCATGTGCAGATAGCCGTACCATTCGCTTGTGAAACCCTTCAAAAGTTACGACCGGAACTTCTATTTTGTACTCATGGAATAACAGATCTTGGATAGGGTCAGAATACTTGACCCCTGGCGCCTTGTAGGAATTATCCAGCGGTGCAAACGGAATGCAGGCCATAGAACCAATCATGTTTCTCGGAGCCTGCAATTGGGTCTTTAGCCTCTCGGACAGAATATCTGAAGCCTGCAGGACTAGTTGATGGTTTCTCTCTGCTAGCTGAGTCCAGCCTCCTGGCAGAAGAGAATCTAGGAAATCAATGCATCGGGGGATTAGTATGTAAGGCGTGTAATCGTCTGTACCAGTCCAATCAAATTCAAGATGAAAGGAACTCTTGTCTGTTCTTGTTGAGTTTGCTCCGTGACTAGTTACAAGCGGTCTGATGAGGTTTCTGCGGTCTTTACGAACATAAAGAAATGCTGACCCCTTTGGGCAACAGAGCCATTTGTGACAGTTACCCGTGTAATAAGCCACCGGTAGATTCCTGATGCTTAGGGGAATCATTCCAGGCGCGTGGGCCCCATCCACAAGCACGTCAATGCCTCTACTAGAGAGTATAGATGCAAGCTCTTCAATAGGGAAAACCACTGCGGTCGGACTCGTTACATGATCAACAAGAACCAGTTTTGTTTTATTTGTCACTGCATTCAATATGCTAATGAGCACTGAGTCCTTAGACTGTATGGGAAGAGGTATCTCGACAGTCCTTACAGCCACTCCGTATTTTTGAACCAGTGTATTGACTGCGTTCCGGCATGCGTTATAGATGTGATTCGTTATGACTATCTCATCCCCGTGCGAAAAACGAAGAGATTTCAGAACTGTATTTACCCCGGTAGTTGCGTTGGGCACAAAGACAATTCCTTCGGAATCTGCATCGAGGAACGAAGAAAGAGCTACCCGAGCTTCATCGAGCATGCTTTCAATTTCCCTTCCGAAGAACCGCACAGGTTGGCTCTCAATGTGCAGATGGAGTTCATTCTGAGCTTCTATGATAATATTGGGTACCGCTCCGTACGAGCCGTGGTTTAGAAACGTGAATGATGAGTCTAGAGGCCACAAATGGCGAAACCTGTTTCCTTCAATGGTCAATTTGTCTGTACCTCCTTCAAAGCCCGGAACATAGTAAACCGGACATTATGGCGAACCACAGTATAATTCGACATGCATAGACGGTATCCTTCGAAGCACCTGGCTGGGTTTCAGCCTTGAGACGCGGTGGGCGCACAGTCAATTCCAACATATTGTAAGTAGCACCTTGATAAGTTACAATATATCTAGTCAAAGAAGTAAGCATTCGGAAGGTGATGATTGGTGGACGACCCTGGGGGTAGTACGTATTTTGTAGCTTTGGTTTGTCTTTTTTTGTCCGCATTTTTCTCTGGTTCTGAGACTGCGATTTTCTCGTCAGACGAGGTCAAACTCAAGAGTACCTATTCGAGCAGTCGTAGAGCAAAAAAAGTGCTCGAGCTGAAAAGCGATCCCGAGCATTTTCTGTCGGCAGTACTCTTCGGCAACACCCTCGTAAATGTTGTGTTTTCTTCAAGTGTGGCTCTGCTTGCCTATTCATGGTTTCCGAAATCCAAAGGGTTTGCGGAACTTGTGAGTACGGTGTTGGGTACGGTTGTACTTTTGATCTTTGGTGAGATCACACCTAAGTTCATAGCCGGATCCAATCCAGAGAGAGTTGCAGTAAAGATAGGAACCGCAGTAACCTGGCTCAAAACGATCATGAGCCCCTTTTCTACAGCGCTTGTGTATTTTGTTGAGCTCTTTTCAAGGTTTCTTCCTGCAGCTGACGAGAGTTCAGTTGATCTAACCGAGGCTCGCATAATGGCGGCTCTGGAGTACGGGAGGACTACTGGTGCCATAGGCAGCGCTGAGAAAGAGATAATTACTAAACTCATTGAGACTAGGGAATTGGTAGCTTCTGAAGTTATGGTTCCGAGACCAAAGGTTGCGGCTATCGAAGAAGAAAAGAGCGCTCTAGAGGCGCTCAATGTTATGCTTGAGCACGGATTCTCCCGTATTCCTGTGTACTCTGAATCAAAAGACAATATAACAGGTATTGTCAATATAAAAGACTTAACAGTCTTTATCGGCGAGCATCCCCATGACTGGGCTGAAATTCTGTCCGGTATTCCGGCACGGGATTTTGCCGTTGCCCCCTACTTCATTCCGGAAAGCAAGAAGGTAACGGATCTACTATATGAGATGAAAGAAACTGGCATACACATGGCAATCGTAGTTGATGAGTTCGATGGCGTGTCAGGCATCATAACTCTGGAGGACCTGATTGAGGAGTTCGTAGGGGAGATAGAGGATGAGTACGATGTCACTGAGAGAGATTTTTCGCAGATCGATGAAAGAACTTGGTGCGTACCTGGAAGCATGAGTCTTACTGATTTCAGGGATCTAACAGGTATTGAGATCGAGAGCGAAGATTGTGATTCCATAGCCGGTCTTGTAATGATGTGCCTGGACCGCGTACCAGTGCCCGGAGACGCGTTTTGTCTTGTAGAACCGAAGGTGTGCTTTACTGTCCAAGAAGTCAGTGGACCTAGGATCACCAAGGTAATTTGCGAACTTGCTGAAGAAAGGGAAGATTAGTTGCTATGGATTGGAGCTTCATATCTAACGTGGTAAGGGTAGTCCTGCTTCTTTTGTCTCTTGTTGCAAGAGCGTTTTTCGCGGGTTGCGAAACCGCCTTTCTATCCATGGATAAGTGGGCTATCGACAATCTGGCGACTGAAGGAGACAATCGGGCTTATCTGCTAAAGAAGATGAAAGAGGACTCTCGCAATACAATATCAGCTCTTTTGGTAGGCACAAACATCTGCACTATTCTATTTTCTGTTCTTGCAGTTTCCCTTTCACAGACTCTTGGATTCAAGGGCCCTTTGTATCTGGGTATTGTCTCTTTGGTTACAACTGCGATAGTTTTTGTGTTCTCAGATCTTATGCCAAAAGCTTTCGCAGCAAAGGCACCTACGCAGGTGGCGATGGCACTTGCTGCCCCGCTGGATCTGTCGGTGCGAATTCTGAACCCTGCCGCATACTTGATGGCTGCAGTACCGTCACTTCTGACGTCTATGTTCTCAAGAAGACGTAAGGAATTGCCGGGCAGGCCTGAAGAAGAGGTACTCACAGTATTCGACATGGCAGAAGAAAACGGTTACGTGAAGCCGGAGGACAAAGATGTAATCGACAGCGTGTTTGATGTAAAAGACAAGCATGTCATAGATATTATGATTCCCCTCAAAAACGTGGTGACGTTGAGTTCAACTACGACTATATTAGACGCCATAGAGTCATTCAAGGAGTACGGCTACAGTAGGGTGCCCGTAGTCTCGCCAGAGACCGGACAAATTGTGGGCGTGCTATATATCAAAGACGCCATCAGAGAAGTAGTTCGTAATGCAGACAATGAATCGCTTCCCATTAGGCTCATAATGCGAAAGCCATACACTGTTCAAACAACTGAGAGCATTCTCAGGGTGCTTTCGAAGCTTAAGAGAGACAAAGTTCATATGGCAATAGTTGTTCACAACAACGTGCCCGTAGGTATAGTAACGATGCAGGATTTGATCGAGGAGCTTTTAGGTGATATACCTGAAGAGGCACGTTCAATCAATGCAAGATTGTCGCAGTATTCTGGGAGGTCCTAGTCGATGAAAGTAGGAATAACTGGTAGTCCGCAATCGGGTAAGACTACTCTTTATAGATTGCTTACCGGCAGTAGACCTGGTTCCGGTGTGAGTGGGGCAGGGGTAATGGAAATTCCCGATGATCGCGTATTAACACTGTCGAAGATATTTGAGCCGTCAAAGACCACTTACGCCAGAATAGATTTGGTGGACATCCAGCATCAAAAGGGGCAGAAGCTCCTCAACGAGATCCGCAATCTAGATGCGCTCATCGTTGTCATCGGTTCCTTCATGGGCGAACCTGGAGTAAGAGATTCTATAGATTTTCTGGATTCTCTTAGAACGGAATTCTATGTTGCAGATCTCAGTTCCGTTGAAAATAGATTGGAAAAGCTACATAGTCACAAGGCAAAACCTGTGAGTCAAATGGAAGTCCCGTTTCTAGAGAAGTGTAAAGAAAGGCTGGACCAGGAATTATCACTAAAAGGTGTCGAATTTTCTGCGCATGAGACAGATTTTCTTAGAAATTTCGCGTTTTATACATTGAAGCCGATGATATTGGCTCTTAATCTCTCAGAAGAACACCTCCTATCCAAAGCATATCCGGGTATCGAGGAAATTAGACATTTGGCGGATACGCTCGATTATGAGATGACTTTGTTTTCGGGAGCTGTGGAAGAGGAAATACTCTCCTTACCCGCTGAAGACATGTATTTATTTTTGAAAGAATATGGCCTGGAAGAACCAGGCACGTCCAGAGTAGCCAAGGTGACGTATAGTGCCCTGGGGCTCATATCGTTTTTCACAGTTGGTTCGGATGAAGTGAGGGCTTGGAGTATCCCATTGGGCTCTACTGTAAAAGAAGCTGCTGGGAAAATACATTCAGACTTGGAACGTGGATTCATACGGGCAGAAGTCGTTCCTTACGAACAGTTCATTTCTCTAGGGTCGTTGAAGGCCTGCAGAGATAAGGGAATCCTGCGTGTAGAAGGCAAAGACTATATCGTTCAGGACGGAGATATAGTAAACGTTAGGTTCAATGTGTAGATTCCGGCCTTTGAGAGCACAATGAACCTGCTCTTGGAGGATTAAGCCTTCTGGCTCTTGAAATATACAATACACATTAGTCGGACATTTGCTCATGGACAGGTGGTAGGGTTCTATGCATATAGTCTCTCTTTCGAGTTCAAGCACTTGTGGGAATGCTTATGTAATATGGGAGGATTCAAAAAGACCTCTCCTCATCGATTGTGGGCTGTCAATCGCCAAATTGGTTGCTAGCTTGAAGTCAGTAGGAATCGCCCCCTGCGATTTGGCTGGCTTGTTTCTGACGCATGAACACACAGATCACGTAAGGGCTATGTGCCTAAAGACTCCTTTCCCTCAGAAGTTTGGTGTTCCAGTATATGCTTCAGCTGGGTTTTGGGACTGGTATAGTACGTATCAGCGTAGGTACTTGGACCCTCAACTGATTCATCTTGTGGAGGACGGCAAGACTACAGATATCGCAGGTTACGAGGTGAGGAGTTTCCTCAAACCCCACGACGCGCGGGAGCCAATGGGCTTCAAAGTTGACGGGTCTTCAGCGAGTGTCGGTTTCGTTATGGACTTAGGCTACGTGCCATCGAAGGTAGAACACCTACTTAGAGGTGCCGAGTACCTTGTTTTTGAATCAAACCATGATGTGGATATGGAAGTTAATTCTGGGCGTCCAAAATTCCTGATCAACAGGGTGATGGGCGAATTTGGTCACCTTTCAAACGAACAGGCAGCTGATTCTTTGAATAGACTGGTTACCGGGTCGACAAGACAGATTATCTTGGCTCACCTGAGTATAGATTGCAATTGTCCCGAAATCGCTGTAAGTACCGTCATGGGGAAACTCCAAGATACCCCGTTTGACCCTCAGGTAATCGCGGCTCCCTCTGGTACCTTGGCTCAATACGGAACAAGAACAAGACTCTCTTGAAAGCAACAACGGTTACAGCTGCTATACTGGCACAATAACTTCAAGGTTAGTCTCGGCAACATCGACTACGCGACCGTCTAGCAGTCTTATCTTTATCGTTTCCATGACCTCTTCAGATTCAAGGCGCACTTTTTCTGGAATATGTGTTTCTACTACACCCCAGAGGCCGAAATATGGCTGCCTGAGGCACCTTACCAAGTCTCCTGGCATAATGCGAGGTGGTCGGGGTTCTATGTTCTGTTTGGCGACTTCGGGTCGAATTGCGTCAGAACCTGAGCCTTCCTTACTGGCGGAATTTCCATCAACAAACACCCAAGGACGCTTTATGTTCAACCCAAATCTCGTTACTCCGTCGAGTGAGGCAAGATGTCCGGCTCCCTCATTGAGGATGTTCCAGACCATATTATTCATGGGCATGAACCCGGAGCCTTCGGTCATTATCAACACAAAACCCAGATCTTTTATTTCAGTATCGTGTACATCAATATCGTGCCCAACAAGGCTGACCGCATCCATTTGGTTAAAGCCGCCTGCAACGATTCCGCGTGCGCCCAACTCAAGGGCGCGTTTCATCGCACCGTACGTGGCACCTGCTCCTGCAACCAGAACCTTGCCCTCAACATCCGGTCCTATACCTGATTCTTCGAGCACATCCTGTGGGCTATCAGCTAGCACCATAAGATCCCCGAAGCACTCTCCTCCGACTCCAAAAATCCCCTCGAAGGTGCTTCCGAAGCCACTGATCACTGCTCCGGAGTGTTCGATGGTTTTTACTACGTGACCAGGTATCTGAGCCAGAACCTTCAGAGTTTTCATGGGTCTTACGATGGTAATGGTTCCTACTCTCGGGCATATGCGTGCTATCACCCCACTTATGGGGGCATATACCAATTCGAGTTTCCCCGAGTGCGGAGACCCGGCGATAATCTGTCCTTCTTGCACATAGTCACCTTCTTTAACGTGACACACTCCCCGTAGGGTGCGAGGGTTTATGTTCAAGATAGAACTCACTTCAACGACTGTCATAGGAGTCATGGAGTCGGGATCCTCTGAGATGATTATTTTCGCGCTCAACCTAGATACGTATCTGACCACACCGTTACAAGGCGAGCAGATTTCGATGGTTTCGCCAATCACGTTGCTAGGAAAGACTGCTAGTACTTCTCCGCGCTTTACTGAATCCCCAGGGTGCCTAACTACTGCAGCATCTACCAGATCAGGGCTCACTGGTCTCTGAAGTTCCATGTTGAGATCCAAGACCCTTGGGCTCTCTCTCAAGTAATCAGTCTTTGCCACAATAGCAGATGGTCCGACTATATCGCCTACCTTTACCAGTACTTCTCCAGGCGACGGAAGCACACGCGTTTTACTTACGATCGAGTTTTTTCTTATCACGACATCGGAGAATATTGCCAAAACAATCACCCTTTACGGACAAAAATGGTTCGTCACTAATATTCATCTATGGAGCATTTCGTCAGGATATGTGTTCATAGACCCATACCAAGCGCGAAGCATACTAACGCGCTCCGTGTCCTCATCTGGCAGAGCCAGGGGCCTACCTCGCGCATCTAGGACCAGACCAAGCTCACTTCTGGGCGTTTGAAAACGAACGGTATTACCTCTGCCTGCACCAACGTCAAAATCTCTTCTGGGAATAACTTCTACCATGCTGCTTGGGTGTAAGGTTTTGGGGACTGATACGATCTCGCCTGCAACCATTTCATACTGTGTGTTTCCTGTGATTACTGTGGCGATTCTAGTGCCCCTTTTGACTTTCGGCCCCAGAGGACAGATGCATGTAGCGAGCAGTTTTAGAGGTTGCATGTTTCGAATAGTATCAATATCCATTATTCCTGTGCAGACCAGACCGGCGTAGGGTAAGAAAGTTCCTGTATCTACGTAAATGTCTGTGACACCCTCGGGCTCCAGACCATCGAGAAGAATAGACAATGCCTGAGCCGGGCGAGGAGCGTTTGCAAGTGCACCGCCTAGGCCCATAACATGGCTAATTTCCATAAGGTCAAGTAGAGTGTTCGCGGTACCTGATTGCCTGAAGACGTCTCCTATCTGTCGTTGAATCTTTATCCCTCTTAGGCCTTTGGCTACTGCCCTGTGGTCGTCTAGAGATAGTCTTATGGCTTCTTTGGCGAAAGCCTGTTCCAGTACTAACTCTTCTATCGTCTGCGGCAGAGTGCTTGGCCTCAAGGTTTTGTTAAGCAGCCAGTTACGAACGAGTAACTCGGCTTCGTCTATTGGTTTCAGCAGCCAACGAGCTACAAGAGCAGGCTCAACTGATCTTGTAGCCGAACCAATGCTATGGGACATACCGGCGTTTGCGGATGCGCTGCGGAAAAACTGCCCATTGATGATTGAGAACACATCAGTAGTAGCCCCACCTACGTCTACAGCTAAAATGTTGTGATCTGATTCTAACGCTATCTGGTTCAGGATTTCGCCAATGCTTACGGGCGTCGGTTTGATCCTGTCTTGTGCCCAATATGCCAAGGTGGCAAAACCGGGTACGCTTGACATGGCGTGCTGTAAGAAGAGTTCCTGTATTACTTCATGTACATGGTCTAGCGATTCTTTTTCAACCGAAGGTCTTACGTTGTCTACGCATATGAGTTCAATCGAACCGTTTACGATCTCCTTTAGATATGGTTGCGCGTCCTTGTTTCCTGCGTAGACTAAAGGAGTCTTGCCATGGTCTGTAGATGCGGAGCCCTCGGTTGCCAAACACAGAAACTCTACAAGGTTTAGGACGTCCTGTATGTTCCCACCATCAGTGCCACCTGTAACGAGTATCATATCATAGGGTGTGTTTTCGACTCGCCTGATGTTCTCGATTACAATAGCCGCTTGGTTAAATGAAAGCACTTCTGTTACGATGGCTCCTGCTCCCAAAGCCGCTCGATGGGCAGATTCCACAGTAATCTGTTCGCTAAGTCCTGCCGCTAGAACCTTGATTCCGCCACCGGCGCTGGAAGTAGAGACGAAACAGTCAACACCTGACCTGCCATTTGATGGGGACAAAAGACCATTTGCAGAAACGAGGCTAATGCCTGTTCGTTCCTCAAGTTTTTCTACAGCATTCTGCAGACCTACCATCACATCAAGGTTAGGGCTGCCTACTGTAGTCGGGCTGGCAGATGAGTCTACGACATGGATGCCATCGCTAGTGGCTTCGAGAAGAGACACGTTTGTGAAAGTACTGCCTACATCTGCAACAAGTATTCGTCTAAGCATAGCATGCTTCCTCCATTGGTTCCGGTGTCCTAAACTCCGCCACAAAGGCCACAGTTTGCACAAGATGGATTTGAAACCACATATACCGGTTTATTGTTTAGAAGTTGGTCGCAGTTGGCATTTTTTATTAGCTTTATGGGCAGGTAGACTCCTGCGAGTAAGGTTAGTACCCCGGTTACTATGGAGACGACATAGGCGCTCCATGGCAGCACTGATCCTTGTTCCAGGAATCCCGTAAGGTACTTTCCAGCAAATACGCCCAGAACTATGCCCGGGGTTCCCATATAGGCAGCTTCGACCAACATCATACGCGCGAGATCTGAGATAGTGCCCCCAAGGACGCGTATTATTCCAAGCGGGCGTTTACGGCCAAGGAATGAGACTGTGAGCACGCATGTGATGGCTACAGCCGTTCCAAGCAATACTATTAGGGATATTACGTGCCAGTAAGAGAAGGCTCCCTGGGTAGCTCTTTCCAAAGAGACTTTCCCTGCGAGAGGAGTAATTACCCTGGCGGCTCCATAGGAGGTTTTCTCCAGATCCCTAAACAGCCTCTCTCGTAGGGGGTTAGTGGAGTACAGTTGAGTGGTATTTAGAACAACACAGGGTTTGCTTCCCTTTATATTCTCAATCACAGAAGGATTCACTGATGCCCAGCCATAGAGCATATGAGGCGTTGATTCGTCTTCACACCTGCATTCCAGGTCACTCCACTTGAATTCCGTCTCAGGACCGCTTCTCCCCATAACCCATGCTTTTATCTCCCAAACTTGTGTATCTAGAGGTTGGGACGGCGTCCAGGGAAAGAGAAGCTCTATCGTGTCATTCTGCAGGTTCAGCCCGTTTCCTATAAGCCTAAGAGGTCCTATTGTGCTCTCAACTTCCACGTAGTTGGTCACTGTCAAGGTAGCTTTGTCTTTGAAGTATTTCTCCCTTTTCATGAACGTGTCAAGTTCTTCCTGGCTTGCAAAGATCAATAGCCCGTCAAATGGCAAGACAGCTTCTTCAACTCTTGCGGAGAGCGTTTCCACATTTCTGGCGATTACGGTTGTAACTAGAAACGAAGCAGCTACACTTACAATTACAGAGCACAGAATCAACACGGCAAAGACAGGGGTATAGCGAATTCTCCGTTTGGCTATGAGGCTGTACAGGGAAAACAGATTGGCCTCTGCCTCTTTTATTTCCATGGCTCCGACAGTTACTTGTTCACTGCGTGAGGCATTAGACGAGCGTGCCATGCTTATCGCTCCTTTCAACCACTTCGCCGTCTTTTAGCTTTAGGACCAAATCGGCATACTCAAGAAACGACGGATCGTGTGTAGCAACGATAAATGTCTGCTTTTCCTCCTTGTTGAACTTAGCGAAAAGCTCCATTATTTCCTTGGAGCGCGCCGAGTCAAGGTTTCCCGTGGGCTCATCGGCCAATACTACGCTTGGCCTGGTGGCCAATGCCCGGCAAATAGCCACGCGTTGTTGCTCACCACCGCTTAATTCAGAGGGATAGTGGTTCTGCCTATCACTAAGACCGACTGAGTTCATGAGATACTGAACCCGTTCTGAGATCTCTTTGTCTTTGTAACCAGCTAGCCGCATAGGAAAACCTATGTTTTCTACCGCGGTAAGTTCAGGTAATAGATTGAAAAACTGAAACACCATTCCGATTTCTGTTCTACGCATTATGGCGAGATCATCTTCTGAAAGGCGCGAAAACTTCCTACCTTTTAGGATTACTTCGCCGTGACTCGGTCGGTCTATACCGCCTAGGATGTTTAGAAGAGTGCTTTTCCCTGAGCCGGATGGGCCCATAATGGCAACGAACCATCCTTCCTCAACACCTATGTCCACATCCCTCAATGCAAACAATCCATCTCCGACAGGGTAGAACTTCGATATCTCATGGCAACTAATTACAGGTCCAATCCATTTACTCACGACTTAGCACCTCCGAACAAGGTAACCTAGAAGCCCAGTAGGCAATAGCAAATCCTATGCCCAAAGAGACTGCTATAGACAGACCAGCGATTACCCCAAAGTCAGATAACGCTTGGCTAACCCAGGTTCCGAATTCCATATCTGAGCCCAAAAGGGAGAAAAGGTAGAGCAAGTTACCAACAAGGCCTCCCGCGCATGTTCCAATCAGAGAAACGTATGCTACCATGGTGAGGACGTATTGGAGGATGTCTTTCGATGTTGCGCCTACCACCCGGAAAAGGCCTATCTTACGTTTCTGCTGCACTACAATAATGTATATGTTCCCTGCAACCACGAGAGCGGAAAATCCTATGATAAGACCAGAAAACAGTTTATGGAGGTCAGGAGGCATTACTACGTGACCTTTCGAACTGGTAGAGTAAAGAGCTTCTGGAACCGCATAGACACCGTAGTCGCTGCCCAGGGCTTCTCTAGCAAGACGAGCGGTCTCACGCATTTGGGACATACTGTCTACAGTAAGCGTGATCTGATATGTAGGAAAAGCCCAGGAAAATGATTCGAGATATGTCGGGTCAATGCTAGCACCCATCTCTTGAACTATAGTTTCGAAAAGCGCAGAAGATATGAGGACTTCAGGTCGGTTCCAATACAAAGGGATCATTGGCGGTTGAGGATCAGGTGAGTTTGCCCATGCCTCATAGTCTATTTCTTCGCCGATCTGGATTGAATACTTGCCCTTTATCGCAAAAGAGTACTCCACTGCTTTTTCCCAATCTGTACCAATATGTAGGCTGGTCGAGCCGTTTGGAGAAACAAACTCTACAACCTTGGGTTCAGGAATTGTTATGTACAATGTGCTTCCAGTCTTAAGGTCTCCCAGCCCCTTTGTCTGCTTAGGGATTATTGCTTCCCGATCTATGACCGAAGACTCAGAAAAGAAACTGGCGGGTTGCTCCATATAAGGCTCCAAAGGATATGCCGGCTGTTCGTCAAGAGCTCTGAGAATAGCCGGGACCACTGCTTTATCTGTAGTAATAAGGCAAGGCAAGGCTCTGTAGCTGTATGCGCTTTTGATGTTTGGGATATCAGAAATAGCAGCCAAGACATCCTTTGGGATCATGGCGCGCCAGCCGGTAGATGCCTCCTTGCAGAGATATCCAGTGTTCATTATGTCTGGAAAGTAATACAAGATTTGAGACTGCCAATCGCTCCCTTGCCAATCACGCAAAACTAAGGTGGAGTGTTCTGCTGAGGAAAGGGGAGTTTGAGCGGGGAATACTACGATGTCACCCCCGGTATAAGTTCGTTCAGGCATAGCAATGCCTAGTGGGTAGCCTTCTGGGATAATCCTGAGTAGGATAACGATCATAGCCGCCAAAGCTGAAGCTATGACAGCGATCCGTGTTCTTGTGGGATTTCGCCGGATCTCTGTCACCGCGAGTTTAGAAAAATCCAAGTACTCTCACCTGCCTGGTTCCTGATTTATGCAGAAGCGTGTGTAAGTCAAACCCTTAGCATGCTGCTTTACTCCATTGATTTCGCCATCTTTTCTGATATTCCTTCTGTATGCGAATAGTCTGATGTTGAGTTCTAAGACAGTGGTTGGATGTCCTATTTGTCTTCTGGCGTTATCTGATTGACATAAGGGCATGCCTAACCTAGAATTGGATTGACTCATTGTAGTCTTGTCCTCGGTATTTCTTTGCTTTTGAAAGGGGGCTGAGAGAAAGATGCAGGGGCTGGGCCGTCATGTTCTGGCTGAGGTTTATGGGTGTGGGTTTGACATCCTGAATGACCTCGATGGGATCCGAGAGATCTTGGTCAGTGCGGCTCTCTCCGCCGGAGCGGAAGTGTTAGAAACAACCTTCCACCGGTTTTCACCCCAAGGGATTAGCGGTGTTGTGGTTATATCTGAATCGCATCTCGCTATTCACACGTGGCCTGAATATGGTTACGCGGCGGTAGATGTATTTACCTGCGGTGAAGATGTAGATCCTTGGGTTGCAGTAGAGGCCATAGTCAAGCAGTTCGGAGCAACGTCGTTAACGGCAACCGAGATCAAGAGAGGGGTTTTTACGAAATCCGTAGAGGTGGCCAGCTAGGCAAAAATACTACGGGAAAGGTGATGGCTATTGTAAGTTCGGATGATGACGGGACACTGAAAGGTTGAACCCTGCGTAGAAGAAACACCAATATGCAGGGTTTAATCTTTTTCTAGGCAGTTGATACCTCTAGGGGTGTCCCTCGCAGACCGAAACGGTCTTATACACAGATAGATGGTGGGATATAATCAAAGTAGGTCGATATACTAGATATGCAATACTGGAAAAGGGGAGACAAATACGTGGACGAAAGAACTCTTGTTTTGGCCAAACCTGACGCTGTTGTACGCGGGCTGGTCGGGGAAATAATCGGAAGGTTCGAGAGAAGAGGTTTACGACTTGCTGGGATGAAAATGATATGGATGGATGAAGCCCTTGCAAATAGGCACTATTCATCTCACATAGGCAAACCGTTTTTTGATGGACTCGTAGAGTACATAACTGCTCTTCCTTTGGTTGCGATGGTATGGGAGGGTCCGTCAGCAATTACGGTAGTAAGAGAGACAATGGGTGCTACTAATCCCGCCGCTGCGGTGCCTGGCACGATTCGTGGCGACTTGGGCATAGACATATCAAATAATCTTGTCCATGGATCAGATTCTGAAGAGTCAGCAAAAAAGGAGATCGCGTTATTTTTCAAAGATGAGGAAATATACGAGTGGTCAAGGCCTCACGAGAAGTACATATCAGGGGAGTAATCGTGTAAAAAACGTTTTCTCGGGGAGGGGTTTTCGGTGCTGTATGTGGGTACTGCTGGTTTTAGTTACTCAGATTGGCGGGGAGTGTTTTATCCAGAGAGTATGAAGCCAGGAGATTTCTTGGCGTACTATTCGGAGCGTTTTCCTTGCGTTGAACTGGATTTTACCTATTACAGGCAGCCATCGGCTCAGAGTATGCAGAAGATGGCATCAAGAGTTCCTGATGAGTTTAGGTTCACCGTGAAGGCTCATAAGACCATGACCCATGAGATCCCTCCCCGTGAAGACATTGATCTGGAGTTTGACACCTTCAAGCAGGGCGTACTTCCTATGACAGATTCAGGCAAACTAGGATGCGTACTGTTTCAATTTCCATGGTCGTTCAAGCCCTCCATGCCTAACCTTCAATACGTATTGTCACTCAAAGAAAGAGTACCATATGCCGAGATTGTTGTGGAATTCCGCAATAGTCTTTGGGCAAATGGGGATACCTATAGGTCTCTCAGCGATGAGAAGATCGGGTTCTGCTGTGTCGATGAACCGGATTTGAGGGGCCTTTTTCCAAGAGTCTCTTTGGTGACTTCAGGAACCGGATATCTACGATTTCACGGAAGAAACAAGGAAAAATGGTTCAACCATAAAGAAGCCTGGGAGAGATATGACTATCTGTATAGCGATGATGAATTGAAGTCCTGGTTGTCCAGTATCGTGGAAATGGATCGAAAATCACAAGATATGTACGTTGTATTCAATAACTGCCATCGAGGGCAAGCTGCACTGAATGCAACGAGAATGAAAGAAATCCTTGCGCTTCCATTAGAGTAGATTTCTTGTACTATATGTATGTTCCTGCAACGAAAGTGTATCCTACCATAAGGGCTGCTAACGAAAGCAGTATTGGCCAGTATAACTTGTATAGTTGCGAAATATCGATCTTGTAGTACTCGCAGGTTAGCACCTGGCAGAGGTGAAGAGGCGAAGAGAAATAGGCGATAAATCCTGCGGCATAGATGATGCTGACCAGGTACAGGACTGCGTTCGGAGATGCTGCCACAGGTATCAGTATTGGCACCAGAACTCCTAACGTGGTCGTCTGAGATGCGCTTACGTATCCAAAGAGCAACGGCAGAATCAGAGCTAGCACTTGAGGTGAGATCCCAAGTCCTTTTGCGTAACCCACCAAAGACGGAAAGACGGGTGAAGCAATGACAAATTCTTTAAACGCCATTATCCACAACATTGCAAAAGCCTGGTTGAGATTCGCGCCTCGGATGAGTGTGCCCAGCGAAGGAAGCGGTGCTTGTTCAAAGCGAGCCATTATTAGCCCAATAACGATGCCCGTTCCCATGGATGCCCATAGAGGAAGACTGAAAAGTAAGCTGAGTGCGAGGGCCAGAATTAGGGGAGAACCATATTTCAAGAATGCGAAAAAATCTCTACTTCGTTGTTTTTCAATATCGTCTGAAGCGGAGGTCTGTTCCTGTTCTCTGGTCTCACCAGTGCCTTCTTTTCTCAGAAGAAACAAGTAACCTGTTGCCCACAAGACTACGCCAAAAGGCCAGAGTCTAGAGATGAGAGTCTTAACAGGTACATCTATCATGTTTGACAGGAGTATTAGGTTAGGGGAAAAGGGAAAGACAAAGAACATACCGTGACGAAATACAAGATTTATAGCAGCTTTTCTATCAGGAGAAAGGTGAAGTCCTTCTCCGAGTTTGTCTACCAGAGGGGCAGATACTGCTGCTCCACCTAGTACAGGCATAGAGCCGACCAGAGCCGGCACAACCATGATAGAAGCTTTCAGGTTTCCCAGGAATCCTTGCAGACCCTGTACCATCTTATCTAGGTATCCCGTAGCGTTCATGATTGTTGAGAAAAGGCCGATAGATATAACAGACAAGACCAAGTGGATCGTGGCGGTGTTGGTGAAGGCGCTCCAAATGGTAGTAAGGCATTCCAGAGATGAGAAGCCTGAGCTTAGGGCCATGACAAGAGTTGACGCGAACATTACCTTTCTCAAGGGGACTTTCCTGATTGAAAGAACAATTATTAGCACGAATGCCGTAAGTACGCCTATGGTTTGCAACTATGCCACCTCGATTGCCTTTGTGTTTGCCAACAGAAAATACTACGAGTCTATACTACCTCAAAGATTGTATACTTGAAATATGCCAGGCCAACATCTTTCTTAGATGCAAGTATACTAGTTGATAATAGAGATGGGGTAGTCGAGCTATGTGGAAGGAGCTGGTGATTTGACGATTAGTATTGGGATTCCAGTGCCGGACTATGTGGCATTTGATACTGAGACCACAGGACTTGTTCCCGAACAAGACCACATTATAGAGGTTGGGCTGGTCAGATTTCATAATGGGGAACCCGTAGATAGGTGGACGTCACTTATAAAACCAGAGGGTAAGGTGGGTCTGAAGACGCTGAGGTTAACAGGTATTGCCTTGGAGGATCTTGAGGATGGCATGCTTCTCGATGAGGTATCTGAGGAGATAGAGGAGTTTCGCGGAGACTTGCCTTTGGTAGGGCATAATCCTGAATTTGATGTGGCTTTTTTGGCAAAGTCGATCCCTGGTTTTCCTGGTGTTTTAGTTTACGATACTTTGGAACTTGCCCGGATAGTGTATCCTGGCTTCAAAAGTTACAAACTCTCTGATCTGGCTCAGAACTTGGATATTGTCCTAGACGACGCCCACAGGGCGTGCGACGATGCAGAAGCTTCGGGAATTCTCTTCTGCCTAATACAAAAGAGAATAGCGTCAATGTCAGTTTCTATGCGAGACAGAATTGTCCACATCATGGGAGATAGTTGGCCCATGGCTCACCTGTTCAAATTCGGATCTGGGGACGGTTTCCAGCAACCTAGCCTGTTTGAACTAGATGCGTGTGTTTCGTTCGGGTCGCCTAGTGCAGAGGCCTTGCCCGACGAAGTCAATGTCTGCGACCTAGACGATATGATGGGCACACCGTCGTGTGGCAAGGACAGTCGATGGTTTGAGGATGTCATTTACAATGATTCCCCAGTGTCGTTTCTAGATAGCGATTTGGACGACGATACTGTAAGAAACGTACTAGGAGGATGTCTGAACGTTTCTGAAGCAGGACACAGGATTTTGGTTGCAGGAGATTTTGGCACTTCTGAAATCGCACTGGACGACGTCTCGTTCTTGTCTCCACCAAAACAGTATCTATGTACCCTAAAAGCACAGAAAGCCTATGATCTGGCGAGGCATGGATTGCTCGCAGAGTTAGATATAGAGGAGAGGCGGTTCTTGTCTTCCGTGATGGTATGGGAACCGCAGACTGAGACGGGCCTCTTCAGCGAGCTTCAGGTTGCAGGTAAGGCCCGGGGAGTGCAGCAGGAACTGAGCTGTTCGGACATTCCTGGTTGTACTGAGTTTTGCCCGGTCCAGGCTGATTGTCACTACCTGAGAGCTATGAGAGAAGCCGAATCTTGCAAGGTGGTTTTGACGCCAAAAGAGGAATGTTTCGACGTGCCGGTAAGCGGTGATATCGCAGTTATACTCGGGCTTGCTGATGTTATGGCGTTGTGGGAAGGAATGCAACCAGAACTGGACCTATCGGGATTGACAGACATACTCTACGAGGCCGGTTACGGGTCACTTGCCTCCGACGTTTGCAACCTATCAAGCGAATGTCTGAGTGCTTTGAACGGTAAGCCAAATTGTCTGGTTCCTGAGAAAATCTTGAAAACGCTTGTCCGTCTGTATGCTGATGCCAGTGCTGTTGCTCTTGAGCTTCGCGCAGGTCTCAGGGAGAAAACTGCAAGCATAGTCGCGCTTCCCCTTGACCCTCCCATAGTGTCGAGGACTCTTCATGTACTGGAACACTGCTTAGGAGAGATAGCAGGGATTGTGACCAGTGATGCGCAGGGCGTGAGGATCATCTCAAAAGGTTACAGTTTCGGTGATCGCACTAATGTCCTGATTTCAAAGAGATCTGTGTGGCCTGCTTACGACGCGCGTCAACACTTGCTTGCAAAACATGGGAGGCTGGTGTTTTTGTCGCCAGATGTTTCGTTCATTTCTAGATTCCTCGGTCTAAGGAAACTCTACGGTCTTGAAGACGACGATTTTCTAGCCGCCAAGGGGCGCTGTGGCATGGTTGGAGGCGCTAGAAATGATGGCGTGATGCTCCTTTGCATTGATACTGGTCGTTTCATGTCTGGGCGTGAGCACGTGGAGTTTGTCAGTTCTTTCTTGGAGAGACTTGTTACTGTAGTCCCCGAGAATGTTTTGTGCTTGTGTCCTTCATACGGGTTTGCGAAAGACCTGAACTCTGTAGTAACTCCAAGGCTTGAAGAGCGTTCAATCGCAGTGTTCGCCCAGGGTGTAGACGGAGGACCCAAGATACTCGAGCATCTGGTAGAACCTGATACACTTGTTCTCTTAAGGTTTGGGGCGGGGATTAGAGACTTAGGGAGGATTGCACCCCGCATACTGGTAATTCCCAAAATTCCATTTGCGCCTCCTAGTCTTGTCCTCGACTTGAGGAGGCAGGATTTGAATACATTGGGCCGCAACGGTTTCTTGGAAGCCAACGTTCTTCCTATCGCTCTGTCGTTAAGGTCCTACATCGAATCAATCGTGCGTTCGACTGGAAAGTTAGCGGTGATCTTTCTCGATCCGAAGCTCTTGCCAGGACAAAGAGGGTGGGGTAGAGATTTCATGGAGAGTTTCCAAGACATGGAGAGGGTTGTATGCCCTCAGGAGCAGGCTATCGCGAGAGTTTCCCAGTGGCTACGAGGATGATGAGTGCAAGAGTGTCGTTTGGCACTATGGCATTACAATACCTTGAGTGGTTTGAGATATAATGAACAAAACGGGCGCAATTAAAAGCTGTAAGAATGGCTCGGTCAGTAGCAGAAGAGGGTAGCAAATGTGTCTAAGTTTCTGAGAGTCGGTATTTTCCGAGACCGATTAAATGACATCAAAGAGGCTTCACAGATGTTGCACGAAGCCCTGGAGTCTGGTGGTGACGAAGAACTCACCAGATCTAGGGAATTGGCTATGGACATAGAATCTATGGTCAGTGAGATTATTGACTTTATCTCACGTTGGGATTGCGAGCCCCTAATATACATAGGTAAAGGTACAACAGACCAGGTCATAGCTTTCTTGGATGGTCTTATTACGCAATCCCAATCTGATAACGATGAGGATTTGCACGGTTAGTTTTCTGAAGTGTAGAATGATGTAGGGGGCGATATCATGCCTATCTTTGAGTATAAGTGCAACACTTGTGGTAACAGATTTGAACTGCTTGTAAGGGGATGCGACACTCCTTCCTGTCCCCAGTGCGGCTCAAAAGACCTTGAAAAGCTCTTTTCTCTTTTCAACTCTAACGTGAAGAAAGGTTTCGGTCAGGTAGGTGGAACGTGCAGTACTTGTTCAAGCGGTTCTTGTTCGACATGCGGACATGTTCCGAAATATTGACTAGTGACTGCGGTTGCAACGCAATTTCCGAAAATACCCGAAATCTGATGGTACAAAGAGGTGTCAAACGGTGGTAGAAGAATCGTCTGAAAAGAAAGCGAGGGACCTTTTTAGCAAGATAGGGCAATCGCTTAGGACTGGTGCTGAAGTTTTTGTTCAGGAAACGCGAGAACTGAGCAAGGTAGGCAAATTGAAGGTAGATCTGCTTGCCTTGGAAAATGAGCGGAGCAAGAAGTTCGAGGAGATCGGCAACCTAACTTACAGGGCGCACAAGGCGGGGCAGGATTTTTCTTCGAAGTTGAGCAGCCTCTTTCAGGACATAGACGAGATCGAAGCTAGTATAAGTGCGAAGAACGAAGAAATCGAGAGGCTGCACGGAGAAGACGAGCCCAATAAAGAATCCAATGACGAAGTTGAGCGCAAGCAACCAGTAACTCCGAGCGATATAGGTTCAAGTTCTTCTGCAGCTGAAAGGCCCTTGTTTTGTTCCAATTGCGGTTCCCCTTTGAATGTAGGGGATAAGTTCTGCAAAGAGTGTGGGACTCGTGTGGGTTGAACTAGGAAGGTACATGGTAAATTCAGCGTCTATTGCGCCGGGCTTTTGTGCTTTTGGCCCGGTGTTTTGTGTTTCACACCACTACTAGAAGGGAGTTTGGTAGAGTGCCTGCGAGAATAATTGATGGGAAGAAAATTGCCTCCCAAATCCTTGAGGAAGTTCGCGCTGAAGTAGGTGAACTATCGTCAAGAGGTATTACACCTAGACTCAGTGTCATATTGGTTGGAGATGATCCTGCTTCAGTCCTATACGCCAGATCCAAGGAAAGATCTTGTCGGAAGTCGGGCATAGATTATGAGCTCCGTACGTTCGTTGAGGATACTCGAGAAGAGACTATTCTAGAACAACTACATGAGCTTTCGGCGGATCAATCCTGCCACGGTATCATGGTTGAACTGCCTCTCCCAAGGCACATGGACAAGGAACGCGTAATGATGGCGATTGATCCTCTCAAGGATGTAGACGGGATAAATCCCATAAACAGGGGGCAAATGTTCACAAAAAAGACAGGCCTATTTCCGGTTACCCCGCAAAGCTGCATCGAGATAATGAAAAGATCCGGCATAACCATTGAAGGGAAGAATGTCTGCCTAGTAGGCAGGGGAGATACGGTCGGAAAGCCCCTTATATTCTTGCTGCTCAACGAAAATGCCACGGTCACTGTGTGCCATACAAGAACTCGAGACTTATCGTTTCACACTAAGAAGGCAGATATAATCGTGGCGGCGGCAGGTAAGCCGGGATTGGTAACAGAAGAAATGGTTAGTCCCGGAGTAGTAGTTGTGGATGCCGGGATAAATCAAGTCGGCGATAAGACTGTAGGAGACGTAGATTTCGAAGGCGTTTCAAAGATTGCAGAGGCTATAACTCCTGTACCTGGCGGGGTTGGAAGTCTTACAACCGCTTTATTGCAGAAGAACTTGCTAAGAGCCATTGAATTGCAGCATGCAGTATAGATCGGACTGTGAAATGCCAAAAAGAGATAAGTCTCGTAGGAGGGAGAGTACAAGTTGAAGGAACTATTCTCTTTGAGTCTCGAGGAAGTCATTAACATGTCTGCTTCATCAGAACCGACCCCAGGCGGGGGCAGCGTTTCTGCTATCTGCGCTGCCTTTGCTGCTTCAATGGCAGCTATGGTAGGCAATCTTACTATTGGCAAGAAGAAATACAAAGATGTTGAGGAGAAGGTTACAGAACTCAGGGACGAGGCTGTCTGCCTCATATCAGAGTTTGAGAACCTTGTTTATGAAGACATTAGTCAGTTCGGAAAGTTGATGGACGTATACAAGATGCCCAAGTCTACAGACCAAGAGAAAGAGGAACGGGAAACGGTCTTACAAGAGGCGCTGAAAGGTGCGACGGAGACTCCCATGAAGGTAGCGCGCGCCTGCGTAAACCTTCTTAGAATTGTGTGTGAGCTCGCTCCAATAGGGAACAAGATGGCCATAAGCGACGCGGGAGTCGCAGCATATTTGGGCGAAGCAAGTCTCAGAGCCGTTCTTTTGAACGTAGACATCAACATACCTAGTATCAAAGATGAGGAATATGTGAAGAATGTGATACTCGAAAGGGACAACCTCATCGCCGAGGGGCACGCTCTTAAAGAAAAGGCTTTGCCTGTCGTAATGGAAAGAATGAAATAGTATAGGTAAGAGCAGGGGGACGAGTTAAGGCGTGGAAAGGGATATTGTTGTTCTAGGCAGCCTAAATGTGGATTTTGTTGTAAGGGTATCAAGGAGACCTGGACCAGGTGAAACGGTGTTTGGCAAAGGATTTGCGATCTTTCCCGGGGGAAAAGGTGCGAATCAAGCTGTAGCAGTTGGACGGCTAGGCGGAAATGTGTGTATGGCAGGAAGAATTGGAGACGACGTGTTCTCAGGGATATTGCTCGACAGCCTTGCGAACGCAAGTGTTGGAACAGAGAACATTATAGCCACAAAAGATACTCTCACAGGTTCTGCTTTCATTACCGTTGACGATACGGGTGAGAATTCTATAGTTGTAGTTGCAGGCGCTAATGGGCAGTATGTGAGGACGGATGTAGATCGTCTTATGCCTTGTATCAGTAAAGCAAGGATATTGATGCTGCAGCTTGAGATCCCGCTGGACACAGTAATTTACGCTGCCCAGGTGGCTCGGTCCTGTGGGGTTCTAGTAATGCTAGATCCTGCTCCCGCTGCTTGCTTACCTCAGGAGTTGTACAAACTTCTTGATGTAATAACGCCTAATGAACATGAAGCCTCTCTTCTTACAGGTAAGCAAGTGTGCGATGTACCTAGCGCAAAGCGTGCTGCAATGGATCTCGTAGATAAAGGTGCCAAAAACGCAGTTGTTAAGCTCGGAGCTATGGGCGCAGTTTTCTCCTCGTCTTCTGGCGATTGCGGACACATAGAAGGGCACGCAGTTCACGTTGTGGATACAACTGCAGCTGGCGATGCATTTTCGGGGGCTCTAGCTGTGGCTTTGTGTGAAGGCAAGACCCTAGACGAAGCTTGCCGGTTCGCCAATGCTGCAGGGGCCTTATCTGTGACAAAAGAAGGAGCGCAGACTTCAATGCCTAACCGAAATGAACTCGCCCGTTTGTATAAGGTTTGATATAGTATGGGCGGATCAGAGTAGGTTTCTGGTTGGAGTAGCGTTTTTGACCCAAACGTTTGCAATGATGAGGAGGTGGTCTGTGGGAATTCACCTGCTTTAGTTGGCGGTGGCCTATTGTAGTGTACGTACTGCGTCTGGAGGTGGCTTTTGGTGAAATGGATAATAGATACAGATCCGGGTATCGATGATGCTTCCGCGATCATTACTGCAATCAATTCAGGAACCTTAGATATTCTAGGCATCACCGCCGTACATGGCAACGTAGGCCTCGAGTATACTGAGAGAAATGCGCTAAAGTTGGTTGAACTCATGGGCGCGGATATTCCAGTTTATGCAGGCGCTTCAAGACCCATTCTCAAAAAGCCAGAGAATGCTGCAGGCTTTCACGGCGAAGATGGTTTTGGGAATACTTTTATGGAAAGACCCTCTATTCAGGTTGAGGCGGAGCACGCTGTAGATTTCTTGATACGCGCTGCGCACGAAAACGAGGAGATTTCGCTTCTTACTTTGGGGCCTCTAACCAACTTGGCTCTTGCCATATGCAAAGACAGAACCATTAAAGATCGAATCTCACGAATTGTTATGATGGCAGGTACTTCGCGTGCAAGAGGCAATACAAGCGCGGTTGCAGAGTTCAATGTTTTCGCCGACCCAGAAGCAGCTGCTGTGGTTTTTGATACCCAGATACCTATTACTATGGTTCCTTGGGAGACGTGTCTCGACACTACGTTTGGGCCCGATACCGTGGCTGAGATACGAAAAAGTTTGACTCCGGTTGGGATGGCTTTTGCTAGAGCTATGGAATTTACGTTGCGAGGCCTAAAGGATGCAACTGGCGAAGAATTGCTTGTACTCTGCGATCTTATCGCAGCATGTGCTGCCATATCCCCAGACGTTATCACAAAGAAGCTCTCTGCAAAAGTCAGGGTTGAAACTTGTGGAATCTATTCAAAGGGGCTTACGGTTATCGATGAGCGTGGTGTGTGTGCCTATGAGCCAAATGTAACCGTGTGTCTCGAATGCGATAGAGATAAGATAGCTAATATGTTCCTTACTGCAATCAATCATCAAAAGTAGACGGGGGTGTCGAGTTGAAGAAGTGTGTAGGTGTAGTTCTGGTAATGGTGCTTCTGAGTTCCATGTTGTTGGTCGGATGTGGTCCTAAGACTCCATCAGGAAATGGAGAGGCTGCCAAGAAGAAGGCAGTACTTTTGGTAAGCGGAACGCTAGGGGACAAATCGTTCTTCGATTCTGCTAATGAGGGAATGAAGATTATCGAGAAGGACCTGGGATGGGAAACAAAGATAATAGAGATGGGGACAGACCCTTCAAAATGGGAGCCTACTCTGAGCGATGTCTCTGGTCAAGACTATGATCTGATTATCTGCGGTACCTTTCAAATGCAAGAGAAGATTGAGGAAGTGGCCCCTAAGTTTCCTGACAAGAAGTACATAGTCTTCGACGTATCGGTGGACTATGACAAGGCGGATTACAGCAACGTGTATTCGATTCTTTACAGCCAGAATGAAGGTTCATACCTTGCGGGAGCGTTGGCCGCCATGGTAACAACTTCTGATATGCCTAAGGCAAATGAACAGAAGATTATTGGGTTCTTAGGCGGAATGAATATTCCGGTGATCAATGACTTCTTGGTTGGATACATTGAAGGAGCCAAGAGTGTAGAGCCCGACATCAAAGTAGCAGTCTCATATGTTGAAGACTTTGCGAATCCTGCAAAAGCAAAAGAAATGTGCCTGGCTCAGTACGATATGGGCGCAGATATCGGGTTCAACGTTGCCGGTGGAAGTGGATTAGGGCAGTTAGATGCGGCTAAGGAAAAGGATTGCTATGCGATAGGTGTAGACTCTGACCAAGCTATGTTATTCAAAGAATCGGACCCGGAAAAAGCAGAACTGATCCTTACGTCAATGCTCAAGAGAATTGACAATTCTCTTGTGCGTGCTGTCCAGCTCTATGAGGATGGAAACCTGGAATTTGGCAAGGTAGAAGTGCTCGGGCTTGCTGAAGACGCGGTAGGTTTGGCTAAAAATGAGTTCTACGAGAAAAACGTTCCTCAGGAAATGAGAGACAAGCTGGATGAAATCGCCGAGAAGATCAAATCAGGTGAGATAACCGTATCCTCTGCTTTTGAGATGGATGATGCAGCTATGGAGGAATTGAGGGCGTCAGTGCGTCCATAAGAGTTCCAAGACAGGTTACAGGGTGGCTTTGTGATACCATCCTGTAACCTGTGTTAGAAAGTTTGGCATGGGATGAGGTGCTTTAAGTGGAGAGTGGAAAGGAATCTCAGACAAAAGAGCCTATTCTGCTCATGCAAGGAATAACAAAGGTCTACCCCAATGGGCTAGTTGCGAATTCTGAAGTAACTCTGGAAGTTCATAAGGGGGAAATCCATGCCCTTGTTGGTGAAAATGGCGCGGGTAAGACGACTCTCATGAAGATCCTATTCGGGCTGGAGAAACACGACGCCGGTGACATTTTTGTTAAAGGAAAGAGAGCCTCTATCGCGTCACCTAGCCAGGCAATCCGTTACGGTATTGGAATGGTGCACCAGCATTTCATGTTGGCGCCGTCGCTTACGGTTGCCGAGAACATTGTTTTGGGCGAGGAGCCCACAAAGGGTGTTTGGTTCGACCAAAGAAAAGCTGAAGAGATATGTGCAGAACTTGGTGATAAGTATCGACTCAAGGTCGATCCACATGCGAAGATTGCCGATGTCGCTGTAGGTGTGAAGCAGAGAGTTGAAATCCTCAAGGCTCTGATGAGGGGTTCAGACATACTCGTCTTGGACGAACCCACAGCGGTACTTACCCCGCAGGAAACCGTTGAACTGTTCGTTGCTCTGAGGGCTCTCAGAGAAGGTGGCCACACAATTATCTTCATATCCCACAAATTGTCAGAGGTCAAGGAGATCTCAGACCGAGTCACTGTGATGCGCTCTGGCAGGGTTGTGGGAACTGAAGACACTCATAAGGTTACTGTGCAGCAGCTTTCAAAGATGATGGTTGGTCGTGATGTTGAACTAGGACTTTCTAGGCCAGGAGTATCTCCGGCGAATGGACGAGAGGTTCGGCTCTTGGTGCAGGGACTAACCTATATCCGAGATAGCAAAGAGGTACTTAAGGATGTAAGCCTTAAGGTGAGATCCGGAGAAATCCTCGGTATTGCCGGGATCGAAGGAAATGGACAGGCGGAGCTTGTAGAAGTTCTCACTGGGCTTTCGAGATGCGACCGAGGAACAATAGAGATTTGCGGGCAAGATGCTACGCAGAAAAAACCAGGGGAGATTCGAGAACTGGGTCTGTCTCATATTCCACAAGATAGAATGACCTTCGGAGTAGCAGCTGGGGCTTCGGTTGCAGAAAACCTCATATCTACAAGATACAAGAAGCCTCCAATTGCAAATGGGGTGCTTCTGAACCTTAAGGGAATTTTTGAGGTGTGCGCTAGTCTGATAAATAGATTCGAAATCAAGGCTAGTGGTCCTGAACAGCCTGTAAACACCCTATCAGGAGGGAATATTCAGAAGGTAGTAGTCGCGCGAGAGTTCTCTACTGACCCGCGTGTGATAATAGCCAATCAACCGACTCGGGGCATTGACATAGGGGCAAGTGAATCTATCCACAGATACCTTGTGGACGCTACCGAAAAGGGTGCAGCGGTGCTTCTCGTGTCAGCCGATCTTAGCGAGGTTATGGGTCTGTCAAATAGGTTGCTTGTCATGTATGAAGGCAGAGTCGTTGCGCATTTTGACAATGCTGAAGCGGTTAGCGAAGAAGAACTTGGTCTCTATATGCTGGGTGTGAAACGCCAAGACCCGCATGAGATTGCAGCGTCAATGATGGGGGAGGCCGGTTGAGTAGATGAGCATAGATAAGAAGTTCGAGTTGCTACGGACGGCAGCCGCTATAGCCGTAGCCCTTTTTATAGGGTTCGTTGTGACGTGCATAGTATCAAAATCGCCCTTCGAGGCGTTCAGTTATTTTTTGAGAGGACCATTTACGACTACGCGTCGATTTGCAGCATTTCTTGAGGCCGCAATTCCCCTTATGTTTACTGGGCTTTCGCTTTCTTTGGTGTTTGCGGCGGGTCAGTTCAACCTAGGGGCCGACGGTCAATTCTTCATAGGTGCGGTAGCTGCCACAGCGGCAGGGATATACTTGAATCTACCTCCGGTGATACACACCCTGGTTTGCCTTCTGGTCGGAATGGCAGCAGGTGCAATAGGAGGCTTTATTCCCGGGCTCCTGAAAGCAAAATGGAATGCTTCAGAACTGGTAGCGTCATTAATGCTAAACTACGTGTTCCTAAAGCTGGGTATGTATTTGATCACATATCACATGCGCGATCAATCTGTAGGAGCGTTGGTATCGCTTCCGCTGAAAAAGACCTGTTGGTTGCCGCAACTCGTTCCAAATACTCGTATTCACGCTGGGGTTTTTGTGGCACTTGCCGCCACATTATTCTGCTATTACTACCTATATCGGACTAGCAGAGGGTATGAAATCAGGATGACAGGCCAAAATATAGACTTTGCTCGGTACTCAGGGATTCCGGTGCTATCGGTGATACTCTCCGTGCAGGTGTTGGCAGGAGCCGTCGCCGGATTAGGAGGAGCTGTTGAAATGCTTGGAATCTACAGGCGGTTCCAGTGGCTGGCGAGCCCTGGGTATGGTTTCGATGGGGTCATAGTCTCCATCCTCGCAAAGAATAAGCCCACCTTGGTTCCTGTGACTGCATTATTCCTAGCGTATTTGAGAGTCGGGGCCGATGTTATGGCCATGTACTCCGATGTGTCAGCTGAGATGGTGGCGATAATTCAAGCCGTTATCATTCTTCTAGTTACTGCAGAAGCTTTCCTATCGAGTTACAGGCATCGAATGCTCCTAAAAGAGGTGAGACAAAGTGCAATCACTTCTTAGAGCCATATTGTCGCCCTCCTTTGCTGCGTCCATTTTGCGTGTGACTACGCCAATCCTATTTGCCGGCCTAGGGGCAGTGGTTGCCGATCTATCTGGGGTCGTAAACATAGCACTCGAAGGCACAATGTTGTTTTCAGCGTTTACTGGCGTCGTTGTTTCTGCGTTTACAGGATCGGCGTGGATCGGCCTTCTTGCAGGGATTGCCATTGGAGCTTTGATAGGTCTAATTCTTGGGTATTCGCATCTGAAATTAGGAACAAATCCAGTGCTTGCGGGCATTGCCCTGAATCTGCTTGCATCCGAAGGAACGGTTTTTCTTCTGTATGTGGTGGCAGGAGACAAGGGGGTTTCGAGTTCACTTGCCAGCAAGGTGATACCCGAATGGAAAATACCAATAATAAAGGATATACCGGTTATAGGGGCCATCCTTGGAAAGCAGAATGCGCTTACGTACATGTCTCTTATTGCAGTTGTGGTTGTATATCTGCTCTTGTATAAGACGTCCTTTGGGTTAAGGTTAAGGGCAGTTGGGGAGAACCCTGATGCTGCCGATTCCGTAGGTATTTCAGTTCATAAAGTACAGTTTGTTGCGTTGGCAATCAGCGGTGCGCTGGCCGGTATGGGTGGAGTCCATCTCTCTATGGGATACGTTAGTTGGTTCTCAAGGAACATGACTTCCGGCAGGGGGTTTATTGCTATGGCTGCGGAAACTCTTGGCTATAGACACCCTGTTGGCGTGTTTTTGGCTTCCTTGTTGTTTGGGTTTGCAGATGCACTATCAAACTATATGCAGAGTCTACGGGTTCCTGGCGAGTTTATTCAGATGATTCCGTATGTATTGACTCTGGTAGCTCTTACTGTTTATTCAGGACGGCAGAGTAGAAGTAGGAGGTCTTCGAAGTGAGTGATAGGAAAATACCTGTGATTATTGACTGCGATCCGGGTCACGACGACGCGGTCGCGCTAGCTTTAGCGTTTGGGAGCGGCAAGTTGGACGTAAAGGGAGTCACTACGGTTGCAGGTAACAGCACAATAGAGAACACGTACAGCAACGCCCTGAGATTTCTGTCATTTATTGGCGTGGACGTAGAGGTCGCAAAGGGGGCTGAAAAACCGTTACTTAGGGAGCTTACCATAGCTCCGAATGTTCATGGCAAAAGCGGGCTGGACGGTACAGACCTAGGAGAACCTTGGTTAAAGGGCTCTAGCCGTTCCGCGGTCGAGCTATTGGCAGATGTTTTGGCTGCATCTTCCGAGCCGATAACCCTGATTCCTGTGGGACCTCTTACCAACATAGCTACGGTTTTTCTGGCCAGGCCAGATGTGAAAAGGAAAGTGAAGCGAATAGTCCTCATGGGAGGCGCAGCTCTAGAGGGCAACTGGACCCCTTCCGCGGAGTTCAACATATACGTGGATCCGGAAGCCGCCAGGGTTGTTTTCGAGTCAGGGGTACCTCTGACTATGGTGGGTCTCGACGTCACACATAGGGCACTCATCTATCCTGATGAGATTGAGGCTCTCAGGAAGCAAGGAAGAATAGGTAGAGCCATCGCTGAACTCATGGATTTCTACAGGATCTTTTACCGTAAGCAGTTCAAAGGTAACCCGATTCATGACGCGGTAGCTGTAGCCGCGGTATTCTGCCCTGACGTGATATCTACCCAACACTTGAATGTCTCCATAGAGACGGTGGGGGAGTTCACAACGGGCCGAACAGTCGTAGACTTTCGCGGTGTTACGGGCCGAGAGCCGAATTGCGACGTTGCTCTGGGGATTGATAGGGAAACCTTCATAGAACTCATCTTTGATGCAGTTGGGAATTTGGAGGAAGGTGGAACAGTCTAGTGTCTCGTAGCCTAATTCTTGGGAATGCAAATGTCATACGTGCGGATGGTTCATGGGAGCACGGTCGCGATGTTTTGATCCGCAACGGAGTGATAGAAGGGGTCCTTGGTGCAAAAGAAGGCGAGTCATTGACTAGGGGTAGTGCTGAGGAAACCTTGGAGGTGTATGACTGCACAGACTGTTTCGTAAGCCCAGGACTTGTTAACCTTCACACGCACTCCCCTATGGCTATCTTAAGAGGTATAGCCGAAGACGTAAATATCGACGAGTGGTTCAACCAGAAAATCTGGCCTTTTGAGAGCGTTCTTACTGCGGAGGATATTTACGTAGGCGCTATGCTTGCAATCTACGAAATGGTAGATTGTGGCGTAACTGCGTTCTGCGATCACTACTTTTTCGCGGATATGATCGCATCCGCCGCTTCTAAAGCAGGAATTAGAGCCGATATTGCGCCCACAGTTTTTGGGATGGTCCCCAATTGGCGCGATGTTCTTGATGAGGCGTCTTCACTGGTTAAGAATATGAACGATAAGTCCGGTTCTTTGGTCAGAATGCGAATAGGTCCTCACGCGCCTTATACGTGCTCCTCAAGCGTTCTTGAGGCTTGCGCCGAAAGGGCGGTGGAATTGAATGTAGGTATGCATATCCACGTGTCAGAGACTGAGAAGCAGGTCAAAGATAGTATTGAACAATATGGAATGACTCCTTTTCGCATACTTAAGGAGTCTGGAGTACTCGATGTCCCATGTATCATAGGTCACGGGATATGGGTTCAAGCGGAAGAACTCTGTTTGCTAGGCAAAGATCAGATATTTGCTGTCTGTCCTAAGACTTACTTGAAACTATCATCGGGATTTGGAAACCTCTACAGGTTTCAGTGGGAGCGTCTGGCTAGAGGCAGATCAAAAGGGCCGGGGCACGGCAATTTCGAGGTTGCCAAGGAACCGGCAGATGAAGAACTGAGACTACCCAAGGTTGGAATTGGTTCAGATGGTGCGGCTAGTTCGAATACCTTGAATCCATTGGAACAAGCAAGACTATATGGGCTTCTCGCAAAGAACTACCTTGGCGATGCATCAGCCTATCCTCTAGAGATCCTATGGGGGATACTAATGGAGGGTCACTTCGCTCTTAGAGCTAATACCGGCGATGTAGCACCTGGCTATGCGGCCGATCTTGTGGTATGGGATCTGGGTATGGCTCATACGTGGCCTGTCTATAATCCCTTGGCTTCCATAATCTACTCTGCCGACGCTCGCAACGTAAGGGACGTTCTTGTTGAGGGAGAGTTTAGGAAGAAAGACGGTAAAGTGCTTGTATGTGACGTAGAAGACCTATTCAGAGAATCTCGGAAGATAAAAAACAGGCTTCTAAGTGAAGGACCGAAGACATCAAAACTCAAGTACTGAGTGGAAACCGTAGATCGTTCTTGGTATCTCAATATGCTATCTTGGGGGGCGTAATGCATGGATAAAGATGACATGCGAATTGAAACAAAGGCTACTCATATAGGTCAAGAACCAGACCCCTTAACAGGCTCGATTGTTGCTCCGATCTACCAGACCTCAACCTTCGTGTTTCCTAATGTAGAAGAAGGGGCTGCCAGGTTCAGAGGGGAAAGAGATGGGTACATCTATACAAGACTTGGTAATCCTACGACTTCAGCTCTAGAGAGAAGCGTTAGCGCCCTAGAAAATGGTGAGAAGGGGTTGGCCTTTGCGTCAGGTATGGCTGCTATATCGGGCGTTATAATGGCAATTGTCAGTGCTGGCGATCATGTAATTGCAGACGAATGCGTATACGGGTGTACTTTTGCGTTCCTTACAGGCATTCTGAGTAAATTTGGTGTGAGCGTCGATTTGGTTGATTGCTCGGATTTGGCCAAAGTCAGAGAAGCCATCAAGCCTAACACCAGAATAATCTACTTTGAAAGCCCAGCCAATCCCATACTTAAGATGGTTGATATGGAAGGCGTATCACGGATAGCCAAGGAGCGCGGGATAACAACCATAGTAGACAACACATTCATGAGTCCTGTGTTTCAAAGGCCTATAGAATGGGGAATTGATGTGGTAGTACACAGTGCTACCAAGTTCCTGGGCGGACATGGAGATCTCATTGCTGGTGTAGCGGTTGGGAAGAAGGATTTTATTGACCATGTTGCGGCTACGACTCAAAAGGACATAGGTGGAATTCTCTCACCATTCGACGCTTGGCTTATACTAAGGGGCATCAAGACGCTTCCCGTGAGGATGAAAGCAGCTCAGGAAAACGCAATAGCAATAGCCAGGTTTTTGGAGGAGCATCAAGGCGTCGAAAAGGTGTATTATCCGGGATTGCCATCTCATCCCCAGCATACGCTCGCAAAGAAACAAATGTCAGGCTTTGGGAGCATGATCGCATTTGAACTCAAAGGTGGATTTGAGGCTGGCAAAACGTTGATGGATTCAGTAGAACTGTGTCATCTCGCTGTTAGCCTGGGCGAAACAAGCACATTGGTTGAACATCCTGCGTCCATGACGCATTCGCCTATGACGCCTGAGGCACGACGTGCTGCAGGTATTGCTGATGGTCTGGTGAGGATTTCGGTAGGGCTAGAACACATAGACGATCTCATTGCCGATCTTGGCCAGGCACTTAAGAAGGCTACAGGTTACTGATGCATCATTGCTTTACTATTAACCGTAAGGCAGGAGGGCCCCAAATGGCCCTCCTGAGCGTTCTTACTGGATTGAAGTTCTTGGAGCACCAGCCATAATAGCCCAAAGAACCCCTTTACTATCGCCTTGAATGACCAGGTATCTATTGGCATCTGGTTGTGCTTCGTTCTGAACTTTTACAACAAGTGGATCTACGAACAAAAACGAGTCTCTTACTTTGTAATCAATCTGCGTATTCTCGCAATGTATGGCTATGACGCCTCTTGCTCCTCCGGTCACATAGATTTCGTCAAGATTGGGGACACCCGAAAAGAGAGTTGAATACCCCTGGATGTGCCATGGGATTTGGCCATTGTCGCTGAAGTAGGGCGTGATGAGCCCGGCTGAGTCGGGAAGCAATGCATATTTTCGAACAGTTGTTTCGTCTTCATCGGAGTTAAGAGGTAGAGACGGTTCCAGAAAAGTCCGCGAGTTGACCCCCTTCCATATTTCGGTGCCGTCGTACGGATTGAGCGCATAGACGAAGCTTCCTCCGCTATACTTATCGGCAGGGGTTACAGTGAGCACTTTTCCCCCTAAGAGAAGGGAATTTTGTGAGGGCGAATAGTATATCTGGCGTCCCAGTTCTTTTGTCCATTTTGTGTGTCCCGTTTTGGCATCCAGGGCGTAGAACTTGTTGCCCCAGGTCCCGAAGAAAACCATACCTAGGCCGGTAGAAGGCGTATTGGTTATCGCTCCCGAAGCCTGGTAGACCCAGGCTGTTTCTTTTGTATCTGCATCCAAAGCGTACAGTTTTCCTGACGGAGATCCCATGTATATGAGTGTCTTTTTGGCAGACCGCAGGATTGCCGGTGGCTCGATGAATCCTAGCGGGTCTAGGAATCCCTTCCAAACCAATGCGCCGGTGTCTTTGTTCAAACAGTATACCTCGCCTGAAGAAGTCCCGAAATATAGATCCTGATCGTCTATAATTCCTCCGCACCACGAAGAGCCTGCTTCGTATTCCCAGAGTATGTTGCCGGTTTGTGGGTCGACGGAGTAGACATAACCGTTTCTTGTTCCAACTATGACCGATTCAGAGGAATTGCGAAGCAGCCTGCCAGTTAGGGCGCTGCCAAGGTCTAGTTTCCATGCCACGAACTCGTCCACATTCTTCCCGAATTCCAACACTTTTACATAGGGTCCATCGGAACCAGTTGCCTTCAATCTGATGGTATGTAGACCTGGAGCGTGCGCGGATATGTCAACTGAAAACTGATGTGTTCCTGCCTGTAGACTGCCAAGGTCGTTATAGATTCCACCATCTATTTGGAACTGGCAAGAGGCTGAGGAAACCAGCGCAAAATGGGCGGTAAGTCTTTCGTTCTCGACCGAACATTGGACAGTGCCTATTGGGTTTTTGAAAGAACCGAGCGGTCTGGCAGTTATCTCACCGATTAGCGATTCAGCATGATTGTTGGAGCCTGGGACGGGCTTTACAGCGTAAACTTTCATCTCTAGTCCATCGACCTCTATGACCGAGTAGCAGTTATCCATCAGAGCACCAATCATGAAGCATGCTCTACCCTGGTGCCGCCACGGTATGAAGCAATGTCCATGCCCAGAAAAAAGGACCTGGACGGGATATTTGTCGATCACGGCCAGAAGTGAATCATCTGAGTCTTGGAAGGTAGTCCCCGGATAGAACATTGGGTGGTGTGAGAATATTGCTATGGGTGTGTCTGCAGGCAGAGAAGCGAAATCTTCGTCCAGCCAGGAGATCACTGAAGGATCGATTGTTCCATATGTTTGCTCGGGATATGTAGTATCGAGCACTACAAAGTGCCACTGCCCACAGTCGAAAGAGAAGTTGGATGGACCTAGGTAACCAGCGAACTGGGTTGAAAACGGGTCCTGCCATCGAGACTCGTGATTTCCTGCAGTGCCTATTATTGGAAAAGGCAAGACGGACGCAATATTCTGAAAGAGCAAATACTCTTCTTCTGAGCCTGTTTCGGTTACATCTCCCATGTGAATCATGAAAGATGAGTCACTGTATCGTGACAGAATGTTGCTTACGGCTAGACGAGAGTTTTTATTTCCTTGAGCTGAGCCTATGTGGCTGTCGGTGGCTAATATGAATCTAAAAGCCGGACTGGACTCTTGATTGTAGTTTTTCAGCGAATCGCCCAAAGACACAGGCTTCTGCGGTACGCGGTCGGGAGCGGCCATGGAAAGTGTGGCCGAAGCTGATATTACCGCAACAAGGGCCAGAGTAACTACTGTCGCTTTGAGAGTTCTTTTTTTGCTCTTGGAAGAGCGTATAGATGAGTGCATAAGGGAAAAGCCTCCTTGAAAGGTCATACCAAAGACAGAACAGACTTCCGTTATATATCTAACATGACGTAATGGGTACGGTACAGGTTCCAAGCATACTGATCGTGGCTAGGTCCAGACTGGTCAATGAAGCGTGAGAACCGACCCTGTGCTTCTTAAAAGGCTGAAGTAGACTTGTTCTGTGGATTTTGCGACGCTTTCCTCTGAATGGTGTTCTAATACTATCTGACGCCCAAGTTCGGATGAGGATTTCATTTCACTGGGATCTTGAAGGAGGTTTTCCATGAAGTTACATAGTATGTCGGCAGTAGGTGGGAAAGGCGCGTTGACAGAAACATAGTTTCTTTCCTCAAGCGCTGTTATGTTCTCTGGACAAATTGGTCCGAATGCACCCTTTGGTCCGAATATGACTACAGGTTTCCCAGACGCCATCGATTCCAAGGCGACTCTGGACATACCTAAGACGATGTCTGACGCCGCATACAATGAAGGAGTGTCTAGGACGAATCCTAGGCAGCGTACCAGTTCTTTTTGGTAGGCTGCATTTATATTGTCTGCCTTTGACTTGATCGCGGATACGTCAGGACCGTCTCCTGCAATAAGTAGCATAGTGCCTGGGTGCTTCATGGAGAGGCAGAGTGCCGCATCTTGTGCGGTCATTGCTGCTTGTGTCAGATCGTCTTCGATCCTGGACACGTACAAGATTATAGGGCCAGCGTTAGCTGGGATATCGAAAAGACTACGTGCTTCGGATTTTTCTTCTTCCGTGGCAGGATGAAATAGGTCAACGTTGATTCCGTTGGGTATAACCGTAATGTTTGAGGGATCAAAATTGAACTTCTCCACAATGTAGTCCTTAACGCTATTGCTTACAGCTATTGTCCTATCCCCCGGTTTTGTGAAAAACATCCACGGAAAACCTGCCTTAAACTGCCCGTGATAGGTAGCTACCAAAGGGATGTTCTTCTTCTTTGATAGTCTTGTTGAAAGCCAAATAGGTATCCTAGCATGTGCATGGATGATGTCTATGTGGTGGGCGTCTACTAATGCAGATATGGTTCCATAGGCTCTTACCATATCTGAGGGCAATCTAGAACTTAAAGGAGCGTGGAAATGAGGAATCCCGTATTCGGTAAGTTCAGGTACTCGCTGCCCTCCGCTAGATGCAACAAAAACCTGCCATCCAAGGCGTTTCATGCCTCTTGCAAGGCTAATCACGTGCGTCTCTGCACCGCCTATATCTAACCCCATAGGCAACATCAGTACCGAACCCTTCGATTTTGGCATGTGACAACCACTCTCTCCATTAATAGCACCGTGTGTGGTACCTCTTGTTAAGATAACTTGAATGATGGTGACGGTCAAGGGAAGATAGAATTGTAGTTTCAGTCGAACGTGGTATATTCTAGGTGGAACCAGGAGATTGGAACTTGGGATGGAGGTGTGCGTCTAAAAACAACGAAACGTGTTTTTGAGTGTTTCGCGAGTTGTTGGACTTAGCCAACTCAATACGGAGGGATAACAAACATGCGAACAAAGACTGCACCGTACATTGCCCTGACGTTCTTGCTTGCTCTGTCCTTGATTTTTGCGGGCTGTGGGGCCAAGGATCTAGTTACTCTTGCCGGATTAGAGGGTGCTGACCTGTATGTAGGGGATCGGTTTGGGAACAAGGTCAAGATAGATGGTGCTGAGGAGTTTTTGAAGACGTTCAAGGCGGCCAAATTCGTTAAGGATCCTAAGGACGCAAAGAGTGAGACTGAAGCTGACTATGTGTTTTATTCGGGTGACAAGAAAATCTACTACGATGCCAATGGGAAATATCTAATATTCATCGAAGACGGTAAAAAGAGTGTGTATTCCGCTGACGTGGACCAGCTTCTTTCAGGTATCGAGAATCTTCCACCTTCAGTTTCATTGGGATTTGACGACGAGGAGCTGTCCGGATGGTTAGAAGACCTGTGTCAGGTCAAAGAGCCGGCTGCTCTGATGTTTGAACGAGATGACCGTGCAATACTCGTAGTTCTCGCAGGCGAAAAGCCGACCGGTGGATATACAATTAACCTGAACAACGTATCTGTTCAAGAATCTGGTCTTCTCGTTTCCGTTAAGATTGTCGCGCCGAAAGATGGGGCATTACAGACTATTACGTATCCATATGCAGGGTTTACTCCTAATAAGAAGACAGACGTATTGGTTGAACTCACAGTTCCGGGTAAAACAGGCGATGAAACCGTGCAGATTCCTGTTTCGCGCGTGGCATCTGGGCAGAACATAATACTCTTGAAACCTGCAGAAGGCTCTATCCTAACTGAAAGGGTCAAGATGGCAGGTTTCGCTAGGGTATTCGAAGGTACCTTTACGATCGAAGTCGAGGATGGCCATAACGTTCTCGGCATAACGCAAGTCACTGCCTCTAAGGGTGCTCCTGAGTGGGGCTACTTTGAATTGTGGATGGATCTGGAGCCTGCCACTAGCCCCCACGGTGCAATAATCTGTGTGACCCATTCTGCTGAAGATGGTTCTAGAGTCGAAGAACTTTTGGTACCTGTAGGTTTTGGTGCGAAATAGCACAGGAAAAAGGAAAACGAAACAGGCATTCGTTAGTGTCTTAGCTGCTTTGAGGGTAGTAGTTTCTAGATATAAGGGCATTAACAAGGTCTTTCGTTGAGTATACTGGGGCTCTAAAAACGGTACAGGCTTTGCCGACGTTCTCAGGCACATGGGCGTCGCTTCCTCCTAGACCGCCGAGCCCTCTTTCTTTTGCGAACGTTCCGAGGACTTCATGGACTATTGGATTGCCTGCCTGTTTACCGTTGCATACTTCGATAGCCGCCAGATTCTCAAGTGCTGTGATCCTGTCGTCTACGCCGACTATGAGGCCACCTTGGTCACCTGCTCCATGTGATATGTGCCATGGATGGGCAGGCACAACGATTCCTCCGAGGTTCCTAACGCGGTCAATCAACTCCTGGGCATTACAGAGGACATTTCGTCCCCAATCTTTCCAAATCTCGTCTTCAACTCCGTAGACAAGCATATGTCCTGCGTCAGTTGCTAGTTCAACCCCTCTAAAGATGACTATGGGGAATTTGTTTCTTAACTCTTCAAAGGGACGGCTGGCGTAAAGACTTCCATGTTCAGTTATGCAAATTGCATCTAGCCCTTTCTCAAGGGCTGATTCCAAGATGTCCTTAGGTTCAGATAGCGACTCTCCCGAGTATTTAGAGTGTACATGCAAGTCTACACGAAATTGACGTCTCTTAGCCATGCATTTCCCCCGACCGTTTAGACTTTCTTTGATTTACCTAACCATGCCGTTACTTACCCTATTTGATTTGCCGCCAGAATGTTTGCCGTAATACAGGTTCATAGAACATGGGCCTTTTGCCACTATCTCTTTGGCTCAGGAATGCTCCCTTTATTATATCAATATCTTCGGCAATCTGTGCAATGTTATTTACTAAATACTCACCGAAAAATCCTGAAAACTCATCCTCAGCTACTTGCACGACAGCCCTTACTTCGGTGTGCGAGATACCCGAAAAAACTTCAATAGCAGAATGTAGTATTCGTTCTTTCCGTCTTGAATAATTGTCAAAATAGCTTTTGATTGAAGAAACCCGTCCCGCATCCGCTGTATCCTGGATCTTAAGGAGGAATCTGTAGACATTTTGGCAGCGGGGATCAAGACTTGCTCCAAAGTCGAACCAAACAGGAATTCCGGATACTACATATATATTCCTGTCGCCGTCATCCCAGTTTCTTACCAAAGTATCTAGGACAATCTGGTAACCCATTGCAATTTCTGGATCTGTATGAGGAAGGGTCTCTTTGGTATACTGATACGCAGCTCTAGAAAAGTAGAATTCCGGTCCCACAAGGTTAACGAGTGTTTGCATTTCTTCAGAACTCAGGTCCATCTCGTCAGCAAGCTTAACATTTACAACGTTGCACCTTCCAAGGCCTAGAAGGCTCACGATTTTTTCAATGGGACCGTAGCTAAAAAATCGCTCAGGTACGGCCAGCTTTTGAGAAGACGATTGGGGAACGGGAGGAATCGACGGCTTAAAATGTTGCTTAACGTAGTATATTTCACCACTGGTAATGTACTTGACCATGCCGCGTTCCATCTCTATTGTTCCCATATGCGACTGTTTCCTCCTAGAGGTGATATGCTGCATTTGTGGTTGTTTTGCCCACGTTCTTTTTCCAGTACGTCCATTTTACCATAACCGGAGGGCATTGAATTCCGATTGGAAATACAATCAGCGTACGTTAGTCGAACGCTGTCTCAAAAAAGTCTGAATATTCGCCTCGTATGTAATATACTTGATACTAGATATGAAGACTAGAGCCATGTTACAGAACATGGCTTGTATGTAGTTTAGAAATAACAGGCACCTATGTGTGTGCAAAGAAGCGGGAGGATCCGTAACTAGATGAAATGTACTCAATGTCCTCGATATTGCAATGTTGATCGTGTTAGTGGAGAACTAGGTTTTTGTGGAAAAGGTTCGCAACCAGAAGTGGCGTTGGCCGAACTCCATTTCTGGGAAGAACCTTGTATTTCTGGGACTAGTGGTTCTGGGGCGGTGTTTTTTTCCGGATGCAACCTATCGTGTGTATTCTGCCAGAACTACGAAATAAGTCAGAACGGCCGATTTGGTAGGGTATATAGTGTGGAAGCACTGGTCAGCGTTTTCCTCACGCTGGAGCGCAGGGGGGCCCACAACATAAACCTTGTCTCGCCAACGCAGTTTTCTGAGAAAGTAGCTGAAGCTGTCGATCTGGCAAAGAGGACGGGTGTTCAGGTACCTTTCGTATATAATTCAAACGGGTATGAGTCTCCTGAGACCTTGGCCTTGATGGACGGACTCATAGACGTGTACCTGCCTGATCTAAAATACTTCTCGGATGATGTAGGGAAGAAATACTCCTTGGCTCCTTCGTATTTTAGTCATGCTTCCAAGGCTATCGTAGAGATGGCAAATCAGGTTGGTACTCCGCAGCTAGATGAACACGGGATAATACAAAAAGGGCTAATCGTGCGTCATCTGGTTTTGCCAGGTCAAGTTGAGGATTCAAAGATGGTATTGAGGTGGATCAAGGAAAATTTGCCTAGAGGTACTTACGTAAGTTTGATGGCCCAGTACTGTCCCGTTCATAAAGCCAAGGATTTTCCAGAAATAAACAGGACTCTTACGCGGAAAGAGTATGAGGATATCGTAAATGTGCTGTACGATCTTGAACTTGAGGATGGCTACATTCAAGAGATGTCATCCGCAACTAGCGAGTTCATACCTGATTTCGGCTTAAGGTGCACAAGTCAAATATGATGTGGTATGATTTGGTTAATATTAGGCAAACCCAATAGGGGTTATCTTGTCGGGGAGGCAGGCTGGGATGAAGCAAGTTGTGAAACTCGGGTTAATTCTGGCATTCATATGCGCGTTGTCTGGCCTAGGGTTGGCAGCGGTTTATAACACAACTAAGCCAATCATCGATAAACGTGCCGAAGAAGATCTAATCAAATCTGTTAAAGAGGTTTTGATGGAAGCTTCTACTATTGAGCAATGTGAAAAAGACGGCAAGGTCTATTGGGTGGGCAAATCGGGCAGCGAGATAGTAGGAGCAGCTATGCAGGTTGAATCTCAAGGCTATGGCACTGAGCCGATAAAGATGATGGTTGGCGTAGATTCTAGCGGGAAGATAACCAAGGTCAGGATTATATCTTTGTCGGAGAGTCCGGGAATAGGTAGTCGTGTCGGCAGCGAGGAGTTCCTTTCCAGGTTCAGTGGGATTGATAACCCTGCCGCAGTAGAAGGTATCTCAGGTGCAACGGTGTCTTCAGGCGCAGTTAAGGGAGGTGTCGCAAGCGCTGTGGAGTTTCTAACAGCGATTGTATCGCCCGAGAGCGAAGCGGTGATCGACATAGGTTCCATACCGGATGGTACTTACGAAGGTGTTGGTGAAGGACTATTTGGTCCCATAAGAGTGTCTGTTACCGTGCAAGGCGGTAGAATAACCGAAGTAAAGGTTCTTGAGCATAGCGATAGTGAGGGAATTTCGGATCCTGCAATTTCAGGTATTCCTAAGGCTATAGTTGAAAACCAGAGGTTGGATGTGGACGCAGTTTCGGGAGCAACTTTTACGAGCAAGGGGATTATTGAAGCGGTGAAAGATGCATTAAAATAGGATGTAAGACCGCACTTTAACCCTGGGTACGTGAATCTAGAGCGATTTATCGTGCCCGGGGTTTTTTGATTTCTATTGACTTTAGCGCTCCTTGATATTATTCTTTTGTTGGGCGAACAAATGTTCTCTATTAAGCGGGTGATCCCATGGCTAACGTATTTTACTTCAAATTCATAGGGGCAAGAGCGCAGCAAGAAAGGGTTAACCGTAGTATTGGCTCAGACTCTTCTCTTGCCGTAGCTTACCAGGGAACGATATTAGACTGTGATGAAAAGGCATTTAAGGAAGGGGTGAGGCCTGGCGATACCGTTAGACAGGCTAAACTGGCTTCACCTTTTAGTCAGATAATCTCAGTGTCTAATGGAACTTCTCATACCTTAACCGCCATAATCAATGCTTTGTCTGCGATAACGCCCTTTGTTGAGCCCGATGAAAAAGATTGCGGGGTGTTTTTGGATATCGACGATAAGCCAGTAAACGAAGTGCTTTCATTATTGACGGGTATGTTTTACATGACGATTGTCACAAAAAGCAGGTCCAAGTTCTTGGCAAAGTCATCTTCTATCCGTATAGCTCAACAGGTGTTGAATAAACGCAAAATAGCATCTGCCCAAAAACCCTGGGGCTGTGTTGAGGTAGGTACCAATTACATATTGGTCTATGTTAAGCCGGGAAAAGAAGCAATCTATCTGGCAAATATGCCTATTTCTTTTTTGTGGCCCCTGCCATCGGATACAATATCAATTCTTTATTCCCTAGGGTTTAAAACCTTTAAAGATTTGCAGCAAGTATCACCTGCGCAGATTGCTTCTCAAATAGGCGATTGGGCGTCCTTTGTCGTTGATTACGCAAAAGGGGAAGATATTTCTCAAGTAAAGGCGCTGGATTTTGCTCCATATATAGAAAAGACATTTGAATTTGAAAGCGTGAAACTAGATGACGTATTGAAAGAAATTTCAGAAGAACTTGTCCGCAACAACTTAGGATTTGAACATTTAACTGTAACTTTTTCAGGTGGTTTTTCTCCCATCGTGGCTGAAAAGAAAATGGTCCGCCCGGTATTTGGGTTTGAATCCTTAAGGTATATCACTTCAAACCTAATTGAAGAGATGACTAATAGAGTAGGCAGTGAGGTTTTGCGTAGACCTCTAAATGTTTCTCTTTTGTTGGAAGATCTTAAGAAGATTCCAGTAAAGCAAATGGTTTTGATAAACACTCCTTCAGATGCCAGGCTTTTATCACAAAACGGTCATTCAGTATCGGCTTCTCTGGAATCAGTTTTTGTAAGCATAGAAGATAAATATGGAGAATCGGCATTGGTTTGGGGAGCAGAGCATGCGAAAAAACAAGAGAGCATTTTTAAACCGGAAATCTTACGTCGCGAACAGATGCTGTCTCTTTGGGATCCCATGAGATTTAGCCAAAGGACAGAACCCAAAACGGGTTAGCCGGAGCCAAAGGAGATGATCGTATGTCCAGAACGGTCGATCAGCCAATTTTGACGGTTGTTGAAGATGGGAAACCTAGGCGATTCTTTTGGATAAAAAAGTGGATAAATGTTAAAGACATCATCGATAAATGGAATGAAGCAGGTAGATGGTGGGATGAGGAGAAAGAAAAAACATTTTACAGAGTCCTAGGGAGCGAAGGCGGCGTATACGAGATTTATTCTGATAATAGAAACTGGAAACTTTACAAGGTGTTTGACTAGAAATGTTTACACACCTTCATGTGCATAGTGCTTTTTCGTTTCTAGATGGGGGCTCGCAAGTAACAGATCTTATAAAAAGGGCTGCGGAGCTAGGGATGACTTCTTTAGCTATAACTGACCACAATAATGTCTCGGGTGCGGTAAAGTTTGTAAAAACTGCTCGTAATGCAGGTATAAAGCCTATAATTGGCTGCGAAGTCACTATGGAGGGCGGTCACCATCTCACCTTACTCTGCAAAAACAGCACGGGTTACCGGGAACTTTGCAATATTCTCACCAATGCTCATCTAACGAACAAAAGAGGGGAGCCGAAGGTAGACCTAGATACTTTGGCTTCCCATAAGGAGGGTCTTTTTATACTTTCAGGGTGCAGAAAAGGACTGATCCCTTCTTTAATCTTGCAAAAGAGGTTCAAAGAAGCAGCAGACATAGCTGAAAGCTACAAGAATATTTTCGGGAAAGATGCGTTTTTCATAGAAATATCTGAATCGCTTCTTCCGGGATCAATATCTTTGAATAGGACACTTTCAGAATTAGCAAAATTTTTGGGTTTGTATAGCGTTGTAACAAACAATGTTCATTACGCCGAAAAGGAAGATTTTCAAATTCACGATATTCTAACATGCATACGCACGCTTACCACGTTAGAAGAAGTGCATCCGGAAAGGCGGCTCAACGCCGAAAACTACTTGAAATCTGAAGAATGTATGAGAATGGAGCACAAAGATTATCCCGAGGCCCTAAATATGACCTGTGCTATTGCAGGACAATGTGATTGTCCGATAGATCTAGGAGTTGCCAACTTCCCTGCTTTTGATTATCCGAATGGGTTCAACTCTGCGAACCAGTTTTTGCGTTATCTAGCATATGAAGGAGCAGAACAACGTTACAGGAAAATAACCTCTGACGTAAAAGCGCGTTTGGAACATGAGCTCGGCGTAATAGAACGTCTAGGATACGCCGACTACTTTCTTGTGGTCTGGGACTTAGTAAGGTTTGCTGTAACTGAAGGTGTTCGTCATGCAGGGCGAGGTTCGGCCGCCGATTCCGCAGTAGCTTATTGTCTTGGCATTAGTGATGTAGACCCAATTGCCCAGAATCTCTTATTCGAAAGGTTCATGAGTTTGGAGCGAGGAGAAAAACCTGATATAGATATTGATTTTGATGCTAGGCGAAGAGACGAAGTTACTGCTTACGTATATAGCAAATACGGTGAAGAGCATGTAGCCTCAGTCGCTACCTACAATACCTTTCAAGGGCGCTCGTCAATAAGGGCCGTAGGCAAAGTAATGGGCTATTCTCCTTTCGAAATCGACTCAATAGCGAAACGTCTGCCGCATATTCCAGGCAGCATGCTAGAATACGCGTTTGAGTCGTTTCCTGAATTGAAAGACCTGGCAATTCCGGGAAAACGGTTGAAAGTGCTTGTGGAATCTGCAGCAAAGATCCACGATTTTCCTCGGCATTTGGGAACTCACCTTGGAGGGGTAGTTATTTCTAAAAACCCAATTACGTGGTTGTCCCCACTTGAACTGTCGGCAAAAGGAGTTAAGATACTGCAATTCGACAAAGATGATGTAGAAGATCTGGGACTCGTAAAAATAGATCTCTTGTCTCTGAGGACGTTGGGAGCTGTTGAAGACTCTCTGCAATTTACCAAAACCACCTCGGAACTGGACTATAATGCGATACCCCTGGACGACACAGATACTTTCAAAAGGCTAAAATGCGCGGATACTGTTGGGATTTTTCAACTAGAAAGTCCTGCTCAACGGGGACTTCAAGCCAGGCTTGATGCCGAGAACATTGAAGATATAGTAGCAAGCGTTGCGCTTATTAGGCCAGGACCAATCAAAGGTAATATGGTAGAACCTTTTATCAAGCGACGAAAAGGGGAAGAAGAAATAACGTACCTGGATCCTCGCCTTGAGAGCATTTTGAAAAAAACCTACGGTGTGGTTTTATTTCAAGAGCAAGTTATCGAAATTGCTTCGAAAATCGCAGGCTTTACGCCTGGAGAAGCGGACAATTTGCGTAGGACCATGACACATGGCAGGTCGATCGAAGAAATGGACAAGATAGGTGAAGTGTTTGTTGAAAAAGCGGCAAAAAGTGGGGTTGAAGAGGAAACTGCACGTGAAATATTCGAGTGTATGAAGGGATACGCAAGCTACGGGTTTTGCGAGGCCCATGCCAGAGCGTTTGCGACTACCGCATACAAAACAGGCTATCTGATCGAACATTATCCTGCAGAGTTTTATGGAGCCATACTGAACAACCAGCCAATGGGGTTTTATCCTGTTTCTACTATATGCGTGGAGGCTAAAAGACATGGAATCAAAGTCCTTGGTCCCTCAATTAATTATTCAGGTATTGATGTTTCAGTGCAAGGAGACAGCGTTCGTGTGCCTTTCAAAATGATAAAGGGCATGACGCGAAACGCCATGGAATCTATAGTTCGCGCAAGAGAGGAGGGAGGGATTTTTAGCTCTTTTGCTGATTTTGTAAAGAAGGTCAAGATTGACAGAGACATTCTCCGAAATCTCATCTTGTGCGGCGCTTTTGATGAATTTGAAGTCTCTAGGAGAATTCTCTTGTGGCAAAGCAAGGATCTGCAATTTGCCAACGATAATGAGCAGAGCGGAGTTTTGCTCGACCCTATTTGCTACCAATATCCTGGTTTTTCTGAATCCGAGTTTTCCGTGCTAGAAAAGGTATCTTATGAGTACGAAATACTTGGATTCGGAGTTTCTGCGCATCCCATGGAGATTTGTCGGGACAGGTTAAGAAGCAAAGGATTTGTATCTAGCGAGGAGCTTTGTCAAGTTTCTCCAGGTAGTTTCGTCAAAGTTGGAGGAATACCCGTAAGGCCTCATAGACCTCCTACTAAAAGCGGAAAGACCGTGGTTTTTCTTTCGTTAGAGGATGAGCACGGGCTTATTGACGTAACGTGTTTTGAGAATGTATACAAAAAACATGGGCAGTTCCTATTTCCCGGAGAGATTTTGCCTTTGGGGATCTGGGGACAGGTTCAGAAGCGTGGTAACACATTTTCGGTAGTTGCGAAAACCGTGTTCCCGCTGTCGTACGTTCTGACGCCAAAAACCAGCCGCCAATAGATCCTCCATAATTCCTCATCTATTCTCCAATTCCGGTTCCTCGCTTTGGTCACCGATATCTTTTACAACATATGTTGTTATGCGCGTATCCCCGTACTTGTAAGTCTTTCGGGATTTCAAAACTCCGTAGGCATCAACCAACTGTTCCTCCATGGCCTGCTGCAGAACAACAATTCCCCCTGGTGCTAAGAGACCTGTCCGAGATAGTTTTCTCATAGACAGGGCATCCAACCCTGTGAAATACGGAGGGGCAACAATTATGATATCAAAGGACTGCCCTTTTATGGCAAGTTGATCAATAACCTTAAGCGCATCGCCGCGTATTACTCTAACTTGGTTTTCAAGCCCCATCCGTGCAACGTTCTTTTTTATGACTTCAACGGCCTTCGGATTCTTATCTATAAGTACGGCGTTCCGAGCACCTCGCGAGATCAACTCAAAAGAATAGCTGCCCGTGCCGGCAAAAAGGTCTAGCACCTGGGCCTCTTCAAGCCGAGGTTGCAGGATGTTTGCTACTGCTTCTCTAACCCGAGCAAGAGGCGGTCTAGTTTCTTCACCCGGAACAGACAATATGTTTCTTCCGGAGAGATATCCACCGATAATCTTGAGCATACGAGATATCACCTCAACAATTGGATTAACACTTTTCAGGCGCAAACAAGTCCAGCGCACTGTTTTTTAGCATTTTATCACAATGGTTCTGCCTGATGTTATAATGAACATAGGATTACGGTTTGCTTGCCATACACAGGACACATATTCATCAGAGTTGTGTTTAACATCACATTCAATGACACTTTCTCAACATGGAGGCTCCTATGAATAACGATAAAGTGCTACGGGCGGGCAAGATCCCGACGGATATTCTTGAACAGGTGGTCTTTTGCAAGATAGGTAAGCCAAGGGGCGAGGTTGTGCTTGCGCCGGGTATTGGCGAGGACACTGCAGCCATAGATCTGGGCTCGGAACTGCTTCTGGCAACTACAGATCCCATTACCGGCGCGCAAGAGAAAGCCGGTTGGTTGGCAGTCAAAGTTTCCCTGAACGATATTGCAGCGGCAGGAGGAGAGCCCATATGTATCCTTGTGACTTTGCTCTTGCCGGAGAATACTATGTTATCTGAACTATATAAGATCGTAGATGACATAAATGAAGCATGTCTCGAGGAGGGTGTTCAGGTAGCAGGAGGACATACTGAGGTTACTCCTGGTTTGCTGCAACCGATTGTAAGTGTGGCTGCGCTTGGAAAAACAAAGGGTCGGAAGTTCTTGAGTTCGGCCGGTGCCCGAGTCGGAGACGATATTGTCGTTACAAAGTGGGCAGGCATGGAGGGTACATCCATACTAGTTAGGGATTTCGAAGGGGCCTTTGAGGGAGTACTTGATGCAGCATCAATTAACGAAGCTCGGGATCTTCTAAAGATGATAAGTGTAACCAAAGACGGAATGATAGCAGCGGAACATGACTCCAATGCGTGCCACGATGCTACCGAGGGCGGTGTTCTTGGCGCCATATTCGAGATTTGTCAGGCGTCTTGTTTAGGAGCTATAGTCTACGCAGATGAAATTCCGCTTCTCCCTGTCACTAGGGAGGTGGCTCGGTTTTGTGGTATAGACCCATTGAAACTTGTTTCTTCGGGATGCTTGGTAGTCACCACACCAAACGGCGCTGAACTTTGTGAGGCATATGAAGACGCGGGTATCAACGCAAGAATTGTGGGCGTAGTGACTCCAGGCGAAAGGGAGATCAGGCGACGCGGAGGCAGTGCGCCTCTGGAAGCTCCTGGCACGGACGAGCTGTGGCATGCCAGGAGGCATCTTCAGAGTTTGATTCGCGAGCATTAGTTTCGGCGGTTTCCCTTTTGCGCGAGGTATACAATCCTTGTCGGGAACGCGAGGTGATTCTGTCATGTGGTTCCTTTGGGTTCCAATAGGCTTGGGGGTTCTTGGCTGGTTTGGTTATGTATGGCTCAAAACTCTTGTGACCAAGTACGAACATACCGCGGAATCCATGGTAGTCCTCGTTTTGCTCTTCGCGGCAAGTATCTACTTTGCTTTTAGTATGTCGTTTGCTATTGCCCCGGAATGGAGCCTATTGCCTAGAACTGCTGTAACCGCAGGATTGGGATTCGCGCTTTTTGTTGTCTTTTCATATGTCACCGTGAACATTTGGTGCTCGGTTTTGGCAGGCAGTTTCGATAGCAGAATTGAGTCACTAGAAGAAGAAGTAGCCATGATCGAACAAAGGCTGGCTTCTCTTCGTCTGGCTCAAGTGAGCGAGGATACAAAGACCTATGTCCGTGGCGCTGACTATCGCAAGGGTGAGGGAAAAGACATATCGGAACTTGACTCATTGGAGGAACTAAGAGGTTTTGTCGATGATTGGCAGCAGGCGGGTGGAGAAGCAAGAGTTCGATCTATAAAGGTGATGGAATGGAAAGACGAGGCAAGGGCAATGTCGGATCAAGATCTCAAAGACGAAGCTGGCGCACTTGCTTTAGATATTGAAGAAGACACCGACGAAGTTAGGAAGGACCAAGCTATTGCGAGACTTGCAGTCATGAAGTTGGAACTAACACGGCGGGATCTGAGACATTCAAGTCGTCAGGAAGGCCGCAAGAAGACCGACGAGGTGACTAGGCAGTCTCCACAATCTGAGATGGAGTATTTGCACAAAAGGTTGCGCGAGATAAATAGCGAGATAGAGCAGGTAGAAGCCCAGAAGCGGGAGTTTCTTGAGGGCGTGATTAGATTGTCATGGAGGGAGCGGCCGTGAGCCATATAAGTTCGTACGAGACTGATATTGTACTTCAGACGGCAATAGCAGATGGGCGTCAGGTTGAGGAAGATCCAGGATGGGAAATGCTGCAAGAAGCGATATACGCGTGCGCAGAAGAGATGAACCTAGAGGTAGGGCACTCCATAAAAGACTACTACGGAAGATTTGTATATTGCGATTGGTCTCTGTCGGGGTCTAGTTTTGAGCGAGGTGTTGGAGTAAAAGTTGATCGGAAAACTGGCAAGGTCATGTTCTTATGTGATGTCTACGGAGGATACGAACTCTTGGCCAGAAAGGTAAGGGATAAAATAGTCCAGAATTTTGCGGCCCTCTGCGTTACCAAGGCGCTTTCTGCTCTGAATTACGATGTGGAAATGGAGGAACTAAGAGATCCAATTGAGGGCAAGAAGGTTGTTATAAGAGGTGTCTTGTGATGAGCAGGGAAGTGCGAGTTGATATTGGGTCTGACGGGAAAATCAAAGTCGAGTTCCTGGGCTTTCCAGGAGATTCATGCTTTGACGAAGCAGAGACGTTGGCAGGAATCTTGAAAGAACTGGGACTGTGGGCAGTACCTGTTGAAGTAACACCTAAGACATCAGAGGAAATTGCTCGAGAGATTGCAAAGAGCGAAAATGTTGAGGGGAAGAAGGTACCACACTTTTGACTGTGACTAAGACGGATCTAGATTCGTATATCGAAGTAGAGGTGCAAGAAGGAAGTATAGTTGTGCTCGAGAGAGCTGGCGACGGCATGACTCAGGACCTCATAGATCTCCTCGTGTCGTACGGGTTGCTTCTAAGGGTTCGGGTCGATACTCCCTGCGGTTAAGGAGGATTAAGGAGGAATATCTTGCAAGAGAATTATCTGGATGATTCGTGGATTAGGCAAGGGGTACTCAAGCGTAAAGCCAATTATTCCCCTATTTTGTGTTTTGAAACTGTAGATCCAAAGAGAATATATCAGCTCAAGAGATTTGTGCTATCTGATCCAGAATTTCGCTATATCGAGAACATCTTCCTGTACGATCCATGGGATGGCTTGGGGACAATCAGAATGGGGGCTGAAGGGCCCCGTTTTGAACCGGTCAAGAAGCGAATACCTGCTCAGACTGCTCTATCGTCTAGGACCAGGCCGGATGTTTCTGCTGACATACAGGCTCTAAAAGCCGCTTTGAAGGAGGTGGATGGTTATCTTAAGTCATCACCTTCCCTCTTTATTTTGCAGAATCTATCTGAAGTAAGAGAGTACGATACGGGCTTTCAGGCAGCTCTGAGGTCTTGGGCAATAGATCCGTACATTACTGCGAAGGGCTCATGCGTTATGATCCTTACACAGGACGTATCGCGTCTCATGGATGAATTTACTAAAGAGTTCACAGTAATTATTACAGTTGATCCTTCTAGTCGCGACGAACGAGCGAAACTCATTGAGACCACTGCAGTAGAGTTAGGAGTTCCTGTCGATGGTACAAAAATAGAAGCGGGTACGGTTGCCATGTCCGGTCTAAATCTCCACCAGATCGAGAGCATTCTACTTGAGTCATACCAGAGGACTAAAGACTTCGACCCGACTGTGATGAAGGAACTAAAATCAGAGATGGTAAAGCGCTCCAAAATACTTGAGGTGCGTGATGCTCAGTATAGTTTTGCGGACATAGGCGGCTATCATGCGATCAAGGATTTCATAATCAAGTATATGATCAATGTGCTCAAGCGCCCTGAAAGGGCAAGGTATTTTGGCCTGGGCTTGCCCAAGGGCCTGCTCTTTTTTGGACCTCCCGGTACAGGCAAGAGCCTTTTTGCAAATGCCCTAGCTAGTGAAGTTCAACTTCCGTTCATAAACTTGGTTACCGAAAATATATATTCGAAGTGGCTCGGCGAGTCTGGTCAGAACATGAAGAATGCCATTACTTTGGCAGAGAAGATGTCTCCCGCCATTGTATTTGTTGACGAGATAGACAGATTTGGCAAGAGAACCGGAACGGCGGCAGGTTCGGCCGAAGAGGAGACTCAACGAGTGTTCTCCCAGTTTCTAGAGTGGTTGGGGATGCCTGACAGGTCGGCAATAATAGTTGGTACCACGAACGTTCCAGAACACCTTGACGACGCATTTTTGCGAGCAGGGCGATTCGATTACAAAATTCCGTTTCTTTACCCTGGACCGCAAGCAAGGCTCGAAGTACTCATGGTTCACCTTGGCTTGACTCAGGGGTCCATCAAGAAAAGAGCCCCTTTGGAGATTGAAGAGGACCAGATTAGAGATGTCCTACTCGAAGACATTGTGCCTCTCACTCATAATTTTTCCTGCGCTGAACTGGAAGAATTGGTCATACGAGCGAAAAGGATCGCATTCGATAAAGAGAAGGACGCAATTGGTCGCCAGGATCTCTTACAAGCTACAAAGACTTTTAGAATCGACTCTTCATATCGAAAGCACATTGTTGAGATGTGCATGGAGCAAGCAAGGAGATTTACGGACGATCAGACTTTCCTTGACGCTATTGAAGAAGAGAATAGAATGTACGAGAATAGTGTGAAAGGTTCTTTAGCAAGATAAGCATGATAACAGCTCAAGGGGAAGAAGGTATGTTCGGTGAGAGAAAAAGTTGAGAAGATCTTAGACCAGATTCGTCCATCCCTACAGTTCGACGGGGGAGACGTGGAATTGGTAGAAGTAACTGAAGATGGAGTCGTGAAGGTAAAACTGACAGGGGCGTGCGGGTCGTGCCCGTTTGCTACTATGACTTTGAAAGCCGGAATTGAACGCATACTGAAGCAGGAGATTCCTGAGATCAAAGAGGTGCAGGAAGTAAGTTCTATGGACTTCTCACAAGAGAATTTCTAGAAAGCCTCCCGGTGGTTTTGGATAGTAGGATCTGCACGGTTGAGGCTTAGCAGATATTCGTTGGCGCATCTGAAAGAGGTGCTTGCCGCTTGGATGCAGACGGAGAGAGATATTCAGTGGACATAAAGAAGATTATCGTTGGCGGCTTAGTTTCTTTGGCGCTAAGCTTGTCTTGTATATGGATAATTACGAGAGTTACAGGCACAGAAAGTCTGCGGGTTAACATTTCTACCATCGGGCGGTCTACAATACTATTATCGCTGCTCATGGTTGTTGCGAGTTGGGTGGTTGACTCTCTAAAACTCAAGATACTTACTTCGGCCATGGGTGGTCGCATTGGGCTTTGGGACGCATTGAAGATTACTGTGGCAGGCTCTTTCATTGCGGGAATTACTCCTTTTGATTCAGGTGGTGAGCCGCTGAAGGTATATTTCCTTCATAAGCGAGACTTGGGCATAGGCAGTGCCACGGCAGTAGTGACCTTGGGGGCACTTCTGCACGGTATCTCGCGTTTCATCCTGTGGCTTGTATCTCCCATACTTTTGTTGCTTACGGGCACCAGTCTGGTGTTTTCTTCCACCGCCAAGACGACGATTGCCATAGGTGTGTTTTTGTACGTTCTGCTTATGGGCCTTGTGATTGCAATGGCGCTTTGGCCTCAGTGGGTTGAGATTGTCACGGAGAAACTGTTTGGCATGAAGGCGATAAAGAAACTTGTGCCTCAATCGTTGGTAACAGCTATACTTGACAAAGTTGAAACAAGCGTGAGGGAATTCAGAGATGGTATGAGCAGGGTCAAAGAGAGCGGGCGGCACGCGGTGATCGCTCTGCTTCTTAGCGTACTGTACTGGCTCTTCGTAATTTCGGTCCCTGTTTTGCTCGTCCGCTCGATGGTTCCACAAGTTCCTTATGCTCAGGTTTTCTTTGTTACCATGACTGTGTATCTTATAATGGCCTTCATACCGACTCCGGGGTCTAGCGGCGGAGCAGAAGCAGGTTCAGCCTATTTTTTCTCGTCCATTCTTCCGTCTAGGCTACTGGGTGGGTTCGTAATAGTATGGAGAATCGTAACCTACTACTTTACGATGCTAGCAGGTGCAATCGTGGTTGCCATGGAGACCATAAACTGGTCGATGAACAAGTCGCAACCGAGCAGGGTGGAATAGGTATGTGGCGGTCGATAGTGCGCGCCAGATTTGCAGTGAAATAGGGTGGAAGCAAACAAGGCGGCTCGGGTTTTAGACGATGTGGACGGATGCGAAATCTGTTTGACGAAAGGCTCTGCTTTAGGTATACTATCTGACGACGCCACTTTAACTGGCGTATTTGGGCGAATAGCTCAGCGGGAGAGCACCTGCCTTACACGCAGGGGGTCACAGGTTCAAACCCTGTTTCGCCCACCAATGAGAACGCGGAGGCGTGGTGTAGCTGGTCTAACATACGTGCCTGTCACGCACGAGATCGCGGGTTCAAATCCCGTCGCCTCCGCCATACTATCTCAAGAGGTGTACTGGCTAGGATAAGAGGTTATGCCGCGGTAGCTCAGTCGGTAGAGCAGCGGACTGAAAATCCGCGTGTCGCCAGTTCGATTCTGGCCTGCGGCACCACTTTCGAGCGGAAGTAGCTCAGCGGTAGAGCATCGCCTTGCCAAGGCGAGGGCCGCGGGTTCAAATCCCGTCTTCCGCTCCATTGCTTTCACAACACGGGAATATAACGGCGACATAGCCAAGTGGCAAGGCAGGGGTCTGCAAAACCCTTATCCCCGGTTCGAATCCGGGTGTCGCCTCCACGAAAATAGGGGCGGTTAGCTCAGTTGGTTAGAGCGCTTGCTTGACATGCAAGAGGTTCACAGGTTCAAGTCCTGTACCGCCCACCATCCAACACTGCGAATCACGGGGAGCACGGGGTCGGTTCTGGTGCTTCAATCGTCTGCCGGCGTGAAGGCTGCAATGTTTCTGCGACCGCTGGCTTTACATTTCTACACGCGACATATGAACCTTGTGCAGACGAGTTTTGCGTTTTCAAGGTCAGATGATTGTAGCTCCTCTTTGTGGTGGTGGGTGAATGATAGGGGCGCCTTTTCGGGCGCCCCGTTTCTGTATTATCTACTGCGTGCGTTCGGTTCTCACTAGCGCGCGATCGTGTCTGGTCGTTCCTGCGTCTTGGAACCTGAAGCAGAAAGTACAGTCCCCGTTGCTTCTCCCGTTGCTTCTCCGTCGCTTCGTATTGGTGAAGCAGGAGAACCGACCCTTGCCTCGCCTAACATTGATTGTGGGCCTACCAGCGTAGTCACAAACGCTACCGAGTCTTCAGCAGACGCTGATAATGCTGAAATGGCCTCTTTGTTGAAGGACACTGAAGCCAGCGGTGTTTCTAGGGTCAGAATGTCTACCGGTCACTGAGCGATCAGTTCAATGGCCCCCTTGAACAGCAGGGTTTTGCATGACCCAAGAGCAGGGTCGGCCTGAGACTTGATATCGAGTACGACTAGTTGGTCCGTGCTTTTCTGCGCTTGCTCCACGGCCAATGATATAGCATCTTCAGTCTGTAGCTTCGAAACACCGAATGTTGCGCCTCCGTACTCATCTACTGTACCGGGCACCCTTAAGAGCATGGGGTCGGTTCTCGTGCTTCTATTGACGGGAGCTGCAAGGTCAGCACATACTGTCTATTTTGGATTTGCGACTTGCAGTATGTTCCAAATGTCGTGCTTTTGCAAGGTCTATCTTATGACGGGTAAGCTCCTCTGTGGTACTAACTGGGCGCCACCGCCTATGGCGCCCAGTTGATATCGTGTTCTGCTTACTGGCTAGTTTCTCTCAACGCAACCGGTACTGCCTTTCTGCACTCGCCTGTGAAGTTCCAAGTGAAGCAGAAAGTGCCGTCCCCTTTGCTTGATTAGTAGATCTCTTCGACATATAGGTTCATGGGATAGGTGAGGTACTTGGCAGGGTCCCATTTGTCGGTGGTGTAGAATCCTGCGGGTGCCATAAGGAGCTGAGGTATCCTGTTTACTATTGTTGCGCAGGTTAGTTCTACAGTTGCTGGCTGTTCGATTTTCACTGTCGTGTTTGGTTCGCCGTATATGGTCCAAAGGTTAGTATCTACTTCGCCTTCGGGGTATACCTTGCCTATGCATTGGGTTACTAGGACAGGTCCCTGATTTGTTATTGTGGTTACCACTGCAGACATTCCAAGGGCGTTCCCTGCTTTAATGGTCATGTTCAGGGTAGAAGAGTGCACGTCTTCGTCGTGGAACAAGGGGATCAATTTCTGCTCCATTGACTTTATGCTCCATCCAAGCTGGGAGCACAGCCATTGGTTGGCGTTCCACATGTAGGAAGGCAAGCTGTCGTTCTTTGCGATTTTCTCCTCAAATTCTTCTGGGCTAAGACCTGCCCCGTGCACTTGCGCCAAGGCAATTCCGTAGTCTTCAACGTTATAGCTGGACGAACCTTCGATTTTAGTGATGTTGTGGGTAGCGCCAGCTAGGGTGGTTATGAGGTTGCCCCAGAAAACGTCTTGGTATCCCGATCCTGCAAGGGTGCAGTTGTTTTCTTTTGCAAGTTTGTCTAGTTTGTTGGTAAGTGCAGGAGAGGTATTCCAAGGATAAAAGGCTTCTTCGCAGGTGCTTATTGCGTTGACTCCATGACGTGCAGCGAGTTCAAAAGGATCGTAGACGTCAGTCATTAGGCTCATGGTGGCAATCACGCATACGTCAGCATCGCATTCTTTGAAAACGTTTTCTGCGTCAGAGCGTACTGGCACGTTTAATCGAAATCCAAGGCCGGCAACTTCACCTACATCCTTTCCAGCCAGTGCAGGGTTTAGATCGATAGCTCCTACAATTTCTGCACCCTTTTCATAAAGGTAACGAAGGAACACTTTTCCCATCTTGCCGCAACCATACTGGATGACTCTAATCTTTTCTTTCATTTGGCACTTCTCCTTTCGGAAATATCTGAATACTCACTATCTATGAGTATGAAGGTTATAGTATGTATAAGGTCAAGGAAGAATAAGAGTTTTGAAGGCTAGCGCATTCTATCGGAAAGCGATGGGTATTTGAAGTTTGATAAACATGTTTCTCTCATCTTGGGCGAACACTGGTAGTTCAGTCACAACTTCGCAGATGTAGTCACCTTTGATGGTATAGCGTTTTTCCTTTATATGCTCGAGGAGTTTGCGGGCGTTCTCCTTTTCCTTCCAAAAACTGTCGCAATATATGCAGGCGAAAGTACCCGCTGGAATTATCTCAATCCCCGTATCGGATTTGAAGTCATCATCTACGAAGAGAAAAATCTCTGTCGACTCGAATCTCCCTGCATCCATAAGGCTCTTTCTAAGTATTGAACCTACGTTGCAGAAGTATATCATGGGTAATCCCTTAAGCTGTATGTGGTTTTTGAGTTCTCTGAGTATGTACTCGTAGGCTTCAAGACCGTAGTCGTAAATGTTGATGCCAGAATCGTAACAATATATCTTGCGTTCGGGTATGTGTTCTATGACCACTATCCCTTCTTCAGGTGCCGATCTGTAACGCTTGTAACTTTCCAAGGATTTGGCAACGGCCTTTTTCATCTGCGTGAACTCAGAAACCTTTTCCTCAATAAGGATGTACTGCTTCTCAAGCATTTGTTCCAGAGCGTCGATATCTTGACACTCTAATTGTTTCTTGATCTCGTTTAGTTCCATGCCAAGGGCTTTCATGTATTGAATCATGTCCAAAGCGGCGCTTTGCTTAATGTGATAGTATCTATAGCCAGTTTCTTTGTCTACGTAATACGGCGGTAAGAGGCTGATACGATCATAAAAGCGCAAAGTTTGGGTGGAAACGTTGTTTATATTTGCCATTTCACCTATGGTCAAAAGGTCTTGCATAGTCACCAGCCCCTGCTACTATCATACAACAGCAAAGCAGGGGGGACGGCACTTTTTGCTTCAATTCAGGAAGCAAAAAGTGCCGTCCCCTCCGCTTCGCGTTGAAAGGTTTTGGGATCACGAGTCGAGAAAATGTATTCTTGTAGGGACAATAAAACTCGCAAGAAAGAACAAGGAGGTTTTCCCATGGATGAAAGATTGAAGCTTCTCAAGGAAATATCGGACCTTCCAGGGGTATCCGGATTTGAGGATGAGGTCCGGAAGTATATCAGAGCGAACATGGAAGGGTTCGCAGAGGTTAGTAAAGATAATCTTGGCAGCATAATATGTAGGAAACAGGGTTCAGATGATTCGCCCAAAATCATGATTGCAGGTCACATGGACGAGATCGGGATGATGGTGACTTATATAACCAAGGAGGGTTTTTTGAAGTTTCAGACCTTAGGCGGTTGGTGGGAACAGGTCATGTTAGCCCAACGGGTTGTGGTAAAAACCTCAAAGGGCGATGTTCCAGGTTTAATCGGTTCTAAGCCGCCGCATATTCTGAAATCTGACGAGAGGAAGAAAGTAACTGAAAAAGACCAGATGTTCATAGACATAGGTGCCTCCAACAAAGAGGAGGCTGAGAGCATGGGAGTTATGCCTGGAGATCCAGTGATCCCCTATTCGCCGTTCCAACAGATGAAAAACCCCAAATATCTCATGGGGAAGGCCTGGGACAATCGTGTGGGATGTGCCATTTTCATGGAGGTCATAAAAGAACTATCAAAGGAAGATCATCCAAACACTATCTACGGTGTAGGAACGGTTCAAGAAGAAGTAGGGCTAAGAGGCGCGACTACTAGTGTCGCAGCCGTAGAACCTGACATAGGTTTTGCCTTGGAAGTAGATATTGCGGGAGATACCCCTGGCGTCCAGGAATTCGAGGCTCAGGCCAAGTTGGGCAGGGGACCAAGCATTCTTCTTTACGATAGTTCCATGGTTCCCCATAGAAAACTCAGAGACTTTGTAATTCAAACAGCGAAAGATGCTGGCATTCCTATACAGTTCAACGCTATGGCTGGCGGCGGCACAGATGCAGGACGTATCCATGTCTACAGAACAGGTGTACCTAGCCTGGTAATAGGAGTACCTGCAAGGTACATCCATAGTCACACAGGCATTATTCACAGAGATGATTTTGACGGTGCGGTTGCTCTTTTGGTTGAGCTGGCTAAGCTGCTAGACAAGGATGCGGTGGAGGAGATTAAGGCTGATTAGGTGAGAGATTGAAGCAAAAGGGACGGTACTTTCTGCTTCATGCTGGTACAGCACTAGTGCTGTACTGGCTGTGTCGTGGTCGTGCTGTGGAGAGGGAACGCCATCCTGAGTACAAAAGAGGCAATGAAAGTCTGCATAATGGGGGAGGTGTTGAAAGGCGGACTAACGATTAAAAGGGCAGCTGAATACCGAGACCTTAGCGAACGACGAGTGAACAAGTTAGAAAAGGGTATGAAAGAACGAGGTGTTGAGGCCCTCATTCGTAGTAACAAGGGCCGAAAGGCAAAACATGCAGTATCTCAGGAGACCAAAGACATGGATGCTTTACCAATTCAAGGTGAGTGCAAGAGTTCAAGTTACGCCTAGATATCCAGACTGTCAGCTGCTAGAATAAAATACACGTACGTCGCCCAAGTCCCTGAAAAGGATATTTCAGGAAAAAACCATCACAAATCCATGCTTACGTTAGTAACGCCGACGATCTGGCAAGCTCTTTTAGCGATGAATATTTCTACAAAACAATTTACACCGACTCTGTGTGCCGGTGTTGGTATGCTAGGCTAAGAGTACGTTAAGAAGGGCTCGGCATCTTATGCATCAATAACCACGGTTTACAAGGTGGTGTTTGGTTGGACCATGCTTAGAGATGATTCGAAAGAATATGGAAACGGTCCCTTATATGCTCATACTCCAAATTGCCAAGGGTTCTGGCATTATTTATCAGACCATCTAAATGATGTTGCCTACCTTACCGAAGAGTTTGCCGGCGTTTTCGGCAATTCCGATCTAGGTTACGTGGTTGGACTTCTTCATGACATCGGCAAGGCCGATCCCGGTTTTCAGTCCTATCTTAAGGCTCAGGCACAAGGTAGATATTCGCCCAGCGTTCCGCACGCGTGGGGTGGGGCCGCTTTGGCGTACGTGGGAAAACAATCTCTGCCGTGGCGAGAACTGTGTCTCGCAATAGCGGGTCACCATTCTGGGCTGGATGAACCTGGCATGTTATCAAATCGTTTGGTAGCTCGGATTAACCAGAACCCTGATCTTGTGCGTTTGTTCCAAAATACATTGAGCCATGTAGTTCCCGAGACGCGCAGTGGTCTTGCGGTCAGTGTGGAAGGTGCACCCAATAGTATGAAGCAGGAGTTGAATATTCGAATGCTGTTTTCTGCTCTAGTGGATGCGGACCGCTTGGACACAGAACGGCATTTTGAGCCAACCAAGTTTGATCTAAGGCAAAAGTGGCAAGATGATATGTACCTATTATGGGAACGCTTCGAGACAAATCAGAATGAATTGCTGAATACAGCAGACAGCACGAAGATTGTGAACCGAGTGCGTAATGAAGTGTATGAGTCTTGCCTTCGGGCGGCCGAAGGTCCAAAAGGTATTTACCGTCTAACAGTTCCAACTGGAGGAGGCAAAACAAGGAGCGCTTTTGCATTCGGTATCCGTCATGCGCTAGCAAATGGATTGCGTCGAATAGTAGTAGCCATACCTTATACCAGCATAATAGATCAGACAGCAAAAGTTTACAGAGAAATCTTGGGAGAAGATGCAGTTTTGGAGCATCATTCCCAGGTGAACTATTTGAGAGATGAACTTGCAGGAAACCATATGTCTACTTTCAGATATGAGCTTGCTGAGGAAAACTGGGACGCACCGGTAATAGTTACAACGAACGTGCAACTTTTTGAAAGCCTATTTAGCAACCGGCCTTCTAAGTGTCGTAAAATACATAATCTAGCAAACAGCGTGATAATACTGGACGAAGTGCAGACTCTTCCTACAGAAATTCTAAGGGCAACTTTAGACATTCTAAGAGCGTTGATTGAGGATTACGGTGTTTCTGTAGTTTTTTGTACTGCAACCCAACCTGCGCTGCAGACAACGCCATTTTTGGACGAGCTGAAAAGCGTGGATGCGTGTGAAATAGTTCCCAACTATCCAGAGCATTTCGAGGTTCTTCGAAGGGTAGATTATGAGGTGCGAAGTGAAGAAGAATCCCTTGCATCTATTGCCGAAGAGATCAGATCAGAACCTCAGGTTCTGGTCATTTTGAATACTCGGAGGGAAGCGCTGGAGCTATTCTCCATGGTGAATGGAGGGGAAGATACCTTCCATTTGTCTACTTTCTTGTGCGGAGCACATAGGCGCAAACTTATTGGAGAAATTTCCAATCGGTTAAAGAATGGCGAACCGGTTCGTGTTATTAGTACTCAAGTTGTTGAAGCTGGGGTAGACCTTGATTTTCCTGTGGTTTATAGGGCGCTAGGCCCATTAGATCGTATAGTACAGGCTGCCGGAAGGTGCAACAGGGAAGGCAAGATCGACTCAGGAAAAGTTGTGGTGTTTAGACCGAAAGGGCTTAAATCACCTAGAGGTCCTTATGCGGCTGGCATTGAAAAAACTCGGTTATTACTGGAACGGTATCCTCCGGAGAAACTTCACGACCCTGCTGTACACGAAGAGTACTTTCAAAGCCTGTACTACGATTTGGAACTAGACAAGTACAACATTCAAGGCTTTAGACAGGAATTGAACTACCCCGAGGTGGCAAACAGATACCGACTTATACCACAAGACACTGTTCCTGTGGTTGTGCCGTACGAAGACTCTTTTACCTTGCTAGAACAGTGGGTTAATTATCCATCAAGGGAGGTGTGGCGTCGCCTACAATTGTATGTAGTCAACTTGTTCAGGCATGAGGCCCTTGGTCTTGAACGAGAGAAGTGGCTGCTCAAAGTAGCCGAAGAACTATATAGATGGGAAGGAGGCTATGACTCTAGGAAAGGTATCATCGAGGCCTTGTACGATCCGGCAGATTTGGTATTGGGGTTGTGATAACAAAGGCAGAAAGGTTAGGTGCATATACTTTTGGGACAAGGTTGTAAATAGGCAAAAGGTCGAGACAGGCAAGAACTTACCTAGGAGGTGAAAAAGGCAAGTGATTGAGCGCGAGAGACCAGGAAACAAGAAGGGTCAGATTAGTGTAAAAGTCGGAGGCGATTTTGCTTGTTTTTCAAGGCCCGAGTTCAAAGTAGAACGCGTAACGTATCCGGTCATTACCCCTAGTGCAGCCCGAGGCGTTCTGGAGGCCATTTTTTGGAGACCAGAATTCCGCTATGAAATACGGGAAATTCAGGTGTTAAAGCCCATCCGCGAGTTTAGCATAATTCGAAACGAGATTTCCGAACGTCAGAGAAGTACGCCGATCGTAGTTGAGAAAATGCGGCAACAGCGCACCAGCCTGATATTGAAAGACGTTGAGTATGTTATTTTCGCTGACATGGTGCTTTCCAAGCACACAGAAAACCACGTGGCCAAGTATTTATCCCAATTTGAAAGAAGAGTAGAACGAGGAAGTTGTTACATGAGGCCGTGCCTTGGTACCAGAGAGTTTGCAGCGTGGTTTGAAGCTCCTTCAGGCCATGAGGAGCCGTATCCTGAAAGCAGGCATATTGGCACCATGTTATTGGATATTGCTTTCAAAGAGGATACAGAGAGAGAGGAAGTTAAATTCCTAAGGAGAGATTCCGCGGGCGAAACGCGTCAAGTGTCGGGCTATGCAGAACCTGTCTTTTTCAATGCGAAGATTGAGAGCGGAGTCCTGAAAATCCCCAAAGATAAGTATATCGATCTCTACGAATTGGAGGCGAAAAATGCTTAAAGAATTAGCAATATATGGCAATGAATTGCTTTCCAAAGGAGAGATGGTTTACCCAGGCTATAGGGTATTTTCGGATAGCAACCCCATTAACTGGATTCTCCATGTTGGCCCTGACGGAACGCTTCTACATGAGCCTGAAAAGGTAGAGATTAGAAAGCCTAGGCCTCATAGAAAGAGAAGCGGTTCGCCTGGACCGCAGAATCTGAAACCCTATTTGCTTGTAGATGAAGCTCGTTATGCCCTGGGCATACCTGAACCTGGGAAAGAGCAGGAATCTGAACTTCTTCATGGTGGGTTTGTTGATTTGCTTAAGGAAGCTTACGAGACGACTAGAGCACCATATCTTACCCCTATATTAGAATTGTTGGAGAAAGACATTGATAGAACGAGTTTAGCCCCTATCATTGGACCAAGGGATGTTGTTACTTTCAAGGTAGGAGATTTGCCCTATCCCTTCGAACGACGGGAGATGCAAGAGTTTTGGGCCGAGCATATTAGCGAAAAATGTTCTTCTGGTTTGTATGGACAGTGCTCTATATGCGGTGGACACAAAATGTTAACTCAAACCATTCCTAAGGAGGTATTTGTGCTAAACCAAGGGTGCCAAATTACGTCTTTCAATCTGAATGCATTCTGCTCTTATGGAAAAAGCCAGACGCTCAACGCTAACATTTGCATGGAATGCGGGTTAATGGCTGCGCAAACATTGGAGCATTTGCTTAAGAGCAGAAAACACGGCACGGTACTGACTAGGGATGATGCCAAAAGTGGACAACCTAACGCATTGCGGAATCAGGTAGCTGTTTTTTGGTTGAGTCAAGACGTTACGCCAATTCTTGTGGATGATCGCGAAGTGAATATTTTCGATGTGCTGAAAAGTCCATTATCAGATCGTATCGAAACTGAAGTTGAAACAAGCTTGAATCTGATTCAGAAATTTATGGAGGTTCCATGGTCAGCTGAACATCTGGCAAGTTTGGATGCCAGCGTTTTCTGTTTAGCTGTAGTGTCAGCAAATAAGGCGAGATTGGTTGTAAGAGAATGGGTAACTGCACCAGTACGATCTTCGCTCCAAAACCTTATGCGGTACGTTGAAGGCCTTCATATCATTGGTCCTAGGGGTGAAGAAGCGAGGGCCTTTGCTATCAATGACATTATGGAAACTCTGAGGGGTAGCAATCCAAATATCGTACGTGGGTTGTTGAGAACTGCATACCTGGGTTACCCTGTTCCCTCGGGTGTTTTGGAGTCGGCTGTGAGGAGAATGAGAGTTGTTGCTCACCAGAGCAGCGATAATTTTCGAAAAGCAAGAGAATATCACATTATAGCGTCGGCTGCGAAATTGGCCATGACTTATGGGGAAAAGGAGGCTGAGACTTTGCAAGAACTGGACATTAATCGTGATAATCCAGCTTATCTTTGCGGAAGGCTGTTAGCTGTTCTTGAAGAAGTTCAACAAAGAGCATCGAATTTCAAGTTGAATGTGACAGTAGTGGAGCGCTATTTTGGGGCAGCTTCCACGTCACCTATTACGGTATTCCCAGGTTTGCTGAGATTGGCAGAAACAGCTCATTTACCAAAACTTCGAAAAAAAGGGTTTGGGTCTCAGAATATGAAGATGCTTATTCAAGATATTTGTGCTCAATTGGATAAGCAGTTTCCCGCTACCCTTACTTTGAAAGAGCAAGGCGAATTCATGCTTGGGTTTTATCACCAGCGGGCATTTCTTGAAAAGGAAAGGGCAGATAGGGCTCAAGTCAGAACTGCAGTGCAAGTTTAATTGGCGGTCTTGGCATAGTGTTCCAAACTAAAAAGTAAATGGGGGTATCTTTAATGAGACATACCGATCCGAGTTTGAGACATGATTTTGTTTATGTGTTTGATGTAACTGATGGGAACCCAAATGGCGACCCTGACGCGGGCAATATGCCACGAATAGACCCTGAAACTATGCATGGGTTAGTGACCGACGTGGCTCTTAAGCGGAAAGTCCGAGATTACGCGTCGGCAGTGTTTAACTTACTAAACGGGGATGATTTGCCACAAGCCTTGGAGAATGAGATTGGTAGATACAAGAGCATGCGTAGGCAAAGGATTTTCATCCAGAGCGAGGAAGCGTTGAACACCTTGATTTATAGAGCTTTTAAAGAAGTTGGCCTTGGTTCGGCAGAAGTGCAGCTTGACGAGCACCTTCTAGATGTTCTTCCCAAAGAGTTGCCTGAGGATTTTGTCTTGCTCGAAGATGGCAAGACCCTTGTCTATTCCGGTGAGGCAGTGAATAAGCGAGAGATTGCCGATGAAGTAAACAATCTATTCGAAGAAGAAGACAGGAAGAGATTCCAACAGGATATCAAGAAAGTGGTAGATAAACTCACTGAGGCAGTTCAAGGAACTAAGATGGACTACAAAGAAAAGCGGAAGCAGCGGGAAGAAGCCAGAGGCAAGCTAACAGAAGACTACTATGATGTGCGAATGTTCGGAGCAGTTATGAGTACGGGCTTGAATGCAGGCCAAGTGCGTGGGCCGATGCAGATCACATTTGCACGGTCAGTAGATCCTATTCTCCCTATGGACCTTACTATTACGAGGCAAGCGCGGACCACTGTAGAGCGGATGGGGACTGGTACGACAGAGATGGGACGGAAATCAATAGTGCCATATGGTTTGTATAAGGCCCATGGGTTCTTCAATCCGATGCTTGCTGAAAAGGTTACAGAAAATGACCTGGCTCTTTTTTGGGATGCGTTGTTGAACATGTTTGAGCTGGACCGCTCGGCTTCGCGGGGGCAGATGGCATGTCGGGGTTTATACGTGTTTAGCCATGATAATCCTCTTGGTAATGCTCATGCGCACAAGTTGTTCGAAAGGATCAAGATTCAGCGTCGCCCTGGTGTTGATCCCCCTAGAAGCTTTGATGACTATGTCGTAGAAGTTGATGAAAGTGACATGCCGCAAGGCGTTACGTTGAAATCTATTTGGGATTGATGGGAATATGGACATATATGATCGAAAGATAGTTATTGTATCTGCACTCCAGCACTATGTATATTGTCCAAGGCAATGTGCTCTTATCCATGCGGATCTTGCTTGGGAGGATAACCTATTCACGATTAGAGGTCACAGGGCACATGAGGCTGTCGATATACCTCAAGGGATGGTGCGGGATGGGGTGCGAGTAGAGATGGCATTACCGATATGGTCGGACAAATTGGGCCTTACGGGCCGGGCTGACGTTGTCGAATTCTTGGGAGATGGAACGCCATATCCTGTTGAGCATAAGGTTGGTCTTCGGAAATACAAGCGAGCTGACGAGGTTCAATTGTGTGCTCAGGCTATGTGCCTTGAGGAGATGTTTGAGAAACCTGTTTCAAGGGGGGCATTGTACTATCGTAAATCGCGACGACGGAGAGAGGTTTTGTTTGGATCTGATTTGGTCGATTTTGTTTTGAAGACTATTGAAGAAGTAAGGGCACTGATTGAAAGCCAAAGTATGCCCTTACCAGCCGCAGATGACAGATGCGCTCATTGTTCGCTGCAAGACATTTGTTTGCCTATGGCTGGTGCTCTTTTCGAGGAGGCCGATTATTATGGCTAGGGTTCTCCTGAACACCTTATTTATACAGGTTCAAGGCGCATATATCCACCTTGAAGGAGAAACGGTGAAAATGCGCGTTGATGGTGAAGTAGAGATGCAAGTTCCATTGCACCACCTTGGAGCGATTGTTGTGTTTGGAAATGTTCTTATGTCTCCCTTCCTGCTACATCGCTGTGCTGAGGATGGTCGCAGTGTGGTATGGTGCGATGCTTACGGTCGCTTCAAAGCGAGGATGGAAGGGCCTATGTCGGGGAACGTGTTGTTAAGGCGGGCGCAGCACAAAGCATTCGAGGATCAAGAAACCACTCTGAAGTTGGCAGAACGGTTTGTAGAAGGTAAAGTCAAGGGGGCGAGGTACGTAATTCAACGAGCCTACAGAGATTACAAAGAAGATGCGTTTTCTAAGACCGCAGACAGTCTCGGTGAACTGCTTACGAAGATTAGTGATGAAACTGATCTAGAGGCGCTTAGAGGTTTAGAAGGGGCTGGAGCCTCGCAATATTTCAGGGCATTTCCAGCCATGCTTCGTGTAGACGATGTTACTTTCGATGGCAGAAACAGACGCCCTCCTCGCGATCCGGTCAATGCAGTGCTTTCTTTTGTATACAGCTTACTGACAATGGATTGTGTTGCTGCAGTTGAATCTGTGGGTCTTGATCCTCAGATTGGGTTCCTGCACGCATTACGACCCGGTAGACCCGCTTTGGCTCTTGATCTCATGGAAGAGTTTCGTCATCCTTTTGCTGATAGGCTTACACTTTCTCTTTTCAATAGACAGCAGGTCAGAATCAGTGACTTTGTCGAAAGACCTGGCGGTGCGGTCTTGATGAGCGATGATGCTAGGAAAACCGTTTTAACAGCCTATCAAAAGCGAAAGCAAGACGAAGTTGGGCACCCATTAGTTCAGGGTACCGTTCCAATTGGGCTGTTACCACATATCCAAGCTAGAATTCTGGCTCGGTGCATTAGGGGAGACCTTGACTATTATGTGCCTTACCGTTGGAAGTAAGGTTAAGGAATGAGATGTATGAAAACGAGGGTAAATAGGCACGATATCGTAGTTGCTTACGATGTTTCTACGGAAACGCCGGAGGGGAGACGTCGATTACGCGAAGTAGCTAAAATTTGCAAGAACTACGGTCAAAGAGTACAGTTTTCTGTTTTCGAATGTTCGGTTACCCCTATGCAACTTGAACAGCTTCAATACGAGTTGTGCGATGTTATGGATCCCGAAGAAGATAGTCTGCGGCTATATGTACTACACCTGGGTAGAGAAAGCTCGGTGAGGATCCATGGTAAAGACAGATATGTCGACTTTGATGAGCCTCTGGTGTTCTAGTAGGCGCGAACCTATAGCGAGCTGTGATTTTCCGGGGTGTTCGCACTTGCACTATTGTTTCTTTGAAGCGACTAAAGTGCCAGCGAGAGGTCTATTTGTGATGATAGGCTTTCGAAAACTGACTAGCAGTTGTCTGTCTCTGTTATTCGGAGGCTCTAGGTTGGATGTAGTTCGCGAAATGCCATACTATACTGCTGGTAAAAGCTGATTATCTTCGGTCGGAGTAGCTCCCGGCCTTCGGGCTGGGAGGGGATTGAAACTGGGGATCGGGCTCCAGGCCCAGCGCCGCAAGAACCGTAGCTCCCGGCCTTCGGGCTGGGA
>Ga0255341_1000049_pt1 | contig 222991 bp, 224 predicted proteins | sample wastewater_treat_8_FD_192418 | JGI IMG/M metagenome (GOLD analysis project Ga0255341, IMG submission 192418) | Wastewater microbial communities from Lulu Island WWTP, Vancouver, Canada - plant12 | ecosystem: Engineered > WWTP > Wastewater > Unclassified | place: Canada: Vancouver, British... | reverse complement strand
TTCAGATGGACGACGGCGGTGACATCTTCGTTCACTACAGCGCCATTCAGACCCGGGGCTTCCGTACCCTGCGCGAAGGCCAGCGCGTGAGCTTTGAAGTCACGGAAGGACAGAAAGGCCCCGCCGCGGCGAACGTGCAGGTGCTGTAAACCCGGATTCATCAATCCCTGAAGGGCACCTCGGTGCGAATCGAGGTGCCCTTCTTTTCTTTTTCCCCGTGGGGCGGGGACCCCGTCCCGAAGAGACAGGCTGCATGAGAAAAGACACCATCCGCAACATCGCCATCATCGCCCACGTCGACCACGGCAAGACGACGCTCGTGGATGCCATGCTCCGGCAGAGCGGGATCTTCCGCTCCAACCGGGAGGTCGTGGAGCGGGTCATGGACTCGATGGACCTCGAGCGGGAGCGCGGCATCACGATCATGGCGAAGAACACGGCCGTCTGGTACGGTTCAACCAAGATCAACATCATGGACACGCCTGGCCATGCCGACTTCGGCGGCGAGGTGGAGCGGAGCCTCAACCTGGTCGACGGCGCCATCCTCCTGGTCGATGCCAGCGAGGGGCCCCTGCCCCAGACCCGTTTTGTGCTGAAAAAGGCCCTGGGGAAGTCGCTTCCCGTGATCCTCGTCATCAACAAGATCGACCGGGGCGACGCCCGCATCGAGGCGGTCCTCGGCGAGGTCTACGACCTCTTCATCGATCTCGATGCCGGCGAGGAGCAGATCGAGTTCCCCGTCCTGTACACGAACGCCAAGAAGGGCGTGGCCCACGTCAAGCCGGGCGACGACTCCACGGACCTGCGGCCGCTCTTCGAGACGATTCTTGCCCGGATCCCCGGGCCCGAGGGCGACGATGCCGGCGTGCCGCAGTTTCTCGTGACGAACCTCGACTACGATTCCTACGTGGGCCAGATCGGCATCGGCCGCATGATGAGCGGAAGCCTCGAAATGAACCGGCCCTACACCCTCTGCGGCCAGGACCGCCATGTTCCGGGGGTTCGTTTCTCCGCCCTGTACTCCTTTCACGGGCTGAGCAAGAAGCAGACCGACCGGGTCGAGGCGGGTGATATCGCCGCCGTGGCCGGCGTGGAGGAGATCAGCATCGGGGATACGATCACGGACCTCGAGAACCCGCAGCCCCTGCCGCGCATCCGCGTCGACGAGCCGACGGTCTCCATGGTCTTCTACGTGAACAACGGTCCCTTCGCGGGCCGCGAGGGGAAGTACCTCACCTCGCGCCACCTCAAGGACCGCCTCGAGCGGGAGGCCCTGCGCAACATCGCCATCCGGGTGAACTCCGTTTCCGGACGGACGGACGCCTTCGAGGTGTGCGGCCGCGGCGAGCTGCAGATGGCCGTCCTCATCGAGACCCTGCGCCGGGAGGGCCACGAGTTCATGGTCTCCCGCCCCACGGCGCTCACGAAGCGGGAAAACGGCAAGCTCCTCGAGCCCGTGGAGAGGGTGTTCCTGGATGTTCCGGAGGAGTTCACCGGGGTCGTGACGGAAAAGATCTCGTCGCGCAAGGGGCGGATGATGAACCTCGTCAACCACGGCAGCGGCCGCGCCTACCTCGAGTTCCTGGTCCCCGCCCGGGGGCTCATCGGTTTCAGAAGCCACTTCCTGACCGACACGAAGGGCTCGGGCGTCATGAACACGCTCTTCGAGGGCTACGACGCATGGGCCGGCCCCATCCCCCAGCGGGCCAGCGGAACGCTGGTCGCGGACCGCGTGGGCCGGGTGACAGCCTATGCGAGCCTGGGCATGGCCGACCGGGGCGAGCTCTTCGTCGAGGTCGGCACCGAGGTCTACGGCGGCATGGTCGTCGGGGAGCGCAACCGCACGGGGGATCTCGACGTGAACATCGTCAAGGAAAAAAAGCTCTCCAACGTCCGCAGCTCCACGGCCGAGGCGACGGTCAACCTGCGGCCGCCGCGGCGTCTGTCGCTCGATCAGTCCATCGAGTTCATCGCCGAGGACGAACTCGTCGAGGTGACGCCGGAGAGCATCCGCCTGCGCAAGATGGAGCTCGATGCCGGCAAGCGCCTCTCCCTCAAGCGCAGGGAAGGACGCATGGCCGAATCGGATTCCTAATCAGAAGGGAAGAGGGTTTGAGAACACCCGGTCAGGAACCGGACAACTTTGAAAGGTCAGTCACAGCGCATGTTCATCTCCATCATCGGCACGCCGCAGTCCGGGAAAACGACGCTCTTCAACGCCCTGAAGGGCTCAGCCGGCAACGGGAACGGCAGTCCCTCCGTCCGCATCGAGGTACCCGACGGGCGGATCGACGCTCTGGCGAAGATCTTCACCCCCCGCAAGACGACCTACTCGCGCCTCGACGTGGCCGACACGGCGGCCATCCGCGAGGGCGAGCTCAAAGCCGAGACGCTCGATGCCAAGTCCCTCCAGCAAATCCGGCAGAGCGACGCCGTGCTGCTGGTGCTCCGGCACTTCGACAACGGACACGCGGCCGACCCCGCCGGCGACTTCCGGCGCATCCAGGGGGAGTTCATCCTGGCCGACATGGTTCAGACCGAAGGGCGTCTCGAGCGGCTGCGCAAACAGAACGCCCTCAAGCCCCAGCCGGCCCTGCAGCAGGAACAGGCCCTGCTCGAACAGTGCCTCGCCCATCTCGAGGCGGGCTCCCCCCTGGCGACCCTGGCCCTGTCCAGCGAGGGCGACAAGAAGATCCGCGGGTTCCTGTTCCTCTCGCGCAAGCCCATGATGGCCGTCGTCAGCTGCGTTGAGGAACAGATCTCCGAGGTGGAGACGATCGCCTCGCAGCTCCGGGAACGCCTCCCGAGACATATCCCCGTGGTGGCCGCCTGCGGGCAGCTCGAGGCGGAACTGGCCGCCATGGCGCCCGAAGAGCAATCCGCCTTCATGGCCGGGTATGGCATCTCCGAGTCGCTGCGCGGCCGGATCATCCGGCTCGCCTACGACACGCTGGGGCTCATCTCCTTCCTGACGGTGGGGGAGGACGAGTGCCGGGCCTGGCCCATCCGCAGGGGCATGAGCGCCCAGGAGGCGGCCGCGACGATCCACACGGAGCTTGCCCGGACGTTTATCCGGGCGGAAACCGTCTCCTACGATGACTTCATGCGCCTGGGCGGTTTTGCGGGATGCAAGAAGGCGGGCCTGTGGCGCCTGGAAGGGAAAAGCTACATCGTGCAGGACGGGGACATCCTGTCGATCCGGGCAGGCGGTTGAGGCGGCAGGGCGCGGCCGCGGTCCGCCCGCCGGCGCCTGCCGCGGACATCAACGGGACTCGAGGATCGCGTCGATCCTGTCTTTGCCGAATTGCGCGGCAGCCTGGCCGATCACCGGCTGCATGGCGCTCCTCCAGGCCGCCTTGTCGATGTTGCGCTCCACCTTCATCCCCTTCTCGGCGAGCTCGGCAACCTGCTTCTCCTCCATATCCCTCCCCAGCTTGCGCTGGTACAGGGCGACCTCCCGGGCCGTCTTGCGCAGCATCTCCTGGTCCTGCGCGGGCATGGTCTGCCACTTCTTCAGGCTCACGATGAGGACGGCCGGGGAATAGACGTGCTGGGTGAGGGACAGGTATTGCTGGACCTCGTTGATCCTTGCCGCATGGATCACGGCGACCGGGTTCTCCTGTCCGTCGATGACCTTCTGCTGAAGGGCCATGTACACCTCCCCCCACGCCATGGGCACGGGGTTTGCGCCCACCGCCTGCCAGGCCGCCATGTGCACCTTGTTCTCCATCGTGCGGATCTTCAGGCCTCTGGCGTCGTCAGGGCCCCTGACCGCCCGCCGGGAGTTGGTCAGGTTGCGGAACCCGTTCTCCCAGAACGCGAGGGCCTTGAACTGGGCCTTTTCCAGATCGTCCAGGAGCTGCTGCCCGACGGGGCCGTCCAGCACCCCGTCGACGTGCCCGTAATCATGGAACAGGAACGGGATGTCCAGGATCCCGATGGACGGGTTGAACCCGCCGATCGGTCCCGTCGAGCCGACATAGATGTCGATCGTCCCCTGCTGCGCCGATTCGAGCAGCTCCCGCTCGCCCTTGCCGAGCTGGCCGTCGGGATACACGGTGACCTGGATGCGTCCGTTGCTCCGTTCCTTGACGAGATCCGCAAACCTCGCGGCCGCCTGGTTGTACGTATGACCCATGGGGGTCAGCGAGGCCAGCTTCAGCTGGGCCCTGAATTCCCCCTTGCCGGCCTTCTCCGCGCCTCCCGTGCACGCGCCCAGGCCCAGCAGCACAAGGCAGGCAAGACCAACGATGCCGATGCGTTTCGTCATGGCAGTCACCCCGTCGATCACGATGTGGCATGGTACAACGTTGCGGACCGAATACAACATCTTTATCCTCCCCTTCACCGCCTCGCTTTTCGCGAGGCGCTTCCGGTCAAAAGATCCGCCGGGAGGCCTACGGCTGCCGCCCGCCCGTCTCCTGGAGAGCCAGGGTCCTCGATTCGGCAGGCCCGACGATCGCCCCGTCGATTTCCAGGTCGACCTTGAGGCGTTTCACGGCGGCCAGGGCCGCCTTCCGGTCCGCGTAAGGGCCGGCCAGGACGTGATACCGGTTGCCCTTCTGCACCACCCGGGCCGGAATCTGGGGCCCCTGGTGGTTGAGAACGGCGGCCATCCTCTTCGCGTTGTCTTCGCCGATGGTCTCGTCGGCGCGGACATACCAGGCCCCCGCCTTCATCGGCGGGACGAGGGGCTGGCCGTTCAGTCGGGCAGGCCGCGGAAGATCCTCGGCGGCGACGATCATGGCCTCGAGCCCTCCGCCGCCTTCCAGGACCGGGACGGGGATGCCCCGCGCCTGCGTGACGGTCTCCTCCACGCGTTTCCAGTCCAGGCGCCGCGTCTCCCTCCGTTCCATGTCCCTTAGCCGGGCATAGAGCTTCTTCTTCACATCCGCGGCGTCCAGCTCCTCCTGCGGGGCGTGAGCCTCCAGGTAGAGCATGCCTCCCGCGCGCCCGACAAGGTAGGGCTGATTCACGATGTGAACGGGCGTCTTGACCGGCACGGCCCGGTACAGCTTCTCCACGTCTTCCGGGTAGAGCCGGATGCAGCCGTTGGTCGCCCGCATGCCGATGCTGAAAGGCTTGTTGGTCCCGTGGATCACGTAACTCGGCCGGCTCAGGTACAGCGCATACTCGCCCAGGGGGTTGTCCGGGCCCGGCGGCACCTCTGACGGCAGCGGGTCGCCCCTCTGCGCATGGTCCCTGCGGATCGAGGCGGGCACGTACCAGGTCGGCCGGACGGCCTTTCGCTCGATCCACATCCCGCCCATGGGTGTCGAACGGCCTTCCTCCCCGATCCCGACGGGATAGGTGACGACCGGCCGGTTCCTGCCTGTGAAGTGAAACAGCCTCATGGCCGCCAGATTGATGACGATGCCCTGCCGTGGAGCGTCGGGAAGGATGAACATCCGCGGCAGCAGGACGCGGCTGCCGGCGGGGGGTGCCCAGACATCCGCCCCCGGGTTGGCCTCTTTCACGGCGTCGTGGCCGAGGCCGAAGTGCCGCGCGATGTCCGGCAGCGAATCCCCTTCCCGGACACGGACCGCGGCCAGCCGGCCGATGAGCTGCTCGCTTGCCGGCGCGGCTGCGGCGGGCTGCTCGACCCGTTTCTCCACCGGGCCCTCCGCGGGGCGAAGGAGCCGCATCTTCGGGGGAGCGGCGCAGGCCTGGAGGACCAGGGCGAGGGCGGCGAGGGCCGCAAGAAACGTCCAGTTCGTTGCACGGGCAGACATAAAACCTGTCTTCGATTCCTTTCTTGTCCGGGGCGGCATCCGCCTGCCGTCGGATCACGCCGTCCTGGAGCGACCCGGACAGCCGGTCACTCCTTTTCCACCGTAAAGCGCCACTTGCAGAAATTTTCCGGCGGGTGCGGGTCGGGCGGCGCATAGAGGCATTCCACGCGGATCCGCTCGTCGATGACGCGGGCGAAGTTGGCAAACTCCCCCCGGTGCATCTCCTTGCAGGAGAACTCCGGCAGGCCCCGGGCGACACGTGCGACCTGGGGCGCGCAGCGGGGCACGGTGAGGATGACCTCGTCCGGATGCTCCTCGATCTCGTAGCCGATGATGATCGTCCAGGGAAAATAGCGAAGGGCCTGCACGAAGCCCGAAAGCCCCTTCCCGATCCCAAAGCGCTTCACGAAATCGCGGGCCGCGAGCTCGGCGGCCTTGTGCCAGACGCGCTCGTTGATGCCCTCGGCGGCCGCCTGGTCGAACCGTTCCTGCACGAAGAGAAACCAGAACCCGTCGATGACGCGGTAGTGCCAGAGCAAGAACTCCACGTAGGAGCGCAGCTCGGCGGGGCCCATCCGGTCGAGTAGCTTCACGTCCATCCCGTTTCACCTCAACTTCCCGGCCTGCTCCTGCAGGGCGATGTCCTCCGGGTCTGTCGCCTCGATGACGATGCCGTGGGGGACCGGCACGCCCTGCCGGTCGACGTGGATGAAGCTGATGAACCCGTCGAGGAGAAACTCCTCGTCGCGGTTTCCCAGCACCTTCACGTAGGCGACAAGGCGCGTCCTTCCGGCCAGGACGACCTTGCTCTCGAACCGCACTACGTGTCCGTTTGCAATGGGTTTCTTGAACAGCATGCCGTGAATGTTGAGGCATACGATGTTTTCCGGGTGCGTGATGCCCGCCACGGCGATGAACCCCGACTCGACGAACCACATGGCGGTCTTGCCCGCAAAGAGGGTGCCGTGGTGGTTCAGGTCCTCGCTCTTCACGAGCCTGCAGATGCTATGCGTGCGCAGTTTCATGGTCTCACTCCCTGGTTTTCAGCTTGCCGCAGAAAGCGAGGCTGCGGCTTCGCTGCAGGTCCCCCGGGGTCACGAAGTCCGCCGCCGCCTCGAAGAGCGCGTCCATCGCCGCCGCGCGGGGCAGCGGCCCCTCCCCCGGCAGGGTCCGGGCCCTGAAGAGGGCCCCGGAGAACCGCACGAGGGACGGTTCCAGCCCCGACAATTCAAGATCGATCCGGGCCGCGCGGGGCGGGCGCTTTTGCACATCATCCAGATAGTCCCGGATGGCTTCGTCCACGGCGGAGGCATCGGCCGGGCGGGACATGCCCGCCAGCGCGGGCAGGTCGACGACCCCTTCCGCGGGCGCCCCGCCCCGGCTGTCGATCAATGCCGCGAGGGTGCTGCCGCGCCGGATGCCGTGCATCTTGCCGACGTCCGCAGCCCGGCCTCCCGGGGCCCGCTCCGGGACGTCGAGCGATCCCGGGAGGCCTTCCCGGTAACACCGGCAGACGAACTCGGAACAGATCATGGGCTCCCGCCCCGTGCGGACGAGCTGCAGGAGAAATTCCGCCGCCGCGTCGAGCGTCACGCGCAGGAACCGCCCGAGAGCCGACGAGCCCGCCAGGCTCCGGGTGATGCACAAAAAAGCCAGCAGCAGGATCTGCTCGAAGGCGTACCGCTCGCCGCGCTCCAGGTAGCAGGCCGCCCGTTCCAGCACGGGCTCGAGTGTCGCCGGCGGGGCCTTGAGCCTCCGCGATTCGACCCACTCGGCGTGTTCGGTGCTCTTCGGCAGCTCCCGGCGCACGACCCCTTCTCGGATGGCCTCACCGACGGTGCGGCCCATCTCCCCGTGACGGCCGAGGAAGACCGCCGAATGGCTCACCTGCGAGCGGTCGATGAACCGGATGGCGTCGCTCACCAGGCCCACGCCGCGGTACAGCAGGATGTCGCCGGGCATCAGCTTTGCGGGCGGGATGGCTCTCTTCATCCGTGGTTCCTTCCCCTCCCCCCGCTTCTCCGGCCGCACAGGGCCGCACCCGCGCGAGGGGACGGCCGGGTGACATCCTATCAATTTTGCGCGAGGAGGACAATGCCGATCACCATGAGCGCCGCGGCCGCCACCCGCCTCCCGCCCTGCCCCTCGCCGAGAAGCCCCGTGCCCATGGCCACCGCGATGAGCACGCTCACTTCCCGGGCCGGGGCCACGTAGCTGACGGGGGTGAACGCCATCGCCGTCAGCACGAGGATGTAGGACAGCGGGGTGAGCAGGGCGACCCAGACGACCTCCTTCCTGGAACAGCTCCAGAGGGCGCGGATCTCGTCCCGGCGCGTGAGCGCATAGGGGGTCAGGATCAGGGTGCGTCCCAGGTTGGAGCAGTAGTCCACCAGGACGGGCGGAAGCAGCAGCGCGCTGACGGAGACCTTGTCCCAGACCGTGTAGCCGGCGATGAGCGCCCCCGTCGCGAGCCCGAAAGCGACGGATCGGCCGGCGCGGTCCCGCCCCAGACCCCGGAGCCCGCCGGATATGACGAACACCCCCGTGACGACGAGCGCCGCCCCCGCCAGGGCCGGCAGGGTAGGTCGCTCGCCCAGGATCACGATGGCGGCGGCCGTCGCCAGCGCCGGACCGGAGCCCCTCGCCACGGGGTAGACGACGGAGAGATCCCCGTGCGCGTAGCCCCGCTGGAGCAGCAGGAAATAGACGAGGTGAAGGACGGCGCTCCCCGCAAGAAACAGCGATTCGATGCCTCCAACGTGGGGCCTCTGCCAGAGGCAGACCCCTATCGCCACGGGGAGGTAGAAGACGGCGGAGAGGGCGGCAAAGAGCCAGACGAAGACGGCGCCGCCCCCCGCGCGCTTGGCAAAAAAGTTCCACGAGGCGTGGACAAAGGCGGCCACCAGGACCAGGGCCAGGGCGAAGCCGTTCATCTTCCCATCCGATCGTGTTCAAGGCGTCATCCGCGCGGCCGGCGCTGGTTCTCGATAACCCGGCCGGAGGCCCGCGTCAATGCTTTTTCGGGAGAATCTCCCTCGCGGCTTGGCAGCGGCGCTGCGTTGTGCTAGAACGCGTAGGACGGCGCAGGTCAGGTGGAGGCCTTTTGAAACCGAAACACGGAATCCCCCCGGGGCTGTGGAACGACTGGCGCTGGCAGTTCGGGCATCGGGTGCGCACGGCCGACGAGCTGGCCGGGAGGCTTGCGTTGCGCCGCAGGGAACGCCGGGAACTGCTGGACGCGGCCCGCGGCAGCCGCACCGCGGTAACCCCGTACTACCTCTCGCTCATGGACGCGGGTGACCCTCGCGACCCCATCCGCCTGCAGTGCGTCCCCGACATCCGGGAAACCAGGTCCCCGGGCGGCGCCGAGGATCCGCTGGAGGAGCAGGCCCACAGCCCCGTCCCGGGCCTCATCCACCGGTTCCGGGACCGGTGCCTCGTCATCGCCACGAACCGCTGCGCCGTCTACTGCCGGCACTGCAACAGAAGACGGCTCTGGCGCGGGCGTGAGGTCTTCCTCGCGGCGGACGAGCTGGAGACCGTCGCCGGGTACATCGAGCGCCGCCCCGCCCTCCGCGAGGTGATCCTCTCGGGGGGCGACCCGCTGACGCTCTCCGACGGACGGCTGAAGGGCATCCTCGCCCGGCTGCGCGCCATCGGACACGTGGAAGTCCTTCGAGTCGGAAGCCGGATGCCCGTCGTCCTGCCCATGCGGATCACGGAGCGGCTCTGCGGCATTCTCCGCGCCCACAGGCCGCTGTGGTTCCTCACCCAGTTCAATCACCCCCGGGAAATCACCCCCGAGGCGGCCGCAGCCTGTGAACGGCTCCTCAGGGCGGGCATCCCCGTCCTGAACCAGTCCGTGCTGCTCAAGGGGGTCAACGACGACTACCGGACGCTGCGCGAGCTCCTCTACGGCCTCGAGCGGATCTCGGTGAAGCCCTACTACCTCTTCCATTGCGAGGATGTGAAGGGCGGGGCCCACTTCCGGGTGGACGTTCATGACGGGATGCGGCTGATGGAAAAACTCTGGAAGACCGCCTCGGGTCTCTGCCTGCCCCGCTACGTGGCCGACATGCCGGGCACGAAAGGGAAAGTCCCCCTGCAGCCCGTCTCTTTTCTTTGATCCGGGAGGGCTTCTCCCGGTGCCGGACCCGACTGCCGGGATCCCGTCTTCGCGCGAAATCTTTTGACAATAAACGGAAAATGGTTTAGACAGGTACGTTTTTCAGAGACCGGCAGCCCCCGGGGGAGAACCGACATGTACAACGCGAGCGACCTGAGAAAGAACTTGAGGATCATGCTCGACGACGAGCCCTACATCGTCGTCGACTTCCAGTTCGTCAAGCCCGGCAAGGGACAGTCTCTCTACCGCTGCAGACTCCGCAACATGCTCTCCGGTAATCAGATGGACCGCACCTTCCGGGAGGTGGACACTTTCCAACCCGCCGACACGCAGGAAAAGAACATGCAGTACCTCTACCGGGAAGGCGATGCCTTCCACTTCATGGACAACGAGAGCTTCGAGCAGATCGCCCTGACGGGGGAGCAGATCGGGGAGGCGAAGAATTTTCTCATCGAGAACATGGAGTGCAAGGTCCTGCTGTTCCGCGACCGCCCCATCGACATCACCCTGCCCAATTTCGTCGACGTGATCGTGACGGAAGCGCCCCCCTGGATCAAGGGCGACACAGTCTCGGGCAACTACAAGCCGGTCATCGTCGAGACGGGATACAAGGTCAGCGTGCCTCCTTTCATCGAGCAGGGCCAGAAGATCCGGATCGACACACGGACGGGCGAATACCTGACCCGCGTCAAGGAATAAGCGGAAGCCCCGCGCCATGAGTGCCGATCGGAAGCTGGAGGCCCGGCGCCGGGCCCTCGAAACGCGCGCAGACATCCTTCACGCGACGCGAGCCTTCTTTTTGTCCCGGGATTACCTCGAGGTCGAGACCCCTTGCCGCATCCCCGCCCCCCTTCCCGAATCCCACATCGACGCGGTCCCGTCGGGGACGTGGTGGCTCCAGCCGTCTCCGGAGCTGTGCATGAAGCGGATGCTTGCCGCGGGCTTTCGGCGCATCTTCCAGGTCTCCAAGTGCTGGCGGGGCGGTGAGCGCGGCACCCGGCACCTGCCGGAGTTCACCCTGCTGGAGTGGTACCGCGCCGGCTGCGACTATCGCGGGCTCATGCCGGAATGCGAGGAGCTCTTCCAATACGTTTCCGAAGCCCTCGGGATCGGGAGCAGGATGCGCTTCCAGGGCCGCGCCATCGACCTCGCGACGCCGTGGGAACGGCTGACCGTGGACCAGGCCTTTGAGCGTTACGCGTCGGTTTCCCTGAAGAGAGCCCTGAAGGAGGACCGTTTCGAAGAGATCCTGGCCCTGGAGATCGAGCCCCGCCTCGGCGATCCGACGCCTACCCTGCTTCACGATTACCCCCTTGCCTTCGGTTCGCTTGCCAGGCGCAGCAGGACCCACCCCGAGCTGGCGGAGCGCTTCGAGATCTACATCGGGGGACTGGAGCTGGCCAACGGATTCTCAGAGCTCACCGATGCGGAGGAACAGCGGCGGCGTTTCGAAAGGGAAAACGAGATTCGCGCCAGCAGGGGACGGCCGTCCTGGCCCATGCCCGGGAAGTTCCTGGAGGCAATCCCCCGGATGCCCGAATCGGCCGGCATCGCCCTGGGGGTGGACCGGATGGTGATGCTCTTCGCCGATGCCGCCTCCATCGATGACGTCGTCGCCTTCGCGCCTGAGGAGCTGTAAGCCAGCCCTTTCGACCGCCCGCTTGCTTTTCCGCCTTAAATCGTTTATAAGGGAAAAAAACTCGGTATTGGTCTAGGGTTCGGAAGCATCGCGTCTTCCGGAGGAAACCGGGATGGTCGGGCCGCCATCCGATCGTAAGGATCGGGTGGCGGTTTTTTTATGGGACGAAAGATCGGAAACAAAGGAGGTCCGTGATGGGATTTTTCGACAAGGTGTTGGGCAAGCCGGCAGGAGGAAGCTCCCCGGTGGATCGGGGGGATTTCCGGGCGCACGAAGCACCGCAGAAGGGGTTCAGCATGGCCGTGCCGCAGGACTGGATCGTGGCAGAGGACCCCGACGGGCTTGAAACGCACCCGAAGGAGTGCGCGCGGGTTGCCGACCCGGCATCAAGCCGGGCGATCAGCAGCCCCGGGGCCAGGGTGACCATCTCCGACGTCGCCGAACCCCGACAGAACGTGGTCAAGGAAACCATCCGGACCCGGTCGACGGCCATGACCGGCCACCGCATGGTGAGGCACATCGCCGGAGACGTCAAAAACGCCGATTTCGGGATCGTCTACGAGTACCAGTACGGCCCCCCCGAGTCCCCGATCCGGGCCCTGGGGATCGTTGCCCAGAAGAAAAACAGGCTCTTCACCGTATCCGCCTCCGGCTCGGCGCAGGATTTCGAGAAAAACCGCGGCATCCTCGAAGCCATCATCACGAGCTTCAAGCTGCACTGAGGCGTCCGCCTGTTTTACTTCCACATTTCATGGAACCGGATTTAACGTTTCGTTAAAAGATACCCCTCGCCCGCACGGGGCCGGCAGGATTGGCGAAGGCCGTCCTTGTCATAATATTGCACACAATTACGCGGAGTTGGAATTTATTTGTCTGGCGGCCCGTTTTCTGGCACGCTCCTTTCAATACTCAATGGCAACACTCCGCAATCGATAAAATGAAAACATAAAGAAACTCTGGAGGGGACATCATGAAAAAGACGCTTTCGACACTGATCCTGGCGGGTATCATCACGCTGATCACGGGGACCTTCTGCTTTGCCGAATACGCCGCAGCGGGCGTGGAGAACTTTCCCTACTTCCACCTCGGGTGCCTGATCGTCGGCGGTATGATCATCGTCTCCCTGAAGCAGAAGTACGAGAAGATCTATCTCGGCGAAGCCGCAGGCAGCTTCGCGATGTACGCGATCCTGGTGGCCCTGTTCACGGCCCCGGTGGCGGAAGGTCTGAAGAACCTGCTCGGCTAGGATTCCCTGAGGGACACGGAGGCAACGCCCCTCACCACAGACCTGACAGCCCGACGAAACAGCCTGACGAATTCGGAAGGGGAACCAGCGAAGAGGCCGCCCGGTATGCCGGGCGGCCCCTTCGCTTTCCTTTCGCCCTCAGCCTTGTACCGGCTTTTCGACGGTCCACACCGTCCCCGTCCTGGAGTCCTTCAGGACGACTCCCTTTGCCGCAAGCCCGTCACGGATCTCGTCGGCCCGTTTCCAATCCTTTTCCTTGCGCGCCCGGAGTCGCTCCCCGATCAGGGCCTCGATCTCGTCGATCTGCAGCCCCCTTTTCTGCGCCTCTCTGATCCGATCCTTCTCGAAATAGACATTGGGATCCTCCGTCAGGATCCCCAGCACGCCGCCCGTCTCGCGGAGCACGCGCTCGGCCTCGCCAAGGACGAAGAGGGCCGGGGGGGACGCCTCCGGTCCGCCGGTCACCAGGGCGTTCACCTGCCGGACGACCTCGAAGAGGTACCCCAGAGCCCGGGCCGTATTGAAGTCGTCGTCCATGGCCTCCCGGAAGCGCTCCGGCAGGTCCCGGACCCGCGCCAGGAGCTCTCTCTCCTTTTCCGGCAGCGGAGCCTCTCCGACGGCGGGCGCCGTGCCGGCGGGGACGAGATCGCGGATCTTCTTGAGGGCCTCGTAGAGACGGTTCATCGCGAAGCGGGCCTCGTTCAGGGCCTCCTCGGAGAAATCCAGGGGGCTGCGGTAGTGCCCCTGCAGGACGAAGAACCGGACGACCTCGGGGTGGTGAATCTTCAGGATGTCCCGGATGGTGATGAAGTTCCCCAGCGACTTGGACATCTTCTCGTGGTTCACCTTGATGAAGCCGTTGTGGAGCCAGTACTTCGCGAAGGGTTTGCCCGAGGCGCCCTCGGACTGGGCGATCTCGTTTTCGTGGTGCGGAAAGATCAGGTCCTCCCCGCCCCCGTGGATATCAAAGGTCTCGCCGAGGAAGTGGGTGCTCATGACGGAGCATTCAATGTGCCACCCCGGCCGTCCCTTCCCCCAGGGGCTGTCCCACCAGGGCTCCCCTTCCTTGCTCGCCTTCCAGAGGGCGAAATCGAGGGGGTCCTTCTTTTTCTCGCCCGGAGCGATGCGGGCCCCCGACATCATCTCGTCGAGATTGCGGCCCGAAAGTTTGCCGTAGCCCCGGAAGTTCTTCACGGAGAAATACACGTCGCCACCGGGCACGGCGTAGGCCAGCCCGTTGCCGATCAGTCTGTCGATCAGGCCGATCATGCCCGGGATGTGCTCCGTGGCCCGGGGTGTCACGTCGGGCGGCTCGACGCCGAGCTGCCCCATGTCGCGGTCGTGCTCGGCGATGTAGCGTTCGGAGATCTTCCGAAACTCCACCCCCTCCCGGTTGGCCCTCGCGATGATCTTGTCGTCGACGTCGGTGAAATTCTTGACGTAGTTGACCCTGTACCCGCGGTAGCGCAGATAGCGGGTGATGACGTCGAAGTTGATGGCCGAGCGCGCATGGCCGATGTGGCAGGTGTCGTAGACCGTGACTCCGCAGGCGTAGATCCCCACCTCGCCGTCCTTTATGGGAACGAAATCCTCCTTCCGGCGAGTCAGGGTGTTGTAGAGACGAAGCGCCATGGCCTGCCCTCCCGTGCAGAATAGGGATCGATGGTGGCTGCGCGGCTTGCCGCGAAAGGCTACGGAAAGAGGGCGATCATGCCCAGACCCGTGTCTTCGCGCAGGCCGCACATGAGGTTCATGTTCTGGACCGCCTGGCCCGAGGCCCCCTTCACGAGGTTGTCGATGGCCGACAGGATGATGACCCGGTTCGTCCGCTCGTCGACGGCGAGCCCTATGTGGCAGAAATTGGTCCCCTTCACGGAGGATACGTTCGGGTAGCTCCCCCTGTCCAGGACCCGGATGAAGGGCTCGCTGCCGTAGACGTTTCTATATAAGTCAATCAGCTCGGCCGTGGAAAGCGTTTTTTTCAGGCTCGCGTAGACGGTGCTGAGGATGCCTCGGTTGAGCGGCAGCAGGTGCGGCGTGAAGGAGATCTTCACCTCCCGGCCCGCCAGCGCGCTCAGCTCCTGCTCGATCTCGGGGGTGTGCCGGTGCCCGTTGACCTTGTAGGCCTTGAACCCTTCGTCGACCTCGCAGAACAGCGAGCCGATGACGGGGTCCCGGCCCGCGCCGCTCACCCCCGATTTGGAGTCGACGATGATGGTGGACGTGTCGACGACCCCCTCCCGCAGGGCGGGCGCCAGCGCCAGGATGGCGCTCGTCACGTAGCAACCGGGGTTGGCCACGAGATCCGCCTTCTTCACCTGCTCCCGGTACAGCTCCGGCAGGCCGTACACGGCCCGCGTCATGAGCTCCGGGGCCGTGTGCTCGTGGTACCACGCCGCGAAGACGCCGAGATCCCGAAGCCGGAAATCGGCCGAGAGGTCGATCACCTTCTTCCCGGCGGCGACGAAGGCCGGCGCGACGGCCATGGCCTCCCCGTGGGGCGTGGCCATGAAGATCACGTCGGCGGCCCCAGCCAGTTCCTCGGGAGAGGCGTCGATGAAGCGGATGTCCGTGAGACCCTCGAACAGGGGATAGGTGTTCGAGAGGGGCTGTCCTTTGAACTTGCGCGACGTCAGCCCCGTGACCTCCACTCCGGGGTGCCGAAGCAGAATCCGCATCAGCTCGAGACCCGTGTAGCCGCTGCCGCCGTAGATTCCGACCCGAATCATGTTCCCCTCCCTTCACATAAAAAAGGGGGTTCCGAGAACCCCCCTTTCGCCGTTTCGCTTAGCGCTTCGAGAACTGGAACCGTTTCCGGGCTCCGGGCTGGCCGTATTTCTTGCGCTCCTTCATGCGAGAGTCCCGCGTCAGGAATCCCGCTTTTTTCAGGATCGGCCGAAGCTCCGCGTCGAACTCGCAGAGGGCCTTGGAGATCCCGTGCTTGACCGCGTCGGCCTGTCCGGCGATCCCGCCGCCGTCAACATTGACGTAGAAGTCGAACCTGCCGACCTGGCTGGTGATCTCCAGGGGCTGCCGGATGATCTTCTTGAGGACGTCCCGGGTGAAGTAATCGTCGAAATTCCGATTATTGATGGTGAATGCGCCGGAGCCTTCCTTCATCCAGACCCGGGCGATCGCCGTCTTCCTTTTCCCCGTTGCATAAATCCGCTTGTCGGTCATAGCTGATGCTCCATCTCCGGTCGATCTTACAGTTCAAGCAGGTGGGGCTTCTGGGCTTCGTGGGGGTGCTTGCCCCCGGCGTAGATCTTGAGCTTGCGCAGCTGCCGCCGGCCCAGTGAATTCTTGGGAAGCATGCCCTGCACCGCGCGGCGGATCAGCTCTTCGGGCTTCTTGGCCAGCAGCTTGCCGGCGGGCCATTCCTTGATTCCGCCCGGGTAGCCCGAATGGTGATAGTAGATCTTGTCGGCGAGCTTCTTGCCCGTCAGCGCAATCTTCTCGGCATTGATGACCACCACGAAATCCCCCGTGTCGGCATGGGGCGTGAAAACGGCCTTGTGCTTCCCGCGGAGGCGGTGAGCGATCTCCCGGGCGAGTCTTCCCAGAACCTTCCCCTGCGCATCGACGAGAAACCAGTCGCGGTCGACGGCGTCCTTCTTGGCCATAAACGTACTCATGGGCACACCATTCCGCTGAAATTCGAAGAAGTGAGAATAGGCGACTCGGCGCGTTTTGTCAAGGAAAAAAGAGGATACGGGGGCTTGACAAATGAACGGGGTCGCGGAATGACGGGATTCCTTCTTCCCCCAATGAATCCGACCGGTTCCGCCTTCCCCTGCTGACCCGGCTCGCTGTTTACCGGGCCACCGCGCAGCGGCTAGAAGCCCATCGTCTGCCTCGAAGCCGAGAATCCCCCGACTCGCCCGAGACCGGTCAGGGAGAAGAAGACCATGAACTGCCGGTCGTCCACGAGGTCCGAGTAGCTCACCTGGACGCTCCAGCACTGGCGGCGGTATTCCACGCCGACGGTCTTCTCCAGCGTCGCATTGCTGAACTCATCCCGCCGGAACCCTGCAAACACGTCGAGGGCGTCCGTGACCCGGAGCTTTCCCGTGAGGCCGACGGATTCGATGGAATCCCTCGCGTACCGGTAGACGAGGGACAGGCTGTCACCCCGGCCGTCACTCAGGGCGATGTCCTGGTTGATCTGCGCCCAGGCCGTCGTGTTGACGTCGTAGGCCGCCCGCGTCATGAACGACAGGTACCGGTAGGGGTTGATGTCCATCTCCAGGTCGACGGGCCGGAACGGTTTCGTCGGGTCCGCCGGGAGCAAATTGGGCGTTGTGGTCGGAAGCGCGAGCGTGGGCTGGGTGACGTAGATCGCGGGGGTCGAGACGTTGTAGGTCTGGCTCAGCTTCAGCCGCAGGATCTCCCGGTAGCTCACGCTACCCTTCTCGTCGCGGAGCCGGGAGATCAGGGTGTTCGTCAGCGCGTAGGTGAGGCTGTTCTCGTTGTCCACGGAGGCGCTGACGCCTCCCACCGCCGTGGTTGCGACGGGCAGGACGAAATCGGGCCGCACGCTCGGCCCGGCGGAGGGGATGTAGCTATAGGTGAGCTCGGGCTTGACGGTGTGACGGACCTTCTCCACCCCTCCCCAGCCCACATCCAGGATCCGGAAGACCTCGGTGGAGGCGTTCAGCCCCAGCGTGTACACGGAGCGGCTGGCCGAGTCGCCCGCTGCGGCGGGGCCGGTGCTCTCCGTGTCCCACAGGGTCCCGCGGAAACCCGCCACCGGCGTGATCTGCAGGTATTCGCCGACGGTCCACGGCAGGGAGAGCTTCGGGTACACGTCGAGCACATCGCCCCTCTCCCCGAGGGTCCTGTAATAGTTGCCGTAGAGGCCGGTGAACTCCCAGTTAAGGCGGGTCCCGAAGAGGGGCTGCTTGAACCCGGTCAGCGTGATCTCGGGATAGCGCTGCAGGGTCTCGTCGTTGGAGGGGCTCGTCAGGTTGTCCGTGTACTGCCCCAGGGCCGTCAGGTTGAAGGACTGCCACTCCTTGACAAGTCTGGCCGTGGAATCATAGCTCGTGAGTTGTTCGTTGGCCAGGAAGGAAACTCGCTCGAACTTGCGGTTCAGGCTGCCCGCGTAGTGATCGCGGTAGTAATTGTGCGAGTCGAAATCCCGGAAGTAGTAGATGTCGGACACCTTCTTGAGGTCCGACCGGAAGTAGAACCCGGGGCTGAACGTCGTTTCGTGGTTCCAGTACCACGACCAGCGATCCTGCTTCTCCGTCCAGTTCCGGGGAATTCCCCCGGGGGTGTCCGACCCGGTCCACCGGTCTTTCAGGAAATCCCCGTAGAAGAGGCCGTGGGTCGTTGTGCCGGGCTGGTAGCGGAACTCGAGACCTTCCTTCACCCCCCGCTTGTCCATGTAGCGCGTGTACAGCGTGGCGTCAGTGTTCTCCGAGATGGCCCAGTAGAACGGAATCTCCGTGTCGAAGCCCAGCTTGTCCTGCGAATAGCCAAGGGAGGGGAAGAGAAACCCGGACTGGCGCGTCGTCTTCGCGGGGAATATCAGCCAGGGAAACCACGCCACCGGCGTGTTGCGGACCTGGAACGTGCCGTTCTTCAGGGTGCCGTAGCCGTCCACGGTGACATCCACCTCCCGTGCGGCAAAGCGCCAGTCGGCCACGGGGCCGTCGCAGGTCGTGGCCGTCCCGTCCTTGATCCGGTAGGAGGCCTCGCCCGACTTTTCGATTTCGCTTCCCGTGATGAAGAGATGATTGCGGACGAAGAACATGCGCCCGTCCCGGGCGATACCGGTCTTCGAGTCGAGATTGAGTTCGATGACATCGCCCTCGAGGGTGTCCCCGTTGCTCTGCAGCAACGCATGGCCGCGCGCCCAGGCATCGCCCGTCGTGCGGTTCATCGTAACGGTATCGGCCTTCAGGAAGCCGCCCGCAAAGGTGATGACCACATCGCCCTCGGCGCGGTAGACGTCCGAGTCTTGGTCGTAGTCGAGGCGCTCGGCCTCGATCCGGACGGGACCCTTACCCGCCTGGCGGAGGTCGAGGCTCGGCTGCGCCCAGGCCCAAACGGGCGGAAGAAGCAGAAGCAGGACAACGAGACAAGCCGATCGGCACCGACTCGCAATGCCCCTGTTGTTCCGGTCAGCGGTCATGTCTCGACGAGCCCGGGTCCTTTCGACGGGATCATGAGCGGACGCACCGCCCCCACAAGGTAGAGGGATCCCGCGACACATACGAGATCGCTCCGGCCGGCCCCCTGCAGGGCTGCCCGCATTGCCTGCCGGGGGTCGTCCACGATCTCCACGTTCCGGTTCCACCGTCGGGCCTCCCCGGCCAGGATACGGGGCGCCAAGGCCCTGTCCTCCGGCGGGCGGGTCAGAATGACCCGGTGGGCCCGCGGGACCAGCCGGCGCAGCATTCCCTTCCAGTTCTTGTCGGCGAGCACCCCCAGCACCAGGATGAGCCTGCGATACCCGATCCCGCCCAGGGCCTTCGCAAGCGCCGCCGCACCCGCCGGGTTGTGGGCGCCGTCCAGGAGGACGGCGGGGCGCATCCCCACCATTTCCATGCGCCCCTCCCAGCGCACTCCCGAGAGGCCCTCGCGGACGGCCTCGTCGCCGATGAGGAAGCCTCTCTCGCGCAGGACCCCGAGCGCCCCCAGGACACAGGCGGCGTTTTCCCTCTGGTGGCCGCCCCGCAGGGACAGCGAGAGCTCCCGGACCGCAAGCCCGGGAGCCGTGCAGTCCAGCGCGCCGTCCGGCCTCGACCGAACTCGGATCTCCCGGCCCACTCTCAGCAGGCGGGCCCGCCTTCGCCTGCAGGTTGTTTCCAGGACTTCGAGCACGACGGCCTGGCGGGCGGCCGTCACGCAGGCGCGGCCGGTCTTGATGATCCCCGCCTTTTCCCGGGCGATGTCAGCGAGGCGCGGGCCGAGGTGCTCGGTGTGGTCCATCGCGACGTTCGAGATGACGCTCAGCTCGGGGCGGACGACATTGGTGGCGTCCAGGCGTCCCCCCATGCCGACCTCGAGAATCGCCACATCCACGGGGCTTGCCGCAAAGTGGAGGAAGGCGAGCGCCGTGGAAAATTCGAAGTACGTCACTTCCTCTTGCGCCGCCCCCCGTACCTGCCGGATCAGCGCCTTCAGATCCTCTCCGGGGATCGGTACGCCGCCCAGGCGGATGCGCTCCCGGAAATCGACGAGGTGAGGCGAGGTATAGAGGCCCGTGCGGTACCCCGCCGCCTGCAGGACGCAGGCCAGGCTCGAGGCGATGGAGCCCTTGCCGTTGGTGCCCCCCACGAGAATGCTGCGAAAACGATCCTGCGGACTACCCAGGCGCTTAAGCAGCCTTCGGACGGGCCCCAGGCCCGGCCGGATGCCCGCGCTCTTCAGACTGTCGAGATAGTTCAGCGGTTCCTCAATCATGAAGGCACAAGCAGCAGGGACTCGCGAAGAAGAACCAAGGCGCCAGGTCCAGGCAGCAGGGCCCACGCAGCCAGGGCACCTCTTGAAGGTGATTTTTTCTTCACCCTGTTGCCGGGTCCTCTCTCCCCTCGTTGCCCGTTGCCGGTTGCCTGCACCCCGTTCAGCGAGCGAAGGGTATCACAGCCCCGCCGCCCCGGGCAACCTCTTTATGACGCGCAGGCCCGGGGAAAACAAAAAGGCCACGGGATAGGCATCTCCCATGGCCCCGGTCCTTGTATCGGGCAAGCCTCCCCATATCGGGGGTGAAGCGAGGAAGTTAAGAAGAGCGGAAGCTCGGGGGAAAAGCAAGACTCTCTGTTCTCTTTATCTGCTCTTCCTCAGTTCTGCTCTTCCGATGCTCACAGCGTTGAATGCCGAAAACGAAGACATGGCAAGCAACGTGGGTGCCCCGCCGCCGTCGGATGACCTAATCAGGGATGACCTTGAAGACCTCGTCCCCCGGCCTGCAACGGTCCGACACCTTCACCCCGATGTAGTCCCCCGCGACGGCCTTTTGGACCTTCGCGTTGTTGACCTCCATCGACTCGACGAGGTTCTCGAAACTCGTCGTGTGGCCGACGTACTTGAGCGTGTCCCCCACTTTCACTTCGCCTGCGGTGATCTTGATTGCCGCGACGCTGGGTTTTGCGAAGAACTTGACGATTTCGCCGATCTTTTCCTCCGCCATAACGATGAGCCTCCTTTCTTCCGGGTACCTTCGAGCGATGTGTATAATGTTTCCCGATGGAAATCAAGGGCAAAGGAGGGCGACCAGGTCCAACGAAAAAGGCAGGGGCTCTCACCCCTGCCTTGACTGTCCTCTGCAGCCCGGAGCCTCATTCTTCTTGCTTCGGGGCCGATTTTTCGCCCTTTTCTCCCTTTGCGGCCTTCGACTTGCCCTCCTTCTTCGCCTTGGGCGCCTTCGACGCCGCCTTGGCCTTGGGCTCTTTCCCGGCCTTCGGTGCCGCCTTGGGCTTGCCCTCCTTCTTGGCCGTCTTTTCCTTCTTGCCCTTCTTCTCGGCGGGCTTCCCCAGCAGCTCGACAATGGCCAGGGGTGAGCTGTCGCCGACCCGGAACCCCGTCTTGACGATGCGCGTGTATCCGCCCTGGCGGTCGGCGAACCGGGCGCCGAGCTCGTCGAAGAGCTTCTTCAGGACGTCCTTGTCCCGGAGGACCGCCGCGGCCTGCCGGCGGGCGTGCAGGCTGCCTTTTTTGGCCAGCGTGATCATCTTCTCGGCCACCCGCCTGAGTTCCTTGGCCTTGGCGTCGGTGGTCTCGATCTTCTCGTACCTCAGAAACGACGTCACCATATTGCGAAGCATGGCCGTCCGATGGCTCGCGGTCCTGCCAAGCTTTCTTCCGCCTACCCCGTGTCGCATGAACAAAATCCTTTCCGATCGTTATTGTCAGTCGGCGCTGGCGGCCTCATCCCTTCCCTTGGGCGGCCAGTCGATCTTCATCCCGAGCGAAAGACCCATCTCGGAGAGGATCTCCTTGATCTCGTTGAGGGACTTGCGGCCGAAGTTGCGGGTCTTGAGCATCTCCGCCTCCGTCTTCTGCACGAGCTCGCCGATGATGTGGATGCCCGCGTTTTTCAGGCAGTTGGCGGACCGCACGGAGAGTTCGAGCTCGTCGACGCTCTTCAGGAGGTTCTCGCTGAGCTTCGCGCTCTGCCCGGTCTCCTCCTGGACCTCCTCCTCTTCCGTCTCCTCGAAGTTGATGAAGATGTCGAGCTGGTCTTTCAGGATCTTCGCCGCAAAGGCGACGGCATCCTCGGGCTGCACGCTGCCGTCGGTCCAGACCTCCAGGACGAGCTTGTCAAAATCGGTGATCTGGCCCACGCGGGCGTGGCTGACGGTGTAGCTCGCCTTCTTGATGGGCGAGAAGATGGCGTCGATGTTGATGGTGCCCTCGGGCTGCTCGGGGTCGCGCTCGCGCTTGGCCATCACGTAGCCCTTGCCCATCTTCACGACCATCTCGGCCTTCATCTTGCCTCCCGTCGTGAGGGTGGCGATGTGGTGGTCGGGGTTGAGGACCTCCACGTGGGCGTCGGTGACGATGTCGCCCGCCTTGACGGGGCCCGCCGCGGCGGCATCGATCTTGATCGTACGGGGAACGTCGCCGTGAAGCTTCAGGCGGACGCCCTTGAGGTTCAGGATGATGTCCGTCACGTCCTCCTTCACGCCGGGAATCGAGGAAAATTCGTGAAGAACCTTGTCGAACCGCACGGACACGATGGCCGCCCCCTGGATGGAGGACAGCAGCACGCGCCTCAGGGAGTTCCCGAGCGTGATGCCGTAGCCTCTCTCGAGGGGCTGGACGGTGAATTCCGCGTAGGACGCGCTGTGGGTCTTTTCGTCGATCTCGATCCGTTTCGGCCGGATCAGGCTGCGCCAGTTTCTCTGCATAATCAATCGTCCCTCTGGCTATCAGGTTTGCAAACCGCCTGGTGTGGGGATGAATCGCCCGGAGCACCGCCCCGGGCGGCTTCTGACAGGTTACTTGGAATAAAGCTCGACCACCAGCTGTTCCTGCACGGGCATGGTGATGTCCTCGCGCGTCGGAATGCTCTTGACGACGCCCTTGAAATGATCCTTGTCCAGCTCCAGCCACGCCGGAATGCCCCGGCGGGCCACCGTTTCGAGGGCGTCGAGGATGGGGAGGACCTTCCGGCTCCTCTCCCGCAGCTCGATGACGTCGTCCTTCCGCACCGTGTACGAGGGGATGTTGACCTTCCTACCGTTGACGAAGAAGTGGCCGTGGCGGACGAGTTGCCGGGCCTCGTTGCGGGAGGGGGCAAACCCCAGCCTGAACACCACGTTGTCGAGCCTGCGCTCCAAGAGCATCAGGAGGTTCGTGCCGGTGATGCCCCTCATGCGGTCGGCCCGCTCGAAGTATCCCCGGAACTGCTTCTCGAGCAGCCCGTACATCCTCTTCAGGCGCTGCTTCTCGCGAAGCTGAACACCGTAGTCGGAGTGTTTCTTCCTCGCCTGCCCGTGCTCGCCGGGCGCATAGCCCCGCCGCTCGAACGCGCATTTCTCGGTGTAGCAGCGGTCGCCCTTGAAAAACAGCTTCAGGCCTTCACGGCGGCAAAGCCTGCATTCGGAGCCTCTGTATCGTGCCAAGTTCTTCCTCCCTGTGGGTCGATGAGTCGTTCGTCTCGGATACTACACGCGTCTTCGCTTCGGCGGACGGCAGCCGTTGTGGGGAATCGGGGTCACGTCGCGGATGAGGCTGATCGTCAGCCCTGCGGCCTGCAGCGCCCTGAGCGCCGACTCGCGCCCCGAGCCGGGCCCCTTCACGTAGACCCGGATGGATCGGAGACCCTGTTCCTTCGCCTTCTTCACGGCGCTCTCGGCGGCCATCTGGGCCGCAAAGGGGGTGCCCTTCCGGGACCCCTTGAATCCCGACATCCCGGAGGACGCCCAGGAAATGACGTTCCCCGTCAGGTCGGTGATGGTGACGATGGTGTTGTTGAACGTCGACTGGATATGGGCGATCCCCTCGGGGACGTTCTTTTTCTCACGCTTCTTCCCGGACTTTCTCCTCGGACTGGCCATGGTTCCTCCCGCTGTCGGATGTCGTCGTTACTTCTTCTTGCCGGCAATGGCCCTGCGGGGGCCCTTGCGCGTGCGGGCGTTGGTGTGCGTGCGCTGACCGCGGAGGGGCAGGCCCTTGCGGTGCCGCAGGCCCCGGTACGTCCCGATATCCATGAGCCGCTTGATCGACATGGAGACGTCCCGGCGCAGGTCGCCCTCCACCCTGTGGTCCTTGTCGATGATGCTGCGGATGGCCGTCACCTCCGCATCGGTGATGACGTCCGTCTTGGTCTCGTAGGGTATGCCCGCCTCGCGGAGGATCTCCCTCGCCTTGGACCGGCCGATCCCGTAAATGTAGGTCAGGGCGATCTCCATGCGCTTGTTCTTCGGTAGGTCAACGCCTGCAATTCTTGCCACTGCTCGGGCCTCCTCGAATAGTTGTGTGTTATCCCTGGCGCTGCTTGTGCTTCGGGTTTTCGCAGATCACCCGTACGACGCCGTGGCGCTTGATGATCTTGCACTTGTCGCACATTTTCTTCACGGAAGGTCTTACTTTCACGACGAAACCCCCTTTTCTCCACCGGCCCGCGGCCGTCCCGCCCTACTTCGACCGGTAGGTGATCCGCCCGCGCGTCAGGTCGTAGGGCGACAGTTCCACCGTCACCTTGTCCCCGGGGAGGATCTTGATGAAGTGCATCCGCATTTTTCCCGAGATGTGGGCCAGCACGCGGTGCCCGTTCTCCAGTTCCACCCGGAACATGGCGTTCGGCAGCGTCTCGACGACCGTTCCCTGCACCTCGATGGGTTCTTCCTTTGCCATATACTCCCCGCGCTCAGCCGATCCGGCTCAAGATGACCGGCCCGTTTTCCGTGATGGCCACGGAGTGCTCGAAATGGGCCGACAGCTTGCCGTCGGCCGTCACCACCGTCCACCCGTCACGGAGGACGTCCACCCGGTAGGTGCCTTCGTTGACCATGGGCTCGATGGCAAAGACCATCCCGGTCTTCAGTTCGATGCCGCGGCCGCTGGTCCCGTAGTTGGGGACCTGCGGGTCCTCGTGGAGGCTCCTGCCGATGCCGTGGCCCACGAGGTCCCGGACCACCGAGAAGCCCGCGGCCTCCGCGTGTCCCTGGATGGCGGCCGAGATGTCGCCGATGCGGTTGCCCGCCCGGGCCTCCGCAATACCCCTGTAAAGAGCCTCCTCCGTAACGGCGAGCAGCCTCTTGGCCGCGGGGGTGATTTGTCCCACGGGCACCGTCACCGCCGCGTCCCCGTAATAGCCGCCGTGGAGAATGCCGAAATCCAGGCTGATGATATCGCCTTCCTTCAACTCCCGCTCCGAGGGCATCCCGTGCACCACCTCGCTGTTGACCGAGGTGCACAGGGAGTACGGGTAGCCCCGGTATCCCTTGAAGGCCGGGCGGGCGCCCTTTTTCAGGGCCATCTCCTCGCTCAGCCGGTCCAGTTCTATCGTTTTGACCCCCGGCTTGATCTTCTTTCTGAGCTCCTCCAGGATCGCGGCGACAAGGGCGTTGCTCTTTTTCATCTTTTCAATCTCCCGGCGAGATTTCAAGATGATCATGACCCGCCTCCTTACCTCCGCTTGGCCAGACGCCCCTTCTTGAGGAACCCTTCGTACTGCCGCGCCAGCAGGTGCGTCTCGATCTGCCCCGCCGTGTCGAGTGCCACGCCGACGACGATCAGCAGCGCCGTCCCGCCGAAGTAAAAGGGAACGTTGAAGTAGACCATCAGAATGCTCGGCAGCACGCAGACCGCCGAGACGTAGATGGCCCCACTGAAGGTCAGCCGGCTCAGCACGTGGTCGATGTACTCCGCCGTCTTCTTGCCCGGCCGGATCCCGGGGACGAACCCACCGTGCTTCTTCATGTTCTCCGCCACGTCCGCCGGGTTGAACACGACGGCCGTGTAGAAGAAGCAGAAGAACACGATGAACCCGACATAGATCAGCTCGTAGAGGACCGCTCCCGGCACGAGCAGGTCCGAGACGGCCTTCATCCACGGGTGGGGGATGAACTGGGCCAGGGTGGCCGGGAACATGATGATCGACGACGCGAAGATGGGCGGGATGACGCCCGACGTGTTAATCTTGAGGGGCAGGTGCGTCGTCTGCCCCCCGTACATCTTCCGTCCGACGATCCTCTTGGCGTACTGCACAGGGATCCGTCGCTGTCCCGTCTCCATGAAGACGATGGCACCGACGACGGCAATCATGAATAGGGCCAGGAAGATCACCGCGAGAATGCCCATTTCCCCCGTCGACATGAGCCGGAAGGTGTTGAAGACGCCCTCGGGACCCCGGCAGACAATTCCCGCGAAAATGATCAGCGAAATCCCGTTCCCGATCCCCCGCTCCGTGATCTGCTCACCCAGCCACATGATGAAGGCCGTGCCGGCCGTGAGCGTGATGACCGTCATGAGGCGGAAGCCCCAGCCCGGGGTGATCACGATGGAGGCTCCCGTCGGTCCCGCCATGTTCTCGAGGCCCACGGCGATGCCGAAACCCTGGATGAGGGACAGCAGCACCGTCCCGTAGCGCGTGTACTGGGTGATCTTGCGACGCCCCGCCTCACCCTCCTTCGAAAGCCGCTCCAGGTGCGGGACTGCGATCGTGAGCAGCTGCAGGATGATGGAGGCGCTGATGTAGGGCATGATCCCCAGCGCGAAGACCGACAGGTTCGACAGCGCGCCGCCGGCAAACAGGTCGAAGAGCCCCAGCAGGGAGCCCCTGGCCTGGTCGAAGAACGCGGCGAGCGCCGCCGTGTCGATTCCCGGCGTGGGCACGTGGGCCCCGATCCGGTATACGGCCAGAAGCAGGAACGTGAAGGCGATGCGCTTCTGGAGCTCGGGAATTTTCGGGATGTTTTTCAGTCCGCCGATCAAATCCGATGACCCCTTATCCGATGACCTCGACCTTGCCGCCGACCGCCTCGACCTTCTCCCTCGCAGCCTCGCTGACGGCGTTCACCCTCACGGTGAGGGCCTTCTCGATCGTCCCCTTGGCGAGAAGCTTGATCCCGTCGCCCGTCCTCCGGATCACCCCGCCCGCAAGCAGGGCCGCCGCGTCGACGGGGGCGTCCCCGGAGAACCGGTTGAGCTGGCCCAGGTTGACGATGACGATCTCCTTGCGGAAGACGTTCTTGAACCCCTTCTTGGGGAGGCGCCGGGAAAGCGGCATCTGGCCACCCTCGTACCCCGGGCGCGAATTGTGGCCCGAACGGGCCTTGAGGCCCTTGTGCCCCTTGGTGGAGGTCCCGCCGTGGCCGGAACCGTCGCCGCGGCCGATCCGCTTTCTCTTCTTCCTCGAACCCTCGGGGGGTCTCAGTTCGCTCAGGTTCATTGCGCTCACCCGCTGATTTCTTCCACGGCCACAAGATGGCTCACCTTGCCGACCATGCCCCGGACCTCGGGGGTATCCTGGAGCGTGACGCTCCGGTTCATCCGCACGAGCCCCATGCCGCGCAGCACCCTGCGCTGCTTCTCGGGCCGCCCGATGGAACTCTTCACCAGTGTGATCTTCAGCTTTTTTTCCACGGTTGCATCCTCGGACTCATCAATTAAATGTCGGCAACGTCCCTGCCCCTGAGCGCCGCAATCTGATCGGCGGACCGGAGCCTGCGCAAGCCGTTGAGGGTCGCCTTCACGAGGTTGTGGGGGTTGTGGGAGCCCAGGCACTTGGTCAGCACGTTCTGCACGCCGGCCACTTCCAGCACCGCTCGGACGGCGCCGCCCGCAATGAGGCCCGTCCCCTCCGAGGCGGGCTTCAGCATGACCCGTCCCGCGCCGTATTCCCCGAGGATCTCGTGGGGAATCGTCCGGTTGCCGATGGAGACCTTCGCCATGCTCTTGCGGGCCTTTTCCATGCCCTTGCGGATGGCTTCGGGCACCTCGTTGGCCTTCCCGAGCCCGGCGCCGACGGATCCCTTGCCGTCGCCGACGACCACGATGGCGCTGAATCGAAACCGCCGGCCGCCCTTGACGACCTTGGCCGTGCGGTTGATCGCCACGACGCGGTCCAGGATTTCCGTCTCTTCCACCATGAATTCCTTTCTTTCTCGGCTGTCCCTGTCCAACGGTCACTCCCTCTTCAAGCGTAATCGGTTGCTAGAACTTCAGGCCCGCTGCCCGTGCCCCCTCGGCCAGGGCCTTCACCCGGCCGTGATAGAGGAATGCGCCCCGGTCGTACACCGCCGACTCGACCCGGAGAGCCGCAAGCTTCTTCGCCATGAGCCTGCCCACCTCGGCGGCCGCGGCCGTCTTCTTCATCTTCGCGATCGTCTCGGCGATCTCCTTGCTGCGCGTCGAGGCCTCGGCCAGCGTCCGGCCGGCCTCGTCGTCGACGGCCTGCACGTAGATGTGCCGGGCGCTGCGGAACACGGCGAGCCGCGGACGCGCGGCCGTTCCCGCCACCTTGCCCCGGACACGCTTCTTTCGCTTGTCTCGCACCTTCTGGATCTTCTTGGCTGACGATAACAATGTTCTGCCCTCTTCGTATGATGGGGTTGTTCGTCCGGTTGCCTTACGCGCCCGCGGACTTGCCGACCTTGCGCCGCACGACTTCGCCCGCATAGCGGATCCCCTTGCCCTTATAGGGCTCGGGCCTCCGCTTGGCGCGGATCTCGGCGGCGACCCGGCCCACGAGTTCCTTGTCGATCCCGGAAACGGTGAGGCTCGTCTGTTTCTCGATTTTCACCGCGATCCCCTCCGGGATCTCGTAGGCCAGGGGCACGGAGTAGCCCACGAACAGCTTGAGCGTCGTGCCCTCCATCTCGGCACGGAAGCCGACGCCGGAGATCTCGAGACCCTTTGTGAAGCCGGCGCTCACCCCCGTGACCATGTTGGCCACGAGCGTCCGCGTCAGCCCGTGCAGGGCGCCGGCCCTGCGCCCGTCGTGGGTGGTCTTCACGGTGAGGGTCCTGCCCTCCTGCGCGATTTCGATGTCCCGGGGCAGCGCCCGCGAGAGGGCCCCCTTGGGGCCGGTCACCTTGATCTCCCCGCCGGCGACGCTGACCGTCACCTTGTCCGGCAGGGCGATGACTTTTTTCCCGATTCGTGACATGGGTGTCTCTCCTGACTTGCGCTTACCAGACGTTGCAGAGAATCTCGCCGCCCACGTTCTGCTGCCGCGCTTCCTTGTCCGTCATGATCCCCCGGGACGTCGAGACGATGGCCACGCCGAAGCCGTTGTACACCCGGGGGATCTTCTTGCTCGAGACGTAGATCCGGCGGCCCGGCTTGCTCACCCGCTGCAGGTCCTGGATGATGCGGCCCCGGGTGTCTGTGTACTTCAGGTAGATCTTGAGGACGTCCTTCTTGCTGGCGTCCTTCTTGACGTCGAACCCGCTGATGTAGCCGGTCCGCTTGAGAACCTTGACAATCTCCAGGTTCACCCTCGAGAGCCGGGCGTTCACGCTCCGGAACTTCATGCGGTTGGCGTTCCGGACCCTCGTCAGCATATCCGCGATCGGATCGGTCATACCCATAAATCCTTGCTCCTCCCCGTCTACCAGCTCGACTTGATCACGCCGGGGATCTCGCCCCACGAGGCGTACTTGCGCAGGCAGATGCGGCACATGTTGAACTTGCGGTAGTACGCCCGGGGCCTCCCGCAGATCGGGCAGCGGTTGTACTCCCGGACGGAAAACTTCTTCTTCCGCTTCGCTTTTGCGATCAGGGACTTCTTAGCCAAGTTGATCCTCCGTCTGGTGCCCTAGTTCCGGAAGGGCATTCCCATGAGTTTCAGCAGATGTCGGGCCTCCTCGTCGGTTCTCGCCGTCGTGACGATGACCACGTTCATGCCCTTGACCTTGTCGATCTTGTCATAGTCGATCTCGGGAAAGATGAACTGTTCCTTGATCCCCATGGCGAAATTGCCGCGGCCGTCGAAGGAGCTGGGCGGGATGCCCCGGAAGTCGCGGATCCGGGGAATCGCCACGTTCACCAGCCGGTCGAAGAACTCGTACATGCGCTCCTTGCGAAGGGTCACCATGCAGCCCACGGACATGCCCTTGCGCAGCTTGAAGGTGGCGATCGACTTTCGGGCCTTCGTGATGACGGGCTTCTGGCCTGTCAGGGCCCCGATCTCCGCCGATGCGCTCTCGAGGATCTTGACGTTCTGGATCGCCTCGCCCAGGCCCATGTTCACGATGATCTTCTCCAGCCGGGGCACCTGCATCGTGTTGCGGTACCCGAACTGCTTCATCATGGCCGGGACGACTTCGCTCTTGTAGTGGTCTTTGAGTCTTGCCATGGTTCCTATCCCCGGTTCACTGATCGAGCTGCTCGTTGCACTTTCGGCAGAAGCGCACTTTCTTGCCGTCCTCGAGGGTCCTGTAGCCGACGCGGACGCCCGTGTCGCACTTCGCGCACAGGGGGGCGACGTTGGACGCGCTCAGCGGGGCCTCCTTCTCCATGATGCCGCCCTTGCTCTTCTGGTCGGGACGCTGGTGGCGCTTGATCAGGTTGAGCTTCTCGATCACGACCTTGTCGCCGTCGGCCAGGATCTTCGTGATCTTGCCGGTCTTTCCTTTTTCCCTGCCGGCGATAACCTTTACCGTGTCACCTTTTTTCAGTCGGTTCGTCTGCATGCCTTTTCCCGTCCCCTGCGGCTCACAGCACTTCCGGAGCCAGCGAGATGATCTTCATGAACTGCTTGGCGCGAAGCTCCCGCGCCACGGGCCCGAAGATGCGCGTCCCCACGGGCTCCATCTGGTTGTTGATGAGCACCGCCGAGTTGTCGTCGAACTTGAGGTATGTCCCGTCGCTCCGCCGGACCTCTTTCTTCGTCCGGACGACGACGGCCCTCATGACGTCGCCTTTCTTCACCTTAGCGTTGGGGATCGCCTCCTTGACGGACACCACGATCACATCCCCCACGGTGGCGGTTCGCTTCCGCGACCCGCCCAGCACGCCGATGCAGGACACCTTTTTTGCGCCCGAGTTATCCGCGGCATTCAAAATGGTACGCATCTGAATCATATCGACACCCCGTTCAACTGCCTGTTTCCGATCCCGGGCTACTTCGCCTTTTCCAGGATTTCACGCACTCTCCAGCGCTTGTCCCGGCTCAGGGGGCGGGACTCCACGATCAGCACCGTGTCTCCCACGCCGCACTCGTTGCGCTCGTCGTGGGCCTTGTACTTCCGGTGCCGGCGCACGTACTTCCGGAAACCCGTGTGCTTGACGAGCCGCTCGGTTTTCACGACGACGGTCTTGTCCATCTTGTCGCTGACGACGACCCCTTTGATGGTCCGCTTGTTTCCCCTCTGGTCCATACCTATTTCTGCAGCTCCTTCTGCTTCATGACGGTCTTGATGCGGGCAATGTCCTTGCGGACGTTCCTCAACGCCGCGGGGGAATCGAGCTGCCCCGTGGTGTGCCGGATTTTGAGCTTGAAGAGCTCGTCGGCGAGATCCCGCTCCTTCAGCCGGAGTTCCTCGACACTCAGGTCCCTGATTTCCTTAATCTTCATCGAAGATATCCCTCGTCAAGAATTTCGTCGGAATGGACAGCTTGTTGGCCGCCAGGCGGAAGGCCTCGCGGGCCACCTCCGGGGTCACACCCTCCATCTCGTACATGACCGTCCCGGGCCTCACCGTCGCGATCCACCCTTCCGGGGCGCCCTTGCCCTTTCCCATGCGGGTCTCGGCGGGCTTTTTCGTGAAGGACTTGTGGGGAAAAATCCGGATCCAGATCTTCCCGCCGCGCTTGATGTGGCGCGTCATGGCGACACGGGCGCTCTCGATCTGCTGCGCCGTGACGCGGCCCGGAGCCAGAGCCTGCAGCCCGAACTGGCCGAAGGACACCTCGTTTCCCTTGGTGGCCTTGCCGCCCAGCCTGCCCTTCTGGATCTTCCTGAACTTGATGCGTTTCGGACTTAACATCGTCTGTGTCTCCTGATAACCGGTTCCGGCCTACTAGGCGCTGGCCTGCTTCCTGTCGGGCAGCACGTCCCCGTGATAGATGAGCACCTTGACCCCGATGGCCCCGTAGGTCGTCCGCGCCTCGGCAAATCCGTAGTCGATGTCGGCCCGCAGGGTATGCAGGGGCACCTTGCCCTCGCGGTACCACTCCATCCGGGACATTTCGGCGCCGCCGAGGCGGCCCGAGCAGGTGATCCGGATCCCCTTGGCGCCGAACTTCAGGGCCGAGGTCACGCTCTTCTTCATGGCCCGCCGGAAGGCGATGCGGCGCTCGAGCTGCAGCGCCACGTTCTCGGCCACGAGCTGGGCGTCGATCTCGGGCTTGCGGACCTCCATGATGTTGATGATCGTCTCGCCGCCGGTCATCCCGTCCAGGTCCTTCTTGAGTTTCTCGATCTCGGAGCCCTTCTTGCCGATGACGATGCCGGGGCGGGCGGCATGGATGTTCACCTTCGCCTTGTCGGCGGCCCGCTCGATCTCGATCTTCGAGATGCCCGCGTGGTAGAATTTCTTCTTCAGGAACTTGCGGAGCTTGATGTCCTGATGGACGAGGGTGCCGTAGTTCTTCTCGGCAAACCACTTCGAGCTCCAGCCCTTGTTGATCCCCAGCCTCAATCCGATCGGGTTTACCTTCTGACCCAAGATCCCATCCTCCTTGCGTCTTACTGCTCGTCGAGAACGACGGTGATGTGGCTCATCCGGCGCTTGATGGGCGCCACGCGCCCCATGGTCTTCGCCCTGTGGCGCTTCAGGGCCGGTCCCTGGTCCACGAAGATCTCCTTGACGAAGAGGATCTTCTCGTCGATGTTCGGGTTCTGCGTCGCGTTGGCCAGGGCGCTCTTGAGCACCTTCTTCACGAGCCCGGCGGCCCGCTTGCGCGAGAAGGCCAGGATCCGGTCCGCCTCCTCGACCTTCAGGCCCCGGACCAGATCGACGACGAGCCGCGCCTTCTGCGGCGATATCCTCACGAACCGTGCAACTGCTCTTGCTTCCATGACGTCCTGTCTCCGGTTTTGCCGTTTCCCCGTGCGCGGCGACTACTTGCGCACCTTGGTCTTTCGGTCGCCTGCGTGGCTGAAGAATGTCCGCGTCGGCGCGAACTCCCCGAGCTTGTGGCCCACCATGTTCTCCGTGACGAACACGGGGATGAACTTCTTGCCGTTGTGCACGGCAAAGGTGTGCCCGATCAGCTCCGGCGTGATCGTGGAGCGGCGAGACCAGGTCTTGATGACCCCCCGATCCCCGGCCGCCTCGGCCCTGCGGACCTTCTCGGCCAGCTTCGTCTCGATGTACGGGCCTTTCTTGATTGAGCGTGCCACTATTTCTTGCCCCTCTTCTTGATGATGTATTTATCGGTCGTCTTGTTCCTGCGCGTCTTGTAGCCCTTCGTCGGCACGCCCCAGGGAGTGCAGGGGTGACGGCCGCCGGAGGTCTTGCCCTCGCCGCCTCCCATGGGGTGGTCGATGGGGTTCATGGCGACCCCGCGGACCCGGGGCGTCCGGCCCAGCCAGCGGGTCCGTCCCGCCTTGCCGAGGCTGATGCCCTCGTGGGTGGCATTGCCCACCTGGCCGATCGTGGCCTTGCACTCGATGTGGACCTTCCGGACCTCGCCGGAGGGGAGCCGCACCTGGGCGTAGTCTCCCTCCTTGGCCATGAGCTGCGCGTAGGTGCCGGCGGAGCGGACCATCTGGGCCCCCTTGCCGGGCCGCAGCTCGATATTGTGGACGAGCGACCCCAGGGGGATGTGGCGCAGCGGCATGGCATTGCCGGGCTTGATGTCGGCCGAGGCGCTCGCGATGACCGGATCGCCCACCTTCAGCTCCGCCGGGGCGACGATGTAGCGCTTCTCGCCGTCGGCGTAGCTGACGAGCGCGATGCGCGCCGAGCGGTTCGGGTCGTATTCGATGGTCTTCACCTTCGCCGGGATGTCCGTCTTCTCGCGGCGGAAGTCCACCACGCGGTACTTGCGCTTGTGCCCGCCGCCGCGGTGGCGGCTCGTCATGCGGCCGGCGTTGTTCCGGCCGCCCGTCTTCCGGACCGGGCGGGTCAGGCTCTTCTCGGGCTCCGAGGCCGTGATCTCCTCGAAGGTCGAGCAGGTCTGGTACCGCCGGGCCGGCGTCGTGGGCTTCATGGTTTTGATCGCCATGGGTCGTTGTCCTTATCCTAGACTTTGTCGAATATCTCGATGGAGCTGCCGGGCGCCACGGTGACGATGGCCTTCTTCCAGTCACGCTTCTTGCCCATGAGCCGCCCGTAGCGCTTCTGCTTCCCCAGGATGTTCTGGGTCCGCACGCCGAGGACCTTCACCTTGAAGAGCTTCTCCACGGCCTTCTCGATCTCGATCTTGTTGGCCCGCGGATCCACCTCGAAGATGTACTGGTTGCCTTCCCGCAGGAGGGTCGTCTTTTCGGTCACGAGCGGCCGTCGGATGATCTGATGGAGTTCCATTACGCCAGCGCCCCCTCTATCTTTTGGATCGAAGGCTCCAAGAGCACGAGGCTGTCGTACTTCAGCAGGTCGTACACGTTGATGCCCTCGCATCGCATCATTTTCACGTCGGGAAGGTTCCGGGAGGACTTCTCGAGCGTCTCGTCGGAGCGATCGATCACGACGAGCGTCTTCTTGAGCCCGAAGCGGTCGAGGACCTCCTTGAACGCCTTGGTCTTCGCCTCGGCCAGAGGGAAGTCCTTGAGCACTAGGAGCTTCTCCTCCCTGACCTTCATGCTCAGCGCCGAGATGAGGGCCAGCCTGCGCACCTTCTTGGGCACCGTGAAGGCGTACGTCCTCGGCGTGGGCCCGAAGATCGTTCCGCCGCCCCTCCAGAGGGGGGAGCGGATCGTGCCCACGCGGGCCCGGCCGGTGCCCTTCTGGCGCCAGGGCTTCTTGCCGCCGCCGCTGATCTCGCTGCGCTCCTTGGTGTCGTGGGTGCCCTGCCGCTTCGCGGCCATCTGCATCCGGACCACCTCGTAGAGGACGTCCCGGTTGACCTCGGCCCCGAAGACGGCGTCGCTGAGCGACACTTCGGCCACCTTGTTCTTCTCGATATCGTATACGCTCACCACCGGCATGGCTCGTTCACTCCAGTCGCTTCTCAGCTCTTTTTGACGGCGTTCTTGATGACGACGATCCCGTTCTTGCTTCCCGGGACGGCGCCCTTGACGAGGATGACGTTCAACTCGGGGCGCACCCCCATGACGAGGAGGTTCTGCACCGTCTTGCGCTCGTCGCCCATGTGGCCCGGCATCCGCTGCCCCTTGAAGACCCTCGAGGGCGCCGCGCTGGCGCCGATGGACCCCGGGGCCCGGTGAAACATAGAGCCGTGAGAGCCCCGGCCGCCGCGGAAGCCGTGCCGCTTCACGCTGCCTGCAAACCCTCGTCCCTTGCTCGTCCCGGTGACGTCGACGTAATCCCCCACCTCGAACATGGACGCCGTCAGCTCCTGGCCCAGCTCGAGCTCGGCGGCCGCCTGCGTCTTGAACTCGCGCAGGACCCGGAAGAACCCCCGGTCCGCCTTGGCGAAGTGGCCCTGCAGGGGCTTCGTCACGTTCGCCTGCCGCTTGCGGTCGAACCCGAGCTGGATGGCGTTGTAGCCGTCGGACTCCTCGGTTTTCTTCTGGATCACGTAACAGGGGCCCGCCTCGATCACTGTGACGGGCACCGAGGCTCCGTCGGCGGCGAAGATCTGGGTCATCCCCAACTTTCTGCCTATCAATCCCTTTTCCATAGCATCCACTTCCGCGCTGGCTGTGCGTGAGGGAACGAAAAAGGAGATGGACCGGGGAACAGGCCGCCCATCTCCATGTCGTCACGCGTTACAACTTGATTTCCACGTCGACCCCGGCGGAGAGGTCCAGCTTCATCAAGGCGTCCACCGTGGCCTGCGTGGGATCAATGATGTCGATGAGCCGCTTGTGGGTCCTCACCTCGAACTGCTCCCGGGACTTCTTGTCCACGTGCGGCGAGCGGTTCACGCAGAACTTGTTGATCATCGTGGGAAGCGGGATGGGGCCCGCGACGCGGGCGCCGGTGCGCTTCGCCGTGTCCACGATGTCTTCGGCGGACCGGTCCAGCAGCTTGTAGTCGTACGCCTTCAGGCGGATTCGAATCTTCTGATCGGCCATGATTCGTTCCTAACCCCCCGCTTACTCGATGATCTCGCTGATGACGCCGGCGCCGACGGTCTTGCCGCCCTCGCGGATGGCGAACCGCAGCTGCAGCTCCAGGGCGATGGGCGTGATGAGACTGACTTCCATCTCCACGTTGTCGCCGGGCATGACCATCTCGACGCCCGCGGGAAGGGTCGCCACGCCCGTCACGTCCGTGGTGCGGAAGTAGAACTGAGGCCGGTAGCCGGAGAAGAACGGCGTGTGGCGGCCGCCCTCTTCCTTCGTCAGGACGTAGACCTGGGCCTTGAACTTCGTGTGGGGCGTGATCGAGCCGGGCTTGGCCACGACCTGGCCGCGCTCCACTTCCTCGCGCTTCGTGCCGCGCAGCAGCACGCCGATGTCGTCGCCGGCGCGCCCTTCTTCGAGGGTCTTGCGGAACATCTCGACGCCCGTGCAGACCGTTTTGAAGGTGGGCCGGATGCCGATGATCTCCACTTCGTCGCCCGTGCGGATGACCCCGCGGTCCACGCGGCCCGTCACGACGGTGCCGCGACCGGAGATGCTGAAGACGTCGCCGACGGGCATCAGGAACGGCTTGTCGAGGTCGCGCTGCGGCTCGGGGATGTAGCTGTCGACGGCGTCCATGAGCTCGAAGATGCACTTGGCGTCGGGCGAGCTGGGGTCGTCGGCCTCCAGGGCCTTCAGGGCGGAGCCGCGGATGATGGGTGTCTTGTCGCCGGGGAAGGCATACTTCGTAAGCAGCTCCCTGAGCTCGAGCTCGACGAGGTCGAGCAGTTCGGGGTCGTCGACGAGGTCGACCTTGTTCATGAAGACGAGCATGTAGGGAACCTGCACCTGGCGGGCCAGCAGGATGTGCTCACGGGTCTGGGGCATGGGGCCTTCGGAGGCGGCGACGACGAGGATGGCTCCGTCCATGTGGGCGGCGCCCGAGATCATGTTTTTGATGTAGTCGGAGTGACCCGGGCAGTCGACGTGCGCGTAGTGGCGCTTCGCCGTCTCGTACTCCACGTGGGAGATGTTGATGGTCACGCCGCGCTCTTTTTCCTCCGGCGCGTTGTCGATCATATCAAAGGACATGAACTGGGCCAGTCCCTTCGTAGAGAGATGCTTCGTGATCGCGGCAGTCAACGTGGTCTTGCCGTGATCCACGTGCCCGATGGTCCCGATATTGACGTGCGGCTTCGTCCTTTCGAATTTTTTCTTCGCCATCTCCAGTTACCTCCTTACCTTCCGTATGATGATCGATGTTGATTGACTTGGCCCTGTGCCTCAGTTCATTTTCTTCCCGATGATCTCCCGGGCCCGGTCCTCCGACACGGCGGCGTAGGTCAAAAACTGCATCGTGTGCGTGGCCCGCCCCTGGGTCTTGGAGCGCAGGTCCGTGGCGTAGCCGAACATCTCGGCCAGCGGGACCTCGGCCTGGATCGCCTCGGAGCCCGGCCGGCTCTCGATGGAGACGATCTTGCCGCGCCGCGTGGTCAGGTTCCCGATCACGTCCCCCAGGTACTCCTTCGGGACGACGACCTCGACGGACATGACGGGCTCCAGCAGAACCGGGTGGGCCCGCCTGGCCCCGCTCTTGAATCCCATGGAGGCGGCGATCTTGAATGCCAGCTCCGACGAGTCCACCTCGTGGCTGGAGCCGTCCACGACGGCCACCTTGACATCCACGACGGGGTAGCCGGCCAGCACCCCCTCCTCCATCGCCTCGACGATTCCCTTTTCGACGGCCGGGATATACTCCCGCGGCACCGCGCCGCCGACCACCCGGCTCTCGAAGGCCAGGCCTTTGCCCGGCTCGTTGGGCGCCATCTCGAGCCATACGTGGCCGAAGTGCCCGCGGCCGCCGGACTGGCGGACGAACCGTCCTTCCGCGCGGACGGCCTTGCGGATCGTTTCCCTGTAGGCCACCCGGGGCTTCCCGATGGTCGCCCCCAGCCCGAATTCCCGAGAGAGGCGGTCCACGATGATCTCCAGGTGGAGCTCGCCCATTCCCGAAATCAGCGTCTGCCCCGTCTCCCGGTCCACCCGGACCCGGAAGGAGGGGTCCTCCTTCTGGATCTTATCCAGGGCGAGGCCCATCTTCTCCTCGTCGGCCCTCGTCCTCGGCTCGATGGCGATCGCGATGACCGGCTCGGGAAAGCTCAGGGTCTCCAGGACGATCGGGTGATCCGGGTCGCAGAGTGTATCGCCCGTCGCCGTCGACGAGAGGCCCACGGCGGCCACGATGTCGCCCGTCCGGGCTTTCCGGATGTCCTCGCGCTTGTTGGCGTGCATCTTGAGGATGCGGCCGATGCGCTCTCGTTTTTTCTTTGTCGCGTTGAAGACGGTTGAACCCGCGTCGAGCACCCCCGAGTAGACCCGAAAGTAGGTTAGCTGTCCGACGTAGGGGTCCGTGACTATTTTGAAAGCGAGCGCAGCGAAAGGCTCGTCGTCGCTTGCCGCCCGCCGGGTCTCGGTGTCCTTCTTCCCCTTCCCGGTCACCGGCGGCATATCCGCAGGCGAGGGAAGGAAATCGACGACCGCATCCAGGAGCGGCTGGATCCCTTTGTTCTTGAAGGCGGCCCCACAGCAGACCGGGATAACCTTCATGGCGAGGGTCTGCCTCCGGAGCGCGGCCGTGATCTCCCCGCGGGAGAACGCGGCGCCTTCCAGGTATTTCTTCATGATCGCATCATCGACGTCCGCGAGAGACTCGATGAGCCTCTCCCGTGCCGCACGGGCCTCGTCCCGGATGGCGGCCGGGATGTCCCCGGCGCGAACCGCCGCCCCGGGGGTGTCGGCGTCGTACAGCATCGCCTGCATGCCGATCAGGTCGACGACCCCCCGGAATGCGTCCTCGGCGCCGACGGGAATCTGGACGGGCAAGGCGTTCGCGCCCAGCCGCCCGCGGATCATCTCGACGGTCCTCGCGAAGTCGGCCCCCACACGGTCCATCTTGTTGACGAAGGCGATGCGGGGCACACGGTAGCGGTCGGCCTGCCGCCAGACCGCCTCGGACTGGGGTTCGACCCCTTCGACGGCCGTGAACAGCGCCACGGCCCCGTCGAGGATCCGGAGCGATCGCTCCACCTCGATCGTGAAGTCCACGTGGCCCGGCGTGTCGATGAGGTTGACGCGGCAGTTGCGCCAGGAGCATGTCGTGGCGGCGGAGGCGATCGTGATCCCCCGCTCCTGTTCCTGCTCCATGAAGTCCATGACGGCCGTGCCGTCGTGGACCTCTCCCATCCTGTAGGAGATGCCCGTGTAGAAGAGGATGCGTTCGGTCACGGTCGTCTTGCCCGCATCGATGTGAGCCATAATGCCGATGTTGCGGACATTCTCCAGTGCGGTCTGCCGTGCCACGAAGAAACACCCTGGTTTTGTAAAAGAGCTCTAGAACCGGTAATGGGCGAAGGCCTTGTTGGCCTCGGCCATCTTGTGGACGTCCTCGCGCTTCTTCACGGAGGCGCCGCGGTTTTGGGCTGCGTCCATGAGCTCGCCGGCGAGCTTTTCCCGCATCGTCTTTTCCGCGCGGGACATGGAGTTGCCGATGATCCACCGGAAGGCCAGGGCCTGCCTGCGGCCGGGGGCCACCTCCGTGGGGACCTGGTAGGTGGCGCCGCCGACGCGGCGGGAGCGCACCTCGATGATCGGCTTGACGTTGTCGATGGCCTTCTCGAAGACGGCCAGGGGCTGATCCTTGGCCCGCTTTTCGATGATGTCGAAGGCGCCGTAGAGAATGCTCTCGGCGGTGCTCTTCTTGCCCTTCTTCATGAGGCTGTTGACGAACTTCGCCACGAGCGCGCTGCCGTGCTTGGCGTCGGGCGTGACCTGTCGTTTCTGGATTTCTCGTCGTCTTGGCATGCTGGATTCCCCGGTCAGCTCGGCTTCTTGGCGCCGTACTTCGAACGGCCCTGCTTGCGGTCCTGGACGCCGACGGCATCCAGGGTACCCCGGACGATGTGGTAGCGGACGCCGGGAAGGTCCTTCACGCGGCCGCCCCGGACGAGCACGACCGAGTGCTCCTGGAGGTTGTGGCCGATGCCCGGGATGTAGGCGGACACTTCGTAGCCGCTCGTCAAGCGTACCCGGGCCACCTTCCGAAGCGCCGAGTTGGGCTTCTTGGGCGTCGTCGTGTAGACGCGGACGCATACGCCGCGGCGCTGCGGGCAGGACACCAGGGCGGGGGCCTGCGTCTTCTTCCGGATCTGCTGCCTTCCTTTCCGCACTAACTGGTTGATCGTCGGCATGAAATTCCTTCTATCCCTTTCTGTCCACAATGAAGGGGCTCGCGAAAGCTTGAATTTCTATCAATTCATCACCTCTATGTCAAGCGTTTTCTGTGCCGTTTTCTCACTCTCCTCTCCGGCACTCTCGACCACCATGCCGAGCTTCTTGTAGAGGGGGAGCCCCGAGCCGGCCGGGATGAGGCGGCCCATGATGACATTCTCTTTGATTCCGCGGAGATAGTCGGTCTTCCCGGCCAGGGCCGCCTCGGTGAGCACCCGCGTCGTTTCCTGGAAGGAGGCCGCCGAGATGAAGCTCTGCGTCGACAGGGAGGCCTTCGTAATGCCCAGCAGGATCGGCTCGCCGACGGCGGGACGGCCGCCGCGCTCGATGACCCGGTCGTTCTCCTCCTGGAAGCGGCCCTTCTCGACCTGCTCGTCGGCCAGGAAGTTCGTGTCCCCGGGGTCGGCGATCCTTACCCGGCGGAGCATCTGACGGACGATGATCTCGATGTGCTTGTCGTTGATCTTGACGCCCTGCAGGCGGTAGACCTCCTGGACCTCGTCCACGAGGTAGCGCGCCAGCTCCTTCTCGCCCTTGATCATCAGCAGGTCGTGGGGGTTCGAGGCCCCGTCCATGAGGGCCTCGCCGGCGCTGACCCGGTCGCCCTCCTGGACCGTGATGTGCTTGCCCTTGTTGATGAGGTACTCCTTCTTGTCGCCCACCTCGGGGGTCACGATCACGCGGCGGCGGCCCTTGACGTCCTTGCCGAAGGACACCACCCCGTCGATCTCGGAGATGACCGCGAACTCCTTCGGTTTTCTCGCCTCGAAGAGCTCGGCCACGCGGGGCAGGCCGCCCGTGATGTCCTTGGTCTTCGTCGTCTCGCGGGGAATCTTGGCGATGATGTCGCCCGCCTCGACCCGGTCGCCCTCGTTGACACCGATGTTGACGCCCACCGACAGAAGATAGCGGGCCGTGCTGCCCGTCGACGGCACCCTGGCCGTCTTGCCCTCCTTGTCCTTGATGGAGATGCGGGGCCGGAGTTCGGCGTCGGCAAATTCGATGATGACCTTGCGCGACAGGCCCGTCACCTCGTCAACCTGCTCCTGCACGGTCCTGCCCTCGATGACGTCGCCGTACTTCACCGTCCCGGACACCTCGGCGAGGATCGGGATGGAGAAGGGGTCCCACTCGGCGATCAGGTCTCCGCGTCCGACCTTCGCGTTTTCGCCGACCTTGATGCGCGCCCCGTAGGGAACGGGGTACTTGCCGCGGTTGCGTCCCTCCTCGTCGAGGACGTGGATCTCTCCGTTGCGGTTCATGACGACGAGATCCTTGCCGCGTTTGACCCAGCTGAGGTTGACGAAGCGCAGTGTCCCGTCGTGACGGGCCTCCAGGGTCGAGTGTTCCTCGAACTTGGCCGTGCCGCCGATGTGGAAGGTCCGCATCGTGAGCTGGGTGCCGGGTTCGCCGATGGACTGGGCCGCGATGATCCCCACGGCCTCGCCGATGTTGACCAGGTGCCCGTGCGCGAGGTCGCGGCCGTAGCACTTGGCGCACACGCCGAACTTGGACTTGCAGGTGAGCACGGAGCGGATCTGGACGCGCTCGATGCCGGCGTCGTCGAGGCGCTTGGCCAGCGTCTCGTCGATCTCCTCGTTGGCCCGGACGAGCACCTCCCCCGTGAAGGGGTCCACGATGTCGTCGAGGGCCACGCGTCCCAGGACACGCTCGCCGGCCGTCTCGATGATCTCGCCGCCCTCCACCAGGGCCTGGACGAAGATCCCGTCGAGGGTCCGGCAGTCATCCTCGCTAATCGTGCAGTCCTGGGCCACGTCGACCAGGCGGCGCGTCAGGTAGCCCGAGTTGGCCGTCTTGAGGGCCGTGTCGGCCAGGCCCTTGCGGGCGCCGTGTGTCGAGATGAAGTACTGCAGCACCGTGAGGCCCTCGCGGAAGTTGGCCGTGATGGGCGTTTCGATGATCTCGCCGGAGGGCTTGGCCATGAGGCCGCGCATGCCCGCCAGCTGACGGATCTGGGCGGCGCTGCCGCGGGCGCCCGAGTCGGCCATCATGTAGATGGGGTTGAAACTCTCGAGGCTGCGCTTCTTGCCGTCCGCGAGCTCGATCTCCTCGCTTCCGATGGAGGAGAGCATCTCGGCGGCGACCTTTTCCGTCGCCTGGGCCCAGATGTCGATCACCTTGTTGTATCGCTCGCCGTCGGTGATGAGGCCGTCCATGTACTGCTTCTGGACTTCCAGGACGTCCTTGTCGGCCTTGGACACGATGTCCTTCTTTCCCGCGGGGACCACCATGTTGTTGATCGCGATGGAGGCCCCGGAGATGGTCGCGTAGCGGAATCCCGTGTCCTTGAGGCGGTCGGCCAGGATGACGGTGGCCTTGTCGCCGCAGGAGCGGTAGCAGTAGTCGATGAGGTTGGCGACCTCCTTCTTGTTCATGACCCTATTGACGACCTCGAAGGGGATCTCCGACGGCACGATCTCGTAGAGCAGCACGCGGCCCACCGTCGTCTCCTCGAGGTGACCGTTCATGCGCACCTTCACCTTGGCCTGCAGGTCCACCTCGCCCGAGTCGAAGGCCTGGCGCACCTCCTCGGGGCCCGAGAAAACCATGCCCGTGCCCCGGCTGCCCAAACGGGCTCGGGTCAAGTAGTAGAGCCCGAGGACGATGTCCTGGGAGGGCACGATGATCGGCTTGCCGTGGGCCGGGGAGAGGATGTTGTTGGTCGACATCATGAGCACGCGGCTCTCGACCTGCGCCTCGATGGACAGGGGCACGTGGACTGCCATCTGGTCGCCGTCGAAGTCGGCGTTGAACGCCGTGCAGACCAGGGGGTGCAGCTGGACCGCCTTGCCTTCGATGAGCACGGGCTCGAAGGCCTGCATGCCCAGGCGGTGCAGGGTGGGGGCGCGGTTCAGGATCACGGGGTACTCGCGCACCACCTCGTCCAGGGCGTCCCAGACCTCAGGGGTCTCGCGCTCGACCATCTTCTTGGCGCTCTTGACCGTCGTGACGAAGCCCTTCTCCATAAGGCGGTTGTAGATGAAGGGTTTGAAGAGCTCCAGGGCCATCTTCTTCGGCAGACCGCACTGGTGGAGGCGCAGGTCGGGGCCGACGGTGATGACGGAGCGGCCCGAGTAGTCCACGCGCTTGCCCAGCAGGTTCTGGCGGAAGCGGCCCTGTTTGCCCTTGAGCATGTCCGAGAGCGAGCGCAGGGGGCGCTTGTTGGAGCCCGTGATGGCCCGGCCGCGGCGGCCGTTGTCGAAGAGCACGTCCACGGCCTCCTGGAGCATCCGCTTCTCGTTGCGGATGATGATTTCCGGGGCGTTCAGCTCCATGAGCCGCTTGAGGCGGTTGTTGCGGTTGATGACGCGCCGGTAGAGATCGTTGAGGTCCGAGGTGGCGAAGCGCCCGCCCTCCAGGGGCACCAGGGGGCGCAGGTCCGGCGGGATCACGGGGATCGTCGTGAGGATCATCCACTCGGGGCGGTTGCCCGACTTGCGCAGGGCCTCGACGACGCGCAGCCGCTTCGTGAGCTTCTTGCGCTTCGTGTCGGAGGTGGCCTCCTTGAGTTCGAGGCGCAGCTCCGTGTCGAGCTCGTCGAGGTTCATCTCCTCGAGAAGCGCGCGGGCCGCCTCGGCGCCGATGCCCGCCACGAAGCCGTCGGCCCCGTACTTCTCGCGGCACTCGACGTAGCGCTCCTCCGTGAGGAGCTCCTTCTTCTTGAGGGGCGTATCCTTCGGGTCCAGCACGATCCAGGACTCGAAGTAAAGGACCTTTTCGAGCTCCTTCAGGGAGAGGTCGATGACGTTTCCGATGCGGCTCGGCAGGCTCTTGAGGAACCAGATGTGCGCCACGGGGGCTGCCAGCGTGATGTGACCCATCCGCTCGCGGCGGACCTTGGACTGGATGACCTCGACGCCGCATTTCTCGCAGACCACACCGCGGTGCTTCATGCGCTTGTAGCGTCCGCAGAGACACTCGTAGTCCTTCACGGGCCCGAAGATCTTGGCGCAGAACAGGCCGTCGCGCTCGGGCTTGAAGGTCCGGTAGTTGATCGTCTCGGGCTTCTTCACCTCGCCGTGCGACCAGGAGGCGATCTTCTCCGGGGAGGCGATGGACATCTTGATGGCGTTGAACCGGATGGGATCCTTCGGCTTTTCGAAAAAGCTGAAAATGTCTTCCACGAGGGTACTCCTTGTATTCGCGGCTAGGGGCTAAGGGCTAACGGCTACCGGTCGGAGGGGAAAGAGCGGTCTCCCCTGCCTTTCGCCGTTCGCCTTTTGCCATTTGCCGTCTTATTCTTTCTCCACCAATTCCACGTCCAGGCAGAGGCTCTGGAGCTCCTTGACGAGCACGCTGAAGGACTCGGGCAGGCCGGGCTCGAGCGTGTGCTCGCCCTTGACGATGGCCTCGTAGATCCTCGTGCGGCCCGACACGTCGTCGGACTTCACCGTGAGGAACTCCTGCAGGGTGTGCGCAGCCCCGTACGCCTCCATGGCCCAGACTTCCATCTCGCCCAGCCGCTGGCCGCCGAACTGCGCCTTGCCGCCCAGGGGCTGCTGCGTGACGAGCGAATAGGGACCGATGGAGCGGGCGTGGATCTTGTTGTCGACCAGGTGATGGAGCTTGAGCATGTAGATCATGCCCACGGTCACCTGCTGCTCGAAGGGCTCGCCGGAGCGGCCGTCGAAGAGGACGGTCTGACCCTTCGCGGGCAGGTTGGCCTTGACGAGCATGTCGCGGATCTCCTCCTCCGTGGCCCCGTCGAAGACGGGCGTCGCCACGGAGATGCCCTTCTTGAGGCGCCTCACGAAGCCGCGGATCTCGTCCTCCGAGGCCCCGTCGATGAACCGGCCGAACTCGTCGGAGCCGTAGATGCGCTTCATCTCCCTCTTGAGGGCATCGAGAGCCGCGTTCTTCTCCGCGAGCACGTTGATCTTCTCGCCGATCTCCCTGGCGGCCCAGCCGAGGTGTGTCTCCAGGATCTGGCCCACGTTCATGCGGGAGGGGACGCCCAGGGGGTTGAGAATGATGTCCACGGGCGTGCCGTCCTCGAAGAAGGGCATGTCCTCGTCGGGCAGGATGCGCGAGAGCACGCCCTTGTTGCCGTGGCGGCCGGCCATCTTGTCGCCCACGGAGAGCTTGCGCTTGATGGCGACGTAGACCTTGACAAGCTTGATGACGCCCGGGGGCAGTTCGTCGCCGGCCTTCTGCTTCTCCACCTTTTCCTCGAAGTAGGCCTCGATAAGGTCCACCTTCCGCGCGAGATTCTCGAGCATACCCCGGAGGTTCTCCTCGAGAGTCTCGTCCTCGAGCGAAATGCCCTTCCAGAGGCTGAAGGGGATCTTCTCGAGCGCCTCGGCGGTGATCTCCTCGCCCTTCTTGAGGACCGTTTTCTTCTTCTTCGGATCGATGAGCTTCCCGGCGGAGATCTTCCCGACGAGCAGGTCGGCGAGCTTGCTCTTCACCGCCTCGGAGATGATCCGGATCTCGTCGTCGCGGTCCTGGTAGATCCGGTTGATCTCGTCCTCCTCGATCTGGACCGACCGGCGGTCCTTCTCGGCGCCCTTGCGGGTGAAGATCTTCGCGTCGATGACGATGCCCTCGACCCCGGGGGGAACCCGCAGGGAGGTGTCGCGCACGTCGCCCGCCTTCTCGCCGAAGATGGCCCGCAGGAGCTTCTCCTCGGGGGACAGCGTCGTCTCCCCCTTGGGCGTGATCTTGCCGACGAGGATGTCGCCGGGCTTGACGTAGACGCCCATCCGGACGATGCCGCTGTCGTCGAGATTGCGCAGGGCCTCCTCGCCGACGTTGGGGATGTCGCGGGTGATCTCCTCCTTGCCGAGTTTCGTGTCGCGGGCCATCGTCTCGAACTCCTCGATATGCACCGAGGTGTAGACGTCCTCCTTCACGATCCGTTCGCTCACCAGGATGGAATCCTCGTAGTTGTAACCGCCCCAGGACATGAAGGCGACCATGACGTTGCGTCCCAGGGCGAGCTCGCCATCCTGGGTCGCCGGGCCGTCGGCGATGATGTCGCCCGCCTCCACCCGGTCGCCCGTCACGACGACGGGCCTCTGGTTGAAGCAGGTGTCCTGGTTGGTCCGCTGGTACTTGGTCAGGTTGTAAATGTCCACGCCCGTGTCGAAGCCGTGCCGCTCGGCCTCGTCGCACTTGATGACGATGCGGGCGGCGTCGACGCCCTCCACCACGCCGGCGCGCCTGGCCGTCACGACGGCGCCGGAGTCCTTGGCCACGACCGGCTCCATTCCCGTACCGATGAGCGGCACCTCGGGCTGGAGAAGCGGGACGGCCTGGCGCTGCATGTTGGAGCCCATCAGCGCGCGGTTGGCGTCGTCGTGCTCCAGGAAGGGGATGAGCGCCGCGGCCACGGAGACGAGCTGGTTCGGGGAGACGTCCATGAGATCCACCTCCTCGGGCACGACGGTGACGAACTCGCCGCCGCGGCGGGCGTAGATCAGGGGCTCCGTGAAGCGGCCCTTGGCATCCAGGGCGGCGTCGGCCTGGGCGATGATGAACTTCTCCTCCTCGATGGCGGTGAGATACCGGATGTCGTTGAGGACGCGGCCGTTCTCCACGAGGCGGTAGGGCGTCTCGATGAAGCCGAATTCGTTGACCCGGGCATAGGTCGACAGCGACACGATGAGCCCGATGTTCGGCCCTTCCGGCGTCTCGACGGGGCAGATCCGCCCGTAGTGGCTGTTATGGACGTCGCGGACCTCGAAGCCCGCCCGTTCGCGCGTGAGGCCGCCGGGGCCCAGGGCCGAGAGCCGGCGCTTGTGCGTGATCTCGGAGAGCGGGTTGGTCTGGTCCATGAACTGGGAGAGCTGGCTCGAGCCGAAGAACTCGTTGACCACGGCCGAGACGGGCTTGGCGTTTACGAGGTCGTGGGGCATCATGGTCTCCACGTCCTGAAGGCTCATCTTCTCCTTGATGGCGCGCTCCATGCGGATCAGGCCGATGCGGTACTGGTTTTCGATAAGCTCGCCCACGGAGCGGATGCGGCGGTTGCCCAGGTGGTCGATGTCGTCGACGCTGCAGTCGCCCTCGCCAAGCTTGAGGTTGATGAGGTATTTGACGGCCTCGAGGATGTCCTCGTTGCGCAGGGTCGTCACGTCGGCGGGCACGTCGAGCCGCAACTTGTAGTTCATCTTCACGCGGCCCACGTCCGAGATGTCGTAGGTCTCGGGGTCGAAGAAGAGGCTCCTGAAGAACCGCCTGGCCGTCTCCGGCGTGGGCGGGTTCGAGGGCCGGAGCCGGCGGTAGATCTCGATGATGGCCTCCTCGCCCGACTCGATCTTGTCGATCAGCAGAGTCTCCATGACGGAGGCGTTCATGCGGTCCTCGTCGAGGTGGATCATGGAGAGCTCCTGGATGCCCCTGGCCTTGACGATTTCGAGGCGCTCCTCCGTGATCTCCTGGTTGCAGCGCAGGAGGACCTCGCCCGTGTCGGGATCGACGACGTTGCGGGAGAGCACCTTGCCCAGCAGAAAGTCCTCGCCCACCGGGATGCGCCTGATCTTGAGCTCGTCGAGGCGCTTGAGGACGAGCTTCGTGATCTTGCGGCCCTTTTTCACGACGACCTCGCCCCGGGGCTTCGTCTCGATGTCCTCGGGGGCCTTCTCGTTGGCCAGGAAGGGCCCCACGTCGAGCCAGAGCTTTCCGTCCTCGAAGGTGACCTTCTCGATCGCGTAGAAAGCGTTGAGGATGTCCTCCGTCGAGTACCCCATGGCCTTCAGCAGGATCGTGACGGGCATCTTGCGGCGCCGGTCGATGCGCACGTACAGGAGGTCCTTCACATCGAACTCGAAATCGAGCCAGGAGCCCCGGATGGGGATGATGCGGGCCGAGTAGATCAGCTTGCCGCTGGCATGCGTCTTCCCCTTGTCGTGATCGAAGAAGATGCCCGGCGAGCGGTGCAACTGGCTCACGATGACGCGCTCGGTTCCGTTGACGATGAAGGTGCCGTTTTCGGTCATGAGCGGGATCTCGCCGAAGTAGATCTCCTGCTCCTTGATGTCCCGGATGATCTTCTGCTCGCTCGTCCGGTCGGCGTCGAAGACGACAAGCCGCACCACGATCTTCAGGGGCGCCGCGTAGGTCAGGCCCTTCGCGATGCACTCCTTGACGTCGTAGCGGCTCTCGCCGATCTTGTAGCTGACGAATTCGAGGGAACACTTCCCACTGAAGTCGCTGATCGGGAAGATGCTCTTGAAGGCTCCCTGGAGCCCGAAGCCGTTCCGCTTCTCGGGCTGCGTGTCCTTCTGCAGGAACTTCTCGTAGGACTTCATCTGGATGTCGATCAGGTTCGGGACGTCGATGATCTTCTGAATCCGACCGAAATTTTTCCTGAATTCACGCATCATGTTCTTCGCTTCCTCAAAAAGATGGACCACCCCGTATGCGTCTCCGGGCTTCCCCCGGCCTGCTCCGCAGGCCGCACCGGGAAGCGGAGGTCTTCCGACCGGGCCGGAAGAGTCCTCCCCTCCCTGGACTCGTGGAAACCCGTAACGCCGCTACGGGGAGTCATGATTGGTTGCCCCAAGATCAACGTGCCTTACTTGATCTCGACAGTGGCGCCTACGGCCTCCAGCTTCTTCTTGATCTCGTCGGCTTCCGTCTTGGCAATGCCTTCCTTGACGGGCTTGGGCACACCTTCGACGAGGTCCTTCGCTTCCTTCAGGCCGAGGCCCGTGATGGCGCGGATTTCCTTGATGACCTGGATCTTCTCGGCGCCGAAGCTCGTGAGAACGACGTCAAACTCCGTCTTCTCCTCGGCCGCCGCGGCCGCCACGGGCGCGGCACCGCCAGCCACAGCCGCCACGGCCACCGGGGCCGCCGCCGACACGCCGAACTTCGCCTCCAGCTCCTTGACGAGCTCCGAGAGCTCGAGCACCGTCATTCCTTCGATATACTTGACAACGTCTTCCTTCGTAATCGCCATGTTTCTCCGTCCTTCCTTAATGGTTTTCTTTTTCTTTTTTCTGCCTGGTTGCCTCGAGGACCTGCACAAGGCCGCGCGGCACGGCGCTCAGCACCGTGACGAGCTGGGTCGGGACCGCCATGAGGGTCCCCAAAAGCTTGGCCAGAAGCACCTCCCGGCTGGGCAGCTCGGAGATGAGGTCCAGCTGCTGCCGGCTGACCATCCTGCCGTCCATCCAGGCGAACTGGATATCCAGCTCGGGGTTTTTCCTGGCAAAGTCGATGAGGACCTTGGTGGGGGGCGCCACGTCGCCACCGATCATGGACAGCGACAGGGGACCCTTGAGGTTGTCCTTCAGTCCCGCGAAGTCCGTCCCCTGGGCCGCGATGCCCAGGAGAGTGTTCTTCACGACCCGGAACTCGGTTCCCGTCTTGCGCAGTTCATTCCTCAAGGCAGTGATCTTCTCCACGTTCATGCCTCTGTACCCGGCAAGAACGGCGAGTTTGGCATCCTTGAGCTTCCCGTGAAGCTCCGCGACTGCCTGCTCCTTTTCCTTTCTGTCCAACCTAGAACCTCCTTTCCCACGGTCAATTGCCCTTCACGGTTTCAGGGGCCGGAAGGCTTCGAAAGTCGGAGCGATCTGCAGGGAGAAACATGACTGCCTGAACGAGGATTCATCCGGCGGGGGGTCCGCCGCTTCCTTTTCATCCCGTCGTCGCCGGGGGCGGCTCGGGGATCCCGTCTCGGCAGGCCGGCCCGAGGGCCGATTAAACTCCCTGTACCTGCTGTCTCCGACTCTTCGTTTGCGCGTTATGGCATGACGGCCGGCGCTACTTCATCATGTTCCGGATATCAAGGGGGTCGACCCTGACGCCCGGACCCATGGTGGTGGATAGGGATATGCTCTTGAGATAGGTTCCTTTGCTCGATGCCGGTTTCAGCTTGATGATCGTTTCCAGCAGGGCCGTCACGTTATCCAGAAGTTTCTCGGGGCCGAAGGAGGCCTTCCCGACGGGGGTGTGGACGATCCCGGCCTTCTCGACGCGGAACTCGACCTTGCCCGCCTTGAGCTCCCTCACCACCTTGCCCACGTCGAAGGTCACCGTGCCGACCTTCGGATTGGGCATGAGGCCGCGGGGTCCCAGGACCTTGCCCAGCTTGCCCACGGTGCCCATCATGTCCGGCGTGGCCACGACGCGGTCGAACTCGAGCCAGCCGCCCTTGATCTTCTCCACCAGGTCGTCGGAGCCCGCGAAATCGGCTCCAGCGTCGGTGGCTTCCTTTTCCTTTTCCCCCTTCGCGAACACGAGGACCCGCACGGTCTTGCCCAGGCCGTGGGGAAGCGCCACGCTGCCCCGGACCATCTGGTCCGCGTGCTTGGGATCGACGCCGAGCCGGATCGAGGCGTCCATCGTCTCGTCGAACTTGGCGCCGGCCGTGCCGACGACGATCTCCACGGCCTCCTTCAGGGGATACCGTTTCCCCGATTCGACCTTCTTTTTTGCCTCCGCGTATCTCTTGCCTCTGGCCATGGCCAAACCTCTCGTTATGGGGTGATCTCGATGCCCATCGACCGGGCGGTGCCCGCCACGGTCCGGATGGCCGCGTCGATGTCCACACAGTTGAGATCCTTGAACTTCAGCTCCGCGATGTCCCTGACCTGCTTGCCCGTGACCTTGCCCACGGTCTCCCGCTTCGGGTCGTTCGCCCCCTTGGCGATCTTCGCGGCCTGCTTGAGCAGGACCGAGACGGGGGGCGTCTTCGTTACGAAGGTGAAGGACCGGTCGGCGTACACGGTGATCACCACGGGGATGATCATGCCCTCCTGCTTGCCCGTCATGGCGTTGTAGGCCTTGCAGAACTCCATGATGTTCACGCCGTGCTGGCCGAGAGCCGGGCCGATCGGCGGGGAGGGCGTGGCCTTGCCCGCCTGGATCTGCAGCTTGATATTCGCGATTACCTTCTTTGCCATAGTGCAGTCACCTTGTGGTGTGATTTTCTGCCGTTACGCGGCGACCACCTGGATGAAATCCAGCTCCACCGGCGTCGAGCGCCCGAAGATGCTGACGATGACCCGGAGCTTGCCCTTCTCCGGCTTCACCTCGTCGACGATGCCGTCGAAGTTGGTGAAGGGGCCATCGATGATCTTGACGTGGTCGCCCACGTCGAAGGAGAATTTCGGCTTGGGCTTCAGCGTCCCCTCCTCGATGCGGGTACGGAGCGCCATGACGTCCTCGTCGGGGATCGGGGTCGGTTTCTCCTTGGTGCCGATGAAACCCGTCACCTTCGGGGTGTTTTTCACGATGTGCCAGGTGTCGTCGTTGAGCTCCATCTTCACGAGCACGTAGCCCGGGAAGAACTTGCGCTTCGAGGTCTTCTTCTCGCCGCCGACGAGCTCGACAATGTCCTCCTCGGGCACGAGGATGTCGGAGAAGAAGGCCTGCATGCCCGCCGCCTCGATCCGCTCCTGCAGCGAGACCTTCACCTTGTTCTCGAAGCCCGAATAGGTATGGACGACGTACCAGCGGAATGCCATGCCTTGCCTACCCCAGAACGAATCGGACGATCTTGACGAGCCCGAAATCCACGAGCCCCAGGACCATCGAGACGATGATCGTCAGCACGACGACCACCGAGGTGGAGGTGAGCGCCTGCCGGGGCGTGGGCCAGGTCACCTTCTTCAGCTCCGCCCGGGACTCCTTCAGGAACTGCCGAACGACATCCAGGATCTGCTTGATCTTGTCCAAACCCGTGTCCTGTGCAATAGGCTGAGGGGAAATGGCAGGCCAGGAGGGATTCGAACCCCCAGCATCCGGATTTGGAGTCCGGCGCTCTAGCCGTTAGAGCTACTGGCCTGTTCCCTTCTTCCTGCCGTTATTTGGTTTCCTTGTGCGGTGTGTGGGTCTTGCAGAACTTGCAGAACTTCTTCATCTCGAGGCGGTCCTGCATGGTTCGCTTGTTCTTCGTCGTCGTGTAGTTGCGGCGCTTGCATTCCGTGCAGGCCAGCGTAATGTTGTTTCGCATCCTGTCCACCCTGACTGAAATGGAGCCCACGACCAGGATTGAACTGGTGACCTCATCCTTACCAAGGATGTGCTCTACCGACTGAGCTACGTGGGCTGAAAACCGGTAACCCGGCACCCGGCGCCGTCCGAACGCTTCGACGGCTCCGGTCCGTTCTGCTGGAAAAGTTGGAGCGGGAAACGGGATTCGAACCCGCGACCCTCAGCTTGGAAGGCTGACGCTCTAGCCACTGAGCTACTCCCGCTCATCCCCGCCCGGGGCACCCGCGCGCATCCCGCCGGGGCGCGGCGGATGGGAACACATATGGTGGAGGGGGGAGGGTTCGAACCTCCGTAGGCTGCGCCGGCAGATTTACAGTCTGCTCCCTTTGACCGCTCGGGAACCCCTCCGGATTCAATGATCGCTGTGGCCGATATGGAGCTGGCGATGGGACTCGAACCCGCAACCGGCTGATTACAAATCAGCTGCTCTACCTGTTGAGCTACGCCAGCCATTTCATACAATCTTTCAAAGAATCCCGGCTCTTGCGGCGCAAAAAGGCACACGCCGGGCGTCGAAGCAATGAAGGTTAGTGTTAAAAGGGGGTTTTGTCAAGGTTTTTTTTACAACCGGCCAAAGGCAAAAGGTGAAGGGCTAAAGGTAAAAAAACGGTCAATTTCATCCTTCTTACCCTTAGCCCTTTGCCCGTTGCCTATTCTTCAGCAAACACGTCGGCCGCAAACAGATAGATCTCCGTCTCCGGATCGCGCCAGGCAGCGGGGGCAAGCCCCGCCTTGCGACAGGTCTCTTCCAGGAAGGTGTCCCGGTCCCACCGCCACTCGGTCGCCACCTGGGGCAGCAGGAGCCCCGCCCGTCCGCCCCTGCGGATGTAAAGACCGTGAACGCCGACCTCGATCTCGTCAGCGTCGACAACCCTGCGCAGGGGGGTGAGCACGGAGATTTCCACCCTGAGGTCCTGCAACTCGTCCTTCCGCAGCGGCGGAAACCGGGGATCCTGGAACGCCGAGGCGACGGCCATTTCCTCGACGGTTTTCGCCAGGGGCTTCCGGGGCTCGACAAACCCGATGCACCCTCTCAGCCTGCCCCGTTTCTTCAGGGAGACGAAGGCCCCCCGCTTCTCGTCCAGCAGTCCCTTCCCTGCCGGCCCCGGTCGTTTCTTCCCGTCCAGCTCCGCCTCGATGGATTCTCGGGCGATCCGGAGCAGCGCCCGTTTTTCCGCGCCGGAGAGTTTCCTGTCGGTGTCCGCGTCTTTCACTCGGCCCTCTTTCCCCCCGCGGCTTCCCGGTAAAACACCGCCGAAAGATATCCCACCACCTGGCGCCGATCCCCCGTCACGTCCCCTGAATTGGCATACTGAAGCACCCGTGCGCCGCGGGCACCCGCCTTTTCGGCAACGAGCATGGTCGCCACGACGGGTCCGCCTCCGCAGGCCTCGCAGGAGCCTTCCTCGAGTTCGCGCGCAAGCGCCCTGTAATCCCGTTTCCTCACGAGGTCGACGACAATCCCGTCGAGCCGCGTTGCCTGCTCATAGGAGTGGAAGTGGGAAAGGTCCGAGCTGCCCACGACAAGGATGTCTTTCCCTTTTGCCGCCCGGAAGACCGCTTCGGCGACGGATTCACAGGTCCGGACGTCCTGGGTCCCCATCACGATGGGGACAAAGGAGAAACTCCCGAGGGCCTCCTGCAGGAACGGCAGCTGAATCTCGACGGAATGCTCCGCCGCATGGGGCTTGCGGTCGGCGTTCATCACGGGGTCCGCCCCGAGGATCGCGCCCGCCAGTTCGGCGTCTATGGGGACCACTCCGAGCGGCGTTTCATACCCCCCGGAAGGCCAGACCGAGGCGCCGCCGAACAGGACGCGATGGCTCGGCCCGATCACCACGACGGCGTCATACCGCTGTCCCTCGACCAGGCGGTAGCCGTGCGCCGCGATCTGCCCGGAGTACCGGTACCCCGCGTGGGGGGAAACGAGGCCGACGATCCTCCCCCCGACGGGAGCAGGCGAGGCGTTCTCGAAATACCGGCGGATCTCGCGCCTGAGGACCCCGGGGTCGCCCGGGTACCAGGTGCCGGCAATGACGGATTTCCGGATGTCCTTTTCCATGGTGATCGCCGATCGGCAACGACCCCGGGCAGGAGCCCCCAGGGACCGGAGGTAAATTTCCGTTGTGCTTCCCTGCCGTTAGCGTTTTTCCCCGCATGTCATGCCTACCCCTTTGCGGGCGGCCCTGTCAAGAGGGGAAAGCGGCACAAGGGGGCCCGGGGCAAAAAAAGATTGACTCCGAAACCGGGGCTGTTTAAGAGTAATCGGTTCTGATGGAGGAACCCGTCGTCGACCGGCAGGCGTCTGCCCGGATGGGTCGGCAGGACGGGGCAGCCTGATGTCCCGTCTCCCCGCAGCCCCATCGCCCGGTGGGCTCGAACAGCAAACAGAGGAGGTAGACACATGGGTGTCAAGTGCGCAGTGAATGGCTTCGGCCGCGTCGGAAGGTATCTCGTCAGGGCCGCCCTCGGCTACAGTGACCTCGACATCGTCGCCGTCAACTCCAGGGCGAAGGCCCCGATCCTCGCCCATCTTCTCAAGTACGACTCCGTCCACGGCAAATTCCCGGCCGAGGTCTCCTGCACGGACAAGGCGCTCGTCGTCAACGGCCGGGAAATCCGGATCACCAATGTCACCGACAACTGCGCCCTGCTCCCCTGGAAGGAGATGGGCGTTGAGATCGTGCTGGAGTCGACGGGCGAGTTCCGAAAGAAGGCGGAGGTGGCCCCGCACATCGAGGCGGGCGCCAGAAAGGTCATCATCGCGGCCCCCGGCAAGGGCATCGACGGCACCTTCGTGATCGGCGTCAACGAGGAGACCTACGATCCCGCCAGGCATCACATCGTCTCCAACGCCTCGTGCACGACAAACTGCCTGGCCCCCGTGGCCAGGGTGCTCCACGAGTCCTTCGGCATCAAGCGGGGCTTCATGACGACCTGCCACGCCTACACGATGGATCAGCGGCTCCTCGACGGCTCCCACAAGGACCTTCGCCGGGCCCGGGCCGCCGGCCTGTCCATCGTCCCCACCACGACCGGGGCGGCCAAGACGGTGGGCGAGGTCATCCCCGCCCTGAAGGGCAGGATGGACGGCGTAGCCCTGCGGGTGCCCACGCCCAACGTGAGCTGCGTGGACTTCGTCGCCGAGCTGGGCCGGTCGGTCAGCGCGGGCGAGGTGAACGACGCTGTCAAGGCCGCGGCGGCGGGCAGGATGAAGGGCATCATCCAGTACTGCGAGGAAGAGCTCGTCTCCGTCGACTTCGTGAGCAGCCCCTACTCGGCCATCTTCGACGCGCCGCTCACCAACGTCCTCGACGGCAGCCTGGTGAAGGTCTTCGCCTGGTACGACAACGAAAGCGGGTTCGCCTGCCGGATGCTCGACCTGGCGCGGTATATGGCAAAACAGCAGGCGTAAGGCTCAGGACATAAGGCATAAGGGAAGGCAAGAAATCCTCTTCCTATACCCTAAGCCCTGAGCCATTTTTTGGCGGGGGAAATCGTGCGCAGGCCGCTGATCATCGGCAACTGGAAGATGAACAAGACCATCGGCGAGGCCGTCGGGTTCGCCCGCGCGCTCGCGGCCGGCCTGCCGCCCGTCACAGACCGGGACGCGGCCATTGCTCCCCCCTTCACGGCGCTTTACGCCCTCGCGCCGGAACTGCGGGAAACGGCGATCGCCCTCTGCGCCCAGGATGTGCACGGCGAGGACCGGGGGGCCTTCACCGGCGAGGTGTCGGCGCCCATGCTCCGCGACGTGGGGTGCCGCTACGGCCTCGCGGGACATTCGGAGCGCCGCCGCATCTTCGGGGAAACCGGCGACGACGTCAACCGCAAGGTGAAGGCCCTGCTCCGGGCCGGACTCACCCCCGTTCTCTGCGTCGGCGAAACTCTGGAGGAACGGGACGCGGAGCAGACCTACAACATCGTCCGCCGCCAGTTAAAAGAGGGATTGAATAATCTATCCGCCGATGATATAAGGCGCTCCATTGTCGCTTACGAGCCCGTGTGGGCCATCGGGACGGGACGGACGGCCGCCCCCGACCAGGCGCAGGACATCCACCATTTCATCCGGCAGTTCCTCGGGCTCATGGCCGGGCAGGAAGGGGCGGAGGAAATCCGCATCCTGTACGGGGGAAGCGTCAGTCCCGAAAACGCGGGGGCGCTCATGGCGCAGGAGGACATCGACGGGGTTCTGGTGGGAGGCGCAAGCCTCGACGTCGATTCCTTCCGGAAGATCATCCTGTATTGAGAGGGAAGAACGTTGCACATCCTTGTCAGCATCATCCACATTTCGGTTTGTATCCTGCTGGTCGTGATCGTGCTGCTCCAGCGAGGCAAGGGGGCCAGCATGGGGGCCGCCTTCGGCGGATCGAGCCAGACCCTGTTCGGAAGCTCCGGCCCCGGCACCCTGCTCGGCAAGATGACCACGGGCGTCGCCGTCGTGTTCATGCTGACTTCCCTGTGGCTTGCCTACTTCGCGGTGCACAAGGGAAGCTCCGTCATGCAGGGCGCCGCGCCGGCCCCGATCGAGCAGCCCGCTCCGGTGTCCCCTCCGGCTCCGGCGCCGGACAAGAACTAGCTCTGCGCTATTGACAAATGAGCCCGAACAGGCTAATAAATCCGTACCGATGCCGAAGTGGTGGAAATTGGTAGACACGCTATCTTGAGGGGGTAGTGGGGAGACCCGTCCGGGTTCAAGTCCCGGCTTCGGCACCAGAAACAAAGTGGAAGGTCCACTGGAAAGAGGGAGTCAGGATCCGCGGTCCTGGCTCCCTTTCTTTTTTCACTCCCCATGCCACTGCCTGCTCCGGATATTCTGGAGCTGCCAGGGGCTTTGGACATCGAGCTTTTCGGGAAAGTACTTTCCACGGCCATTGAGCGGCGTCCACTCCGTGAACTCCCCCGCCATGCGGCCCAGGTAGGGCTCTGCCGTTTCTAGGCAATCCTCGAAATCCAGATCCTCGGGCTCGACGACGCCGCGCCGCGGGTTGCGTATGGCCCACAGGACGGCGGCGACGGCCCCCGCCGTGACCTGCATGGTCGTCGCGTTGGCGTGCGCCACGTGCCTGCGCGCCTCCTGGATCGTGAGCTGCGAGCCATACCAGTACGCGTTTCGCTCGTGACCGGCCAGCAGGACGCCGAGCTCGTCCATCCCCTCCACGATATCCATTCCGAGACGCCGGCAGGAGGGCTGCAGCACCCATCCCCTGCCTTCCAGTTCCAGCGCGGACAGCATCGCGTCGTCGCAGGGATGGTACACAAACATCACGCTCGGCCGATAGAGAACCCCCCCTGGGCCGCGAACGGACAGATAGTCGGCGATCGAGAAGACTTCGTCATGGGTCACGAGCATTCCCTGAAAAGCGCCGATCGAGGGCACCCAGCTGCGCGCGAAGGTGCATGCCCCGGGACGCTCCAGGTACAGCGTGGCGGAGCCGGGGCGGTGCTCGCGCGCCCCCCGGGGCCGCCGCTTTTCAAAGGTGCCGAAGGACAGCTCGGCCGGCTGCATCAGCTCGTCGACGAAACCGTCGATCGACCAGGTGTTGACGAATTCCCCCTGGCGTTTCGGGCGCGTGCTGGCCTGCGTGTCCCGCTCGGATATCTGAATCGTGGTGATCCTGAGATCGCGCGCAAGATTCGCCCATTCCTCGCGCGTGGCGGGCTTTGCGTTGCCGTTGCGGATGATCCGGTCCAGATCGAGGAGGGCGCGCTTGACAAAATGGGAGACGAGCCCCGGGTTGGCGCCGTGATCAACCACGGCCGTCGGCGAGCCGGCCCCCAGCTCGGCGGCCAGGTCGGTCACCTTGGAGCGGACGGCGTAGCTCGTGCGCTGGCGAAGCGCCAGCATGGGGTTGTCGAATACACCCGGCCACGGCTCTATTGAGGTATCCACGTACAGGGCGCCCCGCTCCGAGCAGAACCGAATCAGATCGCTGCTGGAAATATCGATGGACAGGTTCAGCAGGAGATCGCCGTCCCCGACGTAGCCCTTCAGGATCGTGCGGTAGTTGGCGGGCGTGAGGTTGCAGTGGATGAACCGCGTCCCGCAGCGCTCCGCAATCCCCCGCCCGGCTTCGTCGGCCGAGAGAACGGTCAGCCGCCCGTGAATTCCTTCGAGATGCCGGCCGATGACGGGCAGGACGGCCTGTCCGATGCTTCCGCAACCGACCATGACGATGCGGCCCCTGAAGGCCGGGGGCTCCGGCGATTCCTTCGGTGGTACCGTCATTTTCAACTCCCGGGCATCCTGCGCAATGCCGGTTTCGGCCGGGGGCAGCCTCGTCGTGGTGCGCGGCGGGCCGACGCCGGGGATCCGGTGATCACTTCCCTTTCAGGAGGGCGTGCTCCTTTTTGATTCGGGCAAGAAGGTCCGGCTGGGTCAAGAGATCCAGGGCCACGCTGGCTTCGACCTTGGCGGCCACGACGAGGGCGCTCTTGCCGAGCTCGCTCACGGAGGCGTCGGCGAATTCCTGGCTGTGCCCGGGGCAGCCGGCGCGGGCGCTCTTGACCCGCAGCTCCAGCGACGGGATATTGAAGCTGACCGTGCCGAAGTCCGTCGACCCGGCGGTGGTCTCCGGGCAGGGGTCCGCCTCCTCGGGGTCTGCGGCTCCGTACTGCTTGGCGTAATGAAAGGCGAGCCTTTCGAGCGTCTCCACGTGGATCCGGTTGTCATACCGTCCCTGCGGGGTGATCGTCACCTCCGTGCCGGTCATCAGCGTGGCGCCCTTGACCACGTCCATCACCCGTTTGACCTGCATGTCCAGGTAGGGGCGCTGGAAGTGTCGGATGAACCAGACGGTGGCCGCCCGCTCGGGAACGATGTTGGGCGCCGCCCCGCCGTCGGTGATCACCCCGTGCATGCGCGTGCCGGGCTCGGAGTGTTCCCGCAGGGCGTCGATGCCGTTGAACATAAGGATAACCGCGTCAAGGGCCGATTTCCCCTCCCAGGGCTTGGATGACGCATGGGAGGGCTTCCCCTTGAAGACAAATTCGAACGCGTCGAGGGCCATGCCCGACGGGCCGGCCTTCCGGTAGGTCGTCCTGTCCCCGCCATGGAACATGATCGCGGCGTCAACCTCCTTGAAACAGCCTGAGTCGTACATGATCGCCTTCACCGGCGGGGGGATTTCCTCCGCCGGCGTCCCCCAGACGACCAGCCGCCCCGGGATCTTCCGGGCCTTCATCACCTCCGCCAGGGCCACCGCCGCACCAATGCCGATGGGGCCCTGCATGTTGTGCTGGCAGCCGTGGAACGCCTTGCCTCCGGGCCCCCGCAGGGCATCGTACTCCACCAGGAATGCAATCGTGGGACCGCCCTCCTGACCCGGGTAGGTGGCCTTGAAAACCGTCGGCAGGGTCTTCATCTTCCAGGCTTTCTCCAGGATCGGTTCCCAGGAGTCGGCGATCTTGTTCAGGCCGGTTTCCACCTTCCATCCTTTTTTCTTCAGGTACCCGGTCAGCATTTCGACCGCCCGGGTCTCCTTGTGCCCGCTTTCCGGATTTCGGTAGAGCCACTCGCTCATCTGCAGAAGATCCCCCTTCATGGCCTCGACCTTCTGCACAACCATCTGCCGGCTGTCCTGGGCCATGGCCGTCCCAGCGAGCGCCAGGACCAGCAGGCATGCCAGACACCCCACCGCTGCTTCTCTCAACGCGGTTTTATTCATTCGCTGCCCCCTCTCTGAAATTGTGCCGCTAAATTGGCTGCTTGTACAACTTCCTGCAAAGAATGTCAATTTGGATCCGGGCCCGGGCGCAGCGCCGGGGACAGCGCGGACACTCCCGGGCTGCGGCCCGCATTGATCGAATTCCCCCTCGATCCTCCTCTTTCAAAGGGGAAGCCTTCGGCATCCCTCCTTTGAAAAGAACCGCTGGCGGCGGAGCTCGTCTCCCCGCCGCCCGGTTCGGGAAGACGATAAGAAAAGCGGGGCTGCTCCGGCCCCGCTCTCCCTGTTTATTCTCCGATCCCCGGGATCCTGCTCTCAGGCAGCCCCCTGGGGCTTCATCGAACCCGTCTCGTTGTACCGCACGTGCCAGCTGTAGGCCTCGTCGAGCAGCATGGGGATGTGCCCGCCCACTTTCTTCTGGGCGCGCCTGAAGTAGTCCCACAGCATGTCCTTGTAATCCGGGTGGGCGCAGTTCTCGATGATGACGGGAACCTTCTCCCTCGGGTCGAGGCCGCGCAGGTCCGCAAGGCCCTGGTCCGTAACGATGATGTGGATCTCGTGCTCCGTATGGTCGTAGTGGGTCACGTGGGGCACGACGCGGGAGATGGCTCCCTTCTTGGCCGCCGCCGGCGTCAGGAAGACGACGAGCCCCGAGTTGCGGGAGAAGTCCCCGGAGCCGCCGATGCCGTTGACCATCGTGGAGCCGAAGGTGTGGGTCGAGTTGGCGTTGCCGTAGATGTCCACCTCGAGGGCGGTGTTCATGGCGATATTGCCGATCCGGCGGGCGATCTCGGGGTTGTTGCTGATCTCCTGGGGCCGCAGGACGATCTTTTCGCGGTAGGTCATGATGTTTCGGTAGAACCGCTGGAGCCCTTCCGGCGAGGGGGACAGCGACGTGCCGGAGACGGCGTTGAGCTTGCCGGCGTCGATGAGATCGAACATGGCGTCCTGGATGACCTCCGTCCAGACCCTCAGGTTCTTGTAGTCGCTCTCCACGAGGCCCGCCATGACGGCGTTGGCCACGTTGCCCACCCCTGACTGCAGGGGCGGCAGCGTCTCGCCGTATTCCTTTTCGAAGAACCGGATCAGGTGCCGCGCCATGGCCTTGGACTGCTCGTCGATCGCGCCGAGCGGCCGGGTCTTGTCGCCGATGTCGCAGGGCACGACGGCCACGATCTTGCGCGGGTCGCAGGGCATGTAGATCGTCCCGATGCGCTGGTTGACGTCCGTAATCGGCAGGGGATGCCGCGCCGGCGGGTCGGCGGGGATGAAGATGTCGCTCATCCCAACGAGTTCCATGGGCTGGCTCGTGTTGACCTCGATGATGACCTTCTCGGCCTGCTGCAGGAAGGTCGGCGAGTTGCCGACCGAGGTGGACGGGATGATCCCGCCGTTTTCCAGGATGCAGACGGCCTCGACGATGGCCACGTCCATCTTGCCGAGAAAGCCGTAGCGCAGCTGCTGGGCCATCTGGCTCAGGTGAATGTCGAAGAACATCGTGTCGCCCGCATTGAGCCTCTGGTTGATCTTTTTCCCCGTCTGGTAGGGGAAACGCTTTGCGATGCAGTTGACGTCGGCCCAGGTCTCATCGAGCTCCACCCCGACGGAGGCTCCCGTGAGCAGGGAGAGGCGCAGCGGCTCGCCCTTCCTGACCCGCTCGGCCACGGCCAGGGGCACCGCCTTGGGGTACCCGCAGGGGGTGAACCCGCTCGTGCCGACGGTCATCCCGTCCCGGATGTGCTTGGCGGCCTCCTCGGCCGTCGTGATTCTGGACAACAGTTCCTTGTTGAAGATACGGCTCTCGATTCCCATCTTGGTCATGCCTCCTTGTCTTGGATTGAAACCGTCAACTCCCCACGTCAGCGGTTACAGATCCTGTGACAGGCCGGTGAAAGAGAAAAATGCGGGGCCCCCGGGGGCCCCGCCTTCCGCGCTAGAAGCCGTCGTTGATGACGCCTTCCTTTTTCAACTGTGCGATCGTCTCGTCGCTGTAGCCGAGCAGCGCCTTCAGGACCTCGTCGGTGTGCTGGCCCAGCAGGGGCGCCGGCGCATAGACCTCGCCCGGCGTCTCCGACATCCGGATGGGCGAGGCAGCGATCCTCATCCTGCCGACGCGGGGCTGGTCGATGTCGACGAGCATCTTGCGGTAGGCGATGTGCGGGTCCTCGCAGATCTGCTTCATGTTGTTGATCGGCGAGTAGGGCAGCCCCTCCTTCTCGAAGATCTCCCCCCACTCCGGCGTGGTCTTCGTCATCATGATCGGGTCGAGGATCCCGTTGAGGGCCTCGCGGTGCCTGGTCCGCAGGGGATTGGTCTTGAAGCGTTCGTCCTCGGGCAGGTCGGGTCTCCCGATCACCTTCGCGAACCGGACAAAAAGGGCGTCGGTGCCGATGGCCGCGATGACGTAGGAGCCGTCCTTCGTCTTGTAGCCCTGGAATGGGGTGATGGATGGGTGTGTCCCGCCGAGGGGGCCCGGAATCTCGCCGCTGATCGTGTAGCGGGCCACGGCGTTCTCAAGGGTGGCGAAGACGCTGTCAATCATGGCCATGTCCACGTGCTGCCCCCGGCCCGTCCGGTCCCGGTGCCGAAGGGCCGCCAGGATCCCGATCGTGGCCTGGAGCCCCGTGAGGATGTCGCCCACGGAGGAGCCCACGCGGCAGGGGGGGCCGCCCTCGGGCCCGGTGATGCTCATCAGACCGCTGTAGGCCTGGGCCACCATGTCATAGGAGGGCCGCTCGGAATACTCGGGCAGTGAATCCTGGCCGAATCCGCAGATGGAGCAGTAGACGATCCGGGGGTTGATCTTCTTGAGGTCCTCCCAGCCGAAGCCCAGCTTGCGCATCGTCGTCGGGCGGAAGTTCTCCACGACCACGTCCGAAATCTTGATCAGCTCCCTCAGGATATCCTTGGCCTTGGGCTGCTTGAGGTTCAGGACCAGGCCCTTCTTGTTGCGGTTCAGGCTGATGAAGTAGCCGCTGTGGTTCTTGTCGTGATCCCCCGCAAAGGGGCCGAACTCCCGGGCGTCGTCGCCGATCGGCGGCTCGATGTGCAGGACCTCGGCGCCGAGGTCCGCAAGGTACATCGTGACAGTCGGAGCCGCCAGCACGTGGCTCAGGTCGACTACTCGGATTCCTTCCAGCGATCTTGACATGTCTTCATTCCTCCTGGGTTTGTGGTCTCCCTGCCCGGATCGTCGATCCGGCGTTTCGGGGGCGAGAGCATCCGCTCCCCCCCTTGTTTTTGCACCCGTCTACACAATTTCGTCTCCCCATTCAAGTGAATATTGGATCACAAACGGTAGGTCGGTCGCGCAAGCAGGCCTCACGCCGCCGGCCGGGCCGTCCCGAAACCCCGACTGCCCGCGGCCTTGGGGGCCGTGTCGGACAAACCCCTACAGGCGTCACCGGATGAGTCCTACATCAGAATCAGTCCGTCTCCGATATTTTTCGTCCCCCCTGCGGTGCTAATACGCGACGAAACAATTCCCCACGTTGGTTGCACCTGTTTTGCCGGCAGGTTGCGTCCTCTCAAACAGAGTCGATCATGTTGACTTGTCCTCGATGCGGCGGAAGAAATTTCTGGCGACTGGCCACGGGGCAACGGCGGTGCGGTCAGTGCGGCCTGACGCGCAAGTTCGACAAGACGTACTGGAACTCCTCCAAAATATCCCCTTACTGGAAGGGGCGCCTCCTGGAGTACTTCTGCCTGGGGGTGCCGGCCTACCGGCTCCGGCATCAGGTGCCGCTGGATCTCAAGACCGTCCAGCGCTGGTTCCGGATCCTGCGGGTCGCCATCTACACGCACGAAATGAAGGAAATGAGGGCGCTTCTGGCCAGGACGGGCAACGGGGCGTCGCTCCCCGGAGAGGGGATCCTGTTCCGGTCGGACTTCTCGGCTGCGAACGGGCGGCTGGCCCTCGGGATCTACAAGGGCAACGGGCGCGTGTTCGCCCTGCCGATCAGCTTTGCCGGAGGGGTGCCGGGTGAGCAGGCCGAGGCGGGGCGTCTCCACGTCTGTGACGAAACCCTGGCGTGCGCGCTCCTCGATATCCGGGGCACCTGCGTCTCCGTCAACGGCGAGAAGGAAACCCGGAAGGGGCGCGAGGTCCCGGGGGACATCGAGGGGTTCTGGGACTTCACCCGGCAGTGGCTCAGGCACTACCGCGGAGTGCCCCGGGCATACTTCCCGCTCTATCTCAAGGAAATCGAGTGGCGGTTCAATCACCGCAGCGAAAACCTCGTCAGGCTCATTCGCAATCTCCTGGACCGGAGGGTCATGGCGGACTCCGGGGCCAATCGCCCAGAGGCCGCGGGGGCGGCGGATCGCCGGGGGATGAAACCGTCGAACGTTCACGCGCGTCGAGGCTGAGCCGGCACGACCGGCATCAGCCCGGGAAAACAGGCCTTTGACGCAAAGGCTGAAGCAAGGAGGAAAAAGATGGCTGAACACCCCCAAATGAAGAAATGGAAGGAGCAGGTCGCCAAGGAGCTCAAGGGCAAGCCCGTGGAGGCGCTCAACTGGGAGACACCCGAAGGGATCACCGTGAAGCCCCTCTACACGGCGGAAGACCTGGAAGGACTGGATTTCGTCAACACCCTCTCCGGCATGGCCCCCTACGTCCGCGGCCCCGTGGCCTCCATGTACGCCAACCATCCCTGGACGATCCGCCAGTACGCCGGGTTCGCCACGGCCAGGGAGTCGAACGCCTTCTACCGGCGAAACCTCGCCGCAGGCCAGACGGGCCTTTCGGTCGCCTTCGACCTGGCGACGCACCGCGGCTACGACTCCGATCATCCCCGCGTGGCCGGCGACGTGGGCAAGGCCGGCGTGGCCATCGATTCCGTCGAGGACATGAAGGTCCTCTTTGACGGGATCCCGCTGGACAAGGTGACCGTCTCCATGACGATGAACGGCGCCGTGCTCCCCATCCTGGCGGGCTACATCGTGGCCGCCGAGGAGCAGGGCGTGAAGCAGGAGCAGCTGGCAGGCACGATCCAGAACGACATCCTCAAGGAATTCCTCACCCGCAACACCTACATCTACCCGCCGCAGCCCTCGATGCGGATCGTCTCGGACATCATCGCCTACTGTTCCAAGAACATGCCGCGCTACAACACGATCTCCATCAGCGGCTACCACATCATGGAGGCGGGCGCCAACTCGGTGCTGCAGACGGCCTTCACGCTGGCCGACGGAAAGCAGTATATCCGGGCGGCCATCGACGGCGGCCTCTCCATCGACGATTTCGCCCCGAGGCTCTCCTTCTTCTTCGGCATCGGCATGAACTTCTTCATGGAGATCGCCATGCTGCGGGCGGCCCGCTACCTCTGGAACAAGACGGTCAGCGAGTTCAGCCCGAAGAACCCCCGCTCCACGATCCTGAGGACCCACTGCCAGACCTCCGGATGGAGCCTCACGGAGCAGGACCCCTACAACAACGTGATCCGCACGACGCTCGAGGCCCTCGCGGCGGCCCTGGGCGGGACGCAGTCCCTGCACACCAACGCCCTGGACGAGGCGATCGGTCTGCCGACGGACTTCTCGGCCCGCATCGCCCGCAACACCCAGATCATCATCCAGGAGGAGTCCCAGATCTGCCACGTGGTGGACCCCCTGGGGGGCTCCTACTACATCGAGGCCCTCACGGGATCCATCATCCGAGAGGCGAAGAAGATCATGGACGAGATCGAGGCCCTCGGCGGAATGGCCCGCGCCATCGAGACGGGCATGCCGAAGCTGCGCATCGAGGAGTCGGCGGCCCGGCGCCAGGCCCGCATCGACCAGGGCAAGGACGTCATCGTCGGCGTCAACAAGTACCGTGTGAAGGACGAGGCGCCCATCGAGATCCTCGAAGTACCCAGCACGGTTCGCGACGAGCAGATCGCCCGGATCAAGGCGACGAAGGCCAAGCGGGACAGCGCCGCCGTGAAGAAGGCCCTCGAGAACATCACGGCGGTGGCCGAAAAGGGAGGAAATCTTCTGGATGCCTCCATCCAGGCCATGCGGGTCCGCGCCACCGTGGGCGAGATCAGCGACGCCATGGAAAAGATCTTCGGCCGCTACGTGGCCACCACCCGGATGATCTCCGGCGTCTACTCTTCCGAATACGGCGAGAGCGACGTGATCAAGGGGCTGCAGAAGCGCACCGAAAACTTCCTGAAGCAGACGGGCCGGCGCCCGAGGATGCTCGTGACCAAGATGGGGCAGGACGGCCACGACCGCGGCATCAAGGTCGTCGCCACGGCCTTCGCCGATCTGGGCTTCGACATCGACATCAGCCCCATGTTCCAGACGCCCGACGAAGCGGCCAAGATGGCCCTCGAGAACGACGTCCACGTCGTGGGGGCCTCGAGCCTCACGGCGGGCCACAAGACGCTGGTGCCCGAGCTGATCAAGAAGCTGAAGGAATCGGGCGCAGGCGAGATCCTGGTCATCGCCGGCGGCGTCATTCCCCCGACCGACTACGACTTCCTCTACAAGGCCGGCGTCGTCGGGATATTCGGGCCGGGGACCTCGATCCCCGACTCGGCCGACAAGGTGCTCACCCTGCTGGAGCAGAAGCACCTGAAGAAGTAGCTGTAACAACCCGTTGCCGGGGGGATGCTCCCCCCGGCAACGCCGCATGACATGACAGGACCGGGGCCGGGACAGGGCGATGCAGAACAAGGGAATCGACTACTACGTTCAGGGGGTGATCGGTCGCAACCGGCTGGTCATGGCGAAGACGATCACGCTGATCGAGAGCATCCTTCCGGAGCACCAGGAGTTGGCCCGGCAGGTCATGGACGCCCTGCTGCCCCACACGGGCAAGGCCGTGCGCCTGGGGGTCACGGGCGTTCCCGGCGCGGGCAAGAGCACCTTCATCGAGAGCTTCGGCATGCTGCTCACGGGGAAAGGGCACCGGGTGGCCGTGCTTGCCGTGGACCCCAGCAGCCCCCGGACGGGCGGCAGCATCCTGGCCGACAAGACCCGGATGGAGAAGCTCTCGGTGAACGAGCAGGCCTTCATCCGCCCCTCCCCCTCGGGTGGCACCCTCGGAGGGGTGGCCCGCAAAACCCGGGAGACCATGATGATCTGCGAGGCCGCGGGCTACGACGTGATCCTGGTGGAGACGGTGGGCGTAGGACAGTCGGAAGTCGCCGTGGCCTCCATGGTGGACTTCTTCCTCGTGCTCATGATCGCCGGGGCCGGCGACGAGCTGCAGGGAATCAAGAAGGGCGTGCTGGAGCTGGCCGACGCCATCACGGTCAACAAGGCCGACGGCGACAACGTCGAGCGGGCCAGGCTCGCCCGGGCGCAGTACGAGACGGCCATGCACCTGCTCTCGCCGCCCTCGCCCGACTGGAGCACGCCGGTTCTGATGTGCAGCTCCCTGACGGGCAGCGGTCTCGAGGAGATCTGGGAGACGGTCCTGAAACACCGGAAGATCCTGGACGGCAAGGGGGAACTGGAGCGCAAGCGCAGTGAGCAGGCGCGCCTCTGGATGTGGGCCCTGGTCAAGGAAGGCCTGGAAGACTGGTTCTCCAAGAACGCCCAGGTGGTCAACCTGCTGCCCCTCATCGAGAAGGAAGTGGTCAGCGGGAAGATCACGGCCACGTCGGGAGCGGCCCGGATCCTTTCGTTTCTCCGAAATTACGACTTAACCGTTACATGAAGACATCAGACAAATCAGGAGGGTCAGGACACATGAAGGTTACCCGTTTGGATCACATCGGAATCGCGGTGAAGAGCATCGCCGAGTCCCTGAAGGTTTACGAGGCGATGGGCCTGAAATCCGTGGGCGTCGAGGAGGTGGCCGAGCAGAAGGTGCGCGTGGCCTTCCTCCCCATCGGCGAGACGGAGATCGAACTGCTCGAATCCACCGCGCCGGACGGCCCCGTGGCCAAGTACATCGAGAAGAACGGCGAGGGCATCCAGCACCTGGCGCTGCGCGTGGACAACCTCGAGGCGGCCCTGGCCGAACTGAAGGCCCAGGGAGTGCGCCTCATCGACGAGAAGCCCCGCTATGGCGCGGGCGGCGCGAAGATCGCCTTCGTGCACCCCCGCTCCACGGGCGGCGTGCTGCTCGAGCTCAGCGAGAGGGAGTAGGCCCCGCAACAACCCATTCGAGACCCCAGGAGGAGAACGGCTGTGACAAATAAGGAAAAGATCGAACTCATGAGGGCCCGCGAGCGGAAGATCGAGCTCGGCGGCGGCGCCAAGGCCCTCGAGAAGGTGAAGGCCACGGGGAGGCTGACGGCCCGCGAGCGGCTCGCCCGTCTCTTCGACGCGGGCACGTTCGTGGAACTGGACAAGTTCGTGGAGCACCGCTGCGTCAACTTCGGCATGGACAAGACGGAAGTCCCCGGCGAGGGTGTCGTGACGGGATACGGCCTGGTGAACGGCCGCACCGTGTTCGCCTTCGCGCAGGACTTCAGCACCATGGGCGGATCGCTTGGCGAGATGCACGCCGCCAAGATCGTCAAGTGCCAGGAGCGGGCCCTGTCGGCGGGTGCCCCCATCGTGGGACTCAACGACTCGGGCGGCGCGCGGATCCAGGAGGCCGTCGACTCGCTGGCGGGCTACGGCCGGATTTTCTACCGCAACACGATGGCCTCGGGCATCATCCCCCAGATAAGCGCCATCATGGGCCCCTCGGCCGGCGGCGCCGTCTACTCGCCCGCGCTCATGGACTTCATTTACATGGTCAACAAGGAGTACGCCCAGATGTTCATCACCGGCCCCCAGGTGGTGAAGGCCGTCATGGGCGAGGAGGTGACAGCCATGGAGCTCGGCGGCGCCATGACGCACAACACCAAGAGCGGGGTGGCGCACTTCGTGGCCGAGAGCGACGAGGACTGCATTGACCAGATCAAGAGGCTCCTGGGCTACCTGCCGCTGAACAACCGAGAGAAGCCGCCCGTTGCCGCCTGCACGGACCCGGTGGACCGCATGGAGGAGAAGCTCAACACGCTCGTCCCCGAGGCCAGCAACCGGCCCTATGACATCAAGCGGATCATCAAGCTGGTCGTCGACAACGGCGAGATCTACGAGAGCCAGGCCCTCTACGCCATGAACATGGTCACCTGCTTTGCACGGATGAACGGCCAGCCCGTGGGGATCATCGCCAACCAGCCGGCCGTGCTCGCGGGGTGCCTCGATATCAACTCCTCCGACAAGGCCTCGCGCTTCATCCGCTTCTGCGACTGTTTCAACCTCCCGATCCTCACCTTCGTCGACGTCCCGGGCTACCTCCCGGGGACGGGGCAGGAGTTCGGCGGCATCATCCGCCACGGGGCGAAGATGCTCTACGTCTACCCCGAGGCGACGGTGCCGAAGATCACGATCGTGCTGCGAAAGGCCTACGGCGGCTCCTACCTCGGCATGTGCTCCGGCCAGACGGGCGCCGACGTGGTCATGGCGTGGCCCTCGGCGGAGATCGCCGTCATGGGCGCCGAGGGGGCGGCCAAGATCATCTTCCGCAAGGAGGACCCCGAGAGCCTCAAGCAGAAGACGCAGGAGTACATCGACAACTTCGCCACTCCCTACCAGGCGGCGCGGCACGGCCTCATCGAGCACGTCATCGAGCCCAGGGAGACGCGGCCCATGATCGTCAAGGCCCTCAAGATGCTCGAGAACAAGAAGGAAGACCGCCCCTGGAAGAAACACGGCAACATTCCTCTCTAGGACAGCTGCCGGCAATGACCCGGCGCGGCCCCCGAAGAGGGTGGGCATTCATTTAACCGTACGAAGGAGGTTTTTTTACGATGGAGATGGACAATTTTACATTCGGCATCACGATGCTGGTGGCCGGGATGGGGGGCACACTGGCCACCCTGGGACTTTTGAGCCTGATGATGGCCGGCCTGGGCAAGCTCTTCCCGTACAAGGAAGAGGGGAAGGAGGACTAGGGCCATGATGGAAGCAATCATTGCCGGGTTGGGCGGACTGGTCATCGGCTTCAAGCTTTTGTTTGTCAACTGGCAGAACCTGATCATGCTGGGCGTGGGCGGGGTTCTTTTGTGGCTGGGCATCAAGAAGGACTGCGAGCCCCTTTTGCTGGTCCCCATCGGGTTCGGCTGCTTGCTGGTCAACGTGCCCCTGTCGGACGTCATGCTCAAGGACGGTTTTGTGAGGACGATCTATGACGCGGGCGTCGACACGGAGCTCTTCCCGCTGCTCATTTTCATCGGCATCGGGGCGATGACGGACTTCGGGCCGGTGCTGGCACAGCCCTACACGTTCTTGCTGGGGGCGGCGGGGCAGTTCGGGATCTTTCTGACGCTGATCCTGGCCCTGTACATCGGATTTCCGAAGCTCGACGCGGTCTCCATCGGTGTCATCGGGGCCTGCGACGGTCCGACGGCGATCTACGTGACCTCGAAGTATGCCCCGCATCTTTTGGGGGCGGTGGCCGTGGCGGCCTACTCGTACATGTCGCTGGTTCCGGTCATCCAGCCGCCGATCATGAGGGCACTGACGACTGACAAGGAAAAGAAGACGGTGATGAAGTTCACGGCCAAGCCCGTCTCGAAGACCACGAAGCTGCTCTTTCCCATCGTGATCACGGTGGTGGGGGGCTGCATCGCCCCGAAGGGGCTTCCGCTGCTGGCGACGATCATGCTGGGCAACCTGATGAAGGAGTCCGGGGTGGTGGCGCGGCTCACAGGAGCGGCCGAGAACGAGATCGCCAACGTGGTGACGCTGTTCCTGGGACTCTGCATCGGGGCGACGATGGCGGGTCCGGCCTTCATCCGGGCCGAGACGCTGATCGTGCTGGGGCTGGGTTTTCTGGCCATCATCCTGGACACGGTCTGCGGGGTTCTGTTCGGCAAGGTGCTCTACGTCATGACGGGCGGCAAGATCAACCCGCTGATCGGCGCGGCGGGGATTTCGGCCTTCCCGATGGCGGCCCGCGTGGTGCAGAAGGTGGGCTCGCAGTACAACAAGAAGAGCTACCTCCTGATGCACGCCATGGGGGCCAACGCCGGCGGGCAGATCGGCTCGGTGATCGCCGCGGCCGTCATGCTCTCCGTGTTGGCCGGTATGGGGGTGATCCGCTAAGGGCAGGCGTGAGGCGAAGGGCGCAGGGCGAAGGGCTGAAGATAAAGGCAAGAGCCCTACAGCCTTTTTTCTATGATGCCGCCCCCGCGCAGGCGGGAGCCCGCGAGAAGAGGGTAACAGGTCAGAGCTTGAACACTCAAGGCCGTTTGTCCTGGGCCGTAAGCCCTTAGCCATAAGCCTTGAGCCAAGACTATATAAAGAAAGGAGGTAAGACCCCAATGGCAATCGACGTAGTGGCTCCCATGCCCGGCACGATCAAGGAGATCATCGTGAAGGCCGGCGATGCCGTCAAGGAGGACGAGGAACTCGTCATCCTCGAGGCCATGAAGATGGAGAACCCCATCGTGGCCCCGGGCAACGGCACGGTAAAGGAGATCAAGGTAAAAGAAGGGGACAAGGTCAACACCAGCCAAGTCCTCGTCGTACTGGGATAACCGGATGCCGCCCCTGCCCGCCCCCGGGCTGGCAGGGCGGCCCCGCTTGCGCACCGAGCGCTCTCATTCTCTCGTTTTTCCATCAGGCGCGCGGGCCGGTCCAAAAAAATCACTCAACGCGGTGGACATTTTTCATGAAATGCAATAGTGTTCCCCAATCGTTCGACACCCTGTCAGGAATCCACTAGGAGGGAAACAAAATGGAATTTCTCGGCGTATCTCTGGCGGCCTGGATGTCCATCCTGGCCTTGGCAATCGTCATCATCATCAGCTGCGTGAACGAGGAGCTTCACGTCGGCAATCTGGCCATCGCCTTCGGCATCGTCGTGGGGGCGATCTTCATGAACATGCCGGCATCGAAGGTCGTGATGACCTATCCCCTGAGCCTGTTCATGATCCTTGTCGGCGTGACCTTCATGTTCGGCATGGCCCAGGTCAACGGGACCCTGGGGAAGTTCACCAGCTACAGCATCCGCCTGTGCGGCGGCAACATGATGCTGCTGCCCCTGATCATCTACCTGCTGACCATCCTCATCACCACGATCGGCCCGGGCAACATCGCAGGCGTCGCCCTTCTGGCGCCCATCACGATGGCCATCGCGGGCCAGGTGGGCATGTCGGCCTTCTGCATGACCCTCATCGTCGTCGGGGCGGCCAACTCGGCCTGCTTCTCGCCGTTTGCCCCCACGGGGATCATCTCGCACGGTCTCGTGGAGAAGATGGGACCGCAGATCCCCGACCTCTTCGCGAAGTACACGATCAACGAGATCGACTGGAAGGTCTACTTCAACTCCATTGTCGCCCAGGGCATCGCCGTCATCCCCGGCTTCCTGATCTTCGGCGGCTGGAAGTGGATGATGCAGCACAAGGGCAAGACGGTCGACATCAACACGATCGCCCCGAAGCCCGAGCCCTTCACGAAGGAGCAGTGGTTCACCGTGACCTGCATCTTCGTCCTGATCTTCCTGGTCGTCGTCCCGGCCCTCCCCGGGATGAAGCCCCTCTTCCCCAAGTGGCTCCTCCTGATGTCCTCCAACGTGGGCACCATCGCCTTCGTGCTGGCGGGTTTCATGATGCTCTTCGGCGCGGCCGACAGCAAGGCCGCCATCAAGTCGATGCCCTGGTTCGTCATCCTGATGGTCTGCGGCGTGACCGTCCTCATCGAGATCATGGAGCGCTCGGGCGGTCTCAAGGCGATGACGCAGGCCATCGCGGCCTTCTCGGGCCCCACGACGGTGCACTTCTGGCTGGGTCTCGTCACGGGTGTCATCTCGGCCTACTCGAGCTCCTCCGGCGTCGTCATGCCGGCCTTCCTGCCGCTCGTGCCGGGTCTCATGAAGCTGGTCCCCGGCGCCGATGCGGTCGGCATGATCTCCTCGATCAACGTGGGCGCCCACCTCGTCGACGCCTCGCCGCTCTCCACGCTCGGGGCGCTCTGCATCGCCTGCGCCGCCGAGCACGAGAACAAGCAGAAGCTTTTCCGCGACCTGCTGATCTGGGGGCTCTCGATGTCTATCGTCGGCGCCATCATCTGCTGGCTGTTCTTCGGTATCCTGGGGCTCTAGGACCCGGGGGTTTCTGACAACGCGAAAGGCCGGGGGGTTATCCTCCCGGCCTTCTTTCATCTTCCTCTTACCTTCTTCCCCTCTCACCTTCTGTATTTGTTGGCCCCCTCGACATAGAGGTCATTTCCCTTCGTGTCGTTGATGACGACGACGGGGAAGTCGTCCACCTCCAGGCGCTGGATGGCCTCGGGCCCGAGGTCCTCGTAGGCGACGGTCTCGGCCTTCCGGATGCTCCGGGCCAGCAGCGCACCCGCCCCTCCCGTCGCCCCGAAATAGACGGCCTTGAATTTCCGCATGGCCTCGATCACGTTTGCGCCGCGATTCCCCTTGCCGATCATTCCCTTGAGCCCCAGCTCCATGAGCTTCGGCGCATAGGCGTCCATGCGGTAGCTCGTCGTCGGGCCCGCCGAGCCGATGGGCTTCCCCGGCCTGGCCGGGGCCGGCCCTACATAGTAGATGACCTGACCGCGGATGTCGACGGGCAGTTCCCTGCCCGCCTCGATGAGATCGGAGAGCCGCTTGTGGGCCGCATCCCTCGCCGTGTAGACGACCCCCGTGAGCAGCACCCTGTCGCCGATCTCGAGTTTCTCCACATCCTGATCGGTCAAGGGCGTCTTGAGTTTTATTTCCGCCATGGTTTCAGTCTGTCCAGTCTGTCAGGTCTATTCGGTCTTTCCGGTCGTTTCCTTTTCTTTCCGCTCTTCTGCTCTTCCTCGCTTCCGCTCTTCCGGCCTTACAGGATGGTTTCCTTGTGCCGCATCGCGTGGCACTGGACGTTCACCGCCACGGGGAGGCTCGCGATGTGGCAGGGCTCCACCTCGAAGAAGACGTCCAGGGAGGTCGTGTTCCCGCCGTAGCCCATGGGCCCGATGCCCAGCCGATTGATCCGCGAGAGTACGTCCGCTTCGACCCCGGCCAGCTCCGGGTCGGCGTTGCGCTGGCCGATCCTTCTCGTGAGGGCCTTCTTGGCCAGAATGGCCGAGCGCTCGAAGGTCCCCCCGATCCCCACGCCCACCACCGTGGGCGGGCAGGGGTTCGAGCCCGAGGCCTCGATGCGCTTCACAACGAAATCCTTGATCCCTTCGAGACCCGCCGAGGGGGAGAGCATGTCCACGCGGCTCATGTTCTCCGCGCCGCCGCCCTTCGGGACGGCCACGATCCGCATGCGTTCGCCGGGGACGATGTCGAAGTGGATCACGGCGGGCGTGTTGTCCCTCGTGTTGGCCCGGGTGAAGGGGTGGCAGGCCGATTTCCGGAGGTAGCCCTCCCCGTAGCCCCTTCGGACGCCCTCGTTGAGGGCCTCCTTCAGGTCGCCCCCGGTGACGTGCACGTCCTGGCCCACCTCGACGAAAAGGACGGCAAGGCCCGTGTCCTGGCAGAGGGGAGACTGTTCGTCCCGGGCGATGCGGGCGTTCTCCTTGAGCTCCCGGAGGACCTCCCGGGCCACGGGGGATTCATCCGTCTCGATGGCCCGGTCGAAGGCCGCCAGGACGTCCTCGCCGAGATTGCAGTTGGCATCGATGAAGAGGTCACGCACGGCCTGAACGATTTGCTCGGTCCTTATTTCTCTCATCCCTTACCTCTGCATTCTTCTCCACAGGCGCCGTTGGTCGGAATCCTGGCTGCGGAGTAAGGCGTTCTTCGGTAACCGCTCTTATCGAAGCGGAGCGGCCTCAGCGCAAATTGTTCGAGCCCGGAGGGCGAGTTTTTGCGCCTGCAGCGACGCAAGATGTAGAGTGGTCGAAGAACGTCTTTTCGCAGGAGGGATTTTGGCCGACGGCAACCTTCCTACTTCTCCGCCATCTTCAGGATCTCGGCCACGAGTTTCTCGATGCCCTGGGCCACCTTCGAGATGGTGGGCCCCAGCATGTAGGCCGGGGTCGTGACGATCTTGTTGGCCTCGTCGACGACGATCCCCTCGACGGGAGCCTGCACGTGCCTGCCGCCCATGGCCTCTATGGCGGCGGAGGCCCCGGGGTCGTTGCCGATCGTGAGCTTCGGGCTTGCCGCGCCGAGGACCTTCGCGGCGATGACCGGCGCGATGCAGATGAAGCCGACGGGCTTCTTCGCGGCGTGGATTTCCCCGACGAGCCGCGCAACCTCGGGGTTCACGGCGCAGTCGGCTCCCTTCACGGCGAAATCGCAGAGGTTCTTCGCGGCGCCGAACCCGCCCGGAAAGATCAGGGCGTCGATGTCGGCGGCCTTCACGTCCTTCATGTTCCGGATATCGCCGCGGGCGATGCGGGAGGACTCGCACAGGACGTTCCTTGCCTCCCCGCTGGGTTCTCCCTTCGTATGGTCGATCACGTGCATCTGGCTGACGTCCGGCGCCATGCAGAGGATCTCCGCGCCCGCCCTGTCCAGAAAATAAAGGGTCAGGGTGGCCTCGTGGATCTCGGCCCCATCGTACACGCCGCAGCCTGAGAGAACGACACCGACTTTTGCCATGGTCCACCTCCTGAACGGTGCTGTTGATTTACAGGGACGAAAGCCGGGGGGGGACCCCGGCGAGGAAGGATGCCGTCCGCAAACCCCGGGCAGCACTATAGATGAACCCGCGGAAGGGTGTCAACGAAAAACGCCCCGGCCGGGGCCGGGGCATCTGAATCGCGGGCCTGTCGTGTTTTCATTCTACGGAGACCTTCCTCGGATAGCGGTAAATCTCGTATTCCGTGGGGGTCCCGGTCAGCTTGTCGATCTGCCCCTGGATCGCCTTGCGCTCGTCGGTGGCGATCCATTTTTTCCAGAAATACTCGTCGTCCCAGATGCTGATGACGAGAAACTCGTCGGGCCGCTCACTGCCGTGCAGCGTTTCTCCGGAGATGTACCCGGGTTGTTTCGAGGCCTCGCTTCTGAGTTTCGTAACCAGGTCCAGGAGCTCTGTCTGCTTGTCCGCCGGAGCCTTTCGTTTGATCATGACCTTGATCATCGCCTGTCCTCCTTTCTCCCGGCTCGGGAATCCGGAAATTTCCGGGAACGGGTTGCCGTCGGGCCGGTCCCCGCAACGGGGCCGGCCGGGACTTGCCGCCACGGCTGCCAGAAGAGAACGAACCGGAACAGGGGATCCCGCTTTCGGACAGGAACTCGCTTGCGTGCCTGAGTCGGAAGCAGGCAGGCCGTGTCACGTTTCGGGCGCGACGGATCAGCGCTCCAGGTAATCGCCGGGCTCGGCCCTGTAGTAGCGCTTGTCCGGATAGTGGTACATGTCGTACGTGGTGGGCTTCCCGAGGAGTCTGTCGATCTTCTCCTGCAGCGCCTTCCGGGGCGGGCTGGCGATCCATGTCTCCCAGTCTTCCAGGGAATCCCAGGTGCTGATCACGAGATACTCTTCGGGGTCCTTGACGTTCCGCATGGTCTCGCCGGAGATGTAGCCGGGCTGCCGGGAGGCCATGCTCCGCAGGTCCGTAATCAGGCCGACAAGGTCTTTCTCCCGCTCGGCGGGAACCCTCCGTTTCAACAGGATTCGAACGGCCATCGCATTCACCTCCTTTCAAACGTGCAGGATCCGAAACATCCTGATTCATCAATACAGCCGAAGCGCGGTGAGTTCAAGTGCAAAGATGGTGGGGCGGCGCACGGGGTCAGGCAGGGGCGGGTTCCGTGATCCTGAGGATCCCCTCCTCGGCGCCGAGGGGGATGGAGAGCTGACCGGGGGGGACATCGGTGTCCCGGGGGTTGATCCGGATGAGCGTGGCTCTTTCCGGCCGGGCGGCGGCCTCCGACGTCATCCGGACGGTCGCCACGGCCTCGCCGGCACCCAGTTCCACCACGGCAAGACGGGCCTTCCGGGCCGTGAGACCCTCCAGCCACCGGTGAAAGCGCTCGCCCTGCATCCGGGTGCGGTGCGGGATCCAGTCCCAATCGTTGAACATGAGGACGTTGGGCCGTGCAAGGGCCCCGCACCGGGGGCAGTGCGGCAGGGGGTCGCAGGCCCGGAACTGCGTCTCGTCGACCTCGAGACTCATCCCCCGGGCCTCCCAGATGTTCTGCGAGCAGGGCCGCGTGCACTGCAGGTGGTGGATGGAGCCGTGGCACTCCTCGATACGGTCCTCATCGTAGCCCGCGATCTGGAACTGCCCGTCCACGTTGGACGTGAAGACGAAATAGCCGTCCCTCTTCGCCTTGCCGATCTCGAGCAGCCTGCCGAAACCCGCGTGCGGGACCGTGCGCCGGTAGAGGTTCAGCCGGTGGCCGTAGAAGCCCCAGGCAAATGCGGGGTCCCGTTCGAACCACCAGGGGTTGGCCATCTCGACGAAGGAAACCCCGAGCCTGGCCATGGGGGGGTAGGCCTTCCAGAACCCTTCGTTGCCCCGAAAGTCGGGCAGCCCCGAATCGACACCCATGCCGGCCCCCGCCGTGACCAGCAGCGCATCGGCATCCCGGAGGACGCGGGCGGCCTGATTCAGGCGCTCGTCAAGCTCCATTTCCCGTAACCCTTTCAGGAGGCGCCGGCGAAGCATCGGGGGCCGTACCCACCCTCTCTGCTGAGCCAGGCCCCGGGGTTACCCGCGACCGTGAAGCTCGTTCCGGAGAGGGCGGCCTTTGGACATGCCGGCGGCGATCTCCTCGATCATCCTGTATTCGTTCTTGTTGTGGATCACGCCCCGGAGGAGGATGTTCTGGCCGTCATAGGCCGCCGTGAATGTCGGCACGTGGATCTTCGGGTTCGTGAGGACCCGGGCCCTGATCTGTGCCGCGATGGCTCTTCCCGCGAGAAGGTCCCACGTGTCGGGGGTGATCGTCTGGTCCTTCACCCGGAGGGCATCGACGATGATCTTCGCGATCTGATCGTAGGACTGTGTCGCCGCGTTGAAGACCATGTCGTAGTTCTTGAGGTCGAACCAGTCCTTCCCGTAGATGGCCTTGATGTAGCCGACGCGGGCCTTGTCCGTGCGCCTCACGATGTCCTCGGCCGCCTTCTCGCCGATCTCCGATTTTTCCATCAGGCGGCGGACACGGAGCTCGAAGGGCGCCGTGAGACGGATCTTCAGGACGAAGGGAAGATCGGTGAGGACAAAGCTGCCGCCCTGGCCGATGACGATTGCCTTGTCGCGCGAGGCATGTTCGTAGATGTAGGCCTCGAGCAGCGCCACGAACCCCCGGTATTCCCAATCGTAGCGGTCCCAGAGCGAAGGCCTCTCCTGGTCGAGTTCACGGAACAGGCGCTCCCATCGCTCGCCTGCGGCCTTCATGTAGGCAAGGCTCTGGTCCTTGCCGGAACACTTGTACCCCAAGGCCTCGCCAACCAGGGATGCAACCTCCTGCCCACCGCTTCTGAAATCCAGTGATATTGCCAGTATGGCCATGCGTCATCTGTCCGGCCCGGTTCAAGCGATGCGAAAAACGACCCTATGCACCGTGTGTTCCGGACGAATAGTGTCTGCCTGAGAAGGAAACCCAGCCTCGATGCATCATAGCGATCCCTGCCTGCTTGTCAAGGGAAAAACACGGTCTATCATGATTCTAACGTCTCGGATATTAAACGTTTTTAACTTTGTTTCACCCCCGCCGAAAGACTTGCGAGTCGCTGCGGAAATACCTGCCCGGCGTCACGCCCAGTGTCTTTCGGAACACGGAAACGAAGGCGCTCAGGCTGCCGTATCCCACATCGAGCGCGACACTGGTGATCGGATCACCCCGTCCCAGAAGCCTCAGGGCCTGGAGAAGCCTGAGCTGCTGGCGCCACTGATGAAAGCTCATCCCGGTTTCGGCCCGGAAGAGCCTCGAGAGCGTCCGTCCCGTCGCCCCCACCCGCCGCCCCCACTGTTCGAGGGTCCTGCCCTCGGCCGGCACATTCATCAGGCGGTCGAAAATCTTTCGCAGCCGCGGGTCCCGGGGGATCGGCAGATCGAGGGGCACGGGGTCGCTGAACCGGATGAGATCGAGGATGACCCCCATGACGCGCCCGGCATGGTCCCCGGGGTCATAGCGGCGCGGCAGGGTCGTGCTGTAGACGAGGAGCTCGCGCAGAAGGGGCGAGACCGAGACGATGCGGCAGGAAGGCGGGAAATCCTGCACGGCGTCGGGCCTGATGTACAGTGTCCGCATGGACAGGCGTCCCGACGCGCGGATGTGATGCTCCGTGAACGCGGGGATCCACATGGCCCGAAGCGGCGGCAGGACCCAGACCCCGCTGTCCGTCGTCACGGTCATGACCCCCTCTGAGGCGTAGAGGAGCTGGGCCCGGGAATGCCAGTGCAGCGGGATGCGGTGGCCGTCGGGCTCGTCCAGGGCCAGCGCGATAACGGCCTGGGGGGCTTCCATGAGATGCCTCTGGCGCTCCGGGGATCCCGGCTTTGTCCGTTTCACGACATTATTTGTCTTCATGGCGCAAGCAGGATAGCCGACTGTGCGGGTAGAGTCAAGCCATCCCGACGGACCGGAGTGGGCCGATGAAAACCCGTTTTGTCTGGCTGGCAGCGCTGGGCCATCTGTTCACGGACCTCAACCAGGGGGCCGTGCCGGCCCTCCTGCCCTTCTTCATTTCCGAATACCAATTGAGCTACGCGTCGGCCGCCGGGCTCGTCGCCGCCCTGAGCATCGCCTCCACCGTCATTCAGCCCGTGTTCGGTTTCTACGCGGACAGGCTGTCGAAGCCCTGGCTCATCCCGGCGGGGGTTGCCGTGGCGGGCTGCGGCGTGGCCTTCTGCACCCTGCTGCCCGATTACTGGTTTGCCGTCTCGATGATTGTCCTGAGCGGCATCGGCATTGCGGCCTTCCACCCCGAAGGTGCCCGTCTGGTGCACAACCACGCCGGCGACAGGAAGGCCACGGGCATGAGCGTCTTTGCCGTGGGGGGCCAGATGGGCATCGCGCTGGGTCCGATCATGGCGGCTGCCGTCGTCTCGGCGTGGGGCCTCCGGGGAACCGCCTTCCTGGCCATCCCTTTTGTCCTCATGGCGGCCTTCCTGGCCGTTCAGCTCGCGGGCGCGGGCGGCGGGCATGCAGCGGCAAAGGCCGTCCCCGGAGCCCGGACGGGCGAGGAGCAAAGGGACCGGTGGGGCCCCTTTGCCATCGTCACGGGGGTCGTGATCCTCCGCTCCATCATCTTTTACGGGCTGAACACCTTCATCCCGCTTTACTGGATCCACATCTACCAGCAGTCCGCCACGACGGCAGGCACGGCCCTGTCCATCATGTTCGGCGCCGGGGTCGTCGGGACGCTCTGGGGCGGGCGCCTGGCCGACACGTACGGCCATCGAAGGGTGGTCCTCGCCGGGTATGTGGCCCTCATCCCTCTGCTCGTTCTCCTCGTCCAGCTCCGCGATGTCGTCGTTGCCACGGCGCTGCTCATCCCGATCGGCATCGTCCTGCTCTCCACCTATAGTCCGCTGGTTGTCATGGGTCAGCACTTTCTGCCCAACCGGGTCGGGCTCGCCTCGGGCATCACGCTGGGCGTGGCCATCTCCATCGGCGGGATCGTGGCGCCCCTGCTGGGTCACGTCGCCGACGGCTACGGCCTGCCTTCGGCGTTGACGGTACTGTCTTTCCTCACCGTGCCGGCAGTCTTGCTGACCCTGATGCTCCCGCGGCCCCTCAAACAAGGCGGGAAGGCATGAAATGACGAATTCCCGACTTCCTGTCTTTGCGCGGGAGGCTCGGCCCGACAAACTGCAACAGCCCTGTGACGAAACGACGCATGCTCCCGCCCGGAGGTCCCGATTCCCGCACGGCCGTTGACGACAATACATAGCACGATATCAAGCACTTACAAAAGGTCTGCCTGTTTTCCGGCAAGAGGTACGATCTTTGCTATTGTGTATTGACAAACGGAAGGCGACGTGACAGATTAACACGTCGAAAGCTATCCGGAAGAGCTTCCTGCGGCGCGGGCCTCATGACTTTCGCAAAGGGCCATTTCCCTTCCGGGCCATGCCCGCCGTCCACACTCATCGCGGGGAGGCGGACCTTCCGGTCACGTGAGGTGTTCCATGCTGTATCGAAACGTTCTTTCCGTCCCTCGGGACCACTCATAGGGGAGTCATGACGGGCCCCGGACAAACCCCGGGCCGATCGAACCATTCAGCACGCATCCCCCCCGGATGCCTTGCCTGAAGGAGCGAAAGACCGACTCCAGGACCTATGCCGCCCTGCCGATTGCCGTGGCGATCAACGGCCGGAATCCGCTCCTTTCCGCTGAATCCGTCAGCCCCTTCGAAGAGATCCTTCTCGAGTGAAGAGACAAGGTGTTCGTGGTCGGAGGCCATGCAGCCTGCGCGTGCTGTTGAGCTGCAAGTGGAGGCTTCGACAATGAAAAACAAGGAGACCCTGAAGCGACTGTCCGACCGGCTGCTGCGCCCTGCGCTGCGGGAAAGCGAAATCATCAAGACCCTATCCGGTCTGCCGGGCGTGCGCCCCTTCCTCTACGAATTCAAACTGGGACCGCTGTTCCTGATCTCGGCCTGGCTGTTCCTCTTCCATGCCAACTACACGGGCGCAGCGGAAGAGTGGCTCCTCTACTTCTTCGGAGCCGGTGCCGTGGTCGGGGTTCTCTCGGTCCACAAGGCCGTGATGCGGTTCCTCTACCGGATCGCCCAGTTCGAAAAGCCCGTGGAGGGACAGGACCGCACGATCATGATCACGGCCGAAACGGTCACGCTGCTGGGGTTCCTGATGGCGGCCATGCTCTTCCTCAACGAGTTCCAGTCCGCGGGATTCGGGCTGTAGGGTCTCTTCCCCGGCGGCACCCCCTGATGCGATCGGACAGGGCCAGACGAGGCGCGACGATAGGGTGCCTCCGTCCGGCCTTTTTTGTCTCCCGGTCAGCCCCGTGACGCTCGCGGGCGCATGCCGGCCCGTCAGGGCCGCCGATGGTTGCGAAGCCCCTGCAACACCAGGATGAAAAGCGCCGCGATGATGAGCGCGCCGCCCCACCCCTCGCAGAGCGAGAACCGCTCGCCCAGCAGGGCGTAGGCAAAGAAGAGACCCAGGACGGGCGTGGCGAGGGACCCGAGGCCGGCGATGCCGGCAGGCAGGACTTTCAGGACGTAGAACCACATGAGGATGGCCACGGCGCTCGTGAGGACGACGTTGTAGGCCATGACGCCGGCCATCCAGGGGGTCCATCGGATCGGCGCCGAGGGGACGACAAGCGCGGCGGCCGCCAGGAAAAGGCCGCCGAAGAGAACCTGCCAGGCCGAGAGGGAAACGGGGTCCACCCCGCCGTCCCGGTCCATGCGCTTCGTCACGACGGCGCTTGCCGCCCAGGCGAGCCCGCTCGCGACGGCCAGCGTGCTCGGGAACAGGTCGCCCCGGTAGCTCCAGGGCTCGAGCAGCAGGACAAGCCCCGCCAGGGAGAGGGCCACCGCCGGCCACTGCAGGCCCTTCGGGCGCTCCCCCAGGAGCGGCCAGGCCATCAGGATCAGCCAGAAGGGCATGGCATAGGTGAGAATCGCCATTTTCCCGGCTCCTCCTTCGACGAGGGCCCAGGTGGCGAACCCCACGGAAAGCGTCGTGCAGAGAACCCCCACCAGGAGGGTCTTGGGAATGTCCGGGGGACGCAGGGGCTTTCCCTGCCAGGCCAGGACCCCCAGCAGGAGAACGCCGCCGCCGATCGTGCGGATGGCCGAAAAGTCGAAGGGAGCGGCCAGGCGCATGGCCTCCTTGACGAGAACCCAGTTGTAGCCCCAGATGAGGGACATGACGATCAATGCCAGGATGGCTCGGGGCAGGGCACCCATTCTTCCTCGGTCTCTCCTGGCTCCCGACGCGGCCCGGCTGCCGGCGCAGGCCTGCGTACGGAATGCGAATCATACGCACAAAAAAGGAGCCTGGCCGTCACGGCAGGCTCCTGATTCGTTTCTGGTGGTCCCACAGGGAATCGAACCCTGGTTTCCGGCGTGAGAGGCCAGCGTCCTGACCGCTAGACGATGGGACCTTGGCTGGGGGACAAGGATTCGAACCTTGGTAGCAAGATCCAGAGTCTTGAGTCCTACCACTAGACGATCCCCCAGGATCTCCTCCATCTGGAAGCAAGAGAAACTAGTCGAAACCTTCTGAAATGTCAAGGTGAAAAATTCGCGCGCGGGAGGGCGGGATCGCGGATTCCCCGCCACGCCCCGATCGCCCCGCGCCGGCCCCTGGAACGGCTCGTTTCATTCACGATATGACAGGGTTAACCTGCCGGCGAAGCAGGAAAAAGGACTTGACAAAATAAGGGTTTTGTAATTAACAAAGACTCTTTCGCGAAGGCTTCCTCCGGGAAGCGTGACTCCATTTGCAAGGGTCTCTCTTTGAAGATTCAAGTATCGCTCATTCCCGAGGAAGGGCGCCAGATCCAGTACAGGCTCGACGGGGACTGGTACCGGGAATATCTGCAGAAGGGCGGCGTCCTCGAGTTCCGGATCCGCCCGGCTGACGTCGCCGTCACGATCCACAAGGTCCTCGACGCGGTGACCCTCGATATCCGCGTGGAGACGTCCCTGGATCTCGACTGTGGGCGGTGCCTTGAATCGTTCCTTCTTCCCGTGCGAAGCGGGTTCCGCTACACGCTCGTCCCCTCGCGCGCCCCGGAGGGCCGGAAGGAGGAACTCTCCGACGAGGATATCTCGTTCGGGCATTACCAGGACGACCTGATCGACCTCGACTCTCTGGTCTTCGAGCAGATCCTGCTCCAGGTCCCCATGAAACCGCTTTGTGTGGAAACCTGCCGCGGGCTCTGCGTCCGGTGCGGCGTCAACCTCAACACGGAATCCTGCGCATGCAAGCCCGGTGCGGTCGACGGCCGCCTGGACGCGCTCAAGACCTTCAAGGCAAGAAAACAATCCTGACGGAGAACCCCATCATGCCGAACCCAGTAAAAAGACACTCGAAATCGAGACGCAACAGCAGAAGGGCACACGACTTCATCCAGGCGCCGGCCGGCTCGGTCTGCCCCCAGTGCAACGAACCGAAGCTGCCCCACCGCGCCTGCCGGAACTGCGGCACCTACAAGGGCCGGGAAGTGCTGAACGTCGACAAGGGCGAGTAACGCCGCCGGGAATCCTATGGCCAGGCTGGGCGTCCTTTTCCCCGGGCAGGGCTCACAGTACGTGGGCATGGGCCGGGATCTGTTTCGGCAGTTCGAGACAGCCAGGGCGTGCTTCGAAGAGGCGCGGGCGGCGCTCGGCTCGGACATCGGGCGCCTGTGCTTCGAAGGCCCCCGGGAAACGCTGGACCTCACCGAGAACACGCAGGCCGCAACCCTGACCCTGGAGATCGCCGCCTGGAGGGTGCTCGAGCGCGAGACCGGGGTGCGCCCGTCGGCCATGGCGGGCCACAGCCTTGGGGAATACGGGGCGCTCTGCGCCGCAGGGGCCCTCGGCTTTGCCGACACCCTGCGGCTCGTCCGGAAGCGGGCGTCCCTGCAGCAGGAGGCCGTCCCGCCCGGGGTGGGTGCCAACGCGGCCATCCAGGGGCTCGGACGGGAAACGATTGAGGGCCTGTGCCGGGAGGTGAGCGGCGACGCGGGGCTCGTGAGTCCCTCGTGCTACAACGCCCCGGACCAGACCGTCGTGTCGGGGCACACCGCCCCGGTGGAAGCGGTCATGGCCAAAGCGCTCGCGGCGGGGGCGAGGAGGGCGCTGATGCTGCCCCTGAGCGCCCCCTTTCACTGCGCGCTCCTGGAGGGGGCGGCACGGCGGTTCGGAGACGCCCTCGGCGAGATCGACTTCCGGGACGGCGCCGTCCCGGTCATCCCGAATTGCGATCCGGAAGCCCTCCACAGCGCCGCCTCGACGAGGGACTTGCTCATCCGGCAGATCCACCAGCCCGTGCGCTGGATCGAGACGATCGAGCGGATGGCTGCGATGGGGATCGACACGGTGATCGAGGTGGGTCCCAAGCGGGTGCTGTCGGCGCTCGCCCTGCAGATCAACCGGACCCTGCGGGTCTTGAACGTGGAAAACCTCGATTCCCTCGAGCGGACCGCAGACCTGCTTTCGAAATCGGCGCCTCCAAGGGGAAGGACGGGCTGTTCAAAAAGGCCTGGATGAAAGGCGCCCTTCCGGGCAGAGGGTAAGAGGGCATGAAGGTAAGAGGGGTGGAGAGAACGTTCTCACCCTCTCACCTTTTTGCCTTCCCTGGTCGGAAGAATGCACCCCGTTCGACAGCCACGGGACGAACATGACGCTGAAAGACAAAGTCGCACTCGTGACGGGGGGCTCCAGGGGCATCGGCCGGTCCGTCTGTGTGCGCCTCGCCGGAGCCGGGGCCTTCGTGTTCATCAACTATGCCCGCAACGAAGAGGCCGCACGCGAGACACTGCGCCTAGTCGGCCAGGCGGGCGGCAGCGGCAAGATCGTGCGGTTCGACGTCGCCGACGACCGGGCAACCGCCGAGGCGATCGCGGCGCTGATCCGGGAGAAGGGCCGGATCGACATCCTGGTCAACAACGCGGGGGAGTCCCGGGACGGGCTGCTCGTGCGCATGAAGGAGCAGGACTGGGGCCGGGTCCTCGACACGAACCTGACGGGGGCCTTCCACTGCTGCCGCGCCGCGGCGTACGCCATGATGAAGCAGCGAGGGGGACGCATCATCAACGTCTCGTCCCTCGTCGCCCTGTCGGGCAACGCCGGCCAGGCCAACTACAGCGCCTCGAAGGCCGGGCTGATCGGGCTGACGAAGTCCCTGGCCCGGGAGCTGGCGCCGCGCGCCATCTGCGTGAACGCCGTGGCCCCCGGCCTCATCGACACGGATATGACCTCTGCCATGACGGAGGAGCAGCGGGAGAAGATCCTCGAAGGGATCCCTCTCTCCCGGCTGGGCACACCGGACGATGTCGCCGGTGTCGTGCTGTTCCTGGCCTCCGATGAAGCCGGATACATCACGGGACAGGTCATCGGGGTCAACGGCGGTCTCTACATGTAGCCACGGATGCCGGACGCCCCGCCCCGAGGCGAAGCATTCGAGCCCAAACGGATTTGACACTTCTGAAGGAGGCGGATTCATGTCCATCGAGGAAAAGGTAATCGAGATCATCGTGGAACAGCTGGATGTGACCCGGGAAGAGTGTGTCCCCGAGGCATCGTTCATAGAGGACCTGGGCGCGGATTCCCTGGACCTGGTCGAGTTGATCATGGCCATGGAGGAAAACTTCGGCATCGAGATCTCGGACGAGGAGCTTCAGAAGATCCGGACCATCCAGGACGCCATCAGCTACATCAAGAAGAAAAAGGGCCTGGCCGGCTAGGCCCGATCCGCGGAGCAGCCCTTGGAGAGACGCGTCGTCATCACCGGCATGGGAACCGTGAACCCCGTCGGCAACACCGTCGACGAGACGTGGGCGGCGCTTTGCGCGGGCCGGTCCGGAATCGGGACGATCACGAAGTTCGACGCGGCTCCGCTGGCCACGAAGATTGCCGGGGAGCTGAAGAACTTCGACCCGCTTCTCTACGTCGAGAAAAAGGAGCTCCGGAGGCTCGACGCCTTCATCGTCTACGCCCTGGCCTGCGCCGAGATGGCCGTGAAGGACGCGGGGATCGTCATCGACGGACACAACGCGGAGCGCGTGGGGACGATCATCGGCTCGGGCATCGGGGGGCTTCAAACCATCGAAAAGGAGCACGCCGTCCTCGAGCGGAGCGGCCCCAGGCGCCTCTCCCCCTTCACCATCCCGGCCGTTCTGCCCAATCTCGCCGCAGGGCAGATCTCCATCCGGTACGGCGCCAGGGGGCCCATCAGCTGCCCGGTCACCGCCTGCGCCGCCGGCGCGAGCGCAATCGGCATGGCGTTCCTTCTGGTCAAGGACGGCCAGGCCGACGCCATGATCGCCGGAGGGGTCGAAGCCGCGATCACGCCCTTCGGGATCGCGGGGTTCAACGCCATGCGGGCCCTCTCCACCCGAAACGATGACCCGGAGAAAGCCAGCCGCCCCTTCGACCGGGACCGCGACGGCTTCGTGATGGGCGAGGGAGGGGGCATCCTCATCCTCGAGGAGCTGGCGGCTGCCCGCAAGCGCGGGGCGAGAATCTACGCCGAGCTCTGCGGATTCGGCTGCACCGCCGATGCCTACCACATGGCCGCGCCGCCCCCGGGACACGAGGGGGCCGTCCGGAGCATGGCAATCGCCATGAAATCATGCGGAATGGACCCTGCGGCCGTCGGCTACATCAACGCCCACGGCACGGCAACCCCGCTCAACGACGTGTACGAAACGCAGGCCATCAAGCAGGTCTTCGGGGAACACAGCCGGACCCTGGCCGTCTCCTCCACGAAATCCATGACGGGGCACCTGCTGGGCGGGGCGGGCGGCCTTGAGGCGATCGTGGCCGTCAAAGCCATCACGGACGGCATCGCCCCGCCGACGATTAACCTGGACAACCCCGACGAGGGATGCGACCTCGACTACGTGCCCGGCCGGGCGAAGCCGATGACCATCGAGGCGGCCCTGTCGAACACCTTCGGCTTCGGCGGAGTCAACGCCGTGCTGGCCTTCCGGACATACAGGGATCGAGGGAAGGGGGCATGAGAGTCGTCGTCGGTTCCGACCACGCGGGATATGCGCTGAAGGAAGCCCTGAAGGGGCCGCTGGCCGCGGCGGGCTGCGAGGTCTGCGACGCGGGCACCCACCGGGAGGCGCCCGTCGATTATCCCGATTACGGGGCCTTGGCGGCCGAAAAGGTTTCCTCGGGCGCCTGTGAACGGGGGATCCTGGTCTGCGGCTCCGGCGTGGGGATGACGATCGTGGCCAACAAGTTCGCCGGCGTGCGCGCGGCCCTGTGCCTCGACGAAGAGACGGCCAGGCTCTCCCGGCGGCACAACGACGCCAACGTGCTCGTTCTGGCCGGGCGAAAGACAGACCCTGACACGGCGGCGCGCATTATCCGGGCATGGCTGGAGACCCCCTTCGAGGGGGGCCGCCACCGGATGCGCCTCGACAAGATCCGGGAGCTGGAACAACGACTGTGCAAGTAAAGCAGGAGGGTGAGGAGACGATGTCATCGCTGAAAAAAGTGGACCCCGAGGTGGCGGCCGCCATCCTGGCCGAAACGAAGCGGCAGGCCGGTAAGCTGGAGCTGATCCCGTCGGAGAACTTCGTCGACGAAGCGGTCCTCGAAGCCCAGGGCTGCATCATGACGAACAAGTACGCCGAGGGATACCCCGGCAAGCGCTACTACCACGGCTGCGAGTTCGTCGACATCGTCGAGGCGCTGGCCATCGCGCGGGCCAAAACGCTCTTCGGGGCCGACCATGCCAACGTGCAGCCCCACTCGGGGACGCAGGCCAACATGGCCGTCTATTTCGCCATGCTGCAGCCGGGGGACACGATCCTGGGCATGAACCTGGCCCACGGCGGACATCTCTCCCACGGAAGCCCGGCCAACTTTTCGGGGCGCTTCTACAACGTCGTGCACTACGGCGTCGACAGGACGACGGAGCGGATCGACTTCAACGAGGTGGAGGCCCAGGCGAAGAAGCACCGGCCGAAGATCATCATCGTCGGCGCCAGCGCCTACTCCCGCGAGATCCCCTCCGAGCCCTTCCGCCAGATCGCGGACCAGGTGGGGGCGGTGGTGCTCTTCGACATCGCCCACATTGCCGGGCTGGTGGCGGCGGGGGTCCACCCGAGCCCCGTCCCGCTGTGCGAGTTCGTGACGACCACGACCCACAAGACGCTGCGGGGGCCCCGAGGCGGCATGATCCTGTGCAAGAACGAATACCAGAAGGCCCTGGACGGCAGGGTGTTCCCGGGGATGCAGGGGGGACCGCTCATGCACGTCATCGCCGCGAAGGCCGTTGCCCTCCGGGAGGCCCTGACGGAGGAGTTCCGGCAGTACCAGGTCCAGATCCGCGACAACGCCCGGGCCCTGGCGGAGACGCTCATGGCCGAGGGGTTCCGCCTCGTCTCGGGGGGCACCGACAACCACCTCATGCTCATCGACGTGACCTCCGTCGGGGTGACCGGCGCCGAGGGGGCCGACGCCCTGGACCGGGCGGGCATCACGGCCAACAAGAACATGATCCCCTTCGACACGAGGGGCCCGCAGGTGACAAGCGGCATCCGCGTCGGCACGCCCGCCATCACGTCCCGCGGGATGAAGGAAGAGGAGATGAGGCTCGTGGGCCGCCTCATCGCGACGGTCCTCAAGGACCCCGGCAGCGAGACGACGATCGGCAGGGTCCGCAAGGAGGTGGGCGAGCTCTGCGGGCGCTTCCCGCTGTACGCGGACCGCATCGCGAAGGGATAAGGGCGCAGGGGCCGGGGAAAGGGGTTCGGGTGTCGGGATGGGGAAAAGTCCCCCCATGAAAGCATTTCCGGTTCCTCCGGATCCCATGCCCTGGGCCCCGGAAACCGTACCCGATCTCCTGCGTAATGTCATCCGCAAGGCTGAGGGGCAGACGGCGGCTCGATGAAGATCGACAAGACAAAGAATCCGGGCGTCACCCGCCCCAGCTGGGACGAGTACTTCATGGACATCGTGGATCTCGTCTCGCGCCGCTCCACGTGCCTGCGGCGGGGCGTTGGGGCCGTGCTCGTCAAGGACAGGCGGCTGCTAACGACCGGCTACAACGGTGCCCCGAGCGGTCTGAGGCACTGCCTCGAGGTCGGCTGCCTGCGGGAAGAACTGAAGGTGTCCTCCGGGGAGCGCCACGAGCTCTGCCGGGGGCTTCATGCCGAGCAGAACGCGATCATCCAGGCCGCCGTCCACGGCGTGAGCATCCGGGGGGCGACCCTCTACTGCACGAACCACCCCTGCAGCATCTGCATCAAGATGCTCATCAACGCAGGGATCACGGAGATCGTCTACCGGGACGGCTACAGCGACGAGTTGGCCGCGCGCATGCTCGAGGAGTCCGGCATCCGGGTGAGGAAGCGATGAAATGCCCCTTTTGCGCCGATGCGGAGAACCGGGTGATCGATTCCCGGATCAGCAAGGAAGGCAACGCCATTCGGAGGAGGCGCGAGTGCGCCGCCTGCGGCAAGCGGTTCACGACCTACGAGTTCGTCGAGGAGGTGCTCCCCATGGTCGTCAAGAAGGACGGCCGGCGGGAAGCCTTCGACCGCTCGAAAATCCTCACGGGGATCAAGAAGGCCTGCGAGAAGCGGCCGGTGAGTATCGACGCGATCGAAGCGGTCGTGGAGCGCATCGAGAGGGCCTGCCAGGAGTCACAGCTCAAGGAAATCCCCTCGACCTTCGTGGGCGAGCGGGTCATGCAGGAGCTGCACGACCTCGACAAGGTGGCCTACGTGCGATTCGCCTCGGTGTACCGGCAGTTCCGCGACGCCAACGAGTTCTTCGACGAGTTGAAGGATCTGCTGAAATCAAAATGATGGCGAAAGGCAAAGGGCTAACGTCTCAGGGCCCAGGACAAAGGAGATCGTCAACAGGGTACTTGACGGCGAATCCATCGGAAAGGAGCGGGCGCACATCGGATGAGCGCGAGGCAGGTCTTTAGCCTTTTGCCTTACGCCTTACGCCTGTTTTTGTTATGTTCACCGGCATCATCCAGGACACGGGCACGGTCCGGAAGTTCACCCGCAGGGGGGGAGACGCCCTAATCGAGGTGGCGACGACGTCGCTGCCCCTCGATGACGTCAAGATCGGCGACAGCATCGCCGTCAGCGGCGCCTGCCTCACCGTGACTGCCCTGGGGGCGCAGGGCTTCACCTTCGACGTCTCCGCCGAGACGCTCTCGAGGACCACGCTCGGCGGGCTCAGGGCCGGCGACCGCGTGAACCTGGAAAAGGCCCTTCGAATGAGTGACTTCCTCGGCGGGCACCTCGTCCTGGGACACGTCGACTGCGTCGGCCGGATCGTCGAGCGGACGGCGCGGGCGGACTCGATCGTCTGCGGGTTTACTCTGGAGAGAGGCCTTTCGAAGTACGTCGTCGCCAGGGGATCCGTCACCGTCGACGGGATCAGCCTCACGGTAAATTCGTGTGAAGGCGACCGGTTTTATGTTAATATCATCCCCCACACGGCGGAAAAGACGACGCTCGCGGGAAAGAAGGCGGGAGATCCCGTGAACATCGAGACGGACATCCTCGGCAAGTACGTGGAAAAGCTCCTGCGCCCGGGCAGAGGGGTCGACATGGACGTTCTCCGGGAGCACGGGTTTATCGAATAAATGGCAAATGGCGTAAGGCGAACGGTTCGGGGAATTTTCCTTTCCTTTTGCCCCTTGCCTCAAGCCTTTAGCCGATACCAGGTGAGTGATATGGCGATCAGCACAATCCCCGAAGCAATCGAAGACATCAAGAACGGAAGGATGGTCATCCTCGTCGACGACGAGGATCGCGAGAACGAGGGCGATCTCTGCATGGCCGCCGAGTTCGTCACGCCCGAGGCCGTCAACTTCATGGCCAAGCACGGCCGCGGCCTCATCTGCCTCACCCTCAGTGAGGAGTTGGCCCGGAAGATCAACCTCCCGCTCATGGTCAACGACAACCAGTCGCGCTTCAAGACGGCCTTCACCGTCTCCATCGAGGCGAGGAAGGGCGTCACCACGGGCATCTCCGCCCATGATCGGGCCACGACGATCCGCACGGCCATTGCCGACCACGTGAAGCCCGAAGACATCGTCAGCCCCGGACACGTCTTCCCCATCCTGGCCCGCAAGGGCGGCGTTCTGGTGCGCACGGGGCAGACGGAAGGCTCCGTGGACCTGGCGCGGCTCGCGGGGCTCAAGCCCGGCGGCGTCATCTGCGAGATCATGAAGGACGACGGCACCATGGCGAGGATGCCCGACCTGGAGGTTTTCGCCCGTGAGCACGGGCTCAAGATCGTCACCATCGCCGACCTGATCAACTTCCGGATGAAGACGGAATCCTTCGTCCACCGCGCGGCGACGGCCACACTGCCCACCGTCTTCGGGGGCGACTTCAAGTTCATCGTCTACGAAAACGACGTGGACAGCATGAAGCACGTGGCCCTGGTGAAGGGCGAGATCGGGCCCGAGGACGCCGTGCTCGTCCGGGTGCACTCCGAGTGCATGACGGGCGACGTCTTCGGCTCCATGCGCTGTGACTGCGGCGACCAGCTCCACACGGCCATGGAGATGATCAACGAGGAAGGCAAGGGGGTCATCGTCTACATGCACCAGGAAGGCCGGGGGATCGGCCTCGTCAACAAGGTCAGGGCCTACGAGCTCCAGGAGCACGGCCGGGACACCGTGGAGGCCAACATCGAGCTGGGATTCAAAGAGGACCTGAGGGACTACGGGATAGGGGCCCAGATTCTCGTGGACCTGGGCGTGAAGAAGATCCGCCTGCTCACGAACAATCCGAAGAAGATCGTGGGGCTCGAGGGCTACGGGATGACCATCATCGGGCGTGTCCCCATCGAGATCAAGCCCAACGAGGTCAACCTCCGGTACCTCAGGACGAAGAAGGAAAAGATGGGACACATCCTGAAGGTCTAGGCAAAGGGCTTAGGGCATAAGGCTTAAGGGGTTGGAACAAGAAATCCATCAACCTGACATGGAGCGGGAAGACAGCATGAAGAACATTACGGAAGGGAAAATCGTCGCCCAGGGGATGAAGTTCGCCATCGTGGCGAGCCGGTTCAACGACTTCATCAGCGGCAAGCTGATCGACGGCGCCCTGGACGGGCTCATCCGTGCGGGCGCACGGGAGCAGGACATCCGGATCTTCAAGTGCCCCGGCGCCTTCGAGATCCCGCTGGTGGCCAAAAAGATCGCGAAGACGGGCAAGTTCGACGCCGTGGTCTGCCTCGGCGCGGTTATCCGGGGGGCCACGCCCCACTTCGATTACGTCGCGGCCGAGGTCTCCAAGGGAGTGGCCCAGGCGGCCCTGGAAACGGAGGTTCCCATCGTCTTCGGGGTGCTGACCACCGACTCGATCGAGCAGGCCATCGAGCGCGCCGGCACCAAGTCCGGCAACAAGGGCTGGGATGCCGCCCTGTCGGCCATCGAGATGGTGGATCTGTTCAGAAAAATGTAAAGACGGGTCCCGGCGATCGGCCTACGGGACGGGCGATCCCCCCGGCACCGGCCGATGTCCCGGCAGGAAAGGTCATGCGTCTCAGAAGAAAGGCACGAGAGATTGCCTTGCAGGTTCTTTACCAGCTCGACGTCCTGAGAATCGATCCCGAGGAGGCGATCGAGCTTTTCTGGGGCCATTTCAGCGCGCCCGCGGAGGCCCGCGGGTTCGCCACGGAGCTCGTCGAGGGGACCTGGGCCCACCGCGACGCGATCGACCGGCTGATCAGCACCTGCTCGGAGAACTGGTCCCTCGAGCGGATGGCGAGGGTCGACCGGAACATCCTGCGGCTTGCCGTGTACGAACTTCTCTACGGTCAGGGAATCCCCCCCAAGGTGGCCCTCAACGAGGCCATCGATCTCGGCAAGGAATTCGGCTCCGAAAACTCGGGCTCCTTTATCAACGGCATTCTCGACGCCCTGTACTCGAAACTGCTGAAGGACAATGCGGATCCACGTGACCACGGAAAGCCTGGACCGGCTCCGGCGTGAGTGCCTGGTTCTGGGCTTCTTCTCCGACGAACGGCCCCCCCGGGGAAACGGGGGCTTCGTGGACTGGCGGCTCAACGGCCTCGTGTCGAGACTGATTGCCGAAGGGCGGATCCGGGGGGATTTCTCGGAGAGAGTGCTCATCGAATCGCAGCGGCGGATCCCCCCGCAAAAAATCGTCCTCTTCGGGCTGGGAAAGCGCGGGGAGCTCAGCTACGAGACCCTCCGGGAAGCCGGGGCCCGGATGACCGAGACGGCCGTCCGGATCCATTGCTTCGATTTCGCCGTCGAGGTCCCCGCGGCGGACCGGTCGCTGCTGGAGGCGGCCGAAATGACGACGGCCTTCACGACGGGAATGTTCGAGTTCCTCTCCGGCGATCCCCGGGCCGGCGCCGCCGCGGCACCCTGCCTGCTGTCCGACGAGTCTCTCTTCCAGAAGACCCTCCTGGGGATCCACAAGCTCCGGCTCAACGTCAGGGACAAGGCCCAGCTCGATATCCGCATTGCGCGGGAAGACGAGATCCTCCCGGCCGGCTGACCCTTTGGGACGGCAGGGGGGAACCCATGAAGGTGATCATCATCGGTGCGGGCGAGGTCGGGTATCACATCGCCGACATCCTCTCCAAGGAAAAACAGGACGTCATCCTCGTCGACCGCGACGAGGAGCGGCTGAAGGAACTCGCGGAGACCCTCGACGTCATGTCGCTGCTCGGCAGCGGGAACAGCCCCGCGATCCTCAAGAGAGCGGGACTCGGCGAGGCCGACATTGTCATCGCCGTGACGGACAGCGACGAGACCAACAGGGTGGCCTGCCTGCTCGCCTCGACGCAGTCCCGGGTTCCCTTCAAGATCGCGCTCATCCACAACCTCGAGCTGGACGAACACTCCGACATCTTCGACAAGGACCGCCTCAACATCAGCCTCTGCATCAACCCCGAACGGGAGGCAGTCAAGAACGCCCTGGACCTCATCGAGTTCCCCGGCGCCACGGAAGTGACGGACTTCCACGACGGCCGCATCAAGCTCATCGGCTTCCCCGTCCAGGGCGGCCCCGTGACCGGGAAGCCCCTCCAGCAGCTCCGCGAGACCCACCCCGACAGCAAGATGCTGATCACGTCGATCATCCGCGACGAGATGCTCATCGAGCCCAGGGGGGATTAGGTGATCCGCGAAGGCGACTACTTCTTCGCCGTCGCCGCAGCGGGGGAAGCGAAGGAACTGCTCCGGATCTTCGGACGGAAAACGGAGCCGGCCAGACGGGTCGTCATCATGGGCGGCGGAAACACGGGACGGATGCTCGCCGGGGCGCTCGAGGGCAAGGGGCTTGCCGTGAAGATCATCGAGGAGAGAAAGGACCGATGCCGGTTCCTGTCGGAAAGGCTCAACAGGACGATCGTCCTGCACGGAGACGGCACTAGCCAGGATCTCCTCCTGGAGGAGAACATCCGGGACATGGACATCTTCCTCGCCGTCACCGACGATGATCATCGTCGGCGGCGACACGGTCATCCGGCCCGGGGATCACGTCATCATCTTCACCTTCCGGTCATCCATCCCGCAGGTGGAGAAGATCCTCATGGTCAAGCTGGAATCCTTCGAATGAACCTCCAGAACGTCTTCCACATCCTGGGGATCTTCGTCTTCCTGATCGGCGCGGCCATGCTGCCGCTCACCCTGCACGGCGTGGGCATGGTCACGTCCATCTCCGGGGTGGCCGCAACGCTCGGCAATGTCGGCCCCGGCCTCGGGCTGGTCAATGCCTCCTCGACCTACCGCGAGCTGCCCGCGGCGGCCAAGTGGATCCTCTCGCTCTGCATGCTCCTGGGGCGCCTCGAGATCTACACCGTCCTGGTGCTTCTTGTCCCCGATTTCTGGAAAAAATGGCGTTGAAAGAAACGGGCCCCTGTGCTAGGCCTCTTTAATGCAACCGGAAGGGATTCCGCAAGGAGAACGCCATGGAGACGAGATACCGCCCGCGCCAGATCGAGGAGAAATGGCAGACGTTCTGGGAAGAGAACAAGACCTTCAGGGTCACCGAAGACCCCGGGAAAAAGAAGTATTACCTCCTCGAGATGTTTCCCTACCCTTCGGGCCGCATCCACATGGGACACGTGCGCAACTACACCATCGGCGACGTGGTCGCCCGCTATAAGCTCATGCGGGGGTTCAACGTACTGCACCCCATGGGGTGGGACTCCTTCGGCATGCCCGCCGAGAACGCCGCCATCGACCACGGCATCCACCCCGCCAAGTGGACCCACTCGAACATCGGACACATGAAGACCCAGCTCAAGCGCATGGGCTTCAGCTACGACTGGGACCGCGAGCTCTCGACCTGCGAGCCGTCCTACTACAGGTGGGAGCAGCTCTTCTTCCTCTGGATGCTCGGGAAGGATCTGGTATACAGGAAGGAGTCGGCCGTCAACTGGTGCCCGAAGTGCCAGACGGTGCTCGCCAACGAGCAGGTGGAGGCGGGACAGTGCTGGCGCTGCGGCTCCGAGGTGAAGGAGGAGCGCCTCTCGCAATGGTTCTTCCGCATCACCCGGTACGCGGAAGAGCTCCTGGAGCATTGCGACCGGCTCACGGGATGGCCCGAGCGCGTCATAACCATGCAGAAGAACTGGATCGGCAAGAGCTACGGTGTGGAGATCGTCTTCCCCATGGCCGACGGCGGCGATCCCATCCGGGTCTTCACGACGAGGCAGGACACGATCTACGGGGCCACCTTCATGCTCGTGGCCGCCGAGCACCCGCTTGTTATGCAGCTCGCCAGGGGCAAGCCCATCGAGAAGGACGTGATGGAATACGTGGAGCGCGTCAAGAAGCAGGACAAGCTCATGAGGACCTCGGACTACTACGAGAAGGAGGGTGTCTTCCTCGACGCCCACTGCCTCAACCCCGTGACGGGGCGCCGGATGCCCATCTACGCCGCGAACTTCGTCCTGGCCGACTACGGGACGGGCTGCGTCATGGCCGTGCCGACCCACGACGAGCGCGACTTCGAATTCGCCAAGAAGTACAACCTGCCCCTGATCGTCGTCATCCAGGACCCCAACAGGGCCCTCAATGTGGAGACCATGACCGAGGCCTACGTCGACGAGGGGATCCTGGTCAACTCGGGCCCCTTCGACGGGATGAAGAACACGGCCGCCATGGAGGCGATCGCGGCCCACCTGGAGTCGCTCGGCAAGGGGAAGAAAACGATCCAGTACCGCCTGCGCGACTGGGGAATCTCCCGCCAGCGTTACTGGGGCGCCCCGATCCCCGTCGTGTACTGCGACACCTGCGGGACCGTTCCCGTGGCCGAGGAGGACCTTCCCGTCGTGCTGCCGAAAGACGTGGAGTTCACCGGCGGCGGCGGCTCGCCCCTGGCCCGCGTCGACTCCTTCGTGAATACCGTCTGCCCGGGCTGCAAGGGCCCCGCGAAGCGCGAGACGGACACGATGGACACGTTCGTCGAGTCCTCGTGGTACTTCGACCGCTTCGCCTCGCCCCACTTCGACGTCAAGCCCGGCCTGGACCGCAGGGCCATGGACTACTGGCTCCCCGTGGATCAGTACATCGGGGGGATCGAGCACGCCATCCTGCACCTGCTCTACTCGCGGTTTTTCACGAAGGTGCTGAGGGACTTCGGCGTGCTCGGGATCGACGAGCCCTTCACAAACCTGCTCACCCAGGGCATGGTCTGCAAGGAGACGATGAAGTGCGCCGAGCACGGCTTCCTCTTCCCCCACGAGGTCGAGGACACGACGTGCAGGAAATGCGGGAAGCCCGTCGCCGTCGGCAAGACGGAAAAGATGTCGAAGTCGCTCAAGAACGTGATCGATCCGGATTACCTGATCGAAAAGTACGGCTGCGACACGGCGCGCATGTTCTGCCTCTTCGCCGCCCCGCCGGAGAAGGACCTCGAATGGAGCGATCAGGGTGTGGAGGGATCCTTCCGCTTCCTGGGCAGGGTCTGGCGGCTGGCCGTGGATTACCTGGAGGATCTCCGTCAAGCCGGGCCCCCGGCGGGCCTGGAGGACCTCGGCGAAGACTTCAGGAAGCTGCGCAGAAAGACGCATCAGACCATCCGGAAGGTGACGGCGGACATCGAGGACCGCTTCCACTTCAACACAGCCATCAGCGCCGTCATGGAGCTGGTCAATCTCGTCTACCAGGCCCCGAGGCCGGGGAAAGACGACAAGGCGGCCCTGTCCGTCATCCGGGAGGCCATCGAAACCGTTGTCATCCTGCTGGCCCCCATCGTGCCTCACATCACGGAAGAACTCTGGGAGATGATGGGCAGGGAGGGACCGCTGGCCTCCGTGCCCTGGCCCTCGTACGATCCGCAGCTGGCCTCGGAGGAGGAGCTGACGATCGTCATCCAGGTCAACGGGAAACTCCGCAGCCGCATCACTGTGAGTGCCGACGAGTCCGAGGAAAAAATCAAGGAGATGGCCCTCGCCGACGAGAAGACGCAGAAGTTCCTCGAGGGCCTGGAGGTCGTCAAGGTCATCACCGTGCCGAAGAAGCTGGTGAATATTGTCGTACGATAGGGCGCATGGCAAGGGGCTCATGGCTCAAAGGGTGAATCAAGACGGAACGAAGGCGGCCGTGTCATCCTTCGGCAGGGCGGTTCTTGCCGTTCTGGTCTGCATCTTTTTCGTCTCGGGGTGCGGGTATCGGTTCTCCCCCGGCGGGGATTGGATCGACAGCGGGATCCGGACCATCTTCGTCGACAACATCGTCAACTCCACGAGCGAGCCCTTCGTGGAGGTGTACATCCGAAACGGTTTCGAGGAGCAGTTCCGCAAGAGCCCCCGGTTCCGCCTTGCCGGAAGCCGCGAGACGGCCGATGCGATTCTCCGGGGTAGCATCAGCGCCCTCTCCTCAACCTATGTCGCGTACGACCGGTATGACAAGGCGACGGAGAGCCGCGCGGTCATGGTCCTGGATCTCGTCTTCGAAGAGCGCGGGACGAGCAGGAAACTCTGGAGCGTCGCGAACTTTACCGGAAACGAGGGCTACCGCGTCGACCAGGCGAACCCGAGCGTAACGACCATGAACAGGCAGGCTGCCCTCCAGAAACTTTCCAACGACATGGCGGAGAAGGCCTACCGGAATCTGATGTCGGGATTCTGATGCCGCGCAGCGGCTGGCCTGAACACCGGAAGCCGGGATGAGCGGACAGCAAAAACCTGAAGACCTCGGGCCTTCAGGTTTTTTTTCGCTCTTCTGATGTTCCGCTTTTCCGCTCTTCTAGGCTTTCTTAAGGGAGGCGACCTTCCGGGTCAGGCGGGAGACTTTTCGGGAGGCGTTGTTCTTGTGGTAGACGCCCTTGGAGGCGGCCTTCTTGATGACCCGTATGGCGCTCTTGAGGGCCTTTTCGGAGCCCTCCGCGTCCTTGCCTTCCACGGCGGCCAGCACCTTCTTGATCCTGCTCTTCGTCTCCGACCTCACGGCCGCATTCCGGGCCTTGTGCTTCTTGTTCTGCCGGTCCCTTTTTTCCGCCGAACGATGTGTGGCCAAACGAGTGTCCTCCTTGCCCATGCAATTCGAAAGGTGCTTTAATACATAAGTTTCCGGGAACTGTCAAGCCGAAAAACGGGGGCCGGGAAACGCAGAAGCCCGCAGCGGTCCTCCCGGCATGGCCCGTTTCGTGTGTTCCGCGCCTGCGGACGCCCTCTCCTGCCGGCCGCCGCGCTTTACAGGGCCCTTGCCAGCGTGAACACCCCCAGCGCGCCCAGCAGGACAAGCATGACCCGACGGTAGCCCTCCTCCCGGAATTTTCCGTACAGCAGGGAGCCGGCCCAGGTCCCCGCCAGGAGGGTAGGGACGGAGACGAGGAAGTTGCGGATCACCCCGTCCGTCACCAGACCGTTTGCGGCCTGGAAGACGCCGATCAGCAGGCCGGAGACGACGAAAAACCCCTGGAGGGTCACCTTGATCTGGTCTTTGGTCCAGGCCTGAAGGGATGTGTAAACGATCACCGGGGGGCCCGAGGCGCTGACGGCCCCGCCGAGGCCGCCGGCAAAAAACCCGAAGACATAGGCCCAGGCACCGCCCAGCCTGCCGATCGGCAGCCGGAACAGCAGCCCGTACACCGCATAGGACAGAAGAACCGCGCCGAGTACGATCTGGATGTGCATGGGGTCCATTCGCGTCAGGAGCCAGACACCGGCAGGAATCCCCGGGCAGGCCCCGGCCAAGAGCGGCCATATTTTCCTCCATTCCCAGTGGGCCCGGAGCTGGACGATGATCAGCACCGTGAGGACTACACCCATGAGATTGGCCAGGGGGATGGCCTCGCGCACGTCAAGAAAGAGCACCAGCAGGGGCAGGGACAGCAAAACGGAGCCGAACCCGGAAAAGCCCTGGATCAATCCGGCCAGAAAGGCAACGACCGTCAAAAACAGGTAGATGTCCGTCAAGGGTCTTCTCGATCGTTCGGTGCGATGCCGAGGTTTGGCTTTGCCTCCCGGCCGGTTTCTGTTAGGATGTCCGCATCATCGGGGGCCCGGTCCCCCTGTCAAACGAGGTTTCCATGGCTGCCACATCGCCGCATTTTTTTGAGCTCGAAGAGACCCGCCTGGGAACGGCCGCCGTCCTCTGGAGGGAAGACGCGTCGGGACCGCGGATTGTCCGCATCTGCCTGCCGGCCCCGGTCGGAACGATCCGCCGGGCGCTTCGAAGGGATTTCCCCGGGGCCCTCCGGAAAAGCTGCGGCGTCGTCGACAGGCTGCGGCGGGGCATCGGCGAATTCCTGTCGGGACGCCACACCCGCTTCGACACGTCCGCATTCGACATGGACCCGATTCCTCCCTATCACAGGAAGGTGCTTGCGGAGCTCGAACGCATCCCCCGGGGGAAGGTCGCCCCCTACGGCCGCATCGCATCGAGAACCGGGGCTCCCCGCGGCGCGAGGGCCGCAGGCCAGGGCTGCGGGAAAAACCCCTTCCCCATCGTCTACCCCTGCCACCGGGTCGTCCGGGCGGACGGATCGCTGGGTGGCTTCGGCGGCGGGCTCGCCCTCAAGAAGGCCCTGCTGGAGATGGAAGGGGTGCGGTTCGACGCGAAGGGGAAAGCGCTGCCGGACCATATCCTTCGGTGAGGGGACCCGGTTCAGCCCCTTGCCTTCTGGGCCTTCTGGACGGCCATGTTGTCCCGGTGGATGGCCTCGTCGTAGTGCTTGTAGCCGAGCACCTGCTCGATCTTCGACGATTTGAGGCCCTGGATCTTGTGCAGCTCCTGGGCATTGTAATTGACGAGGCCCTTGGCGACGGCCTTCCCGTCGGACCCGATCACCAGGACCGGATCGCCGACGGCAAATTCCCCCTCCACCCGCTCGATGCCCGAGGGCAGCAGGCTCTTTCCGTTTTCCAGAATGGCCTTCCTGGCCCCGTCGTCGATGAACAGCTTGCCCCGCGAGCGCAGCGTGAAGGCAATCCAGTACTCCCGGCTCGACAGGCATTCCGCCATGGGGATGAAGAGGGTCCCCACATCCTTGCCGGAGAAGATCTCGCCGAGGATACCCTTCTTCTTCCCTCGGGCGATGATGTAGGGAATCCCGCAGGCCGTGACCTTGCGGGCCGCGAGGATCTTGCTCCGCATCCCGCCCATGCCGGTGGGGTCCGTCTCGGCCGTGGCCATGGTCTCGATCTCGTCGGTGATCTCCCGCACGAGACCGATCAGTCTCGCTTTCCTGGCGCCGGGAGCCTTGGGATTGCGGTCGTAGAGGCCCTCCGTGTTGGTCATGCTGATCACGAGGTCGGCCTCGCTGATGTTGGCCACCATGGCGGCGAGGTGGTCGTTGTCGCCGAACTTGATCTCGTCGACGGCGACAGTGTCGTTTTCGTTGATGATGGGAATGACGTTCCACTCCATGAGGGTGGACAGGGTGTTCTTGACGTTGATGAAGCGCTTGCGGTCCGTCAGGTCGTCCATCGTGAGCAGGATCTGGGCGACGTAGAGGTCATGCCTGCCGAAGGCATTGGAGTAGACGCGCATGACCCGGCTCTGCCCGATGGCGGCGCAGGCCTGCTTTTCGGGCATGCTCTTGAGCTTCCCGGAGATCCCCATGCGGTGCTTCCCCGACGCGATGGCCCCGGAGGTGACGATGACGATGTGGTAGCCCCTCCGGATGAGTTCCGCCATCTCGTCGACGAGCTGCTGAATGATGTCCCGGTCGAGGCCCTCCGTGCCCGTGAGAACGCCGCTTCCGATCTTGACGATGACCCGCCGTACGCCTTCCAGGATTTTCTTGCGCTCAGTGCCCATAGTCCTGCCGTTCCCGTTCATTCCGCTTCAATTTTTTGACGACCGCCGCGGTGAGGGCGTCGATGCCCTCACCCGTAACTGCCGAAATTAAAAAGACTTCTATCTTTTTGCGTCGGAAGAAGTCAATTTCTTTTTTTGCCCGCTCCCTGGTTTCCGGGAGGTCCGCCTTGCCGATCGCCACGACCTGCGGTTTCTCCGCCAGGGCCGGATCATAGAGCGCCAGTTCCCGGTTGATCGTTTCGAAATTGTGCCACCCGCTCACGGCGGCTTCCCCGGAGATGTCGAGCAGGTGGATCAGGACGGCTGTCCGTTCCACGTGCCGCAGGAAACGGGTCCCGAGCCCGACGCCCCGATGGGCCCCCTCGATGAGACCGGGGATGTCGGCAATCACGAAACTCCCGAAGTTCTTGTACCTCACGACACCGAGATTCGGGACGAGGGTCGTGAAGGGGTAGTCGGCGATCTTGGGCTTTGCCGCCGAGACCCGGGAGACGAGGGTCGACTTTCCCGCATTGGGGAACCCGATGACCCCGACGTCGGCCAGCAGTTTCAGCTCCAGCCGGATCCACCGCTCCTGTCCCTGCTCGCCGGGCTGGGCGTAGCGCGGCGCGCGGTTGGTCGCGGTGGCGAAAAAAGCGTTACCCTTGCCGCCCCGGCCCCCCTTCGCGACGACGCATCGCCGGCCGTCCTCGGCGAGGTCCGCCAGGACCTCCCCCGTCGCGTCATCGGTGACGACCGTCCCCACCGGCACGGGGATCACGACATCCTCGGAGCTGCGGCCCGTGCGGTCGCTTCCCTCGCCATGGCCCCCGTGGCGCGCCACGTGGTGCTGCTGGAACTTGAGATCCAGGAGGGTCCGGTGGCTCGCCGAGGCCGCGACGACGACGTCCCCGCCCTTGCCGCCGTCGCCCCCGTTGGGGCCGCCCCGGGGGACGTACTTCTCCCTGCGGAAGCTCACACATCCGCGGCCCCCGTCGCCCGCCTTGACGTAAATCCTGGCCTCGTCAATGAATCTCATTCCGATCCCAATAAAAAGGCCCTCGATGGGTCACCGAGGGCCTGGACAATCTGCCTGTCGCCGGGGTCTGCCTCTCAAAGAGGGCGGGGAGGCCTAGGACGCGTACACGCTGACCTTCTTGCGGTCCTTCCCGAAGCGCTCGAATTTCACGACGCCGTCGATCCGGGCGAAAATCGTATAGTCCTTGCCGATGCCGACGTTGCGTCCCGGGTGTATCCTCGTACCGAGCTGCCGGATGAGAATGGCGCCGGCGCTGACGGCCTCTCCGCCGTATACCTTGACGCCCCTGCGCTGGGCATTGCTGTCTCGTCCGTTGCGGCTGCTGCCCTGGCCTTTTTTGTGTGCCATCGCGTGACTCCTGAATAGCGGTTTACAGCGAGATTTCCTTGATCCTCACCTCGGTCAGGGGCTGCCGGTGTCCCGTCTTCTTCATGAACCCCTTCCGGCGCTTCTTCTTGAAGATGATGATCTTGGGGCCCTTGCCCTGGTGGACGATCTCGCCCACGACCTTTGCGCCCTGAACGACCGGGGTGCCCACGCGGGTCTGGTCTTCTTTCGTGACGAGAAGGACCTCTTCGAAGACGACCGTGTCGCCCTTCCCCCCCTCGAGCTTTTCCACCCTCAGGAGGTCTCCCTCGGAGACCCTGTGCTGCTTTCCGCCCGTTTTGATGACTGCGTACATGTGCGTTTCCTTGAAAGGAAATTGAAAACAGTGATTATATGAATAAAATGGTGTTTGTCAACACATTTTATCGGCCTGTTTTTCGGCGCGTCCCGAGCGCTGCCGCGCCGGGGCCTCCCTTTGCGTTTTCCCACGGAATTTGCATGGTTCTCTCCCGGGACGTCGCCGTCCCCCCTACAGACCAAGGAAAGGATCGCATGGCATGCCCAAGATTCCCGTCGAGCAGCTCAGGCCCGGCATGAAACTGGCCCGGCCCCTGGAAAATTCCTCCGGCATGGTCCTGATGGCCGAGGGGACCGAACTCACGGAGGCGCGCATCTCGAAGATCGAGAACATGGGCATCGACAGCGTCTTCATCGACGGCCCGTCCAGGCCGGCGCGGCCCAAAGAAGAACTCCTCTCCGAGCTGGAGGCGCGCTTCCGGAAGGCCGGAAACAGCCCCCCTATGGCGGCCATCAAGAAGGCGGTCAGGGAACACATCGAGGCGATGTATGGGTAACATGGACCCGAAGGCCCTCCGGATGCGGGTGGAAAACATCAGCACCATCCCGACGATCCCCAGCGTCCTGAAGCAGCTGTCGACGATCATCGAGAATCCGAAGGTGTCCCTCAATGAAATCAGCCACTTCATCTCCCAGGACCCGGCGCTGACGACCAAGATCCTCCAGATGGTGAACTCGGCCCTCTACGGGTTCCCGGGCCGGATCTCATCGGTCAACCATGCCGTCATGCTCCTCGGGCTGAACGTGGTCAAGGGGCTCCTGCTGAGCGTCTCCGTCTTCGAGATCATGCACAAGGCCATGATCGGCCTGCGGGAACACTCCATCGGCGTGGCCATCGTCTCCAGGGAGATCGCCCGGAAGAAGGGCCTCAAGGAACCCGAGGAAGTCTTCGTGGCGGGGCTCCTGCACGACGTCGGCAAGGTCATCCTCACGCTCGCCTGGCCCGAGGAGTACGACAGGACGGTCCGGGAGGCCGAATCGGCGGGGATCGCCATTTTCGATGCGGAACGAAACCAGTTCTCCGAGACCCATGCGGCCGTGGCCGGCTGGCTGTCGGAAAAATGGCACTTCCCGAAGAAGCTCTGCGAGTGCATCGCAAACCATCACAGGCCCCAGACCTCCGCGCTTGCGCCCCTCGAGACGGCCATGGTCCACACGGCCGATGTGATCGTGAAGGCCAGGGGCATCGGGTATTCGGGCGACCGCCTCGTCCCTGACGTCAGCGCGAGGGCCTGGGAGACTCTGGCCCTGTCGGAGGCGGACCTGCGGGGAATCCTGAAGGAGCTCGAGGATTCCGTCGAACAGGCGACGGAGGAGTTCAGGGCCTGACGGTATGGCCAAGCCCGAATTCCGCAATTCGCGTTTCATTCGCTTCGAGAGTAACCCTCGCGAAGCGAGGAAGAGTAGAAGTAAGGACAAGTCGCAAGGCCGGTCATCACTGCTGATAAAGGGGCCCCTTCGTGACGTGAAAACAGTCATTGTCATCTCCCGCGACGTGGCGCTCACGAGCAGCGTGGAGAACCGGATCCGGCAGGGCTGCCGGGTCATCCTGTTCGACAGCATCCAGCCGGCCATGGGGCTGATCTGCAGCACGAGCCCGCCCGACCTGGTCGTCCTCGACGTGGACCCGAACGACCTCGTGTCCGCCAATGCGCTCAGCCAGCTCAAGGAAGACCCCATGTTCCGCAACCTCACGGTACTGGCCGTCCTGGGCGACGAGAACGCCATGGCGCGGTGCGATTCCCTGCTCTTCGAGGACTATATCTGGCGGCGGGCCGTGGAGACGGAGATCCTGCGGCGGGTCAACCTGTGCATCATGCGCTCGGAGCGGATCGTGGAGATCAACCCCCTGACGCGGCTCCCGGGGAACATCTCCATCAACCGGGAGATCCAGGAGCGCCTCGACCGGGCAGAGCCCTTCGCGCTCGCCTGGGCGGACCTGGACCAGTTCAAACCCCTCAACGACAAGTACGGCTTCTCCCGGGGCGACGACATCCTCCGCATCACGGGGCGGCTCATTCTCGGCGCCGTGAAGGACAAGCAGCGCGAGCGCAGCTTCGTGGGCCACATCGGGGGCGACGACTTCGTCTACATCATGAGCCCCGAGGCCATCGAGGCCGCCTCCGAGGAGCTGGTCACCACGTTCGACCGGATCATCCCCGGCTTCTACGACACCGAGGACCGTGAACGGGGCTCCATCCAGTCCGTGGACCGCCAGGGGAACACGAAGAGCTTCGCGCTCACCAGCATCTCGATCGGGATCACCGACACGGGGTCAGGCCCGTTCCGCCATTTCGGCGCGATGACGGAACGGGCGTCGGAGATGAAGAAATACGCGAAACAGTTCCCGGGAAGCTGCTTCAAGTGGGACCGCCGGAAGCCGGCAGCCGGAGCGCCGTGAGGCACGGCAGCACCCTCCCCCCTGCCCGCCATTGCCCCTATCGGTTGTCCCCCGCCCCTCGCCCCCCGGCCGGTCCCATGAGGGTCCGCGTCTTCACGATGCGCAGCTTCCGGATGATCTCGCCCTCCAGCCCGAGGGCATGGCCGAGGATCTCGGACGGCCTCGCGGTTCTGCCGTCGAAAAACCGAAGCGTCATCTCCAGCGTCCCGGTCTCCCGGTCGAGGGCGATCCCCTCCACGTAGGGACGGACATCCCTGCGGGAGACCTTTCCCTTCCCCTCGCGCTCCACGATGAGGGACGGCAAGGACAGAAAGCGGCTGATTCGTTCTTCCAGCCCCTCCACGCACGTCTCCGGCGGCAGGAACACCCGGTAGCCAAACCCCCTGACGATTTTCGTCAGGGAGGGATCGCCGTCCGGAACGCGCTCGATCCGTCGAACGGCCAGCCCCCGGGGAAGGGCGGCATTGATTCGCTCCACCGTCTTCTCCACGTCGGCGATCTCCCCCTCCAGTTGAAGGTCGGCGAACTCCTCGTGGCTCTCCATCCCCACGGCCGTGGCGAAGGCAAAGGAAATCCTCGGGTGCGGGTGGAACCCTTCCGAGTACCGCAGGGAAAGGCCGCTGCGCCTGAGGGCGCGTGTCAGCGCCGAGGCGACCTCGAGGTGGGACAGAAACCGCGTCAGCCCCGTTTTCGCGAAACCCACACGCCAGCGGGTCACTGCAGGTGCGCCGAACGCCGCGGGCGCCTCGCGGCCCCCCTGTGACGGGACGGCCGGAAGATCGGAGGCCTCCCGGATAACGACGAGCGAGCCGTCGCAGACGCCGCAGTTCCGGCAGCCCTCGCGGCGGCAGTCGGGGGTCTGCTCCCCCCGCAGGGACTTCTCGTGTTCGGCAAGCAGGAAATCCCGGTCGAGCCCCGCATCGACGACCTCCCAGGGCAGGGGTTCCTCGAGGCCCCTCTCGCGCAGGTACTCCTCGAGCCGGATATCGGATCCCCTGAGGGCCTCCTCCCAACGATCGAAGAGAAAGAGGTCGCTCCACCCGTCGAAACGCGCGCCGAGAGCCCAGGCCCTTTCCACCAGCTCCGCGAGCCTCTCGTCGCCCCGCGAGAAGAGCCCCTCCAGGAGGCTCATCCGAGCGTCGTGCCACTTGAAGCTGATGTTGCGGTTCGAAATCCGGCGCCTGAGGTGTCCCTGCCGGGCCAGCGTCTCCTCGAGGCCGATCTGGCGGGCCCACTGGAAGGGCGTGTGCGGCTTGGGGACCATCGTGGAGAGCCCGAGGGTGACCTGCCGCCCCCTTCCCTGCCGCATGACGCGGTGGGCCAGGTCGGCGATCCCCTCGAGGTCTTCGTCCCGCTCGCCGGGCAGGCCGATCATGAAGTAGAGCTTGATGGACTTCCACCCGCCGTCGAAGACGCGCCGCGCCGTATCGAGCAGGTCGGCATCGGTGTTGCCCTTGTTGATGATGTCGCGCAGCCTCTGCGTGCCTGCCTCGGGGGCGATCGTGAAACTCGTCTTGCGGACCCGGCGGATCTCCTCGATGAGCCTCGGGCCGAGGGTCTCCACGCGAAGCGAAGGGAGCCCCACGGCGACCCGCCGCTCGCTGTATCGGTCCATCAGCTCCCCGAGCAGCGGCTCGATGCGCGAGTAGTCGCCCGAGCTGAGCGACAGCAGCGAGATCTCGTCATATCCCGTGGCCCGGAGGGCCTCCTCGGCCATCGCGAGCAGTGTCGAGGGGTTCCTCTCCCGCACGGGCCGCCACACCATTCCCGCCTGACAGAAACGGCATCCCCTCGTGCAGCCCCGGGCGATCTCGAGGGAGATGCGGTCGTGGACCGTGTTCATGAGCGGAACAACGGGCCTCAGCGGGAAGAGCCACCGGTCGAGATCGGCGACGATGCGCTTGCGCACGCGGCCCCCCTCCCTCTGCAGGGACGGCACAAAGAGCCCTTGCAGCCCTGCGAGGCGCTCGAGGACCCCGGCGCGCCGAAGGCCCTGTTCCCGGGCCGCCAGCATCACGGAGGCGATCTCCGAGATCACCTCCTCGCCCTCGCCGATGACGAGGGCATCGAAAAAGGGAGTCATGGGAAGCGGGTTGAACGCGCAGGGTCCCCCGGCAATCACGACGGGATCCCCGTCGCGCCGGTCCCTCGCGCGCAGGGGGATTCCCCCGAGGTCGAGCATGGTCAGGACGTTCGTGTAGGACAACTCGTACTGCAGCGAGAACCCGACAAGGTCGAAAGCCGCGAGCGGCGTGCCCGACTCGAGGGTCGCGAGCCGCAGCCCGCCGGCGCGCAGCCCGGCCTCCATGTCCGGCCATGGGGCGTAGACGCGCTCGGCACAGATGTGCGGGTGGGCGTTCAGGATGGCGTAGAGGATCTGGAGCCCCAGGTGGGACATCCCCACCTCGTAGGCGTCGGGAAAGGCCAGGGCGACGCTCAGGCGGCAAGCGGTGCGGTCCCTGCCCGACGCGTTGGCCTCGCCGCCGATGTAGCGGCTCGGTTTCTCGACGAGAGCCAGGAAGGTCTCGAGCAGATGATGAACCGATCCCTGACAGGACATGTCTACCTTTCCCGCGATTGCGCTCCAGCGGATTCATCGTCTCCGGATGCAGGGCAACCGCACCCGACAGCGACGTCAGGAAGGCAGGAAGAGCAGAAGAGCGGAGTGGATTTGAAAATCATATTTGTTCCGTCCGCTCTTCCTCATTTCCGCTCTTCCGATCTTCACGGAATCGACTCTTGCAGAGGAATGCAAGGCACTCGCAGGGATTCCCCGGGGTGCCCGCCTAGTCCCGCTCGGGGTACTTCCACGGATCCTTCACGATCTCGCGGTGCTTCGAGAGGACGTAGCGCCCCGGAAAATGCTCTCTCGACAGATAGGGCAGAACGTCCTTCTTGAAGCCGGCCAGGAATTCTTCGAACAGGACGGCCCGCTCCCCGGCCGGGACGAACGTCCGTTCGTTGCGGTACTCGAAGACGATCTCGGGCCCGAAGACCCTTCTCGTTTTTTCCCAGTCCGTCTGCTCCCCGAAATAGTCGCGCTTCACGGCGACCGGGACCCTGACGACGAGCACGACACTGGCCGTGTCGGCGGCAATCAGGCGGGATGCGTCCCAGATCTCCGCCGCGAGCCCGTTGGGCAGCGGGATCTCCTCTCGCAGCTTCATGGGCGTCTTCCCTCCACCTTTGCTCTTGACCGCGGGGGCCGTTTGCCTATATATCCGCCTGGAACGGAAGCGGATTCCCGATGGTCCGCCCTCCCGGTGTGCCTCCCGGCGCCAAAAGGCAGGCCAAGGGCATCACCTTATGCGCGATCGGGGAATTTTTCAAGTCATCTGTGAGCGCAAGAATCGGAATCCCCCCATGGCTCGAACCCCCCTGTCCTTGAGTGACGGGCCCGACAGCCCCTTCGTCCATCTCTGCCAGCCCGACGCCTCGAAGTCCTGCGGCGCCTGCTGCGGGCTGTACAACTACGTCGACTCGGGGCGAGAGGCCCTTCTCCGGCGCCTGAGGCGGCGGACGGCGCTCTTCCGCGCCTCCGTCCGCGGCCCCGAGGACCTTCGGCGCTTCTCCGAGACCCTGAAGGCGTCGGAGGACGGGGCGAGGCGCTACGAGGTCATCCACTGCTGCGAGTACGTGGGCTTCCTCGACGAGGGGGAAAGGCGCGTCGGCTGCCTCCTTCACCCCATGCAGAACGGCGGGCTGGACATGCGGGACGCCTCCTTCTACGGCCGGGAGCTCTGCGACGGCCATTTCTGCCCGAGCTACAGCTACCTTTCGCGGGCCGAGAAGCTCGCCCTTCTCGAGATCCTCGACGACTGGTACCTCTACGGCGTCTGCGTCACCGACATCGACCTCGTGAAGGAGTTCTTCCGCCGCGTGAGCGAGTCGGCGGGCGAGATGCCGGCGCCGGCCCGCTTCCGGCACCCGGCCCTCCGCGGGGAGGCCCGCCGGTTCTTCGAACTCAAGCTCTCCTGGCCCTTCCGCTCCGAGTCGACCAACCGCTTCGGAAAATACAGCTTCGACGGGACGGAATACTCCACCCACGCCATCGACTACGGGGCCTTGGGATGCGAGCCTTCGCGGTTCGACCGGATTTTCCTGAGCCTGCAGTCCGAATTCGGGAGCCGGGATGAGCTCCGCAGGGCCGAAGAGATCATCCGCAGCCGCCTGGAGGCCGTCGCGCGCCGATACGGGGAACTCGTGGATTGACATTGACATTCCCGTCTCTCTTGGCTAGTGTCAAAACTCGGCGAAGGAGGGGGCCATGGAGCAACTCCGGATGAAGATCCTCTACTCCCGCGACGAGATCGACCGGGTTGTCCGGGAGATGGCGGGGAAGATCTCGAGGGACTTCGAAGGAAAGGAACTCGTGGTGGTCTGCGTCCTCAAGGGCGCCTTCATGTTCATGGCGGACCTCGTGAGGCACCTCAAGGTGCCCTGCGTCATCGATTTTGTCCGACTCGCCAGCTACGGCTCCGGAACGGCCACTTCGGGAAAGATCCTCGTCACGAAAGACCTCGAGACCCCCATTGCCGGCCGGGACGTCCTCGTCGTGGAGGATATCGTCGACACGGGGATCACGCTGGACTTCCTGGTCCGAAAGCTGAGGGACCAGAACCCCCGCTCCCTCAAGGTCTGCGCGCTGGTAGACAAAAAGCACCGCCGCAAGATCGAGTTCACGGCCGATTACGTGGGCTTCGACATGGACAGGGGGTTCATCCTCGGTTACGGGATCGACTTCGACGAAAAAGCCCGTTACCTTCCTGACATCTACGTGATGGAGGAGTAAGAGGGACCGATGATCATCCAGTGCAAGCAGTGTGCGACGAAGTTCCGGTTCAACGATGAACTGATGACCGGCGACGGGGTTTGGGTGCGGTGCGGCCGATGCGGTCACGAATTTTTCGAGATCAACACCCGCAAAGAGACCTTTGTCCCCCCGGCGAGGCCGGAGCCCGCGGACACGCGCGGGACGGGGGACGCCCTTTCGCCCCCGGGGGATGCGCCCGCAGGGCAGCAACCGGCAGCGGCGCCGAAACCCTCCGCACCGACCGGCGTGCCCGCCCCCCCGGCTGAGGCAGAATCCCCGCTGGCGGAGGAGGAGCCCGCGGAAGAGGATGCGGAGGAGGAGGCCCCCCGCGGCAGCTTCTGGACCCCCTCGAGAATCGTCGTCTACACGATCCTGGTTCTTCTCGTCTTGATCGGCGTCTACCTGTGGCTGTTTCCCGGCATCGGGCGGGACGCGCTGAATTTCGTCTACCCCGGGGCCGGGGACCGCATCCTCGGGCCGGCGGCCAAGTCGGCGGGCGTGGCGGCGCCCGGGGGGATCAACTTCGCCGAGGTCAAGGAACGCTTCACGAAGGGCACGGCGTCGGGGGAGCTGCTCGTCATCTCGGGGCTCGCCGTGAACGAGTTCGACTATCCCGTGGCCCGGGTCCGGCTTCGCGGCAAGATCCTGGACGGCGCCGGCAAGATGCTGGGGGAGATCGAAACCTACGCGGGAAACCTCCTGACCGATGAGGAGCTGAACCGCCTTACAGACAAGGAAATCCTCGCGGAACTGCAGCGTCAGGAGGGGAGCGACATGCCGAACGTCAACATCCGCTCCCGGGCGAGCATTCCCTTCATGATCGTTTTCACGAACCCGCCCAAGGAGGTCGACGAGTTCATCATCGAACTCTCCGGGGTCGAACGCAGCGCGGCTTCGAACTGAGGGGGCGCCATGCGGGCAGCCGGAACCCGGCATCCGGAACGGGACGCGCCGGGCCGTTCCCTTTGCGCCTGCCGCGTCATGTCCCCCGGACTCAACGGCCTGCTTCTATGGACAAGCTGTTCACCTTCGAACGGATCACGATCGAGCCTCCGCTCAGGGCGATCTGCCGCAGGCTGGGATACCGGGAGGGGCTCACGCAGCTCCGGCCCGACGAGGCCAGGACCCTCGGCGACCGGATCGAACAGGCCCGGGCGCTCGTCACCCTGAAAGGCACCGCGCGGCGGCTGCCCATCCTGTCGAAGGCCCCCGGGAGGATCCGGCTCCCCGGAGAGCGATGCCTCGAAAGCGCGCAGCTGGCCTCGCTGCTGGCCGATTCGCAGGAGGTTCTGCTCCTCGGCGCCACGGCCGGGCCCGACGTGATCGAGGCGATCCGGCGTGACGCGGCGGAAGACAACCTGGCGCGGGCCGTTGTCTTCGACGCCGCCGCCAGCGAGATGGTCGACGCCGCCCTCGACTGGATGGAGACCTTTTTCAGCCGCGAGCTCCGCCGGGAGGGCCGCCGGCTCACGAAGAGCCGCTTCTCCTGCGGCTACGGGGACCTGGCCCTGGAGAATCAGAGACTCTTCTACGAGCTGCTGCAGCTCGGCCGCTTCGGCGTCGAACTCACGGGGGAATTCATCCTTGTACCCGAAAAATCGGTCACGGCGGTCGCCGGGATCGAACCGGCGGGCTGAGGGAACAGGCATGGCGAAGGGACACCGGAAATTTCTCGACATCCTGGGAAGGAGGCCCCTGATCCTCGACGGGGCCACGGGAACGGAACTGCAGAAGCGCGGGATGCCCGCGGGGGTCTGCCCGGAGATGTGGTGCATCGACAACCCCGGGGTAATCGCGGGTGTACACGGCGATTATGCCCGGGCGGGCTCCGACGTGGTCTACACGTGCACCTTCGGGGCCAACCGGGTCAAGCTGGGGCAGTACGGACAGGCGGATGCCCGCTCCGTGAACCGCCAGCTCGCGCGGATCGCGAAAGAAGCCGTGAAGGACAGGGCGCTCGTCGCGGGAGACATCGGCCCCACGGGCCGCTTCATCCGTCCCTTCGGGGAGCTCGACTTCGAGGAGGCCGTCTCGATCTTCAAGGAGCAGGTCCACGGGCTTCTCGCGGGCGGCGTGGACGGCTTCGTCATCGAGACGATGATGGACATCCAGGAGGCGCGGGCCGCGCTCATCGCCGTGAAGGAGACCTGCAGCCTCTTCACGATGGTGACCATGACCTTCGAGCGGGACGGCAGGACGCTCAACGGGACGGACCCGCTGACGGCGCTCGTCACGCTCCAGGCCCTCGGCGCCGATGCGGTCGGCTGCAACTGCTCCACGGGGCCCGACGACATGGCTCGATTCATCTCGGCGATGCGGCCCTGCGCGAAGGTCCCGCTGATCGCGAAGCCCAACGCGGGCCTTCCCCGTTCGTCGGGCGGCGCCACCGTCTACGACATGGACGCCGCCGAGTTCGCCCGGCCGGCGGGCGCCCTCGTCGGCGCGGGCGCAGCCATCCTGGGAGGCTGCTGCGGCACGACGCCGGGGCACCTCGCCGCGCTGCGAAAGACGGTGTCCCGCAGGAAGGCCCCCGCCCCGCTCCGCAAATCGCTCGCCGCGCTCAGCTCGGCCCGCAGGACGCTCGTTTTCGAACCGGGAAGGCCGCTCGTCCTCATCGGGGAGGGCATCAACCCGACGGGCCGGAAAGCCCTCCAGGAGGAGCTCCGGGAGGGAAAGACGGCGCTGGCGCGCCAGATGGCCCGCGACCAGGAGACGGCAGGCGCGGACCTGCTCGACGTCAACGTCGGGGTCCCCGGAATCGACCAGGAAAAGACCATGCAGGAGGTGGTGCTGACGCTTGCCGCCGCCACGCCGCTGCCCCTGGTCATCGATTCGGCCAAGGCGGAGCCCATCGAGCGGGCCCTGCGCGTCTACCCGGGCCGCGCGCTCATCAACTCCATCTCGGGGGAGCGGGAGAAACTCAAGCGGCTGCTTCCCGTCGCGGCGAAGTACGGGGCCATGTTCATCCTGCTGCCGTTGACGGACGGGGGAATCCCGGAAACGGCGGAGAAGCGCGCTGCGGTCGTCCGCACCATCTTGCGGGAGGCCCGCAGGCACGGATTCACGCGCGACGACATCCTCGTCGACGGCATCGTCATGACGGCTGCCTCGAACCCGGACGCCCCGCGGGAGACCCTCCGCACCGTCCGCTGGGCGGCGGAGACCCTGGGCGCCCGGACGGTGGTGGGCCTCTCCAATGTCTCCTTTGGGCTGCCGGAGCGCAAATGGATCAACGCGGCCTTCCTGGCCATGGCGTCGGCGTCGGGCCTGACGGCGGCCATCGCCAACCCGGCCGGCGAAGAGAACCTGTTCGTCAGAAAGGCGGCGGACGTCCTCGGGGGCAGGGACCGGGACGCGGCGGGCTGGATCGCTCTCTGCGCGAAGACGAGAGACCCGGCGAGACGGGCACCTGCGGAGACGCTCCCGCCGCCCCGGAGGCTCCGCGAGGCAATCCTGGAGGGAAACCGGGAGGCCGTGGGCGGCCTGATCGCGGAGTGCCTCAAGGCGGGCGCCGATGCCGCCGCGCTGGCCCGGGAGATCATGATTCCGGCCGTCGTCGAGGTGGGCGAACGGTTCGGCCGCAAGGAGTATTTCCTTCCTCAGCTCATCGCGAGCGGAGAAACGATGAAACTCGGCATGGAGGCCCTCGAGCCCTTCCTGCAGGAATCCTCCAGGGAGGCCGCCGGGCGGGGGACGATCCTCATCGCCACGGTGAAGGGGGATATCCACGACATCGGGAAGAACATCGTCGCTCTCATGCTGCGCAACCACGGATTCCGGGTCGTCGACCTGGGCAGGGACGTGGCCGCCGAGAGGATCGTCCGGGAGATCGAACGGCACCGGCCGCGCGTCGTGGGTCTCTCGGCCCTCATGACGACCACCATGACCCGGATGGAAGAGGTGATCGACCTGGCCCGCAGGCAGGGCCAGCAGTGCCCCTTCATCGTCGGCGGCGCCGTGGTCACCAGGACCTACGCGGACTCGATCGGCGCCGAGTACGCCCGCGACGGGGTCGAGGCGGTGCAGGTGATCCAGCGCATCATCGGGCCGGCAAAATAGGAGGGTGCCCGTTCCGGGAGAAGCGTTCGCCTTTTGCCTTTCGCCTGCAGTTGATGTATACTCCGCCGAGTCGCGCCGGACGATCAACGGCAGGCCGGGGCGTCGGGCGGATTGCAAGGAGCCATGAATGGATCACGAAGCGAGGAAGAGGCGGCTGATCGGGATCGTCCTGGAGAAGTCTTTCAAGTACAGCGACGACCCTCCCTTTACGCTGGCCTCGGGGAGGAAGAGCAATTTCTACTTCAATTGCAAACCCACGACCCTCGACCCGGAGGGGATGAACCTCATCGGCCATCTGCTCTTCGACATGCTCGAGGATCTCGATGTGACGGCGGCGGGCGGGCTAACGCTGGGAGCCGACCCCATGGCCAACGCGCTGTCGGTCATCTCCTTCCAGCGCGGCAGGCCCGTGAAGTCCTTCATCGTGCGCAAGGAGACCAAGGACCACGGCACGAAGAGCCGGATCGAGGGAACCGTCCGGGCGGGGGAACGCGTCGTCATCCTCGACGACGTCATCACCACGGGCGGCTCCACGCTGACGGCAATCGAGGCGGCCCGCGCGGCGGGGCTGAACGTCATGCGGGTCATCGCCCTCATCGACCGCGAGGAGGGAGGCCGGGAAAACATCGAGAAAGAGATCGGCGATGTCCGGGCCGTGCTGACGAGAACAGAGGTCATGGCCTGCTACAGCGGCAAGACAGGGTGACCGCTTGACGACCCTCCGACGGTTCTCCCTGCCGGCCCTCGCGGCCGTGCTGCTACTGTCTTGCTGCGGGACGATGGCCGCTGCGGCCGGCGAACGAATCCCCATCACTGTCTTTTCCCCGACGGCTCCGGAGAACGGGGTCCCGCCGGGGTGGAATCTCGAGTTGCGCCACGGCAGGCCCGAAATCAGGATCGAGGGTCCGGAGCCTGCGGGGCCCAATCCTCTCCGGAAGCCCGGCTCCTTCGGGCCGGGCGAGGCCCAGGCCACCGTCCGGACGGCGCAGCGCTGCCTGCACCTGACCAGCGACGGGGAATCCTCCTTCGGCATCAGCCGAAACATGAAGGTCAATCCGAAAGAATACCCCTACCTGAGCTGGAAATGGGCGGCCAGCCGACTGCCCGACGGGGGCGACATCCGCAGGCGCGCCACCGACGACCAGGCCGCCCAGATCTACGTCGTCTTCACGCCCACGGGATTCCCCCACGCCCTCACGGCTCCCCTGCTGGGCTACATCTGGGACACGGAGTGCCCGAAGGGAACCACGGGCCGCAGCGCGCACCCCCTGGCGGGCCGGGTCCGCTACATCGTGCTGCGCAACAAGACCGACAGGCTGGGCCAATGGATCGAGGAAAAGCGTAACATCTACGAGGACTACCGCAGGCTCTTCAAGGACATCAACGGGGGCGAGCCCCCGGAGGTGGTCGGCGTCACGTTCTTCATCAACTCCCACAACACAGGGAGCCGGGCCGAGAGCCGATTCTGCGAGGCCTACTTCTCGAAGAACTAGGAATCAGGCCCGGGGCGAAAGGGAACCGCGAATCGGCCCGTTCCATTCCTTCCTAATGCCTGTCGCGTATTGCCTGTCGCCTGATTTTATTCACCAGGATGTGCGCCTGACGGGTGGGCTCGGGGATGCGGTAGCGCCGGGAGCACCGCAGGACGATGTCCACGGCCCGCTCGTGGCCCACCCGGTGGCCCGGGGAGACGAAGACCGGCTTGACGCGGTCCCTCGTCCTCACAACGGAGCCGATGATCCTGCCTTCGTGCATCAGCGCCGTGGACTGCCCTCGACTCGGTCCGGGTTCCTCGAACGAACCCGTCAGCCGGGTCTTGGCGCACCCCACGGCCGGTACGCCGAGCAGGAGCCCCATGTGGGCCGCCAGGCCGAACCCTCGGGGATGGGCAATCCCCTGCCCGTCGAAGAGGACCACGTCCGGCCGTCTCCGCAGCTTCTCGAACGCCCGCAGCAGGGGCGGTCCCTCGCGGAAGGAAAGAAGGCCGGGGATGTAGGGAAACGGGGCCCTGCCGCAGTAGGTGGCCGCTTCCAGGACGTCCAGGCTCCCGGCGTCCAGGATCACGACGGCCGCGTACACCCGGTCATCGCCCCTGCTGCACGAGATATCGGCCCCCGCCACAAGGCGGATGTCCCGGCGCAGCCTGTCCTTCAGGGTCAGCTTTCCGCGCAGCTTCTCCTGAATGGCCACTGCCGTCCTGTAATCCACGTCCCAGGGATGGAGGTTCTTGCATTTCACGGATTGAAACCCCAAAGGCCGGATGGATGTGTCCCAACGATAGAAAGGCTGAGCGGTTGTCCGCGGGCAGGCGGGGATCCGTCATGAAACGGATTCCCGATCAGGCCGGGAATGACATGCCGACCCTGATCTTTCTTCCCTGATGCCTGATGCCTCGCGCTCCTCAGAGCGCGAACGTCATGTCGCAGCAGGCCCCCAGGACCCCCACCTGCGAGTTCGACTCCCGGACGATGCGCCGGCAGTGCTCCACCACCTTGTCCATGGCCCGGTCCGTGCGGTCCTGATTGATATGGAACAGGGCGAGCTGCCTGACCCCGGCATCCATGGCCAGGCTCAGGGCGTCGAGGTAGGAGGAGTGGCCCCAGCCGAGGTGCCGCCCGTATTCCTCCCCCGTGAACTCGGCATCGTGCACGAGCAGGTCCGCGCCGGCGCAGAACCGCAGGTAATCCTCGTGCGGCAGACCGCCGGGGTGAGTGTGGCCCAGCTCGTGGTCCGTCAGAAAGACGAAGCGCTTGCCGCCCTCGGTGAAGGCGTAGCCCTTCCCTCCCCCGGGATGGCTGATGTCGATGGGATGGACACTGACGGGGCCGATCTCGAACTTCTCGGGACACCCGTCTGAATAATGGATACGGGCCTTCAGGTCTCCATAATTGACGGGGAAGTTGGGGGGGGACATGATCCTGGACAGCATGGTCCGGACGAATTCTTCAGCGAAGGGGCATCCGTGGACACGCAGGCTGGTCCTGTCGGAATAGAGGGGCCGGAAAAAGGGAAAGCCCATCACGTGGTCCCAGTGGGCATGGGTGAAGATGAGGTCGTAATCGTGGATGCCCTCGGCCAGGAGCGCCTTTCCCAGCCTCCGGATCCCCGTGCCGGAATCGATGATGATGACGCGGCCGTCCCCCGAGCGGATCTCGACACAGGTGGTGTCGCCGCCGTACCGGATGTACTCCTGGCCGCAGACGGGGATGGATCCCCGAGCCCCCCAGATTTTGACGATCATGCACGATGCTCCGCCGGGCGTAAAAAGCGTCAGGCCGCCCCGAGATGGGGCTTCAGGAGTTCCCTGGCCCTCTCAATATCTCTTTCGATCTGCCTGACCAGCTCCTTAGGGCTTTCGAATTTCACCTCGTCGCGGATCCGGGCGATGAAAAAGACCTCGATCGGCCTGCCGTAGAGTTCCTCCCGCGGGAAATCCAGCAGGTGGACCTCCACGGTCAGCCGGTTGTCGCCGAAGGTCGGGCTGCATCCGATGTTGAGCACGCCGGGGCGCCGTCGCCCCTCCATCTCGGCCGTGACGGCGTACACCCCCTGGGCCGGGATGAGTTCCTTCTCCGGGGCGATGTTGGCCGTCGGAACCCCGATCTCGGAGCCGCGCCGGTACCCTTTCACGACGGTGCCGCTCAGATTGTACGGCCGGCCCAGGAGCTTCATGGCCCTGCGCACATCGCCCTCCAGTAGCGCGTGCCGGACACTGGTGCTGCTCACGAGGATCCCCTCGACCCGCACCCCCTCGATCGCCTCGACGGCAAAGCCCAGCCGTTCTCCCATGCGGCGAAGGAACGTCTCGTTGCCCTCCTTGCGGTTTCCGAATGCCGTGTCGTGGCCGATGAAGAGCTTTTCGAGATGGAGCCGCTCCCACAGGATGGTCTGGACGAACTGCTCGGCCGTCGTCTTCGCAAACTCCGTTGTGAACTCGATGAGGATGACCGCGTCGACCCCCAGGGCTTCGATCAGCTTCAGTTTCTCCTGCAGCGTCGTGAGCAGATAAAAGGGCCGGCGCTCGGGGTGGAGGACCTGCTGGGGATGGGGCTCGAAGGTAAGGACAACACCGCTGCAGTGCCGTTCGGCTGCCTCGGCAACGACTCTCCGCAGGAGCCCCTGGTGCGCAAGGTGAATCCCGTCGAAGTTCCCGATCGTCGCGACGGAACATTCATATTTCGGGGGGATCTTGTCCAGGCCCCTGATGACATCCATGGGAATTCTCGCCTCACCGATCCGACGTCCCGCACGCGGCCCAGAAGGGCGCGCCAGTTGCGTACCATATCATGTAGCCCCTTTATATCAAGCCTGTTTTTGCTTGACAAGGTTTCGGGGATCATTATAGATTTAGCTCTCTTTGAAAACGTGCCGAAGTGGCGGAATTGGTAGACGCGCTAGGTTCAGGGTCTAGTGGGCGTACGCCTGTCCGGGTTCAAATCCCGGCTTCGGCACCATGAAAAATCAAGAGGCGCAATCCGCATCGGGTTGCGCCTTTTTGTTCGTGATTTCATGTCTCTATCGATGCAGCCCCAGAAATTCTTCCACCGAAAGCCCCGCCTCCAAAATCAGATTTGGGATGAGCCCCTGCCTGATTGGCTTCCCCTTGTGAACCGGAACCGAGAGGATACGGAAACTGCCTGGCTCCGTCAGTATCACGTGGGATGAAAAAAGGGGACTGTCCCCTTTTTTCAGAACTTGAAGTTCCCGAAGTTGGACTCCTTGATCGGTTGCAGCATGGCCACCTCGAAGCCGAGGGCCAGGGCGTCACGGCAGTCCCTGAGCGGGAGTGTACCGTCGTTGAAGAGCCGCGCCTCCATGTAAAAGGGGTGCGCCTCGCGGTTGTACTTGTCGATCATTCCCTGCTGGAATGTCTTCGCCGCCTCCTCGTCCATCTCCTGGCCCCGCTTCTTGCGGTTGGCGCGCTCGAGGCTCGTCAGAATGAAGCCCGCCGTCTCGCCGGACATGACCGAGGTCCGGGCGCGCATGGTGGCGAAGATGAAGAGCGGGTCGAACGTCCTTCCGCTCATCCCGAAATTGGCCGCGCCGTGGTCGGGCCCGATGATCCACTGGATCCGCGGCACCTCCGTGCAGGCCACGGCCCTCACCATACCGGAGCCGTACTTGCCGATGCCCGCATACTCCTCGGCGGTGCCCACCATGTAGCCCGGCGAGTTCTGGATGTAGAGAAGGGGGATCTTCATCGTGGAGCAGCGGATGACCCACTCGATGGCCTTGCGGGCCGAGTCCACGAAGATGACGCCGTTGTTGTTGCTGGCGATGATCCCGACGGGGATCCCCTTGAGGTGGATCTTGCCGCAGAGGACGTTGTCGCCGCGGCCGATGTTGTACTGGCGCTTGTACTCGCTGAAGTAGCTGTCGTCGGCGATGCAGGCGATGACCTCGCGGACGTTGATTCCCCGGGCGACCTCTTTCGGCAGGACCGAGTACAGGTGGTCGGCCGGCACCCTGGGCTCGACGGTTTTGCGGCGCTCGCAGTGAAGCGTCTGCTTCGGGTCGAAGGCCAGCAGCTCCCGGAGCTTCTCGATCCCCTCGTCCTGGGAGCGGACGAAGTGATCGGCCCCGCCGGAGATGTGCGTGTGGACCCTGGCGCCTCCTAGATCCTCCATGCTCACCGTCTCGCCGATGGCGGATTTCACCATGGGAGGCCCGCCCAGGAAGGAGTAGGCCATCTTGTCGATCATGATGGACTCGCAGGCCAGGTAGACGATGTAGGCCCCGCCCGCCGTGTTGCCTCCCGTGCTGAGTGTGTACTGCTTGAGGCCCTTGGCCGACATCCGGCACATGTTGTAGAAAAAGTGCCCGAACTGGTTGCGGCCCGGGAAGATGCGGTCCTGAAGGGGCAGGTAGGCGCCCGCCGAATCGGCGATGTAGACGAAGTTCAGGCCGCAGCGCTCGGCGATCTCCTGGGCCCGCAGGTGCTTCTTGCAGCTGATGGGGTAGTAGGCCCCGGCGCTCACGCGGCTGTCGTTGGCCAGGATCATGACCCAGTTGCCGTGGATCTTGCCGATCCCCGTCACGAGCCCCGCCGAGGGGACGTCCTTGACGCCCTCGTAGCCGATCCCGAAACCCGCGCCGCGGCTCAACTCGAAGAAGTCCGTTCCCGGATCGATCAGCCGGCGGATGAGCTCGCGGGGCGGCTTCTTGCCCTGCTGGGCAAGCCTGTCGTTCTGGGCCTGGCCGCCGGGGTTATAGGCCTTCTCCCACAGCTCGCCGATCTTCCGCTCCTCGGCCAGCCAGTGTTCCCGGTTCTCGCGTTGCTCCAGTTCCTTTTTCTGCTGGCGGCTCGATTGCTTCGCGGGCGTATCAGACATCTCGATCTCCTTTCACCCGGGCTGTCGTTGACGAACGGTCTCCCCGGGCCTTCTCCGTCGGGGATCCGCCCCGGGGCCTGTCCCGGCGATCTCTGCGGCTGCCGCTACCTCCGGTCAGGCGGGCCTCTTCCCGCAGAACAGCTTCATCACGAAGGTGGCGGCCGTTTCGTCCTTCTGGTTCACGATCCGGTTGCGGACGGTCAGGACGCCGGCATCCTTCCCCTTGTCCGTGATCTCGATGACCTCTACCTCGCAGCGGATGGTGTCCCCGATCCGCGTCGGCGCCGTGAAGCGGACCCCCTCCATCCCGTAAAACGCGATGAATGATTTCGGCAGGTAACTCGAGTACTGCCCCAGGCGGAACGGCAGGGACAGCCCGATGCTGAGGACCAGCATGCCGTGGGCGATACGGCCCTTGAAGGGCGTCCGGGCCGCGTATTCCACATCCGTGTGGAGCGGGTGCCAGTCGCCGGTGAGGGCCGCGAAGTTCACGATGTCCGACTCCGTGATGGTCCGGGCGGGCGAGACCATCCGGTCTCCGACCTTGTAGTCGTCGAGATACAGATATTCCGTTGCCATCTTCACCTCCCTGCTCGTTAGAGCCGCCGGCGATGGGACCGTGACCCGGCCCGCCGGTGGACACAGGCGCGCGGGGGCCCGCAGCGACGCGGGCGCAATTCGACGTTCTTCCTGTACCCGAAAAGGGGAATCCCGTCTGTAGGGGAAGTTTGATATCCCCTGTGGGGGAAGGCTGCATGCCGCAGCGGCGGGGCTGTCTCAGTCCAGGGGGGTCAGGCCGTGCTGAATGGCGAACTTGATCAGGGCGGGGATGTCCCGGATCCCCAGCTTCTGCATCAGGCGGCTCCGATAGGTCTCGACGGTCTTGACGGACAAAAACAGGGTGTCGGCGATCTCGGCGCTGGTCCTGCCCTCGACGACAAGCTGAAGGACCTCCCTCTCCCTGCGGCTCAGAGTGGCCAGAGGGTCGCGCATCTCTTCCGCGCGGTTCAGACATGCGCCGATCACCTGCTCCGAGACCTTGGGGCTCAGGTAGCGGCGGCCCGCATGGACCTCGTGAATGGCATTGACCAGTTCGCGGCCCGCCGACTCTTTCAGGAGATAGCCGCTCGCCCCGGCTTTCAGTGCCCGCACGATGGACTCCGACGAGGATTGCATGGACAGCATGATGACCCGGGTGGCGGGGCACTCCCGGCAGATCTGCCCCGCCGCCTCGATGCCGTTGAGACCCGCCATGAGAATGTCCATGATGACAATGTCCGGCCGGAGCCGTTTCACCTTGCGGATGGCCTCGCGGCCATCGGGGGCTTCGCCGACGACGCGGATGTTTTTCTGCGCCTCCAGCAGGTAGCGCAGGCCGTCCCGGACGATCGTGTGGTCATCGACAAGAAACACGGTGATGCTCACAGGGGCACCTCCACCGACACGAGGGTCCCTTGCCCGGCCCGGGACGCGATGGAAAAGCTCCCCCCGATCACCTCGGCCCGCTCCGCCATGGTCATGAGCCCCCAGCCGTGGTGTTCTCCGGCCCTCCGGATCCGGGACGGATCGAAACCGGCACCGTCGTCCTCGACGCGGATCCGCAACCGGCCCTCCGCCGCGTCGATGCCGATCCGCACCGTCGCGGCGCGGGCGTGTTTGCCGATATTGGTGAGCGCCTCCTGGACGATGCGGAAGAGGTTGTTCTCGACGACTGCCGCGGGCCGGGGATGGATCTCCCTGCCCTCCATATGGACTTCGACACCGGTTCTCAGGGAGAACCGCTCGCTGTACCAGCGGATGGCAGCGACAAGGCCATAGTCGTCCATGTCCGGCGGCCTCAGGTCCGACATGAGGCTGCGGGTGTACTCCGTGGTCTGCTCGACAAGCGTCACGGAATCCTCGAGCAGCCGAGCGGACACCGGGTTCATGCCGTCGGCGGGCAGCAGGGATCGCAGGACACTGAGATTGATCCCGACGACGGTGAGGTTCTGCCCCACCTGGTCGTGCAGCTCCCGCGCAATCCGCCGGCGCTCGCCCTCCTCGGCCTCCGAGAGCTGCACCGCGAGCCTCCGGAGCTGCTCCCGCTGCTCCCGCAGGGTCTTTTCCACCTTCCGCCTCTCCGTGATGTCGCGGCCGATGCCGAACCGTCCCGCCGCCCGGCCCCCGGCATCGTAGCGGGTCGTGACGAGAAACTCCACAGGGATCCGCTCCCCGCTCTTGTGCAGCAGCTCCGCCTCGTAGGGCGGGGTGTCCCCGCCGCGGATCCCCCGCCTGAACCGCTCGATCGTGGACTCGATGTACTCCGGCGCGACCACGTGGGTAAAGGGCCGGCCGGCCAGTTCCCCGGCGGCGTACCCCGTGACGCGTTCGAACCGGGGGTTGACGTAGGTATAGTTGCCCCGTGCGTTGACGAAAAAGATGAGATCCAGGGTCGATTCGACGAGATTGCGGTACTTCTCCTCGTTCTCCCGCAACGCTTCCTCCGCCCTGCCGCGCTGCAGCTCCGATTTCTCGAGTTGCCCGACTCTCCGGCGCAGGACCGCGATCTCATCGATGAGCTGCTGCCGCGTCTTTGCCGTGTCCTTCATCTCGGTCCCCGGGATTCCGAATCCGCGGCGGATTGAAACGCCAACCCGCCATGACAACCCGTTTTTCTGCTTTTTGGCACTTTTCATCCCGGAATGCAAAACTTATCTGGACGCCGGGGGTGTCCTCTCATGGTCCGGAACTTGCAGATTCCCCGTTGGTCATAATCACCGAAAATACAAGGAGTTATGCACATGCCGACCTGGATTCCGTTCAACCCGGTGAGCTCGGCGTCGAAGTGGCTCTTCGATGCCTGGGAATACGGCTTCGATGCGGCGCAGCGCCAGATCCTCTTCTGGGATGTCCTGCGCAAGCGCGGCAACAATTACATCGAGCACCTCCGCAACGGGCAGCCGCCCGTCCTCACCTTTCATTACGAGATGATTCTCGACGGGCGGATGTTCGAGCGGCCCGTGAACTTCGCCCTCGTGCGGATCGTGGACCGGAGGCTGGAGGACAGGGGCTGCCGGCAAGGCGCCGAGCGCCGCAAGACGGACCGCCGCAGAGCCCCCGGGATCCCCAAGCGGCCCATCGTGATCATCGACCCGCGGGCGGGGCACGGCCCCGGGATCGGGGGCTCGAAGCGCGACTCCGAAATCGGCATGGCCCTGGACCACGGCCACCCGGTCTACTTCATCCTCTTCTACACGGAGCCCATGCCCGGCCAGACGCTCAAGCACGTCGTCGAGGCCGAGGAGCGGTTCATCGAGGAGGTCGTCCGCAGGCACCCCGGGTCGGGCAATCCCGCCATCATGGGCAACTGCCAGGCGGGCTGGGCCTCGGCCCTGCTCTGCGCCGACCGCCCCGACATCGCGGGGCCGCTCATCCTCAACGGGGCCCCCATGTCCTACTGGGCCGGCGTGTCGGGCGTCAACCCCATGCGTTACAGGGGGGGCATGCTGGGCGGCGTCTGGCTCACCTCGATGCTCTGCGACCTGGGCAACGGCAAGTTCGACGGGGCCCACCTCGTCTGGAACTTCGAGTCCCTCAACCCGGCCAACACGTACTGGTCGAAGAACTACAGGGTCTACTCCGAGATCGACACGGAGGAGGAGCGGTTCCTCAACTTCGAGAAGTGGTGGGGCGGGTTTTACATCATGAACGCCGAGGAGATCCACTTCATCGTGAGCAACCTCTTCGTGGGCAACAAACTCGAGCAGGGAACGCTGGAGCTTCACGAAGGGGAACCCCTGAGCCTCAAGAACATCCAGAGCCCCATCGTGGTCTTTGCCTCCAGGGGAGACAACATCACGCCGCCGCAGCAGGCCCTCGCCTGGATCCCCCGCGTGTACCGTTCCATCGACGAGATCAAGGGGCTCGGCCAGGTCATCGTCTACATCATCCACGAGGACATCGGCCACCTGGGCATCTTCGTCGCGGCCAGCGTGGCGAAAAAGGAGCACAAGGAGATCATCCGCAGCTCCGAGATGATCGACTTCCTGCCGTCGGGCCTCTACGAGATGGTGATCGAGGGCGACGTGACGAAGGGCGACTACACGACGCATTTCGAGGAGAGGACCCTGGAGGACATCACGGCGCTCGGCGACCCCCCGGAGGCGGAGGAGGACTTCGGTGTCGTGGCGCAGGTCTCCGAGTTCAACGACCGGGTGTACCGCAGCTTCCTGAGCCCTTGGGTGAGGGCATGGACCACCGAGCTTTCGGCGGAGATGACGCGCTGGCTCCACCCCCTGAGGCTGCAGCGCTACTCGGTCTCCGACATGAACCCGCTGCTTCGCCATCTCGGAGCGGCGGCAGCGCAGGTCCGGGTGCACCGAAAGGCCGCGCGCGAGGGAAATCCGTTCAGCGCCTGCGAGAGGGCCCTGTCGGGCTTCATCGAAGACTGGTTCAACTTCTACCGCGACTGCCGCGACCGGGGCCAGGAATCCCTGTTCCGGGCGGTGTACGGCCACGAGGCGCTCCACTACTCCTCGATTGCGGCGGGCACGATCAGGGCCATGACCGGGGAGAACGAGCTCGAGATGTCCTGGAAGGACTACGAAACGTGGCTCCGGCAGAGGTGGCTCGAGGCCGCGGACAGGGGCGGGCCCGCCGAGGGTTTCGTGCGGGCCATGATCGCCATGGCCCGGGCCGGACGCGTCATCGGGCACAGGCACTACGCGGTGGCCGAAGAGATCGCGAAGACGCACAGGGTCCTGCAGAAGATTCGCCCTGCCGCCTTCCGCCGCATGGTAAAGGAGCAGTACTGCATCCTGGAGGCCGGAGAGGAGCAGGCGCTTGCCGCGCTCTCCGGGCTGATCCCCGACGAGAACGACCGGGACGAGGCCCTGGCCCTGGCCCGCCGCATCGCGCTGGCCGACGGCTCGTACCGGGAGGAGGAAAAGGCCATGCTCGGCAGGATCGCCCGCGGTCTCGGGATCGATCACGCCGGGCCGGAGAATAAACTCTTGAAATTCCGGAGTGGGAACCGTATGTAGGAGAAAAAAGGGAGGGCCCGGAAATGTTCAAGATCATGAAACTCAAGCAGCTGGCCTTCGTCGTGCCCAACCGGGTGGGACTGCTGTCCGAGCTCACCACGTTCCTGGCAAACGGGAAGATCAACATCGAGGCCCTCTGCGCCTACGGGAGAGGCCCGGAAGGCGTCTTCATGATCGTGACCGACAACAACGCCAAGGCGAAAAAGATCCTGACCCAGATGGGCGCCGAGGTGAAGACGGAAGAGGTGATCGCCGTGGAGCTGCCCAACAGGCCGGGACAGCTGCAGAAGGTGGCCAGGAAGGTCTCCGAGGCCGACGTCGACATCCAGTACGTCTACGTGAGCCCCGCAAAGGGCAGGATGACCGTCGTGTTCAAGACGGCCGACGACAAGAAGATCCTCCGGGCGCTGAAGAAGTAGACGCCGTCCAACCGAACCGCAGATGCACGGGGGGGGCGCAGCCGGGGATGCGGACGACATGAAAGGCGTGGCCGTCTTTCTGGCCTCCGATGCCTCGGCCTATATGACGGGACACGTGCTCGTCAATGACGGGGGGTTCCTGGCGAAGTGAGCGGCATGGGGCTGAGGGACGAGAGACGGGGGACGGGGTTCCCGTCCGGCGACGGATGATCCCTGCGAAGGGCCGACCGGGATCGCGAAAACGCCCGGGACCGGCCGAATGGGGTATCGGGACCCCGGCAGGTCATTTCTTTTTGCCGACGGCTTCCGCCTCCTCCCGGGCCCTCTGCCGGACGTCCCGGCGCCAGGGGTTCTCGAACGACACACAGCCTTCGCCCGCCCGGAGTTGCCGCTTCACGAAGTCGGCGATGTCGCTCGGCGGCATCATCAGGCGGCAGACGTAACGCGCGCCCGTCCACTCGAGCTCCGGGCATAGACCGCTCTGCGCACCCGGGTGACGTGCCACCCCGAAGCTGCACCGCTGGTTCACGCAGCAGTAGCCGCAACCGACGCAGGGCCAGGCCTTCCGGTCCTCGATCAGCATGGGGCACCCCCCTTCCGGTTCGGCCTCTCGAGGCGCAGGATGCGGTTGATGCATGAGGGGATCTCGTCCTCGTAGTGGCTCACATAGAGGACCCGCGTGCCCGTCGCGCCGCCGATGCGGTCGATGAGCCGCAGCATGCGCCTGCGATTGGCCGCGTCCAGGCCCTGGCAGGGCTCGTCGAGGACGAGCAGCAGGGGCGACTTCACCATCGCCCGGGCGATGAGCGCCATCCGCCTCTCTCCATAGGAAAGACCGTCGAAGGCCCGTTCCGCCAGGGGCAGGATGCCCAGCAGATCCATCCACTCCTCCACCCGCTCCCGGTCCCCGGGGCAGAGGCGGCGGTAAAGGCCGATGGAATCGAAAAGACCGGAGGCCACCACGTCGCGGACCCGGATCCCCCGGCGATAACGCCCCTGCAGCTCCGGGGAGACCACGCCGATTTTCTTCCGGATGTCCCACACCGTCTCACCGGAGCCCTTGAGCATGCCGAAGAGCCGGATCTCGTTGGCATAGCCCTGGAGGTTGTCGCCGGTGATCAGGCTCAGCAGGGTGGTCTTGCCCGCGCCGTTGGGCCCCAGCACGGCCCAGTTCTCGCCGCGCCTCACGGTCCAGTCGAACCCGTCAAAGACGGTGACGTCGCCGAATGCGACGCGTACCCCTTTCATCTCCAGAAGGACGTCGGGCGCCGTTTCGCCCCGGCCGGCCGGGCAGGCAGGCAGGGGGGGCGGGGTTCCGTCGTCTGCGGTCAGTCGCGCCCACTCGGCAAGGATCCGTTCGCGCGGGCCCTGGAGGACGGCCCGGCCGTCCCGCACGCACAGGACACGGCCGATGCCCGGGGGGATCTCGTCGACCCGGTGGGTCACGAGGACGAGCTGGACGCCCCCCGCCATGAGGTCCTCGAACAGCCTCGTGAGTTCCTCGCGCGAGGCGGCGTCGATGCCGCCGAAGGGTTCGTCGAGAACGACGAGCCGGGGGCTCTTTATCAGGGCCCGGGCGATGAGCACCTTGCGCAGCTCGCCCGCCGAGAGGCCGCGCATCGGACGGTGCTGGAGGGATCCCAGCCCCAGCCGCCCGATCAGCCGCCCGTATCGACGGCTGCCGCCCCTGCACGCGGGGAGTCCCGAGAGGATGGTCTCGCGCGCCGTCTCGGGGGCGCCGCCCCGGCCGTAGCAGCCTCCTTCCGCGACGCGGTTCTCCTCGAGGCCGAGGAGCCACTCCTGGAGCTCCGGCGACACCCAGCCGATCCGTTCGCGGGCGGCGTCGGGATGGTGCCGCACGATCCTTCCCCGGGCGGTTGGAACGTCGTCCACCAGGAGGCGGGCAAGCGACGTCTTGCCTGCCCCGTTGGGCCCCAGGACAGCCCAGCTTTCCCCGGCGCGGATCTCCCAGGTCGTGCCGGGCAGGATAAACCGGTCGCGCACGCGCACCGTCACATCGTCGATCGTGATCAAGGGGTCCCCCGGGGAGGAGGGGCTCTTACCCCCGGCCCCACCCGAAGACGCGCACAGGGTCTTCATCGACTTCCCTCAGCAGGGTCTCGAAATCCGCCCGGGGCTTGAGATAGTAGGCATGCCACGCCGGGCCGGTGCCCCTGTAGTAGAGCTTCCATTTGCCTGTCCGTGGATCGAACCGGAACCGGGCCGTGTCCAGGCGCACCCGCGTCGCCGCGTCCAGCAGGCCCCGGCGCTCCTCGAAGAGCGTCACGCTTTCGCCCTCGACGGCCCAGCCCAGACAGACCCGATGGGACAGCGCCTCGTGTGCCCGCCCCTCGCAGTACTCGCGGAGCTTCCGGTTGACCAGCCGCAGGGTGAATTCCGGAATCGCCATCCCCCGGCCCCCTGCGATCTTCATATCACAAATCCGCCGGGGCCGAAACGGAGACGCCGGGGGCAGAATTTCCTTGTCAAAAAGGGCACGAATTGTTTACCATCCTCCTGACTTGAGCGAGAGGAACGGCCGATGGGACACAACGCGAGAAACATATCGGACTACACCCGGTTCATCGTCGATCTGCGCCGCCACATGTGGATGGCGGGCATCGAAATGGAGCTTCGGCGGCTCATCTGGCAGATCGCCGTCACGGGGAAATACATCTCGGCGAAGATCCACGAATCGAACCGCAAGCTGGCGGGGCTGCGCAACATCCACGGCGACGAGCAGCTCGCCCTCGACAAGAGTGCGGACATCATCCTGCAGAACCAGCTCCAGTACTCGGGGTTCGTGAAGACCTACTGTTCCGAGGAACTGGACTGCATCGTACCCTACGAGGCCCCCTCCAGCAAGTACCATGTCACGGCCGATCCCCTCGACGGCTCGTCGCTCGTGGACACGAACCTCGCGATCGGGACGATCATCGGCATCCACCGGGACTCGCCGCTGGCCGCCGAGGGACGCCAGACCATGGTGGGCGCCATGTACATCACCTACGGGCCCCTGATCACGATGGTCTACTCGGCCGGCAAGGGAACCCACGAGTTCGTCCTCAACCGCGAGGGGGAGTACGTCCTGTCCGAGGAGAACATCACCCTCGACGAAAAGGGCTCCATCTACAGCCTGGGCGGCCTTCGCAAGGACTGGTTCCCCGGGCACCTGAAATTCGTCGAGACCCTCGAGGGCGAGGGCTACAAGCTGCGCTACAGCGGCGGCTTCGTTCCCGACATCAACCAGATCCTCATCAAGCGGGGCGGGGTCTTCACCTATCCAGGCACAAAGAAAGACCCCAGGGGAAAGCTCCGCCTGATCTTCGAACTGCAGCCCATGGCCTTCCTGACCGAACAGGCCGGCGGCATGGCCACGGACGGCCGGCTGGACATCCTGGCCATCAGGCCCGACGGCCTCGACCACCGGGCGCCGATCTACATCGGAAGCCGCTACGAAGTGGACAAGGCGCGGGAGTTCCTGTCCTGAACGACCACACACGGGGGAGAAGCATGATTTTCAGCAGTGTCGACCAGCTCAGGAAAGCGATCGAAGGCATCCTGAAGATCGAGGGGGACAATGTCCGGGTCCTCGACGAGAAAAAGCTTCGGGGCTCGCTCATCGACCATCTCGTCTACTCGGCTGTCCTGTCGGACGATGCGGGGGTCAGGCAGGCCGCCCGCTGGCTCGTCCGGCGGGCCGGCGTCATGCTCGGCGTGCTCCCTTCCTCCATCCAGTCTCTCTACGAGGCCATGGGCCGGGGCGACGCGAAGGGCTTCACCGTGCCGGCCATCAACATCCGGGGGCTGACCTACGATACGGCACAGGCCATCTTCCGGGCGGGCCTCAGGGGCGGCGTGGGACCCATCATTTTCGAGATCGCGCGCTCCGAGATCGGCTACACCGAGCAGCGCCCCGCCGAGTACGCCTGCGCCGTCACGGCCGCGGCGATCAAGACGGGCTGGCGAGGACCCCTCTTCCTGCAGGGGGACCACTTTCAGATCGGCGTGAAGAGGTTCGCCACGGAGCCGCAGAAGGAAATCGATTCGGTGAAGGAACTCGTCCGCGAGGCCGTCGAGGCGGGCTTCTACAACATCGACATCGACTCCTCCACCGTCGTGGACCTGGGCAAGCCCACCGAGACGGAGCAACAGCGGGACAACTTCACGATCGCCGCCGACATCACGGCGTTCATCCGCCGGATCCAGCCCCGGGGCGTGGAGGTGTCCGTGGGCGGGGAGATCGGCGAGGTGGGCCGCAAGAACAGCACCGTCGGCGAGCTGCGGGCCTTCATGAACGGCTACCTCGAGGAACTCGGCAGGCACGGCAAGGACCTCAAGGGGATCAGCAAGATCAGCATCCAGACGGGGACCTCCCACGGGGGTGTCGTGCTGCCCGACGGGAGCATCGCCACGGTGAAGCTCGACTTCGACACCCTGCAGACCCTGTCCGAGGCGGCCCGCAGGGAATTCGGCATGTCGGGCGCCGTCCAGCACGGGGCGTCGACCCTTCCCGACGAGGCCTTCGACCACTTCCCGAAACGAGGGGCCGCCGAGGTTCACCTGGCCACGGCCTTCCAGAACATGATCTACGACAGCGTTCATTTCCCGGCCCCGCTGAGGGAGAGGATCTACGAGTACATCCGGAAAGAACTCGCCGGGGAGAAGGGCGCCCGGGACACGGACGAGCAGTTTATCTACAAGACGCGCAAGAAGGGCTTCGGTCCCTTCAAGAAGGAGATCTGGAACCTCCCGCCCGATGTCCTCCGCGGGATCGGCAAGGAGCTGGAGGACAAGTTCTTCTTTCTTTTCGACAAGCTCGCCGTTCTCCGCACGCGGGACGTGACGGCAAAGTTCATCAAGCCCGTCGATGTGCCCGTCCCTGCCCCGGAGAGCCTCACGGGGAAAGGACCGGTGGAGGGCGAAAAGAAGATCGAAGCCTTCGACGAAGGGGAGTGACAAGCAAGATATCGGGTACCGGCAGCCGGGGCGGAAGTGAAAACGCAAAAAAGCCCGCGGTGGGCCTCACGGGCCTTTTGCTTATCATGACGACCGGCGGGGGAGACGGTCACTGCCTTCAGAAGGGTGTGAGCAGGGGATACCGGTTGTGGTACATTGCCAGGGAGTCCCCTTCGCAGTTGAAACAGAGCCCGACTGGATTATCCGGCCGGGCTTTGCTCAAATCTTCCATGGTATTGATGCGGCCGTCAAACAAGTGCGTCAGGATGAACTTGTCTCTGCGTCTTTCCCCGGAACCCCCATCACCGCTGTCTACTGCTGCGTAACACCGCGCTTCAGCACGCCCGCCGCCACCAGAGGCAGGACCTTGTCCACGTTGAAGTAGACGGCGTATTTGGACGCCTGGCTGTACTTCGTGCTGAAAATGGGGTAGCGCTTTTTCCGGATCTCCTCGATGGCTGCCATGTCCCTCGACTCCCTGATCTTGGTGAGGTGGAGACGGACCCCGTCGTACTTTTCACTCTTTTCAATGAAGAAATACGCCGCCCGGGGATTGGACCGAAGGTTCCGGTGGGTCAGGTTGTTCGTCATGACGAAGGCCACCGTGCCCTCGTCAACGACGAAGGGCTTCGAAATCGCCGATGCGTTGACGTTTCCCTTGGAATCAGCCGTGGACAGCGTGCCGAACCCTTTCACCTTGTCGAAATAGTTCGAAAGCTTCATTCGCGGTACCTCCCTCCATCAGTTTGGCGCCGCAGATCCCGGCAGACCGTATCGGCTCGTCCTGCCGGAGTTCCGGCCTGTTGCGGACCGGAGCGAATCCTGACGGCGCACAGAGCATACTAGGCAAGTTGTGGGAAGGTGTCAACCCGTTTTGCCGGGCGCCTCGGCAGGGGACACGGATTCCATCGTTTCCGGGATGGATCCAGAACGTAAGGCAGACGTTCGATGCGATTCGTGACTCCCCCTGGCTCCCGCCTTTATCGCACCTTCGCGCCCGGCGGCGCGTCCCGGTCGAGGCCGACGAGGGCCAGGCCGCCTCCCTCGGTGTCGGTGGCCAGGAGCATCCCGCGGCTCTCGACGCCCATGAGCTTCGTGGGCTTGAGGTTCACGACGACGACGATCGAGCGCCCCACCATCTCCTCGGGCCTGTAGTTCTGCAGGATCCCCGCCACGATGGTGCGAACCTCGCCGCAGTCGATCTTGAGTCTCATGAGCTTGTTCGATTTGGGCACGGCCTCGGCCTCGAGAACCTTCGCCACGCGCAGGTCGATCTTGCCGAAGTCGTCCCAGGTGATCTCGGGGAGCATCTCGAAGCTCCTCGCCGGCGGCTCTTCCTCCTTCCTGTACTCCACCCTCGGGAAAAGGGCTTCGCCCCGCGTGACGGAAAGCCCCGGCCCGATCCCGCCCCAGCTGCGGATGTCGTCGAGCTTGAATTCCTTCACCTCCGAAAGCCCGATCTGGTCGAGGATCCTGCGCGCCGTGTCGGGCATGAAGGGGTGGATGAAATAGGCCGTGAGCCTCAGGGACTCCATGAGGTTGTAGATGACCGTCCCGAGACGGCCGCCCTTCCCGGGGTCCCTGGCGAGCGTCCAGGGTTCGTTTTCCACGATGTACTTGTTGGCGGCGTTGATGAACTCCCACACCGAGATGAGCACCTTGTGGAAGGTGAGCTCCCGGAAGAACTGCTCCATCTCGGCGAGCGTCCTGGCCGCCGCGTCAGTCAGTTTTCGGTCCCTCTCCTCGAGGGTCCCGGGCACCGGGACCGTCCCTTTGAAATACTTGACGTCCATGGCGACAACCCGGCTCACGAGGTTACCCAGGTCGTTGGCCAGATCCGAGTTGATCCGCTGGACGAGGGCCTCCTCGCTGAAGCTCGAGTCGAGCCCGAAGACCATGTCGCGAAGCAGGAAGTAGCGGAAGGCGTCGAGGCCGTACTTGTCCTTCAGATCCAGCGGGCGCACCACGTTGCCCAGGCTCTTGGACATCTTGCTGGCGTCCACGTTCCAGTAGCCGTGGACGTTGAGGTTCCTGTAGGGCCCGATCCCGGCGGACTTGAGCATCGTGGGCCAGTAGATGCCGTGGGGCTTGACGATGTCCTTGGCGATGAGGTGCTCGCTGGCGGCCCAGTACTTGCCGAAGTCCTTGCCGTCCGGGTAGCCGATGCCCGTGACGTAGTTGATGAGCGCGTCGAACCAGACGTAGGTAACGTAGTCCTTGTCCCAGGGGATCTCGATGCCCCAGGTCAGGCGAGTCTTGGGCCGCGAGATGCAGAGATCCTCCAGGGGCTGCTGCAGGAAAGCGAGCACTTCGTTCTTGTAGCGCTCGGGCCGGATGAAGTCGGGGTTGTCGTGGATGTACCGGATGAGCCACTGCTGGTACTTGCTCATCCTGAAGAAGTAGTTGCTCTCCTTGCGGAACTCGGGGACCGTCTGGTGGTCGGGGCACTTGCCGTCGACGAGCTCCGTTTCGGTGTAGAAGCGTTCGCAGCCCACGCAGTAGTGGCCGCCGTACTCGCCGAAGTAGATGTCGCCCGCGTCGTAGACCTTCCGGAGGATGTACTGCACCGTCCGGACGTGGTCGGCGTCGGTCGTCCGGATGAAGTAGTCGTTGGTGACGGCCAGCTGGGGCCAGAGGGCCCGGAACTGGCCGCTGATGCGGTCGGTGAAGGCCTTGGGCGTCTCGTTGTTCTTCCGGGCCGCCTCGGCGATCTTGTCGCCGTGCTCGTCGGTGCCCGTCATGAAGAAGACGTCGTAGCCCGACATACGATAAAATCGGGCCATGACGTCGCCCACGATCGTTGTGTAGGCGTGCCCGATGTGGGGCGAGGCGTTGACGTAGTAGATGGGTGTCGTGACGTAAAAGACCTTGTTCTCGGACGGGGCGGACACGGCTGGCCCTCCTTTCTTTCCCCCTCGCCCGATCCCCGCGAAGAGGAGCCGGGCGCAGTCATCGCTCGAGCCGGAATCGGTTGACGGGCCGCTCCCCCGCCGGGGCGCGGCGGGGCCCTCAGCGCTGTCCCCTTGCCCCGTTTTTCGGGCCCCTGGGAGAGGGGCCGTCGGCAGGCGGGGCCGGCAGGGGCTGGGGCTCTCTGAGGTCCTTGATCTCGACCTCGACTTCCTTGCCCTCCTCGGTGTAGACGGCCAGGGTCCCCTTGAGGATGTTCTGGCGGATAACCTTCCCCGATCCCCCCTGGGCGATCCCGACGCGCCTGCCGCACTTGGGCATCCCGCGCTTCATGTCCAGGTACGAGTCGTACTCGAAGGCCAGGCAGCACATCAAGCGGCCGCACAACCCCGATATCTTCTCCGGGTTGAGCGGCATGTTCTGCTCCTTGGCCATCTTCACGGAAACGCGGTCGAGATTGTAGAGGAAACTGGTGCAGCAGATCTTCTGACCGCAGACCCCGAGCCCGCCGAAGATCCGGGACTCGTTGCGGGCCCCGATCTGCCTCAGCTCGATCCGCGTCTTGAACCTCTGGACGAGGTCCTTCACCAGCTCGCGGAAATCCACGCGGTTCTCGGCGGTGAAGAAGAAGATGAGCTTGCTTCGGTCAAAGAGGCAATCTACGCCGACGAGTTTCATGGGAAGGCGGCGCTCCCGGATGCGGCCGAAGCAGAAATCCCGCGCGTCGCGCTCGAGCTTCCGGTTCTGTTCGAGCGTGCGGAGGTCCCCGTCGCTGCACCTGCGTACGATGCTCCGGATGTCCGTCGGCAGCAGGTGCAGGGGGACGGCCCTGCTCTGCGTGACCACAACCCCCACGCAAAGCCCGTTTTCCGCGTGGACGATGACCGCGTCGTTCTTTTTCAGGGTTCCGTCCGTGGTCTGGAAGTTGAGGACCCTTCCCTCCTTTTCCGCCCGGACGCCTACGATGTGTCTCACGTCGGCTTCACCTTCCCGGCCCCGCGGCGCGTGGGCCGCGGCGGGAATCTTCAACGAAATTGGCCTTGTCGGCAAACAATGTAAAGACCATCGTCTCCAAAGTCAATGGTTTATTCGCGTTGCGCTCGATGGCCTCGGCGGCCCCGCGGATCTCCCGGAAGGCCGCCAGGATCGACTCCCCGCTCATCGCGGGCGCGAGGCGAAGGATGTCGCCGGCCCGGTCGCGGTGGATGAGCGCTCCGGCATCCCCCGTTTCCCGGAAGACGAGCAGGTCCCGATACCAGGATTTCAGGATGTCGAGGGCCTCGAGGATGTCCTCCTTTTCCCCGGCCAGGCGCCCGGCCAGGTCGAGACAGGCCATGGGGTCGAGGCTTCCCCGCGCAACCCGGTCCAGCAGGCCGTCCCGCCGAGCGATGTAGTCGCCCCGGTGCAGGCTGATGGCCCGGCCGATACTCCCTCCGGACGACGAGGCCAGGATCCGGGCCCGCTCGGGCGCAAGGCCGTGCTCCCGCTCCAGAAAGGCCGCGATCACGTCCCGCGGGACGGGGTTGAAGCGCAGGCGATGGCAGCGCGACAGGATCGTCATGGGCAACAGGTGCGGGCGTGACGAAACGAGGAGAAAGACGTTGACGGCCGAAGGCTCCTCGAGGGTCTTGAGAAGGGAGTTGGCCGACGTGGCGTTCATGCGCTCCGCGTCGTTGATGATCACGACACGCCGGGTCCCCTCGAGGGGACGGAACCGCATCCGTTCCTGGAGCTCCTTGATGTCGGCCACCTTGATAAACTGGCCCTCAGGCTCGATCACGACGAGATCCGGGTGGTTCCCCTTGTCGATCTTCCGGCATGAGGCGCAGGCATCACAGGCATCGCCACCGCCCCTTTCGCAGTTGAGCGCCTTGGCAAGGGCAAGCGCCGCGGTGCGCTTTCCGACGCCCTCGGCCCCGTAGAAGAGAAAGGCGTGGGGGACACGCCGCTTCTCCACGGCGCGTTTCAGGACATCGATGGGTCCATCCTGGCCGTAGAGGTTCGCAAACGACATGGGTCACACTCCCAGGAACGCCGACAGTAGCGATTGGACCTCCTGCCGGGTGGGCTCGATGCCCCCGGAGGCGTCGATGATCTTCACCCGGCCCGGCTCCTGGCGGGCGATGGCGAGGTAGCCCTCTCGGATGCGACGGTGAAAATCGAGGCGCTCCCGCTCGAAACGGTCCTCGCGGAGATTCCCCTCGCGGCCGGCGATTCTCCTGAATGCCCTCTCCAGGCCCGTTTCCACGGGAAGATCGAACAGGAGGGTGAGGTGGGGAGCCAGCCCCCGCGAGGCCATGCGGCAGACCTCCCGGACGGACTCCAGGGAGAGTCCCCGGCCGTAGGCCTGGTAGGCGATTGTGGCGTCGGTAAACCGGTCGCAGAGGACGATCTTCCCCGCCTCCAGGGCGGGACGGATCACGGCATCGGTGTGCTGGGCCCGGGCCGCGGCGAAGAGAAACATCTCGGCCTCGCCCGAGATGTCGAAGTCTCCGCGGTTGAGAAGGATCTCCCGGATGCGCTCCCCCAGGGGGGTGCCGCCGGGCTCCTGGGTCAGGACGAACGGCAGACCGAGCTCCTGCAGCAAATCTCCCGCGAGGCGGATCTGGGTGGATTTCCCGGACCCTTCGACGCCCTCAAACGTAATGAACCAGCCTGCCATGACCGATCGGCATTCCTCCGGGGACAATCGGGTCGTCGCCCGCCCACCGGGCCTGTCGACACAAAAAAAGAAAGAGGGGAGCGGGCGCCCTTCCCCTCGTTTCATACGGCCGGTGCGACGGGATCATTCCTCGTCGCCGGGACTGATCGCCTCGACGGGGCAGACATCCGCACAGGCCCCGCAATTGGTGCAGAGGTTCGGATCGATGACGTACTTCTCGTCACCCTCGCTGATCGCCTCGACGGGGCACTCTTCCTCGCAGCTTCCGCAGGCGATGCATTCATCGCTGATCACGTAGGCCATTTCCAGAAACTCCTTCGTGTGAAAACGATTGCGCGCGCAACCCCCGCGGCGCCCGATGTGAGCTTGCCGGACGCTGCCGCGGGGTCGCAAGCCGCCGTCCTACACGGACTCGACGGCCTTCACTTCGGGGACGTTCATTTTCAGCAGCCGCTCGATTCCCATTTTCAGGGTCATCTGGGACATGGGACATCCGTGGCAGCGGCCCGTGAGCTTCACCTTCACGATCCCGTCCCCGGTTACATCCACCAACTCCACGTCCCCCCCGTCACGTTGAAGGCTGGGCCGGATCTGATCCAGCGCAGCCTGGACTTTTTCTTTCATCGTTCTTTTTCCTCGGACCCCGTTATTGATTCCGCCCGGCTCCATCGCGTCCGGGGGCTAAGGGTCTCCAAGTCTGAATATAATCATTCTTGCCGCATCTGTCATGTTCATCCGAAGGGCGATCGGCGGAAATTCCTTTCTTGCCCTGTGCCTGAAGCCATAAACCCGATGCCGGGGGACTTCGCTCCTAATGCGGCATTCGGTCCACCATCTTGCGGACCATGGCGCGTCCCATGGCGGCAAGCTCAGGCTTGAGGAACCGGTATTCCTCCGTGACCTGGTGCCCGGCCCTCCACATGGTCTTCCCCGTCTTCGTGTCGACGAGCCGCATCGAGAGACCCACCCGCGCGACCTTGTCGCCGCCGAGCATCGTGTACTCCCAGACATCGACGGTGGGGATGAGGACGGCCTCGATCCCGCAGAACTCGGCGATTACCTTGCAGAGCTCCGGATCCGAGAAGTTCAGCTCCCGAAGCTTCGCTAGGTACACATCGACGGATTTGCGAAGCTCCTCGTCCGCATCGATCCGCTTGCGGATCTCCGCCCCGCCGATCACCGCGGCGTACCACTTCGTCCCGCTCAGCACCTCGGTGATGATGTCGTCTATCCTGCCGCCCGCATCCTTGTATATGCCGACATCGGCCGGCAGCACCCCGACGCTTCTCGGGTGAAAATCCTTCGCCTCCTCGGCCGCCTGCACGAACCGCAGGCCTTCGCAGCCGGCCAGGAGCCAGGCGGAGCAGACGGCCAGGGCAACCAGGGCCGCCGCTGAATTCCTCTTCAAGATTCCCCCGGTCCTCATCGGAGCAGCTGCAGGGCGATCAGCCAGCCCATTGTGCATAACCCCGCGAGAACATAGTTGGTTTCAAGCAGTCCGTTGATGACGGCCGCGGAAAGCGCCGTTCTTCTATCACAAAGCTCGAAACAAATCCACATGTAATATACGCAGGACAGCAGCGTGAAACTGAGCGATGTCGTCCACTTGAGGGGGTACGACAGCACGAGCAGCAGCGCCAGGAACAGGGAGATGGCATCGAGGAGCCGTCGGGTCCTGGCCTCCCCGATGACGACGGGGATGGTCTCTCGTCCCAGCAGGCGATCGCTCTGGATCTCGATGAGGTCCGAGAGGGACGACCGGACGAACACGACCGAGAAGACGAAGAGCGCCGCCACGACCATGTCCGCCGAGACGTCGAGCGGCCACCCCACGTATGGGATGACGGCGATGACGAGGGCCCAGGCGGAGGCCATGAAGAAATTCTTTGTTCCCGGCAGGTCGCGAAGCCGCCGGAAACGCCACCCCCTCGGGAAGATCCGCATGTTGTACAGGGCCCCGACGAGGGTGACGACGGCGAGCATGAGCCAGGGCACCGGGCCGATCATGCTGGCAAGCCCCAGGGAGATCAGCATGCTGAGAAACGCGGCGACGACGAAGACCCGGGCGTGCTGTGCGTAGGCCTCCTCGCGGAACGTCCCCCTCAGTCCGCTCACCTCCCGGTCGACGAAACGGTTGAGGGTGTGGACGGAGAACACGTAGAAGGACGCCATGAGGAGCTGCAGGATGCTGATGGAGACGCCCTGGAGGTACTGGGCCGCAAGGGCCAGGCAGGCCGCGCCGAGGGCCGAGTAGACGTCGGTGCGCACCGAGGCAAGCCACAGGGTCACGAACCAGCCGCGCGCGTCGGCCCCCAGTCGCGCGTTCCGGATCGTGTCGACGGCCCGCTCGATGATCCAGTTCGGTGTCGAGGCCCCGGCGGAGATCCCGATGCGGTCGTACTGCCCGAGTTCCACGTCCCGGATTTCCTCCGCCGTCTCGATGTGGAAGGTGGGGGTGCCCATGGATTCCGCGATCTGCGCCAGGCGCCGGGTGTTGGCGCTGTCGCGGCCTCCCACGATGAACACGGCATCCATGGCACAGGCCAGCTCCTTGATCTCGGCCTGGCGTTTCTCCGTGGAGTCGCAGACCGTATCAAAGACGACCGTCTCGGGGACGCGTTCGAGGATCTTTTCGACGACGGCCCGGTACTCGTCCAGGCTCTGCGTCGTCTGGGCCACAACGCAGGCCTTCTCCATGACCGGCAGGCGGTCCGCTTCCTCGCGGCTGCTGACGACGATGCCGCGCCCGTCGGAATAGCCCAGGAGGCCGTTCACCTCGGGGTGTTCCGCGTCGCCTACGATGACAATCCGGTAGTCCCGCGCGGCATGCTTCTTGATCACCGACTGGACGCGGCCCACCTTCGGGCAGGTGGCGTCGATGATCATGGCCCCCTTTTTCTTGAGGATTTCCCGCTCCTGCGGCGAGACGCCGTGGGCGCGGATGATCACGGTCGTGCCCTCCTCGATCCCGTCCAGGTCCTGCACGGGGATGATCCCCCGCCTCCTCAGCAGCTCCACCGTCTGGGGGTTGTGGATCAGGGGTCCATAGGTGTAGATCCTGCGGTCGCCCTTGTGCTGGGCCAAGTCGAGGACCATGTCGACGGCCCTGCGCACACCCATGCAGAAGCCTGCGGTTTCGGCCAGCCGGATCTCGATGTTTTTCACGAACCGTTTAATCATGGCAAAACAGGGTACGGGACTCTTGCGGTCGCCTTTTCCGCTCTTCCTGGCCTCCTAGCTTCCTTCCGTTTTCACGGCATAGATGAAAAATTCACGGTTTCCCTCGGGGCCCGCAAGCGGCGATTCGCAGGACCCCTTCACGGACAGGCCCTGTTCCGCAAAGAATGTCTTCAGCTCCTCCAGCACCCGGGCATGCACCGAGGGGTCGCGGACGACGCCCCTCTTTCCCACCTCGGTCTTTCCCGCTTCGAACTGGGGCTTGACGAGGGCCAGGATGGCGCCGCCGTCCCTGACGAACCGGAGAGCCGGCGGGACGACGAGCCGCAGGGAGATGAAGGACGTGTCGATCGTCGCGATGTCGACGGGTTCGTCGACCCCTACGCCCTGGAAGTGCCGGATGTTGGTCCGTTCGAACAGGACGACCCGCGGGTCGTTTCGCAGCTTCCAGGCAATCTGGCCGTAGCCCACGTCCACGGCGTAGACCCTCCGTGCCCCTGCCTGGAGCAGGCAGTCCGTGAACCCTCCCGTCGAGGCCCCTACGTCCAGGGCCGCAAGGCCCTCCACGCCGATGCCGAAGGCATCCAGGGCCCCCCTGAGCTTCACCCCGCCGCGGCTCACGTAGGGGTGGTCCTCACCGCGGACCCGGACGGCTGCGCCCTCGGCAATCAGCGCGCCCGCCTTGTCGGCGGGCTCTTCGTTGACGAGCACCGCGCCGGCCAGGATGAGGGCTCTCGCCCGCTCCCTCGAGGCAGCCAGGCCCCGGTCCACGAGCAGCACGTCCAGCCTCCTCTTGGGGGATTTATCTTTCATTGGATGGCAGACGGCAGGATCAGGGTAAACGCCCGGTCTTCGTCTTCAAGCTCCGATTGCATGAAGATCGGAGGGTTGGAGATTCGGAAGATCCGGCCCGACCAACAGCGGGAAGAGCCGGAATCTCTCCTCTGGCTCCGCCTGCTTTCTCCGGCTCCGCTCTTCCGCTCTTCTTACCCTCGCCTTTACTTGGCCGCGGCTTCCCGCAGGGCCGGTTTCGCCGGCGCGGCGAGCTTGCGCGCCGCCTCGACGATTCCGTCCGCGTCGATCCCGTACTTTCGGCGCATCTCGGCCTGGGTGGCGTGCTCGACGAACTCGTCGCGGATGCCCAGCCGTTTCACCTCGATGCCGGACAGGCCCTTCATCTCGAGCATCTCGAGCACCGCGCTGCCGAAGCCGCCCGCCAGGACGTTCTCCTCGACGGTGAGGACCTTGCCCGTCGCGGAGGCCAGGCGGACGAGTAGCTCCTCGTCCAGGGGCTTGACGAATCGGCCGTTGACGACGGCGGCGTCGATGCCCTCCTCGCTCAGGCGCCTTGCCGCATCCAGGGCCGGCCGCACCGCGTATCCGATGGCGAAGACGGCGATGTCGGCGCCCTCCCGGAGGATCTCGGCCTTCCCGATCTCGAGGGCCTTCAGGGTCTCGTCGAGCGGCACGCCCAGCCCCCTGCCGCGGGGGTAGCGCACCGAGACGGGTCCGCCGTGATCGACGGCCGTCTTGAGCATGTGCTGCAGCTCGTTCTCGTCCTTCGGCGCCATGACGACGATGTTCGGGATGGCCCTCAGGTAGGAAAAATCGAAGACGCCGTTGTGGGTCGCGCCGTCATCGCCCGCGATCCCGCCGCGGTCCATTGCCAGCACCACGGGAAGCCGCTGGAGACAGACGTCGTGCAGGACCTGATCGTAGGCGCGCTGCATGAAGGTCGAGTAGATGGCCACGACGGGGACGATCCCCTCCGTCGCCATGCCCGCAGCGAAGGTCACGCCGTGCTGCTCGGCGATGCCCACGTCGAAGAACCGCTCGGGAAACTCCTTCGCGTAGGCATCGAGCCCCGTTCCGCTGCACATGGCCGCCGTGATGGCCACGACGCGCGGATTTTCCCGGGCCAGCTTGACCATCGTCCGGCCGAAGACCTCCGTGTAGCTGGGAGCGCCGCCCGGGTCAACGGCGAGGTCGCCCGTTCGGGCATTGAAGGGACCGATGCCGTGGAATTTCGTGGGCTCCAGTTCGGCGAAGGGGTACCCCTTACCCTTCTTCGTCAGCACGTGGACCAGCACGGGACGGTTGTGCTCCCTGACATTGCGCAGCATCGTAATGAGGTGGTCGAGGCGGTGGCCCTCCAGGGGCCCCACGTACTCGAAGCCCAGCTCCTCGAAGAGCGCCCCGGGGGTCAGGAAGGACTTGAGGGCCTCCTCGGCCTGCCGGGAGAGCTTCACCATCTGCTCGCCCACGTTGGGGATGCCCCGGAGGAACTGCTTCACGTCGTTGCGCAGCTTGGTGACCCGCCGGCCCGTCATGATCTGGTTGAGGTAGGCCGACAGGGCGCCCACGTTGGGCGAGATCGACATCTCGTTGTCGTTGAGGATGATGATGAGGTCTTTCTTCCGGTCCCCCGCCCAGTTGAGACCCTCGAAGGCCATGCCCGCCGTCATGGAGCCGTCTCCGATGACAGCGACGACCTTGAAGTTTTCGCCGTTGAGGCAGCGCGCCTCGGCGATCCCCGCCGAGGCCGAGATCGAGGTGCTGCTGTGGCCCACGCTGAAGACGTCATAGACGCTCTCCTCGCGCCGCGGGAACCCGCAGACGCCGCCGCTCCTGCGCAGCGTGTGGAACGTATCCCGCCGGCCCGTGATCAGCTTGTGGGCGTAGGCCTGGTGCCCCACGTCCCAGATGATCTTGTCCCGCGGGGCGTCGAAGACGTAGTGCAGGGCGAGGGTGAGCTCCACGGCGCCGAGCGACGGGGCTAGGTGCCCGCCGTTGGCGGAACAGGTCTCGATGATGACCTTTCGGATCTCCTCCGCGAGGGCTTCGAGCTCGTCCTGGCGGAGCAGCTTGATGTCGGCCGGAGAGTCGATTCGTTCGAGCATGCCTTCGTTACCCTGTCCTCTGTGCCTGTGCGTCCGGCTCCCCCTTTCGTCCCCTTTGGCAAAAGAGGAAACGGAGGATCAGATGTCCCGCTCCACGATGAACCGTGCGATCTTCCTGAGCGGCTCGGCCCGCCCGTCGAATGCCCGGAGATCCTCGACGGCTTTCTCCACGAGTTCCGCGGCGAGCCGTTTCGAGGCCTCCAGCCCGACGAGCGCCGGGTAGGTGAGCTTGCCCCGGGACCGGTCGCTGCCGGTCCCCTTGCCCAGGGCCTGCGCATCGCCCTCGACGTTCAGGATATCATCGGCAATCTGGAACGCAAGCCCTGCGTGGCGTCCGTATTCCGTCAGCGCGTCGAGCGCGTCGGCTCCCGCCCCGCCGAGCAGGGCCCCCGCACGGAGCGACACCGTGATGAGGGCGCCCGTCTTGCGCGTGTGGATGAAGTGGAGCGTCTTCTCCGCGGGCGGCCTGCCTTCCGCCTCGATGTCCGCCGCCTGGCCGCCGACCATGCCGAACCATCCCGCCGCAAGCGCCACCTCCTGGATGACCTGGAGCAGCGTCTCCGGCCTCACGATCCCCAGGGGGGTCCTTCCCGCGATGATCCGGAAGGCATCGGTCAGCAGGGCATCCCCCGCCAGGATAGCGACGGCCTCGCCGAACACCTTGTGGCTCGTCGGCTTGCCGCGCCGGGTGTCGTCGTCGTCCATGGCCGGGAGATCGTCGTGGATGAGGGAATAGGTGTGGATGAGCTCGAGCGCGCAGGCCGCAGGCATCACGGCATCGATCGGCCCGCCGACGGCCTCGGCGGCGCCGATGCAGAGAATCGGGCGAAGGCGCTTTCCCCCGGCAAATACGCTGTATCGGGCGGACCTGAAGATCACGGGGGGCTCGGTCGTCTCTGCAGGCAGGTAGAGCTCGAGGGCCTGATCGACGAGGGTCTTCCGTGACTCGAGGTACTCGTCCAGGGATACGGGGTTACTGGTCATCTCCTTCCGGTTCGGGGTTGAAGGGCCTGGCGTCCGTTCCGCCCTCCTGTTTCAGGAGGATCTCGATCCTTCGCTCGGCCTCGTCGAGTTTCCCGGCGCAGAGCCTGGAGAGTCGGATCCCTTCCTCGAAGGAGGCCAGGGACTCGTCGAGCGTCAGTTCGCCCTGCTCCATCTTCCGCACGATCTCCTCGAGCTTCGCCAGGGCATCCTCGAACTTGACCTCCGCCATCCCGTCATTCTTCTTCGATCGTGGTGACGACCGCATTGAACCGACCTTTCGCAACATTTATGCCAACGAGGTTACCCGCTGAGAGATCCCGCGCGTTCCGGATCACCCTTCCCCCGGGCACGGTCCGTGCGATGGCGTACCCCCGGGCCAGCACGGAGAGCGGGCTCAGGCTGTCCAGCAGGGCCGTGCGGCCCGCCAGCCTCTCCCGGAGGCCTTCCACCTGGCGGAAGATACCCGTTATCATGCTTTTTCTCATATTTTCAAGCGCAAAGGTGAGGGTCTGGAGTCGCCGTGCTGGATTGAGGTACTGCAGGTGTGTCTCCAGGCGGCGAAGCGTCTCCCGTTCGGCGCGCAGCCTGCGGACAAGGGAAGCCGTCAATCCGCCGAGGCGGTCGTCGACAAGCAGCCGGAGATCGACGAGCCGGCGCCGCGGGTCGCGGACCCGTTCGGCCAGCGTCTCCAGACGCTCCCTTCGCACCCGCAGGGCCCGGGCCCCGGCATGGACGGCCCGGTCGTGCAGCGCCCGGATCTGCTGAAGGAGATCGCTGCGGCTGGGAACGACCAGCTCGGCCGCCGCCGACGGGGTGGGAGCCCTCATATCGGCGACGAAATCGGCGATGGTGAAGTCGATCTCGTGGCCCACGGCGCTCACAACGGGGATGCGCGAGGCAAAGATGGCCCGGGCCACCCCCTCGTCGTTGAAGGCCATGAGGTCTTCCAGCGAGCCCCCTCCCCGGGCCACGATGATCACGTCAACGCCGGGCGCTTCGTTGAGGAGGCGGAGGGCGTCGACGATCTCGCCGGGGGCCTCGACACCCTGCACCCTTACGGGGGCCACCAGGACATTCACCGAGGGGAAGCGGCGCTTCGTGATGTTCAGGATGTCCCGGATGACGGCGCCCGACGGCGAGGTGACGACCCCGATCCGCGAGGGGAGGAAGGGAAGCGGTTTCTTGTGGCCCGGGTCGAAGAGCCCCTCGGCCTGAAGCCGGGCCTTGAGCTGCTCGAAGGCTACCTGCAGGGCGCCTGCGCCCCGGGGCTCGGCATAGTCGAGGATGAGCTGGTATTCGCCGCGGGGTTTGTACACGTTGATCCGCGCACGGCAGACGATGCGCATCCCGTCCTCGGGATCGAACCGGAGGGAACGGGCAACGGGCCGGAAGAGCACCGCCCGGACCTGGCTCTCCTCGTCCTTGAGCGTGAAGTATAGATGCCCCGAGGCGGGACGGCGGAGGTTGGAGATCTCTCCCTCGACCCAGAGCTGATCGAAGGCGGCCTCCAGGACGTCCTGAACCTGCCGCGTGAGCCCGGTAACGGTGAGAACCTCGCGGGACGGGAAGAGAGTCATGTCCTGTCCCTAACAGAGCGGCCGGCCCGATGCAAGCGAAACGATCGGGGCCGTGCGGGATCCCTTATCGGTTTTGACTTTTTCGGGACCTTCGGGTAAGTAGAGGGAACCACAACCGAAGGGATAACGGATCTTTCATGGCAAAGAGCGTCAGCAAGACAAAACGGGATTATCTGAAATCGAAGGTCGAGCACATCGACATCACCCGGATCGACGCCGTCGACCTCGTGAAGTCCATGAGGAAGATGTCCTTCTCGGCGCGGGACCTCGCCTCGGCGGCCGAGCTGTACGATCGCATGCTCGCCGACCGCCACTGCGTGATCTTCCTCACCATCGCGGGAAGCACCAGCGCCGCGGGCTGCATGCAGATCTACGCCGATCTGGTGAAACACAACATGGTGGATGCCGTGGTGGCCACGGGGGCCTCCATCGTGGACATGGACTTCTTCGAGGCCCTGGGCTTCCGCCACTACCAGGGCACGCCCCACGTCGACGACAGCGAGCTTCGCAGGCTCTACATCGACCGCATTTACGACACCTACATCAACGAGGAAGAGCTCCAGCACTGCGACCGCACCGTCATGGAGATCGCCGATGGGCTCGCGCCCCGGCCCTACTCGTCGCGCGAGTTCATCCGGGAGATGGGAAAGTACCTGGCGAAGAAGGCCAAAAAGAAGGGCTCCCTCGTTCAGGCGGCCTACGAGAACGATGTACCTATCTTCTGCCCGGCCTTCTCGGACTCGAGCGCCGGGTTCGGCCTCGTGCTGCACCAGCACCGGCATCCGAAGAGCCATGTCTCCATCGATTCGGTGAAGGACTTCCGAGAGCTGACGGAGATCAAGATCGCCGCGCCCACCTCGGGCCTTCTCATGATCGGTGGCGGCGTGCCCAAGAACTTCGTCCAGGACACGGTCATCTGCGCCGAGATCCTGGGCAGGGACGTCCCCATGCACCGCTATGCCGTGCAGATCACCGTGGCCGACGTGCGCGACGGGGCCTGCTCGAGCTCGACCCTCAAGGAGGCCGCATCGTGGGGCAAGGTGGACACCGTCGCGGAGCAGATGGTCTATGCCGAGGCGACAATGGCCCTGCCGCTGCTGGCCAGCTACGCATACCACAGGGGAAGCTGGAAGAAGCGCAAGAAGTGGAGATTTGCCGGTCTTTACAAGGACTGAGTTCCTGTCCGGCCGGGTCAACCGATCGTCACGGGAGGCCGGCGCCGCGGCGCCGGCCTCCCTGTTTCGGCGGTCCAAACGGGGCCGTCCCATTTCGGAACATTCCCCGAAAAGCCCTCCATGAAGACATTTCAGGACCTGTAGGCCGTTTCGGCCTCCTTTCGTGAGGTCCGGATCACCGTCCCCGCCCGTCCCGCCTTTTCCCAACTTGCCGATATCATTCATATTGTTCGACCGGCACCCGCGGGTTCTCCCGTGGCATGTCCGCTGCTCCCGCAGACAGCCAGATTCAACCCCAAGGAGGCTCGTCATGAACGGGACGACGAACGAAAAAAGGAAACGGATGCCGGCAGCCTGGCTCTGCGCGATCGCGCTCACGGCGATGCTCTTTGCAGCAGGTCCGGCCTGGTCGGACGACGACAACACCGAGGAGGGGCTCTTCACGGCCGTCGCCCCCGATGCCATGATCGTCCTCGATCTCTCCGGCAGTATGAAGTGGAACCCCCCCGGAGATCACGACTCGTGGAACGGCGCACTGAATCTCTACAGCAACGCCACCTGTTCGGGCCCCTTCTACGACAATCCGTCGCGTACGGGCTACACGACGCTGTGCTCGCGCTACGAGATCGCCCGCAAGACCCTTTTCACCGTCCTCGACGACAACCGCGACGGCACGATCAACGCTGCCGACGAGTCGAGCATGAACATTCGCTTCGGGCTGGGCAAATTCCAGGACAGCACCTACGCGAAGCTGCGCGACATCGGCGCCAGGTACCCCGAGATCTACTGCGGGAGTTCCTCCTGCACCGTCAACCAGTCGGCCAGCGGCACGAAGAACATCCGTTCCTCGCTGAGCGCCTCGAACGTCACCGGGGCCACCCCCCTGGTCACGGCTCTTTCGAGCGTAAAGAGCTACCTCGACGCGAACAAGGCGGTCGACCCCTACCGCAGCTGCCGCCAGAAGTTCGTCATTCTCGTCACCGACGGGGCCGACACGATGAGCTGCGGGGGCTCGGGCACCGACACCCAGGCTGACCAGTACAAGCGCCGGCGCGCTTCGGTGCTGGCCGCCAAGGCCCTGGCCGATGCGGGCTACAAGGTCTTCGTCATCGGCATGGGGAGCAACATGCCCGCGCATCTGCAGAACACGCTCAACTGGATGGCCTACTGGGGCGGCACGGACAACCCCCTGGTCCCGAACGCCGGCTCCCTGTCGGGCTTCGACCCCTCGGCGGTCACGTCCTGCGGCGGCGACTTCACGACGGGCACCTGCAACGGCAAGAGCGAGCAGTGTTTCGCCGTCTCCAACGACCCCGGGACGGCGGCGCTTGCCGGCTACGCCTTCATCGCCAACAACGCCGCGGAGCTCGAAGCGGCCTTCCGCCAGGCCGTCAACCACATCCGCGAGGCGACCTACTCCTTCACACAGGCCTCCGTGGCCTCCACCCGGCTTATCGACGAGAACTACCTCTACGAGGCGACGTTCCAGCCGGCCAACGGGGAACCCTTCTGGCAGGGTCACATTCAGAAGTACCACATCAATCAGGACGGCAGCATCGGCAGCGTGGTCTGGGACGCGGGCGAAGTGCTCCAGGCGACGCCGGCCTCCTCGCGTTCCATCTACACGTTCAAGGCCGGCTCGCTGATCGCCTTCAACGCGTCGAACGTCACGCGGGCGGACCTCAATGTGGCCGACGACACGAGGCGAAACGAGGTGGTGGGGTTCATCCGCGGCGAAAGCGCCTTCAACCCCGACAACTGGAAGCTGGGCGACACCTTCCGCTCCAACCCGATCACGGTGGGAACGCCGGCGCAGTACTTCCAGGATATGCGGGACAGCTCAAACGCCTTTGCGTCCTTCCGCGCAAGCAACGTGCGCTCGACGGCCAACGGCAAGCGCATCGTCGTGGCAGGCGCCAACGACGGCCAGCTCCACGCCTTCCGCACGAGCGACGGCGCCGAGCTCTGGAGCTTCATCGCCCCCAACCTCCTGAGCAAGCTCAAGGACATCGCCCACACCGCGCACCCCACGGGCCTGACCCACCAGTACTACGTCGACGGCCCCATCAGTGTCGCCGACGTGTGGCTGGGAACCGGCGACGGGACGGCAAAGAGCCCCTCCGACTGGAGAACCCTGCTCATCTTCGCCCAGGGCCGCGGGGCCACGCAGACCCTCTGGAGCGCCTCGAGCTCCTGCGACAGCGGCTTCAGCAACGTCTACTCGGCCGAATGTCCCCACTACTGCGGCTATCATGCCCTCGATATCACCAACACGGCCGCCCCCGCCTACAAGTGGCGCATCACCCCGTCGGCAGGCCAGGCCCCCTACCTCGGCGACCCGTGGAGCAAGATGATGGTGCACCGCGTGAAGGTGGGCGGCTCGGAGAAGTGGGTCGGGTTCTTCGGCGGCGGGCACAACTACTCGAACTGCACCGGGACCGGCTGCGACACCCGCGGGAAAGGCTTCTTCGTGGTCGAGCTGTCGACCGGCAACATCCTGTGGAGCTACACCTCGGCGGACAACTCCGAGCTGGCCTACGCGATGCCGGGGACCCCGACGATGATCGACTCCGACAACGACGGGTTCATCGACGTGGCCTACATCGGCGATCTGGGAGGCAACCTCTGGCGCTTTAAGTTCTGCTTCGACGCCGACGGCTCTTCCTGCTCGACGGGCAGCTGGAGCGGCTCTCGGCTCTTCGCGCGGGAGGCCGGCATCGGGCCCGTCTACGACGCCCCGACAGCGACCCGGGATGCGGGCGGGACCATCTGGCTCTACTGGGGCACCGGCGACAAGGCCGAGCCCATCGTCGTGGGCGGCGGCGCGGACCGGCTCTTCGGCGTGAAGGACAAAACCCTGTCCGGCACGCGCTACGTGAGCACCCTCGAAAACATCACGAGCGGCACCTACAAAGACAACGCGTCCAAGAACGGCTGGTACATCACCCTGGCAGGGGCGGGCGAAAAATGCCTCTCCGACCCTTCCGTCTTCGGGGGCCAGGTCTATTTCACCACCTACACCCCCGCCAGCGGCTCGAGCGATCCCTGCAGCCAGGCGGGCACGGCGAAGCTCTATGCCATCAACTATCTCAGCGGCGCCGGGACCCTGTCGGGCGGCAGCCGGAGCATGACGCTCGGCGTGGGCATCCCAACGGCTCCCGTGCTGTCCATGAACCCCTTCAGCAGCACGCCGGACCTCTACGTGACCGTCAGCGGCGGCGCGGGGATCGGTTCGAACACGCAGAAGGCGAACATCAGCCCTCCCTCGGTCGCAAGCCGGACCAACATTCTGCACTGGAGGGACCGGCGGATGTAGCGGGCATGCAAGGGGCCCTGCGGCAAAAGGCCGCCCCATGCCGGGGCGGCCTTTTGCCGCTCGGGCAAGCCCGGTGTCTCAGGGGACCCCGGCCTGCAGCTCGGCGATCCGGGTCTTCAGTTTTTCCGGTACGGACGCCTTCCGGCCCCGCCGGTAATCGAAGCAGACCAGGGTTCCCTCGCCCTCGGCCGCGATGCGGCCGAGCCTGTGGCTGAACACGGCATAGCGCATCACGAAGCGGTCCTCGCTGAGGCCTGTCACCCTTGCCCCGACGGAAACCCGGTCCGGGTAGGACAGGGCTGCACGGAAACGGCAGGCCGTCTCGGCGAGGATCGGCCCGACGGGGTCCCGTTCGAGGAATTCACGCACATCGAGCTTCTCGAAGTAGGCAATTCTCGCCGTCTCGAAATAACGGAAGTATACGATGTTGTTGACATGGCCGAAGGCGTCCATCTCACCCCATGCCACGGGGACCTCCACGACGACGGGGCAGTCCGCCAACTCGCTGATCATCACGTTTTCCTCCTGTCCGGCTGTGTTTGCACATCCTACCAGATCCCTTCGCAGGGCTCAACAATCCGGCGCACCGGGTAGCCGCCGGCGACCGGACTCTTTTTCGGTCGGCTTCAGGCAGGGAAGGAGAGGCCCGGGCCACAGATACCCCGAAACGGAAGGCCAACCCGCACTGCTCCAAAACGGCACATAGGGCGCAAGGCCTTGATCTCATTGAAGATTATGCGGGCGTTCGTCCGATTGTGCGCCCCGCCGCCGACGCCCAAACGCCTGGAGCGCGGAGGAAAACATTTGCAACAACATGATTTACAAGGAGATTCTAGATTTTCGCGCCGCCGGCACATCCGATGCTCTCCCATCGTTCAAACGAACAGGAAGGGGGCGTACCATGAAGGCAGCCTTGGCGGAAACAGTGATCGGCAGGCAGGAAATCGGAAGCGCGGCACAGAGCGGAGACGACCGCTGTATCTTCGACGAGATCGTCGAGGTGGACTCCCCTGAAGACGACATGACGTTCGTCGTCATCGACTGCATCGCAACCCTTCTGGTCTACCTGGCCCCTGTCGCCGTTTTCGGGTACAAGGTGGCCCCGGTTGTCGCAACCCTCCTGAGCATGCCCGTCCCTCGTTGATCGATCCGCGCAGCCTTCCAGCGCCGCCGGGAAAGGCCTTCCCCTGCGGGAAACGTCCCGGCGCTTCTTTTTTCGTAAACGGACAGGTACCGGGGACAGGGACGTGCGGGATGCAGGCCGGGACGCTTCGCCGCGGGCGGGGCTGTCCATGCCAGGCGGCCGGAGGGGGTTGTCTTACACCACGCAGAAAAACCGTTCCACGTGCCCGTGGATCCAGAGGGAGGCCTGGACACGGCTCCTCACGTGGATCTTCCGGAATATATTGTAGAGATGCGTCCGGACCGTGTGGCCGCTGGTGTTCAGGTGGGCGGCGATATCTCTGTTGTGGAGGCCGCCGGCATGTTCCCGTTCGTCCGGACGCCGCCGCGCGGGCTCGTCGCCCTGAGCCCGGGGTCGAGCGCATCGACGGGGAAAAGCATGTTTCTCTGCGGGTTGGGCCCGTATCCCAGGGCCTCCAGACGGCTGAAGGAGACGGCCTCGCAGTGCGTGCCCGTCTCCCCCGCGAGGAACCGCGCCAGCGCGTCGTTGTCCAGCCGCCGCGGGCCGACGATGTAGATCGACTTGCCGTCGAGCGCCAGCGTGCTGCCGTTCATGCGGCTACCCTCTCTTCCTGCCGCCGCCCGGCCGGACGGACCGGCGGATCGCGCTGAGCAGTTCGGGAATCCGGAAGGGTTTCTGCAGAAACCCCTTGCAGCCCTGCTCAAGGAGACCACGGACCTCGTCGGGCAGGCTGTAGGCGCTGATGATGAGCACGGACACATCGGGGTTCATGGCCTTCAGCTCCCGGAAGGTCTCCGCGCCCCCCATGCCGGGCATGATCATGTCCAGCAGCACCAGGTCGATGCCGTCCCGCCAGGTATCGTAGACCGCAACGGCTTCCCGGCCGTTGAATGCCGTCAGCACCTGGTAGCCCGAGGCCTCCAGGATCTCCCGGATCAGCCCGGACAGCACCTCGTCGTCATCCACCAGGAGAACCGTGCCCGGCGAGGCTGCGGCCCTGCGCGGGACGCTGGATTCGGGAGACGCCGCCCCGGCGGCGGGAAGCAGGAACTGAACGGCTGACGGGGCTTCGTCGGCGCCGCCGAGGGTCATCACGCCTCCGTGCCCCTGGATGATGCACTGCGCGTAGGTCAGGCTCAGATTGTCCCGGAGGCCGGCATCGTTCATGAGGGTGGAAAGGCGAAGCGCCCTTGGCCGTCCGGGCAGCGCCTGCTCGACGGCGTTCGAGGCGAGGCTCACCTTCGCGTACCGGCCGGGCTTGATCCGGTAGAGGGTCGATTCCGGCGCGGAGAGGTGCACGTTCCCGGTTTCGATGAGGAGCCCGGAACCGGCCGGGTCGACCTGATTCAGGTGGAAGTAGAGGTGGATCAGCATCTTCTCGATCTGGATCCGGTCCACTTCGACGGCCCAGAGGGCTTCGTCGAGCTTCCTCCGCACGGACATCCCGCCCCGGGTGTTCGCAAAGATGGTGGAGGTCTTGCGGATGATCTCGTTGAGGTCGATCGGCGCGGTATCGGAAACCCGGCTGCCGGCGAAGCCCCGGATCTTCCGCAGGAGCTCCTCGGCGGAGCGCGCCTCCTGTTCGAGGGCCAAAAGCTGCTTTCCCGCGGGAGAATTCTCTCCCAGGAAGATCTCCTGAAGGCCCTGGAGGCCATCGGTAATCCCCTTCAGGATGAGGGCAAGGCCGCCGGAGAGAATGTCGACCGAGTCGATTTTCGTGTACTGAAGCTCCGAGTCGCTGCTGCTTCGACCGGCCATGTTTTCGTACGTCGTCAGCAAGCGGCCGTCGGCCAGGGCGATGAAGTGGACCTGGCAGAGGCGCCAGCCGCCCCGTTTCGTCTGGACGGCAATGCATGCCTCCCGGTGTACCCCGCCTTCCGCCGGACTGCCGCCCTGAAAGAACGGATCGGGCATACCGTTCGGGACGGACCTGTGAGCGAACTTCTCGAACCAGGCCCGGATGTCGGGGATCTCCCCGGGCTCGTATCCGAACATCTCCCTGAAGCGGCCGTTGAGGTAATCCACGCTGAAGTCGGAACGGGCGGTAAGGACGCCGAACGGCAGCTGCTCCATGAATTCCCGGCACGCCCTGCCTTGAGGAAGCGAATCCGTCTTCCCGGGGCTCGTCTCGGGTGCGGTTGCCGCCTCTTCCCGTTCCCCGCCCCCTCCATGGTCTCCCCGAGCGGGTCCTGTTGCGATCTCCGGGTCCTGCGCCGGGAAATCCCTGTCCGACATGGCGTCACCTCGAATGCATGGGCTGCCGTCGCGTAGAGCACGGGTCGTACCATACTCCGGTCGGCTGTTTTTATCTGCGAATCCGGCATGTTGGATGAATACGGGCGGGAAGGGACAGGGCAGGGGAAAGGGTCTCCTGTGCCGGAACGGACGTGCGGCTGGGGGAAAATCCAATTATTTCAGACAAAAAGAAAATTCGTGCCGATCTGGCATGGTCCGGAGCGGGCTGTCGGAAGACGGGTGGAGGGTTCAGGTTCGACCGGGGCCCGGCCGGCCGGGCAAAGCCCTCCCGCCGGGGCCTGCGCCGGCCGCGCCTCCACGAGGGTTCCGGGAGCGGCGCGGCCCGGCACCCGGCTGAGAATGCCGCTCCCGGGGAGGGGGTCAGGACTCCCCGTAGGAGGCGAGCTTTCGCCTCAGCGTGTTGAGGCCGATCCCCAGGAGCTTCGCCGTCCTGAGCTTGTTGCGGGTCGTCGTCTCGTAGGCCTGGAGGATGTGGATCCGTTCCGCCTCGGCCAGGGGCATGATCGGGCCGTTGCCGCCAGCCTGCACGGCCGCCTTCGGCCTGGATTTTCGGATGTATTCCGGCAGGTGCCGGACCGCGATCGGCCTTTTCTGGGAGAGGTTGCTGGAGGCCTGGATGATCGACCGCAGCTCGCGGACGTTTCCGGGGTAGTCGTAGGCCATGAGGAGCCCCAGCGCACCCTCTTCGATATCCTGTCCGGTGAGCTCACCGCGGAATTCCTTCAGGAAGAGGTTGATGAGAATCGGGATATCCTCCCGGCGCTCCCTCAGGGGCACCATGGAGAGCCAGGCGCCCTTGAGGCGGTAGTAGAGATCCTTGCGGAACCCTCCCCTGGCAAGCAGCTTGTCGAGATCGGCGTTGGTGGCCGCGATGAAGCGCACGTCCACCTTCCGAGCCGTGCTGGTGCCCAGCTTGATGATCTCGCCCTCCTGGAGGGCGCGCAGGAGCTTGCCCTGGAAATCGAGGGGCAGGTCACCGATCTCGTCCATGAAAAGGGTCCCCCGGTGGGTGGACTCGAGGTAGCCCGCGCGGTCCTTCTCCGCCCCCGTGAAGGCCCCCTTCGTGTGGCCGAAGAACTCGGCATCGAAGAGGCTCCCCGTCAGGGAGGCCATGTTGATGGAGGTGAACGTGAACGACGCCCGGGGGCTCGACCGGTGGATCGCCCTGGCGAGCAGTTCCTTGCCGGTGCCGCTCTCGCCGGTGATGAGGACGGGCACGTCGCTGGCGGCGTGCAGTTCCGCCTCCTTCAGCAGGCGAAGCATCTTGTCCGACCGCGTGACGATGGGCGCGAAGGCGTCTTTGTGCCTGATCTGGGGGAGGCTGCCCGTCTTGCCGACGGAGATGACTTCCAGGAGGCGGCGCCTTTCCGTCGCCCGCCGGATCTTCGAGACCAGTTCGTCGCGCGAGACGGGCTTGGTGAGGTAGTCGTAGGCGCCCTTCTGGAGGCACTCCACGGCGGTCCGGGCGTCGTTGACGGCCGTCACCATGATGCACTCCGTGTCGGGGCAGGCGCCCTTGATGATCTCGAGAAGCTGCACCCCGTTGAGCCAGGGCATCGTGATGTCGATGAGCGCGACGGCGTAGCGGTCGCCCTGCTGCACGGAGGATGCCGCGACGCGGGGATCGCTCTCCGCGCGGATATCTCGGATGCCGGCGCTGATCAGGCCCCGCTTGACGCTGTCGAGGAAATCCATTTCGTCATCGACGACGAGAATCGTTTCGTTCATGAGTCAACTCCCTTTTTTCGGATGCATGTCCCCGGTCGCCCGGGCCGGTCAGGTCGGGCAGCACGACGCGGAAGGTCGTGCCCCGGCCGATTTCGCTCTCCACGGCGATGGACCCCCTGACGGGCTCGATCAGGTTTTTCGAGATGTAGAGCCCCAGGCCCGTGCCCAGCCCTTCCTCCTTGGTCGTGAAGAAGGGGTCGAAAAGGCGGGTGGCCGTCCTGTCGTCCATCCCGCAGCCGTTGTCTTCCACTTCGAGGATCAGCCCCTCCCCGGACGTCCCCTGCCGCACCCTGAGCAGGATGCGGGAGTCCGGCTTGTCCGCCGCCTGGGCCGCATTGATCAGCAGGTTGATCAGCGTCTGCTCGACGGCGTCGGGGTCGGTGACCATCTCGGGCAGATCGGGCTGTACCTGCACCTCGAAGGTCTTCACCGTCTTGCGGATCTGCGTGTGGCAGAGGGAGACGGCCTTCTCCACGACCGCCGCGGGCAGGATCGGCCGGGCCCCCCTTTCGTCCTTCCTGCGCGAGAACTCCTTGAGCTTGGCCACGGTCGTGTTGATCCGCGCCGAGCCGTGCTCGACGTTCTCGATCAGCTTCAGAATGTCGACCCGGAAGTCCGCGTAGGGCATGCCCTGGACCTCGTAACCGGGATCCCGGGCGGCGTGATCGTCAAGGACGGGCAGGATGTCCCGGATGTAATCGCGCAGGATCGGCATGTTGAAGCTGATGAAGTTGTTTGGGTTGTTGATCTCGTGGACGATCCCGGAGATCAGAAGCCCGAGGGAGGCGAGCTTCTCGCTCTGGATGAGTTCCCTTTCCATCAGCCGCTGCCTCGTGCGGTCGGTCACCCGGATGATGGCCGTGCGCCGGCCTTCTCCCCCGGCCTCGACAGGGTAGACGAACACCTCCTCGTACCGGACGGCATCCCCCCGGGTGGCCAGCTCGAAACGGGCCGGCTCCTGCCCTGCAACCGCCGCCCGGACGAGGTCCGCCTCCCCCCTTCCGTACCTCTCCCGGAGGGACTCGAGGCAGGAGGTCCCGATCAACTCACGGTACTGCGATGCACCGAGGAACTGCAGGGACGCCCGGTTGAGCATGATCACGGTCAGATCCTCCCGGACCATGACGAGCGGGTCGGAGATGCCGTCGAAGACGGACCGGAGCGCGTTGCGGCTCTCCCGGATCTGCTGCTCCGACCGGATGCGCTCCGTGACGTCCCGGCACACGCCCTGGTGCTCGATGATATTCCCCGAGCCGTCGTAGATGGCCCGGTTGATCCAGTTCAGCCATCGCACCGCGCCGTCGGGCATCCGGACGCGCAACTCGATGCTGAACACGGGCCGATCCGGGGTCAGCTCCCCGTAGGCGGTCCAGAGCCTTTTCCGGTCCTCGCGCGGGATCGCCGGCAGGTAGCGTGACCCGAGAACCTCTTCCCGGGCCTTGTCGAAATAGCGGCAGAAGGCCCCGTTGACGAAGGAGATCGTCCCGTCCGGGTGGAACCGGCAGATGATCTCCGTCTGGTCCTCGACGATGGCCCGGTAGACCTCCTCGCTCTTGACGAGGGCCTGCTCCGTCTTGCGGTGCTCCTCGAGCTCGATCCGCAGCAGCATGTTGGCCACGTCGAGTTCCCGCGTCCGCTCGGCGACCTGCCTCTCGAGATCCTGCTTGGCAGAAAGGAGGATGCGCGCGGCCTTCTTCTGGGCCGTGATGTCCAGGGCCGTGAAAACAACCCCCGCATCGGGTTCGTCCCGCTCGATGAGCGCGGAGCTCAAATGGACGTCGATGACGGCCCCGTCTTTGCGCCTCCAGCGCGTCTCGACGGACCCGCTTCCCCTGGCCCGGATCTCCGCATACTTCTCCCGGCCGGCCCGTTCGAACTCCTCCTGGTCGGGATACAGGATACGGGCGCTCTTGCCGCGGAGCTCGCGGCCGTCATACCCCGTCAGGGCGGTCATGCCATCGTTGACCCATTCGAAGACACGGTCATGAACCATCCCCACGCCGACGGGGGCCGCCCGCAGGATGCCCCCCAGCTGGGCCTCGTTTTTCCGCAGGGCCTCCTGGACGAGCTTGAGCTCGCTGATGTCCGTGACCACCCCCGTGGAACCGACGATCTGTCCGGCATGGATGAGCGGCCTCGCCATGAGCAGGCCGGGAAACCGCGTCCCGTCTTTACGCAGAAACGTGTACTCGATATAGTGCACCGTGTCGCCCTGCCGCACACGCTGTGCCCGCTTGCGCGCAATCTCATGCTCTTCCGGCGCGATGACCTGGAGGAAATGGATGCCGGCCCGGACGTCCTGTTCGCCGTAGCCGAACAGTTTCATGGCCGTGCTGTTGGAATAGGTGAACATCCCGTCGATGTCCGCCTCGTAGACGCCCACGGGCAGGCACTCGACGAGTTCGCGATAGCGAGCCTCGCTGGCCAGCAGGGCCTCCTCTGCCTTTTTCGTTTCCGTGATGTCCCTCGAGTATTCGATCACGCCCTTCAGTTTCCCCGTGTCGTGATCGACCCAGGGGTAGCTGAAGACCTCGACCCATCCCCGGCACTCACCGCCGGAGCCCGGGATGGGCCGGGTCATGGAAAAGGCCTTCCCTGTCTCTACGGTCTCGCGGCACGCACAGTTGCCGCAGGGGCTCTGCAGACCGTAAAAGGCCTCGTAACACTTCCTGCCCGGCAGACCCTGGATGTGGGGGAACCGCTTTTCGACGGCCTTGTTGACGCGCAGGATGGTCAGGTCGGGCGATGCCACCATGATCCCGTCCTGGATACCATCGACGACCGCGGCGAGGAGACGCTCCTGGCTGCGTATGACGGCGTGCGTCTCCCGGAGGGCCTTTTCCCTGTCCTGCCGCTCGATGGCGGTCCCGAGGATCTCCGAGAACGTGCCCAGGGGGGCGATCTCGTCGTCGTTCCACCGGATGTCCCCCGTGTAGTCCGCGAAGGCGACAAAACCCCACCAGCGTCTTCCCGACAGGATCGGGACCACGGCGATCGCGACCTTCCTGTCGAGCTTCAGTTCGTCCACGGCCTGCTCCGGGAAGCTCCCGATGGCGCCGTAGATGGGGCGGCCCTCGCTCCTGGCGTAGACCCACTCCGAGAAGCGGAGGGCCATCTCCGCGTTGCGCAGGAACCCCTGCCCGGCGCCTGTTCCCCCGGATTCGGGGGCGAGCCACTCGTAGCTGCGGAGCACGGTGATCCCGCCCCCCTCATCGACCCGGTTCTCGCAGAGGAAGGCGTGGGAGGCGTTCATGGCGGCGCCGAAGCGCTCAAGGACCCTCTCGATCCGGTCCCGCCAGCTGGAACTCTTCAGAAACGCCTCGGAGGCATAGGTGAGGGCCTCGAGAATGGCGGCCCTTTTTTCCAGGACGTCCTGGGTGTACTTCCGGAACGTGATGTCCCGTCCGACGGACTGGTACTCCAGGACGTTGCCGCTGTCGTCGAAAAGGGCCCGGTAGGTCCACTGGTTCCAGAGGACGTCGCCGAAGACGTTCTCGACCCGGTATTCCAGCGTATCGGCGGGGCGCTCCGGCCGGAGTTCCTTCAGGCGGGAATAGACCTTCTCGCGGTCCGCCTCCGAGATGGAGAGCAGGACGTTTCGGCCCCGCAGGTCCTCCCTCTCGCAGCCGAAATACCGGCAGTAGGCCTCGTTGACGTAGGTGAGGGCGCCGTTGGGCCGGAACCGGCAGATGAGTTCCGTCTGGTCCGACTCCCCCGGCGCGCCGGGCTGGCCGTCGCCGGAGGCGCCGTCCGTCCCCGAGCCGATCTCGTAGAGCGCCCCCTCGGTGAAGACGGGGTTTCCGGCATCGTCCTGGATGTCCTTGACGACGCGGTAGAGCCTGCGGATACGCCCGTCCTGGTCGAGAACCGTGCAGTCGCTCTCCGACGCGGAACTGACGTCCGCCCGGGCAGGGACGCCCGAGGGAATGCGTTGCTTTTCTCCCCGCTTCGTGGCCGGCCTGGAGCCTTTCCCCGGGCGGCGCGGCGCGGACGGGCCGTGCCCGGGCCCGTCGGCCGTGCCGGACCTGCGAAGCTGCCTCTCTGCTTCGACAAGCCGCTGGATCAGGTCTTTCTTCGACAGCCGGTCATACTGAAATGCGCTCATTGCTTCCCGCCGTTTCCGTTGAAGACATGCGGCAACCCGATGGTTGTGATGCAAAAGTCAAACCGGATTCGGCGGAACGGGACGATTTTTCGGGGGCGCCGGAGGCATGCCGGCCGGGAGCGCCGGGCGGGATCGGATTCTCGCCGTGTGGCCGCCGGCTGCACGGCGACGCCGAGGTTCGGTAAATCATGCCTCCGGGAAAAGGCCGGGAATGGGCGGGCGGGCGGAAATCACAACACAGGGGCCGGGACTCGGCCCCGGCTATTGCGTTATCGGCTGGGGGAAAATGGTGGAGATGAGGGGGATCGAACCCCTAACCTCCGCATTGCGAACGCGGCGCTCTCCCAATTGAGCTACATCCCCACTTCCGGCACAACGGCTTGAAAGGAGCCCCGTTTATACACCAGCGGGAAATCCCCTGTCAAGAACTTGTTCGGGCGATTTCAAGGGCATGGAACTTGCAAAATTGCTTCTCGGCTTTACGATCAGCCTGGAAGGGGATTGACCTATGGCAAGAATCGACGATCTGTTTGCCCTTCAGCACGACCGGGGCGCCTCCGACCTCCACCTCTTCGCCGGATCTCCCCCGGCCCTGCGCGTCCGCGGCGACATGGAAAAGATCGCCGACGAGGCGCTCGACGACGACGAGCTGCGCGAGATGCTCTTCGAGATCCTCACCCCCGGCCAGCGGCAGGAGATCGAGGAGACGGGCGACCTGGACTTCGGCTACGAGGTTGCGGGCATCGCCCGCTACCGGTGCAACTACTTCAAGCAGAAAAACGGGATCGGCGCCGTGTTCCGCGAAATCCCCTCCACGGTTCTCACCGTCGACCAGCTGGGGCTGCCGCAGGTTCTCAAGCAGCTGGCCATGCTGCCGAGGGGCCTCGTGCTCCTGACGGGGCCCACGGGCAGCGGCAAGTCGACGACGCTGGCGGCCATCATCGAGCACGCCAACGCGAACCGCAAGTGCCACATCGTCACGATCGAGGACCCCATCGAATTCGTGCACCAGCCCAAGCAGTGCATCATCAACCATCGCGAGGTGGAGACCCACACGCAGTCCTTCGCCAAGGCGCTGCGGGCCGCCCTGCGCGAGGACCCGGACATCATCCTCGTCGGCGAAATGCGCGACCTGGAGACGACGATGCTCGCCATCGAGGCGGCCAATACGGGGCACCTCGTCCTGTCCACCATGCACACCATGGGCGCCACGCGGACGATCGACCGCATCGTCGACATGTTCCCCGCGGACCAGCAGGCGCAGATCCGGACGTCGCTTTCGGAATCGCTCAAGGGGGTCATGTCGCAGGCCCTCTTCAAGCGCATGGACAAGCCGGGACGCATCGCGGCCCTGGAGATCCTCCTGGTGACGCCCGCGGCGGCGAACCTCATCCGCGAGCAGAAGACCTACCAGCTGATGACGGTCATCCAGACGGGGAGGCGGATGGGGATGATTTCGCTCGACGACGCGATCGCAGACCTGCTGCAGCGGCGCCTGATCAGCCCCGAGGAGGCCTTCGAGAAGGCCATGGAGAAGGATCGCTTCGCGAAGCTCCTCAAGGCTCCGCCTCCGGACTTCTAAGGGAGTCGAGGACGGCTTTCGCCTCGCCCGTGCGTCCGCACGCAGTGAGGGCCTCGGCCAGCGAGAGCCTGTAGAAGGCATTGGCAGGATCCGCCGCGCCCGCCCGACGGAAGGCTTCGACCGCCTCGGGGGCGCGGTTTTCTTTTATGAGCCGATTGCCCAGCCGGTTGTAGTAGCTCGCCTCGAAAGCGGGGTTGACGCCGACGGCCTCGCCATAGGCCCCGAAGGCCTGCTCCACCCGCCCGAGCATTACGAGGGCGTCGCCCAGATCGCAGCGGAAAACGGCCTCCTCCGGAGAGGCCGCCGCGGCCCTGCGGAAGGCGCTCTCGGCCCTCTCGTAGGCGCCCGCCGCCATATAGGCCTGCCCCATCCTGTTGAGGAACATCCCTTCCTTGCCCGGGAAGTCGTTCTCGACGGCCCGCCGGTAGGCCGCCTCGGCATCGTCGTAGCGCCCGGCGGCAATCAGCGCGCCGCCCACGGAGGCATGGAAAACGGACGAGTCGGGCTCCTCGGCCGCCAGGGCCTCGAAGACCGCCAGGGCGTCCCCGTGCCGTCCCGCGCGCAGGTAGGCGTCCCCGAGGGTGTGCCGCAGGTGGACGTCCTTCGTCTGGACGGCCACGGCCCGCTCGCAGACCCCGACGAGCCGGTCGTGCTGCTTCGTTTCGCGGTAGAGCCGCACGAGTTCGTCGAAGGCGAACCCGGTGAAAAGCCGCCGCGCCAGTTCCTTCTCAAAGAGCTTCTCGAACTGGGCCACCGCCTCCTCGACCTCGCCGTTATCCTTGAGGGCCCAGGCGAGGCACAGAACGAAGGAGTCCATGTCGGGCTTCATCCGGATGAGTTGCCGGTAAACGGCGATGGCCTCCGGGTAACGCTTTTCCTTCATGTAGAGCTGTGCCATGCGCTCGTATTGCTCGGTGCTGGTCTGTCCCGTCATGATTTCTCTCCCCTCGAGGCATGCCATGCTGTCGTGGCCGCTTGCACCGCACACATCCCGTGGACGCGCAAATGAAGCCGAAAAGCCCGGATGAGCTTCCGAGAACCCGCGAATGCCCGATTCTCCGGATTTCTTCGCCGACTGACTTCCGGCTTTTCCGCGCAACCTATATACCCAATCCCGCCGCGATGCAATCCTGAAAGTCCCCTGCGGCGGCGATGAAATTTTCTGTTGACAGGAATCGTCAAAATAACTATATGGCCATATAGTAATATATAGGGGTGCAGGGATGAAGGACTTCATCCGGGTCATGAAGGCCCTCTCGGACCCGAACCGGGTCAAGGTCGTCAAGATGCTCCAGCAGAAGCCGATGTGCGTTTGCGAGATCCAGTTCGCCCTGGGCCTGGCCCAGCCGACGATTTCGAAGCATCTGAAGGTGCTCGAAGACGCCGGCCTGGTCCAATCGAGCAAGGACGGGCTCTGGGTCAACTACTCCCTGAGCGGCGGGGGCGTCAGCCCCTACGCGGCAACCCTGCTGGGGAATCTCAAGCACTGGCTCGTCGACGACCCGGAAATCCGGAGGCTCTCGGAGGCCCTTCCAGCTATCCGGCGGGAGGTCATCGTCCGGAAGAGATCTGTCTAGCGGATTGCCGGATGGGCATATACAGCAGAGGAGAAAAGAAGGAAACGTTTCATGAACGAATGGAGCAGGCTGTTGCTCATGATCGCCGGTTTTTCAGCGGCATACTGCATCCCGTGGGATAGTCCCGTTATCCGTCAGTCCGGCCTGGAATCCTTCATGATGCTCCGGGACTACGCCCGCGAGCATGTCCTGACCTGCCTCGTGCCCGCTTTTTTCATCGCAGGCGCCATCGCCTCCTTCGTCTCCCAGGCCTCGGTTTTGAAATACTTCGGGGCGAAGGCCAACCGGGCCCTGTCCTATTCCGTGGCCTCCGTCTCCGGCACGGTTCTCGCCGTCTGCTCCTGCACGGTGCTGCCCCTGTTCGCGGGGATTCACACGCGCGGCGCGGGAATTGGCCCGGCGACGGCCTTTCTCTACTCGGGGCCCGCCATCAACGTGCTGGCCATCATCCTGACGGCCAGGGTCCTGGGCTGGCAGATCGGTCTGGCCCGGGCGGTGGGCGCCGTCGTATTCTCCGTCTTGGCCGGCCTTCTCATGGCCTGGATCTTCCGCAGGGAAGACGCGGCCCGCGACGCGGGAGATTTTATTTTGCCCGAAGAGGACAGGAAGGAGCGTTCCCTGGCACAGGAAGCGTTCTATCTGGCGACGATGGTCCTGATCCTCGTTTTTGCTGCCTTCGCAAAACCGGCGCAGGGCGAAGCCGGTTTATGGCTCTTCATCTTCCGCATCAAGTGGTACGTCACGGCGGCACTGCTGATTGCACTCGGGATCGAACTCAGGCTGTGGTTCACCACGGGTGAGCTGAAATACTGGATGGAAACAACCTGGCAATTTGCCAAGCAGATCGTCCCCCTGCTGGCAGGCGGGGTCCTGATCGCCGGCTTCCTCCTGGGACGGCCGGGGTACGAGGCCCTGATCCCGGAGCACTATATCCATGACCTCGTGGGCGGTAACTCCCTCCGGGCGAACTTTTTCGCCGCCGTTGCGGGGGCCTTCATGTACTTCGCGACCCTGACGGAGGTTCCCATTCTCCAGGGTCTTATCGGGTCCGGCATGGGGCAGGGGCCTGCGCTGGCACTCCTTCTTGCAGGCCCTGCCTTGTCCCTGCCCAGCATGATCGCCCTGGCGGGAATCATGGGATTCAGGAAGACCTTCACGTACTGTACGATCGTCGTGGTACTGTCCACGGTGACCGGGATCGGCTACGGCTGGCTGACGGGATAGACAGAGGAAAACCGAACCGCAATCCATCCGATGGGGGAACAGGATGAAAAGGACCATACAGATCCTCGGGCCGGGATGCCCGAAGTGCCGGAAGCTCTCCGAGGAGGCCGAAAAGGCGGCAAGGGAACTCGGGCTGGAGTACGAGATCGTCAAGGTGAAAGACGTCAAGGAGATCACGAAGTACGGCGTTCTCACGACCCCGGGCCTCGCCGTGGACGGAAAGGTGAAGGCCGTCGGCAAGGTGCTGGACGCCGGGAAGATCAAGGAATTCCTGCAGGACCGGTAACCACGGCCGGCGCCGGACGTAAATCCCGAAAGGAGGTCTCCGCCATGCCGCAGAAAACCATGGGGTTCGTCGGAGGGGGACGGATCACGCGGATCATCCTCGAGGCCCTGGGCCGCAAGCGCATGCTTCCCGCGACCGTCATCGTCAGCGACGTGAGCGGCGACGCGCTGCAGAGGCTCAGGGAACGATTCCCGAAGGTGCAGACCGTTCAGGGCGACAACGCGAGGGCGGCGGGTCAGGACATCGTCTTCCTGGCGTTGCATCCCCCGGCCGTCGCGGGCGGACTTGAGGAGATCAAGGCGGCGCTCAAGCCCGGGGCGGTCCTCGTCTCTCTCGCCCCGCGGTTTACAATCCAGGCGCTCTCGGAGGGGCTCGGCGGCTTCGACCGGATCGTGCGGATGATCCCGAACGCCCCGTCCATCGTCGGCGAGGGCTACAACCCCGTGGCCTTCGGCCCGGGAATCTCCCGGGAGGAGAAAACAGCCCTCTCGAAGCTCTTCAAGAAGCTGGGCGGCTGCCCCGAGGTGGACGAGGACAAGCTCGAGGCCTATGCCCTCATCACGGCGGCGGGCCCCACGTACATCTGGTTCCAGCTCTTCGAGCTCTTCGAGCTGGGCAAGTCCTTCGGCCTGACGGACAAGCAGGCCTGGAAAGGGATCAAGAAGATGCTCAAGGGCGCCGTCGAGACCGTCGACGAGGCGGGCCTGTCCCCCGAAGAGGTGATGGACCTCGTCCCCATGAAACCGCTGGGCGAGGAGGAGGCGGTTATCCGAAATGCGTACCGGACAAAACTCACGGGGCTCTACCGGAAGCTGAAGGGCTGAAACGGCCGCCCCCGGAGAGGAAGGAGGACATCATGTCAGGAGACATCGTGCAGGTAGCCATCGGCGAGAGGTCCGTCGGAATCGTCGGACTCGGGAAGGCAATGGAGGGTCTGGCCAAATCGTCATCGGGAAAAACGGATGCAGAGTGCCGGGAAATCCTTTTCCGGGAGATTGCGGCCCACAACTACATCCCGCAGAAAATGGCCGAGGAGTACAAGGACGCCCTGCTGCGGGCGTTCAGGGTGTTTACCGGGGAACTCAAAGACGAGGCGCCCCGAGGCGGCGTCCGCATCCAGGTCCTGGGACCGGGCTGTTCCAACTGCGACAGGCTGGAGAAGGATGTCCGCGAGGTGCTGGCCGAGATGAACATCGCGGGCGATCTCTCCCACGTGACGGACGCCGCCGAGATCGCGAAGTTCGGCGTCCTGGGCGTCCCGGCCCTCGTGATCAACGGGCGAATCGTCTGCGTGGGGACCGTCCCCGACCGCAACCGCATCCGGCAGTGGCTGCTCGACCTGCTGGCCTCGGGGGAGTGCAAGGCGGGCGCCTGAGAGGCCGCCTGCCGACGAGGTTCGCACCTCCCCCGGGGAAAGGAATGCCCGCGCGGTGCCGTCGCCGCACAGCCCGGGGCCGCCACGCGTCTGCCCGTGTCAGGAGGCCGATCGGACGGCGCGGTCGGCCTGGCGCACCGCGATGTGGACAGGGTCCCAGGCATGGGAGAACGGCGGGGCGTAGCTCAGATCCAGGTTGATCATGTCCTGGACGGTCATGCCCGCGTGAAGGGCCGTGGCGAAGATGTCGATCCGCTTGGCCGCCCGCTCGATCCCGACGATCTGGGCGCCCAGCAGCCGCCCGGAACCCTTCTCGGCCAGCGTTTTCACGGTGATGGGGCCGGCATCGGGGTAATAGGTTGCCCGGGTCGTGCTCTCGATCGTGGCGGAGACGTGCTCGAGGCCGAGGGTCCGGATCTCGTGCTCCTGCAGGCCCGTCCGCGCAACCTCCCACTTGCAGATCTTGCTCACGGCGGTGCCCACGACACCGGGAAAGGTGGCGTAGCCGCCCCCGAGGTTGATCCCCGCGACACGCCCCTGCTTGTTTGCGATCGTGCCCAGGGCGATGTGCACGGGCCTGCGGCTCACGAGGTGAAAGGACTCGGCGCAGTCGCCCGCCGCCCAGATGCCGGGGATCTCCGTCTGCATCCGTTCGTTGACGCGCAGGGCCCCGCGCACCCCGAGAGGGATCCCCGCCCGGGCGGCCAGTTCCGTGTTGGGGATGACGCCGAGCCCCAGGATCACGATGTCCGCCGGCAGGGTCCGCTTTTCGGTCACCACGGCCTTCACGCGGCCGCCGTCCACCTCGAAGGCCTCCAGGGCCTCCTCGCGGTAGAGCTTGACGCCGACCTGGATCATGGCCTCGGAGACGAGCGCCCCCATGTCTGGGTCCAGCGTGTTCATGACCTGCGGCGCCCGGTCGACCAGGGAGACGTCGAGCCCCCTGAGGGTGAGCGCCTCGGCCATCTCGAGCCCGATGTATCCGCCGCCGACAATGACGGCCTTTCCCGGCCGCTCCTCGTCGATCACCCTGCGCACCGTGATCCCGCTTTCGAGCGAGTGCAGCCCGAAAATCCCCGCGGCCTCCCGGCCCGGGACCTTCGGGCAGAACGGAAGGGCGCCCGTGGCGATGAGGAGCCGGTCGAAGGGCTCCCACCACCCTTTCTTGCTCTGCAGGTCCTTGACCAGCACCCGCCCGTTCTTCGGGTCGATCTCCTCGACCTCGTGCAGGACGAGGGCGTCGATCCCGTAGTCGGTCTTGAATTCCCCGGGCGTGACGGCGATCAGCGCCTTGACGTCGTCGACAACCTTGCCGACGTAGTAGGGAATGCTTCAGGCCGAGTAGGACGTGTGGGGGCCCTTCTCGAAGGCGACCACGTCGAGTTCCCTGTCGAGCCTCTTCGCCTGGGCGGCGGCGCTCATCCCCGCGGCGTCCCCGCCGATGACCACGAGTCGCTGTTTGGCCATAAAAGACCTCCTGCAACAGATGATATTTGAATTTTAACACAAATCGCGCGGCGAGGGTACAGGATTGCCCCGTCGCGCGGAGTTCAGATGTCGAGATGGAAGAACAGGCGCACGAAGTAGCTGATCCCGAAGGTCAGCCCGGCGACGCCGAGACTGATAGCGGCCATCTCGGAAAATCGTCTGCGGAAAGGAACATCCTGGGCGACGGAAACGTAGTAGGTGAACAGGAGGATCACCAGCAGCGCATTCACCAAGGTGCATCCAAGGCTGAGGTACGCATTGTCGAGAACCAGATACGGCAGGATCAGGAAGAGGACCGTGCAGAGATAGGTGACACCCGTGTAAAACGCAGCCCTCAGCGGGTGCAGGACCTCCCCCTCGGACTTGATGGACAGGTATTCCGATGCGGCCATGGAGAATGCCCCGGCGATCCCCGTGATCAGGCCCGCCAACGCGATGACCCGAATCTGGCCCAGCGCGAGGGTAAATCCCGCCAGGGCTCCCGTCAGTTCCACCAGGGCGTCGTTGAGCCCCAGGACGATGGATCCGACATACTTGAGCTTCTCGTCGTCGATGATGCCGATGAGCTGCTCTTCGTGTTCGTGCTCTTCACGGGAGATCCGGTCCAGACCGTCAACCATGCCCGACAGCTCGGCATAGACCGAGGCCGCGCTGCCTTCCCCTTTCTCCATCAGCTTGAGCCCGAAGGTAAGGCCCAGCAACCGCGCGACGAGGTAGAAAAACCAGATCCGCCGCCGATCGGGCGCAGCGTCGTCCCCCGTCAGATCGCGCAGGATTCTGTAGTGGGCGAGTTCGCAGTCCCCGATATCTTTCAAGATACGGGCGTTGTGCCTCTTCTTCGCGAGGCCCGCAAGGCGTCGATAAACGTGGTATTCCGTGATCTCGTTTCTCTGGGCGGTCCGGAGTCGCTCCAGGGTTTCGGCCGTCAGCTTTTCAGAGTTCATGTCCTCCTCCGCAGATACCGACCTGGATTATAGGGTCTGCCGGCATGAAATTCAATCCAGGATCCCGTCGGCGCGCCGCAAGCTCCGCCGAATAAGGTTTTGCAGCCGCCGTACAAATGGTGTATGGTGCCATTGCCCGCGGCCGGGCGGTTATGACCCCGCGGGAAGACCGTATCAGGGAGAAGACCGATGACAGAAGACATCCGATGGGTCAGGACACACTGCGCACGCATGGATCACGGGGGCTGCGCGCTCCTCGTGGGGGTTCAGGATAACCGGATCGTCAAGATCAAGGGAGACCCGGCGGGGTTCCTGAACAAAGGCTATACCTGCATCAAGGGGCTTTCCTCGGCGGACAAGCTCAACCACCCCAACCGGCTTCGCCACCCCCTGAAGCGCGCGGGCAAGCGGGGAGAGGGGAAATGGGTAAAGGTCTCCTGGGACGAGGCCCTGAAGACCGTCGCCGAGGGCCTTTTGAAGGTCAAGGAGCAGTACGGCGCCAAGGGGGTTGCCTTCGGCGTGGGCATGCCCAAGGGGCTTGACCACTTCATCCAGATACGCCTCGCCAACCTCTTCGGATCGCCCAACGTCATCGCCTCCCAGGACGTCTGCCACGCCCCCCGCGAGATCACCGGCGTGCACACCTGTGGGTTTTACCCCGTGGCGGACCTGCACTACCCGAGCAAGCTCGTCGTCCTCTGGGGCAGCAACATCACCTCCACCAACGAGGAGGGGGAGATCTGCAGCATGCTCCTGAAGCAGATCAAGGACGGCACGGAGATCATCGTCGTCGACCCGCGCCGGATAGACCTGGCGAAGAGGGCAAAGCACTGGCTGCAGCTGCGTCCCGGCACCGACACGGCCCTCGCCCTGGGCTTCCTCCACGTCATCATCGAGGAAGGCCTCTACGACAGGGAGTTCGTCGAGAAGTGGACCCACGGCTTCGACGAGCTTGCCGCCCACGTGAAGGACTACCCGCCCGAGAAGGTCTCCGGGATCACCTGGGTGCCGGCCGATCTCATCCGCCAGGCGGCCCGGTCCTATGCGGCCGCAAAGCCCGCGGCCATCCAGTGGGGAAACCCCATCGAACACTACACGCAGACCTTCGAGACGACGCGGGCCCTCATCTGCCTCATGGCCATCACGGGCAACCTCGACGTCCCCGGCGGAAACGTGGACCCCAGGGACGCAAAGATACTGGGGCTTGCGCCCCTGGTGCGGGCCGACCTCATCCCCGACAAGCGCAAGGAGATGATCGGAGCCGCCCACGGCATCATCCCCCGTCTCATGACCAACGCGCCGGCCTTTTTCCGCAAGGCCATCCTCGAGGACAAGCCCTACCCCATCCGCGGCGCCTACATGATGTGCTGCAACCCCATGCTGTCCTACGCAGACAGCCGGCTGACCTACGAGGCCTTCATGAAGCTCGATTTCCTGGCCGTCGCCGAGATCTTCATGACGCCCACGGCGGCCATGGCCGACGTGGTGCTGCCCGCGGCCACCCAGTTCGAGTTCAACGACATCGGCCACATCGGGATCGGCCACGGCTACATCCTGGCAAGGCCCAAGGTGGTGGAGCCGCCCGATGAGTGCTGGCCCGACATCAGGATCATGAATGAGCTGGGCAAGCTCATGACGCCGAAGGAGCTCTGGAAGGAGGACTTCAACGAGTTCGCCGAGGACGTGGTGAGGCCCGCGGGCCTAACCTACGCCCAGTTCTGCGAAAAGGGATACCTGAAGGGCCCCGAGCGGTTCAAAAAATACGAGGAGAAGGGCTTCTCCACGCCGACGACCCGGGTGGAGCTGCGCCTCAGCACGGCGGAGAAGTTCAAGGTCTCGCCGCTGCCGGTCTACAAGGGACTCCCCGAGGCGGAGGATCCGGCCTATCCGCTCGTTCTCACGAGCGCCAAGAGCCGATACTACCTCCATTCCTCGTACCGCTGGGTGGAGAAGCTCAGAAAGCTCAACCCCGACCCGCGGCTGGAGATCCACCCGGAAACGGCCGGAAAGTACGGCATCGCCGAAGGCGACAACGTCCTCCTCGAGACCCCTTACGGGAAGATCACCCAGAGGGCTTATTTCTCCGACGCCCTCGACCCGCGCGTGCTCTGCGCCGCTCACGGCTGGTGGTTCCCCGAGGGTGACCCCGAGACCCAGTACGACTGGCAGTCGGCCAACTTCAACATGCTCACCTCGGTGGCCAAACTCGGGAAGGAGTACGGGACGCCAAACCTCAAAGGGCTGCCCTGCAAGGTATCCAAGGCCTGAAGAAGGGGCTCGGGTATCGGGGAAAGGGTCCAGGGAAAGAAACGGAATCCGTCCTAACCAGGGGGCCCCGTCCGGATGCGGACGGGGCCCCTTTCGTTTCATGGATTGCTTACACCCGGCGTATCCGTCCCGAATCCGCCAGCGCCTCAGCGAGGCAGGCCGTCATGGGCCTTCGCATAGGGAACGAGGTCCGCAAGGACGGCGGACAGCGGCCGAAGGGGGGCCGTGCCTCCGTCATCCTTCAACCCCGCCGCCATAGTCGTCCCCCCGGCCCGGCAGCCGAGCACGTGGAGATTGAGCGCGGGCACCTCGATGAGGAAAACGGAAGCTGCGGGAACGCCGGCGGCGGACGCGACGGCGGCCCGTGCCGCGGAGAGCGAACGGATCAGTTTCGGGCTCCCGAAGGCGACCGCTTTCCAGTTCCCCCCGACCTCGCTCATCGTGATGGACGAGCGCACCTGCGCATCGACAAGGACGGGATAAAGGGTATGCCGGGTATCCACGAGAAGGGGCTCGGACGCCATCCCGGCCTGATAGCCCTGCAGTTTATCGAGGGGCACCATGAAGACCTGCATCGGGACCCCCGGAGCTATCCGGTCCAGTTCGGCCAAGGACTCGAACCCCATCTCCCTGTAGTTCTGCCTTGCCGTCACAAGGGCCTTGAAGGCAACCAGTGACTCTGACGCCCCTCGCTCTAGCTGCACCGGCGCCGGCTGTGCAATCGCCGTCGCAGACAGCAGCAGCACGGCAACTATCGTCGCAAGCATGCTTCTCATGATCTCTACCTCCTTGTGACATCGTAGAAGTCGTCCCAGTGGGTATGGTGCCCCGGGCTATCGACATAGTATTCGTAGGTGATGATCCGCTCATCCCCCACGCAGGGCGACCAGGGATCGAGCATCACGACGTATCGTCCGCTCGCAAGCTCCATGTAGCCCTTGGCGACCATCATGTGGCCGCCCCCCCCGGGCCATTTCCAGGTGAAGGCGAAGGGTCTCCCCTTGCAGTATGGATTGTTCGAGAGCTGCTTCTTGAGATCGTCCCAGCCAAGCGGTGCACTCGAGGTCCGGCTGAAGGTGAACCCGTATTTGTCGAATTCCGGCCAGCCGCCGCAGACGCACTTGCAGGGGTTTGGCCACGCCGGCACGGGTTCCGTGGGGGGCGGGCAGAGATCGATGGTGCAGCAGTCCGTCCTCCCGAACCGGTTGTTGGCCTGGGTACACTGGGCAACATCGTTTCCCAGGTAGTGCATGACCATCTGGCCGCTGGCGGCCCAGCACCACATGCCCGTCTCCTGCGGGTGCAGGGTGACGGGAAGGCTGGTGACAGGACCGGGATTGCAGCAGCCGACGACGAGCATCCCCGCAAGCAAGACCAATAAGGCTGTCATTGTCCTTTGCATCGCATCCTCCTTTCGCTGTCATTGAATGGGAATCGGGGGTTGGACTGGCAACGCGCTCTGACGGGTTAGCCTGGTTACTGCGTGACGGAATGAGAGACGGACGACCGATATGAAATGGGAACGGAAGGGGATGGGGCCTGAAAGGCTTGGCCCCTTCCAACAAGACCCTAAACTGCAACTGATATTACCAATGAAACAGCTGCGGTGTCAATATTACCCGGCAAGGTATTTTTTACATGAGGCCGTACTTCTTGAGCTTGAGGTGCAGGGTGCGGCGGGTGATGCCCAGGCGGCGGGCCGCCTCGCTCTTGTTGCCGCCCGCCTCGTCGAGGGTTTTCAGGATCGTAATCTTTTCCACATCTTCCAGGGATGCGCCTGCGGCGGCGGGGACAGCCGCGGCCGCCTGCGGAACCTCGGCCTCGAGCACGGGCGCCACGTCCTGCTCGTCGAGGACGTCGCCCCGGCAAAGGACGACGCCCCGCTCGACCGTGTTCATCAGCTCGCGGACGTTCCCCGGCCAGGAATAGCGCAGCAGGCGGTCCATGGCCCGGGGCGTGAACCCCTTCAGCGCCTTTCGGTTCCGCTCCGCGAAGATCTTCAGGAAGTGCTGGGCCAGCAGCGGGATGTCCTCCCGGCGTTCCCGGAGCGCGGGCACGCGGAGGTTCACCACGTTGAGCCGGTAGTAGAGGTCCTCCCGGAACCGGCCTTCCGCCACGGCCCTCAGCAGATCGCGGTTGGTGGCGGCGATCACGCGCACGTCGACGCGGATCACCTCCTCGCCGCCCACGCGGGAGAACTCCCGCTCCTGCAGGACTCGCAGGAGCTTCACCTGCATGCCCAGCGACATCTCGCTGACTTCGTCCAGGAATATCGTCCCCCGGTCGGCCAGGCGGAACTTGCCTTCCTTCCGCCGGTCGGCGCCGGTGAAGGAGCCCTTTTCGTGGCCGAAGAGCTCCGATTCCAGCAGCGTCTCCGTGATGGCGGCGCAGTTGATGCGGATGAAGGGGCCGCTCTTGCGGGGGCTGTTGGTGTGAATGGCCCCGGCGATCATCTCCTTGCCCGTGCCCGACTCGCCCGTGACGAGCACCGTCGCCTCCGAGGGGGCCACCTGGGCCACCAGGTCCAGGAGCCTCGTCATGGCCGCGCTGCGGCCGATGAGGCTGCCCCGGTCGAAGCGGGCGCCCAGGCTCTCGCGGAGCATGCGGTTCTCCTCCCTGAGGTGCCTGTGCTCGAGGGCCCGCTCCAGGGCAAGCCGCAGCTCGTCGAAGTCGAGGGGTTTGGTCAGGTAGTCGTAGGCGCCCTTCTTGAGCGCCTCCACGGCCGTCTCCACGGAGGCGTAGGCCGTCATGAGAATGACGGGCAGGGCGGGGTTGAACTTGCGGATCCCCTCGAGGGCCTCGATGCCCGATACGCGGGCCATCCGGATATCCATGAGCACCAGGTCGAGAGGCTCTTTCCCGACGGCCTCGACGGCCGCCGCCCCGTCGTCGGCCTCGCGGACATCATAGCCCCACCCGGTGATCAGCGTCTTCAGCATGGTCCGGTGGGCATAGTCATCATCGACAACCAGAATCGTGTTCTTTTTGTTCATCCTGCCCGTCCTGCCCTGGAATCCGTTTAGCCCGCTACTCACCGCCTGCGGGAAGAAGGATCGTGAACGTCGTCCCCTTCCCCGGCACGCTCTCCAGCCCGATCTCGCCCCCGTGTGCCTCGACGATCTGCTGCACGATGGCAAGGCCAATCCCCGTCCCCGAGGGCTTCGTCGTGAAATAGGGGTCGAAGACCCTGCCGAGGTCCTCTTTGCGGATGCCCGCGCCCGTGTCCGATACCGTCGCCCTGATCGTGTGCCCCTCAAGGCTCGCCACGGCCACCGAAAGGACCCCTCCCGCATCCATGGCGGCCATGGCATTGAGGAAAAGATTGAGGAAGACCCGGGTCATCCGGTCGGCATCGATCAAGGCCTCGGGAACGTCGACAGGCAGATCGGCTCGAACAACGACGCCTTTCTCCTGCGCCTGCTTCTCGATCGTGCCCAGGGTGTTCCGCACAATCTCCGACAGGCTCGCCTTCGTCCGCCTGAGCGGAAGAGGATGGGAATATTCCAGCAGCTCCGTGATGACCCGGTTGAGCCGCTCCACCTCCTGGATCAGGATGTCGGCCACCTTGACGTCGTCCGGCACAGCCGAGTAGCGCTGGCGGAAGTACGTAGCAAACCCCTTGATCGAGCTGAGCGGGTTGCGGATCTCGTGGGCCACCACGGCGGCGAGGCGCCCCACGGCGGCGAGCCGCCGGCTGCGTTCCACCTCCCCGCGGAGGCGCTGCAGTTCCGAGAGATCCCGGAAGAGGGCGATGCGGCCGATCAGCGCCCCCTCGTCGTCCTTCAGGACCGCCGCGACCGCTTCGAGGGGAACCGTCCGCCCTTTTCCGAGGGCACATTCGAGTTCTTTCTCGACGATGGGCCGCTCCGGCGTCAGCCCTCCCATCAACTCCAGGCATTCGGGGGGAAGGATGTCCTGTGCCGGCTTGCCGATCGCCTCTGCCGCGCGGCAGCTGAACAGTTTTTCCGCCGAGTCGTTCAGAACCATCACGCGTCCCCCCGGATCGACGGCCAGGAGTCCCACGGGCATGTGCTCGACGAGGCTGTCCGAGAGGGCCTTGACCCTGGACAGGGAAACCCGGGCGGAGCGGTATCCCAGGGCCATCAGCAGGGAGACGATGCCGGCCATGCCGAGCAGCAGGAGCACCGAGGCCGTGATGACCGTGCTGCGCGTATCCTGGGCCTGCGCGGCCTGAACGGGCGCCATGTCCAGGCCGACGAAGATCACATAGGACCCCTCACGGCCCTTCCCCTCAAGGCCCCCGTACGGCTCCTCCCGGGGGGCAAACCGGCGGTAGACCTCGAAGGTATCCGGCCCGCTGTCGAGATTCATGACCCTCCAGCCGACGCTCTTCTGCCGGTATACGGCCTCGAGGTCCAGCTCCGTCCCGTAGAACCCCCCGACCATCCCGGGGTCGCTGTCCGCAAGGATCCGCCCCTCCGTGTCGGTGATGACGAGGTAGTCCACCCCGGGCTGCTGGGCCGTCTCGACGAGCAGCTTCTGCAGCTGGAAGCTCCCCCAGGCCATCCCCTCGCCCGCCCTGGCACCGGCCTCGAAGGAGCGGATCAGGGCCTCCCCCTTCTCCACGAGGAGCCTCGTGCTCATGTCCCTGTGGCGCGTGACATTTTCCCAGGTAAAGAAAATGAAAATAGGGACCAGCACCACGACGGCACCAAGGATCACCCAGGGCGGCACCAGCAGCCATATTCGTTTTCGGTCAGCGGTTCCCACAGGCGACCTCGCTGCAATACCGGGTACGGTTGCACCTATTGTCAGTAAAGAAAGGGGGGTTGAAAATCATCAATCTATCCTGCCATATGCCCTACCCCCGTGCCCTCAGCCCGTCACATGGATACGACGTATCCATGTGTATACATCAACCGGATACATTGTAGCCACTTTTTTCTTTCCCGGCGAGAGAATATATTGATAAAAGCCAATACTATTAATGCCTTATGATCAATCCGCCTCGGTGGCACGGTCGTTGCCTTATGCTCTATGCAAGAAAACAACTCCACAGGAGAGTGACACCATGAAAAAACTGATGATTGTAATGACTGCCGTTCTTTTCCTTACGGCCTTCGTTGTGCCGGCCGACGCCATGCACAGAGGCGGGAGAGGCCACTGGGGCGGCATCTGCAACGGGTGCGACCTTTCGAGCGTTCGGGGCCTGAACCTGACGGCCGAGCAGCAGGCGAAACTCGCCGACATGCGGACGGCATACCTGAAGGACATCAAGCCCCTCCAGGATCGGCATCACAGCAGGGCGGGCGATCTGAGGCTCCTCTGGCTGGAACGGAACCCCGACGAGGCAAAGATCCGGGCTGCGGAGAAGGAAGTCAGGGCCCTGCGCGACCAGCTCAATGACAGGCAGAGCGATTACCGCTGGGCCGTATACAAGTCCCTCACCCCGGAGCAGCAGGAACTGCTCAAGCAGAACCGGGCGGCGGGCCGATGCTTCGGACAAGGGCCGGGCGCCGGCAGGGGCATGGGCCAGGGCAGAGGTCCCGGCATGGGTTACAGACTGGGCACCGGCATGGGCCCGGGCATGGGTGGAATGAGGTAATCGGAACGCGAGGCCTTCTTCAGACACACCCTCTTAACAAGGGTCATCCGGCCGATACCGGGTGGCCCTTTTTTTACGGACGGTGACCGGGAATCCCCCTTACCCTCTTCCCGAAAGGACCCGATGCCCTTCCTGAAATCATTTGACTTTTTTTCTCAAGCGGTTCAGAAAAGGCGGCATCCCCGGTTGCGGGAAGCACCGGGGCGTGATAGGTGCATTGAGACATGCGACAGGACGAACTGGACCGCCAGCAGGGACAATGGGACGGGGCTTACGCCGCGGAGATGGAATTCTTCGGCGCTGAGCCGAGCAACGCGGCGAAAAGGGCTGCGGCGCGCTTCCTGGGGGAAGAGGGCGGCCTCGTCCTGGAGCTGGGCGCCGGGCAGGGCCGCGACACCATCTACTTCGCGGGCATGGGTCTCCGGGTCTATGCTCTTGATTACAGCGAAAACGGGCTCTGGGGGATTGTCGACAAGGGCGTCAAGACGGACCTGGGGGAGATGATTACGCCCGTCTACCACGATCTGCGCAAGCCGCTTCCCTTCGCGGATGCCTCCGTGGACGGCTGCTTCTCTCACATGCTCTACTGCATGGCCTTCAGCCGGGCGGAGATCGAGTCTCTCAACGGGGAGATCCACCGGGTCCTCAGGCCGGGGGGGCTCAACATCTACACGGTCCGCCATAAGGGGGATGCCCACTACGGCAAGGGAACCCTTCTCGGCGAGGATCTTTACGAGATGAACGGTTTCGTCGTACACTACTTCGACCGGTCCATGGTGGAGAGCCTGGCCGGGGGGTTCGAGATTCTCGACATCGAGGAGTTCGAGGAAGGTCCGCTCCCTTGGAAACTCCTCCAGGTCACCCTGCGGAAAAGGTGAGGTTGGTACGGATCTTGATTAAGCGCATGGTCATGAAAAGCGCCCTCTCGGGAAAAGAGAAGTTCAACATCCTGCTGGCCCTCGCCGGCATCGTGCTGGTGTTCGTCTACGCCTACTGCGGGGACTCCTGCTCCTACCTGCAGGGGTCGCTCTTCGGGATCGATCTGAAATACCTGGGGGTCCTCTTCATGGGCACGCTGGTCGCATTCAGCCTCTTCGGCCTCCGGGAGTACAGGCTTTTTCTGCTGTCGGCCGGCGCGGGGGCCGAGGCGTTCCTCATCGGGTTCCAGGTGCGGCACGACGTCTTCTGTCCCTACTGCCTTGCCTTCGGGGCCGTCCTGCTGCTTCTCTTCGCCATCAACCTCGACTGGGGCAGGCGCAGGCTCATCGGGATTTTCGCCGCCCTGGGTCTCCTTGCCTTCGTTGCCTTCTTCAACGGGTCGGTGACGCCCTCCTTTGCCGCAGAGCCCCTGAAGCCCGTATTCGGAAACGGCCGGATTCACGTGCGTCTCTACAGCGACTACTTCTGCGGCCCCTGCTCGAGGCTCGACCCCGAGATCGCCGGTCCGATCGCGGCCCTCGTGAAGAAGAATTCGATCCGCGTGACCTTCGTCGACACGCCGGTCCACCAGCACACGTCGCTTTACGTCCGTTACTTCCTCTACGCGCTCAACGAAAAGAAGGACATCGACTACGCCAACAAGGTGCGCCACGCCCTCTTCCTGGCCGCCGCCATGAATATCACTGAGCGCGAAAAGCTGGAGGAGCACCTGAAAAAGAGCGGCATCACGTACAAGATCTACGACCCCGCGCCGACGTTCAATTTCCTGACGGGATACCTGACCGAGGACAAGATCCGCTCGACGCCGACTGCCGTGATCCTCGACAGCGGCCGGAAAACGGTGGTGAGGGGGTCCGCAGACATCGCCAGGGCGATCGGGGAGATCCCGTAGGACGACGGGGCGCGGTTACAGGTGCTCCCAGAGGATCCGTATCCCGATCCCTATGAGAATGAGACCCCCTGCGATCTCGACCTTCCTTCCGAGAAAGGTCCCGATCCTCCCGCCGGACACCATCCCCGCCCAGGTCATGGCAAAGGCCGTGACCCCGATCACGACGCTCGGATACAGAATGGACGCATCGAGCAGGGCCAGGCTCAGCCCCACGGCCAGGGCATCGATGCTGGTGGCGACGGCGAGCACCAGCAGGGTCCAGCCCCGCGTGGGATCGGCCGCCGTGGCCCTTCCCGCCCCGCCGTCCCGCAGGGCCTCCACGATCATCCTGCCACCGACGAGGACCAGGAGCCCGAAGGCCACCCAGTGGTCAAAGGATTCTATGAGACTCGAGACCGTCCTGCCTGCCGACCAGCCGGCCAGGGGCATGGCGAACTGAAAAAAACCGAAGGCGAAGGACATGCGGAAAACGGCCGCCCCGGAAGGCCTCCCGAGCACGGCGCCCGTGGCGACCGCCACACTGAGGGCGTCCATCCCGAGACCGACGGCGATCAGAAAAATGGAGAGGAAGTCCATGGCGGCGCCCGGCCCGGTTCAGGAGGGTTCGGCGGGATTCAGAAATCTCAGGATCTCTTCAGCGAGCCGGGGGGTGATCCCCGGGACGGCTTCCAGGTCCTCCCGGCCGGCGCGGCGCAGCGTGTCGATATCGCCGAACCGGCGCAGGAGGGCCTTTTTCTTCGCCGTTCCCACGCCCGGGACGTCGTCCAGAACGGAGTGCACGTCCCGCTTCTCCATCCTCCGGCGGTGGTGCGTGACGGCAAAGCGGTGCGCCTCGTCCCGGATTCGCTGCAAGAACAACAGGGCGGCGGGGTATTTTGCGATGTAGACAGGGTCCTTTCGCCCTGCCAGGTAGACGTGATCCTGCTCCTTCATCGAGGGCCGCCGGCGCGCGCCGTCGCTGCTTCCGGCCGGCGCCGATCCCTTCGCCAGGCCTATTACGTCGAGGTCGCCGATGCCCAGCTCGCGCAGGGTCCTGACTGCCATGCTCACCTGTCCCCGGCCGCCGTCCACCATGAGCAGATCGGGCAGGTTCTCCCGGCCGTCGAAGCGCCTTCTGAGGACCTCGTGCATGCCGGCGTAGTCATCCGGGCCCTCGACGCCGCGGACATGGAACAGCCTGTAGCCCGACTTGTCGGGCTTGCCGTCCGAGAACGTCACAAGCGAGCCCACGGGCATCTCGCCGCCGATATTCGAGATGTCGACGCACTCGACCCGGCGGGGCAGCCTGTGCAGGTGAAGCTTGTCCCGGAGCAGGGCCATGGCCGCCTCCTCGTCCATGCGCGCGGCCCGCTCGGCCCGGAAGAGGCCCTCGGCGTTCTGCCGGGCGATCCCGACGAGGTCCCTCCTCGGTCCCCTGTGCGGGACGACGAGATCGACCCTCTTGCCCCGCTTCTCCGAAAGCCATTCGGCCAGGACGTCTCCATCCTCGACCGCTTCGGGGATGACGACCTCGGCCGGGATGAAGGGCTCCCCGTCGTAATACTGCCTCAGCAGCGACGAGAGGACTTCGGCGTCGGCGGCCGCCGTGCGGACGGGGGGGAACTTCTTCGTACCCAGGGTCTTCCCCTCGCGGATGCAAAGGATGCAGACCTGGACCTGGCCGTCCTCCCGGTGCAGGCCGAAGACGTCCTGGTCCTTGAAATCGGCCGACACCATCCGCTGTTTCTCCACCGTCGTTTCCACGGCGGCGATCCGGTCGCGCAGCCTCGCGGCCTCCTCGAACTCGAGGTTCTCCGCCGCCTCGGCCATCCTCTTTTTCAGCAGGTCCAGCAGCTTCGCGCCGCGCCCTTCGAGGAAGAGGACCGCGGCGTCAATGTACTTCCGGTACTCTTCCCTGCCGACGAGACCCACACAGGGTCCGACACAATTGTGGATCCCGTACTCGATGCAGGGCCGGCGCCGCGTCGCAAACTCCCTGTCCTTGCAGGTCCTCAGCGGAAAGAGCCGGTGGAGGTATTTCAGCGTCTCCCTGGCCGCAAGCCCCGACGGGTAGGGCCCGAAGTAGCGGGCCCCGTCCTTTCTTATTTTCCGCACCAGCCGGAAGGCGGGAAAGTCCTGCCGCGTGTCGAGGCGCAGGCTGAAGTACGTCTTGTCGTCGCGGAAGATGACGTTGTAACGGGGCCGGTGCTCCTTGATGAGGGTGTTCTCGAGGAGAAAGGCCTCCTTCTCCGTGTTGGTGACAACGAAGTCCAGGTCGCGGACGCGGGAAACGAGGAAGGGCACCATGGCGCGCGTGTCGGCGCCCTGGAAATAATTGCGGATGCGGCTCCGGAGGTTCTTCGCCTTGCCGACGTAGATGATGCTGCCCCCGGCGTCCTTCATGAGGTAGACGCCCGTCCTGGGGGGAATGGCCCTGATCTTCCGGTCGAGCGGCTCCGGTATGCTGATGCGGCTGTTTGACGGATCGTTCTGCATGGTCCCCATCCTCGGGGTATCGGGTATTGGATACCGGGCCTCGGGAAAAACAGGACGGCGGCTGTCAAGCCGCGCTTCTTACCTTCTTACCTTCTTACCCTCACGTCGCTTCACGATGCGCTTCCCGCTTCTCACCGGCCTTTCGCCCGCCTCGGCTTCGGCGTCGGGCGTCTCCCCGCCGAAGCCGATCTCCAGCTCCGTGAGCCTGCGGATCCGGTCCCGCAGCTCGGCCGCCCGTTCGAACTCGTAGTCCCGGGCGGCGGCCCTCATCTCTTCCCGAAGCTTCGCGATCAGGTCCGGGATCTCGGCGATGGAGACGTATTCCACCTTCGGTTCCATAACGGGAACGGTGACGTAGTCGGCCTCATAGACGGAGGCCAGGACATTGTCGATGGACTTGCGGATCGTCTCCGGCGTGATCCCGTGCTCCTCGTTGAACCGGCGCTGGATCGCCCGCCGCCGCTCCGTCTCGCCGATGCAGGCCCGCATGGAATCGGTGATCCGGTCGGCGTACATGATGACCTGGCCCCCCGCGTTTCGCGCCGCCCGCCCGCTTGTCTGGATGAGGGATCGTTCCGAGCGCAGGAACCCCTCCTTGTCGGCATCCAGGATGGCCACGAGCGACACCTCGGGGATGTCGAGCCCTTCCCGCAGGAGGTTGACGCCGACCAGGACGTCGAACCTGCCCAACCTCAGGTCGCGGATGATGACGACCCGCTCCAGGGTGTGAACATCGGAGTGAAGGTACTTCACCCGCACCCCCAGGCTCTCGTAGTACTCCGTGAGATTCTCGGCCATGCGCTTCGTAAGGGTCGTCACGAGGACCCGCTCGCCGCGCTCGGCGCGCTTGCGGACCTCGCCCAGCAGGTCGTCCACCTGGTGAGTCACGGGGCGGACGATGATCTCGGGGTCCATGAGCCCCGTGGGCCGCACGATCTGTTCCACCACGCGCCCGCGGGTCTTCGCGATCTCGTACTCGGCCGGGGTCGCCGAGATGTAGAGGCGCTGCTGGGGAAACCGTTCGTACTCCTCGAACATGAGCGGCCGGTTGTCCAGCGCCGAGGGCAGCCGGAACCCGTGCTCCACGAGGGTTTCTTTCCTGGAGCGGTCGCCGCGGTACATGCCCACGAGCTGTGGCACGGTGACGTGGCTCTCGTCGAGGATGACCAGGGCCTTTGCCGGCAGGTATTCCATGAGGGTCGGGGGCGGCTCGCCCGGCCGTCTCCCCGTGAGGTGCCGGGAGTAGTTCTCGATCCCCTGGCAGTAGCCCATCTCCTCGAGCATCTCCAGGTCGAAGCGGGTGCGCTGCTCGAGCCGCTGGGCCTCCAGGAGCTTCCCCTGCGATTGAAGAACGCGGAGCCGCTCGCCCAGCTCCTCCCGGATGGAGACGAGGGCCGCCTTCACCGTCTCCCGCGTCGTGACATAGTGGCTCCCGGGGTAGATGTCCGTCCGCCACAGCCGCCCCAGCTTTTTCCCCCGGAGGGGATCCACCAGGGAGAGCGCCTCGATCCGGTCGCCGAGGAACTCGACGCGGACGGCCTGTTCCTCCTCGTAGGCCGGGAAAATCTCGACCACGTCACCGCGGACCCGGAAGGCGCCGCGGTGAAAGTCCATGTCGTTGCGCTCGTACTGGATGTCCACGAGGCGCCTCAGCATCGTGTCCCGCTGGATCTCCATGCCCTCCTCGAGGGAAAGCGCCATGCCGAGATAGGTCTCGGGTGCACCGATGCCGTAGATGCAGGAGACGCTGGCGACGACGATCACGTCGCTGCGCGACAGGATCGAGCGCGTCGCCGAGTGGCGCATCTTGTCGATCTCCTCGTTGATGGCGGAATCCTTCTCGATGTAGGTGTCCGTCGCGGGGATGTAGGCCTCGGGCTGGTAGTAGTCGTAGTAGCTGACGAAGTACTCGACGGCGTTCTCCGGGAAGAGCGTCCTGAACTCCTGGTAGAGCTGCGCCGCCAGGGTCTTGTTGTGGGCGATGACCAGCGCGGGCCGCTGCACGGCCTGGATGACGTTGGCCACCGTGAAGGTCTTGCCCGAGCCCGTGATCCCGAGGAGGACCTGGTGCGGGTGCCCCTTCTCGACGCCCCGGGCGAGCCTCTCGATGGCCTGGGGCTGGTCGCCCCGGGGTTCGAAGTCGGATACGATTCTGAAGGGTCTGCGGTCGACGTAATCGCCCGCGGGCTTCCTGTCCGGTCTGCTTCCCGTCATTCCCCTGCCGCTCGGAACGGTTTCCGCCGGCCGCACCGGCGGCCTGCCTGATTACTATAGTGGACTCCGCAAGGGGACGCAAGCCGGCCGTTGCCCGAAACGCCCGCGGCAAGGGAAAAGTGACGGGAGGCATCCGGTCAATTAACCCTTGACAAACATTCGGAATAATGGTTTAAGAATCGCCTTTAGCATTTAATCCACAGGATCATCAGGCTATGAAAAAGACTCTCAAGACGATCACGAATCTCAAGCGCAAGCGGGCCCACGGATTTCGAGCCAGAATGGCCACCAGGGGCGGGCGGCTGGTGCTGAGCAGAAGGCGCGCCAAGGGGAGAAAACGATTGGCCGTCTGATCCGGGTCAGGGAAGAGTGCAAGGGTGAGCCCAGCCGCAGGAAAACCCCCGGTCCCCGGAAGCAGGCACACGCTGCCGAAAAGCGAGAGAATCCGCAGGCGAAGCGAGTTTTCGGCCCTTTTCGAATCGGGCAGGCGGATTCACACGGGGAATCTGACCGTCATTCTCGGCAGGAACCCTTCGGGCACGCGGCGCCTCGGGCTCGTCGTCGGCAGGCGGGTGGCAAAAACGGCCGTCAGGCGCAACCGGATGAAGCGGCTCCTGAGAGAGTTCTTCCGCTTGAACAAACACAGGCTTCCGGCCTCGCAGGATATCCTGATTGTCGCACGGAAAGACTTCTCCTCCATGAAATGTCAGGACCTCTGCGGCGAGCTGGAGAAGGCCCTCGCGGGACGAATGAAAGCCTGAACATGATGAGGCATTTTTTCCAGACGCTGTCCATCGCTCTCATCCGGGCCTACCAGATCCTTGTCTCCCCCATCCTGCCGCCAAGCTGCCGCTTCACCCCGACCTGCTCCGAGTACACCCTGACGGCGATCCGCCGGCACGGACCGGCCCGGGGCATCCTTCTCGGGATCCGGCGGTTGCTGCGCTGCCACCCCTTTCATCCCGGCGGCTACGATCCGGTCCGGTAAGCGAGCCCCAGGAGGCACTTCATGAGCACGAACGTACGGACATTTCTGGCGATTCTCCTGTCCTTTATCGTCGTCTTCATCTACCAGTACTTCTTCGCGAAGAATCTCGAGACCCAGAAGCAGGAGCAGGCCCAGACGCAAACCCAGACCCAGACGGCCCAGCCCCCGGCAACGGCGCCGGTCGGCGCCCCGGCGGTGCCCGCGGCCGCCCGGCCCGCACCGGCAGCCGCGGTGAGAGCCGCCGCGCCCGCAAAGGACATCCGGGTAGAGACCCCGCTGTACACGGCCGTTTTCAGCACCCGCGGCGGCGCCCTCAAGTCTCTCAAGCTCAAGGAATACAAGGCGACCCTCGACGAGGGGAGCCCCCTCATTGAAATGGTCGCGGTCCAGGAGGGCTCCGAGCTCCCCCTGTCGACGGCCTTCACCGGCTCGACGATCGACCTGCCCGGCGATGTCGCCTTCGAGGCCGACCGGAAGGAGCTCGACCTCACGGGGGGTGCCGGGCCCGGCAGGCTCGTCTTCACCTGCGCCGTCCCCGGTCAGTACCGCGTGGAGAAGATCTATACCTTCCTGCCGGACCGCTACTCCTTCGACCTCGAGGTGCGGTTCGTCAACGCCACGAATGCCGCCCTGAACCAGAGCCTCTCCATCCGGTGGCTCGAGGAGCTGAACAAGAAGGGGCTGGAGGAAGAGGGGGCCGTCGCCCGGGCCAAGAACTCGACAGAGCGGGAGGCCGGAGCGAAGCTGGAGAAAAAGGCTTACGGACCCGACATCCAGTGGGGCGGCTTCGAAAACAAGTTTTTCCTCGCAGCCATGATCCCCAAGCAGCCGGCGCTCACAACCGCCACCTTCGCCCGGGACGCGAGGGGGCAGGTCGTCGTCACCCTCGACGGCCCGAAGAACACGATCCCCCCGGGGCAGCCGGGCGTGTTCAACTACACCCTTTTCGTGGGACCGAAGGAATACAACCGCCTCAAGGCGGAGGACGCGGGGCTCGAGGCGGCCATCAACGTCGGCAACTGGATGAAGTGGCTCGCCTACCCGATCCTCTTTTTCATGCAGTACCTCTACAAGTATGTGGGCAACTACGGTCTCGTGATCATCCTCATCACGATGCTCACGAAGCTCCTGTTCTGGCCGCTTGGCAACAAGAGCTACAAGTCGATGAAAGAGATGCAGAAGGTCCAGCCCAAGCTCAACGAGATCAAGGAGCGCTACAAGGACGACAAGCAGAAGATGAACGCGGCCGTCATGGAGCTCTACAAAACGCACAAGATCAACCCGTTGGGCGGGTGTCTGCCGATGATCATTCAGATCCCCGTCTTCATCGCCCTCTACCAGCTGCTGTCCTACGCCATCGAGCTGCGCCACGCGCCGTTCGTCTGGTGGATCCAGGACCTGTCGGCGAAGGACCCCTACTACATCACGCCCATCATCATGGGGGCGACCATGCTGATTCAGCAGAAGATGTCGCCTCCCATGGGAGACCCCATGCAGCAGAAGATGATGCTCCTCATGCCCGTGGTCTTCACGTTCCTCTTTCTCAACTTCCCCTCGGGGCTCGTGATCTACTGGCTCGTCAACAACGTCCTGAGCATCGGCCAGCAGTACTACATCAACAAGTCTCCCACCGCGTGAGGTGCTGACACATGAAGGTCCTCGAAATCGAAGGAAAGACGATCGATGAAGCGATCGAGAAGGCGTGCCGGGAATTCGACGTCCCCCGGGAGAAGCTGAACATCGAGATCCTCTCCGAGGGCTCCTCGGGCTTCCTCGGCCTTGTGGGGTCGAAGAAGGCCAGGATCAAGGCCGGCCTCCTGAGCCTGGACATGAGTTTCGAGATCCCCGGAGAGAAGAAGGAAAGGGCGGCCGACATGCCGGCGGCGAGGCCTGTGGAAATGCCCGGGCACCGGGAAGCCCGCCCGCAGAGGGATCACCGGGAACCCCGCGAGCCGAGACCCCCGAGAGAGCACAGGGAAGCCCGCGAGCAGAGGCCCCCGAGAGAGCACAAAGAACACCGGGAGACCCGCCCGCAGAGGGATCACCGGGAGCCCCGCGAACCGAGACCCCCGAGGGAGCACAGGGAACAAGGGGAGCAGAGAGAAGCCCGGCCGCCCCGCGAACCCCGGGAGGCCCTGCCCGCCCGCGAACCTCAGCCGGAGCCCGTGCCCTCCTCGCCGGAGACCCTGGCGGCGGCGAGGGGCACCCTGCTGGAGATCCTGGCCCGCATGGGAATCGAGGCGGAAGTGGAGGTGGAGGACACGCCCGACGCGATCAGCCTCACGCTGAAAGGCGCCGACGAGGGACTTCTCATCGGCAAGCGGGGCCAGACCCTCGACGCCCTCCAGTACGTGGTCAACAAGATCCTCAGCAAGCAGGGCCGCGAAAAGAAGCAGGTCGTCGTCGACACGGAGGACTACCGCAAGAAGCGCGAGGAAGCGCTCGTGGCCCTGGCGGAAAAGGTCAGCCAGAAGGTCCGGAAAACCCGGAAGCCCGTCACGCTGGGCAACCTGACGGCCCGCGAGAGGCGGATCATCCACCTCACCCTGCAGAACGACGACTCCGTCGTCACGAAGAGCCGCGGCGAGGGCACCAATCGCAAGATCATCGTCAGGCCCGGCAGAAGCGGCCGCCCCTATCATCCGAGACCCCGGTGACCCAGGCAGACACCATCGCGGCGATCGCCACACCGCCCGGCACGGGAGGCATCGGCATCGTGCGGGCTAGCGGACCCGGTGCCGAACGGATCGGGCGCGCCCTTTTCAGGCCCTCGAAGACGTCGAACCCTCTCCTCTCCCATCGTCTCTCCCACGGAAAGATCGTCTGCCCCACAACGGGCCGGATCCTCGATGAAGTCCTTCTGGTTTTCATGCGGGCGCCCCGCTCCTTCACCGGCGAAGACACGCTCGAAATCCACTGCCACGGAGGCCCCCTCATCCTCGAGGAGGTCCTGACGGCCGTCCTCCGGGCCGGTGCGCGGCCTGCAGAGCCGGGAGAGTTCACGCGGCGGGCATTTCTCAACGGCCGCCTCGATCTCGCCCAGGCGGAGGCCGTGCAGGAGATGATCACGGCCCGGTCACAGCGGGGGCTCGACCTCGCTCTCGGGCATCTCCGGGGCGACCTGTCGCGCTCGATCGGGGAGTTGCGCGCCGCCCTCCTCGACGTCCTCGCGTTGCTGGAGGCCGAAATCGACTTCCAGGAGGAAGACGGCGTCGAAGCGTCCCCGAGGGACGCGCTGCTGGATCGGCTCCGAGACATCGCGGCGCGGATCGGGGGGCTGACGGCAAGCTACGGCGAAGGCCGCATGGCCAGGGAAGGGGCGCGGGTCGTGATCACGGGCAAGGCCAACGCAGGCAAGTCGAGCCTCTTCAACCGCCTGTTGGGCGAGGACCGGGCCATCGTGACACCCCATGCCGGGACCACCCGCGACTTCATCGAGGAGGGCGCCAGCATCCGGGGCGTCCCGGTGCGGTACGTGGACACGGCGGGCATCCGGGCGGCGCGGGATCCCGCCGAGCGGGAGGGCATCGACCGCGTCTGGCGGCAGGCCGCGGCGGCCGATGTCGTCGTGATCCTGCTGGACGGAAGCGTTCCCTTCACGACGGAGGACCGGGACATCGTCGCCGCGAACCGGGACCGCAATGTCGTCGTGGCAATGAACAAGTCCGATCTGCCCGCGGTCCTCCGGGAGGACTCTCTCCCCGGGGAAATCACCGGACGGGAGATTCTCCGGGTCTCGGCCAGGACAGGAGAGGGAATCCCCGCGCTGCGGGACGCCGTGTTTGCCGCTCTCGGTCGCGCAGCCGGCGCAAGCCGATCCGAAGCCGTTCTCACGAACCTTCGGCACAAGGTCGCCCTGGAGCGTTCCTGCGCGTCGCTACGGGCGGCCGAACAGGGCCTCTCCGGCGGCCTCTCCCCCGAGTTTGCCGCCTTCGATCTCCGCGAGGCCCTGGGTGCCCTGGGCGAGGTGACGGGGCAGACAATCGGCGAGGAGGTGCTGGACCGGATATTTTCCACTTTCTGTATCGGCAAGTGAACGGCTGGCGAGCTTGAGCGCGGCCTTCAAGCCGGAGAAGGCAAGCCGGGTCCCGCCGTCGGCGGGCTCCCCTTGACAGTCCCGATCCCGCCGGTAGATTAAAGCAGAGATCACGCAGGGAGGTGAGGACCGTTCCAGGATTGAGATTGACAGCGACAACTCAATAGCCCGGTTCTGTCGCGGGGCGGGACCTCGTGAATCCTCCGCCATGGGCGAATGAGGAGACGCGTTCCGCGCAGTTCGACCCTTTCTCCGGAAAGGCGCATGGACGCACTCGAAGAGAGTCGCCCGCCGCAGGGGGACCGGCGGCGGAAATGCGGCAGATCTCTCTTCCCGTGCGTTTCTTGTTTTTTAGTCTTCCCGCATGCCCTCCAGCAGGGCCATGCAATTGTGACCGAGGACGCGGTGGTTGTAGCCGCCCTCGAGGATGGCGAAGAACCCCGCGCCTGTCCTGCGAGCCGTCTCGCGGACCATCCGGCCGATGTCGGTGTAATCGGATTCGCCGAGAACGCCGCCCCAGTCCTCCCGGGCGTAGTCGAACCCCGCGGAGATGCCGATCACGTCGTACGTCTCCGACGCCAGGGGTTTTTCGACCTGCCGGAGAAAGTCCGCCGGGGAGTTTGACGAGGGGTTGACAAGGGTGACGTAGCCCTTGCCCCCGAGGATGTTCACCGTCCCATCCCCGAAGTGCAGATCGATATCCAGCACGAGGGCCTTCCTGATCTTGCCGTCCTTCTTGAGCTTCTCCAGGGCGATCGCCATGTTGTTGAAGTAGCAGAAGCCCCAGCAGCTGTTGGCGGACGCGTGGTGCCCCGGGGGCCGGATCAGGCCGAAGCAGGGTTCCTTCATCCCGATCTCGGCGGCCTGGATGGCGCCGCCCGCGGCCAGCGCGGCAATCTCGTAGATGCCGATCTGCCGGATATAGGCGATGTGCGCGCTCGTGTGGCAGGCGGCAATGTCCCCCTCGCTTGCCGGGTTCGCCTCCACGAAGCTGACCTTGTCCCGGATGACGTCGAGAATGGCCTCCATTCGCCCCGACGCGGCCGCCGGGTCCATCGTGTAGGAATCGATAAACTTCTCGCTCCAGACCACTTTCATCCCCGTACCTCCCTTCATACGGGCATCGGACATCGGGTGTCGGATTACGGGAAAGACGGATCGGATGTCTTTCTTTGTCTTGCCCTGAACCCTGAACCCTGGACCCTATGCCCCGTCTTTTATGAATTTCATCTGCCTGAGCAGCCTGCGCGTCGCGGGAGAGAGATTGAGCGCTGAAGCCTCTTCCGGCGGCACCCAGCGCGCCTCGCTCGCGTCGTCTGCGGCGCGCGGCTCCCCTCCCAGGTAATCGGCCAGGAAATCGACGATGACGTAATGGTACCTGATTCCCCCGGCGACATCCCGGTCGATGAAGTCGAAGACGCAGAAGACCTCCCCGGCCCGCACCTTCACCCCCGTCTCTTCCAGGAGTTCCCGCTCGGCCGCCTCGCGCACCGTTTCGCCCAGCTCGACGAGCCCGCCCGGGATGGCCCAGAAGCCCTTCCCCGGCGGGCTTGCCCGCTTCACGAGAAGAATTTTCCCCTCGTGGATCACGATCGCGCCCACCCCCACGCGGGGAAGCTCCCGGTATTCGCGCCCCGATTGTCCGGTCCCCTCGCTCATCGACCGCAGCGAACCCCTTTCAAGAGGGTAAACGCCCTGCGCGCCTCCCCGACAAACGCCGCGACCCGGGCAGGGTCCTTCCCCCCGTCGGGGGCCTCGACGCCCGTGTGGGCGTCAACGCCTGCCGGCCGGACCTGCGCGATGGCCCGGCCCACGTTCTCCGGCGTCAGGCCGCCAGCCAGGATCACCGGCCGGGGCGAGGCGTCGACAATCCGGCGGCTCGAGCCCCAGTCGTGCGTCTTCCCCGTGGCGCCTCGCGCCCCCGTCTGCGGGTCCCGGGTGTCCGTGATGAAGGCATGCACCAGGGGGCTGAATTCCCGCACGTCCTGCAGCAGCGCGTCGAGATTGCCCGGCTGCACGACGAGGGCCTTGATCAGGAAGAGTCCTGCCTCGCTCTCCCTGAGCCTCTGCGCCTCTCCCGCCGCGATGTCGCCGTGCAGCTGCACCCGCCGGCAGCCGGTCCGGACAGCCAGTGCGGCGATGTCCGCCGCGCGGTTCAGATACGTGATGAGGACCGCCCGGTCCGCAAGGCCGAGCGCGGAGACGATCGCCGAGACGTCCCCCTCGGGCAGGTCCTCTTCGTGATGCTCGAGCCGCAGGGGAAAGCCGAGCCAGTCCGCGCCTGCCTCCAGGATCATCCGCGACTCGTCAAGGCTCCGGGCGCCGGCGATCTGGATAATCCCCGCCACGTCCCGTCCCTCAGGCCCCGTCGTCCCGGGACAGGACGAATTCGAAACGAGCCGTCCCGAGCGGTTCCGGGTTCGCATTGAAGCTGCGTTCGATGAACGTCGCCCGGTCCTGCCGGTCCACGAAGAGCAGGGTGGACGAGCGGGTCCCGTATGCGGGGCTCGCGATGAACCGCGCCGACAGGAGCCTCTCCCACTCCAGACCGACGCCGGTGTCCGGCAGCAGGCGGTCGTCGGCGACGGCGCGGTCCGACAGGATGTCGAAGAGCGCCTCGGGGTCCGGGTCCCCTGCCCGGGACAGGAGGTCGCCGATGGCCTCTTTTCCATGGGCCACCTTCGGCCAGGGCGTGTCGAGAAGGTGGTTGCTCAGGCCGTAGAGCCCCGGGGTGAGCGCAATCACGCCGCCCCTCCGGTTCGAGTAGTAGTAGAGCTCCCGGGCCGTCCCGAGGACGAGATTGAACCCGTTGTAGGCGGCCGCCTTCGACCTGAGCTGCGCGAGGTAGCGGGCCGCCTCCGCGCGGCCGAGGAGGTAGTCCGTGAGCAGACGCCCGCGCGAGGGGGCGTCGTCGCGGTGAGAGCGGGGATCCCGGTAATTCGTCACGGCGGCGATGCGGCCAGAACGGGTGATGCCGAACCAGGTGCCGCCCCCGCGGAGATCCCTGCCTGCGAGCAGTTCCGGGGCCTCAGACCAGAATGCGGCGGGCTGCGAAGGCCTCTCGTAGAACTCGTCCCGGTTGGCCGCGATGATGAGCCGGTAGGTCGGGTGAATCTCGAAGGCGCAGAAAAACAGGCACATGATCCCGATTCCCTCAGGCGGCAGTCCCGCCGGTCATCCCCAGGTTTCGCCTCACCGCCTCGAGGACCAGCGGCATGATCTCCCCGGCCTTTCCGTGAATGACCACATCGGCCTGGGGATCGAAATCCGTCGCGGTGAGGTTGACGATGGCGACGGCGGCCCCCGCCTCCCTGGCATACACGGGCATGTAAGCAGCCGGGTAGACGACCAGCGAAGAGCCTACGACGATGAGCAGGTCGCACCGGCGGGAGCGCTCGACCGCCTGCCGCAGCGCCTCGGCGGGAAGCTGCTCCCCGAAGAAAATCACGTCGGGTTTGAGGATGCCGTCGCAGGCGGGGCACAGGGGCGCCCCCTCATCGAGCCGGAGGCGGGGAAGAAGATCGTCCATGGCATACCGCTGCCGGCAGCCCAGGCACCGGGCGTGGTTCATGGTCCCGTGGAGTTCGTAAACCCTGTCGGGCGCATTGCCCGCCTTCTGGTGGAGATTGTCGATGTTCTGCGTGATGACGCAATCGAGCTTCCCGAGCCTCTCCAGCTCGGCCACGGCCAGATGGGCCCGGTTGGGCTCCGCGTTGGCGATGAGGCCGCTCTCGATGAGGAGCCTCCACTGCTTGAGGCGCGTCCCGGGGCTCTCGAGGAAGCGGAAGATGGTGAACTCCTCGGGGTCGAAGCGGTCCCAGATGCCCCCGGGGCTGCGGAAGTCGGGGATGCCCGACTCCGTGCTCACGCCGGCCCCGGTGAAGACCACGATCCGGCTCGACCCGGCAATCAGCGCGGCCAGTTTTTCGATTCTCCCGTTCAGTCCATCGTCGGTCACGGGGCACGTCCGGGCGCAGGAATCGCCCGGCCGGCACGGCCGGGCATCGCCTTCGCATGCATAGTACATTTCGGGGGAAAAAGAAAGACGCAGAAGAAAGGAGACAGGGCCGGGGCGGAGGGAGAATGCTTTTTTCCGAGCCCCCCCGTTCCCCGGGCGTCACGGGTGGTGCAGGATCTCGCGGATGCTCCTGGAGAGATCGCGCAGCTTGAAGGGCTTCTGGATGAATCCGTCGCAGCCCCGCCGGATGATCTCCGTGGCCTCGCCGTCGATGCTGTAGCCGGAGAGCAGCAGGCACTTCATGTCCGGGTTCATGCTCTTGAGGCGGTCGAAGACCTCCCCGCCGCCCAGGCCCGGCATGACCACGTCCAGCAGGACGAGGTCGATCCCGCTGCCCTGGCTCTCGTAGAGCCGGATGGCCTCTTCACCGTCTTTCGCGGTCACGACCCGGTATCCCATGGTCTCGAGCAGGGCCCGTCCGACCTCAAGGACCATGTCCTCGTCATCGATCAGGAGCACCGTCCCCTGCCCCCGGATGATCCCCTCGCGGCCGGAATAGGGCCTGGAGATCTTCCTGGACGAGGCCGGCAGGCAGATGGAGAACGTTGCGCCCTGTCCGGGCTGGGATTCCACGTCGATGAACCCGCCGTGGCCCTTGATGATCCCGTAGGTCGACGCGAGGCCCAGGCCCGTGCCTCGGCCCATTTCCTTCGTGGTGAAGAAGGGCTCGAAGATCCTGTCTTTCGTCTTCTCGTCCATCCCGACGCCCGTGTCGCTCACCGACAGGAGGACGTATTTCCCGGGCTTCGGGTTGTAGAGCTTGCCCTTCATCTGTTCGTGGGTCGTGTTTGCCGTCCGGATGGTGACCGTCCCGCCGGCCCGCATCGCATCAGCGGCATTCACGAGGAGGTTCATCAGAACCTGCTCGACCTGGCCGGCGTCGGCCTCGATGGGCGCAAGGGTTTGCTCGAGATCCATCCGGATCCGGATATCCTTTCTCGTCCGGCTGAAGGTCTCACAGGCGCCCTGCACGGTCTGGTTGAGATTGATGAGCCTCACCTCGTAGCGGCCCTTGCGGGCGTAGCCCAGCAGCTGCGCCGTCAGGCGCGATCCGCTGTCCACGAGCTTTTCGATGTTCCGCAGCCGTTCGTAGTGCTCGTGCTTCGGGCTGAGATCGAAGAGCATCAGTGAGGCGTTTCCCTGGATGGCCATGAGAAGGTTGTTGAAGTCGTGGGCAATCCCTCCGGCCAGGGTGCCGATGGCTTCCATCTTCTGGGCCTGGCGCAGCTGGGCCTCGAGGAGCCGTTTCTCCTGCTCGGCGCGCTTGTGTTCCGTGATGTCCCGGGCGATCCCGTAGATGCCGCGGATTTCGCCCCCTCCCTCTTCGGAGACCTCCTCCATGGCGACGGCCCGGAGCTCCACAACGCAGAGGCCCTCCCCGGCGGCCGGCCTGGGCCGGCAGCGCAGCCTCACCTCGATGCAGTCCGACAGGGGCCTTCCCGTGACCGCGGCCTCGAAGAAGGCCCGGACCTTGTCGGCGTCCTCTTCGTGGACGACGGTGGAAAAGGCCTTTCCCCGCAGCGAAGCGCTCTCGTAGCCCAGGAGACCCTCGACGGTGTCGTTGACGAACAGGAATTCTCCCTTCGCCCCGAGGGTGAAGATGATGTCGGGCGAGTTATGGACGAGGCGGCGGTACCGCTCCTCGCTGGCGGCAAGCCGGCTCCGGAAGGTGTCGCGTTCGGTCCTCAGCCGCTTCTGGTCGAGGGCGTTTTCCACGCGCCTGACGAGCTCATCGTGCTCGAAGGGTTTCCCGAGATAGTCGTAGGCCCCGCGCTTCAGGGCCTCCACGGCCGACTCGATGGAGGCGTGCCCCGTCATCATGATGACCGTCACGTCGGGATACCGGTCCCTGACGAAGTCCAGCAGGTCGAAGCCGTCCATCTCCGGCATCATGAGATCGAGCAGCATCAGGTCGCACCGGTTGTTCTCCAGCCACGCCACGGCGTCCCTCGCGGAGGGGCACGTCTCGATGCGGTAGTTCCTCTCCCCGAGAAGTATCCGCACGCTCTCGCACATCCGGACTTCGTCGTCGACAACCAGGATTCTTGGGGTTCCCGTCATGGCCTGCTCCGATTCATGCTTTTTTCACGGACCCGTTGAGGGGAAAGCGCATCACGAAGGACGTCCCCCTTCCCTCGGCGCTTTCGCACTGGATCGTGCCGCCCAGGTCCCTGACGATACTGTGAACGACGGACAGGCCGAGCCCCGAGTGTCCCTCTCCCTTCGTTGTCACGTAGGGCTCGAAGAGACGCTGCCGGATCGCCTCGGGGATTCCGGGCCCGTCATCCCGAATGGTGATCTCCATGTGCTGTTCGGCCTTGCCGCCGGCCTTGCCGGCCATCTCTTCCAGATCCTTCGAGACCAGGAACTTCGTCCGCACGAAAAGGCTGCCCCCCTGCTTCATGGCCTCGATCGCATTTTTCAGCAGGTTGATGAGGATCTGCTTCATGCCGTTGCGGTCCGTGACGAGCCCGGGGAGGGCCGGGTCGAGGTCGAGATGGAAACGGATCCGGCTGGCCGCCGAGAAGGACTTCTCGATGATCGCGGCCAGGTCCCGAATGAGCCCGTTGATGTCCACCGCCTGGCGCACGCGCTCCTTCTCGGAGGTCAGATCGGTAAGCTGACGGATGATGATCGCCACGCGGTCGATCTCCTCGTTGACGATCCGCAGCTCGTCCTGCGCCGCGTTGTCCGGACCGAGCTTCATGCCGAGGATCTTGAGGTAGTTCTTGATGATGCTCAGCGGGTTGTTCACCTCGTGGGCGACCTTGCGCGCCAGGGCCGACGAGGCGGCCAGGCGTCCTGCCTGGTAGAGGCGCGCCTGGGCCCTCCGCATCTGGTCGAGCCTCAGGGCCACGGCCACCTGGTCGCCGTAGAGGGTCAGCAGCCTCGTTTCGGCCGCAAGGGATTGGACGGCTGCCCGATCCGCGCCGATGACGAACACCCCCACGGTTTCCTTCTGCGTCACCAGGGGCAGACAGAGGATCTCCTCGCCGCCGAGCAGGTGGACGAGCATTTCGTCCATGATCGTCAGGGCTCCCCGATCACGGAGATCGCGGCTCCCCAGGACCGTCCGCCGGGTCAGGGCCTGCACGGGGAGCGATTCGTTCCGTCCCATGGGGATGGTCAATTCCTGGCCGGGGGGGAGCCTGGAGCCCCCCGTGTCCCGCAGGACGAGCAGTTCGCGGTCACGGTCGTGGACGAACAGAAGGACGGCCGGGGTGCCGAAGAGGATCTCGAAGCCCTCCCGGGCCGCCTTGTGGATGGCATCGCGGTCGACGGCGTCCATCAACCCCTGCAGGGCAGTCTGCAGCAGCGCCACGTCGCGGACCTCCCCGGCGAGGACGTCCCCCTGCTCCCCGTCCTTTCCCTCGCGGGGCTGCTGCGGCAGTTCGACGGGGGCGACCTGGATCCCCAGCGACTCGGCGAGTTCCCGGACTTCCTCCCGGGCGGCGGAGAGCATGTCCGTGATATCGGTGAAGCCGAGCCCGAAGAGCTCCCGCACCACCTTGGACCGGGAGAGATCGGAGTCGGGCATGTCGGCAAGCAGGTTCGCCGCATAGACGATCTTGATGAGGGGGAACGCTCCATGGATGCGCTCCAGTGGTTCGTGGTGGTATCGTGCCGCATCGATCGTGAAGGCATCGAGACCCCAGCGGCTCAGCAGCCAGGCGCCCACTTCGGCGTGCGTGATCCCCATCCTGGCCTCCCCTTCCAGCAGCAGCTCCGAGCGGTTTCCCGCGTCTGCAAGCACCTTCCCGTACTCCTCCGGGAAATGGACCCAGAGGACGACCCTCCCCACGTCGTGGAGGATCCCGGAGAGGAAGGAAAGTTCGGGGGCCTTGAACGCTGTTTTTTCGGAAAGCCGGCGGGCCAGCACGGCGCAGAGCAGCGCATGGTGCCAGTAGAGTTTCATGTTGAACGGGGACTGGCCGTTGACCCGGGAGAACACATGGTGGATGGAGGCGCTGACGGCGATGCTGCGCACGGCGTCCCGCCCCAGCTGGAACAGGGCATCGTCGACGCGGACGATCTTTTCCGCGCGGCGATAGAACGGGGAGTTGACGATCCCCAGAATCCTGCCGCAAAGGGCGGAATCGCTGTTGATGATCTGCGCGATCTCCTTGATCGTCGTCTCTTCGTTGCGGCAGGCTTCAAGGAGCTTCAGGAGCACCTGTGGCAGCGAAGGAAGGACCCTGGAGGCCGCGATGCGGGACAGAAACTGGCCCGCCCGGTCATCCATATTTCGTCGTTTGCTCTCCATAAAGACAACCCGTTAACATTAAAGCAACTTTTGTGCCGCATCCCGTGGCATGCCCCGGGGAGAGGGCGAGAAGGTGAGAGGGCAAGAAGGTTGGAGCGCCAGCCGGCGCGCGGCGGGCCTGCGGACGTTACTGCCGTTCACCCGTCAGGGGAACAAACCGGACGGGCAAGAGGCTTTTTGTCGTGATGGCCCCCTGCTGATCCTTTTCGACCAGGATGATATGCTGGACCATGGAAGGACTGCCGACGGGGATCACCATCCTCCCCTTTGCCTTCAATTGGCTGACGAGGGGCGGCGGAATATGGCCGGCTGCCGCCGTCACCATGATGGCATCGAAAGGCGCCCTGTCGGGCCACCCGGCGTAGCCGTCCCCCGTTCGAACCTCCACGTTGCCGAATCCAAGGTCCCGGAGACGGGACTTCGCCGATTCCGCCAGTTCGGGGATGATCTCCACCGTATACACCTTCCGGTAGAGGAGCGAAAGGACGGCCGCCTGGTATCCGGAACCGGTTCCGACCTCGAGGACGGTCCCTTCTCCGTCAGGCTGCAGGATCTCGGTCATGTAGGCCACGATGTAGGGCTGGGAGATCGTCTGGCCCCTGCCGATCGGCAAGGGCCTGTCCTCGTAGGCCGAGGGCATGAGATTCCCCGGCACGAAGAGATGGCGGGGGATGCTGCGCATGGCCTGAAGGACTCCCTCGTGCCGCACCCCGCGGGCCGCGATCTGGTCGTTGACCATGGCCTCCCGGAGCCCGTCGAAATCCTTCCCGGAGGGCTGCCGGAAGAACCAGCCGCCGACGGCCCCCGGCAGGAGGACTGCCGCCGCGAGGAGGAGCGCCGCCGCGGCGGCGAAAAACGTTCCGCGAGGTTTCATGCGGCCGCCTTTCCGTGATATTATTTCTTCATGCCCTACGCGATTGCCGCCGACATCGTGATCGTGATCCACGTCCTCTGGATCGCCTTCGTGATCCTGGGGTTCCCCGTCTTTCTCTGGCTCAACAGCGGCCGCTGGCGCCTCATCCACCTGGCCGCCGTGATCGCGATGGCCCTGATGCAGGTCACGCGCTCCATCTGCCCCCTCACCTATCTCGAGGCCTGGCTCAAATCGGAGGGGCAGGGGGCGGACGTCTATTCGGGCAAGTTCATCATCGAGACGTTCGAACGGCTCATCTACGTGGACAGCATCACCCTGGAAAAGATCACCTGGGCCACGGGCGCTTACCTCGCCCTGATCGCCCTGTCCTTCCGGTTCCGGCCGATCCCGAGGAAGAAGAAGGTGAGAAGGCTGGATGAACCTCCGGAGCCGGGCTCGTGCGGCAGGGCTTAAGAGCATTTTCTTTTCTCACCTTCTTACCCTCTCACCTTCTTACCCTCTCGACTTTCTTATAGCACAGAATCCGCCGCTTGCAATCGCCCCGTTGATCGGATACCCTTGTGCCTCCGGGTGTACAGGCCATGGAAAACCCAGCCCTCCGTACGGACATCCAGATGATCATGACCCGCGTCGAGGGCCGCCGGGTGGTCGTCTTCCAGGACCCCTATGAACTGAGCCGCCAGCAGCTCGCGGTCGACGCGGGCGCGCTGCCGCTTCTGCAGATGCTGGACGGCCGGCACGGAATCCGGGATATCCAGCGGGAACTCATCCATCGAGGCGGCGGGCGGCTTGTCTGCCTGTCCGACATCGAATCCTTCCTCGCGCGTCTCGACGAGGCGTTCCTCCTGGACAGCGAGGCGTACCGCCGGGAGATGCTCTCGCTCTGCGACGCGTTTTCCCGCGACGAGCGGCGGCCCTGCGCCCATGCGGGGAAGTCCTACGACTCGGACCCGGAGAGGCTTGCGCGGTTCATCGAGGAATCGGAGGCGGCTCTGCCCGGTGCGGGGCCGCGGCCTTCCGAGATCCACGCGCTGGTGGCCCCGCACATCGACCTCCGCGTGGCGCGCCGGACGTACGCAGGCCTCTACCGGCATCTGAGGGGGAGACGCTATGACCTCGCCGTCGTCCTGGGGATCAACCACCACGCCCAGGACGGCCTGTTCTGCATCTCCTCGAAGAATTACCTGACCCCGTTCGGCGAGACCCGGACGGACCGGGACTTCGTGCGCGGCCTGCAGGACCGGGTGGGGCCGGGCACGTTTTCGGCCGGCGATTTCGGCCACAAGATCGAACACTCGATCGAGTTCCAGACCCTGTTCCTCCGCCACTACCTCGGGGATACGCCGATCGTGCCCATCCTCTGCGGCGGTATCCACGAGTTTCTCCTGTCGCAAAGGAGCCCCTTCGGGGACGGCCGCTTTTCCGGGTTCGTCGAGGCGGTCCGGGAAGAGGCCGCGAGGCGGCGGCGGGTGCTGTTCGTGGCGGGCGTCGATCTCTCGCACGTGGGGCTCAAGTTCGGGGACGGGGCGCCGGCCGAATCGATCCTGCCCCGCGCGCATGCCAGTGACCGGCGCATCCTGGACCGCCTGCTTGCCGGCGACGGTCCCTCGATCTACGCCCACGCCGCAGAGACAGGCGATTCGTACAAGGTCTGCGGCCTGCCCGCCCTTCTCGTGATCGCCGAGCTCCTGAAAGGGAAACCCGGTATGTTGCTCGATTACCAGACCTACCGCGAACCGGCCACCTCGAGCGCCGTGACCTACGCCGCGGCGATGTTTGCGGACTGAGAAGCAGGAGGTCAGGGTACAGGGTCCGGGTCCGGGCAAGAAACCGCAACTAGCGAAAAACCAAAAAAAACGGCGGGACAATTCCCGCCGTTTCCACGTTCACCCTGTACCCTGACCCCTGGCTCCTGAACCCTGGCCTCAGCCCCCCTCCGTCTGCGGAAAGGCCGTGTTGGCGTAAAGGTATTCCATCTTCTCCTTGTGCCTCATCTCTTCGTTGGCCATCCTCAGGAGAAGCTCCTTCACGGGCCCCTTGGGATAGAGATCGGCAAGGCCCTTGTAGAAATTGTGGGCATTGATCTCGCGGTTGGCCGCGATGAGGAACACCTCTTCGGAATTCATGTTCTTCTTGACGTCGGGCTGTTTCAGGTGCTCGGCCACCCTGTAGTCCACGGGCATGTCCGGTCGCAGGACGATGTCGCAGGACATTTGATCTTTGCATTTCACCAGAAAGGCCTTGTGTCCCGCCTCCTCGTCGGCCAGGTACTTCAGCGTCTCCTTCGCGGCTTTGTCCTCGACGATGTTGCTGAGATTCATGTAAAAATTGTAAGCCTCTTCCTCCCTCTGAATCGCCAGATCGATGACCGATTGCAGCGTGTCGCTACCCATGGCTCATGCCCCCTTCTCAAGACCCCTGCACGGGCCCGTGTTGGCTTGCGGACACGGTAGACTCTCCGCCCGAAAAGTGCAAGCGGAAATCGCGCGCAAGAATCCTTTTCCGTTGACTCCGGCAGTTCATCTGATAGAATTTCCCAGCTTCAGCGCGCCCGATCGCCGATCTCGCCCGGAGGCAGCCATGACGCAAAAAATCAATGACGATCACGTTTTCTACAGGACACCGACCAAGTACTACCCGACCGTGGAGCGCGGCGAGGGGGTCTATATCTACGACCGGGAAGGCAGGCAGTACATCGACGGCTCCGGCGGGGCCGCCGTGGTAAACATCGGCCACGGCGTCAGGGAGGTGGAGGAGGCCATGCTCAAGCAGGCCGGACGCATCGCCTTCACCCACGGGACCCAGTTTACCAGCGAGGCAGCCGTCGAACTGGCCGGCAGGATCGTCAAGATGTCGCCCCCGGGGCTTTCCCGGGTCTACTTCCTGTCGGGCGGATCGGAGGCCGTGGAGACGGCCATGAAGATGGCCCGGCAGTACCAGGTGGACCGGGGCTTTCCCCTGAAGTTCAAGGTCATCTCCCGGTGGGCGAGCTACCACGGCAATACCCTCGGCGCGCTCGCGCTGAGCGGCCACACGGGACGGCGGCGCTACTACCAGCCGCTGATGCTGCACACGCCCCATATCGCGCCCTGCTACTGCTACCGCTGCCCCTTCCGGCTCGCCCCCGAGACGTGCAGCGTGGAATGCGCTGACGAGCTCGAAAAGGCGATCCTCTACGAAGGGCCCGACTCCGTCTCGGCCTTCATCGCCGAGCCGGTCGTGGGGGCCACGGCGGGGGCGCTCGTGCCGAAAAACGGCTACTTCCGGCGCATCCGCGAGATCTGCGACAAATACGACGTGCTGCTCATCTCCGACGAGGTCATGTCGGGCGTGGGCCGGACGGGCCGCAACTGGGCCCTGGACCACTGGGGTGTCGTTCCCGACCTGATCGTGGCCGCCAAGGGGCTTGCGAGCGGCTATACCCCCCTCTACGTGGTCGTCGCCAGGGAGGAAATCCACCGGGTCATCAAGGAGAAGAACGGCACCTTCGTCCACGGCCACACGTACAGCCAGAACCCGCTGTCCTGCGCGATCGGATCCGCCGTGCTGGATTACCTGGAGAAGCACGACCTCGTGGCTGCATCGGCAAAGAAGGGTCTCTACCTGCTGGAGAGGCTCAAGGGGCTCCTCGGGCATCCCATTGTGGGCGACGTGCGCGGCCTGGGGCTCTTCGCAGGCATCGAATTCGTCAGGGACAAGAAGACAAGGGAGCCCTTCGACCCGAAACTCCGGGTCAACGTGCTCGTCGGCAACAGCGCATTTGCCCGGGGTCTCATCACGTACCCCGGAGGAGGCGGCGCCGACGGCGTCAGGGGCGACCACAGCCTCCTGGCACCCCCCTACATCATCACGGAGGCCCAGATCGACCGGATGGTCCAGATCCTGGACGAGGCGATCGGGGAGACGGAGAAGAAGGTGCTGGGATAAACCGCAATCGGCGACGAATCGTCCGGCACAGGGATTTCAGGTTTCGCAACGGGGAAGGGACCCTGCATGGAAAAAGTCATCATCACCGCAGCCATCACGGGGAGCCGCATGATGCGGGACATCGCCCCCTACATCCCGATCACGCCCGACGAGATCGCCCGGTCGGCCATCGAGGCCTGGCAGGCCGGCGCCTCGATCGTCCACATCCACGTTCGCGACCCCGAGACGGGACTCGGAAGCCAGGACATCAACCTGTTCCGGCGCGTCGTCGGGAAAATCCGGGAGAAGACGGACCTCATCCTCAGCCTCACGACGAGCGGCATCCCCGGACGGAACCTGCCGACGGCGGAAAGGCTCTCCCCGCTGCAGTTGAAGCCGGAACTCGCCTCCTACGACGCCGGCTCGATCAACCTGGGGGGCAAGGCCTTCGTCAACGACCCGGCCTTCCTCGACGAGGCGGCCAGGATGATGAAGGAGGCAGGCGTGAAGCCCGAAATCGAGGTGTTCGATCTCGGCATGCTCGTGACGGCCCTGAAACTTCGGGACGAGGGAAAAATCGACGAGCCCTTGCACTTCCAGTTCTGTCTCGGGACCCCCTGGGGTGCGCCGGCCACGTTGAAATCGTTCCTGCACCTCTACGAGCACATGCCCGTCCATTCCACCTGGTCCATCTTCGGCGTGGGCCGGGGATTCCTTCCCATGGCCATGATGGGACTCGTCATGGGCGGGCACATCCGGGTGGGCATGGAGGACAACATCTATGTCAACCCCGGCGTGCTGGCGAAGACGAATGCCGAGCTCGTCGAACGGGTTACCGGGATCTGCCGGGCCTACGGCCGCGACGTGGCCACCCCGGCGGAGGCGAGAAAGATCCTGGGCTTCACAAAATAGGGTACAGGGAAGAAAAAGACACCCAGAAAACAAAAAGGGCGGGAGCACCTCCCGCCTTCTCGTTTTCTTACCCTGGACCCTGTCCCCTGAACCCTGTTTCTCAGTGTTTCAGGCCGTACTTCTTCATTTTATACCTCAACATCCTCTCGCTGATCCCCAGGATGCCCGCGGCCTTCGTCTGGTGGTTGTCGGCCTCCTCCAGGGCCTTCAGGATCATCTGCTTCTCGAGCTCCTCGATGGACTCCTTGAGCTTCCCCTCCCCGGCCGTCTCGGCCGCGCCCGAGAACCGGTCCCCGAAAGGCAGGTCGGCCACAGTGATGACCGTTTCGCGGGCGATCACCACGGCGCGCTCGAGGATGTTGATGAGCTCGCGCACGTTGCCCGGGTAATCGTACTTGAGCAGCTGATCGCGGGCCTCCTGGCTGACGCCTTCGATCTCCTTGCCGTTCTCGACGGCGAATTTCTTCAGGTAGTGGTCGATGAGGGCGGGGACATCCTCCTTGCGCTCCCGGAGCGGCGGGATGTACATGTCCACAACGTTGAGCCGGTAAAAGAGGTCCTCCCGGAAGACGCCTTCCCTGACCCGGGCCTCGAGGTCCCGGTTCGTGGCGGTGATAATCCGGACGTCGGAGTGGAGCACCTGGTTTCCGCCCACCCGCTGGAATTCGCGTTCCTGGAGGAATCTCAGCAGCTTGATCTGGACGGCGGGGGTCAGCTCGCCGATCTCGTCGAGGAAGAGCGTCCCCCCGTCCGCCTCCTCGAAACGGCCGATGCGCCTCGCCGTCGCCCCGGTGAAGGAACCCCGCTCGTGGCCGAAGAGCTCGCTTTCGAGGAGCGTTTCGGGAAGGGCGCCGCAGTTGACCGCGATCAGCGGCCGGGCGGCCCGCGGGCTCAGGTTGTGAATGAGGCGCGCGAACAATTCCTTCCCCGTCCCGCTCTCCCCCCGAACGAGAACCGTCGCCCGGCTGGGGGCGATCCGCCCCGCAAGATTGACGAGGCCTTCCATCTGGGGGCTGCGGAACACGATCTGATCGGCCGTGACCCCCTTTTCCTGCAGGCGTCGCCGCATCATCTCGTTTTCCCGCAGCAGGATGCGGCGCTCCGAGATCCGGTTGATGTGCAGCAGGAGTTCGTCGAGGTCGATGGGCTTCGTGACATAGTCGACAGCGCCTGCCTTCATGGCCTCCACCGCCGTCTCGATCGTGCCGTAGGCCGTCATCATGATGACGTCGAGCTCCGGGTTGATCTTCTTCACTTCCTGCAGGACCTGCAGGCCGTTCATGCCCGGCATCTTGTAGTCCATCAGGAGAAGGTCGTAGTAGGCCGACCGGACCTCGGCGAGGGCCCTCTCGCCCGCTTCGGCCTCGGCAACGGTGTGGCCTTCCTTGCGAAGGAAATCACGGAGCATCTCCCTCTGGATCTGCCCGTCTTCAACGATGAGGATGCTGAGTTTCTTCATGCCCTGTACGCGGTAAACCCTTTCCGTTGCGGCGGGACGACCCCGCCCCTGTCGGATTAGCACATCCCGGCGGACTTTGCCACCGCGTCCGCCTCGCCTTCAGCGGGGAGCCGCCGCCGGCGCCGGTTGAGTCGGCAGCGAGATTTCGAACGTCGTTCCCCGGCCCTGGCTGCTCTGCACGTCGATGGTCCCGCCGTGGCCGCGAATGATTTCGTAGGCGATGGGGAGACCGAGGCCCAGGCCCTTTTCCTTGGTGGTGTAGTCCGGGTCGAAGATTTTCTCGATCTCCCCCGGCGCCAGGCCCGCCCCCGTGTCGCTGATGCGGACGACCGCCCGGTCTCCCGGCTGCTTCTCCAGGACGATGTCGATGGAGCCCGTGCCGTCGATGGACTCCAGGGAGTTCTTGACGATATTGATGAGGGCCTGCTGCAGCTTGTCCACGTCCATGGGGACCATGAGGGCGTCCGGGGCCGATTTCACGGTGAGGGCGACCCCCCGGGCCCGGGCCTCTTCACCCATGAGCCTGGCGAGCTTCTGAATGACCTCCGTCAGCGAAAACTGCCTGAGTTCGAGACGCCTGCTTCGGGAAAAGGTCAGAAAATCCTCGATGATGACATTGAGGCGGCGGATCTCGTCCCGAACGACCCCCGTGAGGCGGCTGAACTCCTGCCCCTTGTCCTCCTCGCAGGGAAGGTACTCCCGCTGCAGCCGCTGGCTCGCCATGCTGATGGCATTCAGGGGATTGCGGATCTCGTGGGCGACCCCGGCGGCAAGCTGGCCGAGGGAGGAAAGCCTCTCGGACTGCTCGAGGCGCTTGCGCATCTCCTCGATGCGAGCGAGGTGACGTTTCTGATTCTGAAAGACGAACCACAGGGAGAAGAGACCCGCGAGAACGATGAAGCCCATGGACAGAAAGAGGAAGTGGCGATTTCGCTCCAGGATCTGATCCATGCGATCTCTCTCGAAACCCACCCGCACGACGCCGGCGGGCCGTCCCTCCAGGGAAAGAGGCGCCATGACCATGAGGTGCTCCTTTTCGCCCAGCCTCACGTCTCGGGCCGCAACGGAGGCAGCCCCGGCCAGGAGCTGCTTCTCCGGGGCCGACAAGTCCTGCAATGCAGGCTGCTCGCCCCGGGCCCCGAGAACGGCCCCCCAGCCGTCAAGGACGGTGACGAAGACGACACCCGGCGTCTGGGCCGCTTCGTCAACGGCCTTCTGCATTGCGATCCGCAGGCCCCACCATTGCAGGGCATCGTCGTCCAGGGCAATGATGATGGTCCCGTTGCCGCCGCTCCGGCGCAGGGCGACAACGCCGCTCCGGCCCGCCCTCTCGGACCGGCCGAACAGGTCGATCACCAGGTCCTTTTTTTTCCGGATGGCAGGTTCGGCGCGGGAGAGGATCGGCCTCGGCAAGGGCCGGCTCTGATACAGCACGCGGCCCCCGTCGTCGACGACGGCAAGCAGCCAGAGGCCCTCTTTTTCGACGACCCCCTTGGCATCCTTCGGGTTGATATTCGATGAAGGCCATCGGCTGTCGACGGTGCGGATCACGTTGAGGAGGGCCTTGATCAGGGATTCCTGGGTCAGGAAGGTCTCATCCGTGAGCGGGATGAGCGTCTCGCCGGCCGCCTCGCCCCGGAGCATCTGCATGATGCCCGTGTAGCTGACCAGGGACTCGCGCTCGATCTTTTCCGCCACGTCGAGGCCCCTGACTTCCATGAAGTTGACGAGGGATTGGTCGAGCCGGTTCAGGTCCATGAGACCCATGACCAGGATCAGGATCACGAAAATCGTGCAGGAAATGATCAGGGTGATGGGGCGCAGAAGGATCTGGCTGGCTGAGGGGATTTGATTCATCCGGCTATCCGGTGAAAACTGGGTTCTCCCGTCCGCTTATCGGACGGTCTTTTTCTTTGCCGGCGGCTGGTCCATGGAAGAATACCATCGATGGAACTGCTCGGGGGTCAGGATCTTGCGCATCTCGATCTCGAAGTCGATTCTCTCGCGGATGAGCTGCGTGTCGATGGCCTCGATTTCCCGTCCCTTGGCCCGGATACTCTCCTCCGTGGCGGCAGGGTCGCTCAGGAGTTCGCGGTACTGGATGCTCTTGCCGATGATTTCGCTGCGCAGCTTGAGAATCCGGTTGGAATAGAGCGTTCGGATTCTTCTCGTCTCCCTGTCCTGCGCTTCCGTCAGCTTCAGCTCCTTCACAAGGGAGACTTCGCGGCCCGCCGCGCTCTGGGCGCGGCCCTCGGAAGCCGCGCATAACACGAGGATCAGAACGCAGAAGAGGCGACCCAGCTTCATGATCCACTCCTGTTGGCACGCCGGGAGGTTGCCCGCTGCCGCCTGTCCGCCCTCCGGTTCCCCCCGGACGGAAGCGAAGTCAGTGAACCCCATCGTGAAAGAAATGTCAAGCATCTAGCCCGGGATTCCAGGCCCCGTCACTTTCGACATTAATGTCGAAGATGTCGCCCGGAACAAAACCTGCAAGTGCCGTAAATAAAAGGGAATTTGCAGAGGTTCTCGTTCCGGCCGACATATTTTGCCTCCGCGATCCGCCCCAGCAGGGAGGAAGGCAGCGAAGAAAGGATGAATATTGATATAAATTCAGTATGTTAAACGTCATCTCCCGCCGTGGCACACAACCTGCAAAATAGCCGGGCACAGGTCAACTGCAAATGAGGTGCCCAACAACAGCGAGGAGGGTCCTCATTCAAGCAAGGAAACCGATTAAAAGCTGAGTCATTACATTCAAGGTCGCTTAAAGAATCTCCTCCTTCAGACAAGCGATAAACTCCAGAGGGGAGGTCGAAAGACCTCCCCGCCCCCCCTTCCCGATTCCCTTCTCCCTCGACGCGCCGGAATTCTGCCCGCTGCCGTACGGGTCGGTCATCCCCGATCGGAGACGGCGATTCGTCTGCCGCCGCGGGGTTGAAGGGGACACGCATCACTGCAAAAAAAGAATGGCCACGAAAGGAAAAGACGTCTATAATCCCCGCATATTTTCGGAAGGGGGAGTGACATGAGCAGCTACCAGGGAAGCGACATCTTCCAATTCGCCATCCGCATGGAAGAGAATGGCGAAAAATTCTATAATTATGCGGCCTCTATCGCCAAGGACCCGAAGATCTACGGGATCTTCACCAAGCTTGCCGCGGAGGAGGTCAAGCACCGCAAGCTCTTCGCCGACATGTTCTCCAGGATCGACACGGTCATGCCCAAGGAGAGCTACCCGGGCGAGTACATGGCCTATCTGCAGGCCAGCGTCGACGGGAAAGTCTTCACGGCCGAGGCCTCCAAGGACTTGGCCGATGTCAGGGACGTGGCCGCAGCCCTGGATTTCGCGATCGGGCGCGAGCTCGATTCCATACTCTACTATTCGGAGATGAAGAAGTACGTCACGGACTCCGCCCAGAGCCTGCTCGACCAGGTCATCGAGGAGGAGCGCAAGCACGTCGTCGTTCTCTCGGAGATCAAGAAAAGCCTCTAGAGGCCCCGGCAGAGGTGCCGTAAAGCCGCATGCCGGCGGCATGCCGTCCCGGTTCGTCATCACCGGGGCTCAAGGGACGACGGACGAGGGACGATACCATGAGGGGGCTATCGTTTCCCGGATGAACGCCGGGATGGCTGTTCATCCGGAGAATCCCGGCCCGCGAGGGAAAGAATGAAAAGATTCACCGGCGTCATCGCCGCGGCGGTGCGCGAGGGGGTCTCGGACATCCACATCACCGGTGCGCACCCGGTGGTGTACCGCAAAAACGGCCAGATTCAGCAGGACCGCTCCATCAAGTGGACCCATGCCGAGGTGGACGCCCTGGTGAGGAAGCTGCTCACGCCCCGGCAGATCCAGCTCCTGCGCAGGGAGTGGTCCGCCGATGTGGCCGTCACGATCCAGCACGTGCGCCTGAGGCTCAACGTGTTCAACACGACGCGCGGCCTGAGCCTCGCCATTCGCCTGCTGCCGGGGGTCATCCCCACGATCCAGCGCCTGAACCTCCACCCCTCTCTGCAGCAGATCGCGGAGCTTCGATCCGGGCTCGTGCTCATCTGCGGCGCCACGGGCACGGGCAAATCGACGACGATCGCCGCCATCATCGACGAGATCAACCGCAATCGCACCGCCCATATCGTCACCCTCGAGGACCCCATCGAGTACCGATTCACATCCAAACAGTCCTTCGTGGAGCAGCGGGAGCTCGGCACGCACATGCCCTCCTTCGAGAAGGGGCTCACGGACGTCCTCCGTGAAGACCCCGACGTGATCGTCGTGGGGGAGCTGAGGGAGCCGGAGGTCATGCGCCTCACCCTCAACGCCGCCGAGTCCGGCCACCTCGTGATCGCCTCGATGCACGCCACGAACGCAGAGGACGCCCTGTACCGGCTGTTCAATTCCTTCCCCCTGGAGTCCCAGGAGGAGATCCGGTTCCAGGTCGCCTCGACGCTCGCCTGGATCGTCATTCAGCAGCTCATCTTCCACGAGCGTTTCGGGTTCCGGGTGCCCCTGCTCTCCATCCTCCGGGGCACCAACTCCGTCCGGGGCATGATCCGGGAAAACAAGCTGCCCCAGATCGAGAGCGCCATCCAGATCGGCAAGAGCGACGGCATGTTCTCCATGGACAGATACCTCAAGGACTATCTCGGCACGAAGGACTCCTTCTACCCCCCGGCGGAGAACTTCAGGCCTTCCGAGGAGATGTCCCGCGAGGTGATCTACCACTCGCCCCTGCTCGAGGGCGACCCCGAGCCGGCCGCTTCAAGACCGAAGAGGCCGCCCGCCGAGGACAAATCGGTCATTTTCCTCCACCCCGACGAAGGCACGGAAAAGCACTTCATGATCGACGAGAAGGCGACGGTCGACGAGCTGATCGCCCAGATCAGGGACTCGGGAAAGTTCAAGGAATAACGGATTCCGGCAATGCGGCGCGGGAAGCGGCCGCTGCTTCCGTTCGTGAAAAAGGGGCTACCCGTCGCGGGTAGCCCCTTTTGCTTGATCCGGGGATTTCTTCGGCTTTGGCCTTCACTGGACGCAGATGAACGAAAAGGAAACGGATCCTCCTGAGGTTGCACCGGGAGTATTGATTCCCGTTTCGACTCCCAAGAGACTTTCACTTGTGCCTGTGATCACGATGCTTACGGTTTGTCGTGCGAACGACTCAGGCCCGTAAATCGTCGCCGTGCAGACTGGGACATCCCCAAAAGACGGGTCAAATCGTATCATGTAGAACGTGCAGGGAATCGTGCTTCCTCCATGGGAACACGTTGCTGGTCTCGCTGATTCGACGCTGAATCCGCTCCCGCGCAGAATCTCCCCATCCGCATCCACGGTTCCGTACAGGACTCTCTGGATCCCGGCGGCGCTGCCTGCCGGACCCTGGGGACCTGCCGGTCCTTGCAGGCCTGCCGGTCCTTGCGGTCCCGCTGGGCCCTCGGGTCCCTGCGGCCCAGGAGGTCCCGGGGGGCCTGCCGGGCCCGGAGGACCGGGAGGCCCGGGACGGCCGGCGGGACCGGGCTTTTTGAGTTGCTCGATGAACCACTGCAGGAACTTGCCTTCGCTGGCACCGGCGGGCACGACGGAAGCCAGAAAGCAAAGAGCGACCACGGCGATGACTATTTTTTTCATATCCCCCTCCTTACGGCAATGCGGTCGCGGCCGCATTCCTTCATTGCAGACTCGCGGAACAACCCCGGATGCCCCTATCCGGATTACCGGAGAGTCCGCTGCAAAGCTCCCGATGGCTGACGACGACGCAAGGAACGGTTTACCGCACCGACGAGATTCAGCGGGGCGGCTCACATCACGAGAAAGCAGCCGGAACGGATAGAGCGGAGAACCGCCTGTGGACGATCCAATTCGACCATTAACGGCAACAAATCGACAAGTCAAGGGAAAAGACAGCGAAACGAATTAATCTACAATATTTGATGCATTCGTTGCGTTTGTACAGTGGGGTGATGATTTTTTGACGATCTGCCCGGCATTGCTCCGCGCAACAAAGCACGCAAGTAACCGATTTTCATGGATTTAATATTATAGCTCCCCGGCTCTTATGGCATGCTTCGTGCTAACTATTCCTCCACCGGGCCCATGTGCTGTTGATCCTTTTCAAGATGAATACCTTCCAGCGGATTCCAAATCGCTGATTCCGGCCGGATCCGGGGGGGACAAGAAAGGATGACGAAGTTCAGCAAGGTCATTGTGACGGCCGTCCAGGAAGGCTGTTCCGATGTGCATATCACCGGGGGGCATCCGGTCGTCTATCGCAGGAACGGCCAGATTCAGTTCGACACCTCGGGCCGCTGGACCCACGGAGAGATCGACGGGCTCGTAAAGAAAATTCTCACGGTCAGGCAGCTCCAGACGCTGAAGAGCCGATGGTCCGTTGACATGGCCATGACCATCCGCAACATCCGGATCCGGGTCAACATCTTCAACACGACACGGGGGCTCAGCATTGCCATCCGGCTTCTCCCCGGAACGGTCCCGACCGTCGAAAAGCTCAATCTGCACCCCTCCCTGAAACAGATCGCGGAGCTGCGTGCCGGTCTCGTGCTCATCTGCGGCGCCACCGGCTCCGGCAAGTCGACGACGATCGCCGCAATTGTCGACGAGATCAACCGCACCCGGGCCGCCCACATCGTGACCCTGGAAGACCCCGTCGAGTACCGCTACGTCTCCAGGAAGTCTTTCATCGAGCAGCGGGAGCTGGGCGCCCACATGCCGTCCTTCGAGCAGGGCCTCGTCGACGTGCTGCGCGAGGACCCCGACGTGATCGTCGTGGGGGAGTTGAGAGAGCCGGAAGTCATGCGGCTCACCCTCAACGCCGCCGAATCGGGACACCTCGTCATCGCCACGCTCCACGCCACCCACGCGGAAGACGCCCTGTACCGGCTCTGCAACTCCTTCCCCCTGGAGGCCCAGGAGGAAATCCGTCACCAGGTCGCCTCGACGCTGCAGTGGCTCGTGGTCCAGCATCTTGTCATCAGGGAGGATGTCGGGTTCCGCGTGCCGGTGCTGTCCATCCTGCGCGGAAACCAGTCCGTCAAGGGAATCCTCCGGGAAAACAAGTTCCCCCAGATCGAGAGCGCCATCCAGATGGGCAAGAACGACGGCATGTTCACGACCGAGCGGTACGCCCGGGAGTATCTGGCAAAGGTCGGCTCCTTCGCATCCCCCCAGGACATCTTCAAGCCCTCGGCGGAATCCTCCCAGGAAGAGGTGTACCACTCGCCGCTGGTCGAAGGGGAGCCCGCGGGGCCCCGCCCCGTCGCCTCGCCCCGAAAGCCTGAACAGGCCCGCGGCGGAGCGTATGGCTCGCAGGGATACCTGGACTTCAGCGCGGGGATGACCGGCGGGGGGCAGGATCTGCGCAACGGCATCGGTCCCGAGGCAAGCCGCGGGCGGGGCCAGTCAACCCCGCCGGGCGGCGGCAACGGGGAGAGGGCCATCTCGTCCCTGTCGCGGGACGGCGCTTTCGACCATCTTTACAGCCAGTCCATCGACGATGCGGAAAAGGGAGGCTCCCATCTGATCATCGACGAGACGGCCTCCATCGACGAGCTGATTGCGCAGATATCCAACTTCGGGCGGCCCAAGGCATAGAGAACCGGTCTATTCCGTCTGTTCCTTCTGTTCGGTCTATGCGTTCATCCCGTTTGACTTGCTGCCGATCCTGCCGCTTCCCCCGCCTCATCCACTATTCTCGCTTCTTTCACCGCGGCCGCGCCGGCAACAGAAAACCCGGCCGGGGCCGGGTTTTCTGTTGCATGGGGCAATATACCTGTTAACGCTGAACCGGCATCAGGAATCCGGCTCTCACGCCACTGACCGGGCCGAATCGGACGGCGAAATCATCGAAGTAAAAATTCGTCATGGAGTCCGCAGGGCCATACGAATGGAGCCCAACCTCGGGGCGGCTCCGAGAAAAATCCGATCCCGAGGCAGGTGTGCTGAAGAAAGCGCTACCGTCATATAGCGGTTTCCCCAAGCGGATGAAATCGCCCCTATCTCCCGCGTTCTGCCTAGAGAGAAACCTTCTGGCGAAGCATAAATTCCTGCTATCACCCATTTTAACCAGACTGAACCGGTCATTGCTTGTCGTCGTGATCCCGGGATAGCCAACACGATCCGGTGACCAGAATATCTGATCTCGCGGTGAGAGGCCTCTATTGATGTCAAGGGGGTTGTCGTTGGGATTGGCCGGACCGTCCTTATCGCCTACGAACACCTGAATCCAGTTGTCCCGGTTGCGCATGGTGACGCCCTCGTCGGTAACGGTCGAGGGGATACCGGCGGTGGCCACCCAAGTGCCGGATGGGGGATTCCCAACGAAGATTTTCTTCCCGCTGGCAAACGTGTAGGGCCGGATGGTCTCACCGTCTTTGAGAATTTCAAGCATCAACACCCCTGCAGCCGTTCCTGCTTCCCAGTTCCACTCCGTCGGCTGCTGGTCAAAGCGATTCCAGTAAACAGGATCGCTTCGCACCAGCGCGATGGCTGTCACCGTTCCGCCGGCGGTGTCCTCCTGCGTCTGGTACACGACATTACCGCTAACGATCTCCAGCCCCGCGCCGCCGCCGTTTATAAAGGAAACGGACGGCGCCTCGATGATCCGTACCATGAGAGTGGTCCATTCCCGGAAGTGGATATACTGGTTTCCTTCGGTTTTCAGGATTCGATAGACATCGCTGCTATAGGGAGACGCGTTGAGGTTCTTCCGAAGGAGTTCCGTCCACAGGGGATCTTGAGCGACCATATTGCTGGTGCCGGACCCGTCGGTCTTCATGTCCCGTAGGCCCTCCCATCGTGTCGCCGCCAGTCCCATGGCCTGTTTGTAGGTATCGAAGAGATACAGGTATTTTTTATTGTCGTACGTGACGACACGGATAAAATAATCGACACTTGATGAAATCCCCTGGGGAAGCGAGCCTTCCACGTTCGTGAATTGAACCCGGTTCCCCGTCTCCCAGAATGAGCAAGGGCCGATGAGGATGGCGTTCGTTCCCGTTCCTGTCGGGGGCGGGTCGTTGAGATCCGCCGATGCAGGGTCCAAGTGTGGGCTCGGAACAATGACGACACTTTTTTCCGTCCGCGCAGCCTCCTTCATCCAGAGAACGAGATAGGGATTGTACTGGATAATAGCAGTGACTGTTGTCATCCCATTGGGGATCCCGTCCTTGTCGCACCCGTCGGTGGTATAAAAGCCCGGGACACTGCTCAGGATCGTAAGCCCGAGACTATTTCCCGCCTCGTCAAGGCGAAAAGAAAGGCCTCCGGCATAAGTCTGATTCGTGGAATCCAGCTTGAGCTTTGCTTGGACGTCGTAACTTAGATATCTTCCCGCCCTTTTCCATTCCGTTTCGAAGTTTTCCTGGGCCCCCGATGACGAAAAGGCCTTTTCCCAGTTGAGAGCAATTTGATTCTCCCGGAATAGCAGACACGACGATGTCGGAGAAACATTGGTCGTTTGCGGCGACGTAACTCTCAAGGCGCCGCCTTCGATTGCTTGCGTGCCGATATGACTTATCTCGGAGCCGGTGAACCAGTTTGCCAGGCTGGAGCCAAACTGTTCTTTCATCTCCGTCTTGGGAGCGGCTGCCGTCATATACCCGAGGGGAATCTCGTAGGTGATCTTGCGGCTGACTTCCGCGGCGCCTGCCCCCAGGATACCGGTGGATTCCAGCCGGACGAATTTTGCCAGCTCGATAAAATTTTTATAGGGGGCGCTGCTGCCTGGTTCGACCATCGGACCGTTCGGCAGGGAACGCCCACCAGTGTCGCTGATCCCCTCGAATCGACGGGTGTCCCGATTTCTATGCCTGTACGAAAGCATTCGAGGAGTAGGTTCCCCCTCGAACCTGACCGAAAAAACCCCGTTTCGTTCCGGAAACGCCAGGGCACCCGTACCCTCCTTATAGGCAAGATCGTAGCGTCCATCCTGATTTATAATAAGTTTGCGGTTGTTAACGTTCCGATCAGGGAGACAGACCGGTGTGATGAGAGACCCGGTCTCATAGCCCGTGTCCCAGAGGGGGCTGCCTGCGGCGTTGCTCCGACAAAAACGAAGTGTGTTCGGCTCCTGGGGAGATACTTGAGAAATTTGATTGTATGTGACCACGCCGTCTGGCCTCTGGACCTTAACCCAACTGTCCGAGACGAAGTCGCCCTCCGGGACAGGAAAGCCCCCGGAAACCTTGGCTGTTAGTTCGTCTCCATTTGATAGTTCAGTCAACCTGGCATAATACGGGTAAACCAAAATCCGGAACTTTCCTTCGTTGTCGGCCAGTGTATATTCCTGGTTATGCATGGCCAGCATCAGATTCTCGCGGGTTGTCTCGTCGGCTGCATTAATATAGGTGCTTGCCGCGTATCGAAACCCCGATTCAGCGAGATAATAAGCCCGCATGACGTTGCTTCCCATTGCTTGACCAAGGGACGTTGAACCAAACATGGTGATCATCACAGCGCTCAAGGCCGAAAAAACAACCATAACGGCAATCAGGGTCAGCAGGATCGCCCCTCGCTCTCCGGTCAGTCGAGACAGCCGGGACCGGAATCTTCCTTTTCGCTGCGCGGGAATCGAGCGGGCAATCCACCAGGACAGGATCAAGGCGAGCGGTATAAGCAGCGGACTATGCAGGGCAAGCAGGGCCACACCAGCCAGAGGGATCATCATCACTCGTACGGCCAAGCAGGCCAAAGGCTTGTTTTCGATCGCCGCGGCAAGTGTCGGCCCGACCCGGTAGTACAATCGAACGAGGCTAATGCCCGGTTCCGCCTTCAGGAGGACGTCGTCCCTGAACTCTCTCAGCAGTTCGACCATGGGGTGATGCCCATCTCCCCAGGCTGCCGTCGCGACAAAGCAGTACTTGCTTGCGTACTCCGGCGGCTTGTTGTCGGGTGTCGGTATGGCGGCCCCGCCCGCGTTGCCATTATTGCGTGGGCTCACGGTCGTCGAGAAAAGTATTCCGTCTGCCATATCAGGCCGCATCATTCGTATTTGGACAGTCAAGGCGCATAGGCTCCGGATGTCCTGTGCCGTGGTCCACGGGCCAGACGCGTTGGAGAAGTATTGAATGGACAGGCTCTGCACCCCGTCAACCAGGGTATCGCCCGAAGACAGCGCATCGCAAGAAATGGCGTCGGCGTTGGTAAACAGCCGTATCGTTTTATCGTTTTCAAACCACTTGAGGGCGCGCCGACCATAGGGGCCCTGGTAAATAAGGCATCTCTCTTTGCCATCTTGAACTTCGGACAGTTCAATGAACTCACGATGGATCCGATTCAAGGCGAGCTGCGCTTTCTGCGTGAGCACATTGTTTTCACGCGAGGTGACATACCCCTTCATGCCCATGAGAACCGAGGTGCCGGCAATCGATGCAATTATGCCCACGAGGACGAGCGAAACCATGATCTCGATGAGGGTAAAGCCCGTCTTGTTTCTCATTTGTCTGTTCCCCTTCTCCGCTAACGCGTAAAGAGCGCTGTCGCCGTTTGGCCGCCTGCGCGAATGGTAACCTTGAGAATGTTCCGCTCCGTCGGGCCTGCCGACTGTTCCCGGCGTGATCCGTCGAATACTATGTAATCGTTGTGAATTATCTGATAGGGTCCAATGTAAGGACTGTCACCAGTCCTGCCTGTCGTCTTGTTGCCGTTATCTACGTAACCCTTGAAGGTTTCCAGAAAGTTCGACTCCGTGGCGGCAAGCCTCTTGTAAATGACCGTCATGTTCTCCATGATGCTCGTCACGCCGGGAGCGCTTGCATCCTCGCCATACATATTCTGCAACAGCCTGACGGGGTCAGCGCTGTGGATCACCCCGGTGTATACGAGCTGTGCGAAGAAGACCCCCATGATGGCCGCGATCACAATCGTGACGATCACCTCGAGCAGGGTGAAGCCAGATTGCCCAAACCTTCTTTCTTTTTTGCTAATCATGCTGGGTCACCTTGAAAATCAGGGAATAAATCCTGTGTTTGGCTTAATTATTATCGTGCCAGCTGACGTATTTATATTTATATCGATCGTATCATTAGAAGAGCTTGGACTACCAAACTTGCCAGACCAAGTCCAAGTAGATTTAGATGAGCCGCAGAAGAATCTTACCTCATTTGAATAAAGCGAATTGGTGATCGAAGTCATAGTAAGCGATTTCAGTGTCATCCTGTTGTCTGTCGAGGTATCATCCCCCGGAAGCCGAACTGAAACCTTATTCCCTCCTTCACTCTCCTCATAGTAAAGCCAGTACTTTGAAGGAAGTTCAAAAACGATCCCCCAGTTTCTATCTGTGTTCATGGCACGAGCCTGTGCATACCGGAGATGGTTCTTGACCTGATCCATCTCGGAGGCCGAGGTTACCGAGTCCTGCGTGAAGATACGGCTGGTGGCAACATAAAAAATGACCCCCAGGATCAGGAGCACCATGATGATCTCGAACAGGGTGAACCCGCCCTGCCTGCCGAGCTGTCCTTTCCGAGCCGTTCTACGCATACCGCTTCCCGCAGTTTTGCAAGGTGCGAACCAGGAAAAAGCCCGTCGGCAGCCCGACGAGAGCCGAGACCAGCGACACGTAAGCCGAGAGGGGGACGCTCCACTCCAGGGGCACGAAGACCCCGTTGAGCAGGGCGAACCCGAGATAGACCACAGCCCCGACCCGCGCTGCGCGAAGGGCCAGCTTTCCGTCCTTCAGCAGGTAAAGCCCGATGGCCGCCATGCACCCGGCCGTGGCAAGCGCGATCGGCGGCTGCCAGCGGACCCAGCCCGGCGCAGCGGGAAACGATCCCAACCCGTGCAGCCCGGCCAGCAGGATCACGCCCAGGACGGCATAAAAGATGCCGACCATGAAGAAATAAAAAGAGCACTCCTGCCCGGACACGGGGGCGCGCAGTGCCCGGATCGGATCGAAGCTGACCGCGCGGGGCCTCACGAGGGCCTCGCCCAGCACGCGCCACGGTGAAGGCCGGAAGGACCGGATGCGCGCCATGACGCGCACCCCCAGGTCGGCCGGCGGCTCGGGGGTGGCCTCCTCGCGCATCATCCGGGCGATCCCGTCGAGTTCCTTCCAGCGGGAGTCCGGCTCGCCGGCCTCCGGAAAAGGTCTCTGCCCGTCAATCTCCCGGATTATTTTTTCTATACTTCGATCAGGGTCCAAGTTTCTTACCCTCTCAACTCCGCCTTTCGTCATCGACGAAACCGTCCGCCTCCATCATGCCCCGGATCTTCTCCAGGCCCCGGTAGGCCTTCATCTTGACGCTGCCCAGGGAATCGCCCGTCAGCGACGCAACGTCCTCGAAACTCATCCCCTCGTAGAACCGCAGCACCAAGATCTCCCGGACCGCCGTCGGAAGTCTCATCAGGTAGCCCCGGATCCGGCGGCTGCGCTCCCGGCTGACGACCGCGTCGGCCGGATCGTCGCGGGGATCTTCCACTTCCGGCACGCCCCTCGCGGATTCGCCCTCCGGCACGGCCTTCCCCTTCCGGAGGTGGTTGCGGATCACGTTGAGGGCCACCGTGTAGAGCCAGGGGAAAAACCGCTCCCCCTGCCTGAACCGTCCCAGATGCTGAAAGGCCCGTAGAAAGATCTCCTGGCTCAGGTCATCGGCATCCCGGGAGCTTCCCGTCATCCGGAAGGCCAAGCGAAAAACCGGTCCTTTATACGCATCGACAAGAAGGGCAAAGGCCTCGCGGTCCCCCGCCAGGACCCGCCCGATGATCTCGCCTTCGTCGATCTGCTTCATATACAAATCGGGCCGGGGAAAAGTCACATCATTTTATGCATCTTCCGTGACAAAAACGGGCAACCCACGTCCTTATTAGACGATAATCGCGAGAGAAGAAAGCTTTTTATATCGAAGCTTTCCCTTGATTTTTTGCATTCCCCATTATAGGGACATCCAGAGCGCCGACACGACGGGGATAACGGGGAGATCTCCCATTGCCCAGGCGTTCTTTCGGGGCTGGGCGCAAGATCAAAAAGCTCCCCTTCCCGGGGTTGCTCCCGATATGGGCCATGGGAGAATAGCCCGATTTTTTGCACGATATTGCCTTCAGCCTTATGCCTGGTGCCTTTTGCCTTGTTTTCTGGCATGTTAGTTGAATATCAATCATAACTGGCCGGCCGAAATCGAGCCCTCGCAAGCGATACGCCGGCACTTCCCGCAAGGATGGAACCCGGGCCGTTGACCGCAGCGCCAGACTCACCCGTCGAGATCAGCATCATCCTTCCTGCCTTCCAGGAAGAGCAGGGGATATCCCCCCTGCTCGACCAGATCGGTGCGGTCATGGAACCGCTGGGCCGTCCCTGGGAGGTTCTCGTCGTCGACGACGGCTCCACCGACGAAACCGCCGCGCGGGCCCGGGATAAGGGGGCGCGGGTCATCTCGCACCCTTACAACATCGGCAACGGCGCGGCCGTCAAGACCGGAATCCGCGAGGCCCGGGGCCGCGTGTTCGTGATGATGGACGCCGACGGACAGCACGACCCGGCCGACATCCCCCGGCTGCTCGAGCACGTGGGGACCCACGACATGGTCGTCGGGGCCCGAACGAAGGAATCGGAGACCAGCCTCCACCGGGATTTGGCCAACAAGGTGTACAACGGGTTTGCCTCCTACGTCTGCAACCGGAGGATCGAAGACCTGACCTCCGGGTTTCGGGCCGTCAAGGCCCGGGCCGCCCGGGCCTTTCTCTACCTGCTGCCGAACACCTACTCGTACCCCACGACGCTGACCCTGTCCATTGTCCGCTCCGGGCGGAGCCTGAAGTACGTCCCCGTCAAGACGTCGCGCCGCGTGGGCCGGAGCAAGATCAGGCTGCTGCGGGACGGGGTGCGGTTTTTCATGATCATCCTGAAAATCGCCACCCTCTTTTCGCCCATGAAGGTGTTCCTGCCGGTGAGCGCCCTGATGTTCGTTTCCGGCCTTGGATACGGGTTGATGAGGATCTTTCTTCTCGACGGCCGCTACGGTCCCACGTCAGCCATGTTGATCACCATGTCCGTGGTTGTCTTCATGGTCGGGTTGGTCTCTGAGCAGGTGGCGCAACTTAGATTTGAGCGAACTGAATCCTTCGAGGCGAAGGAGAAATAGGTTTTCGTCGCCAGCGCGGATAGATACATAGTCCAATGAAAGTGATTGCCTTTTATCTTCCCCAATACCATCCCATCCCGGAAAACGATCTCTGGTGGGGGCATGGTTTTACCGAATGGGTAAACGTGGCGGCGGCTCGGCCCAGATTTCGCGGGCACTATCAGCCGCACATACCGGCCGACCTGGGCTATTATGATTTGCGTCAGGAGGAAACGCGTATTGCTCAGGCCGAAATGGCAAAAAAGTATGGGATCGACGGCTTTTGCTACTATCACTACTGGTTCAACGAAAAAATGTTGTTGGAGAAACCGTTCAACGAGGTGCTTCTAACCGGCAAACCCGATTTTCCTTTTTGTTTATGCTGGGCCAATGAGAACTGGACCCGTCGATGGGATGGAAAAGACCATGAAATCCTTATGAAACAGGATTATGCGAATTATGATCCTTCCCGTCATATGGCATGGTTGTCAGCGGCCTTTCAAGATAGGCGATATATCCGTATTAATAGCAAGCCCCTGTTATTAGTTTATAAGGCGATCCAGATCCCCCACATCGAGAAGGTGATTCAACGATGGCGGCAGGAAGCAAGGAGCACCTGTGGGATGGACCTGTATCTGTGCTCTGTGAAAAATTGGGGTAAAGATTCCATGAGCGGAGAAGCGGCAATCAAGGCCGGGTTTGATGCTATCGTTGATTTTCAGCCGGACATGAGCTTGGCGATGAACGATGTGTGGATGAACATTCTGAGAAATTTCCCCCGAAACGCATGGAACGTCATGGCATCGAAGCTCCGTATTACCGGGCAGGTCATCTTCAGTGTGGCGAACACCTATCGATACGAAACCATTGTAAAGAACTGGATCCGGAGGATCCCTGCTGGATATAAAGAGTTCCCCTGTGTCGCGCCGAACTGGGACAATAGTCCGCGCAGAAGAGTCTGTTCAATCGTGCAGAACGATAGACCTGAATGGTATGAAAAATGGCTAGCAGCAGCCTGCGACCGGGCGATAAATCATGCCCACGGGGAACGGATCGTTTTCATAAACGCCTGGAATGAATGGGGTGAAGGTTGCCATCTGGAGCCCGACGTCAAGTTCGGCAGGAAATTTCTGGAAATTACGCATGATACGTTGGCCAGGTTCAGATCCCAGGGGTCGCGTCATCACGCATCCAGTTTTCATGAAAGATGAGTCGCCCAGCCGACGAAACCGGGCGGATTCACTCCAGATTTCTTTGTCGTTGTAGTTGGAGGAATGCCGGCGGCGCAGTGCTTACAAGAAGCCAGCGGCAAAAAAGAAAGAAGGGTTGCCATGTGGCGGGGGATCCCTCGAAAATGTAGAGCCACTGTGGTTGGCCTCCCGTTATATCGTTTGATGATCTTTTTATAGAAATGGTCAAAGCCAGGCAAGATTTCGCTGCATGAGAGATCGACGATCGACATCCCCGTCTCTTCCCCCGAGCCTCCTGAAAAAGAACATGGCTGCTCATTTTGCCGGAAATATCTGGCAAGTCGGCTTGGGCTTGATTCTTATTCCCCTGTATATCAAGTTTTTGGGGATTGCGTCATATGGTCTAATCGGCGTCTTGGTTACTCTCCAAGTCCTCTTTGGTCTCTTTGACGCGGGCTTAGCGAATACGTTGAATCGAGAAATGGCTCGACGTTCCGCATTACCGCGGCAAGAGCAGGAAATGCGCAATTTGCTGCGAACCCTGGAAACTCTCTATTGGAGTATAGCCCTCGCTGTCGGAATTGCCATTGTGTCGTTATCGCCAATCCTGGCCCATCACTGGATTCAATCCGATCAGTTGACTCGCCCAACCGTCGAACAGGCACTTTTCATCATGGGGATCATTATTATTTTCCAAATGCCGATCGGATTTTATTCCGGGGGACTCTTGGGGCTGCAAAAGCAGGTTTTGCTCAACGTCATCAATGCTTGCATGAACACATTGCGCGATGTCGGGGCTGTCCTCATTCTATGGTTGGTTTCCCCGACCATCCAGGCCTTCTTCCTGTGGCAACTCGTTATCACAGCGACAACTGCCTTCCTCTTGGCCTTCTTTCTGTGGCGCAGATTGCCCGTTGCGGAGGACAGAGCGGTCTTTCAAATACGGCTCGTTCAGGGTATTTGGAAGTTTTCAGCTGGGATGAGCGGGATTGCCATCCTCGGAACAATCCTGAGTCAGCTTGATAAGGTGATCGTCAGCAAGATTCTCTCGCTGGAAATGTTCGGCTATTACATGCTGGCCAGTGTGGTCGCAATGAGCCTGGTGCGTGTTTTTACTCCCGTATTTTTAAGTATCTATCCAAGATTGACTCAATTGGTTTCCCTTGACGACCAAGAAGGTATCTCCGAGCTGTACCATAAGAGCTGCCAGCTGGTAGCCGTTTTGATCCTGCCTGTCGCCATTGTCATTTCATTCTTTTCCTACGAGGTGATTCTTCTCTGGACGCAGAGCGAGATCACGGCGGAAAGAACCCATCTCATCTTAAGCATTCTGGTTTGGGGTACAGCACTGAACGGGCTGATACATCCTCCCTACGCATTGCAACTGGCCTTCGGCTGGACGCAATTGTCGGTTTTGAAGAATGTCATCGCCGTGATTCTTCTAGCCCCTCTGACGATTTACACGACAGCGCGCTATGGTGCCGCTGGTGCGGCGAGTCTATGGCTTCTCTTGAACGTCGGATACGTGGTTTTTGAAATTCCCATCATGCACCGCAGACTGTTGCGAAACGAGATGTGGCGCTGGTATGGGCAGGATGTCGGAGCGCCGCTCATCGCGGGATTGCTCTTCGCAGGGCTCGGGCGATATTTTTTTCACGGCAGTGGTTCTTCCTTCGTCACGCTACTCTATGTAATGGTCATCAGCCTGTGCACACTGGGGATCACTGTCGTTTCCGTCCCGACCATGAGGTCGAGATTGTACGATCGGTTTTTGAAAACCAAGTTGGAATTTTAACCACGCCACAGAGGCTGATCTGCCGGCACGACGTTTATCGTCCATGGCGCCTGATTGCGATCTGCATATCGTTATTTTCCGTCAAATGGCCGGCTGGATCATTCTTCATTATTATGCCCTCAGCCGCAAGACGAAAGGCTTGGTCTATTATGATTTGCTACATCTGTCGCAAACAGGTTTTATATCCTTAGTCCGTCCTGATAAATGCGGTTTTCAGAGCCGTATTTTGGTTTCTGTTCTTTGAAAACTGATGAAGGAGATTCGGCAGGTGGATGCCGACCATCTGTCGAATAGGCTTGCCCGTCCGCCCCAGGGGGCTGTAGTACATCGAAAGAGCATCGTGGAGCCCCTCCCAGTCGATCAGACGGGCGGCGCGCATCAGTTCATGCTCCGCGCGAAGATACTCCGACAGGGGAATCTCGAACATAAGCATCCGCCTTTCCGTTGTGGGCCTTGACATGACTGCGTTGTAGCAGATTGGCCGCCTCGGAACAAGCAACTTTCATCGGTTTTCAAAGAACAGATGCAGATCTTACGCGGGTCTCACGCCGCATTTTTCAGGACGGACTAATTATTAACCAGTCCATAATAGAACGGACATCATAACGCGTATAGAGTGGATGGCGTATGAAAAAATCCGCGGATGATATCCGGTCGCTGCAGCAAGGAGCGAAGGGCCCCGAGCGCCTTGGATTTCATGTCGGCAAAGGAGAAGATGCCGGCACGGCCGAGCCTGTGCGATTTGACTTCCCGCCAGACCCCTTCGCCGGGATTCAACTCCGGACTATACCCGGGGAGCAGATACAAGCGCAGCTTGCCGTCGTAGCTCTCGACCGTCTTCTTGACTTGTCCGGATTTGTGCACCGGATGACCATCCCAGATCAAAAAGACGGAGGCTTTGCCTCCCGCCATCAGATGGTTCAAAAAGCGGCAAATGACATCGGCATTCACCCCTTTCTCTTCGATCATGAACCGCATCCCGCCGCGCCGATTCACGGCACTGATCATGTTGAGGCGGTATCGCGCACCGGATACGCGTGAAAATGTCTATACTATTATGGACTGATTAATAATTGCAAACAAGCGGCACTGTGAAGAGATCGCGCGGCGCTTCGGCAACGCCGGCCGGGTGCAGTGCCTGGGCCATCGCCCCGACATCGCCGAGGTCCTGTCGGCAGCGAACCTCGTCGTGCTGCCGTCCGTTTCTGGAGAGACCTTTTTGAGGGCCGTCATCGAGACCATGGCACTGGGCAAGCCCGTCGTTGCCACCGTCGTGGGTGGCACCCAGGAGGCCATCCTCGAGGGTGTGATGGGGTACGTGGTCCCGCCCGGGGACGTCGAAGCCCTTGCGGAGCGTATCGGGAGGCTCGGCGCAAGCGATGCGATGCGATGCGTGCGTCCGTGAGGGCAACAGCCCTGCACCGCACGGAAGAACACTTCAGCGCCGAAAAAAAATAAAAGGGCCATGGAGAGGCTCTACTGGGACATGCTGAACAGCGTCCCGGTACAGGGAGGCGATGCGGAATGAAGCAAGAACCGGCACAACTCTACCTCGATCTCTTGAAGAAGACGCTCTTGTTCAGCCTGTGGCCAGAGCCGCCGATCCCCATCACCCTGTTCAACGAGATGCGAGGCCCGTTCAAGCGCGCCGCGGTCTCGTGGACGTCCCGGGCACTGGCGACATGGGGTCTCGAGATCGTGAAGCGAAGGCACGTGACCGACAACCAGAAATCCAATGGACAATTTTGGCCGCTCTACGCGGACACCATGATCGGGATGAAGCGCCTCGATCAGCTGCATTCGGCCATCGAGACGATCTTGGCCGAAGAAGTCGAGGGAGACTTCATCGAGACGGGCGTCTGGAGGGGAGGGGCCTGCATTTTCATGCGCGCCGCTCTGGCCGCATACGGCGTTTCGAACCGCCGCGTCTTTGTAGCCGACTCCTTTGAGGGGCTGCCCGAAGCGGACCCGCAGGCTTACCCTGCCGACCGCGGGTCCTTCTTTCACCGGATTCCGTTCCTCGCCGTATCCCGGAAAGATGTGGAGAAGAATTTCGCTAAGTACGGGCTTCTCGACGACCGGGTCGTCTTCCTGCAGGGGTGGTTCAAGGACACGCTCCCGTCGGCCCCCATCGGGAAGCTCGCCCTGCTTCGACTCGACGGCGACCTGTACGAGTCGACGACGGACGCCCTAACACATCTCTACCCGAAACTCTCTCCGGGCGGGTACTGCATCATCGACGACTTCTACCTGGAGCCCTGCCGCCTTGCGGTGGAGGAGTACCGGGCGGCCCACGGCATCGATGCCGAGATGCGAGTGATCGACCCGTGGAGCATCTACTGGCGGAAAGGTAAGTCTGCCTCTCCTGGCGGACCGCAAGAGGAGACAGACCGTTGAAGGGCGACAAGCCGCATGGAGCACATGCATAACACTAAGCAACATTATAATTATTATGGCGTAGTGCTTAGCTGCCTATTCCGCTGATTCCGCCATGCGATTCCGAGGGAAGCCGCCACCCTGTTCCGGGTGAAGCCGCCACCCCCTCGGAGCGAAGCGACGCTGGTGATTTCAGTTCTTTCTCATAGTCGTGTTGAT